>Ga0310811_10000002_pt1 | contig 702233 bp, 590 predicted proteins | sample YCmetagenome_FD_207642 | JGI IMG/M metagenome (GOLD analysis project Ga0310811, IMG submission 207642) | Soil microbial communities from experimental microcosm in Duke University, North Carolina, United States - YC | ecosystem: Engineered > Artificial ecosystem > Soil microcosm > Unclassified...
TCGTTCCTCGCTTCGTGGCGGCGGCTACGTCCGGGGCGATTACTTACCCCGCCCACCCGCCCCAAGCCTTCGGCCCGCTACCTTCGCTCCCTCGTCGCTGACGCTCCTCACTCGCTACGTCCGCGAGCCTGCGGCGTTTCCCCGTATCCTGCGGTCCGATCGGACGCGCTACCTCGTGCGCCTAGCGGCGCTCGACGCGGAGGGCTGCGATGATGCTCAAGATCCGGCCCGTGCGTGAGTCCGACGTGAGCACCCACGACAGGAGCGCCGTGCTGGCGATGATGATTGCTCCGGCGACTGCCGCTGCGGGCCAGCTGTTCATGGAGATCTGAGTCGCGATCGCTCCGGCGAGGCCGATTCCGGTGGCCTTCACGGCTGATTTCACTGTTCCCCCGCGACTTTGTGGGCGGTGCGGTGCAGCTCGTGGCGCAGTGGAATCGCGCGAGCCAGTAGGCGTGCGGCGTACGTCAGCTGAGCCCGGCCGGATATCTGGGCGAGCTCGTGTAGCTCGGACTGGAATTCCTCGGCGTAGCGTGGGCGGTCCGATGGAGGAAGCAGACGTGCCGCCAAGCTGGCTAGACGCCACGTCAGCCCGTATACGAGGGGGCGCGTGCTATCCCGTGCAAGCGTGAGGCGAAACGAAATCGATGCGAGATCCAGGCGGCCACGCTCAAGTGAAAATCGAACCGCATCGACCACTTCATGTTCGTACCTGCTCGGCGGACCTCCCCGGGCGAGACGTTCCGCGAAGGTCTCTGCGCGAGTGAACGCGGAGAATATGTTCGGCGTCAGTATGCCGGATGAGTAGACGCCGAAGTAGGCGGTGAGAACGTCGATCGACTTCATGGCACCGGACAGGGTGTCAGCGAGATCGCGGGCATAGGTGGAGGCGAGCTCCCGATCGCTCTGAAGAGCCCGTGCAACGATCTCCATCTCACCGAAGGCCCGCTCGAGTTCCTGCGTCGCGATCCCGAACGCATTATTCAGGGTTCGCTCGTCCTCGTCCTTGACGACCTTCACGAAGAGCTGGGCCAGGGCGATCCGCGAGCTCACGCTGCACCTCCCGCGAGGCCGGGGTGACGCGCGCGTAGCTCGGCGCTCTGGGTCTCAGCACGCTCAATTGCCGCCCTCGCGCGTGTGGCGCCGCGTTCGCTGAGCTTGTAGTAGCGCCGTCGCGGTCGGCCCTCGGCGCGTGCGTCGATCTGCTCCCACTCGGAGGTGAGCCACTCCATCTTCTCCAGTCGCGCGAGGATCGGGTGCACGGTGCCGGTGGGCAGCGCTGCCATGGCGCATAGCTGCAGGCCGTAGACCTCGCGCGTCGGTTCCTCCAGTAGGGCGCGCAGTACCGCGACCGTTGCGGCGGTCAACCGTGGGAACTCCTGGCTCTCCCTCATGGCAGAACTCTACTTAGGGGCTAGGTAGAGAACAAGTCTCGCCGGGCGGCGGGTGATCGCGGGGCGGAAGATCCGGCAAGATGGATCACCATGACGCCTTCGAACGCCGACATCGACGACATCGCCGACATCGTCCTCATCTCCGATCCGCGCATTCGGGGGGTCTCGGTGCGGGATTCCGGGGAGGGGCTGGTGGATCTGCGGGGGACGTTGCTGGTGGACGGGCGGCGGGGGGATGCGGACGGGTGGTTCGCGCATGTGCGGGAGGGGGTGGGGGATCGGTTGGTGGCGGCGGATCGGGGGTTGGCTCGGGGGCACGGGGTCAGGTTGCTGATTGTGGAGGCGTATCGGCCGCCGGGGGTGCAGGTGTCGATCTTCGAGGGGTATCGGGCGGAGTTGCTGGCGGCGGCGCCGGGGCTTTCGGGGGAGGAGGCGGACGCGTTGGCGAGTCGGTACGTGGCGCCGTTGGCGGTGGCGCCGCATGTCGGGGGTGCGGCGGTGGATCTCACGTTGGTGGACGGCGACGGCCGGGAGTTGGACATGGGGTGTCCGGAGGCTGCTACGCCGGAGGAGAGCGGCGGGGCGTGCTACACGGACGCGCCGGGGCTCAGTGCCGCTGCTCGGGGGAATCGGGCGATGTTGGGGGAGGCGCTGGCGTCGGTCGGGATGGTGAACTATCCGACGGAGTGGTGGCACTGGTCGTACGGGGATCGTTATTGGGCTTACGTTTCGGGGGCGGAGTTCGCGATCTATGACGCGGCCACGCCTCCCCCGTGCGCCGCTTCGGAATCTCTAGTTTAAGTTAAACTTCCGTCTCTTCCGTGGCGGGCACTTGGCAACCTGTTCGCGTGGTTCTAGCTTCACCCCTGCCCACTGGATCGAGGGAGGGGTTACCACACACATGATCAGGACTCGTAGTCGGCTCGCGTGGGGCGGGGTGGTGGCGGCGACGGCGTTGGCCGCGGCCGGTATCGCCGCGGCTCCGGCGGCACAGGCGGCCTCCGGCAGGGCCGCCGCCCGGACCGCCGGCACGCACGCTGCCAGGACCGACACCGCGCATACCGCCTCGCACAATCCGCTGCTCAACTACGTGCTCGCGTACGGTGAGGACGATCAGGAGGACTCCGCCGCGCTGTCGGCGCTGTGCCAGTCGTATGCGGGTGATACGCACGTCTACAATCCGATCGCGCCGAATGTGGACGCGATCAATGGCGACACGGTCGTGAATGTCGGCAGCCAGACCGGGTGTTATGCCGCGCAGAACGAGACGACCGTGGCCGTGAATCCGCAGAATCCGCGGAATCTGGTGGCCGGGTCGAACGACTACCGCGTCTTCAACTCGCGGGAGGACCGCAACGACTCCTCGGGCTGGGCGTATACGTCGTTCGACGGCGGCAGGACGTGGAAGAACATCGTGCTGCCGGGCCTGACGTTCCAGACCGGCGCGACCGGCGCGCTGACGGACATGGACTCGGCCGGTGACCCGGTGCTCGCGTTCGGGCCGCACAACACCGTCTACTACGCCAACATCGTCTTCTCGCGGCTGAACTCCGGTTCGGGGATCGCCGTTTCGGTGTCGCACGACGGCGGGCTCACCTGGGGTTCGCCGAGCATCGTGCAGTTGGACGGCGTGGCGCCGGACGGGACGCCGACGTCGACGAACTACTTCAACGACAAGGAGTGGATCACCGTCGATCCGCACTCCGGGCAGGTGTACCTGACCTGGACGCGGTTCACGTACGACGCGTCCGGCAACTACGTCGAGTCGCCGATCATGTTGAAGACCTCGAACAACCAGGGTCACAGTTGGTCGGACGCCTACCGCGTGTCCCCGACGACCACGAACTTCTCCGGCGGGCTCACGGCCTTCTCGCAGGGTTCGAACCCGAAGGTGACGGCCAACGGCACCTTGTACGTCGCGTACGAGGGGACCGTCTGCGCCACGCTCGCCTGCGACGGAGCCAGTGACCACGACGAGACCGTCGTCGCGTACTCGCGCGACCACGGCAAGACGTGGACTTCCGAGCAGGTCGGCCAGAACTACGACTACCCGTATAACGCGGACGTCGCCAACAACACGCTGACCGGCGAGAACTTCCGGATCAACTCGTACCCGCAGCTGACCGTCGATCCGGTGACGCAGCACCTTTACGTCACGTGGTCCGACGACCGCAACGGGCAGTACGACTCGTCCGGCGCCTCGGTGAAGACGGACGGCACCGCGTTCATCTCAGGGTCCGCCGACGGCCGGCACTGGAGTCCGGTGGCCGCCGCGGAGCCGGGCGGGGACGTGTTCTTCCCGGCGGTCGCGGCGTTCGGCGGCAGGGTCGCGGTGACGTACTACACGCGCTCCTACGACCCGACCGGCATCAACCTCGACTACGCCTACACGACGATCGGCTGGAACGGGCACTACTCGGCCCAGCACCGCATCACCACGCAGTCGGCGAACCCGGACGTCCAGTTCGTCGGCACCGGGCTGGTCACCGGGAAGACGCTGCAGGGCGAGTTCATCGGCGACTACTCGGCGGCCGTGATCGGCTGGGACGGGCTGCTGCACCCGGTGTGGACGGACTTCCGCGGCCACCCGGGCGTGGACACTCCGCATCAGACGGTGGACACGCAGGCCATCCCCATCTGGTGACGAGATAGCAGGCAGACGCGTCCCCCGGACACCCGCTACGCCTCGATCGCGGCCTGGAGCTTGCGCATCGAGGACAGCCAGTGGTCGGGGGACGCGGCGCGCGCGGCGTAGTACTCGGCGACCTCGGGGTGCGGCAGGATGAGGAAGCGGCCGTCGTCGAGGGCTGCGACGACGGTTTCGGCGACCTGCTCCGGCTCGATCGCGGAGGGCGCGAGCAGCACCTCGCCCGCCTTGCCGGTGGACTCCATCATCGCGGTGCGCACACCCTGCGGACACAGCGCCTGGACCGTGATCCCCTTGTCGCCGTACGTGGCGCTCAGCCACTCCGCGAAGGCCAGCGCGCCGTGCTTGGTGACCGAGTACGCGGGCGCGCTCAGCATGGTCAGCAGGCCCGCCGCGGAGACGGTGGCGAGGAAGTGCCCGCGGCCACGCTCGAGCCAGCCGGGCAGCAGGGCGCGCGCGGCTCGGACGTGGGCCAGCACGTTGACGTTCCAGGCGAGTTCCCAGCCCGCCTCGTCCTCGAGGTCCGGCGCGCCGCCGACGCCCGCGTTCGCGCAGAACAGGTCGATGGCGCCGAGGTGGTCCGTTGCCGCCGCGACCAGGGCGGACACGCCCTCCGCGGACGCCGCGTCGCCGGGGACCGCGAGCGCGCCGATCTCCGCCGCGACCGCCGCGAGCCGGTCCGCGTCGAGGTCGTTGACGACGACCCGCGCGCCCGCCGCCGCGAAACTGCGGGCCATGGCCGCGCCGATCCCGGCGGCGGCACCGGTGACCACCACGCCAGCGTCGTTCAGATCCAGCCCCATCGGGTAGCTCCTTGAGCGTCGGTCGGTGCCCCGGTGATTGACATGCCGGGGCCGCGGTTGCATTCTAGGCGGGATCCTAAGCAAGCGCTTAGTGCTTGTCGAGCAGTGCTGGACACGGAACGGAGCTATCGTGCGCGACCTGCACGGAAAGACGGCGTTGATCACCGGCGCGAGCCGCGGGATCGGTCTCGCGATCGCCCAGCGGCTGGTCGAGGAGGGGGCCCGGGTGTGCATCACGGCCCGCCGCGCCGAGACCCTCGCCGAGGCGGTGGCCAAGCTCGGCGGCGCGGAGCACGCGATCGCCGTGCCGGGGCGGGCCGACGATCCGGAGCACCAGGCCAAGGCCGTCGCGGACACCGTGGAGGCCTTCGGCTCGCTGGACATCCTGGTCAACAACGCCGGGATCAACCCCGTCTACGGCCGGATGATCGACCTCGACCCGGCCGCGTTCCGCAAGGTCTTCGAGGTCAACGTGATCTCGACGCTGGCCTGGGTGCGGGAGGCGCACAAGGCGTGGCTCGGCGAGCACGGCGGCGCGGTGGTCAACGTCGCGTCGGTGGCCGGGCTCGGACCCGCCGCGATGATCGGCGCGTACGGCGCCAGCAAGGCCGCGCTGATGCAGCTGACCGCGCAGCTCGCCGACGAGCTCAGCCCCGGGATCCGGGTGAACGCGGTCGCCCCGGCGATCGTGAAGACCGACTTCGCGTCCGTGCTCTACGAGGGCCGCGAGGAGAAGGTGGCCGCCGGGTACCCGCTCGGCCGGCTCGGCGTGCCGGACGACATCGCGGGCGCCGTCGCGTTCCTGGCCTCGCCGGACGCGGGCTGGATCACCGGGCAGACCCTCGTGCTGGACGGCGGGCTGCTGCTCAAGTCAGGAGTCTGAGTTATGCGGCGCGGCCATCCGCAGCGCGAGGTCGGCGTACAGGGTGCCGAGCTCCTCGGGCGACTGGCGGCTGTTCGACGGGTACCAGCGGGCCACGTCCGTGACCATGGACAGCAGCGCGAGCGTCGTCCCGTCCACGTTCGGCACGTCGAACACCCCGGCCCGCACGCCCTCGTTCAGGATGCCGCGCACCAGGGCGGTGATCTGCCGGCGCAGCGCGGCGACCTCCTCGTAGTGCTCCGGCGAGAGCGCGGGCAGGTCGTACTCGACGACGCGCGCGGTGGTGTGGTGCCGGGCCTGCCATGTGGTCTGCGCCGCGATCACCGCGTGCAGCCGCGCCGCCGGTCCGGCCTCGCCGACCGCCTGCACGGCCAGCACCGCGTTGCGCAGCGTCCGCTGGTGGCCCACCAGGGTGATCCGGTAGAAGAGATCCTCCTTGGAGGCGAAGTGCACGTACACGCCCGCCGGGCTCAGCCCCGCGCGGTCGGCGATGTCCCGGGTCGAGGTGCCGTGGTAGCCGCGCGCGGCGAACGCGTCCACGGCCGCCACCAGCAGCCGGCGGGCGCTGGCCGGCCCCTGCTGGACCTCCTCGTCGTCCCACATCTCGGCCAGGCCCCGGGCCTGCGCCTCGTCGAGTCCGGACGCGGTCGTCGCCTTGGACATCACGCTGTGCTCCTTCCGTTCGGCGGACGCGCCGCCGCGTACCAGTGTAAGCAAGCGCTTAGCTCGGCGCGCAGGATGACCGGAAAGGGCGCGTCATGACGGACGACAATAGCGGGAGAGCGCTCCCCGGTCTCGACCTGGCCGCGCTGGCCCGGTTCATGGGCCACGACGGGCCGCTGTCCGGCGAGCTCGTCTCGGGCGGCCGCTCCAACCTCACGTACCTCGTGTGCGACGAGCGCCGCTCCTGGATCGTGCGCCGGCCCCCGCTGGGCCACGTGCTGGCCACCGCGCACGACATGGCCCGCGAGTACCGGGTGATGACCGCGCTCGCGCCGACCGCCGTGCCGGTGCCCGAGACGTACGAACTCTGCGAGGCCCCGGAGATCCTGGGCGCGCCGTTCTACCTGATGCAGAACGTCGTCGGAAACGTCTACCGCACCTCCGCGGCCGCCGCCGGGCTCGGGCTGCCGCGGCTGACCGCGCTGGCCGGGGAGCTCGCCGACGTGCTGGCCAGGCTCCATTCGGTCGACCCGGCCGGCGTCGGCCTCGGCGAGTTCGGCCGCCCGGACGGCTACCTGGAACGGCAGCTCGCGCGCTGGAGCAAGCAGCTCGCCGCCTCGCGCAGCCGCGACCTGCCCGGCATCGACGAACTGCGCGACCGGCTCGGCGCCGAACTGCCGAAGTCCCCGCGCGCCGCGATCGTGCACGGCGACTACCGGCTGGACAACGTCATCTTCGGGGACGACGACCGGATCGCGGCCGTCGTCGACTGGGAGATGGCCACGCTCGGCGACCCGCTCACCGACATCGGCGCGCTGCTGCTCTACTGGGACATGCTCGTGCACGGCCAGGGCATGTTCGGCACGGTGCCGCCGGGGGCCGAGTTCCCGGGCACCGAGGTCTTCACCGAGCGCTACGTGGCGGCCGGGGGCGCCGAGCTCGACCACCTGCGCTGGTACCTCGCGTTCGCCACCTTCAAGCTCGCGGTCATCTCCGAGGGCATCCACTTCCGCTTCCGCGCCGGCCAGACGGTCGGCGCCGGGTTCGAGCGCATCGGCGAGGCCGTCCCGGTCCTGGTCGAGCGCGGCCACGCCATCCTCACCGAAGGAGTCTGACGATGGACTTCAACTTCGACGCCACGACCGAGAAGCTGCGTGGCCAACTGCTCGAATTCATGGACTCGCACGTCTATCCGGCCGAGGAGCGGATGGCCGCCTCGCAGTCCACCGACTTCTCCACGCCGCCGCTGATCGAGGAGCTGAAGACCGCGGCACGCGAGCGCGGGCTGTGGAACTTCTTCTGCGAGCTGCCGAACCTGTCCTACGCGCCGCTGGCCGAGATCACCGGCTGGAGCCCGAAGCTGGCGCCCGAGGCCGTGAACTGCAGCGCGCCGGACACCGGGAACATGGAAGTCCTCGCGCAGTTCGGCACCGAGCAGCAGAAGGACGAGTGGCTGCGCCCCCTCCTCAACGCCGAGATCCGCTCCGCGTTCTGCATGACAGAGCCCGAAGTCGCCTCCTCCGACGCGACGAACATCGAGACCCGGATCCGCAAGGACGGCGGCGATTACGTCATCGACGGCCGCAAGTGGTTCGCGTCCGGGGCGATGAACCCGAACGCGAAGATCTTCATCGTCATGGGCAAGACAGACCTCGAAGCCCCGCGGCACCGTCAGCAGTCGATGATCCTCGTGCCGCGGGACACGCCCGGCGTCGAGATCGTGCGGCCGATGCACGTCTTCGGCTACCGCGACGAGTGGCACGGCGGCCACGCCGAGGTCCGCTTCCACGGCGTGCGCGTCCCGGCGGCGAACCTGATCGCGGGGGAGGGCGAGGGCTTCGCGATCTCGCAGGCGCGCCTCGGCCCCGGCCGCATCCACCACTGCATGCGGCTGATCGGGATGGCCGAGCGCGGCCTCGCGCTGATGTGCGAGCGCACCGAATCCAGGGTCGCGTTCGGCCGTCCGCTGGCCGACCAGGGCGTGATCCGCGAGTGGATCGCCGAGTCGCGGGTGCGGATCGAACAGGCCAGGCTGCTCGTGCTCAAGACCGCGTGGCTGATGGACACGGTCGGCAACAAGGGCGCGCATACCGAGATCCAGTCCATCAAGATCGCCGTGCCGTCGATGACGGAATGGGTGCTGGACAAGGCGATCCAGGCGCACGGCGGCGGCGGAGTCAGCCAGGACTTCATCCTGGCCGAGCTGTGGGCGGCCGCCCGCACGCTGCGGCTGGCCGACGGCCCCGACGAGGTGCACCGCCGCTCCCTCGCCAAGGCCGAACTCAAGCGCCAGTCGGACCGCCGCGCAGCGAAGTAGAGATCGCCCAGGCCAAGACAAAGGAGTCGCCATGGTCTTCAACCTCGCCACCACGCTCACCGAATCAGCGCACGAGCATCCCGGCAAATACGTGTGCCGCACCGCCGACCGCGACATCACGTACACCGAACTCGACGAGCTGGCCGGCCGGTTCGCCGCCGCGCTGCTCGCCGAGGGCGTGGAACGCGGCGACCGGGTGGCCCTGCAACTGCCGAACGTGCCGGAGTTCCTGGTGGCGTACTACGGCATCCTCAAGGCGGGCTGCGTCGTGGTCCCGATGAACCCGCAGCTGACCGAGCCGGAGACCGCGTACATGGTCGGCCACTCGGGCGCGCGCAAGCACATCGACGACCTCGAGGACGTCGTGTCGATGTGCGAGGCCGCCAAGTACGCCGCGGACGTGGCCGCCACGAACCCGCAGGACGCGGCCGTCATCATCTACACGAGCGGCACGACCGGCCGTCCCAAGGGCGCCGAACTCAGCCACTTCCAGCTGTACATGAGCTGCACGGTCGCCTCCGAGACCTTCGGCGCCGTGCCCGAGGACGTGACCCTCGCCGCGCTGCCGCTCTTCCACATATACGGGCTCTCCTGCAGCCTCAACAGCGTGGTCCGCTACGGCTCGACTATGAGCCTCGTGCGCAAGTTCGAGGTCGGTGCCGTGTTCGACGCGATGGCCAAGCACGGCGTGACCATCACCCTGGGCGTGCCGACGATGTACCACGCGCTACTCATGTCCGACGTCGGCGACCGCGACCTCAGCGCGTTCCGAGTGGCGTCCTGCGGCGGCGCCCCGATGCCCAAGGCCCTGATCGAAGGCTTCGAGCAGAAGTTCGGCGTGACAGTGCTCGAAGGCTTCGGCATGTCCGAGACCGGCGCCGCCGGCTTCGTCAACCGCCCCGACGCCCGCCGCGTCGGCTCGATCGGCATGCCGCTGTGGGGCGTACAGGCCCGCATAGACGGTGCCGAGGGTCTCACCGGCCCCGACCACGTCGGCGAACTGCTGATGAAGGGGCACGTCGTGATGACCGGCTACCACGACGACCCGACCGCCACCGGCCAGACCCTCGTAGACGGCTGGCTGCACACCGGCGACCTCGGCTACGTCGACGAGGACGGTTTCTACTACATCGTCGACCGCATCAAGGACATGATCATCCGCGGCGGCTTCAACGTCTACCCCCGCGAGGTCGAGGAGGTCCTCTACCGCCACCCCGCCGTCCGCGAAGCAGCAGTGGTAGGCCGCCCCGACGAACGCCTGGGCGAGGAGGTAGTAGCCGTCATCGTCCTCAAGCCCGACGCGGGCGACCTCAGCGCCGACGACGTCATCGAGTACTGCCGCACATCCCTCGCAGGCTACAAATGCCCCCGCGAGGTCCGCTTCGTAGACCAGCTCCCCCGCAACGCCTCCGGAAAAGTCCTCAAGCGCGAACTCCGCCAAGCGGCGTAGTCCGCGCTCGAGACTCGTTGTAACTCAGAGCTCGTCGAGGCCGGTGAGTTCGGCCTGGACGGTGGCGGTGAGAGCTTCGTCGAGCCAGGTGTTGGCGAGGTCCGTGTCCGTGCACGCGGCGATGTGCTCGCGGGCCGCCGGGGTGAGTTCAACACCCCGACGGTCGAGGACGCGCAGGACTGACCCGGTGATGCCCTTGGCGACGTTCTCCCGAGCCCACTTGGAGCGGGGGAGCAGGGTTCCGGTGGGGTAGGGCATGGCCTTTCTCCAGTCTTCCACGGCGGGGGTGTCTTGCAGCCCGCGTTCGACGATCTCGTAGATGTTCTTGCCGAGATCGGGGTCTTCCAGCTTGGTGAGGCCGGCGGCCAACACTTCAAGTATGCCCCGAATCCCGGGGTCATGGGCATAAGCGAGCGTGCTGAGCGCTGCGGCGTAGGGGTCCTCGGTGACCTGGTCCACGTTCGTGAGCCGGAGGAGGTTGTCCGGGCCGAACACGAACGGCGTGGAGACGAGGGTCGGGTAGTCGGGCAAACCGATGTGGTACGGCTCGCGTGCCCACGCGGCGGTGACCGCGCTGCGGCAGACGACGATGACCACGACCGGGCACGCGTGCAGTTCGTGCAGGTACGCCGGGTAGTAGGCCCAGTTGCGCAGCTTGCGGTCCACGTGCGGCTTGTTCTGGGCCTCGATGACGATCAGGATCTTCCCGGTCTCCATCTGCGCCTCGAGCACGGTGTCCATCCGTCGCTCGAGGACCTTTCTGGCCTCGGTGGCGTCGGTGGTGCTGATCAGGATCTGCTCGGGGTCGGGGAAGGGGATCTCCGCGAACCGGAGGATTCGGGTGAAGAGATGCAGGTCTTCACGGAATATGCCGTGAAGCATCTCGTGGGGCGGGTTGGGCATGTGCGCAACGCTAGGCCTCGCGTTCCTAACGTAATGAAGAACTCGTACTCGAAACGATCTCTGTTGCGCAACGTTATGGTTGCGCATTTGAAGGTTGAACTACCTGCCGCACGGTGAGGCCCGCTTGACGTATGCCGATATGGGAATACGATGGAGTCATGGCGAGAGCGGCGACCACGACGGACGCGTTCAATGCCGTTGCCGAGCCGCGGCGGCGGGAGATTCTGGACGTGCTGGCGCGTGGCGAGAGCACCGTGAACGGACTGGTCGAGCAGCTCGGCGTGGCGCAGCCGGTGGTCTCCAAGCATCTGCGGGTGCTGCGGGAGGTCGGGCTGGTCCAGGTGCGCGACGAGGGGCGGCAGCGGATATACCGGCTGGACGCTTCGCCGCTGCGGGCCGTGTTCGAGTGGGTCAAGGACTACGAGCGGCTCTGGGCTGAGCGCTTCGACCTGCTGGACGCGGTGCTGGAGGAACTCAAGCAGGAGCAACGAGAACGACAAGAACCCGAACAGGAGTGAGGACGATGAGCAAGAAGCTTCAGGTGAGCACCCCCACCGACACGCAGATCCTGATCGCGCGGGAGTTCGACGCGCCGCGGCACCTGGTGTACCGCACGTTCACCGAGCCGGAACTGCTGCGTCGCTGGTGGCACGCGAACCGCGCGGAGGTGACCGTGGTCGAGATGGACGTGCGGGTGGGCGGGACGTACCGCTACGGTGCGCGCGGGACCGGCTTCGAGTTCGAGTTCACCGGTGAGTACCGCGAGGTGGTGCCGGACGAACGGCTGGTGAGCACGGAGGTGTACTCCGGGGCGCCCGAGCACCCGGCGCTGAACGCGACCACCTTCACCGAGAAGGACGGCCGCACCTATCTGGAACTGCTGATCACGCACGACAGCAAGGTCAGCCGGGACATGCAGCTCGCCTCGGGTATGGAGGACGGCCTGGCCGACGCGCTGGTACTGCTCGAGGGCATCGCGCGCGAGCTGGCCCACCTCACCTGAGGGAGGGCGGGGCGGGGCGGGGGAACCGGGGATCAGGCGAAGCGCAGGAGGAGCAGCGCCAGCGCGAGGCCGACGGCCGTGACCAGCGTGGGCAGGATCCTGCGCCGGACCCGGGTGTCGGTCTCGGCGCGTCGCATCTGTCGTTCGTAGCTCATGGATCGATCATGACGAGCGACTGTTAAGCGAAGGATAAGGACGTGTGCGAGAAGTCTGTGAGCTACGTCCCGTTTACCCGGCCGCACTCGGGGAGAGCGCGCGCAGGATCTCCTCGGCGCGCTCCAGGGCCGCGGTCTTGTCCGCCGCCGGATCGCCGACCTGCGGGTCCCAGTTGAGGTCGTAGAAGACTTCGGTCACGCCCTGCTCGGCGAGCCACGCGACGTCGCCGCGGATCTGCTCGGCCGAACCGGACAGCAGGAGCCGCTTGCCGTCCTGGTCGGGCGTGCCGACCCCGGTCGGGTCGTAGCGCACCACGCCGCGGTTGACGATGCGTACCGCGCCCGGGTCACGTCCGGCGCGCTCGGCCGCGTTGCGCACGATCGCGATGTCGGCCGCGATCTCCGACAGCACCGTGGCACTGCGGCTGATCCAGCCGTCCGCCAACCGCCCGGCGCGCTCCATGGCCGCCGGAACCGCGCCGCCGAGCAGGATCGGCGGGCCCGGCTGCTGCACCGGCTTCGGGTCCATCCGGCTGGCCGGGACCGTGTAGAACTCGCCCTCGAAGTGCACCGGCGACTCAGCCCACTGCGCACGCAGCGCGGCCACGAACTCCTCGGCGCGCGCGCCGCGTCGCTCGGTCGTGGCGTTGCTGGCCGTGAACTCCAGCGGCGACCAGCCGATGCCGAGCCCGAGATCGAGCCGGCCGCCGGAGAGCACGTCCAACGTCGAGGCCTGCTTCGCGAGGTGCGTGGGGGAGACGAACGGCAGGTTCAGCACGGCGACGCCCAGCCGTGCACGTGTCGTGTGCGCCGCGAGGTAGCCGAGTGCGATCAGCGGGTCGAGCACGCTCTGGTAGACGAAGCCCCCGCCGCCGTCGGCCGGGGCGAGCAGTCGCTGGAACGTCCACAGCGAGTCGTACCCGAGTTCCTCGGCCAGGGCGCCGAACCGTGCCAACTCCGCCGGTCCCGCCCAAGCCCCCGACACCGGTGCGCCGATCCCGATTTCCATGCGACAGATCTTAGCCACTGTTCACGCTTGCTCACTAAACCGTCCGGACGGTACAGTAGACGCATGGTCCGCGAACGCCTGCTCGACTCCGCCGAGGCCGTGCTCGCCGAGCACGGCTCCCAGGGGCTGACCCTGGCGGCCGTCGCGGCGCACGCGGGCGTGAGCAAGGGCGGCCTGCTCTACCACTTCGCCAGCAAGGACGCGCTGCTCACGGCGCTGATCGACCGGCTGATCGCGGGCTTCGACGAGCTCATCGAGTCCTACCGCCTCGAACGCCCCGGCTGGTACACCCGCGCGTACGTCGAGGCGACCTTCGCCGTGCTGACCGCGCAGGACGCGGACGTGGCCCGCCGCCGCTGGGCCGCCGCGTGCGCCGCGGCCACCGACCCGGTGCTCAGGCAGCCCGTCGCGGCCGCGCAGCACCGCTGGATGACCGAGGGCCTCGACGAGGAGCCCGATCCGGAACTGTCCCAAATCGCCCGGCTCGCCGCCGACGGCCTGTGGGACGACGCGGAACTCGACCCCACGCTGCTCGATCCGGAGCGGCTGCGGGCCCTGCGCGAACGGCTGCTCGCGCTCGTTCCCTGATCCACTGTTGTGCACTTCCGGCGCCCCGCGCGCCGAACCAAGGAGCTTGGTACCCGTGTCCACCGAACGCCGACTCACCCGAGCCCGGCTCGGCATCCTGTTCACCTTCGGCCTCGCCGGCGCCCTGTGCGCGGTGTGGACCGTGCGCATGCCCGCCCTCAAGCAGAAACTCGACCTCACCGACGCGCAGCTCGGCCTCGAAGTGCTCGGCTGGGGCGTCGGCGCGCTGATCACCATGACCCTCGCCGGACGCGTCATCGGCCGCTTCGGCAGCCGGCGAGTGCTCCGGTTCGCCCTGCCCGGCACGGCGTTCTGCCTCGCGCTGGTCGGTCTCGCGCCGAACTACGCGCTGCTGATCGCCACCGGGCTCGCCTTCGGGCTCTGCTTCGGCCTGGTCGACGTGGCGATGAACACGCAGGCCTCGACCGTCGAGCGCGCGTACGGCCGTCCGCTGATGGGCGGCATGCACGCGGGCTGGTCGCTCGGCGCCGTCACCGGCGGACTGATCGGCGCGGCCACCGCGTGGCTCGGCTTCGGCTTCACCGGTGCGCTCTGTCTGTTCGCGGTCGTCGGCCTGCCGCTCACCCTCGCCGTCGGCCCGCTCTACCTGCCGGAACCCGCGCCGGACACCGCCGCCGCGCACGCCGGGGCCGCCGGGTCGGCTCGCAAGCGGTTGCCCCTGCTCGTCTACCTGTTCGGCGCGCTCGTCTTCTGCAGCTATCTCACCGAGGGCTCCATCGCCGACTGGAGCGGCGTGTACCTGCGCGACTCGCTCGGCTCGGTGGAGACCGTCGCAGCGCTCGGATACCCGATGTTCGAGGCTTCGATGTTCATCGGCCGGATGTGCTCCGACCGGCTGACCACGCGTCTCGGCGCCCGCACGCTGATCATGTCGGCGGGCACGGCCGCGTCCGCCGCGTTCGCGCTCGTCGTCTTCGCGCCCACACCGGTACTCGCGCTGGCCGGGTTCGCGCTCGTCGGCCTCGGCGTGTGCGCGGTCACCCCGCTCGCCATGTCACTCGCCGGGGCGGCGGGTGGCGCGCAGACCGAGCGGGCGATCGCCGCCGCGAGTACCTTCGGATACAGCGGCCTCCTGCTCGGACCGGTCGTGATCGGTTTCGTCAGTGCCGCGACCTCCATGCGAATCGGCTACTCAGTTGTCATCGGAGTCTGCGTCGCCATCGCTCTGAGTGCTAGGTTCGTACCTCGGGGTCGGCACATCATAGACAGGGGTGACAGTGGCGACGCGGTTGACCGGAGTGGTGATCCGAGCGTCAGATGTGAGGTCGCTGTCTGAGTTCTGGACGCGGGTCCTGGGCGAGGACGTCGTGGACGGCGCCAACGGCCTGGCCCTGCGCTTCGTCGCGGCCGACGGACCCAAGCGCGGGAAGAACCGCGTCCACCTGGACCTCAAGGGCGGCCCCGCGCAGCTCGAGCGGCTGCTGGAGCTCGGTGCCGTGCGCGCCGACATCGGCCAGGGCGACGTGCCGTGGGAGGTGCTCGCCGACCCGGAGGGCAACGAGTTCTGCCTGCAGCCGCCCACCCCCGTGGACGAGTTGGAGGGCGGCGCGGCGGCGGGACTGGGCTCCGGCGCGGTGACCGCCGCTTCGCCGCCGCCGTCCAGTGCCCCCGGTTCCTCCGCTTCCGAGGGCTCGGGCGACGACGACTGGTACGGACGCGCCGTCGGCATCGGCGTGCACTGGTCCGCCGTCTGCCAGGACGCCGCCGATCCGCAGGCGCAGAGCAAGTTCTGGACGGCGGCCGCGGGCTCGGCGTGGCACGTCGTGGCCGAGGGCGACTGGGGCCTGGCCATGCGGCACGCCGACGACGCGCGCTGCCCGATGCTCGTGATGGGCCCGCCGCTGGCCGCGAAGCAGGACGCCAACCGCGTTTACCTGCGGGTCACCCCGAACCCCGGTTCGCACGCCGCCGTGGAGACCAGCCGCCTCGTCATCGAGGGCGCCCGGCGCGCCGACGGCCTGCTGCTCGACCTCGAGGACAACGAGTTCGGGATCTCCTGACCTCCCCGGCGGCACGCGGCGCCGTATCCGTTGTATCCGTCCACGTATCAATGATCTGCCAGCCGACGGCGCGTACGTGACGCAGGTGTCTGTTTTAGGTCTGGATAATGTCGTGATAACGAAACGATCCGGTCGCGTCGCTGGTTCATGAGATCTACTCATGGAACCATTCACGCATGGCCACTGTGGTCGCGTTTCATGCGCACCCTGATGACGAAGCCCTGCTGACCGGCGGCACGCTCGCGCGGCTGGTCGCCGAGGGGCACCGCGCGGTACTCGTCGTGGCCTGCGACGGGGAGATGGGGGAGGCGCGGCCGGGCGGCGGCACCACCCGGCTCGACGAACTGCGGGCGAGCGCCCGCGTCCTCGGCGTCTCGCGCGTCGTGCACCTCGGCTACGCGGACAGCGGCCACGGCCCGGTGCTGCGGCCCGACCCCGCCGACCGGGCCCGCTTCGTCAGCGCCTCGCTCGACGAGGCGGCCGGGCGGCTTGCGGACGTGCTGCGCGACGAACGCGCCGAGATCCTCGTGGGCTACGACCCGAACGGCGGCTACCGGCACCGCGACCACATCCGCGTGCACGAGGTGGCCCTGCGCGCCGCGAACCTCGCCGAGACGCCCCGGCTGATGGAGGCGACCCTCCCGCGCGAACCGATCCTGCGCGCGTACAAGGTCGTCAGCACCCTGCGACTCGTGCGCCGCTACAGCAGCGCGGAGGTGCGCGGCTCCTTCACCGCGCGCGGCGAGATCACCCACCGCATCGACGTGCGCAGATACGCCGACAAGAAGCGCGCCGCCCTGGCCTGCCACGCGTCGCAGACCTCTGGCACCGGACGTTCGGCGAAGCTGTTCTGCCTGATGACCCGGCTGCCGCTGCCCGTGTTCGGCCTGCTCTTCGGCCGCGAATACTACGTCGAGGTGGGCACGCCCCGCGGTTGGCTGGACTGACGTCCTGTGGTCCCGTCGTCGCGTCGATCGATCAGATCCCGAAGAACCCGATCAGAATCGCCGTCCACCAGGCGATCTGCGAGAACGTGGCCGCCAACACCGCGCGCACCGCGAACGGCCGCGGCAGGTCGGACAACCGCGTCGATCGCGGCAGATCGGCGAGCGCGCGCTGCACGCCCTGCGCGTTGACCCCGTTGACGCCCGCCGCGAGCCCGGCGATCAGCTTGACCCACATCAGCGGCTCGCTCAGGTCCGGATGCAGCAGCAGCCCGGTGACGATCAGCCCGATGTAGCCGGTCCAGATCAGCGGATCCACGACCACTGCCGCCTTGAGCGCGTCCGCCAGCGTGAAATCGTGCCGCCGCAGCAGTCCGTTGAGCGCGCAGATGTCCACGGCCAGCACCGCACCGAAGCCGACGGTCAGCGAGATGAGGTGCAGTGCCACGACGGGGTGATGGAACCCGTGGCTGATCGTGAAGCGCTGCGAGGCGATCAGCACGATCGCCCACAGCGCCGTGACTCCCGCCGCCACCGCCCCGAGCCGCAGCCGCTCCGAGGGCGACGGCGCACGCAGCACGAAGGGGCCGGGATGCGGAGTCACCAGTTCGGGACTGGCATTGATATCGGGACTGGGAATGAGGCTGGGATTGGGATTGGTTCGCGGATCGGGAGTTCGGGTCGACGCGGTGGGTATGCCCGCGAGTGCGGTCTGTCGATGATCGTTCACGGATCGAAGCTTAGGTTAGGCTTGCCTAACTTTCAAGAAGGGGTGGGCGACGAACCATGGCTGACGACACCGACTTCCTCTCCCGGCTGCCCGCCGTGTACGTCGGCTCGGGCGCCCTGATCACCAACGCGGCACACGAGATCCTGCTGGTCGAGCCGACGTACAAGCCCGGTTGGGAGATCCCCGGCGGTTCGATGGACCCGCACGAGTACCCGCGCGAGACCCTGCGCCGGGAGCTCGTCGAGGAGTTGGGCTTCGCGCTCGAACCCGGCCGCATGCTCGTGGTCGACTTCTGCCTGGCCCGCCCGGCACGTCCGCGGCCCAGCATCATGTACGTGTTCGACTGCGGCACGCTCGACGCGACTCAGCAGGCTGCGATCCGGCTGCCGGCGGACGAACTTTCCGAGCACCGCTTCTTCCCGGCCGACGAACTCGACCACCTCTTGCGCGACACTCTCGCCCGCCGCGTGCGCGCCGCCCTGGTCCAACGCGTGGTCGGCGGCGTCGCGGAACTAGAGAACGGCTACACCCCCGGCGCGGCCCGCCGACACCTCCAGGCCGGCGTGGACACGCTTCAGTAGCGAGAGCAGTAGCAACAATTTCCCATCCAGCCCCTGTACTGCACTCCACCGAACTCTAAACCCAAGCTTGACCCACCCACCCGCGTTTTCGCTGGACACACGCCACCCCCGCGGAGCACACTTCGCGCCATGTCCGCACCCTCTCCCGCCCGGCAACTCATGCTCGACCACTTCCGCTGGGTCAGCGGCCACGCCGACGTCTGGTCCGTCTTCCGCGACGCCAAGGCCCTCGCCGCCGTCGTCGCCGGGCTGGCCGAGCCCTTCAGCAGGCAAGAGCAGGAAGGCGGCATCGACGTGGTCTGCGGCGTGGAGGCCCGCGGCTTCCTCCTCGGCGCGGCCGTAGCGGTCGAACTCGGCGCCGGATTCCTCCCCGTCCGCAAGGGCACCGGCCTCTTCCCCGGCGAGAAGACCTTCGGCCAAACCGCCCCCGACTACCGCGGCCTACGCCACACCCTCCGCCTCCAACGCTCCGCCGTCACCGAAGGCGACCGCGTCCTGCTCGTCGACGACTGGATCGAGACCGGCAACCAGGCCCTCACCGTCAAAAGCCTCATCGAGCAATGCGGCGGCACCTGGCTAGGCTGCTCCGTCCTGGTAGACCAACTCCCCACCGATGACCCCACCTTGCGCGCCGCACTCGGCCCGATCCACGCGATCCTGACCGCGAGTGAACTGCCGGCAGATGAGGAGTCGGTCGGGGAAGGGTGATCGGGGCTGGGGCTGGGACGAGGCGCTGCGGTTGGGTGGTCGGCCCTACCTACGCTGCCACTGCTGCGCTCGTTCCTCGCTCCGCACCGGCAGCTACGTCCGGGCCGATTACATACCCTGCCCACCCGCCCTACTCAAGCCGCCCTACAGTCGTCGCTGCGCTCCTTCGGGTAACGCCCTGCGGGCTACATGCCTGCGGCCCGCTACCTACCCTCCCTCGTCGCTGACGCTCCTCAGTCACTACGTCCGCGAGCCTACGGCGCTGCTGCCGCGTGCGTCCTGCTGGAATCTGACCTATCCGACATACGCCGGACGAGCCGACTTCCACAGAACATTGAGATGCGCCGAGTACGCGGCGAAGAGGCCGCCGTCACCGGATCGCTTGAGTCGATATGTCGGACTGTCGTGTCCGACGGATGCGGCGAGGTGGGTGCAGGCGATCATCTGGTCGTCGAAGGACCAGACGGACAGGCTGATGTGCCGATCCGAGAAACGGACCTCGATTCCGGGCGTGCTTCTCAGCGGTTCCAGTTCGTTGAGGCTGATCGCTATCCGGGAACGCACGGTGAGCGGGACACCCTCGACCTGCTCGCGGTTCTGGGTGATCTCGCTCTCCGGGTCTCCGAGGAGAAATCTGATCTTCGCGCCGTTCTCGGCCTTCGAGCGGAGCGTTTCGCGGAGGTCCGGGATCGTCAGCCAGAGGAAGTAGCTGGTGTAGCCGCCGAACAGCAGTTCGTGGGCCGCGCCGTTGACCAGTTCGCTCCATACAGGCGACGGAAGTGCGGAACGCGTCGGGTACGCGGCTTGGATCTCTCGTAGTCCAGGGGAACGCCGCGACGCCTCCCTGATGGCTGGCCATATCACGTCCGGCTCCGTCCCTAGTGCCGTGGCTGCTGCCTGCCGCTGGCGCGGATGCGGCGTACGTCGATCGTCGCTGAGCCAGCGGTCGATTGTCTTGATGTCGACCCCGCACACTTCGGCCAACGCGGGTCGGGTGAGGTGAGCGGCTTCCATGGCTGCCTTGAGCGCTTCGTTCGCCACCGCGGCCCCTTCTGACGGACGCTTAGGACGATTTCGAGCGTACATCAGACGTCTCCAAGTGTCTCCACTACGGCGTTCAAGCGTCCCACCAGCACCAACACGATGGAAATACGACGATGGGAAGGAAAACGTTGCGATGCGCGAGGTGCCACGGACACTCGTCCCAGACTCCTGGCGCCGCCACGGCGTGCATCCCCGCGAGATCCGCCCCGGCGACTGGCTACGCGATCTCGGCACGCTGCGCCAGGTCGAGACCGTGGAGCAGTCGGCGTGCGCGCTGACCCATGATCGGATCGTCGTCGTGCGGTTCGTTCCGCAATCAGGAGTCGAAGATCTCGCCCTCAGCCTTCCCGGCACGGTCACGGCAGTGACCGTTTGGCGCGAACCGCAGGCTGGTCTGGGATCGCACGCGGCAGCAGCGCCGTAGGCTCGCGGACGTAGTGACTGAGGAGCGTCAGCGACGAGGGAGGGTAGGTAGCGGGCCGCAGGCATGTAGCCCGCAGGGCGTTACCCGAAGGAGCGCAGCGACTGTAGGGCGGCTTGAGTTGGGCGGGTGGGCGGGGTATGTAATCGGCCCGGACGTAGCTGCCGGTGCGGAGCGAGGAACGAGCGCAGCAGTGGCAGCGTAGGTAGGGCCGACCATCCAACCGCAGTGCCTCGTCCCAGCCCCAGTTCGCCCATCGAACTAATCTCCACCGAGGCATGGCGGTCTTGGGGGATGTCGGTTATGGTCACCACAGATCAGGGCTTTGTTTTTCGATCAACCATATCCCACATCCTGTCTGGAGGGACCTCCCATGTCCCCTTCCGGTCGTCAATGGCGTCGACTCGGGATTTCTGTACTGCTCACACCCACTTTGGCGGCGGGGGTGGTGCTGGCTCCGGCTGCGGTTCATGCGGGGGGCGCGCGGGCTGCTGGTGCCGCTGCTGGTGCCGCTAAAGATGTCACGGCCAACTTATTCGAGTACGACTTCAACTCCATCGGGGCGGACTGCACGGATGTGCTGGGGCCGGATGGGTTCGGGGCGGTGCAGGTGGCGCCGCCGGAGGACTCCTACGATCAGGCGTCGCACTACTGGTGGGACGTGTATCAGCCTGCGGATTACGCGGTCGGCGGGCGGTTGGGGACGTCGGCGCAGTTCGCGAGCATGGTGAGTGCGTGTCACGCGGCGGGGGTGAAGGTGTATGTGGACGCGGTGCTCAACCACATGGCCGCGGGGACCGGGGGCTCCGACACGAGTTACGACGGGGCCGCCTTCGATTCCGGGACGCTGACGTATCCCGGTTACTCGTCCGCCGACTTCCACAGCTATCCGGCGAACTGTCCGGAGTCGAGCGACGGCATCGTGAACTGGCTGAGCTATACGGAGGTCACGCAGTGCCGCCTGTCTGGACTGCCTGATCTCGCCACTGAGACTTCGGCGGTGCGGTCGGCGGAGGCGGGCTATCTCAACAGCATGATCGAGATGGGGGTGGACGGGTTCCGGCTCGACTCGGCCGCGGAGATCGGGGAGACGGACATCGCGGCGATCGAGGCGCAGTTGGATCCGGATACGACGACGGGGTCCGCGGTGACGATCACGCAGGAGGTGTATCCGGGGTCGAGCGGGCAGGATTCGCGGCTGAATCCGACGTCGTTCGAGGGCGAGGGGTCGGTGACGGCGATCGACTACACGTACGCGATCGCGTCCGACTTCTCGAATGGGGATCTGGCTGCGCTCGCGAGTTATTCACCTTCGCTGCCGAGTGCGTACGCGTCGACGTTCGTGACTAATCAGGACACTGAGCGTGCGAGTAGCCCGAGCCTGTCCTACGCGAACGGTGCGGAGTACGTGCTGGCCGACGAGTTCCTGCTCGCGTACGGCTATGGCTCGCCGCAGATCTTCTCCAGCTTCGAGTACGGCAGCTACAACCAGTCCCCGCCGGACGCGTCGAACGGCGATGTGACGGACACCGTATGCGGGACCGGTGCCTGGGAGTGCACGGAGCGGAATTCCGCTGTCGACGCGATGGTCGGCTGGCACAATCTCGCGCTGGCGGCCGGCGCGTCGGTGGCTAACTGGGCCACGGACGGGAACGACCTGATCGCCTTCTCGCGCGGTGACGTGGCGTGGGTCGCGCTCAACAACGGCAGTTCGGCCGAGACGTCGACGTTCACGACGGGGCTGCCGGACGGCTCGTACTGCGACGTCATCGCGGACACCTACAGCGACGGGACGTGCAGCGGGAGCGGGATCGTCGTGGCGGACGGGCAGGCCACGGTGACGGTTCCGGCGCACGGCTCGGTGGCGATCGACGCGGACTCGGTGATCGGGAACGCGGCGGCCGTGATCGACGTGACGGTGCCGTCGGCGACCCCCAGCAGCGGCACGGTTTATATCGCGGGAGATTTCTCCGTGCTCGGTACCGGGATTCCGTCGAGCACCGATTGGGAGCCCGGCCTGCATCCGATGACGCGGATCGGCACGGACGAGTGGCAGGCGGTCGTGCACGCCGTCTCGGGCACGACGTTGCAGTACAAGTTCGATCTGAACGGTACGTGGACGAACGTCGAGGAGGCGGCGAACTGTGCGAGCCGGGCGAATCGAACGTTCTACTTCAACGGGGCTGACAGTGAATATACGGCTGCGGATACGGTGGGTGATTGGGCCGGGTTGAACGGATGCTGATTCCTCAGACCGGTCGATCAGCGATCAGCGGTCAGCGATCAGCGGTCAGCGATCGGGCGCTGTGCGGGTCGGGGTGAGGAAGGGCGGGCCGACGATGAGCGGGTCGGCCCGCCCGACGAGATCCTCGTTCTTGCCCTCGTACGGGACCTGCGAGAGCACGAAGCGCATCGCCTCGATCCGGGCCAGGCGCTTGCCGTTGCCGTTCACGACGGTCCAGGGGGCCCAGGTCGTGTGGGTGGCGGCGAACATGGCCTCCTTCGCGACCGTGTAGGCGTCCCAGCGGTCGAGCGAGGCGAGGTCGTGCTGGCTGAGCTTCCAGCGGCGCACCGGGTCCACGTCGCGGATCACGAAGCGGGTCAGCTGTTCGGCGCGGGAGACGGAGAACCAGAACTTCACCACGATCACGCCGTCGTCCGCGATCATGTGCTCGAACATGGGCGCCTGCTTGAGGAAGAGCTCGTATTCCTCCGGGCTGCAGTAGCCCATCACCGGCTCGACGGTCGCGCGGTTGTACCAGGAGCGGTCGAAGAGCACGATCTCGCCGGCCGACGGCAGGTGCGCCACGTAGCGCTGGAAGTACCAGGACGTGCGCTCCTGCCGGTTGGGCTTGTTCAGCGCGACGACGCGCACGCCGCGCGGGTTCAGGTGCTGGATGAAGCGCTTGATGGTGCTGCCCTTGCCCGCGGCGTCTCTGCCCTCGAACACGACGACGATCCGGGCGCCGGTGCTCTTGGCCCACGTCTGCAGCTTCAGCAGCTCGATCTGCAGGGCGCGCTTGGTCGGGTCGTACTCGGTGCGTCGCAGCAGGCTGTCGTACGGGTAGTCCTGCCGCCAGGTGTCCACCTCGCGGCCGTCCGGGCGGATCAGGATCGGGTCATAGCCGTCGGGGTACTCCACGCGCAGGTCCGCGTGTGTCCGATATTCGCGCACCCAGTCGCTCAGATGGCCGTCGATCGACTCCAGGTCGACCAGCGGGTAGAGCACTTTTCGCGGATCCACCCGGGAACGCTCCCCGTCCATGCCGTTTCCGGTTCCTCTCTCCGCAGGTCCAGCCTTCTTCGACCTCGTTCACTCGATGTTCACCAAGCCGTATCGAATATCAAAGCATATATCATTGAATCGTCCGAAGCGGGACACGTCTGTTAGGCTGATCGATACTCCTCACGCATTCAGCCGCCGTCTCGTCAAGGATCCAGGCCTTCGTCATGCCCGAACAGCTGCTCGCCGGCGCCGCGCGCTACGGCTCCGCCGCCACCGCGCCACCCGCCCGTACGCTGCTGTCGATCCTCGACGCCACGGTCGCGCTGCACCCGGAATCACCCGCCCTGGACGACGGCGTCCGCCGACTGGATTACGCGACGCTGCGTTCCGAGGTCACCGATTTGGCCCAACGCTTCGCGGAGGCGGGGGTGCGTCGCGGGGACCGGGTCGGGGTGCGGATCCCGTCCGGAAGCGTGGACCTCTATATAGCGATCCTGGCGGTGCTGGCGGCCGGCGCGGCGTACGTGCCGGTGGACGTGGACGATCCCGAGGAGCGGGCGCTGCTCGTCTTCGGTGAGGCGGCCGTGCGCGCGGTGGTCACCGAGGGGTTGAGCATCGAGCTGCGCGGTGCGGCGGCAGGGGATCCGGCGGAGCCGCGGGTGCAGGAGCCGACCGTCTCCGACGACGCGTGGATCATCTTCACGTCCGGGTCGACCGGTACGCCGAAGGGTGTGGCGGTCACGCATCGCAGCGCGGCGGCGTTCGTGGACGCGGAGGCGCGCATCTTCCTGCGGAACGCGCCGCTGGGGCCGGGGGACCGGGTGCTCGCGGGGCTTTCGGTGGCGTTCGACGCGTCCTGCGAGGAGATGTGGCTGGCGTGGCGGCACGGGGCCTGCCTGGTTCCGGCGCCGCGGTCGCTGGTGCGTAGCGGCGTGGATCTCGGGCCTTGGCTGGTGGAGCACGGCGTGACTGCCGTGTCGACGGTGCCGACGCTCGCTTCGCTGTGGCCCGCGGAGGCGTTGGACCACGTCAGGCTGCTGATCTTCGGTGGCGAGGCGTGCCCGCCGGAGCTGGCCGAGCGGCTCGCGGTGGACGGGCGCGAGGTGTGGAACACGTACGGCCCCACGGAGGCCACGGTCGTCGCGACGGCCGCGCCGCTGACCGGCGAGGGGCCGGTGCGGATCGGGCTGCCGCTGGACGGCTGGGAGCTCGCCGTCATCAACGCGGACGGCGAGCCGGTCACGTCGGGCGAGTCCGGCGAGCTGGTGATCGCGGGCGTCGGGATGGCCCGCTACCTGGACCCGGAGAAGGACGCCGCGAAGTACGCGCCGCTGCCGTCGGTGGGCTGGGAGCGCGCGTATCGCAGCGGCGACCTGGTGCGCGCCGATCCGGAGGGGCTGGTCTTCCTCGGGCGCGCGGACGAGCAGATCAAGCTGGGCGGCCGCCGCATCGAGCTCGGCGAGATCGACTCCGCGTTGCAGGCGCTGCCGGGTGTCGCCGCCGCCGCTGCGGCCGTGAAGGGGCCGGTCGGCGGACAGGTGCTGATCGGGTACGTGGTGCCGAGCGAGCCGGTGCCGGACTTCCCGGAGCAGGAGCCGACGGCCGGGCCGATCCCGTTCGATCCGGTCGACGCGCGCTCGCTGCTGACCGCGAAGCTCCCGGCCGCGCTCGTGCCGCGGATCGCGATCGTGGACGCGCTGCCCACCCGCACCTCGGGCAAGGTGGACCGGAACGCGCTGCCCTGGCCGCTGCCGGACTCCGGTTCCGAGTTCGACGCGGAGGACGCCGCGGAACTGACGCCGCAGCAGGAGGCGCTGGCCGGGCACTGGGCCGCGGTCCTCGGCGAGCGTCCGCCGTCCCTGGACGCCGACTTCTTCGACGCGGGCGGCGGCAGTCTCGCGGCGGCGCGCTTCGTGTCCGTGCTGCGCGCGCAGCACCCGACCGTGACCGTGCGCGACGTGTACGACAATCCCTCGTTCGGCGCATTGTCCGCCCGGCTGGACGAACTGACGCCGGAACCGTCCGCGACGACCACGCAGGCGCAGGACATCGTGGTGACGCCTGTTCCGCGCTGGTTCCAGTGGGCGCAGACCGGGGCGATGCTGCCGCTCGGCATGATCGCGTCGATGCGCTGGCTGACGGTGCTGGCCGCGCTCGTCGACGTCACCGGTCCGTCCTGGGCGCCGCACGTCCCGTGGGCCTGGATCGCCGTCGGATTCGTGCTCTTCGTTACGCCGCCCGGGCGAATCGCGATCACCGCGCTCGGCGCCCGCGCGCTGCTGCGCGGCCTGGCGCCGGGGGACTACCCGCGCGGCGGCAGCGTGCATCTGCGGCTGTGGGCGGCCGAGCAGCTGTCCCTGCACGCGGGTGCCGTGAGCATCTCGAGCGGGCCGTGGATACCGCTGTACGCCCGCGCGCTCGGTGCCCGCATCCACAAGGACGCGGTGCTGCACTCGCCGCCGCCGGTCACCGGATTGCTCCGATTGGCTGAAGGCGCGGCGATCGAGCCCGAGGTGGACCTGACCGGACACTGGATCGACGGCGGCACGCTGCGGGTCGGCGAGATCCGGGTGGACGCTAACGCCTCGGTCGGCGCGCGCTCCACGCTGCTGCCCGGCGCCCGGATCGGCCGGCACGCGCGCATCGCCCCCGGCTCGGCGGTCGACGGCGAGGTGCCCGGCGGCCAGCAGTGGGCCGGGTCCCCGGCGAAGCGGGTCGGCAAGCTGAGCAAGGCCGAGCGCGAGATCGAGCGCGCGCCGTATACGCGGCACTGGACCGCGCTCTACGGCCTGACCGCGTCCGTGCTGAGCCTGATCCCGCTCGCGGCGGCCCTTCCGGCGCTGGTCCTGCTGAGCGGCTTCACGCAGGGCAGCGGCAGTGCGTGGGCCGCGTTCGGGGACGCGATCCCCGGCGTGCTGCCGGCCGTGCTGGTGTTCTTCCTGGCCTTCGGGCTGCTCGTGCTCGTCGGAGTGCGTGCCCTGAGTATCGGCATGCGGCCCGGCGACTATCCGCTGCACAGCCCGGCGGCGTGGCGGGTGTGGACGACGACGCAGCTGATGGCGATGGCCCGCGTGTGGCTGTACCCGCTCTACGCCTCGGTCGCGACGCCGACGTGGCTGCGGCTGCTCGGGATGAAGGTCGGCCGGGACGTGGAGCTGTCCACGGTGCTGGCCGTGCCCGCGATGACGACCGTGGACAACGGCGCGTTCCTGGCCGACGACACGATGATCGCGCCCTACGAGCTGTCCGACGGCCGCCTCAGCGTCGGCACGGTCCGCATCGGCAAGCGCGTGTTCGTCGGCAACTCCGGCATGGTCGGGCCCGGCCGCAAGCTGCCCAAGGGGAGCCTCGTGGGCGTGCTGTCCGCCGCGCCGCGTAAGGCCAAACGAGGGAAGTCGTACCTCGGCATGCCGCCCGAACGGCTGCGCCGCGCCAGCCAGGACACCGACAGTTCGCTCACCTACGACCCGCCGCGCAAGCTCAAGGCGATGCGCGCCGCGGTCGAGCTGTGCCGGGTGGTCCCGGCCGCGTGCACGGCGGTGCTGCTGCTGCTCGCCGCCGCGGCCGAGGTGGAGATCGCCGCGAACGCCGGGCTGGTCGTGGCCACGCTGGTGGCCGGTCCGGTCGTCCTCGGCGTCGGGGTGCTCGGCGCCGCGCTGGCCACGGCCGCCAAGTGGGCGCTCGTCGGCCGGATCAAGGCCGAGGACCAGCCGCTGTGGAGTTCCTTCGTCTGGCGCAACGAACTCGCCGACAACTTCATCGAGCTGATCGCCGCGCCCTGGTTCGCGGAGCCCTGGCTCGGCACCGCGCCGCTGAACGCCTGGCTGCGTTCGCTGGGTTCGAAGATCGGCCGCGGCGTGTGGTGCGAGACCTACTGGCTGCCGGAGGCCGACCTGATCGTGCTGGCGGACGGCGCGACCGTGAACCGCGGCTGCGTCGTGCAGACCCACCTGTTCCACGACCGCGTGATGAGCATGGACGTCGTCACCCTGGAGGAGGGCGCCACGCTCGGCCCGCAGTGCGTGATCCTGCCCGCCGCGAGCATCGGCGCCGCCGCCACGGTCGGCCCGGCCTCGCTGGTGATGCGCGGCGAGGGCGTGCCCGCGCGGACCCGCTGGGCGGGCAATCCGATCGCGCCCTGGCACGACTCCGACGAGGACCGATGACCGATACCTACTTCCCGCAGCGCGGGAACGAGGGCTATCGGATCACGCACTACGACCTGGGTCTGGTCTACCGCGTTCCGACGAACCGGCTCGAGGGCGGCGCCGTGCTGACGGCCACGGCGACCGGCCCCGAGCCGCTGCGCGAGTTCGCCCTCGACCTGTCCGGCGCGCTGCGGGTGGAACGCGTCGCGGTGCACATCGACCAGCAGGTGGGGCGGGCCAAGCACACCCAGCGCGCCGACAAGCTGCGGGTCACCCCGGCCGAGCCGCCGGCCGCCGGGCAGACCTTCCAGATCGTGATCAGGTACAGCGGCACGCCGAAGCTGATGAACAGCCGGTTCGGCGGCCTCGGCTGGGAGCAGCTGACCGACGGCGTCCTGGTGGCCAGCCAGCCGATCGGCGCGCCGTCCTGGTTCCCGTGCGACGACCGGCCGGACCGTAAGGCCTCGTACAAGGTCACCCTGACCACGGCGTCGGCGTACCACGTGGTGGCCAACGGCGTGCTGGTCGAGCGGCGGAACGCGGGCTCGAACACCACGTGGACCTACCGGCAGGACGAGCCGATGGCGACGTACCTGGCGAGCGTGCAGATCGGCAAGTACCGCAGCGTCGATCTCTCCGGCCGCGGCGTGCCGCAGCGCCTCGTGGTCCCGCCGCGGTTCGTCAGCCGCGCGAAGACGGCGTTCGCGAGACAGCCCCGGATGATCGAGGTGTTCGAAAGGTTCTACGGCCCCTATCCGTTCGAGGGCGGATACACGGCCGTGGTCGCGGACGACGATCTCGAGATTCCCATCGAGGCACAGGGAATGTCGATCTTCGGCGTCAACCATCTCGCGCCGGGCTGGGAGAACGAGCGGCTGATCGCGCACGAGTTGTCGCATCAGTGGTTCGGCAACAGCCTCACCGTCCTGGACTGGCGCGACATATGGCTGCACGAGGGCTTCGCCGCGTACTCGGAGTGGCTCTGGTCCGAGGTCTCCGGCCAGCGCACGGCCGACGAGCACGCGCGCCGCTGGCACCAGCGGCTGGCCAAGCGGCCGCAGAACCTGGTGCTGCGCGATCCCGGGCCCGCGGACATGTTCGACGACCGGGTCTACAAGCGCGGCGCCCTGACGCTGCACGCGCTGCGGCTGACCGTCGGCGACGTGGCCTTCCTCAGGATCCTGCGTCAGTGGACGACCGCGAACCGGCTCGGCGGCGTGCGGACCGAGGACTTCGTGAAGCTCGTGACGGCGAGTGAGACCCCTGTCATGACGCGGCCGGACACCTTCTTCGAACGCTGGCTCGAAACGCCGAAGCTGCCGCCGCTTCCTCCTTCGTGACACGCCGAAGCGGTGAATACGAACACCGATACGCTGGTGCTACGCTGCGGTTCGTGCTCAAGCGCGATGAACAAGGTGGGAACGGTTCCGGCGACACGGGCACGATCCGCGTCGCCGCGGTCGGCGATCTGCGCATGGACGTCGAGCGGCGCTGCACGCTGCGTCCGCAGTACCTGTCCGTCGCCGAGTCGGCCGACGTGCTGCTGCTCGCGGGCGGGCTGACCGCCTCGGGCCTGGTGTCCGAGGCCGAGACGCTGGCCGACGAGCTCGACGGCATCGGCATCCCGATCGTGGCCGTGCTGGGGGAGCGGGACCACGAGATCGGCCAGGAGTCGCTGATCCGCGCCGCGCTGACCTCGCTCGGCTGGATCGTGCTGGAGGCCAGTTCGACGGTGCTGGACGTGCGCGGCATGCGGCTCGGCGTCGCGGGCATCACCGGCTTCCCGGGCGGCTTCGGCATCGACTACCAGCTCTGGTCGGTGGTCCGCGAGCACCGGCAGGCGGACCGCGAGCAGGCCAGCACCGCGCGCTTCGCCAAGGCGCTGGCCGGGCTGACGGAGCAGGGTGCTGACTACCGGGTGGCGCTCACCCACTTCTCGCCCGCGCCCGGCACGCTGAACGGCGAGCGCGAGACGACGCGGGCGAACCTGGGCAACCAGATCCTCGGCACCAGCATCGACGAGTCCGGCGCCGACGTGGCCGTGCACGCGATGTCCCGCCGCGGCACGCACGTCGGGCGCACCCTCGGTGGGACACCGGTCTACAACGTCTCGCGGCCCGTGCTCGGCGCGCCCTACGTCGTCCTCACGCTGCCCGCGCCGGCCTTCGCGGGCTAGCCCTCAGCCCCGGGGTCTTCTCAGCCCTCGAACGCGGTCAGCCGGGTCTCCTGCTGGCTGACGGCCGCGAGCAGCCCGGCGCGGTTCAGGCTGCCGGGCGTGTAGCAGTGCACGATGATCGCCACGTTCCCGACCGCGCCGTAGACGAAGCTGTCGGTGTTGCCGTACTTGTCGAGCGTCCCGGTCTCGAAGCCCTCGCCGTCGGTCAGCCCGGGCACGGTGAAGGTCGTCTGCCCGGCGTAGGCGGAGTCCGACTTGTGCGCGAGCCCGGTGGCGAGCGCGTAGCTCTGCGCGCCGCTCGGAGCCTGGAACTCGATCAGGTAGATCGACAGCTCCTGGCCGGCCGCGGTGTCCATCCAGCGCGTCGCCCCGGTCATGAACCCGCGCGCCTGCAGCAGCGAGGTCTCGGTCGTCGCAGTGCTCGGATACAGCATGGCCACGTACTGGGCCAGCGTGAGCGATCCGTCCGCGCCCGAGCCGGGAGCGGTCTTGGCCGTGCCGCCGGACGGTACCGGTAGCAGGGCGCTGGCGAGAGTCCCGGACGGCGCCTTCGCGGTGGTCGGGGACGTGGCGGACGCGGCCGACGAGGCGGTGGCCGTGGAGCTGTGCAGGAGCGCCGTCGGCACCTTGGCCGCGGCCGCGACCGTGGCCTTCGGCGCCGTCGTGCGGCCGACCGCGAGGCCCGCCCCGAACGCCGCCGCGAGCGCGACGACCCCGGCTATGCCCACCCAGGCCCGGCGCCCGTGCGCGCTCGGCGGCGGCGTCGGCGGAACGGACGGCGGCGTGAAAATCGGCTGTTCAGTCATGGATTCCTCCCCCTTGTTCGTCCATGGATAGCACGGCGGTCCCGGCTCCGACAACCGGCTTCCCGAAGAAGTTGACAGTCTCTCTCACTTGGGATTCAATCGGAACTGAAAGAGACTGTCAGAATTTTCGAGAGGGGAGGCGGCCATGGCGGACTCGAGTCCCGTGGGCGTCCGCAAGTGGCTCGTGCTCATCGCGCTCGCGCTCAGCGTGCTGGTGGTGGGGATCGACCTGACCGTGCTGAACGTGGCGCTGCCGACGATCGGGCCGGTGCTGCACGCGTCCACCGGCGACCTGCAGTGGTTCGTCGACTCGTACAGCCTGGTGCTGGCCGCGACGCTGCTGCCGTTCGGCGTGCTCGGCGACCGGATCGGCCGCAAGACGATGCTGATCGCGGGCCTGCTGCTGTTCTGCGTCACGTCGGCGGTGTGCGCGTACGCGCCGGACGCCGGGGCCCTCATCGCGGTGCGGGCCGTGCTCGGTCTCAGCGCCGCGCCGATCATGCCGCTCGCGATGGCGGTGCTGCCGGTGCTGTTCACGCCGGCGGAGCGGCCCAAGGCGATCGCGGTGATGATGACCGCGACGATGCTCGGCTTCCCGCTCGGGCCGGTGCTCGGCGGCTGGCTGCTGAACCACTTCTGGTGGGGCTCGGTGTTCCTGATCAACGTGCCGGTCGCGCTGATCGCGGTGGTCGCCGTCATCATCCTGATGCCGCAGTCGGGCAACCCGCACCCGGGCCGCTTCGACCTCGTCGGCACGCTGATCACCAGCGCGGGCCTGATCGGCGTCACGTACGGCTTCGTGCAGGCCGGTACCGACGGCTGGTCCTCGGCCACGAGCTGGGCGCCGCTCGTCGCCGGATTCGCGCTGCTGGTCGCCTTCGTCTTCCACGAGCGCCGGATCATCGCCGCCGGACGCGTCGAACCGCTGGTCGACCTCGGGCTGTTCCGCTCCCGGCACTTCACCTGGGGAACGGTGCTCGCGACCTTCGTGTCCTTCGCGATGTTCGGCATCATGTTCGTCACGCCGCTCTACTTCCAGGACGTGTCCGGCTCCGACTCGCTGCTCACCGGCGTCAAGATGCTGCCGATGATCGCCGGGCTGACGGTCGGCGGCGCGCTCGCGGCCAAGCTGCAGACCCCGCGCGTGCCCCGCGGCGGGGCAGTGCCCGTGGCCCGCGCCGGATTCCGCTCCGTGGTCGCGGTCGGCTTCGCCTTCATCGCCCTCGGACTCGCCCTCGGCGCGCGCACCCACGGCTCGACCGGCGAGGGCTACGCGGCGCTCTGGTTCGTGCTGCTCGGCTTCGGCCTCGGCTTCGCGCTGCCCGCCTCGACGAACTCCGCGCTCAGCGCGCTGGCCAAGGAGCGCAGCGGCGTCGGCTCGGCCGTGATCATGACGCTGCGCCAGGTCGGCGCCACGATCGGGGTCGCGCTGCTCGGCACGATCCTCGGCAGCGTCTACCGCGATCGGCTCGGCGGCAACCCGGCGGTGGCGAACGTGCCCGCCCCGGTGCGCGCCGAGGCGGGGCAGAGCGTGACCGCCGGAGTGGCCGTCGCGCAGCACGCCGGGAGCGCCGACCTGCTGGACGCCGTGCGCGACGCGTTCGTGCACGCGATGGACAACACCCTCGTGGTCTGCGCCTTGATCGGCGTCCTCGGCACGGTTCTGGCAGTCTTGTTCCTACCGGGCCGCACCGCCACCTCGGCCCAGACCCCGGAAGTGGAAGTTGGAAGCGTTGTCGGAAGTTGAGGCGCAGCCCAGGAAGCCCGGCCTGCGCGAGCTGAAGAAGGCCAAGACGCGGGCCGAGATCCAGCGCCAAGCCCTGCTGCTGTTCCGGCGGCAGGGCTACGGGGGCACGACCGTCGAGCAGATCGCGGCCGCCGCCGAGGTCTCGCCGAGCACGTTCTTCCGGTACTTCCCGAGCAAGGAGGACGTGGTCCTCTACGACGACTACGACCCTAAGTTCGCCGCCGCGCTGCTCGAACAGCCGAAGGGCGTGCCCCCGCTCACCGCCGTGCGCGCCGCCATGCGCAAGGTGTTCACGGAGACCCCGGCCGACCAACTCGCCCTCGAGTTCGAACGCGGCCGCCTGATGAGAACCGAACCGGGCCTGCGCGCCCGCGCCTTCAGCGAATCGATGGGCCGCGGCCTCGACATGTTCTGCGAGATCATCGCCGAGCGCGAGGGCAAGGACCCGCACGACTACCGCGTGCGCAACCTGATCGGCGCCGTCTTCGGCACGATGTTCATCGCCTGGCAGTCGATGAACGAAGGCGACGCCCCCGGCGACATCGTGGACAGTATGGACGCCGCCCTCGCCCACCTCGAAGCGGGCCTGCCGCTCTAGTTCCGCCAGTCCGCCTAGACCGCCAGCGGAGCCTTCACCGCGTCGCCGCCGGGGACCGGAGCAGAGGCGTCCGCGCCGAGCTCGACGATCCGGTTCGCCGCGTCCACGTGCACGACCCGCGGCGCGTACGCCTGCTCCGCGCCGTACGCGACCTGGAGATAGCTGATCAGGATCACGATGTCGCCCGGCTGCACGAGGTGCGCGGCGGCCCCGTTGATCCCGATGACGCCGGAGCCGCGTTCGCCCTCGATGACGTACGTCTCCAGGCGCGCGCCGTTGGTCACGTCCACGATGGCGACGAGCTCGCCGGGCAGCAGATCTGCGGCGTCCATCAGGTCGCGGTCCACGGTCACGGAGCCGACATAGTGCAGGTCGGCGTGCGTCACGGTGGCGCGGTGGATCTTGGATTTGAGCATGGTCCGGAACATGGGGGACATCGTAGTCACGTCCGCTCGTCACACTTTCCGCCCGGCATCCGTCATCCCGGTTGAAGACACCGACCAATCGAGGAGACCACCATGGAAGCCCGGATGAAGAACCCCGTCGTGCTGCTGCCCGACGTCCTCAAGCCGATCCAGGACGCGCTCGCGCAGGTCAAGACGGCCGGCGTGGCGCAGTCGACGCTCGAGCTGGTGCACATGCGGGCCAGCCAGATCAACAGCTGCACCGTCTGCGTGACCTTCGGCCTGCAGAACATGCGCGCGGCCGGGGAGACGGACGAGCGGATGGCGCTGATCGCGGCGTGGCGCGAGTCGGACCTGTTCACCGAGGCCGAGCGGGCCGCGCTGAACCTGGCCGAGCACGCGACCCGGCTGGCCGACCGCTCGGACCCGGTGCCGGACGCGGTCTGGGACGAGGCGGCCCGGCACTACGACGAGAAGCAGCTCGCCGGACTCGTGCTGACGATCGGCTTCACCAACATGTTCAACCGGGTCAACGCGACGACCCGGCAGATCCCCGGCGCCTGGGGCTGAGCTCAATCCCGATCGGGGGAGGGCGCCGGTCCGGTGCTCTCCCGCACGATCAGCTGCGTCGCCAGCTCCATGCTGAGGGCCTCGTGCGCGTGCCCGTCGAGCTGGCGCATCAGCATCGTGACGGCGGTGCGGCCCATCTCCTGCAGCGGCTGGCGCACGGTCGTCAGCCGCGGCGTCGAGGCCCGGCTGACGTCGATGTCGTCGAAGCCGGTCACCGACAGGTCCTCCGGCACCCGCACGCCGCGCGCGTTCGCCGCCGCCAGCACGCCGATCGCGACCTTGTCGTTGAAACAGACGATCGCGGTCGGACGCGGTTTCATGTCCAGCAGTTCGCCGCCCGCGCGCAGCCCCGTCTTCGTGGCGGGCTCGCCGTGCCGCATCAGCTCCGGTTCGCCGAGCACGCCGACCTCCGAGAGCGCGGCGAGATGCCCGCCGACCCGGTCGTCGCGGGTGTGCCAGTACGGCGGCCCGGTGATCAGACCGATCCGCCGGTGTCCGAGGTCCACGAGGTGCCGGCTGACGGCCCGCGCCCCGGAGAAGTGCGCGGCGGAGATCGACACCGTGCCGCGCGGCACGTCGATCCGCGGATCCACCACCACGAACGGATAGCTGCGCGCCGCCAGGGCCTCGAGGTCCGCGCGCGGCTCCGGCGGCAGGATCAGCACCGCGCCGCGCGCGTCCCGCCGCTGCGGCAGTTCGCGCAGCGCCATCGACCGCACGACCGCGTCGCCGGCGCTGAGCAGCATCTCCTGGCCGTGCAGCGCGAGCGTCTCGGCGATCGACGTGACGATGTGGCCGAAGTAGTCCGTCAGCACGTACGGGCAGCGCACGAACACCGGCGGCCGGCTCAGCTGCAGCCGGGCACGCTGCTTGCGCGGCTCCGGGGCGCGGTCGCCGAGCCGGTCCACCACCTCCAGCACCCGGTCGCGGGTGTCCGCGGCCACGTTGTCGCCGCCGTTGATCACCCGCGAGACGGTCGCGATCGACAGCCCGGTCTCGGCCGCGATCGCCCGCACGGTGACCCGTCCGGCGCCCGTTCCGGAACCCCCGCTCCCGGAACCTATGCCTGAAACAGAATCCTGTTTCATCGCTTCCCCATAACAATCCTTTGTGGTATGGACCAATTGCCCGGCAGGTGATTGACCCCCGCCGAGCATACTGCTGCAATCGCGATCGCGGTTGTTTCGATGTTGTTTCAGTCGCACTCCGAAGGGATCACCCACACACGATGAAGATCAAGATTCGCCCCCGCATAGCCCGGGCCGTTCCGCTGGCCGCCGCCACGGCGCTCGCCGCGGGTGGCATCGGGCTCGCCGCCGCGGCACCCGCCTCCGCCGCCGGAGGCGCGTACCCCGCCCACTTCGCCGCCCCCTACCTGCAGATCGCCTCGTCCGACGCGGGCGACATGGCGGCCGACCAGTCCGCGACCGGCCTGAAGTACTACACCCTCGCCTTCCTCATCCCGCAGTCGGGCTGCACTCCGGAGTGGGAGGACGACGGCTCCGGCGTCGGCGCCTTCTCCTCGCAGATCAGTTCGCTGCAGGCGGCCGGCGGCAACGTCATCATCTCCTTCGGCGGTGCCGCCGGCGGCGAACTCGCGCAGACCTGTACCAATGTTTCACAGCTCACGGCCGCGTATCAGAACGTGGTCAACACCTACGGCGTCAACCGGCTCGACTTCGACATCGAGGGCGGCGTCCTGTCCGACACCGCCTCCACCGCGCGACGTGACCAGGCGCTCGCGGCGTTGCAGGCCGCAGACCCGTCCGTGCAGATCGACTTCACCCTCGCGGTCGCGCCCAACGGTCTGCCCACCGGCACCGGCTCCGAGTACGCGCTGCTCCAGGACGCGAAGTCCAAGGGCGTCAAGGTGTCCACCGTCAACCTGATGACGATGGACTTCGGCAACGGCGAGAACGCGCTCAACGACGCCGAATCCGCCGCCCAGGCCTCCGCGAGCCAGCTCGCCGGGCTGTACGGCATCTCGACCTCCGCCGCGTACGCGATGGAGGGCCTGACCCCGATCGCCGGGCAGAACGACGACAACGAGTACTTCTCCACGGCGAACGCGCAGACCCTGGAGAGTTTCGCCGCGTCCAACGGCGTCGGCGAGCTGTCGTTCTGGGAACTCGACGGATACGACAAGGGCACCGGCTATCAGTACTCGTCGATCTTCAACCAGATCACCGGCGGCACGAGCGGCGGCGGTGGCGGTGGCGGCACCACGACCGGCCAGGTCACCGGCTACCAGGGCCTGTGCCTGGACGACCGTTCGGCGAGCACCGCGAACTTCAACCCGGTCCAGGTCTACACCTGCAACGGGACCAGCGCGCAGCAGTGGACGGTGACGTCCGGCAACACGCTGCAGGTCCTCGGCAAGTGCCTCGACGTGGACGCTGCGGGCACCGCGAACGGCACCACGGTCGACCTCTACGACTGCAACGGAACCGCCGCGCAGACGTGGGTACCGCAGTCCAACGGTGAGTTGCTGAATCCGAACTCCGGCAAGTGTCTCGACGACACCGGCTACGGCGGATCCGGCACGCAGGTCCAGATCTGGGCGTGCGCCGACACCGCGAACCAGCAGTGGAGCATCCCGTGACGAAGCTGAAGCAGCGACTCCTCGCGATCCTGGCGGCGGTGGCCCTCATCTTCGGGATCGGCGCGTACGTGGCGTTCAGCGCCTCGGCCGCGACCGTCACCGCCACCGGCCAGATCACCGGCTACCAGGGCCTGTGCCTGGACGACCGCTCCGCGAGCACCGCCGACGCCAACCCGATCCAGGTCTACACCTGCAACGGGACCACCGCGCAGCAGTGGAGCGTCGAGTCCGACGGCACGCTCCAGGTGCTCGGCAAGTGCCTCGACGTGACCGGCGCGGGCACCGCCAACGGCACGCTCGTGCAGCTCTACACCTGCAACGGCACCGGCGCGCAGCAGTGGCAGCCGCAGTCCAACGGCGAGCTGGTGAACTCCAACTCCGGCAAGTGCCTCGACGACACCGGCTACGGCGGTTCGGGCACGCAGGCCCAGATCTGGGCGTGCGCGGACACCTCGAACCAGCAGTGGACCCTGCCGACGTCCTCCGGCGGCGGCACCGGCAACGGCAACGCGCCCAACTTCGGCTCGAACGTCTACATCTTCAACACCTCGATGTCGACGTCCACGATCCAGAGCGACATCAACAACGTCTGGAACCAGCAGCAGTCCAACCAGTTCGGCACGCAGCGCTACGAGTTCATGTTCGAGCCCGGAACGTACAACGTGTCCGTGCCGGTGGGCTTCTACACCGAGGTCGTCGGCCTCGGCCAGAACCCCTCGCAGACGGTCATCACCGGCGGCGGGATCTACACGAACGCGGCCTGGTCCAACGGCAACGCGACCACCAACTTCTGGCGCGACGTCGAGAACATCACCAGCGACCCGTCCTCCGGCTCGACCGAGTGGGCCGTCTCGCAGGCCGACCCGATGCGCCGCGTCCAGATCGACGGCAACATGGTGCTGGACGACGACACCTCCGGGAACACCAGCAGCAACTGGTCCTCCGGCGGCTTCATCAGCGACTCCGTGGTCACCGGCCAGGTGAACTCGGGCACGCAGCAGCAGTACATGTTCCGCAACGACCAGTTCGGCAGCTACACCGGCTCGAACTGGAACATGGTGTTCGTCGGCAGCACCGGCGTCCCCGGCACCAGCTTCCCGAGCCCGCCGGACACGAACGTCGGCACCACCCCGACCGTCGATGAGAAGCCGTACGTGTACATCGACTCGTCCGGCAACTGGGACGTCTTCGTGCCCTCGACCCGCACGAACTCGCAGGGCACGTCCTGGTCGAACGGCAACACCCCAGGCACCTCGCTCCCGATCAGCGACTTCTACATCGCCACCCCCAGCGACACCGCCTCAACGATCAACGCGGCCCTCGCCTCGGGCAAGGACCTGCTGTTCACCCCGGGCGTCTACCAGATCAACGGCACCATCAACGTCAACAACCCTGACACCGTCGTCCTCGGCCTCGGCCTGGCCACGCTCGTCTCCAACGGCGGCAACACCATCCTGTCCACCGCCGACGTCAACGGCATCCGCATCGCCGGACTGCTCTTTGACGCGGGCACGACGAATTCGTCCACCCTCGTCCAGATCGGCCCGTCCGGCTCCAGCGCCAGCCACGCCACCGACCCGACCGTCCTGTCCGACGTGTTCGCACGCATCGGCGGCGCCACCGTCGGCAAAGCCACCCAAACCCTCGTCGTCAACAGCAACAACGTCATCGGCGACGACCTCTGGCTCTGGCGAGCCGACCACGGCAACAACGGCACCGTCGGCTGGACCACCAACACCGCAGCCAACGGCCTCGTCGTCAACGGCACCAACGTCACCATGTACGGACTCGCCGTCGAGCACTACCAAGCCGTCCAAGTCCAATGGAACGGCAACGGCGGATCCGACTACTTCTACCAGAGCGAAATGCCCTACGACCCGCCGAACCAGTCCTCGTGGATGGACGGCTCGTCCGACGGCTACCCCTCGATCAACGTGGCGAGCTCCGTGAGCAGCTTCAAGGGCTACGGGCTCGGCGTGTACTGCTACTTCAGCACCAACTCCAGCGTGCAGAGCGCGAACGCGATCACCGCGCCGAACACGTCGGGCGTGCAGTTCAACGACATGGTCACCGTGTCGCTGGGCGGCACCGGAACCATCGACCACGTCATCAACGGAGTCGGCGGCACCGCGAACTCCAGCAGCACCGTCCAGTACCTGACCAGCTACAACTAGCCCACACAGCACCGCTAGCTGGTCTCCGAAAGAGCCGGGCGGAGGACGTAATCCCGTCCTCCGCCCGGCTCGATCATTTCTCCGTCATTCGCTGGTTTCGATGACCCGGCCCTTCCACGATCCGCCGCGCCCCTGCCGATGCCGCCGCGCCGAATCCACCGTCATAGCCCCGTACAGCGCCATCACGCCCGGCAGCAGCGGTGCTCGCCACCAGCGCAGGTCGTAGAGCCGCAGCACCGGCACGTAGCTCGCGCTCATCACCAGCCACGCGGCCAGCGCCGGAATCGCCATGCCCCACCACCCGGCGACCAGGCCGACGACGCCGACGATCGGTGGCACGCCGTACGTGATGACGAGCCCGACGACCGTGCCGAGCAGCAGCCACGGCGAGTAACGCAGTTGGGTGTACGCACTGCGCGCGATCATGTCCCACAAATCGGCCAGCCGAGGGTACGGCCGCAGACTGCGCACCCCCGACGTGACGCCCAGCCAGATCCGCCCGCCGCCCTTGCCCGCGGCGCCGCCCTTCAGCAGCGTGCCCAGTGCCACGTCGTCGATCCGCGCGTCCGCGATCCCGACCAGCCCGCCGACCTCCGCCAGCCGCTCCCGCCGCACCAGCATGCACCCGCCCGCGGCCGCCGCCGTGCGCGAGGAGGGCCGGTTCACCCACGCGGGTGGATAGAGCTGGAAGAAGCTGAACACGAACGCCGGTACGATCATCCGCTCGGCCGGGAACTCCGTACTCAGCCGCGCCATCAACGACACGAGATCCAGCCGCCGATCCTGCGCCTGCCGCACGAGCCGCCGCAGGCTGTCCGGCGGATGCGCGATGTCCGAGTCCGTGAACAGCACGTACTCCGAGCCCTCGTCGACATCCCGCAACCCGCGATCCATTGCCGCGACCTTCCCCGCCCACCCCGGCGGCGGCCCCGCCCCACGCAGAACCCGCAGCTCAGCGCCCTGCGGAATGGCGGCGGCGATCCCGGCCGCGACCTCCCCCGTCCCATCCGTGCTCGCGTCATCCACCACGATCACGCTGAAGCGCCCCGGATAGTCCTGCGCGAGCACCGAAGGCAGCGTCGCGGGCAGGACCGCCGCCTCGTCCCGCGCCGGAATGACCGCCGTGACCGCGGGCCACGTGCGCGCATCGTCCGCCTCGGCGCTCGGCAGGTGCAGGTTCATCCGCCAGAAGCCCCCGCGCCCGACGAGCAACACGAGCCAGATCGCCAACGCGACCCAGGCGAGCACGGCCAGCACCAGGAACACAGCGTGCGCAGTCACGCCGCCAAGCCTCGCACAGATCCACTCCGCGGCACCGGATCCGGCCCGCTGGACTGGATCACTCGATCCGCTTGCGCCACACGATCGGCTCGACCAGGATCGCCGAGTTCGCCTCCCCGTTCCATTGCGCCGCGAGCCCCTCCGCCCGAAGCCGGTCCACGACATCCTGCGCGACGTCCTCGACCCGATGCGGCTTGGCGGCGCCGAAGTACAGGTACAGCAGGCCGCCCTCGACCGCCCCCTGCGTGGACTGGCCATGGAAGAACACGTAGCCGCGCGAGTCCTCGTCCAGCTCACCCCGGATCTCCGAATGACCGCAGCGCGCGCAGCACGCATAGTCCTCGCGTGCCACGATGCCGAGATCTTCGAGCCCTTCGAAGGCGACCTCCAGCGCGTCCACGTCCGTACACTCCGGCCACGTCGCCTGCTCCGCGAGCCGCTCCCGCCACAACGGGTCCACGATCCGCTCAGCCTGCGGAAACACCAGCGGCTCAGGACCGTCGCCCCCGCCGAAGTCCTCCTGCATGTCGATGACCGCGTCCGCGACCTCGTAGCGGTCCAGGTACCCGCACTCGATCAGCAGCCGCGCGTTCTCGGCGGCCTCGGCGGCCACGTCCGGATCCGGCTCGACCGCGCTGTCCAACTCCTCGAACGGCACCCACGCCCGCCCCGCCCGCCACGCCTCGTCCCCGGCCGCCCACGCCGTGAGGCACCGCGTGACGTCCGCCGCCGACTCGAGCACCGCCGCCACGTGCGCCCCCGCCGGCCCATCACCGGTCCGCACCTCCGTCCGGAAGGCGTGCGAGGCCTCGCGCAGCACCTGGAAGAAGCCAGGATGCTGACCCTCCGGCAGCCGATGCGCCACGAGCCACGTGTTCCACCGCTGCCCGAGCGAGCTCAACAGCGTGCCGAACTCCTCGACCGTAGGCCGCTCATGCGAACCGTCACGCTCGTCCGACACCCGTATCGCGAGCCCCGCCGCGTCCGTTCCCACCGATCCCATGCCGCGCAGACTACGCGACGCATCGGACAAGGCGCTGGCGGGCGGAGCGTGCGGGCAGAGAGCAGGCGGGCAGGTTGGGACCAGGCAGGCAGGGACCAGGCAGGGAGCGGCAGGGAATATGGATTGGCGAGCGTAGCCTGGCCCCATGATCCCCTTCCCCGAGCCCGAGGAGCCCGACCGCCCCCGGCGCGTGGAGATCGCCCCCGGCGCCGTCCACCTGCCCGGCTGGCTGAGCCGTGACCAGCAGCGCCGCCTCGTCCAAGCCTGCCGCGAGTGGTCAACGGCCCCCGTCCCGATGCGCCGCACGCGTCTACCCGGCGGCGGGATCATGTCCGTGCAAACCGTGCACATCGGCTGGTACTGGCGCCCCTACCGCTACTCCCGCACTGCTGACGACCACAACGGCGCCCGCGTACTGGACTTCCCCGACTGGCTGGCCGACCTAGGCCGAGACGTCCTCAAAGACGCATATCAAAACCCCACCGCCGCAGCCGCCTACCGCCCCGACGTCGCCCTCATCAACTACTACGACCACGCCGCCAAAATGGGCATGCACCAAGACAAGGAAGAACGCACCCCGGACCCCGTAGTCTCCCTGAGCCTAGGCGACCGCTGCGTCTTCCGCCTCGGCAACACCCAAAACCGGAACCGCCCCTGGACCGACGTAGAACTAGCCTCCGGCGACGCCTTCGTCTTCGGCGGCCCCTCCCGCCTCGCCTACCACGGCGTCCCCAGGCTCTACCCGCACAGCGGCCCCGCCGAGGAGATCGGCCTACCCGAAGGCCGCCTCAATCTGACGCTGCGGGTGACGGGGATTCAGGAGGGTTAGGCGGCTGGCCTGCGGTCGGTGGTCGGCCTTACCTACGCCGCCGACACTCCGCTTCGCTCCGCATCGGCGGCTACGTGCGGGCCGATTACTTACTACTTACCCCGCCCACCCGCCCTAGCCTTCGGTGTCGCACGCTCGCTCGTACCTCGCTCGCTCCGCGACACCTGCGGCGTTGTTGGACTTGGGCTGCGTCGTCGGGCTGCGGTTCCGTGTTCGCCCCTACCTTCGCCGCCGTCACTGCGCTCGTTCCTCGCTTCGTGGCGGCGGCTATGTCCAGGGCGATTACTTACCCCGCCCGCCCGCCCCTTTGCCTTCGGCCCGCTACCTTCACTCCCTCGTCGCTGGCGCTCCTCGGTCGCTACGTCCGCGAGCCTGCGGCGCTGTCGTGCTGGCGTCCCGTCCTCGGTCTAAGTCCAGCCGCCCCGCCCTATCGCGGCTCGTCGCCCGAATCGCTTGCCGCCACTGCCACCCGGCGGACTCGGGCGCCGAGGTATTCGACGGGGGCGGTGAGGGCGGCGGCGTAGGCGGTGCCGGCGCAGACTTCGACGATGTCGCCGCGGCCGATCGAGGTGGCCATGCAGAGCTGTTCGGCGACGAAGCGGCCCCAGGCTCGCTGGTAGTTCACCGACTGCTCCGCGAGGGCGAACGAGTAGGGCGCGAGGACGTCGTCGGGGGCGAGCAGGCCCCAGCGGCCGCTGACGATGAACCACGGGACGCCGCTCGCCTCGGCGTGGGCTCGCCTGCGTGCGAACTGCGGGCTGACGTACAGGTCGCGGGCGGCGGCGGGCTCGCTCAGTTGGGCTCTTCCGCCTCCGATGAGGATGGCGGAGGCCGCGGTCGTCGAGGCGGGCGAGGATGCGGCGGGCGGTGTCGCGGATCCGTCGCCGGGGTGCATTGGCATGGCAGATAGCTACACGATCGCGACGCAGCGCGCCAGCCGGGAGCCAGGCGAAGGGCGATCTTAGCCGCGTGAGTTCACGCAGCCAGGAACTTCGCGATGGCGGCGCTGAATTCGGGGGTGGCGATGGCGGTGCCGTGGTTGCCGGGGACGCGGATGTATTGGGCGTGGGGGAGGAGGGCGGCCAGTTGGTCGGCGTCGGCGCGTTCGTCTTCTTGGCCGATTGCTACGAGGGTTTCGGTGGTGATGCGGCGCAGGTCGGCTTCTCGGGTGGGGACCAGCGAGGCTAGGACGTGGAGGAGGGCCTGGGGGTCGGCGCCCAGCTTCTTGATCCAGTAGGCGGTCTTGGCTTCGGGGGAGTCGGGGGCGAACTCGGTGCCGTTGACGAGGGCGGTGAGGAGGCGGTGGTTGTCGCCGCCGCCTTGGGGGCCGGTCACCTTTGCGAGGCCCTGGCCTGCGATGATGGCTCTTCTTGGGGTGGCGCCGCGGGCTAGCATTCGGGCGACGATGCGGCCGCCTAGGGAGTAGCCGGCGAGGTCGTATTCGTGGTCGTTGAAGCCTAGGTGGTCGATCAGGGCCAGGCCGTCGTCGGCGAGGATGTCGGGTGGGTACGCGGCGGGGTCGTGGGGGCGGGGGCTGTCGCCGTGGCCGCGGAAGTCGGGCATGATGACGCGGATGCCGTGCTCGGCGATGGCGTCGGCGATGCCGTGTTCGGTCCAGAGCGAGGATCCGCCCGCGAAGCCGTGGAGGAGGATCAGCGGTCGGCCGGTGTCGGCGGTCTCGCGGTAGGCGAGGCGCAGGCCGTCGCGGGCGGCGAATCGAGTGATGTTCATGCTGTGGGGCGTCCCCAGACGATTGTCGCCGCAGTGTCCAGTGACTGCGGGATGGGCAGGGTGCGGTGCTCGCCGTGCTTGTGGAACAGGCCGCGGGCTGCGAGTTCGTCGGCGATCGGGAGGGGGCCGCGGTGGTGGCCGTGCTCGACGATGGCGAGGAGGGCGTGCGGGGCGAGCAGTTCGGCGAGTCGGGTCAGGGTGGGCTTCCAGGGGAGCCAGTAGAGGCGGGGGCCCGCCGTCACTAGGCCGTATGGGGGATTGAGCGGCGCGGTGGTGACGGAGCCGATGGTCCAGTGCAGGTCGGGGTGGCTGCCGCCGGGGAGGCCCTGCGCTCCGATGATCAGGTCGGCGGAGGTGTCCACGGCGTCGATACTGGCCACGCGGCCGCGGGCGATCAGGGGTCTGGCCAGCGCGCCGTCGCCCGCCGCCAGGTCGAGGACGCGCGCCGGCTCCTCGAGGAGGCTTTCGAGCACGTCGAAGACCTCGGCGGGGTACGGCGGCGACTGACGGTCCGTCATAGTGCCATCATGCACGCGGGGCCTACCGTGCGGCTCACATGCGCCACAACGCCGCCTTAACGGTGCCGATCCGCCGCCGATCCGCTGCCGGTTCGCGCCCGATCCCTACCGTGCCCGATCCGCCGCCCGATCCCTACCGTGCCCGATCCCTACCGTGCCCGATCCGCCCCTCGACCGCGCCCGCCGATTGCGACTTGCCGCCCTACCGCGCCCGCCGCCCTACCACGCCCGCCGCCCCACCTCACGCCCACACCCGCCGCCCCACCTCACCCCCACCCCCGCTACATCGCCACGAAGTTGTAGCCCTCGGCGATCAGTTTCGGTATGAAGACGCGCATCGCGGCCACGGTGTTGCGCCGGACGCCGCCGCCGTCGTGTTCCAGGATGATGTCGTGCGCGCGGGTGGTGTGCAGCACGGTGTGGATGATCTCTTCCGTGTCCACGTGCGCGGTGTCCCAGTCGCGCGGGTCGACGGACCAGTCGACGGGCTTGAGGCCGCGGGAGGCGCACGCTTCGAAGACGGCCTTGGACCAGTTGCCGTAGGGCGCGCGGAAGATGGACGGGGTCTGGTTCGCCTGGGCCAGCGCGTCGTTGCAGCGGTCCATCTGCGTGCAGACCTGCTTGAACGTCAGGTGCGAGAGGTCGGCGTGGTTCCAGGTGTGGTTCGTGATCGTGTGCCCGGCGGCCGAGACCTCGCGCACGATCGAGAGGTTCGCGCCGACCTGCTGGCCGATCATGTTGAACGTGGCCTTGATGTTGTACTGCCGCAGGATCTCGAGCACCTGCGGCGTGTAGACCGGGTGCGGGCCGTCGTCCATGGTCAGGGCTATCGCGCGCGGGCCTTCGTCGTCGACGTAGTACTGCGGCTTGGTCGCGACGGCGGTGGCCGGGCGGCGCGACGCGGTGATGTGCGGGGTCGGGGTCGGGGTGGGCGTGGGGGTCGAGCTGCGGCGCGGTCTCGGGACGGCGCCCGCGGTGGTGGTCGACGGGCTCGATCCGCGCGTCGCGGCGACGACTCCCGCGGTGACGGCGACCCCCGCGACCAGGGTGACGCCGCCGATCGCGGCCACCACCCTTCGCCGCGGAGCACGCGGCACGCCCACGGCCGCATCGCCTCCCACCTCGGGCTGCCCGGCGTGGTCGATCTGGACTGTCCGTTGGAGATCTTCGTCGCTCACACCAGGTACAGACGCCGTACGCGGCCGCCCGGTTCGCGAAATCTTCAGATTGGTTTAAGAGATTTTTCCGGGCTCGCGACCCGTCTCCCCGATCCGGCCGCCCTGCCCCTAACCTACTGACCCATGACAGACGACAAGTCGCAGCTGCCGGAGCTCCGCGCCTCGCACGCGGACCGGGATCGGATCGCCGAGCAGCTTCGGGTCGCCGCGGGGGATGGCCGGCTGACCATGGACGAGCTCGACGAGCGGCTGGAGAAGGCCCTGAACGCGCGGACGGGGAGCGAGCTGGCCGCGCTGGTCACGGACCTCCCGGCGGTGGGCGCGGCCGGATCCGACCTGGTGGCGCCGTCCGCGGAGCCGAAGGAGCTCATGCGGATCGAGGTGAGCAGCGGCAGCGCGGTGCGCGAGGGCCGCTGGGTGGTGCCGCGCGCGATGGAGGTGAAGGCGGGCAGCGGCAGCGTGCGGCTGGACCTCACGCAGGCCGTGCTCACCGCCCCGTTGCTGCGGATCGACGCGACGGTGCGCAGCGGCAGCCTCACGATCGTGACCAAGCCCGGGATCGAGGTGGTCATGGAGGACGTGAGCGTGTCCAGCGGTTCGGCGAAGGTGCGGCATCACGTGGACGCCGGGTCCGTGCCGACGGTGCTGCGCGTCGAGGTCTCCGGCAGCGTGCGCTCCGGCTCGATCACCGCTCGGCCGCCGCGGCGCAGTTTCATGGACTGGCTCCGGCGCAGGCAGATCCGGTTCCAGTGAGCCAGTGAGTCGGTAAGGACGGGGTGGGGTGACCGGTCCGTCGGCCGGACCGCGGACCGACGGACCGGTCACCGTCATGGTCGGACTCTGCGACCGAGCGGCAGGATCCTGATGCGGCTGTGCCGTTCCACCAGGCCCCAGAGTCCGCGCGGCAGCCAGATCGCGGCGGGTACGCACGCAGCGCCGAGCACGATGAGGTACCAGGCGCCGTCCGCCGCGAAGTACTGCTGCACGATCGTGAACAGCGCCGCGCCCACGATCGGGCCTTCGAGCGTGCCGATACCACCGAGCAGCACCATAAAGATCATGTAGGCGCTCCACTGCACGCTGTACGCCGAGTCCGGGGCCACGTTCAGCTGGCTGACGATGACGAGTCCGCCCGCCGCGCCGCAGCCGGCCGCCGCCACGAGGTACACGGTCCGTTTCGCCGGCCCGACGCGCACGCCGCTGCTCCCGGCCGCCGTCTCGTCGTCCCGGATCGCGGTCAGCGCCAGGCCGATCCGGCCGCGGAGCAGCAGGAAGCAGCCGATGACACAGCACACTGCGACACCGAGCGCGCTCCAGTAGGTCTCCGCGTCGCGCAGCACGGGGTCGATGCCGGAGAGCGTCGTCAGGGCACTGCCGCTGCCCGCGCCGAGCGAGTTGTCCTGGATGGTCAGCAGGTGCCAGACCTCCGCGATGGCCCACGTGCCGACCGCGAAGTAGTCGGCGCGCAGCCGGAACACGGCGAACGACGTCGGCAGCGCGATCAGTGCGCATACGAGCCCTGCGAGCCAGATGCCGAGGTACGGCTGCACGCCCCAGTTCGAGAGTTGCAGCACCGCATACGCGCCGAGCCCCACGTAAGCCTGCTGGCCCACCGAGACCAGGCCCGCGTATCCGGCGAGCAGGTTCCACATCAGTGCCATCGCGGCGAGGTAGAAGAACACGACCATGGCCTGCGTCACGCCGGTGACCAGGACGTACGGCAGATAGGCGAGGACCGCGACGAGGACCACGCCGCCGATCGCCGTGTAGCGTGCGGGACGTCCGCCGCGCTCGACCCTCACGCGAGCCTCCTTCGCGGCAGCATGCCCTCGGGTCTGAGGATCAGCACGAGCAGGAACAGCAGGTGCCCGGCGAGCAGCGTGTACGCCGGATTTGCCTGGCCCGCCACGTTCTGCGCGACGCCGAGCGCGATCCCGCCGAGCAGCGTGCCCCAGAGCGAGCCGAGCCCGCCGATGACGACCGCCTCGAAGCCGAACAGCAGCTCGCTCGGCCCGGAGGACGGCGAGACCGAGCTGCGTGCCGCGAACAGCAGTCCGGCGAGAGCGAGTGTGCCGAACGCGAGGGCCGTGGCGATCCCGTACAGGTGACGCGGATTGCCGCCGACGAGACTGGTCGCCTGCGGATCGTCCGAGGCTGCGCGCAGCATCCGTCCGGTACGTCCGCGGCTGAGGTACAGCTCCAGGCCGCCGAGCACGAGCACGGCCAGCCCGAGGATGAGCAGGCTGAGATAGGAGAGCGATATCTGATCGTTGACGCGTACCGAGTCGGTGATGAGCGAGCCGGGACTCAGGGACCTGCTGTCGGCCGTGTAGCCCTGGAGCAGCGAGTTCTGGATCAGCACCGACAGGCCGAACGTGGCCAGCAGCGGGGGCAGCGCGCCGCCGGCCATCGCGCGGTTGAGCAGGCCGCGCTGGACGAGGTATCCGAATGCCGCGAAGACCGGGACCGTCAGCACCGCCGCCCACAGAAGGCTGATTCCGGTGGCCGATATCACGCTGTACGCGACGAACGCGGCGAGCACCGCGAAGTCTCCGTGCGCGAGGTTCACGATCCGCATCACGCCGAACATCAGCGACAGTCCGCATGCGAACAGCGCGTAGAGGCCGCCGACCAGCACGCCCTGGACGACGGCGTTCACCCAGATCACGAGGCCTCCCGCAGCACGCCGAAGTACGCCGCCTCGATCTGGTCCTGCGTCAACGCCGCCGGTGCGCCGCTCAGCCGGATCCGCCCCTCCAGCAGGCAGTGCACGTGGTCGGCGCTGCGCAGCGCGAGATGCACGTCCTGCTCGACCAGCAGCACGGCCGTGCCCTGCTCGACGATGCGCGGCAGCGTCCGGTACACGGCCGCGATCACCACCGGCGCCAGGCCGAGGGAGAGCTCGTCGAGCAGCAGGACCCTGGGATTCCCGAGCAGCGCCCGGGCCAGCGCGACCGCCTGCTGCTCGCCGCCGGACAGCGCCGAGGCACGCTGCCCGGCACGTTCCGGGAGCCACGGAAACAGCTCGTAGACCGCCGGAAGATCCCAAGGACCAGGCCGTTTGCGGTACTGCCCGGTCTGCAGGTTCTCCCGGACCGTGAGCGAGGGGAACAGCCGTCGGCCCTCCGGAACCAGCGCGATTCCGGAACGCAGCCGCCGGTGCGCGGGCAGCCGGGTCACGTCGGAGCCGTCCAGCACGACCCGGCCGCGCTCGGCGTGTAAGAGCCCGGCGATCGTCTCCAGCAGCGTGCTCTTGCCCGCCCCGTTCGCCCCGATCACGGCGACGACCTGGCCCGCGTTGACCACGAGGCTCAGGTCGCTGACGGCGAGCAACTGCCCGTGCCGAACGGAGAGGTTCTGCACCTCCAACAGCGCGCTCACGCGACCACCTCGCTGGCGCTCGGCGGGCGCGTTCGCGCAGACACTGTGTTCAATGGTTCGCTCGCAAGCTCGCTCACGTGATCTCACCAGGCTCGACGCCGAAGTAGACCTCGCGCACGGCCGGGTCCGCGAGCACGGCGCGCGGTTCGCCGTCCGCGAGGATCCGGCCCTGCGCCAGGCAGACGAGCCGGTCCACGCTGCGGGTCAGCGCGTGCACGACGTGCTCGATCCAGACGACCGTCACGCCGTCCGCACGCAGGCCCCTGATGATCTCGACGAGTTCCACGACCTCCGGTTCGGTAAGACCGCCGGCGACCTCGTCGAGCAGCAGCAGTTTCGGGCCGCCGGCGAGCGCCCGGGCGAGTTCCAGCCGCTTGCGGGAGAGCAGACCGAGCCGCTCGGCACGCTCGTTCGCCGCGTCCGCGAGTCCGGTCCGCTCCAATGCCGCGTACGCCGCGCGGTCGGCGGCGCGGCCACGCAATCCGGCCGTGTGGCTCGCCGCGACCAGCGCGTTTTCGAACACTGTCATCCGGGCGAACGGCCGCGGCACCTGGTACGTGCGGCCGATGCCGAGCCGGGCGCGCGCGGCGGGGGAGAGGCCGTCGAGGCTGCGTCCGCCCAGGCTGATCCGCCCGGACTGCTGCCGCAACTGGCCGCCGATCAGCGAGAACAGCGTCGTCTTCCCGGCGCCGTTGGGTCCGACCACGCCGAGCGCCGCGCCGCGCGGCACCCGCAGGCTGAGCTGCTCGGCCACGATCACCCGGCCGAAGCGGTGCCCGACCCCGGCGAGGTCGAGCAGCGGGTCTCCGTCAGCGTCCTCACTCACGAGTTCGTCAGGGTCAGGGTGCCGTTCTCCGGCACGGCGGTGTTCAGCTCGTTGTCCACGATGTACAGGTCCCACGGGAACGACGACGTGCCCGGCTTCCACTGTCCGCCGCACAGCTTCTGCAGCGCCACGCCCTTCTCCGGGCCGCTGGTGAAGTCCAGCGGACCGCTGATCCCGGTGATCTTCATGGACTTCAGCTGCGCCGCGACCTCCGCCTTGTCGGTCGGATCGCTCGCGCCCTTGAGCGCCGACTGCGCGATCTCGAACAGCGAGTAGCAGGAGCCGAGCGCCTGCGACCACTGGTTCCCGGAACTCGCCGAATAGGCCTTGGCCAGGTCGGCCGCCGTCACCCCGTCCAGCGTCGAGGAATAAGGGTTCTGCGGGCTCCACCACACGTCGGTCGCGATGTTGTTGCTCAGGCTGCCCAGCGCGACCGCCTCGGCCGGGAAGAGCATCACCTTGGCGACCGTCGCGAGCCTCGGCTTGTAGCCCTGCTGCGCGGCCTGCTTCCAGAACGTCTGGAAGTCCGGCGGGATCGGCGTGCAGGTGAACAGTTCGGCGCCGGAACCCTTGAAGGTCGCTATCTCCGGGCTGAAGTCGGTGAGCCCGTCCTGGTACGCGCCGGTGGCCACGGCCGTGTAGCCGCCCTTCGTCATGAAGCCGGGGAAGGCCTGCCGGAACGCGTTCGCGTCGTTGTCGTTCGGCCACAGGCACGCGACCTTGCCGCTGTCGATGTTCATCTTCTTCCACATCGACTGGAAGCAGTCATACAACTGGTCCACTCCGACGAAGAAGCAGGTGGACCACTCGAAGGACTGCCCGTGCGTCTTCCCGCGGCCGAAGAACCAGGCCTCCCAGGGCACGATCGTGGTCACGTTCGGCACGCCGTTGGCCTCGCACACGCTGGAGACCGGGTTCGCGGTGTCCGGGGTGGCCGAGGCGACGACGATGTCCACCTGGTCCTGCGTGATCAGCTTCGTGGTCACGGCGCTGGCCTGCGTCGTCGTGGACTGGCTGTCCTCGACCACGATGTCGATCGTGTACGTCTTGCCGTTCTTGCTGAAGCCCTTGGCCAGCACCGGCGCGAGCCGCTTGAGCACGAAGCTGTCGCTCTGCGCGAACGAGGAGAGCGCCCCCGTCTGCGGACTGACGTAGCCGATCTTGAGCGTGGTGCCGGTGCTGTTTCCGCCACTGCCCTTCAGACCGGAGGAGCATGCGGACAATCCGCTGGTCACGCCGCCTAACGCGAGCGCGCCGAGGCCGGCTGTGCGGATGACGTGACGTCGTGTGGGACCGGTTGCACCAGACAACTGCGTCTCCTGAACTCGTGAGGGTACGAAAGGAACGGGAGCAGTGCGGTTCGGCAAGTGAACAAACGTCTTGCAGGCGAACGTAGGGCGGGTATGACGGTCCGTCAACCGCCCTGGCTCCGGTACGCCCGGCGTCCCGGTGATCACGGAGCGTGAAGTTTCCTGAAAGCAAGCTCCAAAGATCCTGAAGGCTCACTGGAGCACAGCGGATTTTCAGGTGGCTCGAAGATGAAGTTGCCGAACTATACCCATGACCCACCAGCCACTATCCGCCACGGCCGGGGCCGGGACGCTCGGTCCCGCGGTCGCCGTCGCCCCCGCGGTCCCGGTCGCGGCGACCGGGCCGGCCGCCAAGCCGCAGCGCCGTCTCGTGACCCTCGACCTGATGCGCGGCTACTACGTCGGCCTGCTCGCCGCGATCCACCTGGACTACATCCCGTCGCTGCTCGGCTTCGTCGACGGCCGGGGCGCGCTGCTGGTGTCCGAGGCCGAGGGCTTCTTCATGATCTCCGGCCTGCTGGTCGGCCTGCTGCGGCGCCGCGACCTGGAGCGGCACGGGCCGGTGCGGATGACGCTGAGCTCCTGGAAGCGCGGACTGCAGCTCTACATCGTGGCCATCCCGCTCACGCTGCTGTTCACCGGAATCGGCCGGCTCGCCGTCCACCACGGGTACTCGCAGGTCAAGGTCGGGCTGGACATGCACTCGTCGTGGCCGAGGCTGATCTACAACGCGATGACCTTCCACTACACGTACGGCTGGGCCGACTTCCTGACGTACTACGTGCCGATGTTCCTGGTCGCGCCGCTCGCCGTCTGGCTGCTCTCCAAGCGTCTGTGGCCGCTGATCCTGGTGCTCGCGTACGTCGGCTTCTGGCTGCCCTCGCACTTCAACCTGCCGTACTACGCGCCGTTCCTGCAGTGGGGCGTGTACTTCTTCGTCGGGTCCGTGGCCGGATATCACTGGAATGAGCTACGTGCCATGATGGCAAGGCTCTCCCCGACTTGGCGCACGTTGTTCCGGGTGAGCGTGATCTCGGTGACGCTCGTGACCTACGCGATCGGCATGGTGTTGCTCTACAAGCCCGGCCTCGTCTCGAGTGCGGGCCTGTACAACCACATGTTCCAGAACAACCGGCTCGGGCTGCTGCGCCCGTTCGCCGCCGTCGTCGCCGTGGCCGGGACGTACCTGCTGATCCGCCGCTTCGAGGAGCCGATGAGCCGGACCGTCGGCAAGATCCTGATCCCCTTCGGCCGCAACTCGCTGTACGTCTACGTGGCCCAGAGCTTCATCGTCTTCCTGGTGCCCTTCGCGTTCGGACCGCAGAACTTCCTGCTCAACACGCTGTTCGACGCGGCGGTCATAGCGCTGATGTACCTCGGCGTGCGGACCAGGTTCCTCGCCTTCCTGATCCCGAGGGCGTAGCCGCGAGTTTGCTTGCCGCCCAAACAAATCTTTGCCAAGCATGACGGGTCTGCCCCCTGGCGGACCCGTCATGCTTCTGTTACGTTACGCAGCGCTCACTAGTTTGTTCGGCCGCACAACCAATAAACCCTCGTTGCAGCGTCCATTTAAGGAGAACGACGATGAGCGCGGCGCACCCACGGCTCCGCAAGGTACGGCCCCTGATATCCGCAGCGTCGGTCCTCGCGCTCGCCGCGACCGCGATCGTCGCCGGTTCCGCCGCCCCGGCCCTCGCCGCCACGGCCTCGGGCGGTCCCGGAACCACCCCCTACTGGAACGAGAGCGGCGGCGTGCAGGGCTTCGCCGACTCGACCAGCTCCTCCTCCAAGGTCGCGTACACGATCGGCAACGGCGAACTCGAGAACGTCTTCTACCCCGAGGACGACGAGCCGGACACCTACGGCCTGCAGTACTACGTCACCGACGGGTCCAGCTTCGCGGACTCCGAGGTCTCCAACACCACGCACGCCGTCACCCTCGCGGACTCGACGTCGCTGACCTGGCAGCAGACGAACACCGCGACCAACGGCGACTTCAAGATCGTCAAGACCTACATCGCCGACCCGAACGCGAACGTGGTGCTGATTCAGACCACGTTCACCAACGAGACCTCGACCCCGCTCTACCTGTACGCCGACTACCAGCCGTATCTGGCCAACCAGGGCGACGGCAACACCGGCGGCACGGACACCACGAGCGGCGACCTCGAGGCGGTCAACGGCTCCGTGGCCAGCGCGCTCGCCGCCAGCACCGGATTCTCGGCGTCCAGCACGGGCTACGTCGGCACCAGCAGCTCCGGCGTCACGCAGCTGAGCAGCGGATACGGCCTGTCCACGACGTACTCAGGCGTATCCAGCAGCGGCCACCTCGACCAGACCGCGCAGATCCCGGTCGGCACCTCGGGTTCGACGTCGTTCACCCTCGCGTTGGCCTTCGACAGCAGCGAGTCCTCGGCGATCACCGACGCGTCCACCGCGCTGAGCACCGGATTCACCTCGCTGGAGTCCAGCTTCGAATCCGGCTGGCACACGTGGCTCGCCGGTCTCAACGCGGCCCCCGCCTCGGTGACCGGCAGCTCCGCACTGCTCAACCAGTACTACATCTCGCTGATGGAACTGAAGGCGGACGAGGACAAGACGTACACCGGCGGATTCGTGGCCTCGCCCACCGATCCCTGGGGCGCCTCGTCCAGCGCCGCGAGCAGCGGAAACCACGGCTACCACCTCGTCTGGACGCGCGACGAGTACCAGATGGCCTCGGCTTTGTTGTCGGCCGGCGACTCGACCGACGCCTCCGCCGCGCTCGCCTACATCCTCAAGTACGAGGTCGAATCCAGCGGCGAGGTCAAACAGAACACCTGGCTCAACGGCAATCAGGAGTGGAGCGGCCAGCAGATGGACGAGGCGGCCGACCCGCTGATCCTCGCCTACCAGCTCGGCGACAGTAGTTCGACCGACTGGGCCACGCTCAAGACCGAGGCGAACTACCTCGTCGCCAACGGCCCGTACACCGGCCAGGAACGCTGGGAGGAGAACGGCGGATACTCGCCCTCGACCATCGCCGCCGAGATCGCGGGCCTGGTCTGCGCGTACTCGCTGGCCACCACGCAGGGCGACACGACCGACGCCGCGACCTACCTGAGCACGGCCAAGACGTGGGCCAGCGATGTGGACGGCTGGACGTACACCACTAGCGGTTCGATCGCGAGCGGCAGCTACTTCGTCCGCATCGCGCCCAACGGCACGCCTAACGCGTCCGACACCATCTCGATCTCCAACGGCGGCGGCTCGTACGACCAGCGCGCCGTCGTCGACGCCGGATTCCTGGAGCTCGTGCGGCTCGGCATCAAGTCCGCCTCGGCCACCGACATCACCAACTCGCTGACCGCCGTGGACGACACGATCGCCACGACCACACCACAGGGCACGATGTACCACCGCTACAACCACGACGGCTACGGCGAGACGTCCACCGGCGCCGACTACACCGGTGCGGGCGTCGGCAACCTGTGGCCCGTCTTCAACGGCGAGCGCGGCGAGTACGACATCGCCGACGGCAACACCAGCGGCGCCCAGTCCCAGCTGGCGATCATGCAGGCCTCGGCCGCGGCCGACGGTCAGATCCCCGAGCAGGTCTGGGGCTCATCCACGGCGGCCACGGCCTCCGGCACCGGCTGGACGCTCGGCCAACCGGACAACTCGGCCACGCCGCTGATGTGGTCGATGGCGCAGTACGTGCGGCTGGCCACGGACATCTCCAACGGCGCGAACCTCGACGAGCCGAAGATCGTCTGCCAGACCTTCAGCACCTGCACGACCACCGTCCCGAGCGCGCCGACCGGCCTGAAGGTCACCGCGACGACGTCCACCACGGCATCCCTGTCGTGGACCGCGTCCAGCGGCGCGACCAGCTACAAGGTCCTGCGCGGCGGCACGGTCGTCGGCACCACCACGTCCACCACGTACACGGACACGGGTCTGACGGCCTCGACTTCGTACACGTACACGGTCGAGGCGGTGAACTCCGCGGGCACCTCGTCCGCGAGCTCGTCCGTCACCGCCACGACCACCGCGGCGGGCACCGCGCCGAACGCCCCGACCGGCCTCACGGTCGGCACCGTCACCACGACGACCGTGCCGCTGACCTGGACCGCGGCGACCACCAGCGGCTCCTACGCGGTCGCCGGCTACTACGTCCTACGCGGCGGCACCATCGTCGGCAGCACCACGTCCACGTCGTACACGGACACCGGACTCACCCCCGGAACCACGTACACGTACACGGTCAAGGCCTACGACACGAACGGCGACGTGTCCGCGGCGAGCACCTCGGCCAGCGCCACCACCAAATCCGCGTACACGGAGACCTTCAACGTCACCGTCCCCGTGAACACGGCGATCTCCGGCGACACCGTCTACCTCGACGGCGACTTCTCGGTCCTCGGCGGCAGCGCCTCGGACTGGTCGGCGACGGGCATCGCGATGACAAAGGTCGACGACACGCACTACACGGCCACCGTCACCTCGGCCACCGCCACGACCCTCGACTACAAGTACGACCTCGGAGGATCCTGGAGCAACGTCGAGGAGACCGGAAGCTGCGGCTACGTCGCCAACCGCTCCGTCAGCGTCGCCGACGCCACGGAGACGGACACGGTCCTCAACTGGGCCGGCCCCAACACCTGCGGCACCGCGCAGGCGGTCATCGACGTGACAGTCCCCTCAACCACCCCCAGCGGTGACGAGGTCTACATCTCCGGCGCCTTCTCCGCCCTCGGCATCGGAATGTCCTCGTCCGACGACTGGTCCGCGGGCCTCTACCCGATGACCAAGATCGCCACGAACGAGTGGCAGATCATCGTCCCCGCGGTCTCGGGCAGCACCTTGTCATACAAGTTCGACCTCAACGGCACCTGGACCAACGTCGAGGAGGGCAGCTCCTGCGGCTACGTCGGCAACCGGAGCTTCTACTTCAACGGCGCGGACAGCTCCTACACCGCGTCCGACACGGTCGTCGACTGGGCGGCCTTGAACGGCTGCTGACACCCGTTGCGGGCGGCCGCCCGCCAGCGGCCGCCCGGAACGCTCGGCCTTAGCACACTCGTTCGTGAAAAACTGTCAGACGGACCCGTCATCATCTCCCTCATGGACATCACCGAGATCATCACCACCTGGCGCGAGATCCTGATCGGCGCGGACAAGTCCTGGGTCCTGTTCTCCCACGACACCTGCGTAGTGCTCTCCGAGCCACCGCCCGGGGGAGACCTCGGCGAGCAGGCCGCGCGCCTGCTCGCCGAGCACGGCCCCGTGCATATCGGCACGCCCTCCGGCGACTTCGACGTCATCCACCTGGACGACGCCCCCGGCTGGTGCGTCACCTGCCACCATCCCGACGTGCTCACCTACGTGGCCCCCACCGACGTGACCACGGGTGCGGGCGACCTGGAGATCGGCCTGTGCGGACGCTCGAAGCGCCACATGGACGGCACCGAACTCACGATCACCCACATCGAGGACCGCCGCGCCGTACGCATCTGACCAGCACGCCGTGCGCGTCCGACGGCCCCCGCCCGCCCCCGACCATCCGCCCACCATTCATCCTCAAGCATGACGGCAGCCCCCCACCTGCCTCTATAGATTCGACCCATGAAGCAAGCCCCCGTCGCAGCCGGATCGGCGCCCGCCGGAACCGGAGGAGAAGCCGCCGCCAGAGGCGTGGCCGCCGCCGGTACCACCGCTGTGCCCCTTCCCCGCACCTCCATCCTCATCGTGGAGGACGACCCGGGCATCGCCGATCCGCTGCGCCGCGGCCTGGAGCGGGCCGGGTACGCCGTGCGCGCGGTGCCGACCGGCTCGCAGGCCCTGTCCGCCGAGCCCGCCGACGTGGTGCTGCTCGACCTCGGCCTGCCCGACGCCGACGGCCTGGACATCTGCCGCCGCCTGGCCGCCCGCCGGACCAGCGCCATCCTCGTCGTCACCGCCCGCGGCGAGGAGCCCGACCGCGTGGCCGCACTGGACGAGGGCGCCGACGACTACCTGGTCAAACCCTTCGGCCTCGCCGAACTCCAGGCCAGAATCCGCGCCGTCCTACGCCGCGTACGTCCCGCCCCGGACCCCGAAGACACCCCCGGCGCCCGCCGCCACGGCCCCCTCCTCGTCGACTCCAGATCCCGCAAGGTCACCGTGCACGGCGACCCCGTGGCCCTCACCCCCCGGGAGTTCGACATCCTGGAGTGCCTGGCCGCCGACCCCGGCCGCGTCTTCACCCGGCAGGAGCTGCTGGAACGCGTCTGGGACACCCACTGGTACGGCCCCACCAAGGTCCTGGACGTCCACGTAGCCGCCCTCCGCCGCAAGCTGGCCCTCCCCGGCCTCATCGAAACCGCCTACGGCCGCGGCTTCCGCCTAGCCACCCCCGCCCCGCCCATGACCTCCCCCTTAACCCCACCCCACCCCCCGGCGACACCCCCGTGAACCGCGCACGCCCCGCCCCCGCATACCGTGGTGCGAAGCCCGCCTGATCTTTGGTATTGTTCTCACGTCGCCGAGGGGCACGCCGCGCAGCCGGTATCCCGAGGCCGACAACCCAAGTCCGGGTGGCGGAATGGCAGACGCGCTAGCTTGAGGTGCTAGTGCCCGTTAAGGGCGTGGGGGTTCAAGTCCCCCCTCGGACACCGTATTTACGTAGACGCTCATCAACGGACGGATCCCAAGGGGTTCCGTCCGTCGCCATTACGGCGGCGACCACGGCGTTTGCGTTGACGTCGTACTCCAGCCGTAGACCTAGAGCCTTGTACAGCATGGCCTTGTCCTTTGGCTCCGCGTCCGCAAGCACCTTGATCATGTCGCCCAGCATCGCGACGATCGCCGTGAGTTCTTCGTCGGTCATCGCGGGGTCGGCGGACGCCGCGCGAGCGGTTTCCTGGAGGCGGGCGCGTTCTGCTTCGACTTCGCGGATCCATTCGGCGACGATGGCCGGGTCGGTGCCCTGCTCAAGCAGGGCTCTGTATTGGGCGAGTTTGCGCTCGCATTCGGCGAGTTGCTTGGAATTGACTTCTTCGGCGATGACCGGGTCGTCGTCCTGTGCGGAGGCGGCGGCCATCGCGGCGACGGTTTCGGCGATGCGGTGCGGGGCGAAAGCCGTACCGAGCCACGCGTCGATCCTCGGCACGACGACGTCTTCGCGCAGGTAGAGGCCGCGGGGATGCTGGACGTGGTTGGCCAGGGCGTACTGCTCGGGGTAGAGGCAGCGGTAGTAGACGGTGCCGTGGGCCGTGCTGGCCTGCATCTTCCGTCCGCACAGCCCGCAGTGCAGCATGCCGCGCAGCAAATAGTTGCGCTTGGTGGTGAGGTTTTCGCGGGGCAGCCGAGGGCCTTGGTGGGCGCGGGAGGCGATGCGGGCCTGGACGGCTTCGAAGTCCTCGACGCTGATGATGGGTTCGTGTGCGAGCTGGTCGGAGAAGATCCAGTCGCCAGGCTTGTTCCACCTCTGCTTGGTCTCGTAGCCGTCGGCGACGTTCTCGAGGTCGAGCAGGACCTCGGTCTTACGCTGCTTGTTCCAGACCTGACGGCCGGTGTAGCGCGGGTTGGTGAGGATGACGCGGATTACCGAGGTCGGCCAGCCAGCGCCGGTTCGATGCGGGTTGCGTGCACGGTCGTGGGCGGATGGGCACAGGATCGCGTCGCGAGTCAGGTGCTCGGCGATGGCACGGAAGCCGCTGCCGCGCAGGTATTCGGCGTAGATGCGTTGGACGACGGGTGCGGCGATCGGGTCGGGTTCGAGTCGGTGCAGGCGCTTGCCGTCAGCAGCCTTGCCGGGGTTCGGGTGTGGTCCGGCGTCGGCGAGAAGGTAGCCGTACGGGGGCCGGCCGCCGAGGAATCTCCCTTCGATCTTGGCCTGGGAGGACATGGCTGAGCGGACACGGATCTTGATCCGGTTGCGTTCGCCCTTGGACATGCCGCCGAACACGCTCATGATCAGATCGTGGGCTTCGGAGTCGGGATCGATCGGCCCGCCGACCTCCGGCACCCACAGGCCGACGCCGTAGTGCGTGAACAACGGCATCGTCAGTCCGTACTGGTTGCCATAGAACGCACGCTGCGGCTCGCCGATGACCACCGCCCCAAAGCCGCGCGCAGGATCGGCGAGTGCTGCCAACAGACTGGCGGCCTTCTCGCGCCGCTTCCACGGCAGCGACCTGGACAGGCCGACGTCGAAGTAGGATGCGGTGATCTGGCCGTGCCCGGCGACAAGGGCGTCGGCGCGCGAGCGCTGCCAGTTGTAGGAGGCCTCGGGATCCTGCTGGTCTTCCGTGGATACGCGTCCGTAGAACGCAAATTTGATCATCATCCGTCCTTTGCGGTCATAGGGGGTTCGGGCACCGCCGTGCGGTGCCCGAACCAACGGTTAGCCGATTTGGGGATCATTCGGAACGTGTGCTCGATGATTCGCCACGGTTCGCCACGGCGGCGCGCCGGATGATCTTGAATAGCGCGCGGGCAAGTGCGGGCGTGATCATTGGCTCGTCACTGGGCACCGTGACGCTGACGTCCTTCTGCATCTTCGGCGCGGTCATCATGCGCCTCCGGTCGCCTGCAGAGGGAGGCGCGTGATGGCGCAGTTTCCGGGCGGGGGAGTGCTGGGATCGTGGGTTTGTTGGGGGAGTGCTGAACTGTTGACAATCATGTTGGGCGCAGACCCGTCGTTTCCGGCTGGCTCGCGAACCCGACCCACCCCTAATACAGATTGGGAACCCCGGTTTGTCACACCAGAAGCGTGTGTATTCGATCACATCGCAAGTCCCAGTGCATCTCCTGCGACAGGGCAGTACTGGATTGCATCAGATGAAACAGGATGACATCAGTGCGACTCTTAATCAGCGGGTTCGGGGTTCAAGTCCCTGACGGCGCACCGGATTGAAGTCCCGGCCATCCCTACGATGACCGGGGCTTTTGCCGTTTGCGCTTAAATCCGGGCTTGACACGCGTCCGTAATGCGGGCGGCGTTGTCCCATCATGCGTGCGCGGTGCGAGCGTGGTGCGAGCGCGTGTTCGCGGTCTGCCCGGTGGGCGGCATTCGCCTTTTGATTCGGTGTCCGCCGGGTGCGACGTTCGCACATTGCTTGCCAGCGGCTTGCGACGTATGCGCCGGTGCCGAGGCTGGGGGCTAGTTGTGTCGTCCGCCTACAGCACAAATCAGAGGGTGCTGCCGGTTCGTGCCGCACCGCGGTGGGTGCGGATCTCGGTGGTGAGGTTGCTGTCGGTTTGGCAGGTGCAGGTCGGGTTGGGGCGACGGTTGTCGGTCATGTCGGGTCGTGGTCCGAAGCGGGTGTCGTATTCGGCTCGGCGCAAGGGGCCGGTGACGTGGCCGGTGGTTCGGGCGATCAGTGCTCCGACGACGAGGCAGGCGGCTTGTTGGGCGACAAAGGCGGCGGAAGGACGAAAGTCGTCGGCGCGGCCGGTCAGGGCACTGATGCGGCTGAGCCCGCAGATCGGCTGGCCCAGGTATGGCGCGAGGCGGGCTTGCTCCTTGGAGGTGCGTTCGGCGAGGTCGGCGGAACTAAGCGGCCGGTCGCCGCGCGCGATGAGCTCGAGGGGTAGGCCGGTGTTTTCGTGAAGGAGTTGTTCGGCGCTGACGCCGTGTCGCGGGACGGGGTAGTAGCAGCGTAGGCAGGGCCCGTAGGGTGCGGCTTCGTGGAGCGCGAGGGTGGTTCCCGCTTGGCCTCCGGTGCTGCCGTCGAGGGTAAGGTCGGCGTGGATCCGCTGGATATCGTGACGGGCCTCGATGGTGTCGAGGGCGCCGAGAACTCGGTGAGGCCAGGGAGCGGTGTCAGCGTCGATCCGATCGATCAGGTCCTGCGCGGTGCCGTGGATGCCGAGGACGTCGAGGTCGGGTAGGTGCCCGGCGATGAGCTTGACCTTGGTCCGGTGTGCGGCGGCGTCGTGGAGGGTGCCGAGGCTGTAGGTGGTCACGTTGGGCTCGTCGAAGGGTTCAGGGTCGACGACGGTGAGAGTGCCGGTGGCCGAGAGGAGGTTGAGGATCAGGGCGATGCCGGTTCCGATGGCTCCGGCGCCGATCAGTGCGGTGTTCTCGATCAGCGGGTGGCGGGCCGTGACGATGCCGGGGTTGTTTTCGAGGGTGGCGGGGCAGAAGTCGAGGCGCTGCAGTTCCGTGTAGGTGTTGCCCGGCAGACCTGTGATGGTCTTGAATGCCTCGGCGGTGAGAGTGGCGGCGGTCTCGACGGCACCGAGGCCGGTGCCGGGTGAGTTGAGGCGGGGGTAGGGGTGTCCTCGGCGGCGCAGTCGCACGCCGTGTCCGTCGGGGACTGCGCTGATCGTGGCGGTGGTGGGCGGGTGTGCGCCGAGGTGGAGATGCAGTGATCCGCTCAGGGCGTGCCCGATCCGGACGCGGCGGTCCGGGTCGATGCCATCGGCGGTGGCCTGCACCTCGGCGACAAGGGCGTCCGGCACGGGGGCGTGCGCGCCGTGGGGGTCGAAGCTCAGCTGCACGGGAAGGCGGCGTAGATCCGCGATCAGGACCAGCAGTGCCTGGCTGATCGCGGGCTGGTCGACTTCGGCGGTGATGTGGATGCGGGTGGCTTCGAGCCGGTCGCGCAGGCCCTGTTCGTCGCTTCGGGCGGCGTTGCCGGCCAGGCGCAGGCTGCGGCTATAGTCCGTCGGGTTGGGCATGAAGTCCCTCCGCGTCGAAGGCGACGACTTGCAACGGGTGCGAGTCGTCGGGGGTGATTTGAGCTGGTGGGCAAGTGACCCAGTCGTTGTCGTGTCGCCACCATCCCCAGGCGGCTGGATCGGCGGTGGGTGTGGCGTAGTCGGGTACGACGGCGTTGATGAAGCCCTGCGCCCGCAGCGAGTAGCGGCGGTCGGTCGGGGAGAGGAACGCCTCGGCCCGATGCGAGTGGAACATCGCGCGGACCTGGAGCCCGTCGGTCTCCGCATGGGTGAAGAGCCGGTCGAGGGCAGGCGCGGTGATAATGAACAGACCAGCGCCGCGAACGATTCCGGCGCTGCCGGCTAGGGCGAGTACCTGCACGCGCGCCTGTCGGGGAGCGGTGAGCAGGAAGCCTCCCGACTCCATTTCCTGCTGGCCGTAGTTCTGCACGTGCGAGGTGATTACGTCGAACGCGCGCCGGGGGATGCGGAGGCGTTCAGGCTCTTGCGGGGGTGTGTCGTTCATGCGGAACGCTTTCCGTCGACGCGGTCGATGTCGCTCTGGACGGTCTCGATGACGTACAGGAACGGGTTTCCCGTGCCTCGCCAGGCGTGCGGGCCGGTGGCCCATTCCGCCTTGTGCAGGGCTTGGCCTTCGGCGGTGAAGGGCTTGCAGACGTCGTTTTGTTGCGCCCGGTAGCCCGGGGCGTCGGGCCATGCGGAGCGCACGTTGGTGGGCTGCCCGATGGCCGGGGCGAAGAGGAGGGACGGGGGACGCGAGGGGTAGACGGTCCAGCACACGCGGGCGGTAAATGGAGAGCGTTCGCGGTTGCGCGGCTGGAGGACTACCCAGTACAGCCCATCCGGGTCCTGGTCGCGACGGTGCACGGCACCGCCGGTCGAGGAGAGGAACTCCTCGACCGGCGGGATGTCCCGCTCGAGCCGGAGTCGGCTTTCGAGGTCCACGGCGTGTCCGTCTTTCAGCCGGAGATCGTCTCGGTGCGCAGCTTGAAGTGCAGGTCGCGGGCCTTGCCGGCCAACTGCCCGACGGTGTCCTCGGGCGGGACCTCCACGCCGTCGTGCACGAGAAAGTACCGGTCGGTCCCACCGGTCGTGATGTTGAAGGCGATCATGGCGTCGGCCTGCACCGTCGCCACGGTGGCGGCCGGGTCGTAGGTGTGCTGGTAGGGGCCGGGAGCTGCGGCGAAGGTCACGGTGACCTCGATGCTGGTGTGCTCGGGGTTAACGGTCATAACTGCTGCCTTCCTCTCTGGCGCAGGCGCGCCTGAATGAGTACTTTGATGCTGTTGCACCAAAGTGTCACTGGAGCAAGTCTGAACCGTCATGCGTGTTGCAGTCAAGCGTCACTGCCCCAGGGTCGAGAGGTAGGTTGTCTCCATGAGCTCCGACACCGCGCAATCCCATCCGCCGGAACAGGTCCCCGCCGAGGTCGAGCGCCTCGACATCGCCGAACTCGGCCGCCTCCTGCGCGACCGACGCGGCGCGCTCTCGCTGCGCCAGGCCGCCGCCGAAGCGGGCGTCAGCTACAGCACCCTCTCTCGCGTCGAGGCCGGCGCCCAACCCGACCTGGCCAGCTTCACCCTGCTGTGCGCGTGGCTCGGGGTGCCGCCGAGCCGGTTTTTCACCCCGGTCGTCGAGCGCGAGATCTCGCCCCTGGACGAGGCGATCACTCACCTGCGCGCTGACCCACGGCTCCCCGCGGAAGCCGCCGACAAGATCAGCTCCGTCCTGCGCGATCTCTACACGGCACTCGCGCGCGAGGTCGCCCCGGCTCGACCCGCCGTCGCCTGCCACCTGCGCGCAGCAGGCGCCCTACGCCCCGGAGTACCGCAGCGCCTCGCCTCGCTGCTCACCGACATGCACGACGAACTTGAGCGCCTGACCGAAGCGGGTGAGCTGTGACCCTGCCCCGCGGCTTCAAGGCCAACGCGGAACGTGAAGCGGTTCGAGTCCGCCGAGAACTCGGGCTCGCCGAGATCGATCGCCTCGACGTCCGTCGACTTGCCGAACACCAGGACATCAAGATCGTGAGCGCCGAGCGTCTGGTAGCCCGCGACCGACTCGAGGAGATTGAGCGCCTGCAGTCCTTCGCCTTCTCCGCCGCCACCTTCCAGATCGGCGACCGCTGCTTCATCGTCACCAGCCCGTTGCGCACCGACAGTCGACAGGCCAGCGACATCGCCCATGAGATCGCCCACAAGATGCTCGAACACAAACTAGCCGAGATCCGCGAAATCAACGGCGTCCCGTTCCGCACCTGCCAGCCCGACGAGGAAGAACAAGCGACCGCGTTCGGTGGAACCCTGATGCTGCCCCGTCCCCTGCTGCTCAGCGCTGCCCGCCGCAAGATGGGCCCTGCCGAAATCGCGGTCGCCTATGGCGTCACTGAGGAAATGGCCCGCTACCGCTACAACACCACTGGCGTGGCCAAGCAAGCAAGATAACCGCACCGTTGGCAGGGCGAGGTGGACGAGGGCACCTGCTAAGAATCCACCTGCTGATCGATCGCTGCTTCGTAGAAGGCATCCGCGAGGGCGAGGATGATCGAGTTGATAGCCGGCCCGTCGGTAAAGAAGTAGTCGGCCATCGTGTTGTGGGCGTCCTGGTTGTCTGCAACCGCCTCCGTAACGGCTGCGTGGAAGTCTTGTGACTCCACGAACTGCTTCTTGGAGTTCACCTTGGTCTGCTTGATCAGGTTCGGGTCGGCGAGCAACCGCTGGACGAGCCCTTGTACGAACTCCCTGATCTGTGACTCGGCGAACGATTCGGCGCCGAAGAGGTCGTTCATCTTGTCTATGACGACCTGGAGCGCGACGTACTTCGGCTCCTTCTTCATTCCCGTGCCGGCGGCGGTGATGCCCTTCAGTTGCCCGTCGCCGGTGAGTGAGATGTCGACCGGGATCGCCTTGTTGTGCTTGACTCCGACCAGTACCACGTCGGAGAGGTCGACATCGGCTGCCCAAGCGGACTCGGCGATGACCTTCTCCAGCAGGCGAAGGAAGATCGAGAGCATCTCCATGTAGGGGTCGCCGTAGTCGACGATCTGGGACATGAAGTCATAGAGACGCACATAGGTGGAGACATCCTTGCGGAACAGGTCGAGCGCGTTGAGCGTGACTCGGTCCTCTTCCTCGATTGCCCGCGCGTAGCGGCGCCGGAAGCCGTGCTGTGCCGGGCTGATCGCCGCTGAGAGCGCGTTGTTGCCCTTCCTGGTCACCCACAGTTCGGCGACCTTGCGAACGTCGTCCTCGGTGTAGATTCCAGCATGGGCGAGCTTGTTGGCCAGGTGGACGACGACGTACGGGTCGGTCTCGGTCTCCAGGGTGGCGTTCTTGAAGTACGGTTCGAAGGCCGTCTTGATGTCCTCGGGTTTGTTGGCGAAGTCGATGACGAACGTCTTGCGCTTCTGCTCCCCGCCCGCGGTGCGATGGGTCCGATTAAGGCGCGAGAGCGTCTGCACAGCGGTGACTCCGGAGAGCTTCTTGTCGACGTACATCGCCGAGAGCAGGGGCTGGTCGAAGCCGGTTTGGAACTTGTTGGCGACTAGCATGATCTTGTACGTGTCGCCCGTGAACGCGGCGGCCAGATCAGTCCCGGCGCCGGGGTTCATGTTGGCCTCGGTGAACTCGTCGTCCTTCGACGGCTGCGGGCCCCAGTCGCTGTCCCAGGTCTCGTTCTCGTCCATCGTCACGCTGGCGGAGAAGGCGACCAGGGTGCGGTAGTTGTACGAGGCGTCCTCGGCGCGGCGTCTGGCGATGTAGGCGTCTATGGCCAGTTTGTACTTCACCGCGGACTTGCGCGAGCCGGTCACCACCATCGCCTTCGCCTTGCCTTCGAGAAGGTAGGCGACGTTGGCGTGGAAGTGCTCGATGATGATCTGCACCTTCTGGCTGATGTTCGTTGGGTGCAGCAGCACCCACCGCATCAACCCCTTGCGCGCGGCGGCCTCCTCGACCTCGCCTCCATCGCCGCTCTCGGCCCTGCCAGCGATCTTCAGCGCGGTGTCGTAGGACTGGTAGCCCTTGAGCACGTCGAGGATGTAGCCCTCCTCGATCGCCTGCTTCATCGAGTACAGGTGGAACTCGCGAGGCTTCCCGTCCGCGTCCTTGCGGCCGAACAGTTCAAGGGTCTTGTTCTTCGGCGTCGCGGTGAAGGCGAGGTAGGAGATGTTTTCCGACTCGGCCCGTTCGGTCATCTCCGATGCCAGGATCGACTCCACATCGACCTCGCCACCGTCCTCGATCTCCTTGACCTCCTCGGCGGTCAGCACCTGCTTCAGCTTTGAGGAGATCTGACCCGACTGGGAGGAGTGCGCCTCATCGGCAATGACGGCGAACCGCTTGCCCTTCAGGCCAGCGTCGGTCCGGATCTCGCTGAGCGCATGCGGGAAGGTCTGCACCGTCACCGCGATGATCAGCTCGCCGTTCTTCAACGCCTGCGCCAGCAGACCGGACTTCGACTTCGCGCCGGCCTTGCGGACGTCCTCGGGGCTGATCGTCGCGACGATCTTTCCGGTGCCGTCGATCTGCCGGATCGCGTCCTGCAGTTGGGAGTCCAGCACAGTGCGGTCCACGACCACGATGACCGAGTCGAAAAGCTTATGATCATCGACGTGCAGCCGCGCCAGCCGGTGGGCCGTCCAGGCGATGGTATTCGTCTTTCCCGACCCGGCCGAGTGCTCAATCAGGTACCGCTGCCCGACGCCCTCCTCTTTCACGGCCTCAACGAGGTTCGTGACGGCCTCCCACTGGTGGAACCGTGGGAACAGCATGCTCGTGCGCCGTACCGAGGTGCCGGTGGTGACGTCCCACTCCTCCTTGGTCTGCACGATCATCATCCGACCGATGATGTTCAGCCAGGCGTGCTTCTCCCACACCCGGTCCCACAGGTACGCCGTCGACGACTGTCCGTCGGTGCCGGGCGGGTTCCCGGCACCGCTGTCGAAGCCGATGTTGAACGGCAAGAAGTGGGTCTTCTCGCCCTCCAGCCTCGTGGTCATGGCCGCCAGGTCGTTCGAGACCGCGAAGTGCACCAGAGCCCGGTGACCGAACGACAGTAACGGCTCCGGCCGCCCGTTCGTCAGTGGATTGCGATCGTGCTTGTACTGGTTGACCGCCTCATTCAGCGACTGGGTGAAGTCGGTCTTCAGCTCCACCGTGGCCACCGGAAGCCCGTTGACGAAGAACACCAGATCGATACTGCGCTGGTCGGCGGTCGAGAAGTGCACCTGCCGCACCACCCGCACCCGCATCGCCTCATAGTGCGCCGAAGTGGTCTCGTTGAGCGACGTCTCCGGACGGAACTGCGCCATCTTCAACCGACCACCACCGATGTACTGAACCCCGTTACGCAGGATGTTCAGCGTCCCACCGCCATGTTCCAGCGGCCTGTCGAGCGCAGAGGCCAGCACGTCGAGGAACCTCGCCTGCGACCCAGCCGCCTTCAACGCCTTCTCATACGCCGCTTTCTGCGTTTCCTCCAGCCACGCGAACAGATCCGCCGGGAACAGCGCCCGCTCCCGGTCATACTCACCACCATCACGGTCGCTCACCGAGTACAGCCAACCGTGATCCCGTAGGAACTCGCAGATCTCCGTCTCGAAGGCCACCTCGTTGTGGTCGGCCATCACGCCACCTTTCGCACGTCGACTTGCCCCGTCACTGCCGCCGTGATCAACGCCGACCGGCGCTCTCTGGAGAGCTCGATAAATCGCTCGGTCTCCTCGATAAGCGTGTCGATCTTCACGGTCTGCCCATCCAGCTGACCCGCGATGCGCCGCTGTTCTTCAAGCGAAGGAACCGGTACTGGGAGGGCACGAATGGCGGATACGTTGATTCGTTGGAACGTGCTTCCGATCATGGCGCTCTCGATCGCATGTCTGACCTCGGCCCCGGTCAGCGCGTAGCGCAAGAACGATGGATCGATGTCCGTGTTTCGGCGTAGTAGGACAGTCTCCTGCCCAACCGCGAACTCGGGCAGGTCACGAGTCACAACTGAAACCAACCCGACTGAGACGTTGCGGATGAAGAGCAGATCGCCAGGACGGGGCGCCCGCCCCGAAGCCCGGAGGTGATCAAAGAACTCTGCCGTCGTGTAGTTGCAACCTAAGAGATCTACCGTGGCACCCTGGCACTCGCGGATGCTCGCCACCGGATAGCGGTGATCGTCATCGACAAACTCGGCGGTCACATGGGCGCAATCGATTACGTCGACGACTCTGCGGAGTTGGGTCCGCACGGATGTCGCATCTAGCACAGCATGCGAGACGACAGCCGCACGGCGCTCGCGGAGCATGTCGATCAGCCGCCGCTGCTCTTCGATGAGCGTGTCGATGCAGTCCGTTTCATAGTCGAGGAAATCGGCGATGGCTCGCTGCTCTCCCGTCGAGGGCAGGGATACCTCGATAGACTTCATTTCGTCCCAGTACAGGCGCCACTGGGAGGGACGGATGCCCGTGGAGCGGAGGGCGTACTGGTCGATCAGGCCACGCGAGCGGAGCAAGCTGTGGACGAAGCGGCGGTCATACTCGGGAGCAATCGGCCGAAGCACCTCGTAATCGGGGCTGACAATACCCTCGTGTTCGGAGATCCCGAGCGAGCCTTGCCAAGCCTTCATCCGGTTCACCACCAGGTCACCGGGCCGCACGAGCTGGTAGTTGCTCAGATTCTCGGGGGTACGGTTGAAGTTGTCGGTGCGACTGTCCTTCGGGATCACTCCGTGATCACGGTAGACGCTGAGGACCATCGCGTTCTCGTGGCCACGATCGGAAACCGGCTGGAATAGCCATCCGAGACGTGTCGTCGTCCACCTTTCGGGCACGACCGTCCTGCTCACTTCTCGACCTCCCGCAGCAGCTCGAGGATCTTGGCAACCTGCTTCTCCAGGTCGGCATCGATCTCGGCGAGCGGACGAGGCGGAACGTACTTGTAGAAGTGGCGGGTGAAGGGGATCTCGTAGCCGGTCTTGGTCTTGGCCCAGTCAATCCAGGCATCAGGAACGTGTGGCTTCACTTCCGCGTCGAAGTACGTCTGGATGACTTCGTGTTTTCCTGCCGCGCCGGCGGATGAGCCACCGTAGGTGAAGGGCACTTTTTCGGTGTCACGCTTTTTCGAGTCGGGCTTCGGGTTGAGCTTGCGATCGATGACAGGTTCCCCGTCCTCATCGAGCACGGGACGCTCGACGGTGACGGTCCAGTATCCGAACTCGTCGTTGCGCATCACCTTGGAGAGCTCGGGGTCAGCGTCCTCGAATTCGGTGTACAGCCGCACGACCTTGGCGCGGTCATCCTTGCTGATCTCGCGTCCCTTGGACCCGAGGTTCTTGCGCATCTTGGTCCAGAACGACGTGCCGTCAATGAGCTGCACCTTGCCCTGGCGATCGGGGTGCTTGGTGTTGTCTAGAACCCAAATGTAGGTGGCGATGCCGGTGTTGAAGAACATGTTGGTCGGCAACGCGACGATCGCCTCGACGAGGTCATTCTCCAGCAACCACTTGCGGATGTTGGAGGGGCCGGTCTCGGCGGAGCCGTTGACGAGCGGCGAGCCGTTCATGACGATGCCGACGCGCCCGCCGCCATCTTCGGGCGAGCGCATCTTGTGGGCCAGATGGAGCAGGAAGAGCATCTGCCCGTCCGAGGTCGCGGGGAGGCCCGGCGCGAAGCGGCCGTAGGGGCCGGCGGAGTCGCGCTCCTCGTTAACAGCCTTGGCGTACTGCTTCCAATCCACCCCGTAGGGCGGGTTGGACATGCAGAAGTCGAACTGGCGGCCTTTGAACGCATCGTCGGTGAGCGTGTTGCCGAACGCGATGTTGCTCGCGTCGTGGCCCTTCGCGAGCAGGTCGGACTTGCAGATGGCGTACGACTGTGGATTGTACTCCTGGCCGTACAGGCTCAGCTTCGCCTCGGGGTTCTGGGCGAGAAGGTGCTCCTCTGCCAGGGAGAGCATGCCGCCGGTGCCGGCGGTGGGGTCGTACAGCGATCGGATGATGCTGCCCTCAGATAGGTCGGCATCCTTCTCCGCGAAGAGCAGGTCGACAAGCAGGCGGATCGCATCGCGCGGCGTGTAGTGGTCTCCGGAGGTCTCGTTCGCGGCCTCGTTGAACTTGCGGATAATGTACTCAAATGCATCTCCCATGTCTGAGTTAGACACGACGTCGGGATGTAGATCGACGGCACCGAAGGACTTGACGATCTCCCGTAGGAGACCGGCCTTTTCTAGGGCGAGGATTTCCTTCTTGAAGTCGAAGTACTCGAACACGTCGACGTCGTCGGAGAACCGGTCGATGTAATCAGCGAGGTTGTCCGCCAGCCCGTCCGCATCGGCCAGCAGGTTCGTGAACTCGTAGTTGGAGGTGTTGTAGAACGTCCGTCCTGTGGCCTTCTTGACCTCGACCTTGAGCCGGTTCGGGTTCTCGTACCTCGCAGCCAGCTCCCGCACCGCTGTGCGGTCCGGCTCGAGTAGGCAGTCGAGCCGTCTCAGGATCGTGAACGGGAGGATCACTGTCCCGTACTGGTTGGGGCGATAGGGGCCTCGAAGCTGGTCGGCGATTGACCAGATGAAGCTACCGAGCGTGCTCATAAGGTTCCTCACGCGAATCGTCTTGTGATGGCGACCACTTTGCCAGAGGCAGCAGCCAGCGTCGCATGGTTCAGCTATGGAACCCATCTAGAGGAGTCGGGGACTGGAACCGGAGAGCCAGCCACCGCGCCGGTCCCCGCCCCTCCATCGTGCGGTCAGGGTCTCGCGGGCGAGAATCGGTCCCTCTGATTACAAACTACATCGTGACCAGCGAATGCGCGTGTCTGTACGGACACGCAGTTCGCCGTGACCGTGGACGCGGCCGGTGCCCGGCGCCAGGACCACGTGGTCCTGGCGCCGGGCACCGGCAGGTCGCAGTGCTATCGGGTGAGGGTCGGGGTGAGGTAGTCGTCGTCTCCGTCGTCGCCCTCTTCGTCTTCCAGGGCGAGTTGGTCGGCGATCTTGTCGGCGGCGTCCTTCTTGAGTTCGTTGACGACGTCGCCGTAGGTGTCGGCGGTGAAGGCGTAGGAGGAGTGGCCGAGGATCGCGGAGATGGTCTTCAGGTCGATCCCGGCGGCGCGGGCGAGGGTGGCGGCGCCGTGCCTGAGGTCGTGGAGGCGGATCGGGGGCAGGTCGGCCTGCTTGGTGATCGCGTGCAGGGTGTCGTTGAGCTGGGCCGGGTGGATCGGGTATCCGGTTTCGGTGGTGAACGCCAGCCCGTGCTTTGCCCATTCCTCTCCGGCCGCCCACGCCTGGCCGGCGGCCTGCTTCCATTCGGCCTGGGTCTTGCGGTGCCGCGCGAGGGCCTTCTGGACGGGCTTGGGTGCGATGACGGTGCGGGCGCCGTCTGCGGATTTCGCGCCGTCTTGGATGTCCGCTTCCCAGCCGTATTGGACGAGTTGCTGGGTGATCTCGATCTGTCCGGTGGTGAAGTCGATGTTCTCCCAGGCGAGCCCGCAGGCCTCGCCGCGTCGCAACCCGGTGTGCGCGATCAGCGCGAAGGCGGTGTAGAACCAGGACGGGTAGCCGCACGCCTCGTCCTTGACGGTGGCGAGGAACTTCTTGGTGTGCTCGGCGGTCCACACCATCACCGGGAACGGGACGACGCCGGTCTCGCGCCAGCGCGCTTCGCGTTCGGCGGTCCACAGCTTCGGCTTGGCGCGCCGGACCCCGGTCAAGTACACGTGCTTGGCGACGTTGTCGTCGATCAGCTTCTGCTTGACGGCGTCGGTGAGCGCCGCGCGCAGGCAGGCGTGGTAGCGGGCGATGGTCGCCGGGCCCTGCACCGGGCGTAGCGGCGGGAGCTCTTTGAGGAGGGCGCGGGCGCGGCGGGCGTCTTCGCTGCGGTGCTCGCGCCAGGCGGCCTTGGATTCGGCGATCACGGCGTGGCGTTGGGCGTTCTGGTCGGCGATCAGGGCAGCGTCGGCTTCCATGTCGTCGAACGCCTTCTGCACGTGCGCGACGCGCAGCCGGGCCAGTACGTGGTTGCCGAGCCGGGGTTCGAGCTGGGTGCGGATCTGCTGGGTGTAGGAGCGCTTGGCGTTGCGCGAGAGGTCCTTGCGGGTCTCGACCCAGTCGCCCAGGAACTGTCCGACGGTCAGGTCGTCGTCGACCGGGCGCCCGAGGCCGATCGCGCGGCGGATCTCGTCCGGGTCGGGCAGCTTGCTGCGGGTCTTGAGCGCGGGGCGGATCAGGTCGGCGATCGCGGTCCGCGTGGTCTGCGGGTCCTCGGCGGCCTCCGCCAGCTCGAGCAGGTCCACGACCCGCCCGAGGGCGTTCTTGGCGTCCTCGCTGCTGGCGTGGCCCTGCTGGCGCAGGTGCGCCCGGTCGGGGCCGCGGGTGCCGGGGACCTGGAGCTGGAAGCCCCAGGTTCCGTGGCGCGGGTTCCAGCCGGTGCCGTCCTTGCGGCGCAGCTTCGGGCACTTCTCGCCCAGCGGCTTGCGGCGGGTGGTGCCGTCGGGCTCGGTCACGGTCTGCTTGCAGCCGCAGCGCTTGAACACGGCGCCTTCGTTCATGGCGTCTCTCATCCCTCGATGTCGGTGACAGGATTCGGTCCCCCGGCCCCGCCGCGCCCGCGCGGCAAACGGTGATCGTCTGACGCGTTCGCGGGAAGTCGGCGGGGCCGGGGTTGCCATGGACGCGTGGCGGGCCGGGGGCGCGCAACGGTCCGGTCGAGCATCTTGATCGGCCCCCGCCCGACCGGCCACGCGCCGCGCTATTCCCCGGTGTCCGGTGCGCCCGGCCCGGCGGTGGCGCCGGGATCCGTGTCGGCACGGCCAAGCTCCGGTGTCCGGTCGGCGGGGCCGCTGTCCGGATCGGCGGCCGGTTGCGGGGTGATGCCGAGCAGGGCGAGCAGTGGGGCTGTGGGGACCTTGAGGCTGTGGCCGACGCGGATGACCGGGACCGGCAGGTCGTCGACCGCGGCGAGCTGGTAGGCGCCGGTGCGGCTGATCCCGAGCAGCCGCCCGGCGGTCGGGACGTCGATGACGGGCGGGAGGTTCGCGAGATCGGCCACGGTGAGCCGGTCCGCTGGAGTCTGTTCGGTCATGGTGTTCACTCCGTTAGTCCGACAGTGCTGGAGTTCGTGGGGGCGCTTGGAGGGGTTGGTGCTCCTGGCCTGGGCGTGGGGCCCGCGTCCGGGTGTCGCAGGGGTTTGACAGATTCTCGGGCCTGATGCAGAGTTCTCATGTTTCGTGAACTTTCTGTGGTCGTTGTGAAGGTTGAGGTCTGGAGTTGGGGCTCGCGCTCGTGCGCGATCTGCGCGATGTGCGGTCGGTGGCGACCGCGGAGGCTGTCGCGGAGTTCGAGGTCGACTTGATAGCCGGGTTCGTGCTCGCCCGTGCTTCGGCGGGCCTGTGCGATTCGACGATCCGGGACGACGTCTCCCATCTCGAGCTCATGCGGGAGTGGTTCGGCCGGCCGCTGTGGGAGATGCAGCCCGCTGACGCCGACGCGTACTTCGGCAAGACGCTGCGCAGCGCGGCGACGGGAACGCGGCTGGCCCGCGCGGCGGCGCTGTCGATGTACTTCGAGTTCGTCGAGCTGCGCCATCAGGCCGAACTGCACGCGCTGACCGGGATCGTCGCGGTGTGCCCGCTCGATGAGGTCAACCGTCCGCGCGGACGCAAGGACGCCCGGCTGCGCATCCCGCCGACCGAGGCCGAGATGACTGTGCTGTTTACCGGGTGGGGCGAGCAGCTCGGCTCGTGCCGCAAGTTCGCACCCGCGGCGCGCACGTACGCCGCGGCGAGGCTGATCGCCGACACCGGGCTGCGGGCGAACGAGGCGCGCCACCTCGATCTGGCCGACGTGCGCTGGGAGCTGGGCCGGTTCGGCAAACTGCACGTGCGTTTCGGCAAGGGCTCCTACAGCTCCGGGCCGCGCGAGCGGATGGTGCCGCTGCTCGGCGGCGGCGCGCCGCTGCTGCGCTGGTACATCCAGGACGTGTGGGGCCAGCTGGACCGAGATCACGCCCGGCACGGCGCGCCGCTGTTCGCGGCCGAGCGCCGTGACGGCGACGGCTGTGCCCGCCGGATGGGGTATGAGACGCTGCGCTCGGGCCTGGCCCAGGCGACGGCCGAGCACCTGCCGTCGTGGGCCGGGCGGCTGACTCCGCATGTGCTGCGTCATTACTGCGCCTCCCAGCTCTACCTTGATGGCATGGATCTGATATCAATACAGGAACTATTGGGGCATTCGTGGGTGGCCACGACCATGCGGTACGTTCACGTGCACCGCACCCGGATCGAGGACGCATGGCTGGCCGGCCAGCAGCGGGCGGCCGAGAGACTTAAAGGGCTGGCGTAGATGAAGTGGAACCTGCGGATGGCCGCGGCCAAACGCGAGATCTGGAAAGCATCGGTCCTTCAGCGCGCCCTGGCCGAACGCGGCCTGGTCCTGTCGGCCGGGAAGATGTCCGGGCTGTGGTCCGGCCAGCCCGCCTCGCTCAAGCTCGACGAACTCGACGTGATCTGCGCCGTGCTCGGCTGCGAGATCGGAGAGCTGCTCATCCCCGAGCCCGAGAAGGTCGCGCCAGCTCCCGTCGACGAGGCGTTGCCGCGCGTGGCCGGGGCGGGGGCCGCGCCGCTTACGATCGTGCCCCGCCGTTCCAGTGGCCGCTCTCTGCCCCCGCCGATGAACTGACCGGCCGTGGCACGAGGCATACCGGGGCATCCCGGCGCGCGTGCAGGAACCCTGGAGAGCTGCCTGTCCTGCTACGCGTGGGGCTTGATCCACAGCGCGGGGCTGTGCATGGCCTGCTACAACTTCACGAATCCTCATTTCGGGCGCGAGGCGGGCGCGTGCGGGGTATGCCGCCGCGAGCAGCCGCTCAAGGACGGCTACTGCCGACTGTGCTGGTGCCAGGCCGCGCTCGACCGCGAGGTGCTGGCCACCGACGCGCGCAGTGCGAACGTGCTCGCGCCATACGTTCCGAGAGTGCGCCACCATCAACTGTTCCTGGCCGGGATGACCAAGCGCGCCAGCCCGCGAATTCCTCGGCGCTTCGAAAAGCGTCTCGGTGCCAAGGGTCGACCGCTCAAACCCCCGCCGCCGCCAGTCGCCCGGCCGATCGCCGAGTGGGTTCAGCCGCCGCTGTTCGAGATTGGCGCGCGCGACTACCGGGCGCACCGTGTGGATCTGCGCAGCGGCCCGCCGCCGGAGAACCCGTGGCTCACCTGGGCTCTGTACCTCGCGCATCAGATGGCCGAGGCCCGCGGCTGGAGCGCGGTCACCCGCGGCAGCATGCAGCGGACCCTGGTGAAACTGCTGTCGGGGCACAGCGCGGGCGAGCTCATCCGCGCCAGCGATGCGCGCATCGTCGCGCTCGCGCAGTACATCCACCTCGCCGCCGTCTTGGAACTGCTCGAGCAGATGGACGTGCTCACCGACGATCTGCCGACCACGTTCGACTCCTGGCTGCAGGCCAAGACCGACACGCTCGCCCCAGCGATCGCCGCCGAGATCCGCGATTGGGCCAGGACGCTGCGCTACGGCGCGGCCCGCTCGCTGCCCCGCGACCCGGGCACCGCCCACGGCTACGTCATCGCCTTGCTGCCCGCGCTCACCGACTGGTCCGCGCGCTACCACCACCTGCGCGAGGTCACCACCGCCGACGTCCGCGCGCTGCTCGCCCCGCTCACCAGCCACCGTAAGGACACGGCGCTCAGCGCCGTGCGCTCGCTCTTTCGCTGGGCGAAGGCCGAGCGGCGCATCTTCCGCAATCCGGCCCGCGGCGTGAAGGGCACCGCGAGGAACGAGAAGGTCTGGCAGCCGCTGAGCCAACAGACCCTCGAAGCCGCTGTCGCCGCCGCCAAGAGCCCGCAGGCTCGCCTGTACCTGGCCCTGGCCGCGATTCACGGCGCCCGGCCCGGACACATCCGTGCCCTGCACCTGGACGAGATCGACCTGGCCGCACGCCGGATCAGCATCGGCGGGATCGAGCGTCCCCTGGACGAGTTGACCCACCGGGTCATTACCCAGTGGCTTGAACACCGGCGCGGCCTCTGGCCCGCGACGGCCAACCCGGATCTGGTGATCAGCAAGGAGAGCGCCCTCGGATATGGTCCGGTCAGCCACGTGTTCGTTCGCGAATTGCGCCCGACCGGCACCACCTTCGAGCAGCTGCGCATTGACCGACGGCTCGAAGAAGCGCTCGCCAGCGGCGGCGACCCGAGCCAGTTCCTGGCCGTCTTCGGCGGATCTGAGGTAACCGCGGTGCGCTACGCCACCAACGCCCGCCTGCTGCTGGACGATGCTCACGAGACCCACCCCGGGCCATCCCCGCGAAACTCCGGGATCGACCCCGCCGCAGAGCCGGAAGTATCCTGAAGTTCCTCCTGAGCACCCTTCAGCTGGCGTGAACTTCTGGAGCTTGGGTCGGGGCTGAGGACCAGCAGGTCCTCCATGCACAGCAGCGACAGCGGTACGCCGCGGGCGCGTGCTTGGCGGACGTAGCCCAGCTGGAAGAAACTCGGGCGTCCGACGAGGTATTCGCCGTCCTCGGGGTCGCTCGCGTATTTGGCGAGCAGCACGACGACCCGTTCGACCGGGATCAGGCCCGCGGCGCGCCCGGCGTCGAACACGGCCGAGGGCAGGTCCACGAGCAGTCCGTGCTGCCTGTAGGGCCGTGCGGTGATCGCGATCCGGGCGCCGGGGGAGAGCAGCGGGCGCAGGCTGTGCAGGATGTCGGTGAATCCGGCGAGCTGGATTCTGCTGCTGCGGCGGCCGAGGTTGCCGCGGTCTTCGCTGTAGCGGTGGTCCCATTTCTCGACGGGGCCCACGTGTCCGGCGCGGCCTTCGATGGCGACCTGCCCGTGGTTGGCCTTGCCGTACGGGGGGCTGGTGAGCACGAAGTCGACGCGGCCGCTGTAGGTGTCGGTGAGCTCGCGCGGCAGGCGGCGCGAGTCGGCGCACCAGATGCGCCCGTCGCCCGCGGCGCCCTGCTGCCGCGCGAGTTCAAGGTTGCGCCGGGCCATCGCGGCCCAGCGCTGCTCGTACTCGATGCCTATGCCGGTGCGTCCGAGGCGGACGGCTTCGCTGATGGTGGTGCCGATCCCGCACATCGGGTCGAGCACGACCTGCCCCGGCCGGGTGTAGGTCGCGATGGCGTGGTTCGCGATGGACGGGAGCATCTTCGCCGGGTGCGCGATCGACTCGCTCGTGTAGCGTCTGGCCCTCTGGTGGCGGGAGGGCTGCTGCCCGGTCAGCCATACCGAGACCGGTACACCGCCGGCCAGGTCCGCGGGGCTCAGGTGGTGGGAGAGCGCGGCGGCGGCCTGCCGGTCGAGCTCCGACCGCGGCGAGTACGGGTTCGGTGTCCTGGTCATCGCGCGTCCCCTTCCTTTACGAGCACGTACAGGTCGGAGTGCACCCGGCGGCACACCGGCGGCACCGGCGACTGCTCGGGGGCCCGGTAGCGCGGCGTGGTGGGTACGTCGAGCCGGGTGTGGACGATCACGACGTGCTGGAGGTAGCCGAACCCGGCGCGCTGGGCTTCGCGGATCGTGGTCGCGGCCGGGTCGAACAGTCCGGCCTGGGTGGGCGCGGTGTGGGTGTGCACGATCGCGATGCCGCCGGGGGCGAGTGCGGCGTGCACGCCGCGGTAGAAGCGCCAGACCAGTTCGCGGTGCCAGCCATCGCGGTCTCGCTCGATCGCTTCTGGATACGGGGGCGGGTCATCCAGCACGACCGCGAGCGCGAGCACCTCGACGCCCGGGGCCGGGAGTTCGACCTGTTCGGCCGCGTGCAGCCAGCCGGGCGCGAGATCGGTCGGGGTCGGCTCGGCATCGTAGGGGGCGGTCGGCCCGGGCAGCACTGCGACGGCGCCGCCGTCCGGGGCGTACTCGGCGCAGGCCGCCTCGACCGCCCACACCGGCAGTTCGGAGTTCTCAGCGACCGGGGACTTGATGGCGTTCGGCGGTGCGATCCACACCGAGTGCGGGGCGCCGGGGCTGCCCGCGTCCGGCAGGCGGCGGGCGACGTGGGGGCTGCTCGGGGTGAGCAGCGCGGAGGTTGTCGTCGTGTTGTGCATGAGATTCACGGACCCGCCCGGTTTCCCGGTGGTTCGCTAACCTCGACCCGCCTTTAATACAGATCGGGAACCCCGTTTTGTAACAGGAAATCGGGCAGGAAATGCGATTCACCCGGACGGCGTAACGCCTAGAGAAAAAGCCTGGATTTCTCTACCACGTCGCCGAGTCTCGACGCGATGCCGGAGGATCCTGTGCTGCCCGGGACACTGTAACCGCGATAACACAGCAGCTCACAGTAAGCATGGGTCGCCGACTCCGCGCCTAGAGGACGGACCGGGGCGGCTAAGGGCGAGGCGGCGTTGTAAGCGGTTTGTAAGCGCGATTACAACGACGGCCGGTGTTGTAAGCGATTTGCCAGTGGGTTGTAAGCGCCGCTGTAAGCGGCCGGTGGCATCGGACGCGGGTCGGCCATTTCCGGCCGGTTTTCCCGCTGCTATTGGAGGCCCGTCATGCCCGCCCGCGTCCCTGCTGACATCCCCGTCCGTCCCGCCTCGTCCCCGACGTGTTCGCGTGCGCGCACGCGGCGCCGGGCAAGCCGCTACCCGGCGCTCGACGCGGTCGAGCAGGCCTTCATCCGGCTCGCTGCCGACTCTGCGGCCCCGCGGGTACGCACGGTCGAAGGGGAGCTGGCGCTGCCGGTGGTCCGTTCGATCCTCGCCGACCCGGCGACCGCGGCTCCGGCAGCGGACGCGGTCTGGCGGACCCTGATCGGCCGGGCCCGCGGGGACGGCGGCACGTGGATTCTGGCGGCGGTCGGCTGCGCGCTGCCGCGCATTCGCTCCGGGATCTGGCACGCCACCCGCGACCGCCGGGTCGAGCGCGACGAGGCCACCCAGGCGGCGCTTTCCGCGTTCACCGACGCGCTGCTGACCCTGGAGCCGGTCCCGGTCGAACACGTCCTCGACGAGCTGGTGCGGTGCGCGCACAACGCCGCCCAGACGGTCGCCGACCGGGTTGCCAGGGATCGGATCTCGCACTGCTGTCTGCCGTCCTCGATCCCTCCGCCGCTGCTCGCCGGGCACGTCGACTTCGTCCTGGCGGACCTGATCCGGGACGGGGTGATCAACCGTGAGGAGGCGGAGTTGATCGGCCGGCACCGCATCGAAGGCACCTCGCTGCGGCAACTGGCGGACCAGACCGGGGACTACCCGGTACGCCTGTCCCGGGTGCTGCGGGAGGCCGAAGTTCGGGTCGTGCGCGCCCTCGCCGAAGGGCGCGAGCCGTGAACTTTTTCCAGAAAGTTCGGGCCGAAGTGTTACAAACGGCCATGATCAATCTGTATTAGGGGTGAAGGAAAAGCTCTGTATGTGAGTACTCCACCCTTGCCGGTTCGGTCCCGCGCACGGGCGTCTCGGACGCCTTGACGGTTCGCGGCCCCGACCCCTCACCGCCCCCGGTTCCCGACTCGGGAAGGAGGCGGACCCGCCCCTCGGACGACGCCGCTTGGCGCCCCGTGCGCGGTCTCGGACCGGCCTGATCAACCACCTGGCCCGGTGCTCGTGCGGCTGCTGTTCCTTCACTCCAATCCCCAGATTGCGTGAAGGAGGCGGTCGCCATGACCGGCGACGTCCTGGCCGCAGCAGCATCGCTTTCCACTGTCATATCGAACCTGACGAACTGGGTCACCGGGTTTCTCGTCGGGTTGGCGACGTTGTTTCTGACCGTCGGCGGAGTGCTGTATCTGACCGCCGGGGGCGATCCGGGCGCAGTGGAGAAGGCGAAGAACTGCCTGAAGTCCGCCGCCGCAGGCTACGCCCTCGCCGTGCTCGCGCCGCTGTTCATCGCGGCTCTACAGAAGATCGTCGGGTGAGCTAGATGCCACCCGGCACGCTCACCCCACCGACACGCGGCCGCGTGCGCCGGGCCGCCCTACTGCTCGTTGGCACACTGGCGCTGCTGGTGATCGCGCCCGCGGCGGGCGCCGCCAGCGACCGCGCGTCCGCGCCGTCCGTAGGCCGGGGAGCGACGGCCATATCGCCTCACGGCGTGGTGCTCGCGGCATCCGACGCCCTGGACTCCGGGGTCGTGGCGGCGAAGGCGGACCCGTGCGCGGCGCTGTTCGGCAGCGTGAAACAGGCCTGCGAGAACGCCGGCAAGAACAGCGGCAGTTCCGGCTCGAACTCCGGCTCGGGCAGCGGTTCGACGTCCGTCCTGGACATCCCCGGGCAGGTCGAGCAGGCGGTGGATGCGTTCTTCGGGGACTTGGTGAAGTCCGCGCTGACCCCGGTGATGAACGTCTTCGGCGAGCTGATTCTCGCCACCCCGAACCTGACCGGCGGCCGGGTGACCGCGATCTGGGGCATCAGCCTGGCGATCGCCGACACGGTGGCCGTGCTGCTGGTCGTGGTCGGCGGGGTGATCGTGATGAGCCACGAGACCGTGCAGACCCGCTACGGGCTCAAGCAGATCCTGCCCCGGTTGATCCTCGGGTTCATCGCCGCGAACTCGAGCCTGCTGCTGGTCTCGCACGCGCTCACGTTGGCCAACGCGCTCACCCTCGCGGTGTGGGACAACGACATCCCCACCGGCGCCGGGATCGGCAACCAGCTCCTCGGCTACATCCTCACCTCGATCTTCCTGCCGGACGGTGTGACCCAGATCTTCATGGTCCTGTTCGGCCTGGTGATCGCCGTCCTGGCCGGGGCCGTGCTGTTCTCCCTCGCGCTGCGTACCGGCGGCTTCCTGCTGTTGGTGATCCTCGCCCCGCCCATGCTGCTGTGCCACGGCCTGCCCGGGCTGGACCAGGTCGCGTTCCTATGGTGGCGGCTGATACTCGCGCTCGGGGCGATCGGAGTGCTGCAGGCGAGCGTGCTGATGCTCACCCTGAACGTGTTCTTCGACCCGGACAGCAACGTCCTCGGTGTCCCGACCTCGGCCGGGCTGCTCGATCTGCTCGTATGCGGGGCGCTGTTCGTGATCCTGCTCAAGATCCCGGGTTGGGTGCTGCGGATGGTCCTGGGCCGCGCCCCGCGCGCGGGAGTGATGGGCCTGGTGCGCACCGCCGCCGTGGCCGCGATCGGCACCGCGATCGGGGCTCCGGGAGCCGGTTCGGTCAGGATGCTGACCGGGCGGATTACCGGTCGAGCGGTCAGCTCGACGCTCGGTGCTCCGCCCGCCGCGCCCCGTCCGGGGCCGCGTCCGTCGTGGACCAGGCGGATCCCGCCGAACTTCGGCACCGCCCACGGACGTCCCGCAGCGGGCGGGCAGGGCGTGCTCTTCCCCATTCCGAAAGGCACGCGGCTGACCGCCGAGCAGGTCCGCCGCCGCGCCGCGATCCGTACCGGCCACGCCCGAGGCGGCTGGCACAACCCGCCGCCGGTCTCCGCGAATCGCGGGCGCTTCGAGCAGCCGACGCTGTTCGACCGCGACGGATACATCACCTCGGCAGCAAGCCCGGAGCAGGCGCCAGGGCGCACGCCCCGGGCACGCCAGGACGCCCTGTTCCCGATCCCCGAAGGCGCACGGCTCACCCGAGCCCAGGTCCGTCAGCGACTCGAACGGCTCCAGCCGTCACGTTCGAACTGGCAGCCGCAGCCCGCGCCGGGCCGCTCGCCGTACCGGGCACCGGCGCTGTTCAGTCGGCAAGGATGGCTGCACCCGGAAGTGAAGAACGCGGCGACGCCACGACCCCCCGGGGTTCCCGCGACGCCGCCGGTCGCGCCGCCGCAGACCGCGCGAACGCGCGCCGGTTCGGCGAAAGCAAGCCCCCCAAGCGGCGCCGCGAGCGCCGGGCCGCGCGTGCCGAATGCGCTGCCGCCGAGTGCGAGCGGGGCGCCGAGCGCGATCGGCCGGGCACCGCAGCCGCCGCCCGCACCGGCCCCACGCATGGTCCCGGTACGGATGGCCGCCGCCCCGAAACCCCGCAAACGCCGCCGGAACCGTCGTGCACAGAACGGAGATGAACCCCAATGACCCGAGGCAGCACACGCCACGGCGACGAAGGGGTGAGCGCGGTCCCGGTCAACGCCGACCTGGAGATCGAGGACCGGATTCTGGGACCGTTCACCGCCCGGCAGACGGCGATCCTCGCCACCGCCGCCGTCGTTCTCTGGCTGATCTATGCAGGGTTTCACCGGCTGGTGCAGCCGATCGTGATTCTGGCCGGCGCCGTGATCGTCGGCGGCGCCCTGGTCGCGGCGATCACCACGAAGAAGGACGGACTGTCCCTAGACCGGTATCTGCTGGCCGCGCTCCGGCACCACCGGCGCGGAAATCGGTACGTCACCGCAGACCCCGGCGAGCAGGTTCCGGCCGGTCTCGACCGGCTCGAAATGCCCGCCGCCGGGCTCGACGACGCCGGAGTGCTCGACCTCGGCCCGGACGGGGCCGCGGTGTTGATCGAGTGCGGAACCGTCAACCTCTCCCTGCGCTCCGGGGACGAGGTGCGCACCGCCCTGGCCGGGGTCGGCCAAGCCTTGAACGCCCTCGGCGGGGCGTTCCAGTTCACCATGACCGCGCACCGCATCGATCTGACCGGCCGCGCCGACCACGTCGAGCACGGTGCCGCAGGGCTCGCGCATCCAGCCCTGGAGTCCCGCGCCCGCGCTCATGCCGGTCTGCTGCGCGGGCTCTCCGGCGAGCGGGACCTGATCGCCCGCCGGGTGCTGCTGACCCTGCGCCAGGACGGGCCTGCGCAGCACGCAGCAGGTGGCGTGCTGCACCGCGCCGCGCAGGCCGCCGCTTTGTTGACCGGCTGCGGAATCACCGCCCGGATCCTGACCGCGCCGGAGGCATCCGCCGCGTTGGCCGCCGCAACCGACGCCAGCCGTCCGCAGCCCGCCCCGGCGCAGTGCCCACCTGGCCGAGCGGTCCGACTCGCGACTGATCCCGAATCCGAGGCCGAGCTCTCCGATCCGATCAGCACCGAGCAGGAGGTGCGACCGATGTTCCATCCACTCGCGCAAGATCCGATGTCCGCCTCCGCCGGGGCGGGCTGGTTCGGTCCTGGCGGGCTGCAGGTGCGCCCGAAGTATCTGGAGATCGACGGCGTCTACGCGGCAACGCTGACCGTGACCGGCTATCCGGAAGCGGTGCTGCCGGGGTGGCTGGAGGCGATCACCGCGTATCCGGCGCGGATCGACGTCGCGCTGCACGCCGAAGCCGTCTCGCCGCTGCAGGCTGCATCCCGGCTTCGGAAGCAGCGCGCCCGGCTAGAGTCCGGCCGACGCCGGGATGCCGAGCGCGGTCGGCTCGGTGACCCGATCATCGAGGCCGCCGCCCAGGACGCGGCGGAGCTCGCGGGGCGGATCGCACGCTCGTCGGCGAAGCTGTTCCGCGTCGCGCTGCATCTGACGTGCTACGCCGAGACGCCCGAAGAGCTCGACGCGCTCGTGCTGGAGATCCGTAGTCTCCTCGCGGCCCAGTTGGCGACCGCCACCCCGGCCACCTACCGGCAATACGAGGGCTGGATCAGTACTCTGCCACTTGGGGTGGACCGGCTTGGGCCGCGCCGCACGTTGGAGACCGAGGCTCTGGCCGCGTGCCTGCCGATCGCTTCCGCCGACCTGCCCACGAGTGGCAGCGGGGTGCTGATCGGGGTGAACACCGGCTCCGGGCTGCCGGTGTTCTGGGACCGGTGGGCCCAGCAGAACCACAACTCGCTCGTGCTCGGCTCCTCCGGCTCCGGCAAGAGCTTCTTCGCGAAGTGTGACCTGCTGCGGGAGCTGTATCAAGGCACGCACACCACCGTCATTGACCCCGACGGCGAATACGTGGAGCTCGCCGAAGCCGTCGGCGGGGTCGTGCTTGAACTTGGCAGACCGGGGGTGCGGATCAACCCGCTCGACCTTCCGGCGCCGGAGGCTGCGCAGTCCGACACGCTCACCCGCAAGGCCCTGGACGTGCACGCCCTGGTCGAGGTTCTCGCCGGAGCCGAGGCGGCGCGCGCCGGACGCGCCGCCCTCGACGTCGCGATTGCCGCAGCCTATAAGCAGGCCGGGATCACTGCGGACCCGCGCACCTGGAACCGGCAGGCCCCCGACCTCACCGCCGTATGCGAGGCCTTGTCCAGTGGCGCGGACGCGGCCGGTGTCGCGCTGGCCTCGGCGCTCGGACCGTTCACGACGGGCTCGCACGCAGGGCTCTTCGACGCCCCCAGCACACACGGCATCTCGGGGCATCTGACCGTCTACACCCTCGAACACCTCCCCGAGCAACTACGCCCGGCCGCCGTGCTGCTCGTGCTCACCGAAGTGTGGCGCCAAGTCCAGGCCGGTGACGGGCAGCGACGGATGGCGCTGATCGACGAGGCGTGGCTGCTGCTGGACACCCCGCTCGCCGCGGAGCAACTTTTCCGGCTCGCGAAATCCGCGCGCAAGCACGAACTCGCCCTCGCGCTGGTCTCCCAGGACGCCGACGACCTGCTCTCCAGCCGCCTCGGCACCGCCGTCGCCGCGAACGCCGCGACCCAGGTGCTGATGCGCCAGGCCCCGCAGTCCCTCGACCAGGTCGCCGAAGCGTTCAACCTCTCCGCCGGAGAAACCCGGGTCCTCGCCACCGCACCCCGCGGAAACGCACTGGTCACAGGCGCCGACGGGGTCAGGGCCACCGTTTTGTCGATTGCGGACGATTCCGAGTTCGCCCTGCTGCGCACCGGCATCACCGCGCACTGAACCGAGATAGGGAGCTGATTCACCATGCTGCATTCGAATCCCGCGCTCGTGCTCGCGCACTGGCGCCACCTTCTCGATGCCTACGGCCCGCCGCTGCTCGCGACCGCCGTCGGCGCACTCACGTTGGGGCTGATTGTGGCCCGTGCTGTGCGGGCGCGCAGGAACCGGCTGCTGGCCGAGGGCGCCCGGTTGATCGAGATCAGCGCGCCGCCGGAGGCCGAGGCCACCGGCGGGGCCACGCTGTGGGCGAACCTGCTCGGCCTGCACCGCCCAATGATCACCCGATGGTGGCGGGGGCAGGAGCACATCGGCTTCGAATACGCCGCCACCGGCGATGGCGTCGCGATCAGGATGTGGATACCCGAGCGGGTCGCGCCCGGCCTGATTGAGAAGGCGGTCGAGGCCGCCTGGCCCGGGGCCCGCACCACCGTGCTCGAAAACAACGGGCCACCGATACCGGCCGGGAACCTCGCGGTCGAGGGCGGCAGGCTCGTTCCCGCGCGCGGCAGCGCGGTTCCGCTGCGGGTGAAGTTCGACACCGACCCGCTGCGCGCGCTGCTCGGCGCGTTCGCCGCCCTCGGCCACGGCGAAGCCGGGTGCGTGCAGATCCTCGCCCGCCCCGCCTCCGCCCGCCGGGCGCGGCGGCTGCGGCGCACTCTCGGCGAGATCTCCGGCCGCCCGGGTTCGCGCCCGTTCACCCTCGGACGGGTCCTGGCCGGACTCGTCCCAGGCCCGACGTCGAAGCCGACTGCATATAACGGTGGGGCGCCGTGGCGCGACGCGCGCACCGACGCCGACGCGCGCGCCGCCGCCGGGAAGCTGGCGGGCCCGTTGTGGGAGGCGGAGATCCGCTACGCCGCCGCCAGCCTCACAGCCGAGACGGGCCGGGCCAGGGCTCGGGGTATCGCGCATCTGATCGCCTCGGCGATGAACGTGTTCGCCGAGCGCAACCACCTGCGCCGCCGTCGCCTGCACCGCCCCGGCGTCGTGCTCGGTGCCCGCAGGTTCGGGCGCGGGGCGCTCTACAGCGTCGCCGAGCTCGCCGCGCTCGCGCACCTGCCGACCGACACGGTCATTCCGGGGCTCGCCCGCGCAGGCGCCCGGCCGGTGCCGCCCGGCATCCAAATACCGCAGGGTACTGATTCGGGCAGCGCGGTGAAGGTACTCGGCGACGCCGACGCGGGCCCCGCCCGCCCGATCGCGCTGCCGGTCGCCGACGCACGCCACCACCTGCACGTGGTCGGGGCGACCGGGGTCGGCAAGTCCACACTGCTGGCCAACCTCGTGCTCACCGACGTTCACGCCGGGCGCGGCGCGGTGGTCATCGACCCGAAAGGCGACCTCGTCGCCGACCTCTTGGACCGGCTCCCGGCCGAGGTCGCGCCGAGGACGGTGCTGTTCGATCCAGAGGACGCGGCACCGCCTCCCCGGATCAACATGTTCGACGGCGCCGACCCGGACGTCGCGGTCGACAATCTGGGCGGCATCTTCAAAAGGATCTACGCGGGGTTCTGGGGACCGCGCACCGACGACCTGCTGCGCGCCGCCTGCCTCACCCTGATCACCGCATGCCGCAACGATCCGAGCTTGGGCACCCCCACCCTCGCGAACATCCCGCAACTGCTCATCTCCGACCAGCGCCGCACCCAGTACCTCGACGCGCTGCGCCACGAAGGGGCCGCGACCGAGGACTTCAGCGTCCTCGACGGGTTCTGGGAGTGGTACCAGCAGCTCTCGGCGCCCGCCCGCGGGCACGTCACCGCGCCGCTTCTCAACAAATTGAGAGCGTTCCTGCTCAGGGATTTCGCCGCGCAGACCGTGGCGACCGGAGCGACGTCCATCGACCTGCAGGCCGTGCTCGACGGCGGACTGTGCCTGGTGCGGCTGCCGAAGGGCGTGCTCGGGGACGAGACGGTGCGGTTGCTCGGGTCGTTCGTGGTCGCCAAGTGCTGGCAGGCCGCCGCCGCGCGCGCCCGCCTCGGGCTCGCGCGCCGCGACGCCTCCCTCGTGATCGACGAGTGTCACAACTTCTTGACATTGCCCATCGGGTTGGAGGAGATGCTCGCCGAGGCCCGCGCCTACCGGCTCTCGCTCACGCTCGCCCACCAGAACCTCGCTCAGATGCCCGCGGACCTGCGCGAAGGCGTGAGTGCGAACGCCCGCAACAAGCTGATCTTCTCCGTCTCCCCGGAGGACGCGCGGACGCTCGAGCGCCATACCTTGCCGGCGCTCGGCGCGCACGACCTGAGCCACCTCGGCGCGTTCCAGGCCGCAACCCGGCTCACCGTCGGCTCGGCCGAACAGCCCGCCTGCACCCTCGCGACCAGGCCGCTGCCCGAGCCCGTGCCCGGCCGCGCGAGCGCGATCCGCGCAGCCATCGCCGCCCGGCCCGCGCCGCAGCCGGTCCAGGTCTTCCCCGACCAAGCCCACGGAAAGGAACCGAGCACATGACCTCGCGTCCCGGCCGCTTCCCCGCCAAGGCTGACGGCCTGTACTACCACGCGTATCGCACCACCGGCCGCGACCGGTGGATCCTGGCGATGCTTCACGAGCACCAGATCCTGACCACCGAGCAGATCACGACCTTGGCGTTCGGCGCGGCGCGCACCGCGCGGGCGCGGCTGAACGAACTCACCGGCCTCGGGTTGATCGAGCGCACCCGTTCCAACCCCGCCGGCCCCGGGGCCAGCAGCTACCTCTACACCCTCGCCCCCGCTGGCGCCGTCCTGCTCGCGGCCGAGCGCGACCAGGACCTCAAGGCCCTGCGCTACGACCGCGCGCGGGCCAGGCGCGCCGCGATCCGCCCCGACCTGCCCCACACCATCGGCTGCAACACCCTGATGATCCGCCTCGCCACCGCGCACCGCACCGATGCCGCGGCCCGGCGCCTCACGACGTGGCTCGGGGCGCTGTCCTGCCTGCGTCGGTGGGGCGACGAGGTGCGCCCCGACGCCTACGGCCGTCTCGCTTCGCCCGACGCGCTCGGCGAGGGGTACGGGTTCTTCCTCGAATACGACACCGGCAGCGAATCGATCAACCAGCTCGCCGCGAAGGTCCGCGGCTACACCCGCTTCGCCCGCAACCACACCGGCCACCACCCCATCCTGATCCACACCAGCCACCCCTCGCGCGAAGCACGGCTGCACGCGCTGCTCACCGAAATCCACGGCACCTGCCCCGTCCCGATCGCCACCAGCACCGCACCGGACCCGCACGAGCCGGTGTGGATGCCGCACACCGCCGCCACGCGCGTCGGCATCACCGAATTGCCGGGAGTGTTCAGCGCGCTCGGCTACCGGGTCCTGGCCCCGGTCCGCCCCGATGCGCGTACCCCGGCGCCCGCGTGGGAGACCGCGAACACCGATCGCGACGGGCCGAGGCCGTGATCACGCGCATCGCGGTCATCGCAGGAGCCAGCATCCTGCTCGTCATCGTCCTGATCGGCGCCGCCACCGGAGCCGTCATCGGAGCACTCACCGGGTCAGGGAACGACGCCGGCCAGTCGACCGGCGGGCAGGCCTCCACCCAGCCGCTCGACCCGGCGCAGTTCTGCGCACTCGGCAAGATCACCCCCGGCCGGGACACCGGATACGGCACCTACACGACCGACCAGATCGCCAACGCCACCACCATCTACCAGGTCAGCGTGCAGCTCCACCTGCCGCAGTACGCGGCCGTCATCGCCGTCGCCACCGCCATGCAGGAATCCTCCTTGGAAAACATCGACTACGGCGACCGGGATTCACTCGGCCTGTTCCAGCAACGCCCGTCCCAAGGCTGGGGAACCCCCGCTGAAATCATGGACCCGACGTATGCAAGCACGAAGTTCTACGAGACACTCGTCAAAGTCCCGAACTGGCAGACCATCCCACTCACCGAGGCCGCGCAAGCCGTCCAGGAGTCCGCCTACCCCAACGCATACGCGAAATGGGCTACGGACGCGGATTACCTCGTGGCCAGCGTGTCGGGCGCCTTAGCGAGTTGCCCGTCCCCGTAAGCTGACGCGCCGCTCTACGACCGCCAGGAGGGCCCTACTGATCAGAAACCGAAGAACGTGCGTCATCGGGCGAACTTCGCCACGAGAACGTCTCTCCGTGCGATGGATGGGACCTCTAGACTGCTCGCCATGTCTCGACTGCACCGCAGGTCATACGGACGACGCGTTCCGCCGAGCACTCGTGTTCCTGCGCCGAGCGGCGACAAGGCAACGTTAGCTACTGCCCTGGACCATGCGTGGCAGTGGTACGCAATGCGCAACGACCAAGGACTGCAGGTCATCAACTTTCTGATGCTAGCCGCAGCCCTGCTGTCCGCAGGGTACGTCTCCGCCCTCGGCGCGAGGCTCTACGCGCTGGCCGGAGCCGTCGGGCTCATCGGCATTGCCATCGCGATCGTCGCATACTTAGTCATGCGACGGCTGGTGTCAGTCGGTACGATCGCCGAGGAGCCACTAGCCGCACTGCAGGATCGCCTGGCCGAAGAACTCGGGATCGAATCTCTGCGCATGATCTCGCGTCTGCGCCATGTCAGCGACCCGGCCCCGAAGACACGCATGAGCACGCAGGTTATCTACGCGTGCGCCATCGCAATGACCGTCGTTCTAGCCGTCGCGGCAACGGCCTACGCATGGTTCGGTCACTGATCAACACATTGGCGCGGCGAGCAACGAGTTGCCTCGGGGCAAGACCTGCACTCGGCTGGATGTTCTGTGAAATCCACTCGCCCAACCTTCCGCAGGGCCCCTGCGAGTGCTCACTCCTCAGCCAGCGGGCACGCGCCGAGGACGATACTCCGCGCGATCGTGTATGCAGCATCCGCCTCGTCGCGCGCTGGCACATACCCAGCGTGGGCGGCCCGGTTCCGCGTCGAAGCCAACTCGTTGCGAACGCGGTTAAGCGATACCGCCAGCATCCCACCCAATGAAAGGTAGAGGCTTACTAGGCCCGCGACGCCGTTGGCGTTGAGAATCACCGCTTCGATGAACTCGTTGGCTACGCCCGTAGAGGCAAGGCGCGTTGTGATGGCCGATGCGAGGGAGCCACCTCGCTTGCAGTACCTGCTTCGATCACGGCTCGCCGCCTGTCGTTCACGATGTGAGCCCCCCCCACGACGCGTGGAGAAGTTTGTACTCGGCCGGAAGTTCATCGCCCCCAGAGGCGCGGTGAAAGGCGGTGCGCACCTGCCCCGCGGACAATCCGCTGCCAGGGAATACATATGCGATTCGGTGTCCTCCAGTGCCCGTAGTCCAGCCGGGTTCGAACTCGATGCTGATGACCGTATCGGGCGAACGGCTATCGAATTCCTTGACCAGCATCCCGCTCAGGGCGGTCGCCCAATCGCTCACGATTTCAAACCAGCTCTCGAACGCCTCCCCGAACGCTCGGAACTCTGGCGATCCGATCAGATCTCCGTCGCCTTCAAACTGGAACGAGATAGCCGCGTGGCCGATGTAATAGAGGCCATCTGACGAGACGCGACGGCCCCAACGGCCGTCGATCCTACTTTCAAGGATTTCTGGAGTCTTCCGGCCTGGGATACGCGCCGGCGTTGCCGTGGAGCCTTCGATCCCCGGCAGTGCGAGCGTCACCGACACGCCGCCGATCACGGCCTCGACGACAAGGTTCGAAGTATCGGCCTGCACGGGCAAGGCTGTTGGAAAGTTAGCGATTCCATCGAACGTACGGAGAGCCATGACGGTACTTTCCCCGAGATCGGCGCCGAGCGCGAGCTGAGAGGCCGCGACCAAGGAAGGCTGCACGTTCTGTAACGTCCGGAACACTCGGCGGCCGCAATAGTCGAGCACCGGGCCGGTCAAAGTGGTCGAGGCTCACAGCGAATCCGCCGCGAGGGTTCCGCGCTCCTGAGACTCAACAGCCGTCGCCGACGGCACCTCCCTCGGCCCGTCCATCAGCGCGTCCACAGGCCCGGCCCCGATTCAGCGGCCTCCACGGTGCTCACATCGCAGGTCGCGCGACACAACCCGGCCGCCCGCGAAGATCAGGCTGATAGGGCCATACGCCCTATCCCGCGCGACCCCGCCCCCATGTCCCGCGTCGGCTCTCTTCATCCGGTTCGCGTCCGTCGGTCATCGTTCCCGGTTTGTCTTCCCCTGGTCCCTCGGTGCCGGTTGTATGCCCCGTATTCCGCAACCGTCGCCCAACACCGGGCGTCCGGCCCGGTCTGCGGCCGGGCGCGGCATCGGCGCCGTTCCACCGCGCGGCGGCGCGTACAGGCTGACCAGCACACCCTCGCCCGGACATCAAACCCGGCCGGTATAAGCCAGCAATTCAATACCAGAACACGCCCTTTGCCGGCGACGGCCCGTTCGCACGTGCGTGCGCCTGCGGGCGCCCGGAAAACCGCCGAATTCATAGCACGAATTCTCGACACGGAAACCGTAGCCTCGGTACCCCGGAAACGCGTATTCCGCACAATCGGCCACGTGGTGCCCCGGAAAACGAAGTGAAATTGAGCTAAATCAACGGGGTCGAATTCGGCGAATCGGCTTGACTCCTATAGGTAGACGAGAGATGGTCGTATTGCGCCACCGGGAAAGCCCCGGAAAGCCGAAAAGCCAGGCCGAACCTGGAAAACGGAACCAGGCGCAAACAATCAGGCAGGGATTCGCCTTAGTGGATGCTGCCCGAAAACAACCGACACGCCTCTTTGTTGAAACGGAGTTCCCGTCATGACCATTGACGCCGCCTACACGGCCCCGGTCGCCGACCCGATGCACACGATGCTGGAGAACGCCCTCCAGCCGTACCTGAGCGGGGAGCTGCCCGCGACTGACGCCTTGATCGACCGGCTGTTCGAGGTCATCGCCCACGCCGACCGCGACTCCTCCCTGATCACCACCCTGTACAACGCGATCAAGGGGATGACCCCGAGCCACGAGCTGATCGAGCCGATGTACAAGGCGATCGGCGCCGCCTACGAGTTCAACGCCGCCCCGGTCAGCACCGGCACCCCCACGCTCAGCCCGACCCAGGTCGCCGTCCGCAACCGCAAGGGCGGACCGCGCGACGGCAGCCTCGGCGAGCAGATCCTCACCGACATGCGCGAGAACCCGGGCACCCCCTACAAGATCGGAACCCTCGCCAAGATGTACGGCGGCCCCGCGCGTCAGGGCGCGGTCGGCGCGGCCATGAAGGCCCTGGTCGAAAAGGGCCTGGCCGTACCGGTCACCCTGACCGGCGAGCGCGCGATCCACTACCTGCTCGCCGACGACCCCGCCGCCCCCGAGCAGATCCCCGGCACCGCCCCCGAGCACACCGACCCGGCGCCGCAGACCACTGAGACGCCCGCCACCCCGGACACGGCGCCCGCCGCCGACACCGCCCCGGACACGGCCGAGACGGCGCCGGAAGCCGACGCGTCCAAGCCCCCGGCCCGACGCGGCCCCGCCAAGAAGTAACCACCCGGCCGGGCGCGGCACACCCCGCGCCCGGCCCCTCATCCCCGCAACACCCTGACACCCCCGGCCGGACGCCCCGGCCCCACGATGAAAGGACCCTGATCATGACGACGACGTGCGACCACGCCGACGAGGACGGCCTGTACCTGCAGCCGCTCGCCGCCTGCCTGGCCCCGACCGACGCCGACCGGGCCGCCTACCCCGAGCTCGACCTGCCCCGCGCGGGCGACCCGGTCGTGATCACCGGCGGGCACGTGATGTTCCTGGGCACCGCACCCGACACGACCCGGGTCGCCACGGACAACTCGATCCTCTACGGCGCCCCGATGACCAACGCCGGATGCGGCGCCGCGCAGTGGGCCCCGGCCCGCCTCGTCGTGTGCGAACCCGGCCCCGAGATCGAGCCGGAGGACGCTGCCGCAATCCAGGCGGCCTGGCACCTGCTGATCGACCTCGCCAACCACGCCCACCTCGGCGGCGACACCCCGCACGATCAGCTCCCTGACACGGAAGCCGGACGGCCCGCTCACGCGACCACCACCCCGAACCCGGACGCGCCCGCGCCCGGCCCGGTGCCGAACGCCGCCGCCGTGCCGGACCCGCTGCCCGCGATCCGGCTCGCCGCCGCCGACACCCTCGACGCGGTCGCCCACGAGATCACCGACGAGACCGGTTTCAACGGACTGCTCGCCGCGATCGAGGCGCAGGCGCGGGCGGCGGCCGGTGCCCACGAGGTCACCGGCGACTGGAACCTCGCACGCATCCAGGGCGCCGCGATCATCGCCCTGTACACCACGACCCTCGCCACCGGCGAGGCCATCGACGCCCTGCGCGGACGCCTCGGGAACCAGATGGGCACCGCCGAAGTCCGCCGCCGCCTCGACGCGGCCACCAGGTACCTGCGCCCCTAGGAAACGGCACCGGCCGGGCGCGGCCCCGCGCCCGGCCTCCGTCCCCCAACACCCTGACACTCTACGGCCGGGCAACCGGCCCCACGACGGAAGGACCCTGACCATGACCGCCGAAACCCAGCGCACCACCGGCCGCACGCACTGGACCAACTACGAGGTCACCTTCTACTACGGTGAGCGCCGCACGGCCGCCACCGACCGCGTGAAGGTCACCGAAGGGCGCGAGAGCCTCACCGACCTGCCCGAACTGATCGCGCGCACGCACCGCGAGTCCTACCCGGACCCCGACAAGATCGCCATCGTCGGGATCGAGGTCCTCTGCTCCAGCCGCATTGACCTGCTCGGGCCATGGCTGGACGAGATCGCCAACGCCCGCACCCCCCGCGCGCTGCGCGCGATCACCGATGCCGCCACGGCCGCCCGCATGATCGGCCCGCGCGCCCGCCGCGCCGACGCCGAGGTGATCACCCGCCGCCTGCGCGAGCGCGAAGCCGAACTCGCCGCCCTCCCGTCAAACCACGCCGCCTCCTAGCCAGCCATCCCGGCCGTGCGCGCCGCCACGCGCACGGCCCGCTGTGAAAGGACCCTGATTCATCGCCCGTGAACCGAACTGCCCGGCCGCATCCGCACGCGGCCCGACCGGCCACGGCCCCGTCCGGCGCGGCAGACCTCTGACACCGCGCCGGACCGGGCCGCCCTACACGCCCGGCCCGTGCCGCGCCGGGAACCCCGACCCTTGGAAGGACCCTGACTGATGACCGACGAACCGGAACGCCCGGCCCCCGGATGCGGGCCGGGCGACGACGCCGACCCGCGCGACGCCACGCCCGAGCTGAGCCAGGCGCAGCTGCTGGCCGCCGAGACCCTCGAACTGGTCGCATGGATCCTCACGCCCGACGAGGCCTACACGCCCGTGGCCACGCCGGTCCCCGAGCTGCTTCGCGCGCTCGCCTGCCGCCTGCAGCGGTCTCAGCCCGGCAGCGGCCCCGCGCTGTGCAGGCGCGTCTACGAGATCGCTTCCGCAGCCGAATCGTTCGTCCTGACCGTGCGCTACGCCGCCGACCCCGACGCCCACCTGGTCTCGCCGCTCGACGCGACCAGCGTGCTGACGCGGCTGGAGACGGTCCCGCGCGCGGATCTGCCCGACGCACTGCTGACCGCCGCCCGCCTGTGCAGGTGGCCGCTGGACCAGACGGCCCGCGCCCCGTGGGCCGCCGACCACTAGACACGAGAAAGGAAAACCCCGCATGGTCCTTATCTACGTCGACGACGAGATCCACGCCATGATCGAAGCAGCCACCTGCGACGGCGAGCCGCTGAACCAGGGCGCGCGCCGCCTGCTCGGCCTCACCCTCGACGCCACGCAGCCCGACCCGCAGCCGGACTGCGTCGGCGACCTCGCCGACCTGATCGCCGACGGGCTCGTCAAGGCGGGCGAGCACCTGCTCGCCACCGCCGTGGATCCCGACGAGCAGCGACTGCTTGCGACCGTCCTGGCCGACGGGCGCCTGCGCGCGACCGGCGCGACGATCTACCAGGGTCCGCGCGCGTTGATCACCGCGTCGCGCGGCAGGAACCCGGCCAGCTACGCGTGGCACCTGCTGACGACCGCCGACGGCCGCAACCTCGAAACCCTCCGCCAGCGCCAGACCGGCGACCGGCAGCAGCGGCCCGACTCATACGGCGCACTCGCGCCGCTGATCACCGCCGGACTCCTGGCCTCGGGCGACGAGCTGCGCCTGCAGGTTCACCGGCACAACGCCGGGCGGGTGCCGCCGATCGCCGTCGTGACCGCGACGGTCACCGACGACGGATTCTTCCTGCTGTCCGACGGATCGCGTCATCACAACCCGTCCGGCGCGAAGGCCGCCACCCAGGGCAACCCGGTCGGCGCGTGGACCACGTGGGCGGCACCCGACGGGCGCCGGTTGATCAACCTGCGCGACCTCGCCCGCCGTTAGCACCGCGAGACGCGGTTCACCTGCAGGTGGGACCGACCCAAGTCTAGTGGGCCGGTCCCACCTGCAGGCTACCGCGCGCACCGCACCTCCCGTGGCGACTCAGCACACGGACACCTTGCTGGGCCGGGTGCCCAGCCATTCGATGAACGGATTTTGATCATGACCGTTGAACCCGACAACCTCGCGACGGCTGTGCCTGCCTACCCGCCCGCCGGGGCCATCCAGCGCATCGCGGCCGACCTGCTCGACATGCTCGCCGACGACGTGACCGAACAGCCCGAGGCGAGTCTGGACGACCTGTTCGCTTCGAACACCGCGTTCATGGCCGAGGTCCACCTGATCACGTACGACCCCTGGGTGCGCGACGGCATCGAGACCGCCGCACTGCTCGCCCTGGCCATCACCGCCCTTCCCCAGCCCGTGGACCAGTTGCGGCGCGAGAACCTCGCCGCCCGATTCTCCCGGCTGCCTGCGGGCGACCGCCGGATCTGGGCGGCCGCGGCGGCCGACCTGCTGCACGCCACCAACCGCCGCGAGGTCACCTACGGCCCGCTGATCGGCGAATACCCGCACACCCAGACGCGGCCCGCCGACGACGACGCCACGGCGCGGCGGCCCGAGACCAGCGAACCGGTCGCCTGCCGTGATCACACGATCGAGCAGGGCACGTTCATCCAGACCCTGCCCGCATGCCTTGCCCCGAGCCCGATCGACTATGGCTCCCAGCCGAGTATCGGGCTGCCGAGCAGAGCGCTGCCGAACGAGGACGACGCCGTCGTCATCGCGCACGGGCACGTGATGTACCTGACCACCGACGGGTCCGCCGAGGTCGTCACGCGCGAGGACTCGTGCCTGTGGGGCGCGCCGTTGATCGGCGAGGGCTGCGGGGCCGCGAGGTGGGATACCGACAGCGTCACCGTGCTCGACCCCCGGTATCCCGGCCTGCAGGACACGCAGGTCGAAGCGATCGAGACCGCTTGGACGCTGCTGCTCGACTACCTCGGCCGCATCCAGGTCGGGGGTGGATCGCGATGACCCGCAAGCCTGCACGCAGCACCGGACCCGGTGTCGATCCGCGCGTGGCCGGATGGGCCGAGTCGGCGCTGGAACGCGCCAGCCTGCACCTGGACCTCGTCGACGACCTGACCGGCGAGATCACCCGGCACGTCAACGCCCTGGCCCGCGAACAGATCGTCACCGACCGGGGTCTGATCCCGCAGGTCGTCGTGGCCTGTCACGCCGCGATCGCCCTCGTGCTGGTGACCGACTACCACCGCAAGGTCTTCCGAGACCCGGCCGACGTAGCCGACCCGGCCGTGACGTCGGCCGCCGTCGCGCGCGAATTCGCGAACGTCCCTCGGCCGCTGCGCCCGTTCCTCGCGCACACCGCCGCCGCGCGGATCGCCGTCGACAGCGCCGCCGTCGACTAGCCCCTGCACATGCGGGTGCCGGGGCGCGACGCGAGCCCGCCCCGGCGCCCATCCGGACGAAAGAACTTTCCATGCCCGAGCAGTACTTCATCTTCGCCGCGTGGGCGTTCGACATCGACGCCGCCCAAGAAACGGGCTGAATTGCATCGAGTGCAATACTGCGGCGATCGGTGACGTCGCGAATCTGCAGGTCAAGAGCACGTGATCGAATTTCAGGATACCGCGTGCTTGACCCCTTGGGGCTGGGGCGTCGCAGAGTTGCACGAACGCATCAATGTTGTGTTAGATGCAACGCCATGGAGTCGGACTCTGCGATAGCCGGTGCAGCCAGCCTGGTGCTCGCCGACAATGTGATCCCGCTAGACCCCAAGCCCGCGATGTTCGAAGCGATGCTGGAGGGGTGGGAGCGTCAGCAGAGCGCGCGGTTCTTGAAGGAGGCGACGATCGCGGCGCGCCTCCGGTTCGTGCGCCGGTTCGCGCAGTTCACGAATCAGTACCCGTGGGAGTGGACGGCCGGCGAGGCGGAGGCGTTCTTCGACGACCTGCGGCGCCAGGAGAAGCCTGTGGCTTCGTCGACAGTTCGGGGCTACCAGGTGGTGCTGCGGCTCTTCCTGGATTTCGCGGCCGACGAGCGCTATGGCTGGGGCGTTGAGTGCGAGCGCCGGTTCGGGGCGGCGCCGGTGCAGGTGCTGCACGAGTGGAACACGGTCGCACACCGTCTTGACTACGAGGGGCAGCCGGCGCGGCGTCCGCTGTCGTATGACGAGGTGCAGGCACTGTTCGATGCCGCCGACGGCCTGGTTGAGATGTCACGCCGCCTCGGGCGCAAGGGCGGGCTGACCGCGCAGCGGGATGCGGCGCTGCTCAAGTGCGTCTACGCCTTCGGGTTGCGGCGCAGGGAGGCGTGGGGCTTGGATCTCTCGGATCTGCGCCGCAATCCGCAGGCCGTGCGGTTCGGCCGGTTCGGGGCCTTGTTCGTCCGGTTCGGCAAGGGATCGGCCGGGAGCGCACCGAAGCGCCGCACGGTACTGCTGGTCCCGGAGATGGACTGGATCATCGACGTGCTCACGCAATGGCTCGGCGAGGTCCGGCCCCTGCTATCTCCTGGGGCGCATCCGGCGCTGTTCGTCACCGAGCGGCGCGGCCGGATCTCGCTGCGCGGACTGGACACGGCGTTTGCCAGGGCGCGGGCGGCGGCCGGGCTCGATGAACGGCTCGACCTGCACTGCCTGCGGCATTCGCATATCACTCACATGATCGAGTTCGGTTATCCAGAGAAGTTTGTGCAGGAACAGGCCGGACACGCCTACGCCTCGACCACTGCTTTGTACACCGGTGTCGGCGACGAGTTCCGCAACCGCCTGATCCTCAACGCGCTGCAGCAGCGCCACCAAGACCTGTGGAAGGAAGAACGTTGATCAAGAAGATGGGTGTGACCTGGCACCTGCGGCTCAAGATGGCCGAGCGGGGGCTGTTCCATACTTCGGACCTGGTTCCACTGCTGGCCGAACGCGGCATCGACCTTTCTCGGGAGCAGGTCTTCCGACTGGTCACCCAGACCCCGCAGCGACTGTCGATGGACACCCTCGCCGCGTTGTGCGACATCCTCGAGTGCTCTCCTGCCGACCTGATCGAGGTTACGACGGTCAACGCGCCGCTGCGCAAGGTCTCCGGCGAGGCCGCCGCGCCTGCGCCACCGGTGCGCCGCTCGGTGATCCGACGTCCGGAGGGATTGTGAACGCGCATCGAGACGCGGTGTTCGAGACCGTGACTTCCTACCTCGCCGCACGTGTTCCAGGGCTCGACCGGGACCGCGCGGCCGCGTTACTGGAGGAGGTCGGCTCCGGCCACGCTCGGTCGCTGACACAGATCGCCCGATACCTCGAAGAACACCCTGATCCGCTGGGCGCGCCGGGCCCGAAGCCTCCTGCTGCGCTGCGCCGGGTGGCCTACCGGCTGCACTGCGACGGCCACGCTTTCGTCGCTGCGCCGGCCTGCTCACGCTGCGGGAAGATCAGCGCCGATCTTCCGTGCCTGAATCCTGATGGTGGCGGCAATATCTGCGCCAACTGCCATGCTCGCTCCAGGCGCGGGATCTGCGCCGAGTGCGGGAAGGAGAGAGTGCTCCTGTCACGCTCACCGAAAGGGTTGATCTGCTCGAACTGCTACACACGCAAGCCCGAGCGGCAGGTCGAGTGCGGACAGTGCGGACGGATCGCCCCGATCAGGGGCAGGGCGGCCGACGGTACCGCCCGCTGCCAGCTGTGCATCCCGAAGGTGCTGCGCGAATGCCACGACTGCCACCGGATGCGCCCGGTCGCGGCATATACCGGTAACGGAGCGGTGTGCATCTCCTGCTACCGCGCTCCGGCCAGGCCATGCGGCAAATGCGGCCGAGTTCGGCCGGTCACGAAACGCGCTGACGCCTCCGGCCCCGACCTATGCTCCAGTTGCTACCGCGGCCCTGTCGCCACCTGCTCCAAGTGCGGACAGACCCGCCCGTGCCGCTACGCGACTAGCGATGCGCCGCTGTGCCTGGCCTGCGCCCCGATCGGCACCGACACCTGCCACCGCTGCGGGAACGAGCGTGCGGTCAACGCCCGCTGGCCGATCGGCGCGGTGTGCCGGAACTGCTACCGGTATCTGCGCAGCCACCCGCAGCAGTGCCCCTCCTGCTTGCTCACACGTCCGCTGATCGGCCACGGGCCCGACGGTCGCACGCTCGTGTGCGGTCCGTGCGCCGGAGTCGCGGTCGATTATGAATGCCGCCGCTGCGGACGGGCGAACTCCGTGCTCAACCGCGGCAGGTGCGCGGCATGCCACCTTGCCGACGAACTCGCCGCGCTCGCCGGCGAAGCCGCCGGAAAACCAAACCAAGCCCAGGTCACCGCGCTCACCGAGGCTCTTGCCGAGGCCGATCGGCCGGTGGCGGTGTTCTTCTGGCTTCACTACAGCGCCTCGGCCGCGACGCTCAGAGGACTGCTGGGCTCCGGGACGGAACTGACCCACCACGTCCTGGACGAACTGCTGCCGGCCAAGCCCGTCCACTACATCCGCGAGATCCTGGTCGCGGCAAGCGTCCTGCCGCCGCGCGATGAGCACCTCGAACGCATCCAAGCCTGGCTCCCCGGCCGCCTTGCCACCATCGAGCCGTCGCTCACCGCCGTGATCAGACCGTATGCGACCTGGTTCCTCATCCACCGCGCCCGGCGCAAACACCCGAACGGAAACACGACACCGACCACCGCGGGTGCGATCCGAGCACGGATCAACGCCGCCATACGCCTGCTCGTCGACCTCCACCGTGACGGCGCGGATATACGAAGCCTGAGCCAGCCGCGTCTGGATGCGTGGCTGCTGGACAATCCCACCCGCCGCACCCCGATCCAGCCGTTCATCGCCTGGAGCAACCGGCACCGCCTCACCGACCGCCTGTCGGTGCCCGGCAAGCCGCACAACGACCCATCGACGTTCCTCGACGAGACCGAGCTCGACCGGCAACTCGAGCGGTGCACCAGCCCCGGCCCGATGCCGTTGAAGCTGCGTGTCGCGGGAGCCCTGATCTTGGTCTTCGGCCTCCCACTCGGTACCATCCTGAGGCTGAAACGCGACGCCGTCCGCAGCCGCGACGGAAACACGTTCCTGTGCTTCGACAACCGTGAGATCCCTCTGCCGCCACGTATCGCAGACCTCGTTCACCGCCTCGGTGCCGAGAAAGCGCAGCACACCATCGTCACCGGCCTGCACCGCGACCAGCCCTGGCTCTTTCCCGGCAGAGCCCCGCACCGACCTGCCACCCCCGGCAGCTTCCACAATGGATTCGCCCGCTACGGCATCACGGCAGCGCTCGGGCGCAACACCGCCGTCAGGAACCTCGCCAGCGACCTGCCCGCCCCGATTCTCGCCGGCGCCACCGGCCTGCACATCAATACCGCCACCCAATGGTCCCGGCTGGCCCGACGCGACGCCGCCACCTACCTCGCCGCACGAATTCGCACCACCGCGCTCGAGACGACGCAAGCCGAAGCCGCGATCGACTGACGCTCTTGATGGCCGTAGGCACAGCTGCACGTCCTTGAGGTCGTGAATACTCTGTCAACGTGCGTATCCTGCCGACACCGCCCGGACTCGGACGCTTCGCCTGCGGCAAGCTCCTAGCGCTGCTCACCGTGCTCAGCATCCTGGTTGCAGGCCGCTGGATCGCCTTCTCAGTGCAAGACTTCGGCGCCGTGAACCCCGGCGCGCGCTCGACCGGACACGACGCGCTCTGGCTCGGCCACGCCTGGGTCGACGGCCACCGGACCGAGGCCGACGTCGCCCGCCTCGCCGCGAGATTGCACGCGACAGGAATCACCGACCTGTTCGTGCACGTCGGGCCGCTGGCGGATGACGGAACCCTCGAACCGGCCAAGGCGCCCGGCGCGAGTTGGTTCGCTACCGAAGTACATGCCTTGATCCCTGGGGTGCGACTGCAGGCCTGGATCGGCGACGAGATCCGGCCGTCGGGCGGCATGGACATCGAGTCATCGACGACGCGAGCGCGGATCGTGGCCTCCGCGCGTCAGGTGCTCGCCCGCGGCTTCGACGGAGTGCATCTCGACCTCGAACCCGTCGGAGATGCCGATCCCGGATACCTCGACCTGCTCGACCCGCTCGCCCCGGCCGTGCACGCGACCGGCGGCGTGCTGTCGGTCTCCGCGGAGCAGGTCGAGCCGATGCCCGGCAGCCGCTGGGCGATGGAGGCGGTCGAGGGCCACTCATCCTGGTGGTCGCGCGGCTATCTGCGGCAGGTCGCCTCGCGCGTCGACCAGGTCGCGCTGATGACCTACGACACGGCGCTGTGGAGTCCGAGCGCGTACACCGGCTTCGTACGCGACGAAACAGCCCTCGCCCTCGCGACGGTACCGGCGAACGTCGCCGTGCTCATCGGGCTACCGGCCTTCCACGACGCCCACAGCCTCGCACACTCCTCCTCCGCGGAGACCGTGGCCGCGGCCATCCGCGGCGTCCAACTCGCCCTGCCTGCAGGTGCCCCCACAACCAGGAACATCGGCGTCGCACTGTACGTCGACTTCGCCGCGACACCCGCCGACTGGGCGGCCTACGACTCCTCATGGCGATGAACCTCGTCGCAGCTGTCGCACTTGTGCCTACTCGCGTGCTGTCTTCTGGCTAGACCGGGAGGTCCAACTGGCGGGCTGTGAGCTCGGAGCGGATCAGCTCCAGAAGCCTTCCCATCCAGTTGCGCCCCTCCAAGCCGCGCTGGCCCCAAAAGCCTGAGCTGACCTCGGTGTAGATCAAGCGGGTTGATCCAGTGCCCATGAGCACGGCCGCGAGTTCCGGGTGCCGAGTGAACTTCGCGCGCAACAGGCTGGCCATAACCGCCGTCCGCACCTCCGGCCAGTCTTCGCGCCGGGGAAAAGATTCGGCGAGCTTCTGCGCGTCGTAAGGCCGGTCGGCTTGAAGGATTTCGTCGCGCTGTGCCTCGTCGGCCACCGACAACGCCCAGTAGGCGTGGGTGACTGTGGGGTAGGTACGGCCGGCGACCTCGATGGGCGACGGGTATTCGTTGCGCAGCACCAGAATGCCGACGTCGTCGGGCCACCCCTTGGGGAAGACCTTCTGGTTGATCAGGACGCTCGTGTCCATCGGCTCGGTCGGGCCGTCAGCAGGAACCTTCTGCTCGTACTCTCGGCGCACCTGCTCCCGCTCGTCGAAGTACTCCAGGGCCCCGGCATGAACCTCCTCAGTGACCTCGAAGGAGCGGCCCGACCCCCAGTCGATGTGGGCGCCGGGGCCGGCCGCCAGCACCCGCAGCGGCATGTCCTTGCGATCCATGTCGCCCAGGGCGGCTCGGCGCATGTGCTCGGGGATGGCCTCGTAAAGCTCGCGCACTGCCGCCCTGTTCTCTTCGGTCGGCGCGTTGCGGAACACCTCGACCGCGGCCAGGCACCGCTGAGTGCTGTCGGGTCGGCCGTTGAGGATGTCGACCGCGTCGCGTACCTCGCCGAGCAGCCGCTGCGGGGTCATCCACATTTGCGGCTCGGCGAGCTTCCAAGAGGCAACGTTGTGGGCCGAGGCCCGGGCTCCCTCCTCAAGGGTGGTCGCCACCCAGCCGGAGGTGAGTTTGCCCTCGAACTCCTCGAGCGTCACCAGGCCCCAGCAGTCGACCATCCCGTCCGCATAGATGAAAAGGTCGGTGAGGTAGTAGTCGCGGCCATTGCGGATGAACGCGTGCCGCCAGGTTCCTTCGATGCGCTCACCGTCGACGTTGCGCCACGTCCGCTGCCATATAGCCACGGCCGCCAGGCTATCCGGTTGCTGGCATCGCGGGATCTCCATTTTCCCGGGGTATTCGGCCGGATGTGTCTGGCTCGCCGAGTTCGTCGAGCAGGTGGCGCAGGCGGTCACTGATGCGACGGCGACGGCCGACCTCGCATGGCCAGCCGCGTTCGCGCATCGACGGCAAGTCGCTGCTCTGTGCCGCGCCGCTCGCGCAGTCCGAATGGTGTCGAACGCCGCGGAGTCGTTCTACCCCTGCATCGGATTACTGCACGATCGAATATCGACGCTCCACCAGTTCGCGCCTCGCCTCGCATCCGCGCGAACAGATCCAAGCCGAGATCACCGGCTGGGCCCGCGCGTTCGGCCTGCACGAGCAGACCGACGGCCACTTCCCGCTGATCGGCGGCCCCGACCTCGACCGCGAGTACGCGATGACCACCAACCTTGATCAACCGCTGATCTTTGCCACCCTGCAGGCGCCGGGCAAGGCGCCCGAACTCCTGCTGATCGACGGCTGGCACCGCACCTACCGCGCCCACGCCGAAGGCCGCACCCACCTGCCCGGCCGCGTGCTCACGATCGAGGAATCCCTCGCGATCCGCTGCCACGTGCGCGAAATCCGCCGCTAACCGAGCCACGCCGGTTCCTGGACGTGCGTCGCGTTCCGGAACCGGCGGCCCGTGAAGGGAGCCGCCGATGTCCACGACCTCCACCGCCGACCGCCTTCAGGCCGCCTCGCAGGAAGACGCCGGTGAACTGGCCGTGCTGATCCTCGCCGGGCTGATCGCCCCGGGCGAGCAACTGCTGCGCACCAGCCCAACGCCCCGCCCGGAACCGGTCGCCGTCGTCACCGCCGACGGCTTCCTGCGCACCGCCACTGGCACTAGGTTTCCGGGGCCACGCGAGGCGATCAGCCGACTCGAAGACCCGCGCTACGCGCCCATCGCCTGGCAGTGCTTCACCACCGCAGGCCACCTTTGCCTGGAGACGTTGCGCCAGCGCACCGAACCAGAGCAGCTCGGCAGTCCCCGCCTGGCAGGCGCTCTGCTTCCGCTGATCGGCGCTGGCCTGCTGTACCCGGGTGCAGAACTGCGGTTCGAGATGACCACCGGACGCGGACAACCAGGCCAGCGCGTGCGCGTCCTAGCCGTCGCGGCCGCCCAGGTCACCGACGACGGCTGGCTCGCCATGACCGACGGCGCGCACTACGCGGCACCCAGCCCGGCCGCAGCCGCCAGTTGCGGCGTGCTCACCAACGGATGGAGAGCCTGGCACCGCGCCGACGACGGATCCTCGCTTCTTACCCTACGCAGCGCCGCAGGACTCGCCCCGCCCTCACGCTCCGGCCGCTGAACCCTTTACCCGACTCCGAAAAGAAGGCACCTGCCCGACGGCTCGCACCGCCGACCACGCGCATCGAGCCCTGAAACCGGCGGCGCCCGCCGTCTTTCAGTACCTCGACGCAGATGCCTGTAAAAGCACGTTCAGCCCGGCCGCGATGCGAGGTCGGGCTGAAGCTGGTTCACCCGCAGGCGGGATGCGAACCCGGGCGAACCCTGGCGCAAAATCGAGTGCCCCTTGCCGCGTGCACGGTCTCAGCGCCCAGATAGGACCACCGACCCGCGCTGCCCCGGTAGGACTGCGGTACGCCGTCCGCACCACGGCGTACCGCCGCAGACACAGCTCCGCCGGGCATGGAGCGGGCCGGAATCGATCAGCACGCCGGACGCCCTGGTTCCCGACACGAAAGACGCGCGCCCTCACGATGAGCATCACGCCGCAGCCTTCCATGCAGCACTCCCGCCGCGCCGCCAGGCGGCGTTTCGAGACCCTCGACCCGACCAGCGGCTGCTGGCCGCGCCCACCGTTCCCGGCCCCGCTGCTCGGCATGGACTACCGGCTGCTCGATCGGGCCGCCGGAGCGTGGCTGCGCATCGTGGCCGACCGCATCCTCGACGGCCACGAGAACCTAAACGTCCTACTCGCACCAGAACCGGTGATGCAGGTACGCGAGCGGTTCACCCTGCCCGAGGCAGCGTTACCCCTGGTCACCGCCGCCGGGTGTTTCACCCTGGGCAGCCTGCGCTACCGGCAGGCCGGCGCGAGCATCTCGAGCCTGTTCGCCCGACCCGAGCTCTTGCAGGTCGCCCGGCTCGACCAAGCCGCGCTCCTACTCGGCGAACCCGAGTAGACCCCAGCGACCGCCACCTCGCTCCGGCCTGGCTCCAGCCCACGGGTGGCGTGCGCTTGCGGGGCCACCGCACCACGCATACCGTCTTGATCATGGGCAGCAGCTCCACGAGCACCGGACACGCCGCCGCCGTGCGCCGCGCACGCCGCGTCGAGGCACACAGGGCCGAGGTGCTGCGCGAACACGAGCAGGAAGTCACCGCGACCCTGGTGAGCTACTTCGAGGCCAAAGACCGCGCCGACAAGATCCGCGCCGCCGCCCAAGCCCGCGCCGCCCGCCTGCTCCAGACCGCCCACGAGAAGACCGCGCGCCTCACCGAACAGGCCCGCGAGGCCGGAGCACAGGTCATCGAACGCGCCGAGAAGGACGCCTCCGATGACGACGCCCAGGTCGGCACCGCGATCAGGCACCTGCGCGAACTCGGCGAGCCCGCCGCCTCGATCGCGCAAATGACCGGTCTGTCGCAAGCCGTCGTGCGCGCCGTCGAACGCGAGCACCTCCCGCCGAGCGAACCCGGTACCCGCGCGAAAACCCCTGGCGCTGCCTCGAAATCCCGCGCCAGGCCCAACGCGGTGCCAGAATAACGAAACAGGACGCCCCGGCACGCTGGTAGTTGACATATCAGCGTTCCGGGGCGTCCGTTTTACCGCAGGGTTCTTACCTTAGGCGAGGTTCTCCGGCTCGCCCGGGGATCCGATCGGCGCGCCGTCCGAGAAGAACGCGGCGTACTTCCTGACCGCCTCATCCGTGCACACCGCGCGCTGCTCCTTGCACAGCTCGTCGGCCGCGATCCGCACGGCGCCGTGCGATCGCCCGCCCAGGCGCGCGGCGATGCCGCCGACGCTCAACTGCTGGGGGCAGACGGCGATCAGCTGTTCGAGCACCAGCTCCTTGAGCCACCGGCGCGGCAGCTTCGGCAGTCCGCTGACCGGGCTGATCGGCACCGGCGGGGCGACCACTCCCAGATCCGCCGCCTCCGGCCAGAAGCTCCCGCCTCGCCCGCCCTCGGCCGAGAGCCTCGCCAGCAGGCTCAGGCGCACCGCGTCGGAGACGCGGTGCTGCTCGCGGATCCCGCCGGCCAGCACCCACAGGTCGCCGTGCGGGAACCTGCAGTCGCGCTGCGGCGCGATGTGCAGCACCATGCCCGCGTTCAAGAACCCGAGCAGCGCCTCCAACGCCGCCACCCGGGAAACCCCGGCCGCCGCCGCCAACTCCTTCCACCCGACCGGATCGGGGTTGAGCAGCAACACCGCCCAGACCCGATCCGCCGCCGCCGAACCCGCCCCGGCGCCACCGGAACCGGCCGCCGTGTCCGGGCGCACACGCCCCGCTACGGCGCTACCGGCCCCGGCCCCGGCCACCGGGCCGCCCGGTACCGGTTCGGCGCCACCCGGCCCCGCACCGGCCCGTCCCGGCGCTACCGCGCCGCGATCCGTCCCGTGATGGTCCATCACGTCACGTCCAATCCGTGATCATCGGCCCCGGCCAATCCGGGACCGCGTGTGGACCACCACCGCTCCATGATCGGCGCCCGTCAATACCCGCACGGCGATATTCGGGTGCATATACCGTTTTCGCGCGCGCCGATACGCGCGCCGCCGCGATCACCGGCCAACCTGCCCGGCACCTCGTCACGACACGCGATAGCGAACCATGGCAGGTCGAGGCGGACGCCGTGGGACTCGCACCGCCCAGCATGAGCGCCTATCGCGCAGTCAGCCACAGGGTCAGGACCGCCCCGGCCAGCAACGGCGGGCCGAACGGCACCTGACCGGACAAACCTCGGCGGTAGACCACCATGCTGGCGGCGACGCCGAGTCCTGCGATACAGAACCCCGCCGCGATCCCGACCACGACCGCGCTCCACGACAGGTAGCCGAGCACGATCCCGAGGCTGGGGGCGAGCGAGAGGTCACCGCGCCCGACCCCGGCCAGCGACACTAGGACGCGGAAGAGCACGGCGACCACGGCCCCGGCCAGCATCGTGCGCACCGCCGCAGCCGGGGCGCCGTCGGCGGCGGCCTGGCCGAGGCAGAGTGCGAGGACCCCGGCCAGGCACGGCCAGGTCAGCACCTCCGGCAGAAACTGGACGCGTGCGTCGACGAGCACGGCGGGCAGCGCGAACGCCACCAGCCAGCACACCGCCGCCACCCGCAGGCCACCGCCGCCGAGCCACCCGGCCAGCGCGAACCCGCCAGCCCCCAGCAGTTCCGGCACCAGCACCGGCGGCGGAACAGAGCTTCCGCAACGTGGGCACCGGCCGGTCAACGGCCGCACCGGCACCAGCGCGCGACGCGGCGTGCTGCCGCAGGCCGGGCACGACCAGCGCGGCGGCTGGTCGACTGCGAAGTACCAGACGGCGCTGCGCGCCGCGATCCCCGCGACCAGACCGGGGATCGCGAGATACGGCCACACCGGCGCGCTCACCCGAGGCCCCGCCCGATGCGGCGCGGGTACGCGGGGCCGTTCGGCGCGGTCGTGATCCCCATTGTTCGATCATGGAACCGGTGCCCGGAGCGCGCCACCGGGCCGGACGCGGTGGCGCGGGGGTGGCGGCGGATCAAGATGCTTGATCGCGCCTATGGCGACCGGCCGGGGTCGGAGCAACGCTGCGCATGATCACAACCGCCCGCCGAACCCCGGGAGAGATGCGCTGATGAACCCGCCGACCACCACCGTCACCGTGCCCGAGGCCGCTCGCTCCCGGCGCTCCCGCCTCCGGCAGTGGCGCAGCCTCGCGCTCACCCTGCCTGCCGACCGGCCCGAACTGCTTTCCGTGTTCCGCCGCCTCGTCTACGCGCATGCGATCGGCTGCGGCGCTCAGACGGCGCGGGCCGAGGAGATCGAACTGTCTGCCAGCGAACTGCTGACCAACGCGCTGCGCTACAGCGACGGCCCCGCACGACTGGAGCTCAGTGTTCACGCAGGAACACTGCTGCTGGCGGTCAGCGACACCAGCACGCACTCGCCCGGCGGGGCCTCGGGCTCGTCCGCGAACGGTGAGCACGGGCGCGGCCTGCACATCGTCAACAAGCTGGCTGCTGCCGTCGAGGTCAGCGTGTATCCGTGGGGCAAGACCGTGTTCGCGCGTTTCTGGCTCGCATAGCGGTAGCCGTCGATGCATCAATCGGCGGGCGGTACGCCACCTGGCGTGCCGCTCGCCGACGTTCTCCAGCGCCCCGCGCCCCGGTGCGCCGTCTTGACGGCTGCTTCGCGGAGTTGGTACCCAACGGGGTAGGCGGTAAGTGGTCACGGGGATACGCGAAGGGGCACGCGGTGCGAGCGGGGCAGGCAAGCAGATCGGCGATGGCCAGCGCGTTGCTGCGGGCAGCGCACGTGCGCTGTGACCAGGCTCCCTGGGTACTTGAGGACACCGTCTCCGCGAGCCTGCTGACCCCGGAGCAGGCGGCGCCGCTTCAGGAAACGATGGCGGCGTGGCCGGGCGCGGTGCACGCGGCGGTGCGCGTTCGGCACTCAGTACGCACCCGGCTTGCCGAGGACGTCGCCGCCGCGGGCCTGGCCGCGGGGCGCGGGGACTACGTGCTGCTCGGCGCGGGGCTCGACAGCTTCGCCTGGCGCAACCTGCTCGCAGACCGGTTCACCGTGTGGGAGTTCGATCACCCCGACACCCAAGCCTGGAAGCGCGACGCCCTCGTCCGCACGGGGCTGCCCGCGATGCCGAACGTGAGCTTCACACCCGTCGACCTCGCGGTCACGGACCTGGCGGGCCTGCCGACTCCGCAGCGGGCGACCTGGAGCTGGCTCGGGGTCACGATGTACCTGCCCCGCGAGGCGACCGAGGCCACGCTGTCCGCCGTCGCCTCCCGCCGCCCCGGCACGACGTTGGTCGTCGACTTCAACCTCACCCTCGAGACGCCGGACGAACTCGCTGCAGCGGTGTATGCCGCGACCGGCGCCGCGCTCACGGCCATAGACGAGCCGCTGACCACCACCTACACGCGCGGGCAAGTCGAGAACCTGCTACACCGGGCGGGCTTCGGACAGGTCACCGTGTGGGACGCCGCTGCTGTGCGCGAGCGCTACTACCCCCAGCGCGATGACCTGCCCGACCACGCCGCCTCGCTGATCGCCGTCGCCGTCGCGTAAGTAGCCGACGACTCTCACACGGCTTTATCCGGGATGAACTGGGTGATGCGCAGCCCGTCGTGCTGCAGCACACTGCGAAGCACGTGGACCCTGCGCGGTGCGCGGCCAGGAGGTGTCAGCAGCCGCGGCTCATACCGAGGCTCCAGCTTCACCGTGCCGGCCTGCCAATACCTGTCCACTTCCTGAATCCGCATCAACCGCTCGACAAGACCCTGCACCGCCGGGTCGTACTCGCGCTCGGTCAGATAGGCCGTGCGCACCCGCCCGATCAGCGCGCCGAGGTTCTCGCGTTCTGCCGGGAAACGCCGGTCGGCGGGCGGGGTGAAGCGCCACAGGATCGAGTTACGCCATTCCGGCGCCATCCCGTCGGGGTCCTGCAGATTCTCGGCCAGCGGCCGGTTCCACGCGAGAATGTTCCACGCCATGTCGGTCACCAACGCCGGTATCCCGTCGAGGTCGTCGAGCATCGCCTGCAGATCACTGACATCCGCCGGACGCGGACGAGGCATCAGCGGCGCACGACGGGCAGCAAGCCGGAACAGCACGTACCGCTCCGCCTCCGCCATCGCCAGCACGCGCGCGACGTGTTCAAGAAACTGCGGGGCCGGATGTTGCAGCCGTCCGCTTTCGAATTCCCGGTATCTGCGTTCTGACAAACCAGCCACCTGCGCGGCCTGTTGCTGCGTCAGACCGACGCCCCCGTCCGACTCGGCGGCCAGCCCGGGCGGCACGCACGCCCGAGCGCGCGCACGGCGCAGCAGGTCGGACAGGTGGTACATGCGAAATGCCTCCCCGTCCAAGGACGCGACCTGCGCCAGCGTCAAGATCTCCGCCATGAGTTGATCTTCACGTGCGCGGGCGTCATCGGTCAGCCCTCATTCACCCATTCAGGTGATCCCATATCGCCCCCTCGGTTGTAACACTCGGTAACCGGCTGAAAGACAGCCGGTCGCTTTTATGGATTTAAGCCGCAATTCGTGCCCACGATAGAGGACGTCAGCGGCTTGTTCGGGCAACACGGTCCGTCGCGAAGGAATGAGGAGACGAATGCTCACCGTCTGTAACCACCGCTCGATCGCCACCGCCGCCCTGGCCGGCGTCGTCGTAGCACTTGCCGCCGCATGCAGTTCTTCGACTGGTTCGAGCACTGCCGCTCCATCGCACACGGCCACTCGTCCGGCCACCGCGTCCACCGGCGCAAGCACGCCGAGCCCGGCAGGCGAAGCGCTCGCGGCATACGCCGCGATGTGGAAGGACGTTGCCGAGGCCGACAACACTGCCGACTATCAGGCCTCATATCTCAGCAACCACCTGGCGGGGCAAGCGCTGTTGACCATCACGAACAACATGGCCGTGGAAAAGAGCGAGGGCATCGTCGTTCATGGCGCCCCGGTGCTGCACCCGGTCGTCACGTCCGTGAGCGCTTCCACCGTCGCGATCTCCGACTGCATGGGAGATCAGGCGTGGTTGGAGTACCGGGCGTCGACAGGCAAGCTCCTGGACGACGTTCCCGGAGGTTTCCGCGCCACCACGGCGACCGTCACCGACCAGAGCGGCCTCTGGAAGGTGACTCAGATCAACACGGGAGCTGATGGGACATGCCATCTCTCATCGCCAACAGGCTAATACGTTCTGCACTCATTGCGAGCGGCGCAGCCGTCGCGGTCACGGCTATCGCACCAGCGGCGTCCGCAAGTGACGGGGGCGGCGTCGGGGCTTCCTGCACAGTGAGCCAAGCAGGATGCACCGTAACTGCGCAGGACCCCGGAAGTTCGTCATCGGGCGGCGGTACGGGCACAGGGGCGGGAGGGTCCGCCTCCAGCGGATCATCGGGGAGTGGTTCATCGCCGTCATTGGTCACGTGCACAGATGTCACCGCGACCACGACGCAGTTGGCGGCGTTCGGCTCGCCGAAGCCACCGTCGGGCAAGGGGCATTGGGTTATCGAGGTCTGCGGGGTTCAGGGGGTTCTCGGGAAGAGCGCGACCCTGCATTGGCAGGCGGATGGCAAACCGGCACTGCCGGATCCGGTGGTGCTCGCGGCGCGGGCTGAGTCGAAGCTGACGCTGGTTAAGCCGGTGGTGGATTCCTCGCCGGTGTCCGGTAAGGCGCAGGTGGTGCAGCTTCCGACCTGGGCGTGGATGCCGAGGGCGCAGTGGGTGCCGATCTCGGCGACCGCGTCGGTGCCGGGCGAGTCGGTGACCGCGACCGCGACCCCGGATCGGCTCTCGTTCTCCTGGGGCGACGGGACGTCGAGTACGTGCCAGGGCCCTGGTACCCCGTACGTCGCCGGTTCCTCGAATCCTTCCGGGTCGTCGCCGACGTGCGGGCACACCTATCGCGTCACCTCGGCCTCCGCCCCCAGTCAGCAGTTCCCGGTGACCGCGACGCTCTCCTGGAAGATCACGTGGGCCGGTAGCGGGCAGACCGGAACGTTCCCTGACCTCGCCACCACGACGACGGTGCATTGGACGGTGGAGCAGGTCGAATCGGTACTCGTCGCAGGAGGTGGCGGCGCATGAGCGCCTACAAGCAGGACGAACGCAACCGGGACCTCGGTGGCTCGGGCTGGCGCCCGGACGGAGCACCGCGCCGCGCGGTAGAGCCGGTGCGTGCGAAGAAGTCGCTGCTCGGCTCTGTTTCCACCGGCATGCATTCCTCGCGCACAGTGCGTCTGATTGCGGCGCTGGCATTGATCGTGGTGTGTGGTGCGGCGGTGCCGGTCCTGGTCAAGGCGCTGACGCCGAAACCGGCACAGGTGCTTGAGGCGGTGACCGACCTTCCCGCCGGGACCGTAATCACCCAGGCCGATCTGCGGCCCGTGAACGCCACTGACCCAACCGGCTCGACGGTTCCCGCCGCCGATCAGGCGTCGATGGTCGGGCAGACGGCGCGGGTTGAGGTTCCGGCCGGTGCGCTGTTGAACGAGGCGGATATCGGGGCCTTCCCGCCGATCGGCGCAACCGTCGTTCCGGTCTCGGTTAAGCCAGGCCAGTACCCGGCGGACCTGCAAACCGGCGATCAGGTAGCGGTCTTCCCCGTCTCCTCCGGTAGCACAAGCCAGACGAGCACGGCGGCGCACGCGGCGGCAACCGGAACGGTCACACAGATCTCGCCGGTCGCCTCGGACGGAGCCGGGCAGGTCGTGATCGATCTCGAACTTCCGACCGCCACCGCCGCCGTGGTCGCTCAGGCACCGGCCGTCGTACTCGTCGGACTCGACGCGAGGGGGGACGCACCGTGAGCGGCACGATCGGTGTCTTCAACATCAAGGGCTCGCCGGGGGTGACCACGCTCGCCCTCGCACTGGCCGCACATGGCCGCGACCTGGGTGCGGTGCTGGTCGAGGCGGATGCGGCAGGCGGGGACCTGGCGCTGCGCTTCGGCATCCCGCAGACCCCGGGCCTGGTCCAGTTCGCCGCGCGCACTCGACAAACGGCTGCGCGGCGTGAGCCGTTTGACGGGCTGGTGCGCACTGTGGACACCGGCGGTACGAACCCGGTAGTGGACCTGCTCCCGGCCCCGGTCGAGCCTCCCGCGGTCCAGGCCGCCGTCGCCGAACTCGCGGCCAACCGCGAGACGCTCACGGCTGCGGGCCGGACGCGGCCGGTTCTGCTCGACCTCGGCCGCCTCGGTCCACAGGCCCCCGGGTCCGGGCTGCTCGGGGTCTGCGATGCAGCCGTGCTCGTGGTGCGCGGGGACGCGGTCTCCCTCGGCCATGCCCGCGACGCCGGATGGCTTAAGGACCTGCCGACCCGGTGCGGGTTCGTGCTCGTGGACACCGGCCCCTACCGCGCGCACGAGGCGGCCGACGTGCTCGGCCTACCGTGCCTCGCGTCTGTGCCGTTCAGCCGAAAGCCGCTGCGCGGGCGCCGGGCCGAGAAGAGCGTTCGCGGCCTGTTCACCGCCCTGACCGCGCCCGCCGCCGAACCGATACACACCCCGGCACTGGTGGAGGTGAATGGCCGATGACCGGTATCGCGGACACCCCGATCCGGGTTATCCCCACCCCTGTGGACAACGAGAACGCACCGCTCGCGCGGGAAATGGCGGAGCGGGTCGCAACCGACCTGGCACAGGCCGTCCGGGAGAACGACGAGTTCGAGTTCACCGAGGCAGAGACCACCGAGCTGGCCGAAAGCTTCACCGAGGCCCTGCTCGAAGACTACGCCGCAACCGAGATCTCGAACGGTCGACAACCTGACGAGCAGGCGCTCGGCGTGTTGCGCTCCGCGGTGCTGGCCCGAGTGCTTGGCCTGGGCGGGCTGCAGGCGCTGATGGACGATCCGGAGATCGAGACCATCAACGCAAACGGCGCCGACGTCGTGTTCGCGATCCGCTCCGACGGCTCCGTCACCCGGCAGGCCCCGATCGCGACGTCGGATCAGGCGATGGTCGAACTCGTCCGCCGCCTGGCCACCTCCGGCGGCGAGGAGCGGCGCTTTGACCGCGGAGTAGCCCGCCTGAACGCGGAACTGCCCGACGGATCCCGCCTGTTCGCGGCAGTCGGAGTGTGCCGCCGCCCGTGCCTGTCGATCCGCAGGAACCGGCTCAAGAACGTGAGCCTCGACCAACTCGTCGACAACGGCATGCTCGACGAGCGCCTCGCGGCGTTCCTGACCGCAATCGTCGGCGCGAAATTCAACATCCTGATCTCCGGCGGGCAGGCGGCTGGCAAGACCACCGTGCTGCGCGCGGCGATGAACACCCTCGATCCGGACGTGCGGCTGGTGTTGATTGAGGATACCCACGAACTCTGCCTCGAAAAGATGCCGGAGGCCCACCGCGACGTCGTCGCCTTCCAGGCCCGCGAGGCGAACACCGAGGGCGCCGGCGCGATCAGCCAGGCCGAGCTGGTCCGGTGGGCGCTGCGGATGTCCCCGGACCGGGTCATCGTCGGCGAGCTGCGTAACGACGAGTTCATCCCGATGTGCAACGCGATGAACCAGGGCCTGGACGGCTCGGCGGCCACGGTGCACGCCTCCTCGTCCGCGCAGGTTGTCGAGCGCATGATCAACCTCGGTCTGCAGTCCGAGGAACACCTAACCGCCGAAGCCACCGTCAGGCTGCTGGGCAGCGCAGTGGATTTCATTATCCAGCTCGATCGCAAGCGCGACCCGGCCCGCACCCGGGTGATCACCTCGGTGCGCGAGGTCTGCGGCTCCGACGGCTTGCAGCTGATCACCAACGAGGTCTGGCGCCCCGGACCGGACAAGCGCGCGGTTCCCGGCGTACAACTGCGGCCGCAGAGCCTCGATCGGCTGACCGACGCCGGATACGACCCCGCCGTCTGGGAGTAGGAGGTCTAGATCATGCGGACACTGCTTTTGACTCTGTGCGGCATCGGGATCGGCGCCGGGCTCGCCCTCGCTTATAGCGCCCGCCACCCCGTGCCACGCACCTCCTCCGAGGCGGCCGGGCGGGCGCCGCTGCCGACGCGGCGCATCCTGGTCGTGGTCGTCGGTGCCGGGATCGTCTACCTGCTCACCGGTTGGATCGCCGCGATACCGATCACGGCCGCCGGGATGTGGTTCCTGCCGGGGATGCTCGGCCGCGATGCCCGCCACGAGCGCGAGCTCGCCGTCGTCGAGGCGATCGCCTCGTTCACCGAGATGCTCCGCGACACCCTGTCGGCAGCCGCCGGACTCAACCAGGCCCTCGCGGTCGCCTGCCGCCACGCGCCCGAGGCGCTCCAGCCCGCCGCCGTTGAACTCGCCGAGCGGGTCGAAGCCAGGGATGGCACGACCCGGCAGGCGCTGCACGCGTTCGCCGACCAGATCGACGACCCGACCGCGGACCTGGTCGCCCTCGCCCTCGCAGCCGCGAGCGAGCATCCGACCCGGGACCTCGCGGGACTGCTGTCCTCGCTCGCGTCGACCGCGCGCGAGCAGGCCGCGATGCGCACCCGCACCGCGGTCGCTCAGGCCCGCACCCGCACCGCGATCCGCATGATCACCGCGATCACCGTCGGACTCGCCCTGATCCTGCTCGTCATCGACCGCCCCTACCTCGCCGACTACGACAGCGCGACCGGCCAGGTCATTCTGCTGTGGGTGGCCGGGATCTTCGCCGGGGCACTGCGTTGGCTCAAATCCCTCGCGGTCATCCCGAGCCCGAAACGCCTGTGGACCCAGCGGATCGAGGCCGGATCATGAACGCCGCGCTGCTCGCCTTCCTCGGCACCGGGATCGGCCTTGGCCTGGCGGTCGTCCTCGCGATCCTGATCCCGGCCCGGCCGCAGCTCGCTGATGCGATCGCCGCCCCACACCAGCAGCTCGCGCCGCCGCGCACGGAGCCGGGAAACCCCGTCCAGCAGCTCGGCGCCCCTGCGCTCGGGGTTCTGTCCGCGCTCGGCCTGCCCCGCGCCTCCGTGCAAGCCGACCTGCAAGCGCTCGACAAGCCGGTCGACCAGCACCTCGCCCAGCAGGCCGGACTCGCCCTGATCAGCGCGCTCGCGGGGCCGGTGTACGCGCTCGCCCTCGGATCGATCGGCGTGCACATCCCGCCGCTCATTCTCGTCGCTGGAACCGTGTTCCTGGGTGCCGCCGGATATCTGCTGCCCAGCCGCTTGCTCCACAGCGACGCCACAAGGCTGCGCGAGCAGATCCGCTACGCCACCTCCGCCCTGCTCGACCTCGCCTCCGTCATGCTCGCCGCGGGCGCCGGCCAAGAAGAAGCCTTCACCACCGCGGCATCCGCAGGCACCGGACCCGGCCACGACCGGCTGCGCACCGCACTGGCCGCGGCCCGCACCACCCGCACCCCCGTCTGGGACGAGATCGCAGCACTCGGCAAACGCACCAGTGTCCCCGAACTCACCGAGCTCGCCGCCACCTCCCTGCTCGCCGGAACCGAAGGCGCGAAGATCCGCGACACCCTCGCCACCAAGGCCGCGTCGCTTAGAGCCCGCCTGCTCGCCGCCGCCGAGGCCAAGGCGGCCTCCGCGACCGAACGCATGGGCCTGCCCACCGTCCTGCTGATGACAGGGTTCTTACTCTTCATCTGCTATCCGGCATTGGCGCAGGTCATGAAGTCCCTTTAAATGGAATCAAACCATTGATTCAAGGAGTGGTTTCCATGGTAACCCGGCTGACCGTCCACCTGGCCCTCATCCTCGCAGCGATCCGCCGCCGATGGCAGCACTTGGTGGCCGAACCGCAGCGAGGCAACACCCCGGAGCAGACCGCGCTGATCGCGCTGCTGGTCATCATGGCCATCACCGTGGTCGGCATCATCTCCGCGAAGGTCGTCTCCGCCGCGTCCGGCATCAGCCTGCCGTAGCGGCAGGCCGGTCGCCTGGCGCGCATCGTTCGGAGGTGGTGAAGATGTCCATTCAAGGCCGTACTTGCCGACCGCACAGCCGGTTGCCTCACACGTTCATCACGTTCGCGACCGCTGCGGTATCGCGGCGCGGCGCCAGGCGAAACCGCGAGCGCGGCTCGGGGACGGCGGCGACGGTCGTCGTGATGGGCTTGCTCGGGCTGCTGATCATCGGGATGGTGCAGTACGCCGCCGACATCCACGGCCAGCAGGCAGCCCAGGCCGCTGCCTCCATCGCCCTGGCCACCGCCCGCGAGCAAAACGGCACCGCCGCCGCCGGCCAGGCCGCCGCCAGCGCCGAACTCGCCCAGCTCACCACCGCGCTGCACGACCCCGCCGTCGACGTCCAGCGCTCCGCGACCGAGGTCACCGTGACCATCACCGGCACCGTCACCACCGTCCTCGGCATCACCCAGCACGTCACCGCCACCGCCGCAGGACCTGTCGACCGGTTCACCTCGAACACCGAAGCAGGCTCCTGACCAGCGGAGAACGGAGGCACCGCACATGCTCGCACGAATCCCGACACCGGGCCGGAGACGACGGCGTGAGCGCGGCTCGGCTCCCGTGGAGCTCGTCATCGTCACGCCCGTGTTGATCCTTTTCCTGCTGCTGTATCTCGGCTTCGGCCGCATCAGCCGCGCCGAGCAGCTCGTCGATGACGCCGCCGCCCAGGCCGCCCGCGCCGCCACCCTCGACTACTTGACCCCAGGCCAAGCTGCCGCGGCGGCCCAGCAGGCCGCCGCCCAAGCTCTGTCCGCCGGAGGGCTCGCCTGCGCGAGCGATCAGGTGAGCGTGGACACCGGCAACGACCGGCCCGGCGGGTCGATCACCGTCCATCTGGTCTGCGACGCCGACCTGTCGCAGGCTGTTGCCGCAGGTCTTCCCGGGTCGGTCACGCTGACTGCCTCCTCGACCTCGCCCATCGACGTGTACGTGCCAGGCACTGCCCTCGGGTTCACGAATCCTGAAGGCGGCCCGACGTGAACAGGCCACATATCCACCACCGAGCTGAGCGCCGCGAGCGCGGCTCCATCACGGCGGTCGTCGTCGTGTTCGCCGCCTGCTTCCTCGTCCTCGGCGGTCTGGTCTACGACGCCGGACGGGCCATGGCCGCGAAAACCAGCGCCATCGACACCGCCCAGCAGGCAGCACGCACCGCCGCCCAGGCGCTCAACGCTGGGGACCTGCGCAACAACGTCCTGGCCACCACCCCCGGCCAGGCGATCGCCGACGCCGAGGCATACATCGCCACAAGCGGCGACACCGGAACCGTCACCATCACCGGCAACCAGATCACCGTCTCGGTGATCCAGCATCAGTCCACGTCTTTACTTGCGCTCGTCGGCGTGGGCGAGATCACCGTCGCAGGGACCGCCAGCACCGAGATCGAGCAGGGCGTCACCACAGGACAAGGACAGTGAGCCGTGACAACCAGCACCCTCGTCCACACCCGCCGCGAGATCGCCGCCGTGCTGTTCAATGTGACGGCGCAACTGCTGCTGCTAACCGCGATCCCGATCGCATTGTGGAAGCTGTCCGGCAACCCGATCCCCAAACGACTGCCGTCGTGGGACGCGGTCCAGATCCAGTGGCGCGGGATCGAGGCCCAGCCCTCGCAGATCACCGACTTCATCCCGCGCACCCTGGCCGACATCTCCTGGATCGTCTGGGCCTGGTTCGCCGCCTGGACCGCCATCGGCCTTCTCTGGGTCCTGCTCCGCCTCCCGCGCGCGGTCGTGCCCGGCGCGCTCGGCGCGATCACCCCCGCCATCGCCTTCCGCGCCCTCAGCCTCGGAGCGCTGGCCGCCCACCCGGCCACCCCCGTCCACTCCGCCACTGCGGACTCCGCCCCGGCCACCCCGACACCGGTCCACCCAGTCGCAACCGGCCCGCGGACACAGACGACCGGCACGGGCAGCACGGTGGACGTCGTCAAACGCGGAGACAACCTGTGGAACCTCGCCACCCGCTACTACCACCAGGGCGAGGACTGGCACGAGATCTACGATGCGAACAAAGGCGCCGAACAACCCGACGGCAGCAGACTTGAGAACCCCGACCTGATCCAACCCGGATGGCGCCTGGCCATCCCCGCGGTCCCCGCGCCCGCGACCCCGAACGCCGCGAACGGAACCGGCCCCGCCGCCCGGCCCGCCCCCGCCCCGCACGGCCCCGCCACGGCCCGCCCGACCCCGAACCGGGCACCGGGCCGCCCCGCGCCCGCCCCGGCCGCCACCGGCCCCCACACGGCACCCGCCGCGCGGCCCGGCGGCATCGGGCGCCCGGCATCCGAACGCCCGCACACCGTCGGGGTCGCGCTCCCGCGCGACGCCGGATACATCGGCATCACCCTCGTCACCTCGATCGCCGCCGCCGTCACCATCCTGCGCGCCCGCAACCACCACCGCGGCCGACCCAAGTTCGAAGGCGTCCCCGACCTCGCCCAGCACATCGCCCACGTCCACTCCCTCGCCCGCAGCGCCCAAGACTTCGGCTTCCGCCACGAAGACCACCCCGACATGGACACACCACCCCTCTACCAACCACTCGACCAGCAAATCACCATCGCCACCAGCCCAGACGGCCAAACGGAGATCCCCTACAACCCCCAGACCCGACCCGGACCGCTCGTCCTAACCGGCCCCGGCGCCACCGACGCCGCAAGAGCCCTCGCCATCAGCACCCTGGCCACCGGACACACCCTCGACACCGACCCGCAGACCAGCACCGAACTACTCGGCAGCGATACGCCCATCCAGCCCAGAGACCCCACACCCGGAACGACCCGAATCCGCACCGTGCAGCCCGGTACCGAGGACCCGCCCGACACCGTCATCATCGACACCACCGGCCACGACCACACCGTCGACCCGAACCACACCGTCATCGAAGTCGACCCCGGCCGCACCGTGCAACACGCCACCGGCCCCGAGGCCGACACCTATATCGGAACCCGCATCCACACCCTCACCGCACAAGCCGCCGCCACCATCCACGAAACCCTCGAAGACGCCCAACCAGGACCGCGCACCGCCCCGGCGGAAACACCAGCGGCGAACACACAGGCCACCACGCACCCCGCGACGCCCTCCGAAGGTCAGCCGGAACCCGACCTGGATCTGCGCACCCTGACCAGTGCGCCCCTGACCGTGCAGCTCCTCGGCGAGATCGCCGTCCACGGCACCGCCACCACCGGCCCCACGCGCATCACCGCCGACCGCCCCGCCGCGCTGCTCACCCTCCTCGCCCTGCACCCCGACGGAGCCAGCCCCCGAACCCTGCACGAACACGAATGGAACGACGCCCCCGACGAACGCCGTGCCCGCACCTCGCTAAACACCACCATCAACCGCGTCCGAGCGCCCCTACGCAAAGCCCTCGGAGACAACGCGAACGAAGCCGACCTCCTCTACCTCGACAAGGCGACCGGGAACTATCGGCTCAATCCGCATTACGTCACCAGCGACCTCGCCATCGCCCGCGACCTGGTCACCCAGGCCGAGGCCGCCACCGACCCCGACGCCCAGGCGCGGCTGCTCATCCAAGCCGTCGGCCTCCACCGGGGTCCGCTCGCCCCGCGCATCGACGACCGCGGCCGCGACTGGCTCACCACCGCCCGCTACACCGTGCTCGGCGAGGCCGCCGCGCTGCACCTGCGCATCGCCGAACTCACCGCCCAGCAACGACCGGACGCGGCAGCTCGTCACCTGAACGACGCCGTCGACCTGACACCTGAGGACCCGCGGACCCTCCTTGAAGTGCTGCAAGTCTGCTGCCGGATCAACCGGCTTGACCTCGCCCGCGACCTCTACCGCCGACATGCCAACGCCCTCGACGCGTTGGGTGAAGCCCCGAGCCCGGACGTAGAGAAGCTCCTGACTGAGATCATCGGTCGCAGGGTTCGTACGTGAGGTGACGCACGGAACGCCCTCGCGCCGCACCGTACACGGACCGTCCTGGTCACAGCGCGCTCGGCATTGGCCACGACCAATCCTGGTAAGAGCCCACGAGTTGAGCGAAGATAACGTCTGGACGCTAGTTAGCTACGGCCAGATAGACGCGCGCGAAGTGTGTGCGCACACGAGCTGAGATCAGATGGCCACCCACGACGTGGCCGCCCTCGACTGCCATGCTTGCGTGTACGTGCACGTGGCCAGCGGTCACTTCGCCGGTGCCGCTCATTTCTGCGGGGGCGCTCATTGTCAGCGGCTGATCGTCGAGTGCGTCGTTCGCCGCCATCGTCGTCACCGTGAACTCATCGACGGCTCCGATCAGCGAGACGATCGCCGCGTTCTCGATGCCGTCCGCCTTCACCCGGCGCGCCAGCTCGTCCATCAGCTCCGCATCGCGGATTTCATACATGATCACGGGTTACGCTCCGACCATCGGTGACAGATCACGCAGCAGGCTAGCGGCACACCAGCGCGCACCGCTGTCACGCGGGTTGAGCGTTTCGGCCGCGAGAATGCGAGCGGCCTGACGCGGAGCAGGAAGCTTCGTAGGGTCAGCCGCTAGGCGTTCAGCTACCGACCAATCGACCTTGAAGAGTCGAGCGACCACGGCGGTGAGATAGCGATCACGAGCCTCGGCGTCCTGCTGGAGCACGGTCGCCACGACTTGGCCAGAATCTTGTGACGGCAGCTTGGCCAGGATGCCAGCTGCGTTGACGCGCAGGACGGGAATGTCTCCGTCCTTGGCCCACGCCGTTAGCTTCCGGCGCGCAGATGGCTCGACGAACGACGCGAGGACGAGATCAATGCCATGCGACGTTTGGACGTTCATCAGCGGAACAGGATCGCCCGAAGCCACCGACGCATACAGATCGCTGACGACCGTTCCGTGCACTGCGGCAAGCGCAGTGAGCGAGAGGAAGTTCCTACGGTTCACCTTGCTGAGCCTAGAGGCAGCTCGAAGCTGCGTCAGCGGGATGCCCAGAACCTGGGAGAGCGCACCGAGCGACTGGTCGGTGGACGGTACGCGCTTGCCGTTCTCCCAACGCGTCACTTCAGTCCGAGTAATCGTCGGCGCGGGCAAAACACTGTTGAGTTGCTCCGCCAGCTCGTCCTTCGTCCAGCCCAGAGCCATGCGCCGCTCGTAAATCAGAGCTCCAACAGCCACGCAGCCAACTTAGCTCACAAACTGGCCCCCCGCACTGGCCCTATCGGCCTCGGGGCGTCGCGCTGTTCAATGATCGGGTCGGCTCTGTGAGCCGTCCTCGGCGCAAGTCTGCGCAAGCCACTGTCCTAAGGAGCCCTCCGTGGCGATACATTTCGTAGGCAAGGACCCGGACAGCCCCAACGGCGGGTGCCCGGCCGTGTTCGTGGACGAGACCAACGGTGACCTCCTGTTCCAGGGATCAACGGTCACCGACGGCGAAGTACTCTCGTTCGTGGACTCGATGAGCAACATTCTGTCCGGTGAGACGGTCGTTCGACTGCCCGCGCGGATGCGGGCGATCATTCTGGAGGCCTGTGGTGTCGGCGAGCGAGCCAACGTTTGAGGAACTGCTTGGCGCCTGCCAGGTCAGCGCCGTGCACCTCGAGATGCGCGACGAGTACAAGATCGACGATCCGGCGTACGTGGCGTGGACCGCCGGGCAGCGACCGAACGGCGCCGAGGCCTACGCCGACTGGTTTGCCCTGGTTCAGGAAACCGTCGCTCGGGGCGTCAGCATCCGCCGGCTTCGCGTAATCAGTGAGCCCGCGAGCGACTACATCCACTTCGAGCACGCGATTACGAGCGAACTGAACGTCGCGGCCGGCGAGCAGGTGCGTTGGCTCACGCGTCGCCAGGCAGGCGGCCTGCTGCTGCCCGCGAACGAACTGTGGGTCTTCGACGGCAAGAAGGTCCGGTTCGGCTACTTCTCGCCCGCTGGCGATGACCTGGGGTCGGAGATCACTGAAGACCTGGCCGTGGCTGGCTCGTGCGCCTCGGCCTTCGACGCAGCCTGGAGCCTCGGCACTGACCACGAGGAGTTCAAGCTTCCGTAGGCCGCTGCAACCCACACGCTCTCGATGAGAAACGCATCGCCTTCGTCTAGTGCGCACTCGGCACAGATGGCCCTTGTCGCCCGTCTTCAGGATCTGATGGCCGACAAGGGCTTTTCTGCGCGAGAGCTCTCCAAGAGAGCCGTCTGGAACGAGGGCAAGACTTCGAAGATCCTTAACGGCCGCCAGCGTCCCAGCCGCGAGGACGTGATCAGTTGGTGCAAAGCGTGCGAGACGCCGCCGGAAGTGCGCGACCAGCTCATCGCGCAGCTCCAATCGGTTGACTCATTGTGGCTGGACTGGAGACGTGCCGAACGTCATGGCATGTACAAGCTCAACCGCGAGGTGCGCGAGCTCTACGAGCGCACCGGGCTCTTCCGGATCTACTCGCCATCAATGATCCCCGGCCCGATTCAAACCGCAGAATACGTCCGCGCCCTACTGACGAGTCTTCGCGAGCGCCGTGGAGTCGCCGTCGATGACATCGAACTGACTGTCTCTGAGCGTATGGCCCGGCAGCACATCGTCTACGAGGGTGCCCACCGGTTCTCCATCGTGCTCGAAGAGTCGGCTCTCCATATGCAGATTGGCGGACCGCACGCGCTGGCTGGCGCCCTCCGCCACTTGCTGGCTATCCAGACCCTGCCATCCATGGCGCTCGGAGTAGTCCCCATGGCAGCCAATCGGACGGTGTACTGGCCGGTGGAGGCGTTCTACATGTTCGATAGGGAGCAGGTGTCCGTCGAGCTTGTCTCCGGGTACCTCACGGTGACGGCGCCTAGCGAGGTCCAGATGTACGAGGCGGGGTTTGCACAGCTGGCCGATGCCGCAGTCTACGGCGCCGAGGCGCGAGCCCTCATCGAACAGGCGCTCGCAGTCGTCGAATAAGACGAGCAAGTTTGCGCAAGTATGTCGTCGCGGAGCGCGTCGGAGGAGTTACCTAGCAGAGGCACAGCGAAACGGTGCGGTGCCCTCACGTCAGGTCCGAAATCCTCCGAAGTGAGTCGCGATGAGAACCGCCGCCCAGACAAGCTGCGAAGGCTCAGCTCGATGGCTCCTGCTCATGTGCTGCCCGAAGCCACGACTGGGAGGACGCCGCGAGCGCTGCTTCGGCGAACTGCTTCGCCGTGGAGATCATACCGCCCTGTGTGAGCCATGGAGTACGGCTAGTAGTCAGATCTCTGATCCATGGGAGGAAGCCGTGGTGAGCATGGCGAACAGCCGTCAGCCGGTCACCTACTGGCCTGATCCCCTGACGGACAAGCAGCTGATCGTAGTGCTCCGCGAGCTGGCTACGCTCGCGGGTGGCGACCCGGCCCACGACATCGGGACGGTGCTCGATGTGTACAACGACCGGGTGCGTCTCGCCGGCAGGCCGGAGCTTCCGCAGGCCGCGTGCCACCAGTTGCTCGGCGCTGTGCGTGCCAGTATCCCGAGCGCCGCGCCCTGGCCCAGTGACCTGATGGTCGTCAACGAGCACTTGTACTCCGCACGCCGTGTTCTTGCGGGCCGGGCGGCGGGCGAAGTGCTCCCCGAAATCCTTGAGACGGCGGCCGTTCTGATCGAGGCACGGCACGCGCGGGAAGCTGGAAGCGAGGTTGACGATGTCTGACGCCGTCGTACGCTCAGCGCCGGCCGTGGTCGGGCACCTCTCGCTCGGTCAGCGTGGCACGGTCGACGCGATGGTGTGGGCGATGGATGAGGAACGGGTCGCTGCCGCGCTCGAACATCTGCATCACTCGCTCTGGCCGCTCTGGTACCGGTACACGATCTCTGCGGTTAGGCACGTGCCGCATGGTGGACCGTGTCCGCTGAACACGTGCGCCCCCGCGGTGCTCGCCTTCGTTCGGCGGGAGAAGTGGACGTGGGTCCTGGTACCTGTTGGCACCAAGCCCGATGACCTCCAGTTGGACACGCATCATCGTCTAAGAACGGCGGGTTGCTGATGTTGGTGACTGTCGTCGGGGCGCGGAGTACGAAAGAGCTTCGGGATCTCGTGAAGGCTCTGCTGGATCGCTGCCAGGTCTTTGCCTACGCCGATCTTGCGGCGGTGGTGAAGGCGGTCGAGGGCCAGCACTGCATCGCAGTGGCCGGTACGCAGGTGGATCAGGTGTTGTATGCGATGGCTGCGGCCCACCCTACGGTCGATGGACCATTCCCGGTGGGGAGTCGGCTGGTCCGGGAGACGACGGACAACCCGGTCCGGCTGGCCGATATGTTGGAGTCGGCGTGGGTATGGTTGGCCGCTGAATCGAGCGCGGAGCTTGAGGCGGCCGATCTGGCGCGCGCGTTCGAGTCCCGGTATCAGCGGCTGACGCTGCCGGGTTGGTGCTGCCTGCTGCTGCACGACGCGAATACCGGCCGCCCGCTGCTGCCCGAGCGAGTGATCGGCGCGGTACTCGCCGCCGGGGTCGTCTCCGAACTGCTGCTGGCCGGGCGCGTTCACGTGGACGAGGGGGATCTGTGGCTGCGCGCTTACACGGCCGCGGAGTACAGCCTTGCCGACACGGTCGCGCAGCAGATCGAGCGCGTGCCCAAGGGGGCGAACGGCAACCACCTCCAATTGCAGGCCCGTGCTCTGCCGCCGCCGCGTGCGCGCCTGCCCGAGCTTTCGGCGACCGCCGCGTGCGCGCTGAGCGAGATCAGGTCCGTGCCCCGGGCGATGAGGCTCGATGACTGGTTTCGGCACCTGACGCCTACCGCGCCCGAACTGGTTCGCGGGGAGCTGGCCAAGGCCGAGGTGATCCGTGCGCAGCGGGGCAAGCGGGTGCTGCGCGAGCACGCCTGGTATCCGCCGATCGACCCGATGGAAGTCAGCCTGCTGCGCGGATCGATCATCCGACCACTCGCCTCTAGCGAGGCGGCTCCACGGTCGGCGGCGATCGCACTGCTGATGGAGCTGGCCCGCGCCTGCGGGCTCACCCGGGCACGGGCCGAGGACTGGTCCACGGTCAACTCCCTGCCCCGGCGGGCGGGCCTGGCCAACGTGCCGAACCACCGCGCCTTCTCACGGCTGCTCGATCTGGTCGAAGAAGCCGTCGACGCGGCGGTCACCAGCCCGAGCTGAAGCACGCTACCCACACCCATACAGGCATTGAGCGGAGATCAGGATGGCGAGAATACTGCGGGATGCGAGACGCGCCGAAACCAGAGCGCCTGGAGATATCGGCGTGGGCGGGGTGCTGTTCTTCGCGCTGGCCTCCGTGGGGGTGCTGATGGTGGTCTCCGGCGTGGTGCCCACCGCCTACGGCGTGACCGGACTGACGTCGCTGCCGCTGGCGTTCCTGATCGTCGGTGCGGTGCTCGCGCTGTTCATCCCCGGCTATGTCCGGATGACGCGCTACACGCCGAACGGCGGCGCGATGTACTCGATCGTCACCCTCGGGCTCGGCCGCCTGGTCGGGGTGCCGGTGGCGTGGATCGCGCTCGCGGCCTACCTGCTGCTCGGGGTCGCGCTCTACGGCCTGGTCGGCGTCGAGATGCAGACCTACGCGCAATCGCACTGGAACGTCAACCACGCCTGGTGGGTCTGGGCGCTGGCCGTGTGGCTGCTGGTGGCGGTCCTCGGCCAGTTCAAGACCCGCGACATCGGCAAGATCCTCGGGGTGCTTTCGCTCGCGGAGATCGCGATCACGCTGGTGATTTCCGTGAACGGGCTGATGCACCCGGCACGCGGATCGGTCGTGCACGCGTTTGGCGGTTCGGGGATGGCCTGGGCCTCGCTCGGTCCGGCGTTCGCGATCTGCGTGCTCGGGTTCATCGGATTCGAGACCACGGCCGTCTACCGGCGCGAGGTCCGCAGCCCGCGACGCACCATCACCATCGCCACCTGCCTGTGCCTGGCCGTTTCCGCGTTGGACTACACGCTCGCGTCCTGGGCGATGGATGTGCACTACGGTCCGCAGACCGTGGCCGTGGCGATGGCGCAGGGCCCGGGGGCGTTCTTCGCGATGGGCACCAGCGCCGAATCCCTGATCGGCAACACCCTGCTGCTGACCTCGCTACTCGCGGCGCTGCTCGGCTACCACAACGGGTGGGTGCGCTACGTCTACACCGGCGCCCGCCACAGCATGCTCCCCGCCGTCTTCGCCAAGGTCGGCCGCAGCGGAGTGGCCAGGAGCGCGAGCCTGCTGCAGTCCGCCTTCGGGCTCGCGACGATCCTGCTGACGGCCGCGTTCGCGTGGAGCCCGCAGACCCAACTGTTCTACCTCGGCGGCACCGCCGGCGGCCTTGCAGTGCTCGCGCTGATGGCCGTGACCAGCGCCGCCGAAGTCAGGTTCTTCCTGCGCGACCGGCACAGCGAGTCGATGATCGGCGCGGTACTTCTTCCCGCGCTCTCGGCCGTGCTGCTGGCGGCCATGACGGTCCTGGCCGCCGCGCACTTCTCGCTGCTGCTCGGCGTCGGGGCGGACGATCCGACCTCCGCCAGGATCTTGATCGGGTTCCTGGCCGTCGCCCTGCTCGGCCTCGGCTGGGCGCTGGGCACGAAGAAGCTCGCCCCCGAACGTTACAAGGCCCTGAAACCGGCCGTGGCGTCCTCCGCGCTGGCCGACACCGGGGCGCACGCCGTCGTGTTGACGGAAGGCACGGTGTGACCGGTATGCACACCCCCTCGACGGTGATCACACCGACCCGGGAGGACGACGACGAACTGTCCGCGATGATCGCCGAAGCGTTCGCCGACCTGCCGCCGTCCCGGTATTTGGTCCCCGACGAAAGCCAGCGCCGCGACGTGCTGACCCGCACGTTCCGGCTCGACCTGGAAGACCTGCGCGAAGCAGGCCGGATAATCCGCGCGTCCGCGGGCCACGAGGCCGCAGCGCTGTGGACCTACCACGTCACCGACCTTGAGCCGGAACCCGAACTCGACGCCCGGCTCAAGGAGGCGGCCGGCGGGTTCGCTCCCCGGTTCGCCGCGTTCTACAGCGCCCTCGACGTGCGGCGGCGCGAACTGCTCGGCGGCCGGGCGCACTGGCACCTGTGGGTTCTGGCGGTGCGCCCGGACAAACAGGGCCAGGGCTTCGCCAGTCTCCTGGTACGCGACCAATTCGCCCGCGTCGACGCGATCGGCGAACCGACCTACCTCGAAGCCGCCACGGAAGAGCTCTGCGAGGTCTACCGGCACCTCGGCTTCCAAGAGGCCGGCGATCCGATCGTGCTCGGCGACGGCCATACGCGGATGTTCCCGATGGTCCACGAACCCACCTATCTCTAACAGCACCCAGACTCCCGGGCCGCGTCGTACGTCCCCGCGCCGCGTCCCGGGGCACAAACCTCCCGGCGCTCGTTCTCCCCTCGAAGGGCGCCGGGAGCCCGGGATGTCTCCAACGTCGACCTCCCGCAATCCTGGCCCGCCGCCCGTCCGCACGCGCGGCGGCGGGCCGGACCAGGCAGCTGGAGCCGCGTGCAGCTGGCGCCTGTCACTGCCCACCAGCACACGCATAAGCCCCACGACATAGCGGCCTGGGCACCCACTTACCGGCACTTTCCACGATCGCCAAGGGATCACGATGATGATGCATGACCGCGACGCCGCGTATGACGCGCTGTCCCAGCCTGCTGCCGCGCTCTACCGGCAGCTGGGCATGTGCCCGATGAACTGGTTCGACGGCGAGGCCATCGCGGTGCTCACCGAGCTCGACGAGCCAGCCAGCGCACGCCTTGCCGAGACCCTCGCCGACGCCGGTCTGCTCGACGCGGCCGCGGACGGGTTCGTCCTGAGCGCCCACGGGCACGTGCATGCCCGAACCAAGGCCGAGGAGTGCGGGCAGGGCGAAAGCGAACTAAACGGTGCCGGGCTCGACCGGCTGCTCGCCTTTCTCAATGCCGCTGCGGCTGCGGCCGAACAGCTGATCACCCCGTCGCACACTGCGCTGTGGGAGTACGAAACGCCGATCGCGTCCGCGGTCGAACCGCCGTTCCCACTCGAAGAGGCGGCGGCTCTCGACTGGTTGGAGCGGCGGCTGCCGGTCTACATGGACGCGATCCGCTTCGTGTTCGCCGACCAGCGGTATGCCCTGGCGTGCGAGCTCGTGCACCGCCTGTGGCCGTTGTGGCTGCGTCGCCGCCACCCCGGCCAGCGCCTCGAAGCGCTCACCATCGGCCTGGCGGCGGCCACCGTGACCTTAAACGACAAGGCCATCGGGTTGATGCTCACCACGATCGCCGGGGCGGTGCGCGGCACCGACCCTGTATTGGCGTACGAGTACAACCGCCGCGCCGCGCTGCACTACGAGCAGACCGGCGACACCAAGGGCCTGGCCCAGGCCTTGGACGGGATCGGCAAGTCCCTCCTGCACGCCGGCCTGCTCGACCAGGCCGAGCAGAACTTCCGCGACGCCGAGCAGTTGCGCACCGGGCTCGGCTACGTGCGCGGTGCGGCGCTCTCGCGCCAGGGACGCGGCCGGGTCGCTCTGGCTCGCGGCGATGGGAACGCGGCGGCCGACCTGCTGCTTTCGGCGCACCAGACGCTGCTCGGTCTCGGCGACACCTACGACGCGGGCCTGACCTTGGCGTTCCACGCCGAGGCCGTGGGCGCGGCCGGTGACATCGACGGCGCGCTGGCCTCGCTCGGCACGGCGGCCACCGCGATGCACCAGGCGTCGTCGGTGTACGGCCAAGCCGTCGTCTGGGAGATCCGAGCGAAGGTGTTGGCTGCCGCAGGCCACGACGACCAGGCACAGAAGGCCCGTGTCCAGGCGGTCACGCTGTTCGAGCACGTCGACCCGGACTCGGCGGCCCGTGTACGCGAAGTGACCTCTGCGGGCTGACGCCAACCCGCCGTGCCCGCAGTCTCAGCGTCGAGCCGGACGAGAACACACCGCCGGAAGGAGTGATCACAGTGCCCAGGCCGCTGCGCGAGCTGACTCCCGCGCTCTCCCCGGCACATCGGCTCGGCGCCGAGTTGCGCGCCTTCCGACTTAAGGCCGGGCACAGCCAGGAGTCGCTGGGGAAAGAGATCAACGTCTCGAGATCGCTGATCGGCGCCATCGAGATCGGCGATCGGATCGGGTCCGCCGACATCATCGCGTCGTTGGACGAGGCGCTCGGCGCTCGCGGAGCACTCGTGCCGTTGTGGCAGGCAGCGGCCGTCGCGCGACGTGCCGTCGGCCGCCCCGCGAACAGCGATCCCCAAGGCCGCTCCATCGGGGATCCGCGTTGCGCGTCTCCGCTGGAGCGTGCTCTCGTCCACATCGAGCGCACGTTGGCGGTGCGCCTGGACCGCGCCGCGCTCAAACCGCTGCGTGCCTCGGTCGGGGTAAGCACGGACCGCGGAACCTGGATCCGGCTTGAGGGATGCGCGGCGGGGCAGGCTGCGGGGCGAACCTGGAGCGGACCGGAGGCGGTGGTGTCGCTGGACGGGGTGGCGGCACCGGCGTGGTTCAACGGATTGACGTGGAGGGACGATACGACCGGGGCGCTGTGGCGGGCCGATGAGATGGCGCTGGTCGAGTACCCTCCGGTTTCGCCGAGCCTGGTCCTGCGGTCCGACCCGCGATTGCCGGAGTCGTGGTGGCGCGTGTGGAACACGTCGCTGGACGCGCTCGCTCGCCACGAGTGCGCGCGAATCGCGGTCGTGGACGGCAAGCCGCTCACCGAAGGTCGTGTCGCCCGCGTGATCGAGTCAGTGTGGCCGGGCTTCTCCCGCACCTCGATCGACGAGTGGTCCAGTGCGCACAGCGCGATGAACTGGGCGAACCTCACTGGCCCGGCCTGTTGGATCATTGACTGGCAGTGCTGGGGCCGCGCTCCGCGGGGGCTGGATGCGGCAATGCTCTGGAGCTGTTCGCTCGCCGTTCCGCATCTCGCCGCACGGATCTGGGCCGAGCGCCGCGCGGACTTGGAGTCACCGACCGGCGCCGTGATGGCGCTCTACAGCCTCGCACGCATCCTGACCGACCCGGCTTACCGTTCGGGGCCGCTGGCCGCCTCGGCACGATGCGAAGTGGCGCGACTGCTCGAAACCACAACTCAGGTCGCGGCCTGAGAACCACCTGAAATACGATTCCCCACGAAAAAGGGAGCTGGCCCGTATGTCGCACTCAACAGCACTTCGGATCCTCGACGGTCCTAAGGACAGGGAGCTGATCCGAGCGTGGTTCGCTGACGACGAGGAGGGAAACCGGCGGCTCGAGTTCTACGCGCAGCCCGAACTCTGGTTCTCCCTGCTCGGGCCAACGCGCCGCGGATGGTTCATCATCGAGGGCGATCATCCGGTCGGCTTCATCGACATGGAGATCGACGGCGACTCCGGCTACATCGCCTACTACGTCGCTCCCGAATACCGCGGCCTCGGCTACGGCAACCAGGCACTACAGCTGATGCTCGACCAGGCACGGGAACTCGGCCTCGCCGTGCTGGACGGCGGGGTAGATCCGGACAACGCGGCGAGCATCGCCGCGCTCAAGCGGGCCGGGTTCGAGATCGGCCCACTCGATGAGGAAGACATGCTGCCGGTCACGATTTCCCTGTGAGTTCGCGCGACTCCCGGGTGATCGAGTAGCCGCGTGCAACCGCCTCCAGCATCCACTCCTCCAACGCGTTCACGCGGCCCACGATGAGCGGGTCCTGGGCGGCCTGCCAGCGGGTGCGCGAGACGATCCCGTGTTCGATCAGGCACGCCGCCGGGGTCTTTTCGGCGGCGTAGCGCTGGGCCAGTTCGGTCCTGAACGTCTGCTTCGCCGTCGGCAGCACGTTGCGCATGCCGTCCGGCAACAGGGCTAGTATCTGGGCCTTCTGCCGCCAATACGCATGCGGCAGGCGCGGATCGTACCTTCGCGCGATCGGCAACCGCTGTACCGCGTTGATGAACTGCGCTGTCAGGAAGGGATGGCGCCACGGTATCGGTCCGGGGCCGGCCAGGACCGTGAGGGGGAAGACCGCGTCCCAGGCGGCTGCCTGCGCCCACGTGCGGTGGTGCGTCGCGTGGAAGCGAACGAGAGTCTTGATCCACGTGGCCGACCATGTGCTCACCTGCTCGCGGAGATCCTCTTCGATGACGTCGGGCGCATCGGCCTGAGTGCATAGTTCGGGCCATTCCATCGCGACGTAGACGAACGCTCGCCACCTGCGGGGCAGCGGCCGGGCCGCGGCCGCGATGCCTTCGGCGAGGCGGGCCTCGCGGTGGGTTCCGATGCTGTCGCTCCAGTAGGAGCGCGCGGCATCCCACCGGGCGGCGCGCGCGTAGGAGGCCATGAGGTACCTGACCGCGCCGAGTGTCTCATCAGCGCCGTTCCCGCCGAGCATCACCGTGGCGCCGCGCTCGGCGGCCAGTTCGGCGAGACGGCGGTTGGCCAGCGGCAGAGCATCGAGATCCGGGCCATAAGGACGCCAGGTCGGCTGCTGCTTCGGCGACTCGGCGACGCCGACGGTGTGCAGTTCAATCTCGTCCAGCCCTGCCGCGGCGACAAGACGCTCGACGACCGGTACGTTCGAGACCCCGGCGTCGTCGGTCAACTCCGCGACCACGGCGATGACCCGGCGACCCTCCTCGGCGGCGATCCGTGACGCCTCGATCAGCACCGCGAGTGAGTCCAGGCCGCCGGAGATCGAGACCGCGACCGTCTCGTGCCCTGCCATGCACGCGCGCACCGACTCGCGGAACGGCGCACGTACATCGGTGACCCGCGGGTCAGCCTCCGGCCAGGGAACGGCCGGAAGCTGACCCGCGGTGCCTCCTGCGAGCGCAGACGGGCAGAACTCGCCCACAACCGACGGCCAGGACAGCCACAGGGCCATCTGGTTCGCAGAGATGGTGTCCATCAGGCTTATCGACCGGCCGTCAGGCGCGACACAGGCGCACGATACGGGCGAGCCCGGTCAGCGAGCGCACCAGCCGCGGCCTGGGTGCGTCCTGCTCCGGTACCGCGAAGCCGCCACCGTACAGCGCGCCGCCCTTCGTGCCCCTGCCGTGGGTTCCGTCTCCAGGCTTACTCTTCGTCGACATCGTCCATTCCCTCGCTTCTCGATCCGTTGCGCACGTCCGCAACACGGCTCCAACGACCCGCCGAAGGGCGAGACAGATTTCTGATACGCCGTGCTGCCGATGCCAGCATGGCGTGACACTGACCGTCATGTCGACGAGGCGGAATCCCACGAATTATTCGTGGGATTCCCGCGAGGCGTGCCGCGACCACCCGCGATGACAATGGATTACATGCATCGAGCTGCCGATTAGGAAAGCATGTACGGTAGACGCCCCCTGAACCGCCCTGAATCCGCTGATCAGGGCGCTCTTGCGCCGAAGCGGCCTTAGGCGAAACAGTGAGCTCCGCCGCACAGGATTTCCGCGAGCTCGCATCATATGCGCGGCATCCGATTACGCACTGAAGTGCCGAACATCTTAAAGGAGTGTTCTGCGATGAAGACCGAACAGCAGGCAAAGAAGCCCTACACCCCGCCCCGGCTCACCGAACTCGGGACGGTGCGTGAGGTCGTGCTCGGCAGCGCCGCCCACGACACGGCCGACATGAACACGGCCAGGTACTACTAGACCGCCGCGCTTGGTGTGGCGGGACCGGGGCCCGAGCCCGCCACACCAAGCACATCTGACGGAAAGGCCGACCCAGTGCGTCCTGAGTGGTTCGCTGGCTGCTGCAATACCAGCTCGCTCGACGGCTCACCCACCCCCGAGGGCATGACCGCAATATTCGAAGGCCGTCGCCGCCTGTGGGCCGATCACGCGGTCCGGCAAGTCGACGCGGCAGGGCTTCGTCTCGCGCTGTTCGGAGCCTGCGCCGCGCCAGCGGGCGAACTGGTCGGCGTGCTGACGGCGATCGCCGACGGACGCCAGGACGCCGAGGCGCTGACCGGGCTGGGCGGGAGCTACCACGCCGTTCTCGATGACGGACAGGCGCTGACCGTCGCGGGAGACCTGGCCGGCCTGCGACCGATCTTCACAGCGGCCGTAAGCGGGCTCCAGATGTTCGCGTCCACGCCGCTCGGGCTGGCCCACCCGGTCCGTAGCGAACTCGATGCCGATTTCCTCGCCGCACGCCTACTCGCCCCCGAGGCCATGGAACTCTTCGAGCACTCCACGGCGTTCACCGGGATCCGGCGGGTGCCGCAGGATGCGATGCTTCGCTGCGCGCCCGAGGGCATGACGCTGATCAAGCGCCGGGGCCTGGTCGTGCAGGCCGGATACGACGGCGGCGCGGCTTTACGCGATGCGCTGACGGCCGCCGTGGCGGCGCGGGTGGGTGCCCGCGTTTCCACGGATCTCTCGGGTGGGCTTGACTCCACGGCGCTGGCGCTGATCGCCGCCGCCCGACCCGCTAAGAACCTGCTGGCCGTAACGTACATCGATCCCCTTGCTTGCGGGGATGAGGACGTCGCGTTCGCGCGCCTGGCCGGCACCTTGCTCGGCGGCGGTACGCACGTCTTCGTCGAAGGCGGGACCGACTCGCTGCCGTACACCGCGATCGACGCGATCGACGCGACCGTGTTCGACGAACCGACGCAAGAGGTGCTGCTGCATGCACGCACTCGAACACGTCTGGCCCCGGCGCAAGGACGCGACGTCCACCTCGGCGGCGACGGCGGAGACGTCGTGCTGACCGGACCGCTGACCTACCTCGTCGACCTCGCCCGCCGTCACCAGTACAAGACCTTGGTCCGCGAGGCGGCCGGGCTGGCCCGGCTACGACAGCGGCCCGCATCCACGGTCGTTCGCGCGGCGTTGCGATCCGCGCGCAGCGGCTACGCCGAGCAGCTTCGGGAATGCGCGGATCTACTCGACGGGTCAGAACTCTTCGAACATCACAGGTGGCGCCGTCCGGGAATCGAGGCGAGTCTCGCCTGGTCCCGCCTGTCCCCGGCCGCCGCGTGGTCCACCCGGAACACGGCGCGCCGGGTCGGCGAGCAGCTGCGCGCGGCCGGGATGCAGGAGCCCCAACTCGACGCGGACGCCATAGCGCTGCGCGCCGTCCGCCGCCACGCGGACGCAACCCGGCAGGCCCAGCGCTTGGCAAGCACGTGGGGCATCGCGTTGCAGGCACCGTTCTTCGACGACCAGGTCGTCACCGCGTGCGCCCGCGTACCGGTCATCGAGCGCACCACCGTGGCCAAAGCGAAGCCGCTCCTCGGCGCGGCGCTCGCCGGAATCGTCCCACCACAGGTGCTGGAACGGCGCAGCAAGGGCGACTACTCCGCCTCCGAGTACGCAGGGCTGCGCGCCGCCGGGCCGCAACTACGACGACTTATGGCAGCGCCGAGACTGGCCGACCTCGGCCTGATCGAACCCGGTCGCATCCAGCCCGTCCTCGAAGCCGCGATCGCCGGCGAGGCCAGCCCCATGGGCGCGCTCGGCGACGTGATCGCCGCCGAGCTCTGGTTGCGCGCCAACCCCACCACGGCGGCATACCAGTGGAAGAAGAAATGATGGGCCCGCTCCGATTGGCCGAGACCGTCTCGATCGTCAACGACGAGCACGGCGCAGTCCTGCTCAACACCCGCGACGCGACGATGTTCGGGTTGAACCCGAGCGCCGCGGTCTTCTGCGCGGCGCTCGCTGCAGGCTCCGGACGCGAGAACGCCACGCGCGCCGTTCAAGAGGCATTCGACGCCGAGGAGTCAGTGATCTGCTCCGACATCGATGCCCTCGTCATCGAACTCGCCCGCCGCAACCTCATCGTGGACGCGCCATGAGCGCGCAGATGGCAGGGCCCGAACCGGCCGAAGGCGAACCCGCGTATCGACTCACCGGACTAATCGGCTTCTGCGCAGCCCTACTCATCCTGCGCATCCTGCCGCTCCGTCGCGCTACAGCCCTCGTGGCCCGACTCGGCCGACACAGACCGCCCGCCACCACCGCCGAAGCGCAAGCAGCGGTCAACGGCGCCCGCCGCGCCAGCCGGTACTTCCCCGGCCGCGCCGCCTGCATGGAAAACTCCCTGGCCGCTGTCCTAGCCGGGCTCCTGCACCGGCGCAAGACGGATTGGTGCATCGGCGCCAGGACCCTGCCCTACACCACCCACGCCTGGGTCGAAGCCGAGGACACGCCCGTGGGCGAACCCGCCGACCGGCCCTATCACGTGCTCCTGCGCGTCTGACACGGCACCATCAACGATTGTGGAGACCATGACCGCCAACACCCCGGACCCCGTCGACCTGGCCATCAAGGCGGTCGATGAAGACACCTTCACCCGCACCGAGGACGGAACCCTGATCGCCCAAAGCTCCTCGCAAACCGTCATCGCCTCGATGATCCGTGCGCTAGGCGTCACTCCAGGCAACTCGGTCCTCGAAATCGGCACCGGCTCCGGCTACTCCACCGCACTACTCGCCCACCTCACCGGGCCGACCGGCAACGTCGTCAGCCTCGACGTGGTCCCCGTGCTCACCGAACGCGCCGGGAAACTCCTGCACACCACCGGATACCGCCACACCCGCACCCTCACCGGCGACGGCGCGCTCGGGGCAGCAAAGTACGCACCTTACGACCGGATCATCGCCTGGACCACGCCCGAGATCATCCCCGCCGCATGGATCACCCAAGCAACCGACCACGCCAGACTCGTCACCCCTGTCAACGTCGCCGGGCTGTCGAAGACCTACGCCGTGATCACCGCTCAGATTGATGACGGACGGCTCGCCCCCGACGACCGTGTCCTGCGCGGCTCATTCGTTGAGATGTCCGCGCTGATCCGCACCGACTGGCTGGTCCCGCCACACGGCGTTGACGTCCAGTGCCGCAACGACGACGGTAAGCCGTGGTGGCTCTCGGCGCGGTGGCTGAACGACCAGGCAACACACGCCGCCGGCGGCGCCCTCCTCGGAAAACTCGCCGCCGAGGGCACGCGCTCGGAATCGCCTTTGGCCGAGACGGACGATCCGATCGACTTCTATGCCTGGCTGCTGGCAAACCGTCCCGCGGGACTCACAACCGCATGCCTCGGCGACCCGCAGTGGCGCATCGGCCACACCGACGAAGACAGCGCCGCATTCATCCCCCTGGCAGGCCGCACTCCGCTGGTCACCGTCGGCTCTCAGAACTCCGCACGCACCCTCGCGCCTGGACCGAGCACTGGAGGGATGCCGGAGCGGTCGGCTGGAGCGAGTTACGCCCGTATGCCGAAACGACTCCGACAGGAGACCGGATGATCCGCGCCATGCTCGTGTCACATGGGTGAGCGCTGGTCGTCGTGTTGAGGTTCACGGTAGTGGTCAGGAATGCTGAATGCATGGCGGTTACGGTTCCAGAGCTGGTTGCCCCGGGTACGACCGGGTGGACAACGTAGGAGGACGCGACCGTGGAACCAGATCAGATCACCGATACGGATCCGCGTATCGCATCACACTGGCTCCCAAAGAGCACGGCAGTATCGTCGCAAACACCGGTCCTTCGCAGGACGCCGAGGATCGAGACGCTCCGGCGTCACGCGCTCCTCGACGAACTCGGCGTCCCGACAGACGGGCCGGTCCGCCTGGCGACCCGGGTGAATGGCATACCCGGACGGATAGCTCGGCGCAGGGCCGCAGTCGGCGGAGTTCTGCTGTCAGCTGACGTTCTCGCCGCGACCGGCGTGCTCACGTATGCGGCTGCATCGCGGATCGGGCAACTGGTCCCGGTCGGCGTCGCGATGTTCGTTGTCGCGCTGCGCTTCATGCCACTTGGCCGCGAGCGGCGATCGACCAGCGCCCGGCATGGCAAGGACTACCACCTCCTGTCCGTGCGCACACGAACCGGCGTCCGCACGATCGACCTCGCACGGCTGATCCATATCGAGGAGCGATCTCGTAGTGTGTGGGTCCTGGACGCAGAAGGCGTCACTGTGGTGATCACCAGCGGCTACGGGCGGCAGGCGGTCAAGACCGGGATCAAACGGTGGGGAATGGGCCAGGCCGTACCCTGCAGCGCGGCCCAGCGCCGCGTCGCGTTAAAAGCCGCACGCGGCAGGCTGCGCCATCCGCTGTGTCGGCGGCGGGGCCGTGCGGAATTCTGGCTCACGATCGAGTAGCGGAGATGCAGCAGCGCTTCGCCGAGCACTTGGAATAGAGGGCGCGACCACGCAGTCAGGCATGTCCGATCTCAGGCGGGGTTACTGACCTTAAAAGGGCTCTGTCGCAGGGATACTGTTGGTGTGAGCGCCTGCTGGGACTCGGTGATATCCCCGGCGCCGGTCGGGTGTGGCGAAAACTGTGTGCACTCCATCCCGCGCCGAAGAGTTCTTCGGCACGCTCACGACCGGCTACGCTACGCTAGCGGGGCTGCGGGACGACCACCGTAGGAGGAGCGATCTTGGCTGATTACGGCACACCGGCGGAGCCCGTGACCACGAACACAAGCCACGGGGCGGTGCGCGTGTTAGGGCTTCCATGGCGCATTGGGACCACCGACGACGGCCTCGCAGTCCCCATGTACAAGCCCTTCGTCGGGGAGGGCACGGTCTCTGAGGAGACCTTCATCGATGGACTGAACGATGCGCAGATCCGGACCGTCCTGGCCGCTCACGAGGCTGGACACGCGGTCTACTTCTTCCAGTTGGGGATGCCGATCTCCGAGGTGAGCGTGTATCCCGAAAATCCCCACTCTCCTAGTTCGGGTGTTGCATCCGGAATGGGACACACGCGCTTTAGCGAGCCGAAGCCGAGTTTGCCGGTACCCGAAATCGTAGCTGCGTCGCTCGCTGGTCAACTCGCCAGTGAGATGTGGCTCGAGAAAGCGGGCCTGCTTACGCCCGCCCGCCGGTTCTTAACCCAGCGTGTGTGCGCGGGCGACCACGACGAAATCCTCGCTATCCGCACACAGGTGCCTGTGGCGTATCTCTACGGCGAGGTCAATCCACCTGCAGGATGGGACGGTGCGGTGGTTCAGGTCGACCCGCTCATCGAGTCAACCAGGTTCCGTCTCGAAGCATCATGGGCGTCGGTCAAAGTGCTTACCGAGCATCTCGACCGGCACGGCAACGCGCACGCTGACACGCTCCGAGCCTTAATCGATCCCCTGCTTGGCCAAACGCTCTCGAGTGAGAACTCACAGATCGCGCCCTAGTCGGAGAAATCAGCTGTTACACATTTTCAGTCGATTGACTCGGATGCCCGGAGATTGGCCGAGTACCTGAGGGTCTGCGAGAACAAATATCTTTGGGCGCCTTGATGTGCTTGGATATCGAGGGCGTCCAGCGCGAGGCGCAACTCGCGGGTACGTAGTGGCCGATGTTCGTGCTAGAACACATCCGTCACCTGCTGGCAGGCCACGCCGTCCGGCATCATCGGAGCCGGTGGCCGTTCGAGGTCAAGGTCTGTGGCCATCGCGTGGGCGGTCTTGGCTATGACTGCAGGGGCTTGCGTTCGGTCTGCGCATCGCAGCCTCGCAACTACTGACCTAATAGCAGAGCTCTGCCACAAAGGCAGGCTCGTCATCCGGTCGGTCGTTTCGCGGTCCCAGCGATCGACACGGGCCCCGGTCTTTCCTGGAGCTCGAGGCTCGCAGCTGTTGAGGGTCTGGCCCGTGCCGACGGCGTGGAACAACGAACTGCCTGCCCACCCCCGTGCGGGGTGATGGCCAGCCTGGATCCAATTCCCCCGATCCAGGCCATCCGGTACCGCAGCGCGCCGCTCTATGGGAAAGGCTCAACGAGGCCTGGGGGCACCCAGCACGTCACTGCGGAGCAGCGGCGGGCCGCGCTACACTCAGGCCTGCAACAGCCCGGCAATCTCAAGGCCTCACCACCGAAAGAGCGGGCCGATCTGGCCGCTCTTCAAACAGGCGTCGAAACACCGAGTCAGTAGTGGACCTCGATTCGACCCGCACCTTCACCCCCTATTAGGTCAGTAGTCTGTCGCCCTGCTCGGCTGGTTGGCGCGCGCTGGTCGGTTCCGTCGTCGGCCCTCACGACTCTCGCCATCGAACGGGTGAGTCGGCCAGGCGGCGCGGTATCCGTCCGGCCGGGGCCCAGTAGATGCTGGATTCCTATGCGGACGGAACGTACTCGTACTCGCGTACGCGGTACCGTTGGAGCATCTTTCAGGCCACTGGTCTGTTCCACGCGCCAGCGGAACGGTTCGGGGACGTAGCCGGTGCGGGCCGGGTGCGGTCATCGATCTGAACGTCGACACCGAGCGTACAACCATCGTCGACCACGCTGGTCTTGAAGCCTTCACCGACCAGCGCTGTACGGCGTGGTACTGGTGTGGTCGCGGCTGTCCTGTTCAGAAGCGCGGTGCCGATCGCGTTGTCGTGCACCGACGCCGCGACCCACAGTCCTAGGACGTCCACAGCCAGCCAGTGTTGGCGGCCCGAGATTCTCTTCGCCGTGTCCAGGCTGGTAGTGGGCTTCGGCACGCTGGCGGCCGCACGCACCGACACACGAGCCGAGTACCACCAGTCAAAGGATCCGCGGCACTTCCGGCCTTCTCACTTACCATCATCTGCAGTACGACGTTGATCCACTTAGCGCTAAACCGAAACGGCAGGAGACTCGCTTATCATCCTCTGATGTCGTCGCACTCGTACTGTAGCGGTGCACCAGACCGCGCCAAACCAATTGGATCCAGGCTCTACCGAGTAGATCAGGGCCAATACGCAAACTTCCTTGTTGCGGAATGCACATCAGTATCATTATCGAACTCGTTCATGCCAAAATGAATAACGTTCAAAACAGGTCACTCAATCGCCCCACCAGATTCAAATTCACCCTCAAAGATCGTTCTGCCGTCGATGGTGACATCACCAAACAGCCGGCCGGTTTGGATCGCGTCCCCGCTGACGGAGCCACGCACGACATTGGCACCGGGTCGACCTTCTCCGCCGATGACATTTTCGTTGCCAATTTGGATCACGTCACCATTAACATTTCCGGCGATAACTCCACCTTCTGTCACTACCACCGTGCCGTACACATCCCCCTCGATGGTTCCACCCCTTACGACGACCTCGCCATACACGTCACCGGTCTTGACTTCGCCTGGTCCGACAACTTCAACCGGGGCGCTATCTCCACCCGGGGCACTGTCGTCTTCTGCGGAGATATTGACACTGTTGCCAAAAGCGGCTTGAGCGACGGATTCCATGTCGCTGGCTGTCGCATTGGTCAAAGTGTTCGGTTCTGAAAGGCTGATGAGCTGGGAGGCGCCGTGGTTGTTGACGCTGTCGACGCTTGCGCCAGTCAGGAGGATACCGCCTTGCAGGATAGCCTCTCCGGAAAGGCCGTCGCCGCCGAGGAACGCGGTCGTTTGCTGGCTTCCGAAGACATTTTCCATGCCCGAAGCGATGCAGCTTGAACGGGCGATCAGGCAGACGTGATACCAGTCTCCAGCTTCATCTTGAGTTGTGGCAGGCTGCCCACGTTGGGCGATGATATATTCCCAGGCTTTCAGGAGGAGTTGGGCTGTATCGTTCGGGGACTCTGCGATGACGTGCTCACTGATGTTGACTCTAGCGGCCCCGCTGTCGATGACGTCGCCGCCGAGGTCACCGAGATCGGAACCGATGGTGTCGCCGGGGCTGCCTCCAGAGCCTTTTCCACTTCCGAGGCCTGCGTTACAGCTGGGGTCGCCTGTCGGGCATTGGAATCGGGTGCCGTTGGGGTCCGAGCCGTTGACGGGGTTGTCGGCGGCGTAGGAGTAGCCGTTCATTTGGCGTTGGTCGCCGGTCTCGAGGATCGGGTCGACGGATAGGAAGCGTCCGGTGGCCGGGTCGTATTGGCGTGCGCCGAGTAGGTCGAGGCTGGTGGTGGGGTCTTGGGGTTGGCCGAGGTAGGAGTGCTGGTCGGGCCAACTGCTGGGTGGTGTGCCGCGTTGGTTGCCGTAGGGGTCGTAGTAGCGGAAGGTGTAGGCGAGGGTGGCGGCGTTGACGTCGAGGGTTGCGGTGCCTTGGGGGGTGTCGCCTTCGTAGTTGATGGTGCCGTTCGCCGAGCGTACGACGACGAGGCCGTCGGGGGATTCGGTGTAGTAGCGCTGGCCGCTGACTTGTCCGTTGCCGGTGTTGAGGGTGAGTTGTTCGCCCCAGGGCAGGTAGAGGATGGTCTGGTTGGCCGCCGGGTCGTTCTGCAGGAGCAGGGCGCCGCTCGCGTCGTAGGTGTAGGTGCTGGTGGTGTTACTGCTGGTGTTGGTGACTGTCGCGGTCTGGCCTTGCGGGGTGTAGGTGAAGGATTGGCCGGTGCGGGTTTTGACGGCGCCGGTGGCGAAGTACGCGTAGTTGCTGGTGGTGGTGCCGGTCGGCCCGGCAGTGGCGGTCGAGGTTACGGCGTTGGGGGTGGTGGCGACGGTGCTCGCGCCGGTGGCGGCGTTGTACCCGTTGTACGCCAACGTCTGGGTGATGTTGTTGGTGGTGGAGGAGACCGAGGTGTCGTGGTTGATCTCCTGGACGCGGTCGCCGAGGCTGTCGTAGGTGTAGGACTGCCAGGAGGGGGCGGGGCCGCCGGTGACCTTGCCTGCGACCGGGGAGGTGTCGTTGCAGGCGCCGATGCCGTCGATCTGGGCGCTGGTGCCGCTGGTTGCCGTCACGGCGTCGGTGGAGGTGAACGCGCTGGACAGTTCGCCGAGGTGGTTGTAGTTGAAGCATTGGGTGTCCGGGGTGGCGACGCCTAGCTGGGTATCGGATTCGGCTTTGAGTTCCCCGGAGTGATCGTAGGTGTAGGTCGTGTCGTCCAGGGTGGATCCAACGCTCTGCAGTTGGATCTGATCAGACTGGGTGAGCAGGCGTCCGGTGGCGGCGTCGTAGGTTTCGGTGCGGTCCATCTGCGAGTTCGAGGGACCGAAATTGGTTTGCAGGACTTGGCCGTAGACGTTGTAGGTGGCCAGGTTCAGGTATGCGTTGAGCCCGGAGTAGCCGTCGAGGACGCCGGCGGTGTTGTAGCCGAGGGTGACTGTTTCGCTCGGCAGCCCGCCGTAGGCGCCGTATTGGACGGCGGCGAGCAGGGAGATCCCGGTGGTGTAGATGTTTGTGCTTTGGTAGGTGCCGGCGAGGGCGCCTTGTGAGGAGGGGATGGTGACGGACTCGCCCTTGGATTGGTAGAGGGCGGTGTACCCGAGTTGGGTCTCGGTGTAGGTGTTGGCGGGGTCGTTCGTGCCCTGGGTCGGGTTGGTGTAGGTGGTGACCGAGGTCGGCTGGCCCTTTTTCAGGGAGTCGTAGGTCCAGGCGGCGACTTCGTTGGTCGCGCCGGGTGTCAGGTTGCCGGTGGTGTTGTACTCGAACTGCTTACGGGCGAGCTTGTCGTAGGTGTAGGTGAGCGTGGTGCCGTTGGCGTCCGTGGTCGAGAGGACCTCGCCGCCGGGTGAGTAGCTGGTACTCGACGTTCCGGCGTCCGGATCGGTGGCGCCTGTCTGCTGGCCGAGCAGGTTGTAGGTGTAGCTCCACTGGTTGCCCGCGGCGTCGGCGATGGTGGCCTGCTTGCCGGCGGGGGTGTAGGTGTAGTTGGTGACGACGGCGTCGGTGGGCTTGTCGGTGGGTGCGGCGGTGGTGTATTTCCAGCTGGCTGCGGTACGGCCGAGGGCGTCGGTGAAGGTGGAGGTGGCGGTGCCGCCGCCCGGAGGGGTGACGTCGGTCTGATCGGTGCCGGGATACGCGGTGGTGGTGGCGTATTGGTTGATACCGAACGCCACTGTCTCGGTCTTGACCGTTCGGCCCATGCCGTCGTAGAACGGCTCGGCCTCTGCGGGGATGTGAGTGTCGTCTACCGCGACGAACAGGGTCTTGGTGGGGGCGTTGACATCGGTGTTGGGATAGGCGCTACTGGTCTTGGAGATCTGGCCGAGCGAGTTGTAGTGCGTGTCGGTGATCAGCCGGCCGACGTCTCCGTTGGCCATGGGTGCCTGGGTCTGGATCGGGCGGAGTTGGCCATCGTAGATGACGATGGTGGTGCTGTCGGTGTAGGTCCCGTCGTCGAGGAGCTTGGTGGTCGAGACCGTCGATGGCGTGCCGTTGCTCGTGATGGTGACGGTGCCATTGCTGTTGGTGGTGACGGTGACGTTGCCGCCGGTTTCGCTGTAGGCGTAGGTCGCGTCGGCCGGAGCGCTGTTTGCCTTGGCGTGCAGCGGGGACCATGCGGCGGTGACTTCGCCGAGCCCGTCGTAGGTGTAGGAGGTCAGTTCCTGGTTGACGTCGACGGAGGCGAGGGTCAGGCCGCGTGCCGGGTCGAGGGTTGTGCTGCTTTGCCAGCCCATCGGGTTGGTCGTGGTGACGATGTCGGGGCTGGCGCCGGGCGCGGTGTATGCGGTCGTGGTGGTGTTGCCGTCGGCGTCGGTGGAGGAGGTGACGCGGCCGTAGGAGTCGTATGCGGCCTGCATCAGGGTCTTGTAGTCCGGGCTGCCGCCGCTGCTGTAGGTCCGCGCCTGCTGGGACTCGGTGATATCCCCGGCGCCGGTCAGTGAGCCGAGGCTGGTGGAGTTGTCGTAGAAGGTCTGTGTGTCGGAGACTGCTGTGCTCGAGGTCATCGCGGTGCCGCAGGGTCCTTGGACGGACGTGACCTCGTCGGGGTAGTCGAGCATGTTCGGGTTCGAACTGGTCGAGGTGGCGTAGCTCGTGGCGGTGCAGACCTCGGGTACGGCGGTGGTTCCATCACCCTTGGCGTCTGAGGTGGCAACGCGCCCGTGCGCGTCGTAAGTGACGTCGAGGGGCAGTATCTTCCAGGTGCCGTCGTGCCAGAGTTGGTAGCTGCGCGATTGGCTGGTCGCGAGCATCTGGGCGGTCAGGTTGGGCAGTGTGGTGGCCGGTTGGGTCGCATCGGTTGAGGTGCCGACCTCGGCCTGCGCCTGCGAGCCGGTTTGGGTGTAGGTCCATGGACCGTTGACGGTGCGCTTTTCGACCGTGCCGCCGACCCCGCTCAGTGTGTCGGTCTCCAGCAGTTGTCCTTGCAGTTGCGGCGCGTCGGTGACGCAGTCGCCGACGTTGTCGTTGACGCAGGCTGAGCGCTGGGTTCCGTTGGCGAGGTAGTCGCCGTTCATGCCCTGCATGTAGATGCTCGTGGACTGGGTCGGCACCGAAACTATGGACGAGGTGCCGACCGTGGTCGTCACGGTTTTGAAGCCGCGGAAGTCGTTCCATGTGCGGTACTTGTTCTCGGTGAGCGGGGAGTCGTCGCGGTGCCATGCAGGCGAGGAGTACGAGTACTCGGTGGTCTGCGCCTGCGACCAGGCCGCTGCGCCGGCAGCGGCGGCGACCAGGTCGTTATCGGTTACTTCGGTGACCTGGTAGGTGTTGAACCAGTCCAGGATCGGGCTGGTGGCGGTCGATGGTGTCCAGTACTGCGGGAAGCAGTTCGTGGTGTTCGAATCCGCGGTCGGGTGGTTGGTGCTCGTGCACTGCGGGGTGGAATACGACACCACGATCTGCTCACCGGACGGAGTGATGATCCAGTCCATGCGTGGCCGGTACAACGCCGCGAACCCGGTGGTGGTTCCGTCTACTCGGTTGGGCATCAGGTTCGGGTAGAACGTGGTGGGCGGCGCCGTGACCGCGGTGCCGCCGCCGAGGGTGTCGTTGCCGGTGCGCTGGATCGAGCCGAGCCACATCACCGCGACCGTGCCGTCACCGGGGTTGGACGGAGAGTCGTAGCTCTTGGTCGGGTCGGAGACCAGGCCGGCTTGCGGGTCCGGGAAGTACTCGGACAACGCGTAGGTGTCGACCGTCTGCGGGGTCGTGCCGACCAGCACCGACGTGGTGATCTTGTGGAGTTGGTCGGTTTCGAAGTACGACGGTGAGTAGTTCGTGCATGTGGACGTGATGGTCAGGCAGATCAAGTCCGCGGGCGTGTCCGGCCAGTTCGCGGTGATGGTGTTGTTCGACAGGTTCGCGCTCAGGTAAGTCCAATTGCAGTTCGCATAGCCCGGGGTGCACCGCTCGCCGATGCTGAAGCTGACGGTGTCCAGTGGGCTGGTGCCGGCGACCGCGTCGGAGACCCGGTATCCGTAGGCGATCTGGGACAGGTAGCCGCCGCGGGTGTAGAGGGTGTTCGTGCCCGCGTTCGCTCCGCCGTCGTAGCCGCGCTTGTAGTAGTTCGTCTCCGGCGTCCACGTGTAGGTGATCAGGTTGCCGTGCGGGTCGATGACGTAGTCGAGGTTCCAGCGCCACGCCATGTTCGAGGCGAACGAGTTCGTGCCGGTCGAGGAGTTGTAGCAGGCATCGTTCGCGGGTCCGTCGCCGGAATGCGGGCAGTAGACCGGCTGGGTCCAGGTACTGTCCTTAGCCGGTGCGGAGCTGAGCGAGTCCGGGTTGGCGCCGAAGTAGTACTGGGTGCCGTCCGGCTCGACGACTTCCCAGCCTTCGCCGTTGTACGCGCCATTGGTCTGCCCGGTTAGCGGGGTGACGGTGGCGCCGTCATCGTCCTGCAGCTTCCAGGTGCCGCCCGAATCGACCAGCGTCTCGTTCTGGCCGTTCAACGACAGGGTGACGGCGTTGCCCGCCCAGCATTCGTCGCCGGAGTTGGTGATCCCGTCCTGGCTGCACGGCTGGTATGACCGCTCGACATATCCGGGGGCGTAGTCCCATCCGTCACCGATCCACGAGGCCTGGGAATTGGTGGCCGAGGTGCGTCCGTCCACGCTCGCCGAGTTGTAAGACAGCGTCACGGAAGGCGCCGATCCCCCGACCGTGGGGGGAAGGCTGATGGGATACGAGTAGGTGAACGCGCCGCTCGGACCGCCGGCAGACCACGATCCGGTCTGGGAGAGTGAGGTCGCGGTATAGGAGCCGACCGAGCCGCTGGCACCGGAGGTCGCCGCGACCACCGTGATCGCAGGCTGTGCCGCGGCCTTGGATTGCGCGGCGGCGCCTCCTCCGGCGACGGGAAGCGTGGCGGTAAGCGTTCCAGCCTTCTGGTTGTTGGTGAAGGCAAGAGGTGTCTGCACCTGGCACTTGGCCAGTTTCGGGGTGGTCAGGGCGCAGGCGGGCAGTTGGACGAGTTTGAGCCGGTCGGCATAGCCGCCGCCGTAGGCCTGAGCAAACGAGGTGTAGTCCAGCGTGACCTGCGTGCGCGACGGATCGGCGCCTCCGTCGGCGCGCGAGATTGCGAATATCACGCCTTTAATGCCCGCGGCGGCCGTGGTCTGCCGGGAGACGAAGGACACTGATGCCTCGCGTGCCGCGCTGCTTGAGTTATCGGCTCCTGCGAGCGTGATCGGGAGCGAACCGGCCTGCTTCGCCGCGCCCGGACGCACCCGCGCAGCCTTGCCCGCGCCCGAGGCAGCGGCATGGCTCAACACGACCGTGGCACTGCCGCTCGGCCAAGTGATTTGCGAGGGTTTGTACCGGGGTGCCGCGACCGCTGGCGGCGCCTTCATCGTGACGGTGTGCCTGCTGGCCTGTGTCGTGCTCGCGCCGGGCACCGAGGCGGTCTGCTGGATGCCGCCCGGCTGCCAAATCGTGGCTGCGGCGTTCGGAGTGGTCTTGACGTACGCGGCGTTCGCGACCGCGCTCGGCATCAGCGCGAACACGGCGACCACCGCCCCGGCGTATCTCAGCGCGCGAGAGCCCATGCCCCACCGACCGGCAGCGGGCGTCGAAAACACCGCCATACCCCACCCCCTCATATCTCCCGGGCGCGCCGGGATGCCTTTTACAGGCGGCCATCCGCCATCACGGGAAAAGAGCACGCCAGAGGCCCAACGGCAAATCCACCCCTTGCGTCACTGTTGCCCCGATGCGCTACCTTCTTACCCAGACAGCAGCCCGCTCTCAGCTGGCTCACATCTAGGGGAGGTAGGCCTGATGGCTTCAGGCGACCGGCGTAAGCCAAGCACAACAATGCGTAACCATGCAAGGGCGTTGGCGGGAATACTCGCCTTCGCCCTGGGTACCACGGCGATATCAGCGCTTCCGGCGCATGCCAGTACGAACGGGGCATCGACGAGCACAACTACGAGCGCTGATCCGCGGTACACGGCGCTCGCACAGGCCTCCTCCACCGGCCAGCCGGTCACCATCGACTCGCTGACCACCGCTGATTCCACGACACAGGCCTTGCCTGACGGGACGCTGGCGACCACGACCACTCTCGAGCCCACGCGAATGAAGAACTCCGCGGGTTCCTGGGAAGCGATCGACCCGACGCTCGTCGCGAACGCCGACGGCACCATCTCGACCACCGCCACCTCCAACGGGCTGACGCTGTCGGGTGGCGGCACCGGCCCGGTCATCACGGCGACGGATCAGGCTGGGCACTCGCTCGCGCTCTCCCTCCCGGTCTCCCTGCCCGCGCCGAGCCTGTCCGGGACCACCGCGACCTACGCGAACGTCTACCCCGGGGTGAACCTGACGGTCACCGCAGCACCCACCGGCGGGTTTAGCGAGGTGTTCACCGTCACCGACCCCACCGCCGAAGCGCAGGCACAGGACATCAAGTTCGCCACCCAACTGACCGGATTGTCGATGAGCCAGGCGGCTGACGGCAGCCTGGCCGTCAGCGACTCCTCCACCGGGCAGATCTTCATGTCCGCGCCGCCCGCCGCCATGTGGGACTCCTCGACGACCGGCGCCCCGACGACGGGTGTCTCGGACGAGTTCGAAACGGTTACCGCAGCGACCTCCAGCGCGGCCGGCCCTGGCACCGCCGCCCACACCGGCGCCTTGCCGATCACGGATGCCTCCGGAACCCTGGCGCTGAATGGATCGAGCAGCAACCTCAACACGACCAGCCCGACGTATCCGCTGTATCTCGACCCGACCTGGACCGAGCCCTCCACCTCCGGCGGCACGCAGGCCTACGACGAGGTCGAAGGCGCCTCCGCGTGCCAGGGCTTCAAGAACTACAACAACATCTCCCAGCCCGGCATCGGCGACGTGACCACGAACACCGACTGCCCCGGCCCCTACGAGACGTACTTCCAGATCGACACCAGCAACGTCCTGAATCCCAGCTACATCATCAAGTCCGCCACTCTGAAGATCAACGAGGTGTACTCCTCGCTCAACAGCTGCGGTCAAGGCAGCGAAACAATCTCCATCTACAGCACCAGCCCGATCACGCAGAACACCAGTTGGTCGACCAAACCCGCACTCGGTCAGTGGATCACGAGCAAGCCGGTCGAGTCCGACGGCAACACGGCAGGCACCCCCTGCTCCGGCGGCACCGTGGCAGGCGACTTCGACGTCTCGTCCGGCATCGCCCTCGTGCGCGCCGCCAACGCCTCGAACTGGACGTTCGCCATGGTCGGCAACGAGACCGACGGCAGCAACAGTCTCGAACGGTTCAACAACAACCCATCGATCTACACCGTCTATGACATCCCGCCTAACACCCCCGACAACGCCACCAGCTGGCCCACTCCGGTCACCGGAGTCAGCTCCACCGGCAAACTCAGCACCAACACCTGCCCGTCAAGCGCCAACCCTGGGTATCTGGGCATCGGCAACATCGGCGGCTCCGACATCGCCATCCTCTCCGCCCGGCTGACCAGCCAAATCGGGGCGGCGCAGATGAACGCCACCTTCACCGTGCACGACATCACCGCCAACACGACCAAGACCTACACCACCAGCGGCTGGGCCGCCTCAGGCGCAACCGTCAGCATCCAAACCGATCCGCTCATCGACGGCCACGAGTACTCCTGGTCGGCACAGGCCTGGGACCAGTTCTACAACTCCGCGAACTCATCGACCACCTGCTACCTCAAGGCAGATATCTCCCCACCGACTAACCTGAAGGTGACCGCGAGTAGCTGGCCCACACTCGCCTCTGGCACCACCAGCACCGTCGACGCCGGAACCGCCGGCTCATTCACCATCTCCGCAACCGACAGCACCTCTGGAATCGCCGGCTACTACTACAGCATCGACACATACCCCATGCCGAGCGCGGGCGGCATCTACCAAACCGCCACCACCATCAACTACACGCCGGCAGCCTGGGGCGCGCACACCCTCTACTTCCAGGCCCTGGACAACGCCGGCAACCTCTCCGCCGTCTACTCCTACAGCTTCTACGTCCCCTGGAGCCCTGCCAGCACCGGCGTACCAGGATCAGTCGTCGGCGACAAGGCGCCGGACCTGATCACCACCCCTTCCACTGGCACATTCAGCGGCGATCTCGTCATGGTTCCCGGCGACTCGAACCCCGATACCACGCCGATCGAGATAAGCACACCAACGTACAGCCCTGATGGGAATAGTCCGTGGTACGACTACTGGGTCACCCACGACGGCTCCTACAAAAACGCCACCGGTTTCGACGACCTGTGGGCATACCAGAAGAACAATGACAACCTGTACCTCTACCTCAACGACTCCACCGGCACCGGCAGCTCCCCGTTCGAGACGACTGCCAACCACAACAACATCACCAAGCAAGACATCGACCTCGACGCTGCTAACAACGCCTTCCATTCTGCGCAGCAAGACACCACCGCGTGCGTGACCACCAGCACCGGCAGCTGCTCCGGCTACGACGACACTGACTGGAGCACGCTCAACCAAATCCTCGCCCCCGGCGACCTGTACGCCGGCGACACCAACACGACGGCAACCACAGGCGCCGTCGACACGCAAGAGCCCGGACTGCTCACCGTCGAAAGCGGCACGCTCTGGTACTACCAGGGCAAGCAGAACGGCGGCCCCGATTACCTCGGCATCGCCGAACAACTCGGCACCAGCGGCTGGGACGGCACCACCCTGATCGGCACCACAACCACCGGCAGCGGCACAACCACCCACACCTACCTGTGGGCGCGCATCGACGCCACCGGCGCGATCATGCAGTACCCGATCACGTTCGACTCAGCCGGCAACCTCACCAACCTCGGAACCCCCACCAGCGGCAACGGAACCCAACTCACGGTCCCCGACACCCGTGACAACGTCGCACACACCACCAACGACCTGTCCACCACCGCATACCCCCACCTCTACGCATGGGACATGCACCACACCGGAAACGCCGACCTGATCGCCACCACCCCCAGCGGCACCATCATCGACTGGCCCAGCTCCGGCTCCGGCCAATTCACCAACCCCGAATCCCTCGCCGCAGCTACCTCGACCAGCGCGATCACCATTGCCTCGGCCGGCACCGACTACCCGAGCGGCACCACCTGGGACAACGGGACCACGACACTCGGGTTCAATCAGGGCCAACTCACACTCACTGTCGACGGCGGCAACACCAGCCAGGTCATCAACCAGTACGGCACCACCTCACCCGGCGCCTACCTCACACTGCAAACCGACGGCAACCTGGTGATCTACTCGAGCGCCGGCAGCGTGCTGTGGGCCTTGAACAAGCTCGGCGTCACCGTCTCCAGCGGCGACACGCTGACACTGAGCGGCAGTAGCCTGACACTCACATCATCAAGCAACGCAACCCTGTGGAACCCCACGAGCAATGTCACCGTCTCGCCCGGAGCCATCGGCGAGACCGCCTTCACCGCCTCCACCGGCAACCTCGCCATCACCATGGGCGCCGGCGCCACCTACACCAGCGACCCGATCGCGACCGGAACCAGCCCCGCCATCGCCGACCTCGGCGGCAGCGCCTACGAGGTCGCATTCCGCGGGACAAACGGCGACCTGGAAACCGTCTCGAACAGCGGCACCGTAACCGACACCGGCTACGCGATGGCCGCCAACTCGAGCCCGTCCATCGCCCCCCTGCCCAGCAGCGGCTGGATCATCGTATTCCAGGGCAGCAACGCCGACGTCGAAACCCTCACCAACGCCGGAACCTTCACCAACTACAGCCTTGGCATGGCCGCGAACACCAGCCCCGCCATAGCGAGCAACTCCACCGGCGGCTGGGAGTTCGCCTTCCAAGCCAACGGATCCGGAGCACTATGGACCCACAACGCCAACGGCACCACCACCAACCTCTCCCTCGGCATGGCAACAGGCACCAGCCCCTCGATCGTCTGCCTCACCACCAGCGGAGTCGAGATCGCCTTCCAAGCCAACACCGGAAGCCTCTGGCTCTGGGGCGACGGCACCAACGGCGGCAACGAGAACCTGGGCATGGCCACCGGAACGAGTCCCGCCATCGCGGCCATCGCCAACGGCGAATGGCAAGCCGCATTCCAAGCCAACACCGGCATCCTCTGGACCGTCGGCAATGCACCCGGCAGCAACACCGGCAACGCCATGGCAGCAGGCACCAACCCATCCATCATCGCAACCGGCGGTGAAACCTACGCGCTCGCCTGGCAGTCGAGCAGCAACGATCTGACCACGATGGCGTACGACGGCCAACCCGCCAACAGCGGCCACGTGATGACCGCGGGCACCAGCCCGGGACTCGCCCCCTGACAGCAACAGTCACCACTCCGCAAAAGAAGTTTAAAAAGACCAGATGGCGTGCCGGTGCCGCCGCCTCAACACGAGTTAGCGGCATCGGCACGCGCCATTCGGAAACCCCAGCGCGCATATCAAGGCAGCCGCGCCCGGCTGTCGAAATCAACGTCGGGCAAGCGCAATAGAGGCCTCAGTGGGAACGGCACTTCACTCGAACGGACGGAAGCCAGCTCCGATCTCGTGCGTCAGGGCACGGCCGCCGCTAGCATGGGTTTCGGTGACAAACCCGGCCCATCGCGCCGCCCCCATGCCGGTTTTCCGGCCGGATTGTGGGAGCCGTGTGGGAGCGCGCGTCCTGCTCACGGGTGCGTACGGTAGTGTACGGGTGCGATGATTTGCCCCGCGAAAGCGGTACGCATGCGACGACAGTGGACGCAAGTCCATAGGCTGACCCGCCTAAGAGTGTCAAGCAGCTGACTCTTAATCAGCGGGTTCGGGGTTCGAATCCGTGCCCGCTGCCGGACGTCCCGTTCGGTCGGTCTGACGGGGGAGGGGATCGTATCTCGTGGGCTGGTCGACGTCAGTTCCTCGCTAGATCCCAGTCTTCTGGCCAGGGCTTGCGGCGCTTCGGATCGTGGGTTGTGTTTGGCGGGAGATAGTCAGGGTCGCGGCCGTCGAGGTATGGGCGTAGGTCCTCGCGGCTCGGCGTGATCGCGTCGAAGTCCACGTCCGCGAGTGACGCCGGCGCTTTGGTTGGATCGAGTCTGTCGGCGAGTGTGAGACCTGCGTCGCGCCATTGTTCGAGGTTCTCGGCAGTAGAGTGCTGGCCCAGGGACTTTGCCTCGGTGGCTCTAGCTTCGAGGATCGAGCAGATTTCGCGGAGATCGCGAGCGTCGCGCCAGGCGTTGAGCGCCGCTACGAGCGTCCTGTGCCGGAGCGCGTCCACGGCTCGGGGGACTGCAGCGGCTTTGGCGGCTGCCCAGTCGTGTTGCGCTCGTTCTAGAGCCTGCTGGTGCAGCTTCGCTTGCCGGTCCACTGCTTCAGCGTGCTCGGCGATTTCCTTTCTTCGTCGGCTGATGTCGCTGAAGATCTTCGGGATTCTTGTTTCAAGCGTGCCGCCTGGTTCTTCTGCCCAGGTGAGGGGCCTCATTGCGCTGGTGCCGTCGAGGTAGTCGCGATGATCGATCAGCAGCCTGAGACGGCCCGATGTTGCATGTTCGTCGCGACGCATGTGCCACAGGCGTGGATCTGGATCGGAGGCGCCCGATTCTTTGTCTTCGACGAGGATGAGGGTCCAGGGCCTGTCTTCGACGAGGTAGCCGAGCTTGGCGTATTTGCCGCGCCGACGCAGTATCACGCTCTGGTCCTGGTTCGCGGCTGCTGCGTTGAGCTTGACGAGGAAGGCGACGGCGCGGGCGTGATGTGATTCACTGACGGCGATCGCGGCGGGGTTCACGACCAGCTGCTGGTGCAGCGTCTCTTCTGCGGTCTCAGGCTTGCGTAGGTTCAGGCGGATGCGGTTCCAGTCGGTCTCATCCGGCGCTTCCGCGTCCAGTAGGCGGATGATGAGGTCGCCGCTCGAGCGGCCAGTATGACGAAGTAGCGTGCCCTGCGGTACTAGCTTGTGGTGCTTGGCTGCGTGTATCGCGGCGCGATACGCCGCGCGATCGGCCTCGGACGGCTCTACGAGTCGTAGCGTCTTGTCGGGCGCCGCGTCGAGTCTCTCGATGAGAGCCTGTCCGTCTGCACGGGTGGCCTTCGCGCGCGCTCGTGGTGGTTCGGTCGCACGGCCATTCTGTGGGACAGTCGGATCGACTGATCGGCGCGCCATGCGTTCATGATGCCGCGATGTGAGACGTTCGGTACATGCATTGGCCTGGAGTTGTCACGTAAATCCCCACACCCAGGTTTCAGGCGGCCGTTGCCATCTGCTGTTGCCAGGCGATACGTGCTTCGATGGGGGTTTGGTACTCGAGCGAGGAGTGCAGGCGTCGCTCGTTGTAGCTCTTGATCCACTCGTGCTGGCACGCCGTCAAATCGCCTACCTCCGCGCAGCGAACTATGCGCGAACCGAGGAGACCTGGGCTCGGACCGTACTCTTGAACGTCTCCCGCGGCTTGCGGCACAGTCGGCTCGTCCGGTTCTCCCGCGATGGCGGGGAGATCGCGGGTGCGTCCGCCCGCTACCTGATCACGCGCCAGCCGTCGGGAACGCGCATCATCTTGCTGGTCTTTCGTGACGCGCAATCGACTGATCGTGACTAGAGCAGGCGGTCTGTGGCGGCGAGCGCCCTGAGCGCAAGGGTGAGCCAGCGCTCCCGGTCCGCCAGCGGTGTCTGGGGGCCGGGCGAGCTGGTGAGTAGCAGAGTGACATCGCTTGCCGTGACGTCGGCTCGCAGATCGCCGTCCCGGTGTGCGGAGGCGACCAGGAGTTCGAGTGTGGCTTCGGCTTGGTCCTGGACTTCGGGCGGCAGACATGGGCCGTCGGTCGGGCTCAGTTCGCGTAGCAGTCGTTCTTCTTTGATGTCCACGACGGCGCGGCGGAGCAGCCCGGCGAGCTCCGTCCAGCCGCTGCTGGATCCTGAGGAGACGCGGATGACCGCTTCGGTGTGGGTGGTGGAGATCTCTTGGCCGAGCTCGGTGAGGATCGCCTCGAGTAGGCGGGTCTTGTCCGGGAAGTGGCGGTAGACCGTGCCGACCGCGACACCGGCTTCGCGGGCGATCTCCTCCATCTCGACGGCGTGCCCACGGGCCATGATCAGTGATCGGGCCGCCCGGGTGATGCCCACCCGGTTGCGGGCCGCGTCCGCGCGCAGTCGTACTTCAGCGCTTGCCATATCTGAAGCGTACCGTCTCGCACGCAAAGATGAATCTGTGGTTCACTATACTAAAATGAACCACCTATTCATGTTAGGGGCCGGCATGGCAGCCTGGACAACCTCCGATATCCCCGACCAGCACGGTCGAACCGCCCTGGTCACGGGCGGGAACGCCGGGTTGGGCCTCGCTACCGCCCGGGTGTTGGCCGAACGCGGAGCCCAGGTGATCCTCGCCTCCCGGAACCTCGACAAGACGAATGCCGCCGCTGCGGCGATCGAACGGGACCTGCCTGGTGCGCAGATCAGCGCGGTCGATTTGGACCTCGGCAGTCTCGCCTCGGTGCGTGCCGCGGCCGGGCGGATCAGGGCCGAGCATGCACGGCTCGACCTGCTGATCAACAACGCGGGGGTAAACAAGATCCCGGGAGTGACCGGCGACGGATTCGAAGTGCAACTCGGCGTCAATCACTTCGGCGCGTTCGCGTTGACCGGGCTGCTGCTCGAACCGCTCCTGTCCACCCCCGGATCACGCGTCGTCGCGGTCACCAGCGTGGTGCACCGCTCGGCGCGTCTGGATCCGTCGAACCTCGCCACCACAGGCAACGACAACCACAACTACGCGCGCTCGAAACTGGCCAACCTGCTGTTCACCTACGAGCTCGCCAGGCGCCTGGCGCGAAGCGGCGCGCAGACGCTGGCCACCGCTGCCCACCCGGGTATCGCCAGCACGGATATGTCCCGCAAGGACGCCCCGCCGGCAGTGGACAGGTTCTTCGGCGGCGTACTGGGTCGCACCCCCGCACAGGGGGCCCTGCCCACCCTGCGCGCGGCTACCGACCCCGCCGCCGCCAACGGCGACTTCTTTGGTCCCGGCGGTTTCGCCGGGATCTTCGGTGCTCCCGCCAAGACCCGCTCCCGGGGAGCTTCCCATGATGAGGACCTCCAGCAGCAGCTGTGGAGGGTCTCCGAACACGCGACGGGCGTGACCTACCGCTTTCCGTCGGCGTAACTACCGGGCCGCTCGACATTCCGGATCCGTTCCGAACGTCGAGCGGCGGAATCAAGCAGCAGACCACAAGGAGAGGCAAGATGACCACAGAAGTTCACCAGGCATCCTCCGAGACCGACAAGGCGGCGACCGCCGGCTTGGAGGTCATCGGCACGGCGCTGTACCGGGGAAAGACCTACCGCCTGATCCACGAGGGCGAGCGCGAGCTGATCTGGCTCGACTACTCGAACGAGCACCTCACCTGGTCGCAGGCCGAGGCCTGGGCGGCCGGCCTGAACGAGCCGGGCACCCTTGCCTACCAACTGGAGCCCGGCGTCCAGGTGAGCTGGGAGGGCGGCTGGCGGCTGCCCGCCACACCGCACGCCGCCTACGGATTCGGGTACGACGGGACCTCGAGCGCCGGGTTCAACGTGGCCAGCAGCGACTTCGGCCACCTCTTCTACACGTCGCTGGGCAACGTGGGCAACCAGGGTCCGGACGGCTCGTTCCCCCTTCGGAACGCCGGTCTGAAGAACACCGGGCCGTTCGAGAACCTCAAGAGCGACTTCTACTGGCTCAACGAATACGCCGAACATCCTGCCCTCGCCTGGTTCTTCGGGACACACATCGGCTACCACGGCGAGGACGAGAAGGACTGGCCCTTCAACTATGCGATCGCCGTACGCGGCGGGCAGGTGACCCGCACCTCGCTCACGCCCGTCGGCACCGTCACCTACGAAGGCAGCGAGTACCAGCTGATCTGGGACGAGTCCCAGAGCCTGATCTGGCTGGACTACACCTCAGGCTTCAACAACTGGTTCAAGCAGACCGAATGGGCTGCCGGGCTGAACACGGAGGCCACCCTCACCTACCACCTGGACCCGTCTTTCGAGATCGCCTGGACCGGCGACTGGCGCCTGCCCGCGACCGAGGACGGGCCCGCCCACTACGGCTACGACGGCACCAGCCTGTGCGGCTACAACACGGGCAACAGCGAGTGGACCGGGCTCTACTACAACGCCCTGGGCAACAAGGCGCTGCAGGCCGTCGACGGGACGGTGCCCGAGCTCCCCGACCCCTCCAGCAGCCCGGTGGACGACGACGGGGCCTTCGACTTCGCCGCGGCCTTCGGCCCGATCTTCGCGAATCAGGGCCCGTTCGAAAACCTCAAGGCCGAGCACTACTGGTCGAGCACCGAGTACGGCAGCTACCCGGCGAAAGCCTGGTACCTCATCACAGCGGTCGGCTACCTCGGCACCATCAACAAGCAGTTCCACTTCAGCTACGCCATGGCGGTGCGCCCGGCGGAGGTCCGGCGCAGCGCAACGTGACCCGATCGCCGAAAGCCACGGCGAGCAGGTCCCCGCGATCGAGCAGGAGACCGCAGCGGTCACGACGAGGCCACCAAGCGGGTGCAGGCCGCCCCAGCGCCTGATCCGGCGAGCGCGACCGAACACGTCGTCGCGATCCCATCGGTGCCCGACACCGCGGACCCAGGTCAGCTCACAGGTGCCGAGCTCCCTAATGGAAGGTAGTCAACCTCGACTTGACCCACGAACCTGAAGCCGACCCGACGTCCGCGTGTACGGCGAGGATGTCGGGTCGGCGGGATCTTCGGCGTCACCAGGGTCCAGCAGGCCCGCTTCAGCGCACAGCGCGTCTTCGACACCTGATCTCCGAGAGCGTGATCCTCGGCTCAGTGGTCGGCGCCTCGATGACCGGGATGCTTCCGGAGGCCGAGATCCTGCGGTGACTTCCTGTGGGTCGCCTTCGACCAGCTGGTCGAAGGCGACCAATGTCCGCTCCATCAACCGGCGGTCTTCACCCGCTGACACGGCGTCTTGGGGTTGCCTCTGGGCCCCGCGCCACGCGTACGGGCGGCAAGCCGGGGGAGGACGCCAGCTGCCGCGGCACCATGGACAGGGTGTCGGCGTTCAGGGCTAACCCCCATGGATGGCTAGCACTCATAGAGCTGAATCGCGTCGGTGGCCGAAGAGGAGGACGACGCGCCAGCGTAGTTCTGGACGGGGACCACGGCGCAGTTCTTCGTCACCCAAGCCTCGATCTGGTTCGTGCCGGTCGGCGACATGTAGACGAACTTCACCTGGCCGTCTGCGACGTACTGCTCGAACTGCGCGAGCGCGGGGGTTGGCGCCTGACCGGAGAAGCCGCCGAGGGTGAGGACAGGGACTCCGAAGCGCAAGATGAACGGTGCCGCCTGCATCCAACTGGTGACGGTCAGGGTGAACGCCGCGCCGGAGTCGTGCGCTCGAACGTAATTCAGCAGGCTGATTTGGGATGCCGTGGGCGACGCGTCGGTGACCCACATGCCGTTACCGCCGCCACCCGCTGCGTCGCTCGTGCCACGGAGCGCGGCGCCGCCACTGAATCCTCCACCGCCGCCGAACCCGCCGGAAGGGCGTCCGGAGCCGGATCGGGAGCCACCGCTGAAGCCGCCGCCACCACCGAATCCTTGGCGCTGGCCGCCGCCTCCGCTTAAGCCGGAGCCGCTTGGGCCGACCGTGCCCATGGCAAGGCTCTGCGTATCACCCGCAGTGAGCACCGAGGAATCCCACGTCGCGGCGCCCATACCGGCTACGAGGACACACAGAGCGCACACCGCCGCGAACACTCGGCGGGGGGTTGCGACTCGGCTGCGCCCGAGGACTATGGCCGCGATCGCGCCGACCGCCACGGCGATCAGCAGCGGGACCAGCCAATCGCGATACCCCGTGGAGCTCGAAGCGATGACGCTCGCCCACACCGCCGTCAGCGCGATCGTGACGGGCGCGGCCCACGCGGCGTGAGTGCCCTCACGCCACCCTCGCCACAACTCCACGGCTCCCACCCCGCTGACCGCCGCGAGCGCGGGAGCGAGCGTGACGACGTAGTACGAGTGGATTGTGCCTGCCGAGTACGCGGCGGCGAACACGACGATCCAGACCGCCCACATCACCACACCCGCGCGAACCGGATCCGTGCGCGCAGCGTTACGTCGCTGCCAGAGCACGATCACGATCGAGACCACGGCCAAGGGATAGAGCCAGCCGACCTGTGTCGCCTGTGCGGATTGAAACATGGTGGCCAGACCGCCCGAACTCGATCGGCCCGCCGGGGCGGCGGCTGCGCCCTGGGCGCCGATTGCACCTACGCTCGACGGGCTAATGCTGAGGGAGCTGAAGCGGATAAGGCCGTTGTAGCCGAAGACCATGCTGAAGGGGTTGTTGTTCGTCGTGCCGTCGATATACGGGCGGTCGCCCGTCGGCACGAGAGCGACGATCACCACCCACGACAGGGAGACCGCCACCGTGATAAGCCCTCCGATGAGCACGTGCACGGCGCGCTTGAGTGCCTTCGGCGGCGCTGCGAGCAGGTAGGTCACCGCGATGGCTGGGAACGCCGCCCACGCCTCGAGCATCTTGCACTGGAACGCGGCACCGACCCAGAGACCGGCCAGTGCGAGTGAGCGCAGCCGCCCGGTTGCCGCTGCTCGTAGACCAGCGGAGGCCGCGAGGGTGAGGCACATGACGTAGCAGGCCTCTTCGTTGTTCGTGTGCCCGAGGGCGACGACCGCCGGCGTCAGCGCCAGCAGCCCGGCCGCGATCACGGCCTGCGCCTGGTCGGCCCAGCAGCGCACAAGCCGGTAGGTCACCGCCAGGGTGATCAGGGATTCGAGGATCTGCGGCAGGTCGAGCGCCCAGCTGTGGAAGCCGAAGAGCCGCGCGGACAGGGCCTGCGGCCAGAGGTAGCCGGGGATCTTGTCGATGGTGATCGTATTCGCCGGAGTGAACGAGCCGAAGAAGAAGGCCTTCCAGCTCTCGGACATGCTGCGCGCCGCCGCGCCGTAGAAGGCGTTGTACTCGCCACCGCCCATACCCCAGCAGTCCAGAACAACGGCGCACGCTGCGATGGCGACCAGTGCGGGCAACACCCAGCGGGGGCGGTCTCGGGCGGGGCGCACGATGTGCTGGGCGCCCTGCTCCGCCGCTCGTCGGACGGAGGCGGTGATAGCAAACATGGGCTCAAGTTTTCTCAGCCTCAATGAAAGAAGACTGAAAACATCAGTCCTCTGCATTTGTATTTCGCCTGTTGAAAGCTGGTGGTCTAGCCCACTACGTGCGGAGATCCCGCAGCGTGAGAAGAGCCCAAGAATCGCATCGGCACGTGCTGCCGACTTGGGCGCTGCCGCGACCACGTCTACCAGTCAAGCGGCGGATGGCGGGACGATAATGAGTCGATGTGACTTTGTCACTGTCTCGTAGCAGTCTTCGGATGTAGCCCTTTTCTCATGGATCTCAAAGGTTTTGCTCATGAGGCCCGGAAACCTTGGCTCCTGTTCCGCTCATGAAGCGATACGGACCGTAAGGGAGCAAGGGGAAGAGGCATGGGACGGTTGGGAAGGCGTGCGGGCAGACGAACCCTCTCGGTGCGTTTCGGTGCGATCGCGCTGGCGGGCGCGGCTGGGCTCGGTCTGCTGGCGGCATGTTCAGCTAGCTCGAGCGGTAGTGGTGCCGGTTCAAGTAATGCCACACAATGCGCTCACCCGACCGGCAGATTCACCGGCGCTCACCCGACTGCGTTCCCGAGCGGGCTGCACAGCAGGCCCGCCGGAGCGCCGAGCGGGGGTTTCCGCGGTTGTGGTGGATTCGGCGGCGCCGGTGGCGCCGCACCCACGGCCACAAGCAGTGGCTGACAGGCTGTTCGGTAGATCGTTTGCGGCGGGCCGGAGTCACAGGGGCCGTCCGACTCGACGCGACAGTGTCCCGAGCCGGAGGCGTTCTTCCTGTGCCCGCCGCGATGCCTCCGGGGAGCCGAAACGATCTCACGCATGACGGGCTGCACAGGTACGCGGGCGCACGCAGATGCGGCCGCCGCGGGTAGGGTGAGAGTCGTGGATTGGCTGGCGTGGCATGACGATTACGACCGGCCCGATTGACAACTGTCGGCGGGTTTGCAGATCGTTCAGACCCAGATTCGGGCCGTGCTTGACGCCAGCCAGCCCGGTCCGCCCCAGGTCATCAGGCTTATGCGCCGGCCAGCGGTGTGGATCTGCTGGAGGTGCCTGCCGACTATGTGAGGCGCGATGAGGTATGGGCGCGGCTGGTCGAGTTGGATGCCCGCACCACAGCGCTTGCCGCGGCTGCGGTTCGTGCCGCCGGACTAGACCGGGTGGAGGTCGTGACCGGAGACGCGGCGCTCACCGACTGCTAGCGCGGTATGGTCCCCGCGGATCTCGTGCTGGCCTGGGGTGTCTTCGGCAACATCACAGATGAGGACATCGAGCGCACGATCGAAGCCTGCACTCAGGTGTGTCGCAGCGGTGGCACACACATGAGCAGTACGGTGGCTGTTGATGAGGAGCTGCATTCCCGAGACGCCCGTCGGCGTGCCGCCTGTTGTGACGCCAGCCAGGATTGGATGCCTCCCTTCGGGAAGGTCGGCCATCCAATCCTGGCTGGTTTCTTACATGCTCGTGCCTGTTGGCTGCTTCAGCGCAATGATCAGCGCTGATCGGGCGGTGCACGGTGCCGGCGAATTCGGGACGAACCGGCCTCACGCCAACGGTTCGGGCACGGGTGTGCGCAGTCGGTGGTCTCGCGGATGGAAGCGAACAGCCTCAGGTGATGTTGCACTTGGCGGTAGAGAAGACGCCGAAATCGCGGCCTCGACGTTTCCCGGTCGTCTCCCGCATGAGGAACGTGATGATGAACAGGCAGATGACCTCCGTGCCCGCCATGAGGTGCAGGCTCCAGCCGTAGCCGGCGAAGGAGTGGTAGCCGCCTCCCGCCGAGATCATGACGCCGATCAGCAGCGGCATGAGGGCTCCGAGGCCCTGATAGAAGAGCTGTAAGGAGTTAGAAATTCCGACCGTGCCGTGCTCTGCGGAGTCCGCGCCCCAGGCGTAGAGGATGGGGAAGACGGCGTTGCTGCAGACGCCGAACACCAGCTGGAAGAACACCAGCGCGAAGGTGGATGCCGTCGTGAATTGCAGCAGTTCCACGGCGACGGCAAGCCAGACGCAGCAGAAGATCATGATGGTCTTTCGCCCAAGCTTGTCGGAGACTGCGCCCCAGACGATCTGCCCGAGGCCGCCGGTCAGGGTGAACAAGAAGGCGGCCGCTGCGGCCGCTGCCGCGGTGTAGTTGCCGATGTCGACGAGATAGAGCGGGATCCACGTCGAGACGCCCCAGTACATGGCGATCTGCAGGCCCGACGCCAGGGCGCCGAAGTGCACGTTGGGGTTGCGCAGTGCGCGTCCGAAGGCGCCGGGCGCGGCCTTGGTGTCGCCCGCGTCCTCGCCGAGGGCCATCTCCGCGTTCTGCGTTCGGGCGAAGTCGACGACCATCGCGTAGCGCTGACGGGTAGAGGTGAACCAGTAGAGCGCCAGGAACGGCAGTGCGGTGACCGGGAAGACCAGGTAGGCCATGCGCCAGTTGTTGTTGGTCGAAGCGAGGATCAGGGCAATGACCTGGGAACCGAGGAACGTTCCCCAGGGGAATCCGGTGTGGTGGGCGCCTTGGGCGAACCCGCGCCGGTTGCGGGGCCACCACTCCGACACGGCGGTGACCTCGATGACCTCGCCGACGCCGACGGCGAAGTACCGAACGAGTGAGATCGCCAGGAACCCTGCCAGGGCCCCCGAGATCCAGTTGATGCCCGCGAGGAAGCAGGTGCCGAGGTAGACCGATGCGACGGTCAGTTGTCGGTACTTGCGCGCCCAGCCTTGACCGCCGCGGTCGACCCAGGTGGAGAGTACCGGGGCCATCATTCCGCGCGCGCACATGAACAGGCCGATGATGAGCCCGAGTTGGCCGGGGCTGAGCGAGAAGTCGTCGGCGGTCAGCGTCGACGTCGAGAAGATGATGTTGGTGGCGTTGGCGTTCATCGAGTACACGAGCCAGAGCACGACGAGCATCAGCCACGACGACGGGTGCGCGTAGCGCGTCCTCGTCGTTCGCGCGAAGCGGTGCTCCCGCTCGGGCTCTGCCCACGGCGGATGCCGCGGCTGGTATCTCCGACATAGCTTTCTCCCTGTAGTCGACGTTGACTCAGAACTGGGCCAAAGTTGGAACGAGTTTTGACATGCCTCCGGGTGGATCTCCCGCCGTAGAGGGTGTCCGTCCGGCTGGCCAGGATCGGGTCGAAACCGCCTGTCCTGGCGGGTCCCTATGCACGCAGGTGCGTGTGCTTCGCGGAAGGGCGCCGCGATGTTCGGTCGATCGCTGCTGAGTTGAGAGCGCATGGCATTGCGTCACGCGCTCACGCGATCTGACCTAACCCGGTTCAGAGACGGTTGTGATGAAACCTTCTCTGACCGGGTCGATTGGAGCGGCCCGCATTCGGGACGCGGTGACTTCCGGGTGTTAGCGCGTCGCAGTCGGCGCGCGCTCCACTCCGGTGCTCTGATGGCTCCGCCGAAAAATGCGGTGGAGCCATCGTGCTTAGAGCAGCAGCCGCATCGGTGTCTCGATGAACTCGCGCAACGCGGAGAACCAGCGGGCCGCTAGGGCTCCGTCCACCGGGCGGTGGTCAGCTGAAAGAGTCAGCGTCATCAAGTCGGCTGCCCGTAAGGTGCCGTCGTCGGCGACGACTGGGGAACGTACGGTCGTGCCTACGGCGAGGATGGCGGCCTGCGGCGGATTGATGATCGCGCTGAACTCCTCGACACCGAACATACCGAGGTTGCTGATTGTGATAGAGCCTCCTTCGAGGTCGCTCTGGCGCAGGCCGCCGTTGCGGGCTTGCTCGCTGAAGGCGCGGACCTGTGCGGAGACGGCTGATACGGACAGAGCACCGACGTTCCGGAGCACGGGGGTGACGAGGCCGGTATCGGTGGCGATCGCCACGGAGATGTCGACATCGCGGTAGCGATGGACGGCATCGGGCGTCCAGGTCACGTTCATCTCGGGGATCTGGACGTGGGCCTTGGCGATGGCCTTGATGAGCAGGTCATTGACAGAGATCTTGACGTCGCCGGCCGCGTTGAGTTGCTGCCGTAGGGCGAGTAGCTCTGTTACCCGCACCCGTCCCTTGAGGTAGAAGTGGGGGGCGTTCTGCTTGCTCTCGGTGAGTCTGCCGGCTATGGCGCGGCGGATTCGGGAGTGCGGAATCGTCTCGAACGCCCGCTCTGGTCCGGGTGCACGCACCGGCGGCGCCGGGACCGACGGCCCGGAATCGTTGGCCGCAGCTACCGGCGCTGGGGCCCCCGCTTCTGCAGCAGTGAGTGTCGCGGCCTGCCGGTCCCGGGCGGCGATGGCGCCGTTGATATCGGCTCGGCGGATGCGACCGCCCGGTCCGGAACCGCTGATGGATTCGAGGGCGACGCCGGCCTCGCGGGCCAGGCGCCGCGCCAACGGGCTCACGAATATCCGGTGCGGGGGCTGGGGCGCAGGGGCTGCGCTGGCTGGAGCCACGGAGACGGGCTTGTCGGGCACGTCTCGCCGCACGGCTTCTTTGAGTTCCGGCGGCTCTGCGACGCCGAGGGTGACGAGTAATGCCTCGAGATCGGCCACCTCCTCGCCTGGCGCGCCGATGACCGCGATCGGGCTGCCGACTTCGACCTCGTTGCCCGCCGGGACGAGGGTCTTGAGCAGGGTTCCGTCGGTCATCGCCGGGACATCCACCTCGGCCTTTTCGGTCTCGACCACGACGAGCGGGTCGCCCGCGCCGAATCCGCCGCCCTCACTGACGGGCCAGGCGGAGAGGACCGCCGTCGTTGAACCGGCCGCGACCTCCGGCATTCGGAGCAGGTCAGCCATGGTTTCCTCCGTGTTGCATCGATGGCGGCGGTTCAGTGACCGGTGATCTTCTTGAGCTGTGCGGCGGCCTCGTCGGTCTGCGCGATGGCCGCGCGCTCGAGAACTTTGCTGATGCTCGGGGAGGCCTCGCCGCCGGTCACCCGCTGCACGGGCTGGTCCAGCCAGTCGAAGTAGCGCCGCTGGATCTCGTCCGCGAGCCATGCCCCGTACGACGTACCGAGAGCTCCCTGCTCGGCGATCAGGACGTTGTTGGTCTTCTGGATGCTCGCGCCGATGGTGTCCCAGTCGATGCTCGCCCGGTCCAGCCAGCGCAGATCGACCACCTCGGCGTCCACGTCGCCCTGCTCTACGGCCTCGAGCACGTACTGGGTCATGGCGAGGTAGGTCAGGACGGTGACCTCTGAGCCCGACCGGCGCACCGCCGCTTTGCCAGGGGGGAGGTGGAAGTCGTAGTCGGTTGTCGGTACCTGACCGGTGGTCGAGTAGAGGTCGACGTGCTCGAGAACGACCACGGGATCGTTGCAGCGCAGCGCGCTGTTCATCAGCCCGATGTAGTCGAAGGGCGTCGACGGGGCGACGATGCGCCAGCCGGCGGCGGTGGCGAGTATGCCCGCTGGATCCATCGAGTGCTGAGAGCCGTATCCGGTGCCCATCGCGACCTTGCTGCGCAGCACCAGCGGGACGTCGCTGCCGCCGCCGAACATGTGCCGCGCCTTGCCGATCTGGTTGAACAGCTGGTCTGCGGCCACCCACATGAAGTCGGCGTACATGAATTCGACCACTGGCCGATATCGCCCCTCAAGCGCGATGCCTCCCGCGAGGCCGGCGAAGGCGTTCTCACTGATGGGCGTGCCGAGGATGCGGTCGGGAAATGCCTCGGCCAGTCCGCGGGTGGCACCGTTCGTGCCTCCCTTGAGGCGGTGCACGTCTTCGCCCAGCACGACGACGCGATCGTCCTCGGCCATGCGCCGGTGCATCACGTCGGCGACCACGTCGATGAATCTGCGTTCCTCGGTGCCATCGGCGAAGTCGGAGAGTTCGGCGGTGCGCGCCTCGTTGAACTCGCTGAGGTCTCCGCGGATGCCGACGTCACGGAAGCCGGGATCCGGCCACAGGTGCGCCTTGATCTGACGCTGGCCCGGTTTGCCTCCCGGCACGGCCTCCAGCAAGTCGCTCGCTACGGTCTCGATTTCCTCGCGCGCACGCTGCTTGCAGCCCTCGGCCTCCTCCTTGGTGAGCAGGCCGCGCCTGACGAGGTGAGACGAGAGCAGCGCGAGCGGGTCGCGCTCGCGCCATTGCTGTTCTTCTTCTTTGGAGCGGTAGCCGAAGGCGCTTCCAGGGAACGGGCCGTTCTGGTGGAAGTAGCGGTAGACGTCGGCTTCCACAACCGACGGACCGAGGCCCTGCCTCATGTGCGTGACCGCCTCGGTGGTGGCCAGGAAGACGGCGAGCGGGTCCATTCCGTCTACACGCCAGCTTGGGATGTTGAACCCGAGACCCCGCGCTGATAGTCGCGGTTCGGCCGTGACCTCGTCGACGTGGGTCGAGACCGCGTACTGGTTGTTCTCGATGAAGAAGCAGACCGGTAGCTTCCACGCTCCGGCGAGGTTGAGGCTCTCGAGGACTGAACCGATGTTGACCGCTCCGTCACCGAAGTACGAGACCGAGACCGCATCTGTGCCGGCTTGGCGCGCCGACCAGGCGAAACCGGCAGCTTGCGGTACTCCGCCGCCGACGATCGCATTGGTCCCCATGGCGCCGGCTTCGCGCCACTGCAGGTGCATCGAGCCGCCGCGGCCGCGGCAGTATCCGTCGGCCAGACCGCAGATCTCGGAAAGCGTTCGCGAGAGCACGGTGCGCACAGCGTCCGGGAGCGGAGCCCGGGGGTCCATTCCGTCCGGGGCCACGTATCCCAGCGCCTTGGCCAGAAACTGGTGGTGTCCGCGATGCGAGCCGTTCACGTAGTCGCTGCTGGTCAGCGCGAACACCGAACCGACGGCGCCGCCCTCTTGGCCGATGCTGGAATGCGCGGGCCCGTGAACTAGCCCCTGCGAGGCGAACGAGAGAACCTGCTCCTCAAAGGTGCGGATCAGGAGCGTCTGACTGAACATCGACATCAGCAGCGCGGGATCGGCGTTGTCCCAGTCCTTCTTGGTTGCGACGAGCTCGACCCAGGGCGACGCCGGGGTGAGTTTCTTGTACGTGGGCACAACGCCTCCTGATTTGAGCACGCGGCTTGGCCGAGCAGGAACGCACGGCTCGTGCGTTCTCCCAAACTCCCCCCGGATGGATCCACATGCAAGGATACGTTATGAGGTTGTTACTTTTCTATTTCAGATAGGGGCATTGACTAGCAGCGTTTCAGGGGGGAGGGTCTGGAGTGCAAGGCACATGGATCCAATGGAGGATGATCATGTCGAAGACGACGAGCGGCTCCCCGGCCCTGAAGGAGTTCGAACTGGACTCGTGGTGGGAGGCGGTGCTCGCCGAACTCAACGCCGACGCGGAGTGGGCGGAGGCCACCAAGTACTTCCCCGCGCGAATCGAGTTCCGCGGCGAGCACGCCTCCTGGACCGTCGACACGCGCGACGGGCGGGCCGTCTCCGTTCGGCAGGGCGCGCACCCGCAGGGGTCCGACATCACGATCGCCGCCCCGGACGCGGAGTGGCGCCGCGTGATCGACGGCGACACCGACTGGTTCCAGGGCACCTCGCCCGGGCTCGGCCAGATCGCCGTGGAAGGCGACGGCATCGCCGCCATGCGCAACGTCAAGGCCATGTGGCTGCTGCTGGGCGCGCTCTCGCGAGCCGGCAAGGCCGCGGCCGAGCCCGGCCCGTATTCGCCGGACCCACACGCCGACCGCCACACCGCCCTGACCGGCCGCTACATCGTGGTCAACGGCTTGCGGACGTACTACGAGGAGGCGGGAGAGGGCATCCCGATCGTCTGCATCCACGCGGCCGGGCAGGACACCCTGATGTACCGGCACGTGCTCGAAGGGCTCTCGGACGAGTTCCGTGTGATCTCCATCGACGCACCCGGTCACGGCAAGACCCTTGAGCCGGAAGGCGGAGCGTTCCGCGACATCAGCGACCACGCCGATTTCAACGAGGCCTTCATGGAAGCGCTCGGCCTCGAAAACCCGGTCATCGTGGGCTGCTCGATGGGCGGCAACATGGTTCTCGAACTCGCCGCACGCCGTCCAGGCTTCTACCGCGCCGTCATCTCGGCCGAGGGCTCGGACTACACCCCGACGGTCAGCGACACGCTGCTGGAGATGCTGATCCTCAACGGCGCTCAGATCCTCGAAGGCTGGTCCGAGTCGATGACCGGCCACCGCACACCCCCGGGCCGCGCACGCGAAGTCGTCTGGCAGTTGCGCCGCGTCTGCCCCGAGGTCATCGCAGCCGACCTCACCGGTTACGCGGGCTTCGACCGGCGCGAGCACGTAGGCCGCATCAAGAGCCCGGTACTGCTGCTGCGCGGCGACGCGGACTGGCTGGTTCCGCAGGCCATGGTCGAGCAGGTCGCCGGCCGGATCCCCGGAAGCCGCATCGCCGTACTCGAAGGCACCGGCCACTACCCCATGATCGAGAACCCCGTCGAGTTCAACGAGGCCGTCCGCGGCTTCGTCAAGGAGACCGTTCAGTGAGCGGATCGGCCCTCGACGCGTCGTTGCCTCGCGGCCTGCCGGATCCGCTCGCGGGGCTGCCGGTCGCCCAGGTAGGAATCCTGGTGCCCGACCTGGCCAAGGGTATCGCCACGTGGTCTTCGTTGCTGGGTACCGACGACTGGCTGGTCTACACCTACGGCCCCGAGAACGTTCCGCACCTCGAATACCGCGGGGCCCCGGGCATCTTCAGGATGCACCTCGCGCTCACTGGCAGCGGTCCACAGGTGGAGCTGATCGAGTCCCTCGAAGGGCCCAGCATCTACACCGAGTGGATCAGCGAGCACGGCTACGGCTTGCACCACCTCGGCTTTCGCGTGCCCTCCGCGGAACACGCCGTGCGCGAGGTGACCGCCGGTGGCGTCGAGCTCCTACAGGCCGGCAGCGGCTACGGGCAGGACGGCGACGGCGGCTTCGCGTACTTCGACACCCAGGACACCGTCGGTGTCATCGTCGAGGCGATCGAGGTACCCCGCCGACGCCGTCCTCCCGAACCCATCCCTGGGATCGTGCGGTGACAGTGGATGCCCGCACCGGCCTGCCGGGCTTGGCAGGCGTGGAACATATTGGCTTCACCGTGCCAGACCTCGAGGAGGCGACGCGATTCTTCACCACGGTGATCGGTTGCGAGCCGGTCTACACTCTCGGACCGTTCCGGTCCGACGGCGCGTGGATGACCGAGCACCTCAACGTCCACCCGCGGGCGGTGATGCGTCGCCTGCGCTTCTTCCGTTGCGCCAACGGCCCGAACTTCGAGATATTCGAATACGAGTCGCCCGAGCAGCAGCTTGCGCCGCCGCGCAACAGCGACATCGGCGGCCACCACCTCGCGTTCTACGTCCAAGACCTGGACGAGGCCGTCACCCACCTGCGTGCCCACGGCGTGACAGTCTTGGGCGAGCCCACGGCGAGTTCCGGGCCGAGCGAGGGACAGCGCTGGGTGTATTTCCTCACGCCCTGGGGCATGCAGCTCGAGCTCGTGTCCTACCCTGGCGGCAAGGCCTATGAGAAGGCCTCCGGCCACCAAGGTGGGGCTCCGAGCGTGCGGCTATGGCAGCCTGAAATGCCCGGATAAGCGCCACGTTAGGATCATCATGGACCCAAGCCTCGACGGATCGTCCTCCGTCGCCAGCCAGAGAGTCGCCGACACGCTGCGCAAGCGCATCCTCGCCGGCGAACTGGCGCCGGGCGCGAGAATCATGCAGGAAGAAGTGGCGGAGTCGCTCGGATCCAGCCGACTGCCGGTACGAGAGGCGCTGCGCATTCTCGATGCCGAGGGCCTGGTCGTCCTCAAACCCAACAGCGGGGCTTGGGTCTCCAAGCTCGACCTCGCCGAATGCCAGGCGACCTACAAGCTACGCGAACGGGTCGAACCGCTGGCATTGAGCGAATCAATCCCCGATCTCACGTCGGATGACCTGGCACGGCTCGATGAGATCCAAGCCGAGATCGAATCGAACGAGGATGTCGATCACTTCCTCGCTCTCGACCGGGAGCTGCACCTGATCACGTACTCGGGCTGCCAGATAGAGCAGTTGCTCACCATGGTCCAGCGGTTCTGGAATACCACGCAGCACTACCGGCGCGCGTACGCGCGGCTTATCGATCCTTACGGCCGCCAGCTGATCAACTTCGAGCACCGGCTGATTATCGAAGCGATCAAGAGGGGCGACCCTGTGGATGCCGAACGCTTCCTCGTCGGGCATATCCGGCGTACCCGCCTGGCCCTTTCACGCCACCCCGAGGTCTTCTACCACGAGTGATGCGAGGCTAGTACCTCTCGTTCCGACGGGCGCGTAGGTGCGCACCACTGCACCTACGCGGTCGGCGCTGGCGCATGGACGATTCCAATGATGATCGGCTTGGAAGCGGACAGGGTCGCTGCGCCATTTCCTGATCCCCGCGCGTGAGTCGCGGGCTTCAGTCACCCGGCCGCGTGGCTGGGGATACCAGCCGAGAGTTGGCGCTGTCCGCATGCCCCGCCGCTCCTCTCTGTAAGGGAACTGATGCAATGACGCAGTCTGCGAATACCCCTGGCACTCCGGCCCTGGAACTGCTCGTCGCGCCCTGGATCGACAAACTCGGCGCCGCCTTGGGAGCCCTTGAAGCCAACCGGCCGGATGACCTCGCCGCTGCGCGCTCGGCCTATGCCGACTGGTTCGGGTCGAGATTCCCTGCGCCGGACGGCGTCGAGTACGAGGACTTCCACGCTGGCGGGGTGCCTGCGATGCGGATGCGCCCTGCCCAGGTCGTCCCCGGCCGAGTCCTTCTCTACCTGCATGGCGGCGGATATCTGGTCGGCGCGCCCCGCGGATACCGCGGCCTGGTCGGTCGCTTTGCCCAAAGGCTGAGGGCCGAGGCGGTGGTCCCCGACTACCGCCTCGCGCCGGACGCCCTCTACCCGGCCGCGATCCTTGACAACCTCACCGCGTACGAGGCCCTCCTCGACGCGGGAGCCGACCCCGATCGCATTGTCGTCTCCGGCGACTCGGCAGGCGGCGCCATGGCAGTGGCTCTCCTTGTCGCGGCACGCGACAAGGGCCTGCCACTGCCTGCTGCGGCGGTGGCCATCTCGCCCTGGGCCAACCTCGAGCACACCGGAACGTCGATCGCCACCAAGGCTGACGCCGATCCGCTATGCACGCCCGCGGCGCTGCGCACGATGGCGAGCAACTACATGGGTGCCAACCCGCTCAACAGCCCATTGGCCTCACCGGTGTTCGCCGACGTCCGAGGGTTGCCGCCTGTCCAGATCCAAATCGGCGAGCGCGAAATCATGCTCAGCGACGCAGTACGCCTGGCCGAGCACCTGGCTGTGGCGGAAGTCCGGGTGAACCTCGAGGTGTGGCCCGGCATGCCGCACGTCTGGCACCTGTTCTCCGAGGACATCGACGACGCCGATGCCGCCCTCGACTCAGCCGTTTCCTTCCTCACCTCGCGCTTGCCGCAGAGCTAACCTCCCCGCCCCTTCCCCGACGCTGTGAGAGGCAACCATGAGTAACAACGAGACCGAGAAGACGATCAAGGTCAACGGAACGGAGCTCTTCGTCCGTGACACAGGGGAGCCGGATCTTCCGGTGGTCCTCGCCCTTCACTCGCTCTTCCTCGATGGCCGTATGTTCGAAGGCTTCAAGGACGCGGCCGCCGGCAGGTACCGCGTCATCCGTCCCGACTTCCGCGGACAGGGCAGGAGCGCCGCAGCGGAGGGCGACTTCATCCATCTGGACACGGTCACCGCCGACGTCGTTGCCCTGGCCGACGCGCTCGGTCTCAAGCAGGTGCACCTGCTCGTCCAGTCCATGGGCGGCGATGTGGCATTCCGGCTCGCCGTCGCACGCCCCAGCCTGATCAAGTCGATGGTCGTTCTCGGTTCCTCGGCGTGTTCAGAACCGGCCGACCAACTCGTGGTCTTCCGGGCGTGGGTCGACGATGTCGGCCGCCAAGGCTTCGTCGGTGAGGTCCTCCGGGAGACCATGGAGATCATGTTCGGCGCCACCACGCGCGCCAACTCCGAGAAGCAGGACATCCTGAAGCTCTGGGAGTCGCGTATCGCCGAGGTGCCCGCGACACTACGCCCCGCCATGGCGGGAGTCATCGAACGGGGCACCGCGGTCCACCTGCTCCCGCAGATCGGCGTTCCCGTCTTCATCGTCTCGGGCGAGGAGGACAAACCGCGCCCCGTCCCGTGGCAGGACGAGATGGCCGAGCACCTGCCCAACGCGACGCTGTGGCGCCTAGAGAAGATCGGGCACAGTCCGATCCTCGAAGCCCCGGACACGGTCCTCCCACGCCTCTTCCAGTTCTTCGACCAGGTGCAGAACAACGCTCAGGACTCCTGACAATGGTGGCTGTCTGACCGGCGGAAATATGAGATGTCAGGCCCGGTCCTCTGTGCGCTCGGGCGGCTGGTGCTCGAGAGGGTTCGCGGGCTCAGACCGTCGAGGAGGATGTCGAGTAGCCGATCGGCGGTGACCGTCTGGCCGGGCTGGTGGGCGACGGCGAAGATGCCGATCAGGCTTGCCGCGATCTCTTCGGCGGCGACGTCGGGCCGGAGGTCGCCGGCGGCGCGGCCTGCCTCGAGGGTCGTCGAGATCGCGTTCAGGAGTTCGTCCCGGGTCCGAGTGTGACCGGCGGCGCCGGACTCGATCACTGTGAGCAGCGTGTCGAGCATGCCGTTCTTCGTCGCGATCCAGTCGCCGAAAAGATCCATCCATCGCCGCATCGCCGCGACTGGGATCGTGGCGGCGAGCAGTTCCCGGGCGCCGTTCGTCGGGCGGACGACCTGGTCGCGATAGACAGCCTCCACCAGGGAATCGCGGGTGGGGAAGTGTCGGTAGAGCGTCCCGATACCCATGCCGGCCGCGCGGGCGATGGCGCGCATCGAGCGTCGGGGGCCGCACCGCGGCGACGCTCGCGATCGCGGGCGGCACCGCGGCCGCCGCCTTCGCGGTCCTCGGCCTCGGCGCGCCGACGAGGGTGCGACCCTTGCCGGGTCGCTTCGGCAGCGTGCGACCACGCGACGCTCTTGGCTTTCATCCACACGCATCAACTTTCCTTACGGCATGGGTGTCGGGTTGTAACGCCTGGCCGCTTGTTCGCGGTCATTCATGTTGCTGTACTCAGATCAACCCCATGGGTGTCCGGACTGGCGCTGGACCTGCACCGATGAGAAGTGCGAGCCAGCGCCGCCAGAACGGTCCTCCGTGGCGCCGACGAAGGCGACCACAATTCTGCAAATCCCGGGTGGCGTTTTTCGCGCAATAGGTTCCGCATCGAGAAAGAATTCTTAGTTCGAAGGGTTTCAAGGATGACAATCCCTGCAGCGTCGCAGCCGGATTCCTCATCGGCTCTGGCCGCGCTTCGAGTCGACGTCGCCACCAGGCGAACGAGCACGCCGTTCGCCCTGCTGGTCTTCGCGTTGCTTTGGCCGGCGCAACTGGTCAACGCCTCATCAGTGATTACTTCATTTGCGCAGGCGCAGATCGCGCTGCACTTCCACACCGCGCAGATCGCCTGGTTCGGAGTGGCATACGCGCTCGTCGGCACGCTCCTACTGCCGTTCGCGGTCAAGCTGAGCGACACGTACGGCAAACGACGAGTCATGATCGTGTTGATCTGCTGCGGGCTGGTCGGCGACGTGCTCGGCGCGCTCGCCCCGTCCTACGGCGTGCTGCTCCTCGCGCGGGCGATCTCGGCCGGCTACGTGCCGATCGCGGCGCTGGCCCTGGCGTGCGCGCGCGATGTGTTTCCGGCACGCAGACTCGCCACGGCCAGCGGTTTGATCGGTGCCTCCCTGGGCGCGACGATCGCGGTCTGCCCGATCGTCGCGGGCTGGCTGCTGGACAGCTACGGATTCCGCGGCGCGATGTGGTTCATCGCGGTGTGCTCGGCCGTCGCGCTGCTGCTGGTGGTGTTCGTCGTGCCCGAGACTCCTCGGCGAGCCGACGCGGCCGGGGCCGACTGGCTCGGCGGCCTGGTGCTCAGCATCTGCATCGTGGCGCTGATCTACGGAATCGGTCAGGGCTCCACGTGGGGCTGGACTAACCCCTGGGTGCTGGGACTGATCATCGGTGGCCTGGTCGCGCTCGTGGTCTTCATCCGCGTCGAGCGGCGCGTGCGCAACCCGCTCATCGATCTGAAGATGATCGGCCGCCGGGAGGTGGCCACGGTTCTCGGCGCCACCTCCATCGTCCAGGGTGCGCTCTTCTCCGCCGCCGCCGTCATGTCCGTGGTCATCACGCTCTACCCGCGCATTTCGGGTGTCTCAGACGGGCTGGGATGGTCGGCGATCCACTCAGCCCTCGTCGGTCTGCCTGCGGGCGCCGTCCTGTTTGTCGTGGGAATCGCCGGAGCGTCGGCGACCACGCGCATCGGTCCGCGCACAGCCTGGCTGCTCGGTGTCCCGATCACAGTCGTCGGGCTGGTCCTTCAGGCGTTCTACCACCACACGGCCGCGGAGATCATCAGCACCGGCATCGTGGTCTCTCTCGGAGGTGGGATCGTCTACGGCTGCGCGGTCATCATGCTGATCACCGCCGTCTCGAAAGCCGAACAGGCGCAGGCGAGCGGCATGTCGCTGATGCTCGTCGGCTTGATGGTCACCCTCGGCGTACAGCTGCTGTTCACCACCCTCAACAACAACGCCACCGTCATCCACGGCACCGCGCTGTATCAGGACATCGCCTATCGAAACGGCTACCTCGTCATCGCCGCCATCGTGTGCGTCGGCCTGCTGGTGTCGTTCTTCATCCCGAAACTGCGCCGCCCCACCGAAGTCGAGGCGGGCATGCCCGAGGTCTCCGAGACGGCGACCCTCGTCTGACGACACCCCAACCTCGTCCGGCCGGCGCGGGAGCCCCGTGCCGGCCGGACGTCATATACAAGGAGCCTGATGTTCATCGCTCTTGTCGCCCTGTCGCTGGTACTGGGCGCCGCGCTTACGCCCTCCGCGTGGGCCAAGCTCAAGCTGGACGAACGGCAGTTGGAGGCGATGCGCGCAGTCAGCTTCCCCGAGGACAAGACCCCGCTGCTCGCGGCGGCGGAGGCGGCCGGGATCTGCGGGCTGATCCTCGGTCTGTTCTGGTGGCCGCTATCAGTGCTCGCCGCCGTCGGCCTGATCGGGTATTTCCTCGGCGCGGGTGTGTACCTCTTGCGCGCCCGAATCACCGCGGCCGCGCCGATCGGATCGGCGGCGCTGCTGCTTGCCGCCTCGATCGCCGTACTGAGCCTGCGCGTGGCGAGCGCATGAAGGTCTAACCCACGACTCGCCCGGCGACCTCGCCGAAGCCGATGCTCGAGCTGCTGGGCCCGGGCGCGGCGGCCGAAATGACGACCTCGTCGCCATCGGCCAGGAATGCGCGGCTCTGGCCGTCGGGCAGTTCGATCGGGCGCTCGCCGTTCCACGACAGTTCGATCAGCGAGCCACGGCTTGTCGGGTCCGGGCCGCTGACGGTGCCGGAGGCGTAGAAGTCGCCTGTGCGCAGACGTGCGCCGTTGACCGTCGCGTGCGCCAGTTGCTGCGCGGCGGTCCAATACATCGAGGCGAACTGCGGGCTGGAGACGAGGTGCCCATTGAGCCTGACCTCGAGGTCGATTCTCAAGCCCCACGGCGCGTGACCGGCGTCGTCGAGGTAGGGCAACAGCGGGGTGTCGCGACGTGGCGGAGTGATGCGCGCGTGATCGAGCGCGTCGAGCGGAACGATCCACGGGGAGAGCGAGGTGGCGAACGACTTGCCGAGGAACGGGCCGAGCGGCACATATTCCCATGCTTGCAGGTCGCGCGCGGACCAGTCGTTGACCAGGCAGAGTCCGAACACGTGGTCGGGGAATTCGCCCAGGGCGACCGGTTGTCCCGCTGTGGTGGGCGTGCCCACGACGAAGCCGACCTCGGCTTCGATGTCGAGGCGTCGCGACGGGCCGAAGGACGGCGCCGACGTGGCGGGTTCCTTGTACTGTCCCCTGGGTCGGATGACCGGTGCACCGGAGACGACGAGGGAGCCTGCACGGCCGTGGTAGCCGATCGGCAGGTGCTTCCAGTTCTGCGGCAGGGGCGGGGAGCCCGGCCTGAACATGGCACCGAGGTTCGCGGCGTGGTGCTCGGAGGCGTAGAAGTCGATGTAGTCGGCCGGCTCGAAGGGCAGGTGGAGGTCGACCTCGGCGAGCGCGTACAGGTGCGGGGCGACCGCGTCTGCATAGCGTTCCGAGCTCAGCCACGTGGTGAGCTCTCGGCGCACCTGGATCCATACCTGGCGGCCCGCGGCCATCAAAGGGTTGAGCGTCGGCGCGTCGAGTAGCGCCGAGGCGACTCCGGCGGCGCGTGCGGCCGCGCCGAGGTCGAGGACCGAGTCGCCGATGCGTATCGCGATGCGGGGCCGGCCGCCTGCCTCACGCGGGGTGAACACGCCGTAGGGCAGATTGGTGAGCCCGAACGGGGTGTTGTCGGGAAGGTCCAGCCAGGTGGTGTCGGCCACGGTCAGTGCTCCGGATAAGGGATCGTCGGGGTGTGGGGGTCGGGGGCGAGTGGCTGGCACGACCAGGTCCACGGATAGTCCGGGTCTTGGCAGGCGAGCGCGGCCTCGCCGAGTTGGAGTGGGCGGAAGGTGTCGACCATGACGGCCAACTCGTCGAAGAAATCGATCCCGATGCTGCGCTCGTAGGCACCGGGCTGGGGGCCGTGGGCGTGTCCGCCCGGGTGCAGCGAGACCGAGCCGAGCGCGATGCCGGAACCCTTGCGAGCCGCGTAGTCGCCGCCGCAGTAGAACATCACCTCGTCCGAGTCGACGTTCGAGTGGTAGTACGGCACCGGAACCGACAGCGGGTGATAGTCCACCTTGCGCGGTACGAAGTTGCAGATGACGAACCCTTCGCCGGAGAAGACCTGGTGCGCTGGCGGCGGTTGGTGGATTCTGCCGGTGATCGGCTCGAAGTCGGTGATGTTGAACGTGTACGGGTAGAGGCAGCCGTCCCAGCCCACGACGTCGAAGGGATGGCGCCGATAGCGGTAGCGAGTGCCGGTGATCCCCTCCGGGCCTCGGTGTTTGACGAGGACTTCGATGTCCTCGCCTTCTGATTGCGTGACACGGCCCGGCCCGTGCAGATCCCGCTCGCAGTACGGGGCGTGCTCGAGCAGTTGCCCGAACTGGGACACGTAGGAGCGGGGCGCGGCGATGTGGCCTGCAGCCTCGATCGCGTAGAGCCGCAGGGGTGTCGCGCTGGTGGGAATCCAGCGGTGCGTCGTCGCCCGAGGAAGGATCACGTAGTCGCCGGTGTGCGCAGTCAGTTCGCCGAACACCGTCTCGACCGTGGCCTGGCCGGCTTCGACATATATGCATTCGTCGCCGATTGCGTTGCGGTACAGAGGGGACGGCTGGCGCGCTGCGACGTAGCTGATGCGCACATCGGAGTTGCCGAGCACCAGTCGCCTGCCGGTCACCGCATCCACGCCGTCGCCGTCCACATCTGCGGTGAGGGAGTGCAAGCGCAGATGACGTGCGGTCAGCGGGTGGTTCGCGGTGAGCGTCTGATCGGGCAGGTCCCAGACCGTGGCGGCGACGATCGCCGAGGGGATGTGCCGGTGGTAGAGCAGCGAGGAGTCGGAGGAGAAGCCCTCCTGTCCCATCAGCTCCTCGTAGTACAGGCCGCCGTCGGCGCGGCGGTGCTGGGTGTGGCGTTTCGGCGGGACGAGACCCACCTGTCGGTAGTAGGCCATCGATGGTTTCCTCAGAGGTTTCCGCGGCGTTCCTGCTCACGCTCGATGGCTTCGAACAGGGCTTTGAAGTTGCCTTTGCCGAAGCCGAGCGAGCCGTGCCGTTCGATGAGCTCGAAGAAGACGGTCGGCCGGTCCTGCACCGGCTTGGTGAAGATCTGCAGGAGGTATCCGTCCTCGTCCCGATCGGCGAGGATCTTCAGTTCGCGCAGCGTCTCGACCGGCACACGGGTCTCCCCGACCCACTCGCCCAGCGTGTCGTAGTAGGCGTCGGGGGTGTCCAGGAACGCCACGCCCATCTCCCGCATGGCGCGGACGCTGGCCACGATGTCGCCGGTGGCCAGCGCCAGGTGCTGGACGCCGGGACCGCCGTAGAAGTCCAGGTACTCGTCGATCTGCGACTTGCGCTTGCCGGCCGCCGGCTCGTTGATCGGGAATTTGACGCGGTGGTCGCCGCTGGCGACGACTTTGGACATGAGCGCCGAGTACTCGGTGGCGATATCATCGCCGATGAACTCCTTCATGTTGATGAAGCCCATCACCCGGTTGTAGAACCCCACCCACTCGTCCATGCGCTCGACGTTGCCGACACAGTGGTCGATCGCCTGGAAATAGCGTTTCGGATGGTGTTCGGGCCGGGCGTGGAAAAGCGGGCCGTGCGCGGCGAAGCCGGGTAGGAACGGGCCGTCGTAGTCGGTGCGCTGCACCAGCGTGTGCCGGGTCTGCCCATATGTGGCCAGCGCCGCCACCCGCACGGAGCCGAACTCGTCGCGCTCGTCGTGCGGCTCGTCGATGACCCTCGCCCCTTGAGCGCGGGCGTGGGCGACGGCTTGGTCGAGGTGGGGCACCTCGATGGCCAGGTCGGCCACGCCGTCGCCGTGGGCGGCCACCGACGCGCCGACCTCGGTGCCGGCATGTGTCTCGCCGGTGATCCGGAAGCGTGCCTTGCCGGAGGTGAGAACGTACTCGGTGTAATCGCGGCAGCCGTTCTCCGGTCCCCGGTAGGCGACACACGTCATGCCGAAGGCCACCGAGTAGTAGAGGGCGGCCTGCTTGGCGTTGCCGACGTACAGGCGGATGTGGTCCATGCCGACCACCGGAAAGGGGTCGGCGGAGTCGTCGTGCGATACGGCGCCGATCAACTGGCTCAAATCGGCGTCGGCCAACGGCTGGTTCATGAAGGCTCCTTTCAGGCAAGAGCGGGGCGGAAGCGGTGTGGGCGCTGCCCAGGGGATTAGTCGATGCGCTCGTAGGCTGGGAGGGTGAGGAAGTCGGCGAACTCCTCGCTGAGCGCGATCTGCTCGAACAGTTCGCACGCGACCTCCAGGTGGGGGAGACCATCGCTCCCGTCGGCTGGTCCGCCGATCGCAGCGCGGGTCTCGGCGAGCACGTGGCGCACCAATTTCGGCGTGACGGTTTCGCCGGTCTCGAGGCGGACGGCGTTGCGGGTCCACTGCCACACCTGGGACCGCGAGATCTCCGCTGTGGCGGCGTCCTCCATCAGGTTGTGGATGGCGGCGGCCCCGGTCCCGGCAAGCCAGGAGGCCAGGTAGCGCACGCCGACGTCCACGGCGGCGCGCAAGCCGGCCATGGTGGCCGCGCCCGGGGTGGCGCCGATGTCGAGGAGTTTGTCAGCGGTCACGTGCACGTCCGCGCGGGTGCGCTCAAGCTGGTTGGGGCGTTCGCCGAGCGTCTGGTCGAACACTGCGCGGCAGATGGGGACGAGGCCGGGGTGGGCGACCCAGGAGCCGTCGAACCCGTCGCCTGCCTCGCGCTGCTTGTCCGCGCGGACCTTCGCCAGGGCGCGCTCGTTCACCTCGGGATCCCGGCGGCTCGGGATGAACGCCGCCATTCCGCCGATGGCGAAGGCGCCGCGTTCGTGGCAGGTGCGCACCAGCAGTTCCGTGTAGGCGCGCATGAACGGCACGGTCATCGACACGCCGTCGCGGTCCGGCAGGACGAAGCGCTCGCCGGCGTCGCGGTAATTCTTGATGATGCTGAACAGGTAGTCCCAGCGCCCGGCGTTCAGGCCGGAGGCGTGCTCGCGCAGCTCGTAGAGGATCTCGGTCATCTCGAAGGCGGCGGGGATGGTCTCGATCAGCACCGTGGCGCGCACGGTGCCGCGGGGGATGTCGAGATAGTCCTGGGCCTCGTTGAACACGTCGTTCCACAGCCGCGCCTCGAGATGGCTTTCCAGCTTCGGCAGGTAGAAGTACGGTCCGCTGCCGCGCGCGAGCAGTTCGCGGGCGTTGTGGAAGAAGTAGAGCCCGAAGTCGACAAGCGCGCCGACGGCCGGGCGGCCGTCGATCAGCAGGTGTCGCTCGGGAAGGTGCCATCCGCGCGGGCGCGGCACGACGACGGCGCTGGGCAGCGCCGGGTCGAGGGCATAGTGCCTGCCTTCGGGCGAGGTGTAGGTGATCTGCCTGCGGACTGCGTCGAAGAGGTTCACCTGGCCGGAGACGACGTTGTGCCAGTGCGGGGTGTTGGCGTCTTCGAGGTCTGCGAGCCATACCTTGGCTCCGGAGTTGAGGGCGTTGATCGCCATCTTGCGTTCGGTCGGGCCGGTGATCTCCACCCGCCGGTCGGCGAGGTCCGGCGGCGCGGGCGCCACCCGCCAGTCGTCCGCCCGGATGTGCGCGGTTTCGGGCAGGAAGTCGAGTCCCTGCCCGGCGCGCAGCGCCTCGCGGCGCGCGGCCCGCCGTGCCAGCAGCACGTCCCGCCTGGCCGCGAAGCGCTCGTGCAGGTGGGCCAGGAATTCCAGGGCCTGCGGGGTGAGGATCTCCGCGGCCCGGTTCACGGGCTTGCCTGTGACTTCGATGGTGTTCGGCATCGGCTTGTCGCCGTCCTTTCGGTGCTCAGTGTGCGAAGAAGAGGGCGGCCGGGGTCTCGGCCAGGATCAGCTGCCGGTGCGCCTCATCCGGCGCCCAGTCGGCCAGCAGGTTCAGCAGTTCGCCGGTGTCGCGCTGGCCGTCGGGCAGATGCGGCCAGTCCGATCCCCAGATCAGCCGGTCCGGCCGCGCGGACACCAGCGCACGGCCGATCGGGGCGGTGCTCGAAAGCGGCGCGCCCGGCGCGACGCGGTAGGGGCCGGAGAGCTTGATGTACGCGTATCCGCCGTCCAGGACCTCGACCAGGCGTGCGAAGTCCTCGGCGGTCAGGCCCTCGGAGGCCTTCATATAACCCATGTGGTCGATGACGAACGGGTGCTCGAAGTCCGCGAGAAAGGGCAGTAGATCGCGCACCATCGTGCCGGGCGTGTAGAACTGCAGGTGCCATCCGCGTGGCTCCGCGCGGGCGGCCATCGCTCGGATGTACGCGATGATCTGATCCAGCGGCCAGGCCGCGCGGGCGAACAGGTCGAGCCGGAGCGCGCGCACGCCGGCCTGGTCGAGGCGGTCGAGCTCGGCGTCGGAGTCATCGTCCTCGATCCGTGCGACGCCGCGGGCGCGCTGGCCGATCCGCTTCAACGTGTCGACCAGGAGCCGACTGTCGGTGCCGTAGTAGGTCGGCTGGACCAGCACCATCCGGTCGATGCCGAGGTGGTCGGTCAGACGCAGGTACTGCTCGACACTGGCTTCCGGGAATGTGTAGAGCGGCTGCGGCACGCTCGGATATCCGGGTTCGAATACGTGGAAGTGGGTGTCGCAGCTGCCGGCGGGCAGCGTGTAGCGCGGCCGGGTGTTGGTCTCGGCCGCGCGCATGGGCAGAGTATGGACGAATTCGGTGGCCATGGTCAGTCCGTTTCGGTCTCGAAGGCGGCGGCGTAGCGCTCCACGCTTGTCTTCGCCCCCTGATACAGCTGGGCGCTGTCGCTTCCGGTCATCACGAGAGGGCATACGCCGAGTGGGAGCAGCGAGCGCAGCAGTTGCGGATCGCTGATCCCGCCGACCATCAGCAGCTTGCCGTGCTTGCGGCATGCCTCGCCGAGCGTGGCGACAGCTTCGTGCACGCGCGGGTCGTCGTATTCGCCGGGTATGCCGAGTTCCGCGGTCAGGTCGTTGGCGCCGAGCGCGAGCATGTCCACGCCGTCGACCGCGGCGATCTCCTGCGCGTTGGCGATTCCCGCCGGGGTCTCGATGAGGATCTGCACGATCGTCGCGTCGTTGAGCGCGGGGTTTAGCTCGGCGGCCGGGGTCGGGCGCATTCCGGTCGCTGGGACCTGCGCGACCTGCGATCTGCGACCGCGCGGCGGGAAACGGCAGGCGGCGGCCACGTCGGCGGCCTGCTCGGCGGTCTCGATCCGCGGCGCGACGATGCCGTGCGCGCCGGCGTCGAGCATCCGGCCGATGATCCCATAGTCGCGTTCTGGGACACGGACCAGCGGCGTGAGGCCGAGCGCGCCCGCGGTGGCGCACAGGGTAGCGGCGGTGTCGGTGGACATGGCCGAGTGCTCGAGGTCCACCAGCACCGCGTGGTGGCCGCTCGAGTGCGCGACCTGTACGACCTCCGTCGTCCGGCTGCCGCGGATCGCGAGCATCAGGGTTGGCCTCCCGGAGCGCAATCGGGCGAGCAGCTCCGGTTCGGAGCCCTCCGGGGTGGTCGGTGCCTGACCGCTCGGGGTTGTCTGGCTCATGCTCGCTCCTTAGAGGTCGGTCGGGTAGTGCACATCGGTGAGTCCGGGGACGTGGACGGTTGTGGGGTCCCAGTCCGTGCGCGCGAGCTCCTCGACGGCGAGGTCGGTCACGGCGCCCGAGAGAAGTTGCCGCGGATCTTCCATCACCATCCGCAGCCGGGTGACCAGTGCGCGCATGTCGCGCGGTCCGTCGACTGCGGGCATCTCGCTGATCTCGGTGACGGCGGGGTCGCGCACGTCTGGGAAGTGCACCCCGGCGGGCGCGTAGCGCGGATAGCCGTCGAACATCAGGCCGCCGAGCTCGACGGTGACGCGGGTGGCGCACCAGATCCCGCGCAGAGCCCGCTCGAGCGCTACCACCTCGGACAGGTCGCCGTCGCGCGGGGTGGCGAAGGTGGGGGCGTGCGGGGCGAGGTACATGCGTTCGAGCGGCAGGCGGTGGCCCGAAGCGCCGAGGATCAGTGTGGCGACGCTGCTGGAGGTCCAGGTGACCCCGGCCGTGGCCCGGCCCTGGCGCCCGGCTATCAGCACCATGGCGCGCTGCCAGTCCAGGTCCTGGGCTCGCAGCCATCGTCCGATCCGGTAGCTGATGTCGAGCCCGGCCAGGAAGAACGTCGCGACCATCACGTGATTGACCGGCACCGGCAGCTGCGCGTCGCCGCCGCCTTCGAGGTAGTCGGCCCGGAGCGTCTCCTCGTTGAGGTACGCCTCGTCGTCGAGAGCCGCGGTGAGGTAGCGCGCCGTCGTCGCGCAGGTGTAGTCGACGAGGTCGGAGATCTGCTGCTCTCGGCCGCGGTAGGCCTCGACGGCGATCCGGTCGCGCCACAGCTGGACGCTGTTGGCCGCTCGTGAGCTCTTGACCTCGGCCAGCAGCTGCTCGGCCTGCGGGCGCCACGACGATTCGCCGAGCACCCTGCGCAGGTACACCAGGCTCGCGACTGCGGGGCCGAGGTGAGAGACGGCGGTCAGCTCCTTGAACCCGCGCGGGGAGAGCCGGTAGCCGTGCACCGTCGGAGGGTGGCCGGAGCCTGGATAGAGCGCGAAGTCCGCGCCGGTCGCCACCAGCAGCGGCGAGTCGTACGTGGCGGTGTCGTAGGCGCGCGCCAGCTTGCGGCCGATGCTTTCCGGGTCGGCGGTGTAGGCGGTGAACAGGCGAACGAGCTCAGGGCTTTCGTAGCTGGGCGTCATGGGGCTCCTCGAATCTGTAGACCACGGTCTCGCCGGCGAAGCGGACCTTTTCGCTCAGCGCGTTGGAGACCGCGACGAGCGGTCCGCGTTCGTCGCGGATGACGGCGGCGTCCGTGCCGCCGAAGGTGGAGATCTGCTGTGCGAGTTCAAACCCGCCGTCCCGCCAGTGGTAGAGCTGCGAGTCGAGCGCGGTGGTCGGATCGGCGGGTGTGCCGAGGATGAAGTTGACGCGCAGCAGGTACAGCCCGCTGTCGGTGGGCAGCACCGCGACCTCCCGGGCGCCCGGCCAGTCGAGCACTGTGTGTTCAAAAAAATGGGAACCGTCCCAACGCAGCAGCCGCGACGGGCCGGTCAGGCAAGCGACGACCAGGTGGTGGTGGCCGTCTGCGTCGAAGGAGGCGAAGGCGCGGGCGCCGGCCTCGGCGAGGTCCTGGTGTTCGGTGAAGCCCGTGCCGTCCCACCGGTACAGGCGTGAGACGGCGGCGTGGTCGGCGTGCGCCAGGAAGTGGATCCCGTCGATCTCGAAGGCGTGCCAGTTGTACGCCCATCGCGACCGGATCTCCTGGAAGGGTTCGAACCGCTCGCCGTTCCAGCGGAAGATCTTGGACGGCTGGTTGGCGTCGGCGGTGGCTGGCAGTGACACGCCCTGGGCGAGGGCGAGGAAGTGGCTTTCCTCGATCATGAAGTGGCGCCATTGCTTGGCCGCGAAGCTGGGGAAGCGCTGGAAGGGCTCGAAACCTGTGCCCGTCCATTCGTAGAGCGTGCTGTCGGTGGTGAAGTCGTACGGTCCGGCGCCGGTGCGGATGCTGGCGGTCGCCAGGAATGCGCGATCGCCGATGCGGAAGAACTCGGCGTCCTCCCCGCCGGGGACCGCGAGTGTGCCCCACGATGCGTAGCCGTCGGCGGTGCGGCGCAGCAGCAGCATGTCGGTGGTGCTGTCGCCGCCGTTCATGTCGGGGCCGGCGCCGGGAATGTCGTAGGCGAGTTGGGGGATCGCGAGCAGTGCGTGGCCGTCGATCTCGAACGGTTCGACGGCACGGGCGCCTGAGGTTGGGATGCGGCACCACTCGGTCAGGTAGGCGCCGTGCCCCCGCCCGCGGGTTTCGGCTCCGGTCATGGCGCGGTCACCTGCCCGTCGGTGCTGGCCGTGGTCGCCGGACGGCGTGCGGCGCCGAAGAACACGTCCATCAGGTCGGGCGTGTCGCGGATTTCGGCGGCGGTTCCGGTCAGGGCGACCCGCCCGGCGCTCATCACGGTGGCGTGTTCGGCGAGTTGGAGGCCGAATCGGACGTTCTGCTCCACCATCAGCACCGTGACTCCGCCGCCGCGCAGGGCGCGTACGCTCTCGCGGATCAGGCCGAGCCCGGCGGGGTCGAGGCCGAGCGTGGGCTCGTCGAGTAGCACGACTTTCGGCTCGAGCATCAGCGCGCGCGCGAACTCCACGGTGCGGCGCTGCCCGCCGGAGAGCGCCCCGGCGGGCGCGTCGGGCCGTTCGCGCAGCAGGGGAAAGCGCTCGGCGAGCTTCTCGTAACGCTGCTCGAGCGCTTTGCGGCGGCGCCGGTGAATATAGGCGCCCATGAGCACGTTCTGCCGCACGGTGAGCTTGCTGAACAGCCCGTGGCGTTGCGGCACCTGCACGACTCCCGCTTCGAGGATCGCCTGCGGGCGGCTGCCCCCGAGTTCGAGTCCGTCGACGCGGATTGAGCCTTGGCTCGGCCGCAGCAGTCCGCTGAGGGTCTTGAGCACGGTCGACTTGCCGGCGCCGTTGGGTCCGACGATGCAGTTGATCGAGCCCTGCTCCACCTCGAGGTCGACGCCGCGCAGGATGTCCATGCCGCCGTAGCCGGCCCACAATCCTTGGATGCGTATCATGCATTGCTCCCGGTGGGTTGCGCGGTGACGGTGTCGCCGAGGTAGGCGTCGATGACGGCGGGATCAGCGCTGATCTCGGCTACCGAGCCATGGGCGATGACGCCGCCTTGCGCCATGACGTACACCTTCTGGCAGAGGTCTGTGATGAACGTGAAGTCGTGTTCCACCAGCAGGACGGCCGTGCCGAGCGGGGGCAGCGTGCGCACCATCGCCGCCAGGCGCGCGCACAGGGCCGGGCTGATTCCGGCGGCCGGCTCGTCGAGCATGACGAGCTTCGGGTCCAGCCAGAGGACCTGGGCGAGCTCGACCAGCTTGCGTTGGCCGTAGCTCAGGGCAGCCGGACTCGCGTCTGCGTATGCGGCGAGCCCGAGCTCGTCGAGGACCGCGAGGGCGCGTTCACGCTCCGGTTCGGTCACGCGGCGTGTCCAGAGGTGGGTGAAGGAGAATTCGCGCTCGCCAGCCACGATGTTCTCCAGCACGCTAAGGCTCGGAAACAGCCGCGGCAGCTGATACGTACGGGCTAGGCCAGCGTGGGCGCGAGCGGGGCGTCCGGCGCGCTCGAGTCGCCGCCCGGCCAGTGTCACCGTGCCTTCGCCGGTGGGGACGGTGCCGTCGATGAGGTTGAACAGCGTCGTCTTCCCGGAGCCGTTGGGTCCGATCAGTCCGGTGATTTGGCCCTGGGGCAGGTTTAGATCGACTCCGTCGATCGCGCGCAGACCGCCGAACGACTTGCCGAGGCCGCGCGTCACCAGAGTGTCGGAGGATTCGGTGGGCGATGTCGTGCCCATCCCGTCTGCCGCCTGCGCGGCGGGGAAGGCGGAGTCGGTGGCCTCGGCCGCCGTTGCGAATGCTGCCGAGGGGCGAAGCCGCACGCTGATCGCCGGGAGCACCCCCCGCGGCAGGAAAAGGGCCACCGCACCGAGCAGGCCGCCGAATAGCAGCAGCCTGATGGGTCCGGCGTCCGCGCCGCCGAGATTCGTGCTGGTGAAGTTGCTGATCGGCGCGATGATGAACGCGCCGAGCACGGGGCCCCACAGCGTTCCACGGCCGCCGAGCAGCGCGCAGAGCACGATCAGCATGCTGGTGACGATGTCGAAGACCGCCGCGCTGTTGAGGAACGAGATGTAGTAGGCGTAGATGCCCCCCGCGACTCCCAGCAGTGTTCCGCCGAGGACGAACGCGAGCATCTTGTAGACGGCGGTGGGTAGGCCCAGACCTGCCGCCTTGTCCTCGTCGTCGCGGATCGCGAACAGGCCGAGACCGAGCTTGCCGCGCCGCACCCACCAGGAGACGGCGATCGTCGCCGCCAGCAGCGCGAGCAGCGGATAGTAGAACGGCCAGTCCTGATACGTCAGGCTCCAGGTCGGCACCGGCATCGCGAGTCCCTGGCTGCCTCCTGTCACGCTGGTCCACATCGTCGTGAGGATCTCCAGCAGTTGCAGTGCGGCAAACGAGACGATGACGAAGTACATGCCGCGGGTGCGACGAGTGACCAGGCTCAGTAGGGCGGCCGCGAGTGCGCACACGAGCCCGCCGGCCAGGCATCCGATGAACGGCGAGAGCTGTGCTTTAGCGGCGAGGACGCCGGTCGTGTAGCTGCCGAGTCCGATGAACGCGCTGTTGCCGAGCGAGATGTACCCGGCGTAGCCGCCCATGATGTTCCAACCGCTCGCGCCGATGGCCAGCAGGAACGTCACGATCAGCATGTTCTGGTAATAGAGGTTGGCCGAAACCATCGGCACGGCGATCAGCACGAGCATCGCCGCGGGAATCCAGCCGCGCCGCAGGATTCTCAACGTCATGAGGTGGCGTCCTGTCGAGTTGCGCGGGTGAGCAGACCCTGTGGGCGGATGGTGAGCACCAGCAGGATCAGCAGCGTCGGAACCGCTGCTGACCAGCGCACCGAGAGGTAGGTCGTGGTCAGCGACTCGGACACACCCAGCAGCAGGCCCGCCGCGAACGCTCCTGGCATGCTGCCGAGCCCGCCGAGGATCACCACGCTGAGGGTGATCCCGAGCCAGGCGTCCTGTGTGTCAGGAGTGAACTGGTAAAGGAAGCTCAAGGCGGCCCCGCCGAAGGCCGTGGAGCCCGCGGCGAGGGCGAACACCCGCGCGCCGACGCGTGAAGGCTCGATGCCGACCAGCCGCGCACCCTCCGGGTTCTGCGCGGCGGCGGTGATCGCGTGACCGAGCCAAGTCCGCCTGACGATCACTTGTAACGCGATGGTGACCGCGGCCGCGAGCAGGAAGGCGTAGAGCTGGGCGCGGGGGACCACCAGCGAGCCGACGTGGAACGCCTGGTTGAAATACGACGGCGCGGTACCGACCTCGTTCGGCCCCCACGCCAGCGCCAGCAACGCCTCGGACACCATGGCGAGGGCGAAGGTCGCGACGATCGTCAGGCCCGGGTCGATGCGCTCGAGGCGCGCGATGACCAGCTTGTAACACACCAGCCCGAGCCCGGCCATCGGCACCATCACTATGAAGGCGGCCACGATCGGGTCGATTCCGAAATGCTGCCACAACGCGTAGCAGAAGTAGCTCGAGGCGATCAGGAACGCACCCTGGGCCATGTTCACGACCTTCATGACGCCGAAGGCGAGCGTGAGGCCGGTCGACATCAGTGCGTAGACGCCGCCGACCAGTGCGCCGAATATCAGGGCTTGGAGGAACTCTGTCATCAGCTGCTCCACGCCGGCTTCGGGAAGACGACCGACTTGCTCGTGGCGGCCGAGGACGGGTCGACCACCTGCAAGGTGCCGTTCTGCCACTGGGCGAGCATCAGCGAGCCGCGTGGGTCGCCGGTCGCGTCCCAGGTGAGCGGTCCGACGATGGTGTTTACCGAGTACTTGTGCAGCCAGGAAGCCAGTGCCTGCTGGTCGAGGCTGCCGACCGCCTTGACGGCGGCTTCGAGAACTTGGCCCGCGGTGTAGGAGTTGGCCGCGTCCTCAGTGGGCGCCGTGCCGAACATCTTCGTGTATGCACTGACGAATGCGGCGTTGCCGGCGTAGTTCGCGTTCGGGCTCCAAGCCTCCGCGGTGAACACGCCCTCGGTGTTCGACGCGCCGATCGCGGAGGGGTAGGTGGCGTCGGTCGGCGAGTTGGTCTGGAAGAGGATCTTGGGGCTGTAGTTCAGCTTCTCCAGCGAACGGGCGAACTGGGCGCCGTCATCGGTGACCGAGCCTTGGATGATCATCTGCGGCTGAGCGTGCACGACGGCCGCAGCGATGGAGTCGAAGTTGGACGTACTCGGGTCGTAGGTCTGGTTGTAGACGGCCTTGACGCCGAGGGCCTGCAGCCTGGAGACGAAGACCGAGATCGCGGGGGAGGCGCTCGGGTCGTCCTGCGTCAGGTACGCCGCGGTCTTCGGGCGTTGGTCGGCTGGCAGTGAGGAGAACCAGTTGACGAATTGGTCGGGCAGGCTGGTGGTGGTGCCCGGCTGGGCGAAGAACAGATCGGTGAATCCGCGCTGGAAGAGCGAGGCGTCCCCGCCCGACGGCTCGACGTAGAGCATCTGGTTGCGCGCGGCTACCGCCGAGGCCGGAGCGTTGAGCAGCGAGGAGAAGGTCCCGAGGAGAAGGTCGACGTGGTCCTGGCTGATCAGCCGGGTGTAGTCGGTGGTGGTCTGGTTCGGGTCCATGCCGTCGTCGAGCACGTTCAGCTTGATTTGCCGACCGAGCAACCCGCCGGAGGCGTTGACCTGGGAGGCCCACAACTCGTAACCCTGGTATCCGGCTTTGGCCACGTCGGCGGCTGAACCGGTCAACGGCAGGGACATCCCGATGGTGATCGGCCCTGTGCTCGATCCGCCCGTCGCGGTAGGTGCGCAGCCGGCCAGCGCGCATGACGCGGCGGTGAGCGCGGCAGCCGCGAGCACGGCTCGACGCCGTCCGGTGCTCGGCGGGGCGAACCGCGTGTGGGATTTGTTCATTCTCAGCTCCTTGAGGACTTCGTCGTCGCCAGTGCTGATCTCGAGTACATCGGGACGGGGGTTCCGCATCAAGTAACCTGGCGTTACGATCGGCCCATTCAAGCGTTAGGAGAAGTGACGCATGCTTGACGTGAGGAAGCTGGTCGTGCTGCGCGCGGTGGCGTCCGAGGGGTCGATCGCGGCGGCCGGCCGGGCGCTGAACTACACGCGCTCGGCCGTCTCCCAGCAGTTGTCCGCCCTCGAGGCGGATGCGGGCGCGCCGCTGGTCAACCGATTCGGCAACCGGATCACCCTCACGCCGACAGGCGTGGCGTTGGTCGAGCACGCCGAGCGGATCCTGGTGGAACTGCGGGCTGCGGAAACCATGCTGGCTGGCGACAATGTCGTGACCGGCCTGCTGCGCGTCGGCGTGCCATTCCGCGAAGGGCCGAGGATCATGAGCAGAGCGCTGAGCGAGGCGCGACGCAGGTTCCCCGACCTCGAGATCCGCCTTGCCGCGGTGACCGACGAGGACGGCGCCGACCAGGTACGCCGAGACCTAGTCGATCTCGCGATCATCTCGCGCTACGGCGCTGCGCACCCGCGCACATCGGCGGCCCTCGGACTGCGCGAATGGGTGCTCGGCCATGACCCGCTGCGCCTGTGCGTCCCGGCGGACCATCCGCTGGCATCTAAGCAGGGCTGCGCGATGGCGGACCTGCGGGACGAGTCGTGGATCATGTGCACGGGCACCGCCTTCGGCCGCCTGACCGCCGGACTGTGCACCGCGGCGGGTTTCGAGCCCAGGCTCGCCGCCACGGTGAACGACGTGGGCACCGCGCTGGGATTGGTCGCGATCGGCTGGGGTGTCACCATCGCGCCGCTGCTCACCCCCGTGGCTGACGAGACGAGCATCGCCAAGCTGCCGATCGAAGGTGTCGAGACCGTGCGTCACAACATCCTCATCGCACGGGATGGGGAACAACTCTCGCCGCCCATCGCAGCCGCCGTCTCCGCCGTCCGCGCCATCGGAGCAGGACTTTCGCAGGTCGGGCCCGACTGACGCACTTCCGTTGCGCCGCTATTGACCAATTGGACAGTAAGGTTCACGATTGTTCACAGTCGGAGGGCGCGGGTTCGGCGGAGGAGTCAATGATGAGCCGAAGCGATGCGGACGTGTCCGGTGGCGTGCTGCGCGAGTCCCATTGGCCCGCGGATCTGTCCGGCGCCATTCGCGAGACGACGATCGGCGACGCCCTGCGCGTAGCGGCAGTTCGCTGGACCGGTCGCGATGCGCTGGTGGAGGCGCTGTCCGGCACCGACGCGCGGCGCTGGTCATTCGGCGATCTCGCAAGCGGCGCCGAACGGGTCGCGCAGGCGCTGCTCAAACGGTTCGTGCCGGGCGAACACCTCGCCGTGTGGGCGGCGAACTGCCCTGAGTGGGTGCTCCTGGAGTTCGGCGCCGCGATGGCAGGGCTCACGCTCGTGACGGTCAGCCCTGCATACCAGGAAGCCGAACTGCTCTACGTTCTTCGGCAATCACGCAGTCACGGCATCATCTTCCAGCCCGAATACCGCTCGCGCGACCTGTCGGCAGTGGTGGGCGCTGTGGCCGCCCATCTACCGTTGTTGCGCGAGGCAATCTCACTGGACCGGTGGCAGGATTTCCTCGAGAGCGGCGAGCCCGACGTTCCTCTGCCAGAGGTGCGGCCGGGCGAGACTGCCCAGATCCAATACACCTCCGGAACAACCGGATTCCCGAAGGGTGCGCTTCTGACGCATCGCGGCCTGACGAACAACAGCCGGTTCTTCGCCCAGGCGCTACGCGCCGGCGCCGAAGATGTATGGGTGAACCCGATGCCGCTGTTTCACACGGCAGGTTGCTCGCTGTGCACCCTCGGGGCGCTCCAGACCGGCGGTGCGCAAGTGCTGCCCCGCGGGTTCGACGCCCACGAGATGCTCGACCTCTTCGACTCACAGCGAGGCACGCTCTTGCTGGGCGTGCCGACGATGCTGACCAAAATGCTCGAGGCGCACGCGCAGCGGCCTCGGGACCTCGGCTCCTGGCGGCTCGCCGCACTCGGTGGCGCGCCTGTTGCCCCCGACCTCGCAGAGCGCGCAGAAGCTGAGCTGGATTTGCGAGTCCTCATCGGTTTCGGGCAGACCGAGGCCTCGCCCTACATCACGCACACGCGCATCGACGACCCGGCTTCGCGGCGGCTGACAACGGTGGGAAAGCCCTTGCCGCAGACCGAGGTGCGCATCGCCGACTCGTCCGGCGCCACGGTGCCGACCGGGCACAGCGGCGAAATAATGGTCCGCGGCTACGGCGTGATGAGCGGGTACTTCGATGCCCCCGACGCCACAGCCGGCGCCCTGGACCGGGAGGGTTGGCTGCACACCGGCGATCTCGGCGCGATGGACGCCAAGGGCTACGTCAGCGTGAACGGGCGTATCAAGGATATGATAATTCGGGGCGGCGAGAACATCTACCCACGCGAGATCGAGGACGTCTTGTTCACCCATCCCTCCGTGCTCGATAACAGCGTCGTCGGGCTTCCCGACACGGAGTGGGGCGAGATCGTCGCAGCGTTCGTCCGGCTTCGCGACGGGGCGGACTGCGAGCCCGGCGATCTCGAGCGATTCTGCGGGGAGCGGCTTGCCAGGTACAAGGTGCCCCGCATCTGGGAGTTCGTCGACGGGTTCCCGCAGACGCCGTCGGGCAAAGTCCAGAAATTCGTGTTGCGCGACCGCTACCTCGCTGGCCAGCTGCGGCGGACGAACCCAGCCTCGAACGAAGGGAGGGTCGGGCGGTGAAGTCCGGCCTAACCGTCGGCGCGGCTTACGCCGCTCGTCGATAAATGTAACTCCCGTATCAATTGCGTTTCCGAATTCGCGTGAGTGTAATTGCCTCATGAGTCGGCACGGCAGAGCGCGGCCGGCCTCAAGCGAAATAGTTTCCTTTGAAGGAGCTGAAGATGACAGTCCCATCCGACCTGGGAACGCCGCAGGCCGGCGTCGCCTTGCCGCCGCCGGTGGAACTGGACGGACCGGTTCCCTTCAAGGTCGCGGCGACGGTCGCCCCCGCCGCCGTCGGTACCAGCGTGCTGCTCAACCCAGGCACCACCCCGCAGATCTCGACCGGCCACCTCTCCCTGCGCGCCTCGAATGGCGTCGTCTACGCGACACGGCGGCTCAGCGACGGCTCGACGTTGGACTTGAGCCTGGATCTGGTGAGGCCGGACACCGGCGAGGTGTTGCCGCTGGTGGTGTACGTGCCGGGTGGGGCATTCCTGATGGCGCCCAAGGACAGCGCTGTCGAACTGCGCCACTTCGTCGCGGAGAGCGGCTTTGCCGTCGCGAGCATCGAGTACCGCACCTGCTTGCACGACGCGACCTATACGGAGGGTGTCGAAGACGTCCGCGCGGCCGTCCGCTACCTTCGCGCGCATGCCGAGCAGTATGGGATCGATCCGGCGCGGGTCGGTGTGTGGGGAGAATCGGCCGGCGGATACCTGGCTGCACTGACTGGAACCACGAACGGAAACGTCCGGTTCTCCGGGCACGACCTGGAACAGGTCAGCGGTGACGTGCAGGCTGTCGTCGACAAGTTCGGTGGAGGCGACCTGGCCCGTGTGGCCGCCGACTTCGACGCCGAGACACGGGACTTCTTCGCCGGCCCCGAGAACAGCATCGCCTGGTACGTCTTCGGACGGGGCACGGGAAAGACCTTCGCCGAGCACCCGGAGCAGGCCCGGCAGGCCAATCCGGCAACGCACATCTCGCCGCTCACGCCGCCCTTCCTGCTGTTCCACGGCACGGATGATCACCTTGTCTCGCCGAGTCAGACGCATGAGCTGCATGAGGCTCTGTGCGCCGCGGACGTCGAGAGCACGCGTTACGTGCTTGACGGTGCGCGCCACGGCGACCTCGGTTTCCTAGGAGACCTCGAGTCGGGCCTGCCGTGGACGACTCAGCAGGTCATGGGATTGATCGTTGACTTCCTCGGCAAGCATCTGCGTGGTTGAGCGATGAACAGTCGTGAGATGTCGATGCAAACGCTTGTGTGGCAACCTGGTGGCGACACACTGACCGGCGTCTCGGTGACAAACTGGTTCACCCGATACTTGGAGGAGTTCGCCGCGCTCGGTCGCGGCGACGTCGCCGACGAGCGGCGCATCCTCGCCTACTACGGCGTGCCAATGGTATTCAGCGGCGTTGACGGCTCCGAGGTCTTGGCGAGCGAGGACGACGTGCTTGCCGTGACCCGCCGCCAGATCACTGCGCTCAAGGCAGCGGATTACGCTAGAACCGAGGAGATCTCGGCACACACCACGATCTTGAACAGTTCGTGCGCGCTGCGTCACAGCCGGTTCGTCCGGTTCTCCCGTGATAACAATGAGTTCGGGAGGGTGGCGGCCACCTACCTGATCGCGTGCCAGCCCTCGGGAATGCGTATCACCGCGCTGGTCATTCATAGCGCATTTGATAGCCACTAACGCAGAGGACCCGCCGCGGTAGCGGTATATAGGGCGCCGCATCACGGCACTCTGTGATAGTTCGGGACGAAGAGGTCGTGGGTGCGAATCCCGCCACACTGACCATTGAGTAGCTGTTCGGAGGCCGTTTTCCATCTTGGGAGACGGCTTCTGGTATGCCCGCGCAATGACCGCAGATCTGACGGGCACTCAAACAGCGTCTCCCGGGGCTCGGTCAGGCGCGCGAACACGCTCCCCGCCGGGATCAGCTCCCGGCCAGCTCACGCGCCCACTCACCCTGTGCATGACAGCATTCTGGCCCGGCCGCCGCGCGGCCGGGCCAGAACCGAAGATCTTCATGACGCTTCTAGAAACCGCTAACGGACGGGCCCCTTCGCATAGGCCGCGGAGCTCGCACATCTTGGCGCAAGAGGCCTGCATCCGGATGCCCTGCGGTCGCGCGGTCCTATGCGCGGATTCCGTCTACGCACAGGACCGCACGGCTTCCCGCTTCGATCAAGCCCGTGCGCGTCGAACAACGCCCGGTCGAACCGCCATCGCATAGCAGAAGTAGAAGCCCTTGTTGACGACGCCCTGGTATCCGATGGCGGTGATGACATACCAGGCCTTAGCGGGGTGGTCAGCGTACTCGGTGGCACACCAGTAGTGTTCCGGCTTCAGATTCTGGAACGGTCCGAACTGGAGTCCCGCCAAGCCGAAGCTCTCGGCGAAGTCGAAATCCTGGTCGGCGGCAGGAGGGGGCGGCAGTTCGCTGAGCGATCCGTCTATCGCTTGGAGGCCCTTCTTCCCCAGCGACGTGTAATACAGGTGTGCCCACTCGCTGTTGTTGCGGTTGTTGTAACCGGCGTTCGTGGTGCCGTTGAAGCCGTAGACGTATGGCCCGTCGGTGGTCTGGGGCAGTCGCCAGTCACCGCGCCATTCGACTGTGACGCCCGGATCGAGGTGATAGGTCAGCTCGTCCGGCGCCGAAAGGCTCGCGGCCCACCCGGTCTGCGTGCGCCAGTCCGCGAAGTCGGAGTTGTAGTCCAACCAGATCAGGCCCTGGTCCTCGTCGTAGATCAGCTGGTAATCCCGTCCCCGGTACGTCGCGCTGCCGATCGGGGTGAGCGCGGCACTGGTGATCGTCGCGGGCCGGACTGCGATGGCGCGATTGAACGGCCAGTCCTTGGCGTACTCGCCCTGATAGCCCATCTGCGTACCGAAGAACCAACTGGAGGAGGGGTAGTCGGGGTACTCCTCGGACCAGTAGAAGTCCTGCAGCAGGTTCTTGAACGGACCGGTGTTCCTCAGGCCGTTCCCCGGCTGCGGGAACCTCCCATCGGTGCTCTGGTACCCGAGGTTACCCAGGCTGCGGTAGAACAGGTGCCCCAGTTCGCTGCCGGCGTCGTTGAAGCCCGCTGTGTTGGCGCCGTCGTAGCCGAACTCGTAGCGGCGATGGCCGGTCACTGGAAGGCGCCACGGCCCGTGCCATTGCACATTCACGCCCGGATTGAGGTTGTACGCCAACTCGCCGGCGGTGTTGAACTCCGCCGCCCAATCCGCGCTCTGGTTCCACGTCAGCCACTCGCTGGAACAATCCAGCCAGACCAATCCCGCGTCGACTTCGTGGATCAGCTGGTACTCCGTGCCGCGGTGCGAGACGGTGCCCAAGATCACGAGGTTCGCGCTCAGGATGTCCGACGTGGCGACGCTGGCCGTTTCGGTCATCGTAGTCTTCCTCTGCTTATAAGCTTGCTTATCGTTAAGGTCTGCCTCCGCCGCGAACCGGTCCAGGCGGTGCCCTCGCTGAGGCATCGCCAACCGAGGAGGCCCACGGCGACGACCCCGTGGCTCCGCGAAGCCACACGAGGTGGCGCGGGGCGCCGGCAGGTGGAAGCCCAAACCCCAAGGTGCGGGACGGGTGACCCGTCCGAGCGAGCCGGGCGGCACCGGAGACTCGGCAGCCGCCGGTGCCGAGTCTCGACGCAATCTCGCCACCGCGAAGTCGGCCGAACGGGCGGTCAGCCGGGTCGGCGGCGTTGACGGGCATGCTTGTTCCATCATCTGATGAGAGTTGCGGACCCGCGGTGATCCCGGCCGGAACAGGGCAGGCCGGAGCGGTGGTCGTCAGACCGTGGAGACGACGTCTTCATACTCGAGCCGCGGGAGTCGCGGGAACTCCGGATCGCCGCTCGCGATGCCGAAATTGACGACGGCGAGGACGGTGTGATCCCCGTCCGGGAAGAATTCCTTGTCAATGCCTTCGGGGTCGTAACCGGTCATCGGCCCGGCCGCGAGCCCCGCTGCGCGGATGCCGAGGATGAAGTACGCGACTTGCAGCGCCGCGTTGAACGACGCTGAGGCCTCCCGCTGCGACCTCACTCCGAACACCGTGTCCTTGGCCTCGGGCATGTGCGGAACCAGGCGGGGTAACTCTTCGTGGAACTCGAAGTCGGCCGCGAGTATCGCGGTCAATGGCGCGGCCAGCGTCTTGGCCTTGTTGCCCTCCATCAGGTGGGCCGCCAGCCGCTGCCGCGCCTCAGGCGTGCGCACCAGCAGGATGCGCAAGGGCGACTGGTTGAACGAGGTGGGGGCGTACTTGATCAGGTCGTAGATCGCCTGCACGGTGCTGTCCGGGACGGGTTCATCGGTGAAGGCGCTGGAGGTGCGCGCGTTGCGGAAGAGCAGATCCTGAGCGTCTTCGCTGAGCGCGAGGGGCGAAGAAGAGGGGGGCACGATTCCTCGCTTCGTAGTGGGGTGCGTGGACTACTTGGGCTCTCGCCTGGGTGCGATGCGAACCACGGTAGTGAACGATTGGTCATTAGAAGGCTAGCGCAGGGCAGTCGTAATGACCAGATGGACACTAAGGGCGGGTGAATCGGCCCTCCGTGCCGTGCCATCCAGGAACGGGACAGGTGCGAGCGGCCGGAAGCAGGCGCCCCTCGCCGGCTGTTGACCATCCGTACACTAGGGAAACATGGACAGTCCCATCGCTGAAGCCGAGGCCCCGATCCGTAAGCGGGTGCGCAACCCGGAGGCCCACCGCGCCGCCATCCTGCAAGCAGCGCAGGCGGTGTTCGCAGAGCGTGGCTACGCCCGGGCAACCATCCGAGAGATCGCCCGCCAAGCCGGAGTGACGCATGGGTTGGTGATGCGGCACTTCGACTCGAAGGAAAACCTCTTCGTGGCCGCGGTGCCCGGCGCGAGGGATGTCGAGCAGTTGGTCCAAGGCGATCCCGAGGGTCTACCGGAAAGGATTGCGCACGGTTTCGTGTCCCGGATGGAGCGCGCAGGGGGCAACGACCCCTTCGTCGCCCTCATTCGCAGTGCTGCTTCAAACGAGGAGGCAGCTGTCAGGCTCTATATGGCCATGCATGAACGCAGCACTGCCGCCTATCTGACGGCCGTTACCGCTGCGGACGCCGAGGTACGCATCGAGATGCTGGCCGCGGAGCTCATCGGTGTCACCTTCAATCGCTACGTGATAGGGAGGGGAGCGCTCGCGGAACTGACACCGGATCAGCTTGCTGATCATCTGACCCGCGTGATCCGCGCGATTCTGTATACCTGACCGCCTTCGGGTTCCGTGCGCGGATTGCAGGCGCCCGTCGGAACGACGCTTTCAGCCATCGCCGCCCGACCTACTCATCGTCCCGCCGGCTATGTTGCGCCTGGTGTCCAGCATCCCGACTCCACCAAACCCAGGACACATCAGGCTCCAGGAGTCGTTGCCGCGCGATCGACGAATGCTGCTCCAGCGGCGCGCGGGAGCGGGCGAGGAGGCGTAACGAGCGCTGGTGGCGGGCGGCGGCGTGGTGAGTAGGCGGCCGCTCGACGGGTCGTCAGTTGGCGCCGATTACCTGGAAGCTGGAGTCCTCGAAGATGTGGTGCATGTTGGTGCCGATGTCGTGGACCTCGTAGTCGCCGTTGGCGAGTTGGACGACGCGGTCGACGATGCCGCCCGGATACTTCGCCAGTGCGGCGATTACCGCCTGATCGGAGGTGGCGGTGTCGACAATCGTGCCCTGGCCCTCGGTGTAGTCCGAGGGGATCGTGCCGTAGGACTGCGACGTGTTCTGCTGCCCCTTCTGCTCGGCGGAAACGTCCGCCGAGGCGGTGGTGTACGCGCTCCCGGCCGGCTCGAGGGTGATCTGGGTCGCGCTCACGGTCGTGCTGTTGACCGTGCCGAGCACGAGGACTGCGGCGCCTGTGGTGATCGCGCTCGCGGTGGTGGCGGTCGCGGTTGCGCCGGTGGCGTTCTGGTAGGTGGTGGACGAGCTTTCGTCGATGGTCACCGTCCCGCCGACCGTGGTTTTGATGGTGAAACCGGAGCTGGAGACGCTGCTGACGACTCCGGAGGTGCCGCCGGGCTCGTTCGTGGTGCGGGCGTTGGCGCCCTGGCCGGAGGCGCCGGGGAAGCCGTGCGCGGCCGGGTTCGTGCCGGCCGACGAGGCGGTGGTGGTCGCGCTGTTCGACGAACTGGAGGTGGTGGCCAGCCCGATGGCGATCCCGGCCACCGCCACCACTGCGATCCCGGCGGTCAGCACGATGGTGCGTTTCCGGGCGAAGAACCCCTGCTTGGTGGACGGCGGATCCTGGGCTGCCGCGCCCGCCGAGTCCGCTCCGCCCGCCTGCGTACCGAAGTCACCCATTGTGAGAAATCCTCTCCGTGAGTTGCTTGCATAGTGAGCATGCTGGTGCAGCATCTGTATTTGATGTGCGCAATATGTGAGGCTTCTAAGAAAGTCGGCCCGCTAGGGGAGGGGTCATGGCCCACCGTCGCGCCGTCTGCGCGGCAAGGCTCGGTCCGTGGTCGGCTTCGACCAGCATCAGTGCCACGTCGATGCCCAAACTGATGTCGGCCGCGGTCACCACCGGACCGTCGCAGACGTAGAGCGAGTCGGGTTCCACTGCGACGTCCGGGTACCTCTTGGAGAACAACGAGATGTGCCGCCAGCGCGTCGTGGCCCGCCTACCGTGGAGCAGTCCGGCCTCGGCGAGCAGGAACGCCCCGGTGCACAGCGCGGCGATCCGCTGGGCGGTGCCTCCCAGGCGGCCGACCGCTTCGACCAGGGCCGGGTCGAAGGGCGAATCCAGCATCCGGGCAGCGCCCGGGACGATCAATGCATGCACAGGCGGGCACTCGGCGGCCCGAGCGGCTGCTGCCGGTCGCTCTCGACGTCACCGATGCTAACCAGGCCTCCGAAGTCGCGGACATCGCAGCCGCACGCTTCGGCGGTATCGATGTACTCGTCAATAACGCCGGCCGCGGCCTGCTCGGCGCGGTCGAAGAGGTCTCCGACAGTGAAGCCAGGGCCGTATACGACACGAACGTCTTCGGCGTTCTCAATGTCCTGCGCGCAGTGCTGCCCGGGATGCGGGCCCGGCGATCCGGCCGCGTCATCAACATCGGCTCGGTCGGAGGATTCACGGTCGGCGCAGGCTGCTCGCCTCGGTGAGACCGTTGTGGAGCCGAATGCCAACCCCGGGCCAACCTGTGGGTTGACGATCATGCTGCGCGGCGCGCCTAGCTTGGGCGGCACGCGACGAATCACGCCGCCGACATCCGGAAGGAAGCCCCATGAACGTCAACACAGTGGCGAACGCCCTGCTCATCGCCGCGGCCGTGGTCTGGATCCTTGCCAAGCAGATCAGGCCCGCCCCGATCAAGAGCAGGATGATGGTGGCGGCGCCGCTGGTCATGGCGTACTTCGGCATCAAGCAGACGCCGATCTCGACCTGGAAGTCGTCCGCCGACCTCGGCTTCATCGCGGTCGGCGCGCTGTTCTCGATCGGGCTCGGCCTGTGGCGCGGTACGACGATCAGGGTGTGGCGCGCGGAGGACGGCCGGTGGTGGCGGGCGGGTACGAAGTACACGCTCCTGCTGTGGGGCGCGCTGCTGGTGGTGCGGGTGGTGGTGGCCGGGGCGGCGGATGCGACCGGGCACAAGGCGGCCGACGGTCTCGGGCCCATCCTCTTCTCGCTGGCCTTGAGCTTCGCGGCCCAGAGCGCGGTGACGGCGATGCGGATGTCGGGTGCGCCGGCCGTGGGCTCCGGGCAGGCTGTGCCGCTGCGGGTGAACGGCAGCGCGCCGGTGGACGCGGACCCGTGGGCACAGTCGTCTTCACAGCAATGGCCGTCGCGACACGAGCGGATCGCCCAGCGCCGCGCCGCCCGACGGGCTCGGCGCGGACTGCGCTAGCCGCCGTCAACCTTCGGGTTGACGGCGAACCTCAACCCCGGTGCAACCCGCAGGCCGACGTTTCCCGAGCCGCAAGGAAGGATCCTCAGAGCATGACCACTACGGATTACCTCATCGCAGCCGTTTTGATCCTGCTCGTCGTTCCGCAGATCCGCGGGACCCGGCTGACACTGCGCAACCTCGTGCTGCCGGTCGTTCTCGTCGCCGCGGCCGCCGCCTACTACCTCAAGTCCGTTCCGACGCAGGGCCACGACACCCTGCTGTACGCGGTGTGTGTCGGGGCGGGGGCGCTGCTCGGCGCCGGATGCGGGCTGACCACCCGGTTCGTCAAGGACCGTGAGGGCTTCGTGGTCGCGAAGGCCGGTCTCGTGGCCGCGGTGCTCTGGATCGTCGGAATGGCCGCGCGTACCGGCTTCGAGTACTCGGCGACGCACAGCGGGGCACACGCGATCGCCGACTTCTCCCGCAGCAACTTGATCACAGGCGCTGACGCGTGGACCGCGGCACTGCTGCTCATGGCGCTCGCTCAGGTGCTGGTGCGGCTGGTGACGATCCGGGCGCGGGCTCGCGCGCTGCACGGCCGGGCCGGAGAACTCGTGCGGGCCTGATCGCGTGGCCGCCGACCGGCTCGCCTCGAGCCCGCACGTCCCGCCGATCCGGATCCGCTCCCGCGGATCCGGATCGGCGCCGGGTGCGCCGCGCCGCGCACCGGCCCCTATCATTCAGTACATGACCTCGGCACCTGGTCAGACGCCCACCGCTGTCAGCCCAAGGCTCGCCGTCGCGATGGCCCGCGCGCGGGACCGGAAGGACCAGTGGAGCGCCCGGATGCGCCCGGTCCTGTGGGCCGTCGCGGCCTGCGTACTGATCGCGGGCCTACGCGGCACGCCAGCCCCCGGATGGTCCCGCGCCGGCCTGGGGGTGACGATCGCCCTGGCCGGCTGCCTGCTGCCGATGGCGGTGGCCGCGGCCAACCGCTGGCCGTTGGAGTCGCCCGCGCAGTGCGCGGCGCTGCCGCTGGTCGTCGGATCCTTCGGCGTCGCGCTCGCGGGCCAGCAGTCGAACGGCATCGCCACGCTGCCAGCGTCGGTTGCGGTGATGACCGGGTTTTTGTTCTTGCATCCGCGCACGGCCACAGTCATCGGTACGGTGATCGCCGCGGGTCTGTTCGTCGCCGACATACAGGGAGTGGCGCATCGGAGCGCGACGGACGCGTTCACCACAGTGCTGTTCTGCGCGGTGCTGGGGGCGATGGCGTGGTGTATGCGGCAGGCCGGCCTGGCGACCGATCGGTCGGAGTTGCTGCTCGCCCAATTGGAGGATGCCCGGGAAGCCGAGGCCGCGGCGGCGGCGGTGGCCGAGCGCACACGGATCGCACAGGACCTGCACGACGTGCTCGCTCAGTCCCTCTCGGGCCTGGCGATTCAGTTGGAGGCGGCCCGGCGCCTGGCGCGGCGCGAGAGTACCGACGAAGCGCTTCGCCAGGTGATCGAAAGCTCCGGCCGCCTGGTCAAGGAGGGCATGGCCGAAGCGCGGCGTGCCGTGGGCGCGTTGCGCGGCGAGGGCGTGCCCACCGTCGACCGGCTCAGCGAACTCATCGAGCGGTATCGCGATGACCTGGGTCTCGACGTCACGCTCACCACCATCGGAGCCGCCCGCGATCTGCCGACAGACGCCGGGATGGCCTTGTACCGCGGCGTGCAGGAGGCGTTGACGAACGTAGTGCGTTACGCGCATGGTTCGACGGCGCGCGTCGATCTGGAGTACCGCGCGGAGTCGACGGTGCTGTCGGTCGAGGACCGGCGACCGGAGTCGGGCGTGGTGGCCGAGCCGTTGGTCACCGGTTCCGGTCTTGGGCTGGTCGGGTTGCGCGAGCGGTTGGCGGAGGTCGGCGGCACGGTGAGCGCGGGCCCGACGAGGGACGGATGGGTCGTGCGCATGGAGGTCGGGGCGTGACGGGGAACGGAGACGGCGTGATCAAGGTCTTGATTGTCGACGATCAGCGGGTGGTGCGCGACGGGCTGGTGCTGCTGATCGGGATGCTCGAGGGAATCGAGGTCGTCGGTGCCGCCCGGGACGGGGCCGAGGCCCTCCGGCTGGCCGAGGAGTTGCGGCCCGACGTGGTGTTGATGGACCTGAACATGCCGGTGATGGACGGAACCGCCGCCGCCGCCGCGCTGCGCGAACGCATGCCGCAGTGCAAGGTGCTGGTACTGACCACGTACGCGGACGACGACTCGGTCTTCCCGGCGCTTCGGGCCGGCGCGAGCGGCTACCTGACGAAGGACTCCGACAGCGACGAGGTGGAAACCGCGATCCGGAACGTGCACGACGGGCGAACCTGGCTCGATCCGATCGTTCAGGAAAGGCTGGTCGCAGCGGCGTTGCAGTCACGGACCGCAAAAGACGGGGGCGTGGTCGAGGGAGGGGGTGGAACCGAGAACCTGCCCGACGGCCTGACCGCGCGGGAGGCCGAGGTCCTCGTCCTGATCGCCGAAGGGCTCTCCAACGCGCAGATCTGCGCACATCTCGTCGTCAGCCCAGCGACCGTGAAGACACACGTCAACCGGATCTACGCGAAGATCGGCGCCCGCGATCGTGCCCAAGCGGTGCGCTACGCCTATCAGCACGACCTCACCGTCCAAGGAGCGGGGGAGTAACACCGTGCGCGCCCAGGCGGCGCTCGACATGCTCGAGGCCTTGCACGGCGCCAGGGTTCGCGCCGACAGGACGATGAACGCGGCGTTCGCGCCGATCATGACCGGCCGCCGGCCGACCCGGTCGGCGACGCCGGAATCAATGATGTCACCGCCCTGCTGGGCTGGTTCACCGCCGTCTCGCTGACGCTGAAGGCGTACGACGTTCCCGCGGACGCCGCCGGGCTAGCTCAGTAGCATCCGCATCGAAGGCCCTCTCAGAGTTCGTCGATGCCCTCGAGCAAGGTCTCCGCGAGTGCCCGGGCGGCGGGGGAGACGGGCGACTGGGCCGACATGGCGAGGGCGAGCGTCCAGGCCACCGTGGGTGTGATCGGGATAGGCCGCAAGTCGGGGTAGTGGCCGGCCGGGGTGGCGGGCATCAGGGTGATGCCGAGACGGTGGCGCACCAGCCCGGCCGCGGTGTCGTAGTCGGCGACCTCGTATGGCATTTCCGGCGAGATGCCCGCCGCGGACAGGATCTCGTCGGTTTGGCGGCGGGTGCCCCAGCCGGTGGCGAAGCGCACCGCGGTCTCCCGGGCCAGTTCGGCGACCGGCACGGACGCGGGGTCGGCGAGCCGGTGATCGGGTCGGCACAGCAGCACCATCGGCTCGCGCGCGATGGTGCGCAGCGCGAGGTTCGCCGGGGCCTCGCCCGCCGCGACCAGCGCGAGGTCGAGCGAGCCGTTGGAGTGAACAGCACCGGGATCGCGCCGCACTTCTCGGTTTGACAGCAGGTCAGGCAACGAGACCTGACCTGCTGTCAACGCTATCCCCGTGGCAGGAACCCGGGACGTTCACTAGGCTAGGTGCCGTGGCGAAGATCCTGGTCACCGGCATGTCCGGCACCGGCAAATCGACCGCGCTCGAACACCTCCACCAGCGCGGACACACCACCGTCGACACCGACACCGACCAGTGGAGCCGCTGGGCGACGCTGCCAGACGGCACCACCGACTGGATCTGGCGCGAACAGGCCATCACCGACCTGCTCGACGTACACCGCAACGGACACCTGTTCGTCGCCGGCTGCAAAACCAATCAGGGCCTGTTCTACCCGCGCTTCGACCACGTCGTCCTACTGAGCGCGCCAGCCCCTGTGCTGCTGGCCCGCATCGCCGCGCGCACCAACAACCCCTACGGCAAACGTGACGAAGAACTCCACGCGATCCTGGACAACCTGGCGAACGTCGAACCCCTACTGCGAGCCACCGCGACTGCGGAGATCGACGCAACAGCAAGCATCGACACTGTCATCCAGCAACTTGAGGAGCTCGCGCTGATGCACTGAGTCGCGACGGCCCCCGAGCAATCGAGAACCAAGGGTCAACCTTCCGGGCTCACGGCGGGTCGCCTGCCTCACCCAGGTGCATGGTTATGCGATCTGGGCGAGACGTACGCTGGAGGGGGAGAGGCGCGCAGAGCTTCACTCGATCGCTGTTGACGCGGGCCTCTACTGAATGCCACGCATGGTGACATGCGTAGAAAGGTGGATGGCTACGGGATGATACGGTCCGGTACAGTAGTGGACGGGTCGAGGGGGACGATGGCGGTCGGTAGCGTGAACTTGCGTCCACCCAAATAACGATTCGCCCCTCGGACACCGTATTGACCTATAACCCCACAGCTGTCCGGTCCCAGGTTGATCTGGGCCCGGACGATTTGTTTTGCGGGCTCGTAGGTCAGCTGGAGACCAAATCCGTGCCTAACCGGCTCAGCGGACGATGCAGCGGCTCCCCCGTTGGAAGCCGCTGCATCGTTTTCCGGTGTTATGCGGGCGCCGACTCCATGAGTACCGCGATGCCGAAGGCGACGTTCGAGTCACCGAAGATGGGGGCTTGGGTCGGGCTGGCGGGGTCGTAGGTGTAGATGTTGCCGTAGTCGTCGAGCTCGTACGTGTACCCGGACGTGGATCCGGACGAGCCGATGTCGGTGTCGAAGCCGTAGAAGGAGTAGAGCTCGTTGCTGGCTGTGGGCGTGATCGACGGGCCGGTGTTGGTTCCGGTCACGTCCAGGTTCGCCTGTGCGATGAGTACGCCGGTCTGTCCGGAACCTGGGTTGTACTCCTGTCCGGCGATGCGCACGGCGGAGGGAGTGCCCGAGGTGGTTATCGTGGCCGTCGCAGTTCCAGCGCTCGTGACTGTGCCCTCGTAGACCGCTGCCGAGAGACCCGAGTTGACGCTGCCTCGGACGGTTGTCCCCACCTGGGTCCATGTGGCGTCGCCGCCGCTGATGCCGGTGGGTGGAGCGCTCCCCTCGGTGATGACGTGCAGGAGGACCACGTCACCGACAGCGTGCGTCGTGATGGACGGGGTGAGCGACTGGCTCTGGATCAGGCCGCTGACGGGAGTGAAGGCGCTGTGTGTCGTGGTCGTCGCCGCTTCCGACTCCATGAGTACTGCGATGCCGAAGGCGACGTTCGAGTCACCGAAGACGGGGGCTTGGGTCGGGCTGGCGGGGTCGTAGGTGTAGATGTTGCCGTAGTCGTCGAGCTCGTACGTGTACCCCGACGTGGATCCGGACGAGCCGATGTCGGTGTCGAAGCCGTAGAAGGAGTAGAGCTCGTTGCTGGCTGTGGGCGTGATCGACGGGCCGGTGTTGGTTCCGGTCACGTCCAGGTTGGCCTGCGCTACGAGTACGCCGGTCTGTCCGGAACCTGGGTTGTACTCCTGCCCACCGATGCGCACGGCGGAGGGAGTGCCCGAGGTGGTTATCGTGGCCGTCGCTGTCCCGGCGCTCGTGACTGTGCCCTCGTAGACCGCTGCCGAGAGGCCCGAGTTGACGCTGCCTCGGACGGTCGTGCCTACCTGGGTCCATGTGGCGTCGCCGCCGCTGATGCCGGTTGGTGGGGCGCTCCCCTCGGTGGTGACGTGGAGGAGGATCACGTCGCCGACAGCGTGTGTGGTGACCGACGGGGTGAGCGACGTGCCTTGGATCAGACCGCCGACTGCGGTGAACGCGCCCCCGGACGAGGTCCCGGAGGACGTGGTGAATGTCTGGTTGGCGCCGTCGGTCGTGCCTGTCGCGTTGGTCGCCACCAGGCGGTAGTCGTACGTGGTGCCGGCGGTCAGGCCGGACAGTGCGGCCGACTCGTTGACCGCGCTGCTGCCGGAGCCCGCGCTGGCCGGTGAGGCCGGGGTCAGCGAGCCGTAGCCGGTGCTGGTTCCGTACTGGAACTGGTACGTGGTGGCTTCGCCCTCGGGGTTCACCGTGCCGTTGAGCGTCGCAGTGGTCGATGTCACGGCCGACGCTGCGCCGGTGCTGACCACGGGCGCGGAGGGTGTGGGTGAGGACGAGCCGCAGTCCGCTGCCTGGGCCGTGTCGAGCTCGTTCCACTGCGTGGCGCTCAGGTTGGGCTCGTCCGAGTAGCCGACGAACTGGAGCGTGCCGTCTCCGCCGTTGGAGCAGATGTCCGAGACCATGTTCGGGATCGACTCGTAACTGCCGCTGTCCAGCGGGGAGAAGTTGGTCTCGGCGACGAAGATCTTCGGCTGCGCGATCGTCGATTCGCCGGGCAGGCCCTTGATGATCGAGAATGTGTCCGCGAAGGTGTTTGCGAACGTGGTCTCGCCGTACTGGCTCTGCGGATAGCCGTCGACGCCGACCATGTCGACGTTGGCCGCGCCGGGCCAGTACGGGCTCGGGTCGATGACCGTGCCGCCGGCTCCGTTGAAGACGTCCGGCACCCACATGAAGTACGCGAGGCCGTTCGCGGTGCTGTCGATGTCGTTGCGGAAGGCGTCCCACGCGGTGACCCACTGCGCTCCAGTGGTGCCCTCGCAGTCGCCCTGCGCCCACGGGTATTGGCCGCTCACGTTGAACTCGTGCGCGAAGGTGATGATGACGGGTTTGCCGGCCGAGGCGATCGCCGAGCCGAGCGACTTCGCGTAGGTCTGGATCGCCGACCCGTTCGCGCCGATCGTGGTCATGGCCGGGCCGCTGCCGGTGCACGTGTCGTCCCCCTGCGCACCGATCCACGGCTCCATCTCGAGGAACGCGGTGGCTCCGGCGTCCTGAGCGGGCGTGAAGAAGGACTGGGGATACGGGCTGCCCCAGTCGAGGTAGTAGTTCGCCACGTCCGGAGTCTGGCCGGAGACGGTGGAGTAGGTCCCGCTGTCCTCCGCGCTGCTCCAGATCCCCAGGGCGGTGGCCGGGGGCGTCGTGCTCTGCGTGGCGGCCGTCGCCGGAGCGGCGAGCGCTCCGACGACAAGGCCCAAGGCGACCGCGGCCCCCGCCGAGGCTCTTCGTATACTGATCATGAATCCTCCCGTATATGCAGGCTCTTTTCGGGATACGGCGTTCAGCCTCCGCGATCCGCCGACCTCGAACCATGACGTTCGACCGGCAAAGTGACCGGCACTATGGAAACTTCCAGGGGCTTGTAAGTTCCGGTCGCGCTGGAAAGAATCGCCTCAGAGTCCTGATCCAGAGCTGAGGGGGACGCGTGGACGAGGCGCGGGCCGCAGGTGCGTGGGTCAAGAGCCAGCGGCTGGCCGTGGGGATGACGCAGGAGGAGTTGGCGGGCAAGTCGGGGCTGAGCGTGCGGGCGATCAGCAATCTGGAGCGCGGGCGCACCGCACGGCCGCATCCCCGGTCGCTCGAGGTGCTGGCGGCCGCGCTGGGGCTGCCGGAGAGCGCCGGTTCCGAGTGGGCGGCGCGGCTGCGTGCCGACCAGATCCGCGACGCCGTACCACGGGCATCGGAAGTGCGCGCCGCCGTGGCGCTTTCGCCGCTGGCACAGGGTGATCCGTCGCGGATCGGTTCGTTCCGGCTGCTCTCGCGGATCGGCGGCGGGGCCATGGGAGAGGTGTTCCTGGCCACGAGCCGCGACGGACGCCTGGTCGCGGTCAAGCGGATACGTGCCGAGTACGCGCGCGACGCCGTGTTCCGCGCGCGGTTCGCCAAGGAGGTGGCGGCGGTAAGGGCCGTGACCTGCGGCCGCACCCCGGTGCTGATCGACGCGGACACCGAGGCCGAGCGCCCGTGGATCACCACCGCGTACATCCCCGGCCCGTCGCTGGCACAGGCCGTGGAGCTCAGCGGCGCGCTGCCCGAACCACTCGTGCTCGCCCTGGGTGGCCAGCTCGCCGAGGCCCTCGCGGCGATCCACGACGCGGGGATCGTGCACCGGGATCTGAAGCCCTCGAACATCCTGCTGGACGGCGACGGCCCGAAGGTCATCGATTTCGGTATCTCCCGTGCGCTGGACGGCACGGCGCTCACCGCCACCGGGAGCCGGTTGGGCACCGCCGGGTACACCGCTCCGGAACTGGCGGAGGGCGGTCGGACGCTGCCGGCCGGGGACGTGTTCGCGCTCGGCTGCGTGCTGGCCTACGCCGCCACCGGAGTCACCCCGTTCGGCGGGGGCGCCGACGCGCAGGTGCTCTACCGGATCGTGCACGAGCCGCCCGATCCGCGCGCGCTGGCGTGCGAGGACGAGACCCTGCGGGCCCTGATCGCGGCCTGTCTCGCCAAGGACCCCGACGCCCGCCCGACCCCGCGAGACATCATCGAGGCCTGCGACGGCACGCCCGCGCCGGACGGCTCCTGGCTGCCGGACGCGTTGGCCGAGCAGGCGGCCGCGAACGGAGGCGAGGCCGCGCGCCAGTCGGCCCAGGCGGCGCGCCGTCGTACGAGCCGACGCGTGCGATTCGGTCTCGCTCCACTGCTGCTGATCCTCGCGGTCGCCGGACTCGTCGGCGCGCTCACCGCCAACGGATCACCCGGCCCCGCCCCGCGAACAAGCAGCTCCGCCAGTTCGTCCGCCGGTCGTGGCCCGGCGCCGTGGACGCCCCCGACGCCCCTGCTGGGGATCTGGGTCAACAACGAGGAGGGCAACGGCGAGTACGCCACCGTCCCGGGGCAGCACCCGAACGTCGCCAATGAATACATCTACTGGGGCGACAGCTTCCCCACCCCTTTCGCCGGCCAAGCGCAGGCCGCAGGCGCGATCCCGTTCGTGGAGATCGAGCCCTGGCAGGGTACGTGGGACGGCGATCCGGGCGACTGCGATTTCACCCACTTTCCGGCCATGACCACGATCGGCGCGGACAGCGCGGCGGTCAGCGGTTACCTCGCCGCGTTCGGCTCGCAGATCGCCGCTTTCGGACACCCGGTCATCATCACGTTCGCCCGCTCATTCAACCAATCCGGCCAATACCCCTGGTCCGAGGGCGACTGCGAACACACCACGGCGGCACAGTGGATCAAGGCGTGGGACACCGTGCGATCCGGTATCGACGCCACCGCGAACGGCCTGGCGCACTTCATGTGGACCCCGAGCGCGGACACCGGCGGCACCACCTTCGACCCCACCCCCTACTGGCCCGGGTCGTCCGAGGTCGACATGGTCGGCGTCGTGGGCTTCCCCAGCACCCAGTACGGGGCCGAGCTCGGGACCTTCACCGGCATGTTCGGCCCGACGTTCAACGAGATCCACACGTTGACCAGCCTGCCGATCTTCCTCGCCGAGACCAGCCTGGTCCGGCTCGACGGCAGCGGATACCAGACCATTCCCCAGTTCGTCGCCGCCCTGTGCTCCGACGGCGGCGACGGACTGCTGCAGTACCAGGACACCGAGACCCTGTCCGCCAAGCAGTGGAGCGAACTGCACGCGGCCCTGAAAGAGGACTGCGGCCCCAGCTAGGGTGCGCCGCCCATCGCCGACCGACGGCACACACCCGGCCGAGATGACGCTAGGGCGCGTTTGAGAAGCGAGTTCAGAGCCAGTCGTTGATGACTGCGATCCGCGTGGTGGTCTGGTCGTGCACGGCGGCTTGGTCGTATCGCGTGGCGGATCAGTGCGTTGCTAAACCGGTGCACGGCAAGCTGAGCGAGTTGGGAGCCGCGTGCACGTACTACTACGAGGTCGGCTGCCCGGGTCTACTGACGCCGGGCGGAAGCTGCTCACCATCTACGCGGCGGGCGGCCTTCGCGACTAAGGCGGTTATGCCGGCCCGGAATCTGGTCGAGTGGCTGCCAGGATGTGAACACGAGTCCGCCGTGCGGAGGCGGTTGACGATCGCCTTCGCACGACGGCTGTGTGGGCACCTCGGTCAGACGAGCGTTCCGCACTCGTACGGAGCGGTGATCACGTCCGACTCGTTGTGTTCTTCGTCGACGTAGCCGTCGGGCCAGACGACTTTGTAAACTCCCTGTGTCAGGTAGCTCCACTCGGTGGAAACCTTCTTGCAGGGCGCGCTGGTGACCGAGACGTTGGCCGAGGTGCAGCCCGTTGCGTTGTCGCCGATCGCGATGGCTGTCCAGGTCCCTCCCGACGCGGGCCTCGCCAGCAAGTGGGCGCTCGCTATGCAGCTCGCCGGCGTCCCGATGCAGCCGTGGATGTAGGCGATCGAGGTCAGGGCGGAATAGAGGGAGTTGAATTCCGGCTCGTCCGCCGACCCGATGCACACCTCGACCTCAGGGATCACGTCGGAATGGACCAGGCTCAGCTGCGTCGGTACTCGGGAGCTGACGAGGTGAGCGGACGAGGCGGGTGCCTCGTGCGTGGCGGCTTGGGCCGGGGTCGGCGCTACGGCCAGCGCGACAACGACGGCGGCGGATCCGATGAGGGCGGCGAACTTTTTCCGGACGTACTTCATGAAAGGTGTTCTCCGTTCTTTCGGCTGTGACTGCTGCCCGACAGCCGGGCGGTGTGTTTCAGATGTTGACGGCAGCGAGCAGGCAGCCCGACCCGGTGGCGCCGTTGTTGTCGGTCACGGTCAGGCACCATTGGACCGTGCGGTGTCCGGCGGTGCCGCCGGCCTGGAGCTCCGCGACGATGTAGAGGCCTTCGTTGGACGTTCCGAAGTCGGGCAGCAGCGCGTAAAGGTGCGTGCTGTTGTAGAAGCCCCAGTCGTCGCTGACGGCGAAGTCCGGATCGCCGCAGGCCACGAACCCTTCAGCCCCGAGGGAGTTGCCGCTCTCCTTGGCGACGGAGGCCGTGACGCTGCACTCGTCGATCTCGGCAGCCGGGTGGACGCCGCCCGTCGTCGTGGGGCTGTGCAGTGCGATCGTGAAGCTGATCGTCGGTGCCGAGGGTGCCGAGGGTGCCGGGGCGACGGCTGCGGAGGCCGACGGGGCCGCGAGCCCCGCGAAGACCAGTGCTGCGGCGCCGGCGACGGCCGCCGGCAGGACGCGTCGGATTCTGATGACTCCGATCATTGCTCTCTCCTTCATATGGTTCTCGCTCGGTGTTCCGCCGGGTTCGGCGTATTGGCGACGGCCCATAGTGTCCGCCGTCGATCAGGCCGTGGACCATGCCGTTTGACCGGCAAAGTGACCGGCACAATCGCATTCCGGAGCGTTTGCCGGTTCCGGCCGGGCTGGTCGGAACCGCTGATCAGAGTCCTGGTTCACGGCGCGGAGGACGTGTGGACGAGGCGCGGGCTGCAGGGCGCTGGTTTCGATGCGGCGGGTCGGGTCCGGCGTGAGCAGGTGCGCATACAGGCGGCCGAGCTGATCGATGCTGGTCACCGTGATGCTGAGTTCGCCCGGCGGTTGCGGGTTAGGCCGGAGAGCGTGTGCCGGGGCGGGCGGCGTATCGCAGCGCGGGAACGTCGGGGTTGGCGACGAATGGCACACGGCGGGCGCCGGCCCTACCTGAGCGACGACGCATAGGGGAGTGGCTGTCCGAGGACTTCGCCGCATCAGCGCGTATCTGCTGCGTCAGGACGGGCATTTCGTTGAGCGCCGCGGTCAGTGCGGCCTGCTCGCCGCTGCCCTGCGTCTGCGCTGGAACGACTTAGGCCGGGGCTGGGTCGATTTCTGGCCGATTCTGGCGGTATTCGCTGGACTCTGGAATCGGGGATGGCGGCCGGGACCGCTGGCTACTGTGGGCGCCGCATGTCAGTGCACGAAGTTCCAGAGCGTGCGCCGGGAGGCCTCGGCGGCACGACCCACCTGAAAGGAACGGAAAGTTGGCACGACTCTCGCGCAAGCCCCGCACTCTGATCAGCGCCGCCTGTGCTCTGGCGATCGTCGGATCCGGTGCGGTGACGGCTTCGGCGGCGGTGCGGCCGGACATCGCGCTCGCGTGGACCAGTCAGCAGGCGATCGGTGGCAGCGGCACCACGGGGAATCCCGCCCTGGCTGTGTTCAACGGCGAGCTCTACGGCGTGTGGAAGGGCGTCAACGGGGACGACAATCTCTATTGGGCCACCAGCAACGGCTCGACGTGGTCCGCGGTGCAGGAGATCGGCGGCGCGTCGAGTGCTACCGGGGCCAACCTGGCCGTCTTCAACGGGCGGCTCTACGCCACGTGGCAGGCCAGCAACGACGACATCTACTGGGCCAGCACCACCGGGTCCGCATGGTCCGACGTACAGCTGATCCCCAACCGCGGCAGCAGCGCGGCTCCGGCCCTGGCCGTGCTGAACGGGCGGCTGTTCGCGTTGTGGAAGGGCACCGGCAACGACCAGGGCCTGTACTGGTCCTCCAGCGACGGGACCAGCTGGACCACCCAGGAGGAGATCAGCCACTCCGGCTCCAGCAACGGGCCGGCCATGACCGTGTTCAACGGGCGGCTCTACGCCGTCTGGAAGGGCAGCGGCAGTGACAGCGAGCTGTACTACTCCTCCAGCGACGGGTACTCCTGGGGCAGTCAGGCGGAGATCTACAACGTCGGCACCAGCGCGAATCCGGCGGTCGCCGTGTTCAACGGCCAGGTCTACGCCATGTGGAAGGGCGGCGGCAGCGACCAGGGCGTGTACTACAGTTCCTCCACTGACGGCGCCACCTGGGCCGCCCAGACGAAGGCCAGCAACGAGAGCACCAACGAAGGCCCGGCCCTCGCGGCGTTCAACGGGCAGCTCTACAACCTGTTGAAGGGTTCCGGCTCGAGCACCGCGGTGTACTGGGCTTCGGGTTCCTGACGCCGGCGAGACACGGATGGCGGCCTCGGACGCGCTGGGAGTGGTCTGTGCATCCGGCGTGATCGGAGGCCGCCGCGTCGGCACGCAGTCGGCACGTAGCCACTGCGGAGCGAACTGGACAGAGCCGGGTGGGTCCGGTTCTGTCCAGTTCTAGCCGGTGCTGCGGCTCTGCCTCGGCGTTGACGCGGCGTCAGCTCGGCGGTTCCGCGGCGCCGAGTTCGTCGAGTCGGGTTTGGAGGCGCTTGGCGTCTTCGCGCATGCCGAGGTGTTGGTAGATGTCGAGCGCGAGGCGGAGGTGGGCGGTGCCGCCGGTGGTGTCGTCGTCGGCGATTTGGTGTTCGGCGATGCCTTCCAGGGAGATCGCTTCGTCGTCGGGCTTGTTCAGCTCGCGGTTCATGGCCAGCGCCTGCTGGTAGAGCGCGAGGGCGCGTGGGCGGTCGCCAGTGGCCGCGATGCTCGCCGCGTAGTGGTTGAGCACCCAGGCCTCATTGGGACGGTTGCCCATCTGCCGATAGATGTTCAGGGCCGCCGCCTGGGCTTCGCCCGCCCCCGGGAAGTCACCGGTCACGTACCGTACCCGCCCGAGCCCGGCCAAGACGTTGGCCTCGCCGAGGCGGTTGCCGATCGTCCGGTAGAGCTGGAGGGCCTGCGCCTGGGCCTGTGCGGCTCCCGCGTAGTCCCCGGTGATGGTCCGCGCCTGCCCCAGGTAGTTCAGGGTGTTGGCCTCGCCTGGACGATCGCCGATCTGCCGGTGGATCTCAAGGGCCTGCGCCTGGATGTCCAAGGCTGCCGGATAATCCCCAGTGATGTACATTATCCGGCCCAGGTTGTTCAGGGCGGCGGCCTCACCGCGGCGGTCGTCGATCTGGCGATAGATCTCCAGGGCCCGCGCCGTGGCCTTCGCCGCCGCCGGATGGTCCCCGGTCGAGTGCCGCAGCTGCCCGAGGTTGTTCAGCGCGATGGCCTCGCCGAGGCGGTTGCCGATCTCCCGGCAGATCTCCAGAGCCAGCGCGTAGACGTCGGCAGCCTCCGTGCGCTCGCCGGCCAGCAGCCACACGCGGCCCAGGTTGTTCAGGGCGGCGGCCTCGCCGCGGCGGTCGCCGGTCTTCCGGTAGATCTCCAGGGCTCGCGTCAGGTCTTCGGCCGCTCCGGAGAGGCCTCCGGCCAGACAGCGGACCCGGCCCAGATTGTTGAGTGCGGCGGCTTGGGCGGCGAGTTCGCTGCGGCGCCCGGCCGCCTCGGCGGCGGTTTGGTGGATCTCGATCGCGCGGGTCCACGGACCTTCGGTGAACAGGAGTTCGGCCAGTCCCGCGGCTAGGGCGATTGTGTGCCGGTCGGCGGCGCGGGCGTCGGCGTGGGTGTAGGCCGCCTCCAGGTTGCGGTATTCGACGCGTAGCCAGGTTCGGGCGGCCTCTGCGGACGGCAGGTCCGGCGCGTACGCAGGTGCCGGTCCGGTCGGCGCCGGCGGGGGCTGGCGGGCTATGGGGATGGAGGCGCGTTGCGCGGTGTGGGCGTAGTAGTCCAGCAGCCGGTCGAGTGCGGTCGCGCGCTCCGGCTCCGAATCGTGGGCGGTGCCGAGGGTGCGGGCGTGGGCGCGGATCAGGTCGTGGAGACGGTAGCGGCCCGGGGAGATTCCGGTCAGCAGGCTTTGGTCGGCCAGGCGCTGCACCAGCAGATCCGCCGATCCCGGGTCGGTGTCCAGGAGCGCGGCCGCGGCGTACGCGTCGATCTCGGGTCCCGGCAGCAGACCGAGGCGACGGAACAGCAGCTGTTCGTGGTCTGATAGGCGCTGGTAGGAGAGGTCGAATACCGCGGCGACGCTGCGGGTCTCGTCGGTGTACCCGGTCAGCTCGCCGTCGGCGCTGCGCGGGGCGAGTCGGTCGATCAGCCGCGCCAGGTTCCAGGCCTCGCCACCGGTACGCAGCACTGCCCCGGCGATGACCAGCGCCAACGGCAGGCGTCCGCACAGTTCGGCGACCCGCTCCCACTGCGCTTCGTCCGCAGGTTCCCGGCGTGCGTGGGCGGATCGGCGTAGCAGTGCGACCGCCTCGTCCGGCGGCAGCATGTCCAGCGGCAGGGGCACGGCGTCATCGAGGGCTTTGAGCCGCTTTCGGCTGGTGACGAGCACCAGGCAGCCCGCGCTGGCGGGCAGCAGCGGGCGGACCTGTGCCTCGTCCCACGCGTTGTCGAGTACCACCAGGGTCCGCGTGCCCGCGAGGTGGTCGCGGTAGAGCGCCGCGCGGGCCTGCGGCTGTGCCGGAATCCGCCCGGGTGGCACGCCCAGGGCGCCGAGCAGTTCGGCCAGCGCGTCGCCCGGGTCGCGCGGCGGCCCCTCCCGGGTGAATCCGTACAGGTCGACGAACAACTGCCCGTCCGGGAAGCGTTCGGCGAGGCGGTGGGCGGCATGGAGGGCGAGCGCCGTCTTCCCGACTCCGCCCATGCCGTCGATCGCGGAGATCACGGCCACGCCGGGCACGGTGCTGGTCATGGTGCGCTCGGCCAGGGCCGACAGGTGCTCGATCTCCCGGTCCCGGCCGGTGAACAGGGCGGTGCCGGCGGGCAGTTGGCGCGGCCGCGGTTGATCCCCGTGCCGGTTCGAGACAGCGGCGACGTGCGCGGTGGAAGCAGAGTCCGTGGCCGGGACGGCGGGCGTGGACGCAGTTGCCGGGGCGGACGCGGTGGCGGCACGGGATGTCTTGGCGCGCCGCCGGTTCTCCTCCACCCGGTCACGGGCGTCGGCCAGCGCGCGCAGTTCGGCGGGATCGGCACCGAGTATGGCGAGCAGGGCGTCGAGCCGGTCGGTCGGCGCCAGGGCACGGGCGGTGAAGTACTCCGCGATCGCGGCCTGCGACCAACCGGTGCGCTGCGCCAGTTCCCGGTAGGTCAGGCGGCTGTCCCGGTTCGCGCGCGCATGCCGACGCCGCAGCGCCCGCAGCAACTCGGCCAGGTCCTCGAGCGTCTGCGCGACGGCCGCGCTCCCCGTCAGCGAATCAGGGATCTTCGGCGTCTGCTGTGGCATCTCGATTCGCACCTTTCTCGCGCACCGTCGCGGGGATTCATTAAATGGAGCGAATTCCCGTACCTGCCAGGAGTCTGGCGGCCACGCGGGCGCCGAGCCAGGAACCCGAGGGGTTTCTGGCTGATTCCGCCCAGGTCCGCTGCGAACGGCACCCGGATCGTTCCGCAACCGGCTAGCGCAGCCCGGCGCGGAAGACAGGACAGAGTCGCGGCTCAATACAGCTCCACGCCTCGGCCTTGAAAACCGCGTTCGATACTTCGTCACGCGGCGATCAGTGCCCTTGACCAGCACCTCCTCACGACCAAGGCTCCGTCCGTCGCGCTCACCACCGCCTCGTCGAGGTCCGGCGCGCTTGGCCGGCATCTGCAGGAGTGTCGGTGACGTGGTGTGCACGTCCCGCCCGCATGCCGGAGACGAGGAAGCGTTGGGAGAAGAGGAAGACGGCGAGAACCGGGGCGATGGCCAGCAGGGTGGCCATCGCGAGTTCGGGTTTCGGCACTGCGAGGATGCCCAGGCCGACCTGGACCGGGAGTTGGTTGGTCTCCGGTAGCAGGATGTAGGGCAGGTAGTAGTTGGTCCAGTTCGCGACGAAGCTGAAGAACCCGACCAGTGCGATGACGGGTGCGGCCAGGGGTAGGGCGATGCGGCGGAAGGCGCCGAATTCGGTGCAGCCGTCGAGGCGGGCGGCTTCGAGCAGGTCGCGTGGCAGGGTGGTGGAGAAGTAGATGTAGGTCAGGTAGACCCCGAACGGGTAGAACGCGTAGGGCAGGATGATCGACCACATCGAGCCGATCAGGTGCACGGCGTTGATCTCGAGGAACAGCGGGATCACGAGGGTGGCGTTGGGCATGACCATCACCACGAGGGTGGCGATCAGTAGTGCGCGTCGGCCGGGGAAGCGGGTCATCGCCAGCGCGTATCCGGCCGGGACTCCGACGGCCAGGGTGATGGCCAGGGCGAGGAACGAATACACCGCGCTGTTGCGTAGCCAGAGCAGGATCGCGTCGCTCTGGTATCCGGTCAGGCCGTCCCAGTTGGCGCGCAGTGCATGCCAGGATCCGAAGGAGAGCGGGTTGCCGTCTACCAGTTGGGAACTGGTCTTGGTTGCGGCCAACACGAGCCAGAGCAGCGGCAGTGCGAAGAAGACCGCGAACAACGCGAGCACCAGTGTGGGCAGCGCATTGCCGCTCAACCGCCGGATGGTGCGGCGTGGTTGCTCCAGGCGGACAGGTGGCGCGGCCGCATCCGCATGCATGCGTGTGTGCGGCGCGCGTGACGTGTCTCGACGGGCATCGAGGAACCCCGATCAGGTGACTTCGGCTCACATGAAAGCCGCCGCTGGATGCCTCGGTCAAGAGGGTAAGCATGCTTATCTTCAAGATTTCTCGACTTGACGGCAGTACGGGCAGATGCTTTTTCCCTGTTTGCCATTTTATGTGCGATAAGTGAAGCAGTATGAGTAGTACCTATCTGGAGCTCCGCTGGCTGACGGTCCTCGGGTACGGGCAGTGGTGTCCGTCAGTGGTTAGTGCGGGGACCGACATGCGGGGGACTATCTGGAGGGACGGTGGTCGCGGGATGAGCGGGGCGGCCTTGTGCGACTGCTGCGGTGCGTCGATCGCGCGCGAAGACGGATTTCTGCTGCCGACGGTCGCGATCGTGGCCTCGGTGGCGTTCTGGGAGACGCAGTTCACGCTGGCCAAGAAGGTCGTGGACTTGGCCGGGTTGGACGAGCGCCAGCAGTCGAGCTGGTTGAGCAGCAGCCTGAGGGTTCATGCCGGGAGTCGGACTCCGTGGCTCATCTGCGACGACTGTGTCGCGTTCTTCGTGACCGACTACGGCGAGGCACGTTCCTGCGCGCGACGCGGCGTCGATCCGCCCAAGTTGGGGGCCGTGGACCCGAGTAAGTGCGCGTTGTTCGCCGCGATCGCGTGGGAGTCCGTGATGGGTCGGTGGCCCGCGATCGTCATGCAGCCGGAGGTCGGCAACCACTGCGACTTCTGCGGTCGGCGGATCTACCGGGGTGAAGTCGCCAGCCGGTTCCCGCGCGAAACGGTGCAGCTGTTCCGCGCTGCGGGAGCGCTGGACGGCGATCCGCTCAGCCTGGAGCGGAAGGGCGAGGACGGCTGGATGACCTGCATGAAGTGCACGACGAGTATGGGTACGAAGATGCTGCGTGCGGAGGGTCGGCTGTAGTCGATATGAGCGCTGAATTCTCCGAAGCCGAGCAACTCTTCGAACGGGGCAGCAAGCTCTTTTTCGAAGGAAAGTACCAGGAATCGGTCAAGGTGCTCGAAGTCGTGGTCGAGATGGCGCCCGCGGATGTCGCCTCTCAGCATCTTCTGGCCGCCAGCCGGTTCAACGTGGGCGACGTCGCCGGTGCCTTGGCCCCGGCGGCCCTGGCCGTGTACATGGCCCCGTCGCACGCCGGCTCGCGCACGATACTCGGTCTGGTTCTGCAACGGCTTAGTCGGCCCGACGGTGCGTGGCGGCATCTCGCGCACGCCGCACGGCTGGGAAACGAGCAGGCCGCCCTCACGCTTGCCGGAGAAGGCAAGGACTACTGCCGGGAATGCGGTGGTGTGGTCACAATCCGCGGTACCGGTGCCTCGCCGACGTCGGGCGCCGCATGCCCCAGGTGCGCAGGCGCACGGGCGACCACGAGTTCGCCGCGCAGACGCGTCTGGTCGTGGGCCAGGCTCGGCGAAGACGACTATCGCTCGAAGCTGACCCTGCCGGGCAAGCTGCTCAACGAAATCGGCAGGGGTTTCCTGGCGCGTTATCAGTCGGGAGGGGACGTCGACGAACTGGAAGACGCAATTCTGCTCCTCGAACTCGCCTGCGCCACGAGCGTCGAGTCCGACCGCGCGACGCCGCTGTCCGACCTCGGCGCCGCCTACCGCGTGCGCTTCGTCTGCCACGGGTTGCCGGAGGACGTCGACTACGCGATCGACTGCCACGAGCAGGCGCTCGCCATCGCTCCGACGGACCCGTCGGTCAGGATGACGATACTCGCGAACCTCGGGGTCGCCTACCGGCAGCGCTACGAGGTCGGCGGGACGGGCGCCGATCTGGATCGGGCGATCTCCTTGCTGGAACGTGCGCTCGGCCTGCCGGCGGACGCCGAGCAGCGCGTCGCGGCCCTGGCCAACGCGGGCGGTCTCTACAGCCTTCGGTACCTTCGGACGCGCGCCCGCTCCGACATCGATCGCGCGGTCGAACTCGAGGAGCGGGCGGTGGCGGCCACGGCTACCGGACACCCCAGACTGCCGGGCCGGCTCAGCAACCTGGCGGCGTCGCTGGGCCGCCGCGCCGACCGCTACGGCGGGCTGGCGGATCCGCGGAGCGCCGTCGAGCATGCGGAACGCGCGGTCGAGGCGACTCCGCAAGGCCATCCCGCCCGACCGACATACTTGGGCAACCTGGGCGTCGCACATGTCGCGATCTACGAGGCAACAGGACGGCGCAGCGACATAGACGCCGCGATCAGCGCGTTGCGACAGGCGGTGGAGAGCACTCCCGATAGCGGCCCGGTACTGGCCAGGGCGCTCGCGCTCCTGGCGAACGCCCATCTCGCACGTGATCGCGTCGGCGGAGAGCCGCTCGGCGTCGATCGTGCACAGACGCGATCGCTGCTTCGCCGGCTCGCCGCGGCGAACGCCTCGCCCGCGGTCGACCTCGTGCACGCGGGCGCGATGCTCGGCACGCTGGCGAACGCGATCGGTGATCATCAGAGCGCTGTGGACGTGCTGGACAATACGGTCGCGCTGCTTCCGACGCTCCCGGCCCGCGAGTCGGACTGGGCCGATCGGGACCAGCGATTCGGGGAGGCGGAGGGACTTGTGAGTCAGGCCTTCGCCGCGCATTGCGCCCTCGGGGACCTCGCAGGCGCCGTCCAGATCGCCGAACTCGGCAGGGGCGTCCAACTGGCCGAGCAGATGGACGCGCGCAGTGATCTCACGGATCTCGCGTCGCGTCTTCCCGAGTACGCGACGGCCCTCCGGCGGCTTCGGGTCCTGCTCGGCGAGCGAACCGCGCAGTCCGGACGGTCCAGCGAGAACCTGGCGCCGTTGTGGCAAAGGTACGACGACCTGCTCGAAGAGATCCGAAGCCGACCGGGATTCGAGAGGTTCCACCGCGTGCCCGAGATCTCCGTGCTGCGCCACGCGGCCGCCTCGGGGACGGTCGTGATGGTGAACGTCGGCCGGGACCGCTCCGAGGCCGTTCTCATCCGTCCAGGTGGCGAACTGCTCCACGTGCCATTGCCCGGCCTCCGTTCGAACCGCGTCGTCGACAATGCGCGTGCGCTGCTGACCGGCTCGGGTGACCGCGACCTGGTTCCGGCGGCCGTGCGTCGCGATTCGGTCCTCACCGACATTCTCGGCTGGCTGTGGGATACCGCAGTCCGGCCTGTCTACGACGCGCTGCCCCACGACGGATCGCCGCAGCGCGTCTGGTGGCTGCCGATCGGTGCCGTCGGCGCCTTCCCGTTCCACGCTGCCGGGCATCCCGACCAGCCGGGGGCGCTCGACGCGTTCATCTCCTCGTACACGCCGACGCTGCGAGTTCTCGCGCACGCGCACAGCCGCAGCGCGGAAGCGGACCGCCGCCAGTTGACCGTCGCGATCGCGCGCGCCCCCGGTCTGCCGACTATCCCTGGCACGATCGCCGAGGCCCGCGACTTGATCCGCCGGTATCCGAACATCCCGCCACTCATGGACGAACGGGCCACGGTCGAACAGGTGAAGTCGGCCCTGACCACGGCGACCTGGGCGCACTTCGCGTGCCACGCCGGCGGCGACGCCGACATGCCGTCGAACAGCGGCCTGCGGCTGTACGACGGTGTGCTCACCGTTCCCGAGGTCAGCCGCCTCCGACTCGACCACGCCGAACTCGCCTACCTCTCCGCCTGCTCGACAGCGCATCGGAGCAAGGCGGCCATCGACGAGTCCATCAATCTGGCCTCGGCCTTCCACCTGGCCGGCTTTCGACACGTCGTCGCGAGCCTGTGGCCGCTGAACGACGGCGTGGCAGCCGCGGCCGCGCACCGCTTCTACGGCATCGTCGCGGACGGCGTCGGAGGCGAATCCGCACCGCTCGCCCTGCGCAGCGTCTGCCTCGAGTTGCGCAGGCAGTATCCCGATCGCCCGGACCTGTGGGCGGCACTGGTGCACAGCGGACCGTAATCGTTCTGACGGCCCCGTCTTTACGTTGGCCGACCTCTCAACATCCACGACGCCGCGAAGGAGAGGGCCAGCAGTGCGGCGCCGCTGCCGAAGGCGGCCGGAACACCCACTCGTTCGGCGATCAGTCCGACGACGATGGGTCCGACGACGGCGCCGATGTCGGTGCACATCGAGAAGACGGCGACACCGCTGCCCGCCCGGCCGGTGACGACGTCACCGATCAGGGCGGCCGGCGCGGCGGTGAGGAGCGCCGATCCGGCCGCGTAAACGCTGAGCAGGACGACGAGCCACACGTAGCCGTCCACGAATACCAGAGTGCTGATCGCTGTTCCGGCCACGCCGGTGCCGACGATCATCGCGGTCCGGCGGCCGGCCCGGTCCACGATCCGCCCGGCCGGCACGATCAGCAGTGCCTGAACCACGGCGGATATCGTGAACGCCCACCCGACCCAGGTCACGTCGTGGTGCCACGCCACCACCAGCGCGGGAATCAGGGCACTGCGCAGCCCGAACAGGACCCAGCCCTGCGCCAGCGCCGCGAGGCACGCCGCCAGGTAGCGTCGGTCCCGCAGCAGGACCGGCAGCCGGACCACGTCCCGGCCAGGCTCTGTGCCTGCGGTCCGGCCGGTTCGCAGCGCCGCAAGTGCCAGCACCGCGGCACCGAGCAGCATCGCGGCGTACACCATGAACGGCGTGGACAGGGAGATGCCCGCCAGAAGCCCGCCCAGCGCCGGTCCGCAGATTCCGCCGAGCAGGAATCCCGCCTCGAACACGGCGCTGGCGCGGCCCCGCTGGTCGGCCGGCGCGATCGCCAGGAGCGTGCTGAGCGCGGAGACCGAGAACAGCACCGAGCCGACGCCGCCGAGGCTGCGGAACACGAGCAACTGCCCGTAGGACGCGGCGAACGCCGTCATCGCCGAGGAGACCGCGCACAGCAGCAGACCGGCGACCAGGACCCGCCGCTCCCCGAACCGCGCACCGATCCGGCCGCAGAAGGGACTGGTGGCCAGCCGCATGAACGCGAACAGGGCGACAAGCGCCCCGATCCGCAGAGGCCCGGCCCCGAACGTCGCCGCGTACACCGGAAGCACCGGGAGCACCAGTCCCAGCCCCAGCATGACGCAGCCGCCGATGACGCTGAGGACGTAGACCTCGCGAGGAAGGCCCGGCTCGGCCGCGGTGGCGGGGGTGTTGGGGACGGCGATGGCGGCGGCGATGGCGGCGGAATCGGTGGAGAGGTCGCCGGAGCCGGCTGCCGTCATCGGCCGGTCACCGGACGACGCCGAGCTTTCCCTGCTCGTCCTTACTCTGTAGTTTCCGGACCGTGCTGACGACCAGTTCGGCCGTGCGAGCGGCGGAATCGCCGCATTGCGACTGCGCGGCGCGTAGCCGGTCCCGATAGTTCCGGGCGGGATCGAGCAGTTCGGCGACAGCGTCGGCGACCGCCTTCTCGGAGGCGTCGGCCGGCTCCAAAGCAGTCCCGAAACCCGCGGCGGCGACGAAGTGGCCTTGGATGGGCTGGTCCACGGCCAGCGGGATCACCAGCATCGGCGTCGCCGCGCGGATCGACTCCGCCACGGAGTTGTAGCCGCCGTGGGTGACGAACGCATCGGCGCGCTCGAGCACCTCACGCTGCGGCAGATACGGGGCGGTGATCACGTCGTCGGGCAGCGCGAGCTCCTCGGCGAGATCGCCCACGGCGGCGATCACCTGCGCGCCGGTCGCGGCCGCTCCGAGGATCACCGTGCGCAGCAGGTCCGGTCGCCGATAGAAGATCGTGCCGAAGGAGACGTACACCAGCGGGCGGTCGGCGTCGATCCGGTCCAGGCCCGGGAAGTCGACGCCGTCGCCGCGCTCCCCAGCCGCGCCGGGCAGTCCGACCAGCTGCAGACCGTCGTCCGTGACCCCGCCGTCCCCGACGAGGGCGGGAATGGTCGGCATCAGATTGAGGACCGGCGATCGCGCCGAATGGGTCTGGGCCGACCACAGCACCCCGTGCCTGGTCAGGTAGCCGCGGACCTGCTCGTCGTACGCCCATCGGCCGCGTCGGTGCTCGCGGCTGCACACCCCGCCGAGGTTGGCCCAGATCATCCCGTACGGCACGCCGGACCCCTGCACACCGACCATGGCCGACGCCGTGACCGGCAGCGAATCGACGAGCACGAAGTCCGGTGCGCAGGCACGGACCGCCTCGGCCGCCTGCTCGGCCACCGGCGAGGACTCGAGCATCGGACCGATCTCCGCCGGATCGCCGCTCCACGGCGCCATCTCGACCTGCCCGATCTCCAGCACCCGCGTCTCGCCCAGAGCCTGCCGGCGCTGCTCGCCGAGCACGCCTCCGTCCGCGGAGAGCAGCAGCAGCGAGACGTCGCCGCCGACGGCCTGAAGCGCATTGACGACCGGGATATACGGGTTCAGATGACCATGCTGAGTCGTGGTGAGGAGAGCGACGCGCATCAGACTCCGATTCATCGAGAGAGAACGACCGGCCGACTCGGAATCGGGCTCGGAACGCAGCGCGGCAGTCACGACCGCGACATTCCCTGCCCTCGCGAAGCCGAGTCGAGCCGACGACGTGAGCACGGCGCGACTTCGCCTTCCGGGCACGCGAAGACACCCGGCAGGCGAAAAGTACTACAGGTATCAAGGTGCTGTCACAAGGCTCTCGGCATTCCCCACCACCGTTGCGGAAACGCGGAGCGACGCTGCTCGGAAGGGTCTTGAGACAAGCGTGTTCACCGCCTGCTCCCAGGCGGCCTATCAAAGAGTGCCGGGATGCGTAGTCGATGTCAATACTCTCAACCGTCGGCCACCGGCGGATGATTTCACATATACGCGTTCACATTGATGTCAAACAGAGTGCTGAGACGCACGATACTGATGAGACCGCTTGGCGCTACTCTCCCCAACCGCAGTGCTGGAGGCCGGCGTGGAACTCCTTGTTGCCGTCGACGTAGTCGCCGTAGAGGTAGCCGCTGTAGTAACGCCAGCCCTCCGTGCTGTAGTACACCTGCTCGGTGTAGTACCAGACGTTTCCACCGTTATCGATGTCGTCGCCCCTGACCCAGCAGTTGGCGATGATGGCGTCCCGATGGTCGAAGGGGCCGGGGCACAGGTCGGGCACGCCCGTCTTGCCCATGTTGACGTGCGGCGACTTGTAGACTCCGGCGCAGTGGCTCGGGCTGCTCAGCCAGACGATGACCTCCGCGTGGGCGGGTGCGGTCGTGAGTGCCGCGACACCGGCGACGGCGGCGACGACGCCGACGGCCTTGGTCGCGAGCCGGCCCTTGATGAACTGCATGTGATCCCCTCCGTGGTGCGTGTTCTCCGTGTCAGGACCATGCTGCCTCCGGGGGATGGGTGGAGTCTGCTTTCCCGTACGAATCCGTACAGCCAGGGTCCTGTCGTATCTGTCGGACCCGTCGGATCCGTCGTGCCCGGCTCGCCCGGTGAAACTTTCGCGGCGGGGGCGGCGCGGGTTGGGAAACATCGAGCAAGCGATTTTCCTAGAGCCGAGCCGTTGACCGACACGCAAATCGGCATAGTCTCCCCGTCAGGCAATCGTTTGCCTGCCTTCCCAAGCTCTCACTCCCAGGAGTAGCAATGTCGCTCCACCTGATGGACCTCCGCGCTTCGGGTGCACCGCGCCGGGCCGCGCTCGCCGCGGCCGGCGTGCTGGCGCTGGCCGGGGCCACGGCCGGGCTCGCCGCCGCACCGGCGCACGCGGCCACCACACCCACGCTCGTCGTCCAGGCGAACGAGCCGTTCCGCACCGTCACGCACGTCGCCTCCGGCTCGCTCTACGGCCTGGCGACGGCGACGGTTCCGGCCGACAGCCTGGTCGAGCCGCTCAAGCCCAACACCTTCGTGCAGATGCCCGCGGGCGGCCACCAGCAGGCCGAGGGCGACATCCTCCAGGTCGCGCCGGAGGCCGCCAAGGCCGGGGCGAAGGTGGTGGACCGGCTCTCCGACTACTACGCGGGCTGGCCCTACCAGTTCAGCTGGAGCACCTGGCCCACCGTGGTGTCCCAGCAGATCCAGCAGGTCAAGGCCTCGGGCATCACGAATCTGGCCTCGTACGAGCTGTGGAACGAGCCGGACAACACCTGGCTGTCGGCGAACGGCACGTTCAACAGCTTCTGGACCAAGACCTACCAGCAGGTCCGCTCGCTCGCTCCCGGCGTCCCGATCCAGGGCCCGAGCTTCTCCGACAACATCAGCGGCATGCAGAGCTTCCTGCAGAACGCGGTGGCGACCAACACCGTGCCCGACATCATCTCCTGGCACGAACTCGAGAGCTCGTCGAAGATCGCCGGCGACGTGGCCACCGTCGAGGGGCTCGAGAAGTCGCTCGGGATCAGCCCGCGCCCGATCGCGATCGAGGAGTACGCCGCTCCCTCCCAGGTCGGCGTGCCCGGTGACCTGGTCGGGTACATCGCGGAGTTCGAGCGGCTCGGTATCGACAACGCGGAACTCGCCTTCTGGAACGGCTACGGCGCGCTCGGCGACGTGCTCACCGGAACCGGCGGATCCCCGAACGGCGCCTACTGGCTCTACGACTGGTACGGCGCGATGTCCGGCAACATGGTCACCACCGTGCCGTCGGGATCAGGGCTCGACGGCGCCGCCTCGGTCACCACGGCGGCCAACCAGGTCAGTGTGATCTTCGGCGGCGGCTCCGGGTCCACGGCCGTGACCGTCAATGGTCTGAGCTCGCTGTCCGGGTTCTCCGGCGGCACCCAGGTGACGGCCACCCTGCAGTACACGCCGTCGCCCGGGCGAACCACTGCGGTCGCGGCGCCGACCACGGTCTCCAGTTCCACGTACACGATCTCGAACGGCTCGATCACCGTCCCCGTCGCCGCGATGAACGCCACCTACGGGTACCACCTGGTCATCACGCCGGGAGGCTCGACGTCCACGCTCTCGGGCACCTACCAGATCAAGAACGCCCACAGCGGACTTGCCCTGGACACCCAGAACTCCGGCACCGGCCAGGGCGCCCTCGCCGTCCAGGCGGCGCCGAGCAGCAGTTCGACGCAGTCCTGGACGCTCGTGTCCGCCGGGAACGGCGAGTACAGGATTCAGAGTGCGGCGGACGGCCTGGTCCTCGGAATCACGAACGAGAGCACGTCGAACGGCGCGGACGCACTGGTCTGGGGTGACAACGGCACGCCGGACCACCTGTGGCAGTTCGTCTCCGCGGGCGGCGGGGACTACAAGCTCGTCAACGCGAACAGCGGCAAGGTGCTCGGCGTGACGAACGAGAGCACCTCCTCGGGAGCGCAGGTCGTGCAGTGGGACGACAACGGCACCCCCGACCATCTCTGGACCCTGACGCAGCGGTGAACCCGTCCTGACCGGCCTGCGGTGGAAGTTTCACGGTGCGCCGGAAATCGTGCAGCGCCCACCTGTGCGTCGAAACGTTTCGAAATCAGGGTTTGATGTTTCGGACCGCGCTTGCCATCGTCCCGGCTGACGCGACACCAACCATCCGACAGGTCGTCGGCCGCCGTCGGTGGCCGGGGAAAGGGAAGCGGTTCGATGGATACGGATATAGGCACTGGCATGACGGCAGGGACGGCAGGAGCACCCCGACGCGGCGCGCGTGGTGCCGCGAGGAAGCGCAGCACACTGGCCGCCGCGGCGGCGGCCGCGTTCGTAGCCGTCGCGGCGTCCGGCGGGGCACTGGTCCTCGCCGGTCCCGCCGCGGCGGCCACGACGCTGCGCGCGGAAGCCGAGGCAGACGGACGCTACTTCGGCGTGGCCGTCGGGCAGGGCGATCTGGGCAACGGAACGGCGACCAACGTCGCGGGCACGCAATTCGACATGGTGACCCCCGAGAACGAGATGAAGTGGGACACCATCGAGCCGTCCAACGGTTCGTACAACTTCGGCCCCGGCGACGCGATCGTCAACTTCGCCACCTCGCACAACGAGCGGGTGCGCGGCCACAACCTCGTGTGGCACAGCCAACTGCCGGGCTGGGTGACGAGCCTGCCGCTCAGCCAGGTGAAGGCGGCCATGGAGGCGCACATCACCACGGAGGTCAGCCACTACAAGGGCAAGATCTACGCGTGGGACGTCGTCAACGAGCCCTTCAACGACGATGGCAGCTTCCGTCAGGACGTGTTCTACAACGCGTTCGGCGGCGGGGCCGCGTACATCGCCGACGCGCTGCGCACCGCGCACGCCGCGGACCCCAACGCGAAGCTCTACATCAACGACTACAACATCGAGGGCTCCGGTGCGAAGAGCGACGCCATGTACAACCTCGCTCAGACGCTCCTGCAGCAGGGCGCGCCGCTGAACGGCATCGGCTTCGAAAGCCACTTCATCGTCGGCCAGGTCCCCAGTAGCCTCGCGTCCAACATGCAGCGCTTCACCGCCCTGGGCCTCGACGTGGCGGTCACCGAACTCGACGACCGCATGCAGACCCCGGCCAGCAGCGCGAACCTCCAGCAGCAGGCCACCGACGACGCGAACATCGTCAAGGTCTGTCTGGCCAACGCCCACTGCCCGGGCGTGACCCAGTGGAACATCAGCGACGCCGACTCGTGGGTGCCCGGCACCTTCTCCGGTTGGGGCGCGGCCACCATGTTCGACGGCAACTACCAGCCCAAGGCCGCCTACAACGCGGTGCTCGCGGCACTGGCCGGCGGCAGCGTACCTCCGCCGAGCACCCCGCCGCCGACGACGAGCTCGCCGCCCACCTCGCCCCCGCCCACCTCGCCGAGCGCGACCGCGAGCACCCCGGCGTCCGGGACGTGTCAGGTGTCTGACGCGATCAACGCGTGGAACAACGGCCTGACCGCGAACATCACCGTGACGAACAACAGCGGCACGGCGATCAACGGCTGGAGTCTGGCCTTCACCCTGCCCTCCGGACAGAGCCTCGTCTCCGCGTGGAACGCCACGATCACCCCCGCCAGCGGAGCGGTCACCGCGACGAACCTCGGCTACAACGCGTCCATCCCGGCGGGCGGCACCGTCAGCTTCGGCTTCCAGGTCAGCCACACCGGCAACACCTCGGCACCCGCGAGCTTCACCCTCAACGGCACCGCCTGCACCTCCGGCTGATCAGTCTCCTGTGCCAGCACCGTCGCCGGGCCCCCGCAACGGGCCCGGCGACGAGCAGGCTGACATTCCAGTGGTCATCAAGATTCTTTCAACCGTCGCGCCACCGTCGCAGTCTCATGATTCATGAAGGCCGGGCCAGGGGGGCCGCGGCCGAAAGGTTCGGAGGGGAACCATGAATCGAGCGCTGATCGTCGCCGCAGCGGCGGCGGCCATGGCGGTCGGAGGGGCCACCGTCGCGAGTGCCGGGACGGTGGATCAGGGCAGGACGACGTCCGTCAAGGGCGTCGCGATCGGCCCGGCGTCGAGCTGGGTGAACGGGTTGAGCAACCGGGGAGACGCGGCGGGGGCTTACAACACGGCGTCGGGCGAGACCCGCGGCTTCGTGTCGCACGCGGGCAAGTCCACCGACCTGGGCTTTCTCAAGGGCGGAGACTACACGGACGCCATGTCGGTCAACGACGGCGGCGTGGTCGTCGGCTGCAGCGGCGACTCCTCGTCCTCGGTCGGTGTGCACGCCTTCGTCTGGCGTAACGGCACGATGACCAAACTGCCGGACCTGGGCGGGGCGAGCAACGCGCTGGTGATCAACGACAAGGGCGAGATCGCCGGTTACGCGCTGACGTCGTCCGGCAAGGTGCACGCCGTCACCTGGCAGAACGGCAGTATCTCCGAGCTGCCGGGCCTCGGCGGCAGCAACGAAGACGTGGTCGCGATGAACGCGTCGGGGCAGGTCGCGGGGTACGCCACGACGGCCTCCGGGAGCCAGGAGGCGGTGCTCTGGACGGGCAACGGGAAGGCGACCGACCTCGGCCAAGGGGAGGTGATCGCCCTGACCGACAGCGGCAAGGCCCTGGTCGAGATCACCCCGACCTCCGCCCCGTCGTACTTCTACGTGTACGACCACGGCAAGAAGACCCTGCTCCCGGCCAACGCCTACCCGCAGACGCTGAACGACGAAGGCCAGGTCGTCGGTGTCTACATCAAGTCCGGCAGCAAGACGCAGGACGGCTTCGTCTGGCAGGACGGCAAGCTGACCGACCTCGGGGCGTGGCAGGCCTGGGGCATCAACGACCGCGGGCAGATCGTCGCCTTCCAGTACGACAACGGGGTGTACGAGTCCGCCGTTCTGGATCACGGCAGCACGGTCGCGCTCGAGACCCCCGACGGCAAGCCCACCGTCGTGGCCACCCGGATCAGCAACAGCGGATACGTGACCGGCTCCACCGAGGCGAATGAGACCGCGATGGAGTGGAAGCTCCCGAACGGCTGATCGACTCAGCGCGAAATTCGCCGCCGACCAAGCTCGTTCTGGTCGGCGGCGAATTTCGTGTGCAGCGCGGCGTACGCCTCACGCCTCGCTTGGAACGTCCGCGCGCAGGATCGAGTAGCCGACCATGTCGCGCCAGGTGCCGGCCCGGAAGCAGGCGCCGCGGAGTACGCCTTCGCGAGTGAAGCCGGCCCATTCCAGCGCCCGCTGCTCGGCGATGTTCTTCACCTCGGTGCTCGCCTCGACCCGGTTCACCTTGGTGTGGGCGAACAGGTATTCGGCGAGCAATCGCTGGGAGTGCTTGCCGTAGCCCTTCCCGCGTTCGGCGGCGAGCAGCATGATGCCGATGTTCCAGCACGGGGAGTCCGGGCCCTGCATCACGCGGTGCCACTGCACTTCACCGACGAAGCGGTCGTCCTCGACGGCCGCGACGGCGAGGCTCCCGGCTTCGTGGCCGAGGAAGCCCTGTTCGGCCCACCGCCGACGTGTCTCGCCGGGGTTGCGGAAACCGAAGAAGTCGAGCTCCCCGGCTTCCGCGGGGTCTTCGCGGAGGCGTTCGAACAGGTCGAGGTCTCTTTCGGCGATAGGGCGCAGGCGCACGAGATCAGGCATGCCCACCAGACTAAGCGCTCATCACGGGACCCCGGCATGCGCACCGGTCACGGGCGACCTTGCCGCGACCTCGAGCAGGAGCTAGTTGACCCAGGCTCCGGGGCCCATCACGTTGGAGGTGCCGTCGTACACCCAGACACGGAGCTTGTGGACGCCGTCGTTGTGGTACAGCGCGCTCGTCTCGTTGGTCGACCAGTTGGTGCTCTGGTTGCCTCCGGTGTTGACGTTCTCCTGCTCCAGCTGGACCTGGCAGTTCGAGTCGCCTTCGACGATGCCGACCGCCCAGTTCCAGCTGTTGCCGCTCGAGACGATCCAGGCGTGGCAGTGCGCCGTGACCACGTCCCCGCCGAAGGAGTAGGTGCTGCTGGCGGAGGCGGTCGCCGTCGAGGCTCCGAGGAGTCCGGCCGTCGCGACGCCTAGGGCCAGCGTCTTCTTCAGGCTCAAAGTGGTCTTCACGTTGGTCCCTCTCAGTTTGGTTGATACCGCGGGTGGCGGCGCTGCGCGAAGCAGTAAGACCAGGGTGGCCGGGGCAGCGAGGGGAAGTCCCGTTTCCCGGACAAGTCCGTACACCTCGGCCGGCCGACGACGGCCGCGGCACACACGCCAGTTCGAGCACCCTGAGCATCCTGACCAATCCCGCGTGATCGCGGTCGATCAGGTCCAGATCTGGGACTGCGGCGGCGGAGTAGGCCAGACGTGGACCTGCAACGGTCAGACGAACCAGCAGTGGACTCTCGGCTGAGTTCGACCACACCCGCGCCGGACGATGTCCGTCGTCCGGCGCGGGTGTACGGACATGTCCGGGATTCTGGCGCTCATCTCCCGACGGCGGACACGATGGTCGCATCAGGCCGGTCGGCCGACCAGGGAGAACCTCCGTTCGCCTTCGGCAGCGGAGGGATGACGTGAGAAGGGGAATGCCGTGAAGAAGGTCATGCGGAGGGCCGCGGTCCAGTTGGCGCTCATCGGGGCGTTGGCTGCGACACCGTTCGCGTTGGCGGCGCAGGCACAGGCGGCGACCGTGCGGCCGATGAGCTCCAGCTGCGGTTCCCCCGTCACCACGCAGTACATCTACTTCTCCGGGATCAGCAGCCAGCCCGTCGCCTCGCTCAAGCTGACGAGCGGTGGCTGCGCCTACCTCTGGATGTGGAGCTGGTTCACGGCCAGCCACTCCGGGTGGACCGTCGGCCTCACGACGTGCCCCTCCAGCATTCCCGGCGGCTACAAGGTGTACCCCGTGACGAACGGCGGCGTCGCGGTCGGGGAAGGCTGCGCCAGTCCGTACGTCTGGCGCAACACGGTGCAGCAGGAGTTCTACGGACCCGTGGGCGGCTACAACTGCGAATACGCGGCGGCCGAGCTCATCTACAACAACTACGACGCCATCGCCTCGACGCAGCCGTACTGCTTCGCGTGACCGGGCGAGTCCGAGGCGACTGATCCCCGGCGGATGAGGCCTCGTCATCACCCTTCGGGAGCGGGCTCGGCTCCGGCCAGCAGGCGCGCGGCGCGTTCGCGGCAGGTCGCGGCGTGCCCGGTTTCACCGACGGCCTCGTAGGCCTGAGCGAGCTCGCTCATCGAGGCGGCCTCACCGCTGGGGTCGCCGAGTGCTGCGAATCGTTCAGCCGCGTCGCGCAGTACGTCGATCGCCCGCTCATGGCGCTGCAGCTGAACCAGGCTCATTCCGTAGGATCTCGTCAACAGTGCTGCTCCGAAGGCCATGTCGCCGCTCTGGACGACCGCGATGGCTTCCTCGTGCAGCGCGATGGCGTTTTCGGCCTGGTCGAGCCGGACGTAGAGTTCGGCCTGGTTGTTCAGCGTGGCGGCCAGGCCCCAGGGGAAACCCTCGTCGGCGCGGCGCAGCTCCAGCGCGCGTTTCATCACGGGCAGCGCGCGCTCGTGGTCGCCCTGGAGCATGTGCGTCAAGGCGATGCTCTCGACGCTCGCAGCCTGCATGCGAAGCCAGCCGACCCGCTCGTAGTAGGCGGCGGCGTGCTCGGCGGCCTCGAGAGCCTCGGCGAAACGCTCCAGCTCCATGTACCCCCGGGAGACGCAGTTCTGCGCCTCCGCCTCGACGTCCTCGGTTCCGGTGACGCGCGCGATCCTGATGCGCGCCTCGTGAAGGGTGGTGTACTCCTGCCAGTACCCGCGGTCGAGAAACAGGTAGGAGCCGGCCCGGGCGAGCACCTCGGCCTCGCGGAACGCACCCGCGGCCTCCACCTGCGTCACCGCGTGCATGATGCCGGACCGCTCCGCGGCTAGCCACGCCACCGCCGCCGCGTGATCGTCGAAGCGCATGGGAGCGGCCACGGCCTCGAAGGTGTCCTCCTGAAGCAGCGGCGTGACGCTGTGGGTGGATACGACCTCGTAGGCGCCTTGTGCGCTGCGCAGGTACCAGACGGCGACCCGGACGGCCGCCGCGTGGCGCTGCTTCTCCGGCACGTCCCGTTCCCCGCGTTCGGCGGCATAGGCGCGCAACAGGTCGTGCATCGCGTAACGCTGCGGGCCGAGGCTGTACACCAAGTGCTCGTCAACCAACTGTTCGAGCAGGCCTTCCGCCTCGGAGAGTCCCAAGCCGGCCGCAGCCGCCGCGAGGGGCGTCGTGACAGCGCGGGTGAACAGGCATCCGAGCAACCCGAAGAGGTCGCGTAGGTCATCGGGCAGCTCGTTGTAGGAAAGGTCGAACACCGGTCTCACGCTTCGAGCACCGACGTTGAGGGCGTCGAGTCCCTCCTCCTCGAGCCGCGCCGCGAACTCCGCGATCGTCCACACCGGGCGGGCGCGCAGGCGTGAGGCCGCCACGGCGAGAGCCAACGGCAGGGCGCCGCACGCCGCGATGAGCCGGTCCGCCGCCTCCGGCTCAGCCTCGATCCGCTGCGCCCCGGCGACCCGGGAGAGCAACTCCACCGCCTCGGCGCGGGAGAACACGTCGAGCCGGTGCACGCTCGCCCCGTCGAGTCCGGCCAGCGTGCGCCGACTCGTGACCATGACCAGGCAGCGCGGACCCGAGGGGATCAGATCCCGAATCTGCGCTTCGTCGGCCGCGTTGTCCAACAGGACCAGGGCGTCCTGGTCGAACAGCCGGTCCCGCAGCAGCACCGCGCGCTCCTGCTCCGCCGCCGGGATCTTCTGCGCTGGCACCCCCACGGCCAGTAGAAAGCGCTCGAGCACGTCAGCCGGATCGGCTGGCGGCAGTTCGGGATCGAAGCCGCGCAGGTCCGCGTACAGCTGGATGTCCGTAAAGCGACCGCTGCGCACGAGTTCGTGGGCCGCGTGCACAGCGAGCTGGGTCTTGCCGACGCCGGCCATCCCCTCGATCGCCGAGATCACCACCGTGCGGTGACCTTCGGGCACGCTGTCCGCGCCGACCGCGTCCAGCAGTTCCTGCAACTGCGCCACGCGCCCGGTGAAGGTGGGCAGATCGCGCGGCAACTGGCGGAGCACCGCGACCGGCCCGCCCGACCTGGCCGCGCCGTGCACCCGGATGCAGGCCTGCCGCCACCGGTCCACGGTCCGCTCGTCCTCGCCCAGCGCCCGCACGAGGGCCACCACCAGGTCCATGTTGAGCCGCCGCCGACCCGGGTTCAGCAGGTCGCTGATCGTCGTCTTCGCCACCACCTGCGGCGGCTTCAGCAGCGGCCCGACACGTTTGGCCAGCTCGCGGTACGAAGGCATGCCGGCCCCCGCCGCCAACTCCCGCAGCATCGTGATGAACTCGGCCATGCTGCCTGCCTGGCCCGGATCCAAGCTTCCTTCACTCACCGTGCGCCCCTGTCGATCACAAACGTGCAGAGTCCGGAAACCAGCTTCCAGTCGTATCACTTCTCGGCGGCTGAGGCGCTGCGCTATCGGTCCTCAGTACCACTGCATGAGGCCGATGGCTCCGCGGCCCTGCTCCTTCGCGCGTTGCAGGATCCGCAGGGGTTCGTCGATCAGCGCTTCGACATCGAAGTCGGCCGATTCATCTCCAGCCACCTCCAGCCACGCATGCGTCCGGGTGACGACTTTGGCGCGCCGTACAGCGTCCATGGCCAGAATCGCAGCGACGGCTGGCACTGCCGCGGCCGCTTCCTCCGCGTCCAGCAGGAAGCAGCCGGAGCGTCCGGGCAGTGCGTGTGCAGCGTCGAATCCAAGGCCGTAGTAGAGGGCGGCCGCGGGGTCGCCTTTGCGGATCGAGGTGACGAAGCGGTCCTCGTCGGTGAGGTCGGCCAGCAGTTCCATGCACGCGTCGGCGTCCAGGTCCGGGCGCAGGGCTTCGAAGTTGGCGGTGAAGCGGTACACGGCGTCGGTAGGGCAGTAGCGGCCGAGACCACGGCTTTCCGGCTCTGTCAGCGGCGCGTCGTCCATATCCTGCCACCAGGAGAGATCCCCGGGTTCAGGCCGTGGAGTGGGAAGGTCGGCGCGGAGCTGTTCGACTGCGGCCGACGGTACGGCCGCCACGATCCAGAATCCGGTGACGCTCACTGCTGGTCCTCGGCGGATGGCGCGGCGGCATCCCACCACTCATTGCCCGCGGCCCAGTGCTCGACCCAGCCGGCGAACCCGGGCCGCCCGGTCGTGTATCCGAACTCTGAGCCGAACGGTGTCGCGCCCATCTCGTCGATGAGCCAGACGTGGCCGCGATGCGCGCCGGTGACGATCAGGTGCCAGTACATGCCGCAGCCGTCGGTGCCGAGCACGAGCGAGCCGTGATCGTAGACCGGGGCGAGCTGTTCCTCCTCGGGCTCCGGAAGATCCTCGTCCTCCCAGAGCCACTGAGCGGTGAGTGGGAACGGCTTGCCGAGGTGCCGCTCCGGGCGTCCGGCACCCCAGTCCAGCGGTAGGACGCCGAGCTTCAGCAGACCGTAGTCCGGTGGCCCGGTGCGCGAGCCGTCGCCGATGGTCGCGACGAAGCTGCGGTACGGTTCGGGCAGGGTGACGTCGTGTTTGGCCTCGAAGGCGAATACCGCGTCCCAGCCGAGCGGAGTGTTGTCCGGCCCGAACTGCTCTCGCAAGATGGCCAGGTCCGCCTGAGCGGCAAGCGTGGCGTCCAAAGGTTCATGCATGGCAGGTAACGCTAGCGGCGCCCTGCGACATATCGATCGGTGCCGTCGAGCAGTGGAGAGAGTGTCGTGCGATTGCTTGACGATGCGGCGTTGACGGCGTCTTCGGTCGTCGCGAACAACACGATGAACCGCGAGCGTGGACTGTCAGGTGCCAACAGCTATGCCAAGGAACTCGGCTTCGATCCGTACGAGTACCTTGCCTCACGCGAAGGCTCACGTGCGTGGCTCGACTTGTGCTGCGGATCCGGCAAGGCCCTGTTTCACGCGGCGGGACGGTTCGCCGCCGAGCAGCCGGATGTGGACGCGGCGATCGTCGGCATCGACCTCGTCGACCACTTCCTGAGTGCGGTCCGCCCGCCGGGTCTGGAACTCATCGCCGCGTCGGTATCGGAATGGACGACGCAGCGGACCTTCCGCCCGGAAGATCGCCTCGATGCTGCGGACGTCCGGATGGGGATACGACGCACGGCGAAAGCGCGTGCGCTGCGTAGGGCCCCGTGGACTGGAACTGCCGGAAGTCTATAAGGGTGCTGATGACACCGCGGGCCCGAACTACACCGGGCAGCCCGCCGTCACCTCGTACTACGACTGGAGCCGCTAGACCTACGGCCTCGGCATGGGGACGCTGTGAGGCCGTCCCCATGCCGGAGCCGGGTTCATCGCATTAGCAGAGGTTGTCCCACGTCTCGGTGAAGTTCTCGCCGCTGCTGAGCGAGGAGGTGGTGTCGCACAGCGTGCTGCCGGACTGGATCTCCATCTGGTGCGTGGTGCCCGCCGAACCGGCCGCCACGCCGTTCACCGTGAAGGAGGTGAACGGGTCGGTGCCGCTCCACTTGGTCAGCTCGTCCGCCGCCATCTCCATGATCGCCTCGGCCGAGGAGTTGGCGTTGCTGCCCGTCTTGGTGACGGTGTTCGTCCAGCCCTGGGTCTCGTCCTCGAGCGTCAGGGTGTACGTGGTGCCGGAGCGGTTGACAGCGCCGTAGAAGGTGTCGCCCGCCTTGACCGTGTGGTTGATCGTGACGAAATTCGCCGGGTACATCTCGTACCAGGCGTAGTAGGTCTTGGTCGAGCCGGAGCAGTCCACGGAGGTGCCGGTCTGCTCGACGGAGGACGAGCTGTAGCCGTCGATACCGACCCACGGCGACATGTCCGTGTCGGTGTCGCTGGAGCTACAGGTGCCCGCGTTCTGCACCCAGGTCGCCGACACGCTGGTGTAGGTGCCGCCGGTCACCGCGTAGCCGGACCAGTTGCTCGAGTACTCGATCTTGTTCCCGGTGCGCGCGGCGCTGTGCGTGCCGAGAGCGGTGGCCGACTGGAACAGCACGCCGCCGGGCACGAAGTGGCTGCGCGCGGCCGGCGCCTTGGTCGCGGCCATGGCGGGGGTGGCGATCGCCAGCGACCCGGCGGCCAGCGCGAGAGCGCTCACAGGTATGGACCAGTGCTTGATCATCGTGGAGCTCCTTCAGTTGTGGGTAGACGGCGGCACGGACCGGTGGTGGGATCACAGATCCGATGGGTAGCCGCCGAAGCAGGGAGGACTCTACAGCTCGACGCGCCCGCGGTGAATGCTCTGCCATGAGTGTCCTGATTCACAGTTTGGGCACCGGAACACCGGTCTCGCACAGACGCCTGAAGCCCCTGTAACCCGCCGACCATGAGCGCCTTGACAGAGCGCGGCCAGGGGATCGCGCAGCCGCCGCCGCAAGCCGCTGGTCACGCCTGCATAAATCGCCAAGCGAGTCCGCAGCAGCCGTGGCGTGGCGAGTGCGCACCCGTCCCCGGGCACACCTCCACCACGTCGCGCGGAGTCGGCCGTAACATCCCGAAAACCTCGCGCGCCAGCGCTCTTTCGCGGATCGGCCGGGGTGGGGATTTCAGCCGAAGGTCCAGATTCCGCTGTTGCCGAGCAGGCTGCTCAGTTCGTTGGAAACCTCGTCGAGCAGTTCGGTGCCGAACACGCAGAGGGTCTGTTCCGTGGGGTCGGCGTAGGTGCCCATGCGGGCGTCGGCGGTGGTGAGGAAGTGGTATTCGTCCCAAGCGCAGGCCGTGCCGGGCCAGTGCGGACGGCCGGGGACGCCGACGCGTTGCGGGTCGAAGCGGAAGCCCTGAAGGCCGTAGCGCTGGAAGAATACGAATTCGCCCGAGTTCGTGCAGGCGCGCAGGCCACGTCGAATGGCTTGCTCGACGGCTGCGGTTCGGGCGTCGTCGGGGTGGTCGAGCATGCCGGTGGACCAGGTGAACGAATCCTGCGGAGCGACGATGCGGATGCCGGTGGGTCTGCTGGAGAAGCGAAGGCGGGCGGTGACGTGGCGCCACACGTCCTCGTCTTCGGCGTCGGCGATCATCTGCTTCACCGGGGGAGTGGTCTCTCGCGGGCCGGGCGGGCACAGATGGAACGACTGCACGGTAGCGATCTCGCGGAATCCACTGTTCAGTAGCGTCTCACGCATGGCGCCGTCGGCATCGGCGGTGATGTAACGCTTTCGCCCGCGCAGGAACCAGGAGCGCGTCCAATCGATCCACGCCGCGAGCAGTTCGGTGCGCGGCGCGCTCATGCCGCCGATCGCGATGAACTGGGTGTCCGTGAGATCTTCCGCCCAGCCGACTGCCACGGTTCCGCCGACGTTCGTCAGGGCTGCGATCTCGATGCTCCAGGGCCGCGATCGTCCCACGGCCAGCCACTCGGACAGCGCGACTCGGTGCGGTCCGGATTGCCGGGCGAGGTTCACGGCTTCGTCCTCGCGCTGCGTATCCCCGTAGCGGACTGGCTCGATCGTCCACGTTGGACCCGCGAGGGCGGCCCCGACGACCTCGTCGATCTCGGCCATCAGAACACTGCGCTGCCATCCGGGCGTGAAGCCATCCGCGGCCAACTCCTGCACCAACGCCGCGGCCGTCGCGTCATGCGCGTAGACCCGCCAATCCACCGGCTCATTCCGCACGGACGCCGAGTTGCGAACCTGCGCGACGAGGACGGCGATGTCGTCCTGCGACGTGGTAGGCAGCGCGGCGTGGGCGACGGTGCCGTGCGTGCCCCAGTGCGTGACCGCGAGCGGCCCGATCCGTTCCACGACCGATTCGAACGGCGTATGTGTATTCGATTGGGTGCGCACCTGGTCGTCGTACTGCGTGCGTAGAGCCTCGGCAGTGGTCAGCTCGTCGGCCGCTTTCGGGTTCGGGTTCGGGTCCGGGTCCGGTTTCGGCGGCGCATTGCTGTTACCGGGAGTGCGAGGAGCAGTGCGGCGGCGGGGGTGGCGCCGGGGGCGGATAGGGCGGATAGGCTGGCCTGCTGGAACGTGCTTGGGACGGGCAGGGTTTCCCACTGCGAGATCGGCCAGACGACCATGTCGGCCTTGCCTACCACGTCGCCTACGGGGACGAAGGCGGTGTTGGTGGCCAGGTGGGCGCGGGAGTCTTCGGAGACGCTGCGGTGGTCGCCCATGACCCAGAGGTAGCCGCGTGGTACGACGATGTCGAAGTGCGCGGGTAGGCCGGGAGGGGCGGAGTCGGCGGAGTCGCCGGGATAGAGGTAGCTCGACTCGCTCAGCGGCACGCCGTTGACGGTGATCTGGTGCTGGGCGTTGCAGCAGATGACGTGGTCGCCGCCGACGCCGATGACGCGCTTGATCAGGTCGCCGTCGTTCTGTGGCAATACGCCGACGTATTCCAGGGCGCTGCTGAACCAGTTGGGCGACGAGGCCTGCTCGCCCTCGCCGCCGAGCCAGTTGCCCGGATCCTTGAAGACCACCACGTCGCCGCGCGTCGGCTGGTCGCCGAGCCACACCTCGGCCCGGTTGACCACTACCCGGTCACCGATGGCGAGAGTGTTCTGCATCGACCCGCTGGGGATGAAGAAGGCCTGCACGAGGAACGTCTTGATGAGGAAGGCCAGCACGAGCGCGAACACGACGAGGAAGGGCAGTTCGACGAGGAACGGGCGCGGCTTCTTCGGGAACAGCAGCCGCCAGAACACGGCGAACGGGTAGACGAGCCAGCCCGAAACCGAGCGCGGACGCGAGACCCCGAAGCGGTCCCGCGCGCCGGCGCCGTGTGTGGCGGGAACCTGCGGCTCCGGCTCGAACTCCTGCTTGGCCTGCCGCTCGAACTTTTGCCCAGCCTGCCGCTCGGCCTCCTGCGAGGTGGCGGCGGATGCTCCGTCGGCACCGCCAGCGGGATCCGGGCTGCCCTCGTCCACGCCTTCGCCCACCGGTAACCCCATGATGATCAGACCCCTGTTTCGATCTCGCCCCGCCCCGACATCCGTCCGCCGTCGGCGTTACGGATCACAGTGCGAGCTTAGCCATGGCGTCATTCCGCTGCCAGTGGAAGGGGTCGGATTCCATTCGACGGGTGGCCGGGAGCGGTTCTGCTGAGTACGGCCCAGATCTGGGTGTCGTGGCGGACGCCGTCGTAGGGCCAGGTTTCGCGCAGGGTGCCTTCTAGGGTCATGCCGAGCCGCTTGGCGACGGCGGCGCTGCGTTCGTTGTCGGCGCGGCAGTGCCATTCGGCGCGGTGCAGCCCGCGGGTGGTCAGTGCCCAGTCGAGCACGGTGCGGCAGGCTCGGGTGATCAGGCCGTGGCCCTCGGCGGAGGGTTCGAGCCAGCAGCCGAGTTCGCAGATTCCGCGGGCGGTGTCGAAGGCGGTGAACATCACTCCGCCGACGAGGGTGCCGGCGAGCCAGATGCCGTAGATGCGCGGGCCGTCCGCGGCCTGGCGTTCGGCGTAGCGCCGCAGCGTGGCCCGCGCGCCTTCGACGTCATCGGTGATGAACGACGGGCCGACCCACGGTCGGATGTGGTCCCGGGCGCGGTCGAGGTGGGCGGCGAACTCCTGTGCGTTCCAGGGTTCGAGGGGGCGCAGTTCGGCGTCGTCGCGCAGCGGCAGGGAGAACAAGGCGGCCTCGCATTCACACAACACTCGTTATGGAAATGTACGGTGGCAGTATGCCACGACCCAAGGGGGACCACGAAGCCCGCCGCCGAGACGTGTCCGCGGCCGTCTGGCGCGTGCTGGGCGCGCACGGCTTCGCCGGACTGAGCCTGCGCGCGGTCGCCGTCGAGATGCAGGCCACGACCGGCCTGCTCACCCACTACTTCCGGGCCAAGCGCGATCTGGTCGGCTACGCCCTGGACCTGCTGGAGCAGCGCAACGCGACCCGTCCTCGCCGCCCGGCCGAGCCCGGTCTGGCCGCGCTGCGCTCCGCCCTGCTCGACATGCTGCCGCTGACCGACGAGGCGGCCGAGGCGAACCGGATCTGGGTCGGCTCCTGGGACACCGCTCTCGGCGACGACGACTGGCGCGCCGACCACGCCCGCAGGTATGCGCGGGGTCGCGACAGGCTGCGCGACCTGATCGCCGAGGCCCAGCGGCTTGGTGAACTGCCGCAGACGGATCCGGCCCGCCTGGCCGCCGTCACCCAGTCCTTCGTCCTCGGCCTGACCGTGCAGGCCCTCCTCGACCCGCTCGAGTTCCCCGCCCAACGCCAGATCGAACTCGTCGACGACCACCTGGCCACGCTCGCCGCGAACGCCGAGGGGAATTGAACATGGATAGGCTGACGCGCGTGGAGATCGGAATCCTGCATCCCGGGGCGATGGGTGCCGAGGTCGGAGCACAGGCCGTGGCCGGGGGTTCGAGGGTTTGGTGGCTGCCGGAGGGGCGCGGGGAGCAGACCGTGGCCCGCGCGCGGAACGCCGGGCTCTCTCCGGCCGGATCCCTGGCGGAGTTGGCCGAGACATGCCGGATCATCGTGAGCGTCTGCCCACCGGCTGCCGCGCTCGACGTGGCTCAGCGGGTCGCCGCGACTTCGTTCTCTGGCATCTACGTGGACGCGAACGCGATCAGTCCGGCGCATGCACGGGACGTCGCAGAGTACTTCGGTACCAGGGCGCTGGTGGTGGACGGCGGGATCGTGGGTGGTCCGCCGGTACGGCCTGGGACGCGGCTGTATCTGTCCGGCCCCGAGCAGGCGGCCGACGAAGTGCGTGCCGTGTTCGAGGGAACCCTGCTTGAGCCGCGTGTGCTCGATGGACCGGTCGGGCAGGCGTCCGCGCTCAAGCTGGCATTCGCGTCCTTCAATAAGATCTCTTACTTGCTTGCCGCGCAGGCTTTCGCACTCGCCGACACGCACGGTGTGTTGGACGAGCTGGTCTCGCTCGCCGCGCACGCAGCGCCCGGAACGCTGCTGGCGAAGCCGGATCGGGTCACGACCGCGGGCCCGCGGGCCTGGCGCTGGGCACCCGAGATGACGGAGGTCGCGCAGGCCTTGACCGAGCTGCGGTTGCCGGGAGAGATCGCGGACGCGGCGGCGAGCATGTTCGCGCTATGGGCGGACTTCAAGGACCTCCCCGAGGCGACGCTGCGTGAACTGATCAGCGGGCTGTCCGAAGCCAACTAGTAGACGCTCACCGGCCGCCCCTTGCCAGCCTCGCGCGGCGCTGTGATGGTGGGGGAATGACGATGCGGGTTCTGATAATCGGCGGGACTGGCCTGCTCGGACAGCACATCAGCGCGGAGCTGACGGACCGTGGGCACACGGTGAGCGCGATGGCGCGCCAAGCGGTGTCGGGGCGCACGGTGGTCCTCGGCGACGCGCAGCGCATGTCCGAGGACGAATGGTCGAAGACTCTCGAGGGTTTCGACGCGGTGGTCTTCGCCGCGGGCGTCGATGACCGCAAGGCTCCGAAGGCTCCCGCGGAACCGCACTTCCACGAGGGCAACGTGGAGCCCGTCCGGCGGCTGCTCGACGCCGCGCGTGCGACCGGGTGCGGCCGCGCGGTCGTGTGCGGGTCCTACTTCGCGACGATGAACGAGACGCATCCCGAGTGGAAGCTCGCCGACCGCCACCCGTACATACGCAGCAGGGTCCGTCAGGCGGAGCTCGCGCGGGAACGTACCGAGACCGAGCCGTCCGTGGCGGTGCTCGAAATCCCGTTCGTCTTCGGCAGCGCGCCCGGCCGCCGTCCGCTGTGGGCTCCGATGGTGCCGTGGCTGACGTCGCCGCTGCCGCTGTTCGCCCCGCGCGGCGGCACGGCCGTCGCCACCGTGACGACCGTGGCCCAGGCCGCCGCCGGCGCGTTGGAACGATCGGTCGGCGGACGGATCCCGATCGCGGACGCGAATCTCTCCTGGCGCGACCTGTTCGCCCACTTGGCGACCGCTGCCGGACGCCGGCCTGAGCGCACCACGATTCGACGCCTTCCGTCGTCCGCCCTCCGCACCGCGATCCAGGGCGCCGGACTCCGGTACCGGTTGACGGGACACGAGCCGGGACTCGATTCGCGGTGGCTCGCCGATCTCCTGCTGTCCGAACTCTTCGTCGACACGTCGGTCTGCCGCGAGCGGCTCGGCGTCGGCGGCGGCGATCTCGAACGCGCATTTCACGACACGATCGCCGCGTCTCGCTCCGAACGCTGAACCAGGCCTGAAATTCCGGTATCCAGCCGCCTTCCGCTGCTCGGTTACGTAGCTCGCGTGCGTGTTTCCACCGATGCCGAGTGTCCAGGTGCCTCGGAACAATCCTCTACGGATCGGCCCGCCCCCGGCCGATCAATATATTGATTGAGGATACCCATGGAATCTCAGCTGCCCTCCGAGGCCGGCTACGTACCCGCGGCGACCATCGCCACGTACCAGGCCCCGCACCGCTCCATCTTCCAGCGCCGCGGGCTCAAGGTCGTCGGCGCGATCGGCGCGCTGACCCTCACCGCCGCCCTCAGCGTGCAGTTCGCCGACGCCGGGCACGCCGCCACCGTCCCGGCCGCGAACGTGGCCGCGGCGAGGGTGGTCGGTGCCCACCAGTCGCTCAAGAGCCAGCTCGGCTCGATCCACTCCGCCTCGACCGGGACCGGGAGCGGCGGAATCCACGGCAGCTTCAGCGTCTACGAGGGCGCCGGCGGCGGGGTCGAGTTCTGGTTCGACCCGAGCACCGGCGTGATCACGATCGCCACCGGCGTGGGCATCGGCGAGGGCGGCTCCGGCTCGCTCTCCTACTACACCCCCGGCACCGCCCCGGCCGCCGGCGTGTACGAATACGCCAACATCTCCCTCTCGGCCGGCACCTTCGGCTCGGTGTCGGTGAACGGGACCTACTCGTTCAACTCCAGCAGCTTCAACGGTTCGGCCTCCGCGACCGTGGACGGCCGCACGGTGACCCTCACCGGCGACGGCGCCGGTCTGAGCGTCAACGTCCTGCCCTCGGCGGGCGCGGCGGGCTTCACCGCGAACACCGGCGTCGAGTACGTCTTCTCGTTCGACGCGTCCAGCATCGCGGCGATCTGCGCGGACCTCTGGAACGACATCACGTCCGCGGCGAGCTACCTCAACAACATCCTGGACCAGTACATCCTGAACAACTACCAGTCCGACGACGTGACGGGCAGCGACACGTCCGTCAGCTCCGACGACAGTTCCGACGACAGCGGCGACGACAGCTCCTCCGCCAGCGACGACGACGGTTCCGGCGGCGGTGGCGGCGCCGGCGACGACAGCGACGCTCCGATCGACGAGGAGTAGGTCCTCTCCGGGGGCGGCGGCGGGGACATTCCTCGCCGCCGCCGCCCCCGGCCCCGACCCACCTTCGCCTTCTCTCCCCGGGAGCGCCGCACATGGAGCAGACCCCCGCCGAGCCGGCCGAGCCGCCGGTCCGGCTTTCCCGCTGGTCGCGCGTCGCGCTGATCGTCATCGGCGTGCTCATCGGCGCGGTCACGACCGTCCAGACGGCCGCCGTGATGCTGGTCTCCGGCCCGTCGAACACCATCACCACGCGGTACGGCGCCGAGCTGAGCGGGTGGACGCAGCCGTGGTTCGCGCAGGACTGGCAGCTGTTCGGCCCGAATCCGCAGTCCGCGAACAACGAGATCCTCGTCAGGGCCCGTACTCAGGACGGCGCGGTCGGTCCGTGGGTCGATCTGACCGCCGAGGACTACGCGGCGATCGAGCACGACCCGATTCCGAGCCAGGGCAACACGAACGAGCTGCGCCGGGCCTGGCAGGAGTACCGGAATCTCGCCGCGGACAGCCCGTTGACCCAGACCGTCCAGTCGTACCTGGCGAACATCGCGCTCCAGCGGCTCCTCGCGCAGGGCTACGCGGGCGGCGCGAGCACGTTCGCAGCGGTCGAATTCGAATACGCGAACGTCGCGATCCCGGCGCCCGGCAGCACGCTCGCCGTGCACACGGACATGCGCACCCTGCCGTGGTGGACCATCACGAGCCAGAACCAGAACCCGAACCAGAGCCAGAGCGGTGATGCGATATGAACCCGCGCGCCCGAATCTCCGAGCTCCTCGCCCGCGTCGCCCGGGCCTTCGAGACGCTGACGACCCGGCCCGTCGCCCTCTACGGCAGCGCCGTCCTGCGCATCGGCTACGGCTTCGCGTTCCTGGTCGTGCTCGTCCGCGAGTTCCCCAACCGGGACAAGCTCTGGGGCCCGGCCTCCGCGTGGACGCCGGCGATGGAGCAGCAGTACGTGCTGACGAAGAACTGGTTCGGCTGGATCAAGGACTGGTACACGCTGCTGGCGACCAACAGCGAGATGCGGTTCCAGGTCAGCTACGACCTCGCGATCCTCATCTGCATCGCCATGATCGTCGGCTACCGCAACCCGTTCCTCGACGACGGTAGCGACAATGTCCTGATACTGATGTCGATCTACCTGGCCTTCATCGCCTCCGGCAGACGCCTCTCGCTCGACAGCCGCCGCCACGCACGCCGTGCCCCACAGCGCCCCGCGCCGATCACCGGAGCGCGCGCCGAACTCAGGGAACTGCGCCGCCGTACCGTCACCCTCGCCCACAACGCGGCGGTGCTCGTCGTCGGCTTCCAGATGTGCGTCATCTACGGGGCCGCGGGCCTGTGGAAGGCCCAGGGCGGACTGTGGCAGAACGGCACCGCGATGTACTACGTCCTGCACGTCAAGTGGTTCCAGCCCTGGCCGGCGCTGTCCGATTTCGTCGCGGGCAACTCGATCGGGCTCTGCATCGTCGCCTACGTCACGGTCTTCGCGCAGATCGCCTTCCCGTTCGTACTCTTCACGAAGCAGATGAAGTACGTGGTCCTGGCGCTGCTGCTGATGATGCACATCGGCATCGCAGTGCTGCTCGGAATCCCGGTCTTCTCCCTCGTGATGCTCGTGGGCGACTCGGTGTTCCTCCCGGACGCCTTCTGGCTGGCGGCGGGGAGACTGCTGGTGCGCGGTCAACGCGGTTTGCTGCGTCGGGTGAGATCTACGTCAGCCGAGGAAATTCAGGACTTCGTCACCAGCCGCGGCGCACTCGTCCTCGCTGACGACCTCGAGTGACGGGGCGATCAGCGCCACCTCGCGCGGGGGATCGTCGATCGGCCAGCCGCCGCTGATCGCGATGGCCGGGAGGGCCGGCTGGAAGCCCGACGGGCCGGCAAGCATGCGGAAGAGAATCTCCCACGCCTTGCCGACCCGTTCGGTCTTGCGCGTCCACGTGTACGTCTCGACCGGCTCGTCGGACATGATGCGCTCGTACGTGATGCCTCAGCCCAGACGCGCCTCGATCGCCTCGATGATGCGCGGGCGCAGTTCGGCGGCGTTGATGACGGCGTCGACGGAGCCTACCTCGACCGCGCGGCGGATGTTGTGTACGCGGTCGAATTCGGTGGCGACCTCGGTGAGCTTCTCGGTGCGGACCGAGGCGCGCATCTCGTCGAGTTCGGCGGCGAGCGTGGCCCGCTCGGCGCCTGCCGACGCGGCTACGCGGGCCTCCAGTTCGCGGATGCGGGGGTCGTTGGCGGTGCGGGCGTTGACGTCGGCGGTGAAGACGACCGCTGCCGCCGGGGCGCCGCCGAGGACGGAGGCGAACGAGCCCTCCAGGGCCAGGACGGTCATGTTCGGGTTCAGCGTCTTCGAGAACACCACGAACGCGCCGCCGTGGTAGCGGGAGATGACGCAGAACACGATCGGGCCGTCGAAGTTGACGATCGCGCGGCCGATCTCCGCGCCGTACTCCAGCTGGAGCTTGCGCAGCGACTCCGGCGATCCGTCGAAGCCCGAGAGGTTCGCCAGCACCACCAGCGGACGGTTGCCGCTGGCCGCGTTGATCGCCCGGGCGGCCTTCTTCGAGGACTGCGGGAAGAGCGTGCCTGAGGTGTACGTGTCGGGGCCGTCGGCGGGCGGGAAGCCGCGCCGACCGACCGAGCGCGACTCGATGCCGAGCAGGCACACCGGGATGCCGCCGAGGTGCACGTCCTGCACGACCGCGGTGTCCGCCTCCGCCATGCCGGCCCAGCGCTCCAGCACCGCGTGGTCCTGGTCGGCGACGGCGCGCATCACGGTCCTGATGTCGAACGGCTTCTTGCGGTCCGGGTTCGTCTCCGCGGAGAAGATCTCGCCGACCGTGGTGAAGTCGCTGTCCGGCGCGGAGTGCGGGAACGGCGAGATGTCGCGGTCGAACGGGTCGCTCGTGGCGGCGCGGCGCGGGTGCTGCTCGCCGGGTGCGATGTAGGTGTGGTCGTAGTGCGCCATCACCACGTCGCGCGCGCCGGTCAGGTCCGCGGCCCAGTACTGCGCCTGGCCGTTCGGGCCCATGATCCGGTCGTAGCCGCCGATGCCGAAGTTGTCCTCGGCCGAGACGCCGCCGGAGAAGTCCAGCGACTGCTTGCCGGTGAGCACCATCGCCGAGTCCGGGGTCATCACCAGGATGCCCTTGGTGTGCATGAGCATCGTCGCCTCGGCGTTCCAGTACGGCTGCGCCCCGACGTTGATCCCGGCCACCACGACGTTGACCTCGCCGCCGTCCTGGGTGAACTCGACGATCCGCTTGAGCGCGGCGGCGACCCAGTCCATGTTCTCGGTGCCGGACTCCATCGAGATCCGGGCGCCGGCCGAGAGCGCGTACCACTCCAGCGGCACGCGCATCCGCTCGGCCAGGTCGATCGCCGCGATGATCCGGCGGCACTCCGGCTCGGACAGCGCGCCGAGCGCCTTCGTCGGGTCGCCCAGCAGCAGCACGCGGGTGACGCCCTCGGGGTAGCGCTCGGTCGGGGTGGTCACCACGCCCGCGACGATCGCCGCGCTGTTGCGCCCCTTCGGCCGGTCCACCGGCGCGAGCACGCCCGCGTCGTCGAGGTCGTACTCGGAGAACTCGCCGAGCAGGCCGGTCAGCTCGTACGGGTAGACGGTGTTGCGGCTGCTGGCCCGCAGCACCTTGAGCCGGTAGCCGTCGAGCGGCTCGACCAGGTCGTCGGACGGCTCGCCGATGATCAGCTTGCTGCCGCCGGTGGCGTCGAAGGTGAAGCGCACCTCCGACTTCGCCAGCGCGCCGGTCTCCGGGTCGCGCTGCCGGGCGATGAACAGGATCTCCTCGAGCCCGGCGCCCGCGGTGGTCGGCATGATGCGCGCGGCGATCGTCTCGACCTCGGCACGGGTGATCCCGATCGGCGGCCAGACGTAGATCACGATCCGGTTGGTGGGGAAGCGGTTCTTCGCCGGGCGCCGGGACTGCGCGCGCCGGATCGAGTCGAGGCACGCGGCGACGGTGTCCTCGGCCGTGGGCAGCGACGCCAGCCGGCCGTCGTGGTCGCGCAGCTCGGTCAGGTCGCGGACCTGCGCGAAGGCGACGAGCCTGTCGTCGTCCTTGTTCTGCTTGGCCACGCACTGGAAGAGGTAGACCTCCTCGTCCGAGGACGGCAGCCGGGTGAGGTCGAACTCGCGCAGCCGCTCGAGCCGCATCCGCTGCGCGATGTACGGGTGCAGGCCGCGGATCAGGCGCTCCTCGGCCATCCCGTGCTCGCCCTGCCGGAAGGTGAAGTGATGGTGCATCACCGCGCCGCCGATGCCCGCGACCGTGGCGGTCAGCCGGCGCACCCGGCTCGGCAGCGGCTGGTCGTCGAGCACGGCCTGCAGCCCGGCGGTCAGTGCGTCGGAGTCCTCCGGCTGCTTCTCCCAGGACAGGTAGACGTCCGCGTCGAGGCCGTCCTCGCCGGCTTCCGCGACCTCGGCCAGGCCACGCAGGGCCGCGCCGAACTCGTCGAAGTTCACGGCCGTCGAGACGAGGCGGGATCCGGCGCGCTCGGCGACCACGAAGCGGCAGCCGGCCGCGTCGACCGTGCGGACGTCGACCAGGCCCTTGTTGCCGTAGTAGCGACGGGTCAGGACTTCGAGCATCGGCGCGTGGTCCAGCTTGTGGTCGACGCTGTCCCGGCCGATGCGCTGGCTGAGCAGCCGGACCAGCGGCTCGGTGCTGCCGACCATCGCCGCGATGTGCTCGGCGCGGTCCGCCGCCTGCGGGTTCTCGTCGAGGTGACGCAGGTGTCTGCGAACGTCGGCGTACACGCGGGCGCGGTTGCGGCGCAGCAGCGGCTGGCCGAACCAGCCGAACACCACGCCGCGCGCGAGGTCGGAGACCACCGGGAAACGCACCTGCGTCGCCGCGACCAGACGCTCCAGCGCGAGGCCTGCGTTCTCGCGCAGCTCGTCGTCCGCGGGCGGCGCCTCGGACAGCCACGCCCGCAGCAGCGCGGTGACGGCGGCGGCGTCGGAGGAGGACCGCTGCAACGCGAGGAAGATCCGGAACACGGCCTCTTCCAGCGCCGGGGTGCGCTCGAGGTCGGTGACGCCGTAGTGCCCGAGCGCCTTCGCCAGCCGCGCCTTGAACGCCTCGGACAGCCCGGCGCGCTCGGTGTCGAGGCTCTGCAGATACGTGTGGAAGTACTCGCGCGCGCTGTGCACGCGGGTCTCGGTGCCGCCCTCGTCGCCCGCCTGCCGGTTGCGGCTGAGCTCGGACAGGTCGGCGAACACCGAGAGCAGGTCGATCTCCTCGGCCAGCGGACGCCGTCCGGCCTCGGCCAGCTCCTTGCGCGCGGTGAGGTAGTCGGCGAGCACCCGGCTCTCGTCGTGCGGGTCCACGTCGAAGCCCAGCAGCAGGCTGCGAATGTCCTGGAGTCCGCGCAGCGCCCGCTCCCGCGCCGGCACGTCGGAGGTCCCGTCCGGCAGTTCGAGCCGCACGCCCTCGACGGTCTCCGGGGCGGCGTCCTCCTCGCCCTCCTCGGCGAGCGGTTCGAGCCGCAGGATCGGGGCGCCGGTCTCGACCTGGCTGCCGACCGACACCGAGCATTCCTTGAGCCGCGCCCGGAACGGCGCGCGCAGCACCGTCTCCATCTTCATGCTCTCCAGCACGACGATCGGCGCGCCCGCCTCGACCTCGGCGCCGACCGACACCGGCACGGCGACCACGAGCGCGCGGGCGGGGGAGCGCACCACGCCGCCCTCGCCGCGGCTGACCCGGTGCGCCACGCCGTCCACCTCGACCAGGTAGACCGGGCCGTGCGTGCCGGTGACCAGGCGGAACCTGGTTCCGTTGACGACGATCCGGCCGGTGTGCTCGTCGAAGCGGTCGAGCTCGACGTCCGCGGTGTGCGTCTCGCCGGCCGCGTCGATGCCGACCCGGAACCGGCGCGCGCCGACCCGGGCCACCTTCACCGTGTAGCTGGCGCCGCGCAGCATCAGCTCCAGCGGCCGGCCGCTCTCGTGCGCCACCTGCGGGCGTCCGCCGAACGCGGTCGAGAGCAGCCGCTGCCGCTCCACGCCCTCCTCGTCCTCGTACGCCTCGATGGCGGCGGCGGCCAGCGCGATCGCCGAGTGCCGGTGCGAGACCAGCCGGCCCTCGGCGCGCACCCGGTCGATCCAGCCGGTGTCCGCGCCGGCGTCGATCACCTCGGGCTGGTCCAGCAGGTCGAGCACGAAGCTCTTGTTGGTCGCGCCGCCCTCGATCAGGACCGTGGTCTCCGCCATGGCACGGCGCAGCCGGGCGAGCGCCTCGTCCCGGTCGCGGCCGTAGGCGATGATCTTCGCGATCATCGAGTCGAAGTCGGCTGGGATCGTGTCGCCCTCGCTGACGCCGGTGTCCACCCGGATGCCGGGGCCCGCGGGCAGGTCGAGCCGGGCGATCCGGCCGGGGGAGGGGGCGAAGTCGCGGTCCGGGTCCTCGGCGTTCAGCCGCGCCTCGACCGCGTGCCCGCGCTCGGCCGGCGGCTCGCCGACCAGCTTGCCGCCCGAGGCGACGTGCAGCTGCAGCCGGACGAGGTCGACGCCGGTGGTCGACTCGGTGATCGGGTGCTCGACCTGAAGACGGGTGTTGACCTCGAGGAACGCGAACAGCTTCTCGCCGGGGTGGTAGAGGAACTCGACCGTCGCCGCGCCGCGGTAGCCCACCGCGACCGCGAGCCGCTCGGCCGAACCCTTCAGTTCCGCGACCTGCTCGGCGGCGAGCACCGGCGAGGCCGACTCCTCGATGACCTTCTGATTGCGCCGCTGCACCGAGCAGTCGCGCACGCCGAGCGCCCACGCCGTGCCCTGGCCGTCCGCGATGACCTGCACCTCGACGTGCCGTGCGCCGGTGACGAGGCGCTCCAGGAAGACGATGCCGCTGCCGAAGGCCCGCTCCGCCTCCAGGCTGGTGCGCTCGTACGCGTCGACGAGCTCGGCCTCGTTCGTGATCACCCGGATCCCGCGCCCGCCGCCGCCCGCGGTCGCCTTGAGCATCAGCGGATAGCCGATCTCGCCCGCCGCGCGCACCGCCGCGTCCAGGTCCTCGACCGCCCCGCGGCTCCACGGCGCCACCGGCACGCCGACCTCCTCGGCGAGCAGCTTCGCGCCGATCTTGTCGCCGAGCCTGCGCATCGCCTCGGCGCTGGGACCGATGAACGTCACCCCGATCCGCGCGCACAGCTCCGCGAACGCCGGGTCCTCCGCGACGAATCCCCAGCCGACCCACGCCGCGTCCGCCCCCGACTCGACCAGCGCGCGCTCCAGCACCGCGAGGTCCAGATACGGCCGGGCCGAGGCCTTCCCGAGGTCGTACCCGAGGTCCGCCTCGCGCACGAACGTGGCCGTCCGGTCCACGTCGGTGAACAGCGCGACCGTCTCGATCCGCGTGCCCGTCTCCGCGGACAGGTCTCGGACGGCGTGGATGAGCCGCATCGCGGCCTCACCCCTGTTGACGATGGCGACGCGACTGAACACCGAAGCAAGCCTTCCTTGCACGTAAAGCACAACGGGAACCGTCCACGCGGTTCCCCTGCCGAGACCATTGTCCCGGACCACCCTACGTCTGGGCATGCAGGGGGCGGAGCAGGCCTGAGGCCCGACTTTGTGGGGTCCCGCCAAAAGCCTCGGGGCGGTCGAACCTCCACAACCTTCCGTCCGTTCGATCCGGGGCGCTGACAGGGCGGGCGGCGGGGGCGGATGCTGCCGGTATGAGTGCAGCCATCGAGACCTGCGACACGACGGCCGATCCGCTGGCCGTGTTCGCCACGGCGCAGTTCCAGCGGGATCCGTATCCGTATCTGCGGCGGCTTCGGGAGGAGACGCCGGTGCGGCTGACGTCGGCCGGGTTCTACCTGCTGACCCGGCATGCCGACGTGGAGTCGGTGACTCGGCTGAGCGGGGATCTGGTGCGGTCGCCGGATCCGGAGCGGTTGGCCGAGCAGTATCCGTGGGCGGCGGAGCATCGGTCGATGGAGTTCCGGCTCGACCACATGCTGATGAAGGACCCGCCGGCCCACACGCGGCTGCGGCGGATCGTCGCGCGGGAGTTCACGCCGCGGCGGGTCCGGGAGATGGCCGAGCGGATCGCGCAGATCTGCGCGGCGCTGGTTGACGTCGTGGCCGAGCCGCTGGGGGACCGGGAGACGCTCGATCTGCACCAGGCGTTCTCCAAGCAGCTGAGTGTGCAGGTGATCTCGGAGCTGATCGGGGTGCCGGTGGCCGATCGGCCGTGGATGGCGGAGAAGGTCGCCCTGTTCACGGAGGTGTTCGCGGGGACGGACCCGAGTCAACTGCCGCTCGCCGATCGGTACGTGGTCGAGCTGGAGGAGTATTTCGGCGGGCTGCTGGCCGAGCGGCGCCGTGCCGGGAGTGCTGAGACGGACCTGCTCTCGGCGCTCGCGGGGGTCAACGAGGCGGATTCCGACCGGCTCGCGGACGGTGAGCTGATGAGCATGATCCTGCTGCTGTGGATCGCGGGCTTCGAGACCACGGCTGCCGGCATCGACCACGGGGTGCTCACGCTGCTCGCGTTCCCCGAGGCGTCAGGGGCGCTGCTCGGGGACGACGCGGCGCGGCTCGGTTACGTCGACGAGGTGCTGCGGCGTACGGGCCCGGCAGTGTTCAGCCCGGTTCCCCGTTTCGTCACGCGGGAGGTCACGCTGAGCGGGGTGACGCTGCCGCCGGGCAGCCAGATCCGGCCGGTGTTCGCGGCGGCGAACCGGGACCCGGAGGTCTTCGCGGATCCGGATCGCTTCGACCCGACGCGGGACGCGAGCGCGAGCCTGGCCTTCAGCCACGGGATCCACAACTGCCTCGGATCCTTCCTCGCCCGCACCGAGATGTCCGTGGCCCTCAACCAGCTGCACCGGCGCTTCCCCGGGCTCGCGCTCGCGGGTGAGCCGGAATGGACTCCGGCGCCGCCGTTGCACGCGCCGGTCTCGCTTCCGGTGGTCCTGGATCGTGGATAGCCGGTCCGTCGCGCGCTACGAACGCTTCGCCGCTGCTGCCGCAGCCGCGGCGGCGCCGTAGCGCGCGACGGTCAGGAACCAGCCGTAGCACGCGTCGACCCAGTCGGCGATCGTCTCGGCCTGCTTGCCCGCCGTGTTGGACGCCAGCAGTTCGTCGACCTCGGCGCGCAGGGTTCTGATCATGGCGAGCACGGACGGTATCGCGTGCATCGGCTGGATGCCGAGCTCTTCGGCCAGGATCCAGCAGACGTTCACCGCGCCGTCCCGCTCGTCCTTCGCGTAGCTGAGCAGGTCGTTCTCCAGCCGCGCGATCCGGGTGACGAGGCGGGCCAGGTGCTCGAGCTCGCCCGGCAGCGGTTCGCCGGGGGCGGTCAGGCCCGGTTCGAGGCGCTGCAGGAGCATGCCGGGCACGATGTGCGAGTTGGCCACGGCGTCGTGCAGGTGCTCGTCGAGGGTCGGCAGCCGGCCATCCCGGGCGCGCTCCCACTCGCCCACGTACGTCGCGATGGATTCGGCCACCCAGAAGGCGAACTCCGGCAGCAGCGCCTCGCCGTCCTTCAGTTCCCTGATACCGGCGCCCACCTCGGCGAAACCGACTTCGAAGGGGTCTGCGACGTCGGGGTCGCGGCGGCCGAGGAGCAGTTCCGGCACGGCTTCCAGGTACGGCTCCGGCGACTGCCCGGCCTCGACGACCTGATCGTCGAAGGCGATGATCAGCGTCCAGTACATCGAGGTCAGCCGGATCCGGTCGAGCGGCGCGTCCGGCATCACGACCGCCGCGAGCATCGTGCAGGGGCCCTCCGCCAGCGCGGTCTGCGCCTCGGGGCGGTAGAGGCCGAGCCGTAGCGCCCACTGCTGGACCTCGGCCTCGATCTGGTCGCACGTCGCCGCGTCGGGGGCGAGCAGCCATTCGCGGACGGGTTCGCCGTCGTCGGCCGTCCACTCGGCTGCGCGCAACGCCACACGCGGCGAGGGCTGCGCGTGCATGCGGGCCAGTCGCGCACGTACCCACGGTCCGATCGCGCGTGCGGTGGCGTCCGGTGCCAGGGGGCCGGTCTCGTACTGCATGAAATCCTCGTCTCCTTCGGCCTTCGGGATTCTCGGCCTCGGCTGCTCAGCGCGGGGTGACGCGCATCGGCAGCCGGGCCGGGTGCAGCGAGCCGGTGCACACGGCCCGGACCGGCTTGCCGTCGGCGGACCGCAGCTTCCAGCGGCTGAGGATCACCGCCGTGATGACGCTCATCTCGACCCTCGCGAACACGTCGCCGATGCAGCGGCGCGAGCCCATGCCGAACGGGATGTACGAGTGCCGCTGCCGCTCGGACTCGCGTTCGGGGCTCCAGCGGTCGGGGTCGAAGCGCAGCGGGTCCGGGTAGATCGCCGGATCGCGGTGCAGGGCCGTCGGGCTGAACACGATCTCGTCGCCGGGACGCAGCAGCTGCCCGCCGAGTTCGACCTCTGTCACGGCGCGCCGCATCAGGATCCAGATGGGCGTGTGCAGCCGCAGCACCTCGTTGACGGCCTGCTGCGTGTAGGTCAGTTCCTTGATCTGCTCGTAGCGCACGCCGTCCGGACCGACCACGCCGTCGATCTCCGCGCGCAGCCGCTCCTGCACGTCGGGGTGCCGGTCGAGCTCGTGGAACAGCCAGCTCAGCGAGTTCGACGAGGTCTCGGTGCCGGCGCCGAGCAGGGTGACCGCCTCGTCGCGGATCTCCCGGTCGGACAGCCGGCCGGTGCCGTTCTCGTCGTGCGCGGCCAGCAGCATCGAGAGCAGGTCGCCGTGGTCCGCGGCCTGCGCCCGGTACGCGGCGATCACCATGTCGATGACCGCCCAGAGTTCGGCGACGGCGGCCTCGAAACGCCGGTTGCCCGGGGTCGGCAGCTGCTCCAGCCACGGGAACGGCGAGAGCGTGCGGCGCGCGACTCCGAGGCTGACCGCGGGGAACAGCCGCTGCGTCGCGGTCACGGCGCGCTCCCCGACGTCGGAGGAGAACAGCGACGTGGCCACGATGCGCAGGGCCAGCGCGTGCATCTCCTGGTCGAAGGCGAGGACCTGGCCCGGCTGCCAGCGCGTGACGGCGTCGAGCGTGAGCCGGTTCATGATGTCGACGTAGCCGCGGATGCGCTCGTGGTGGAAGGCGGGCTGGACCAGCGGGCGCTGCCTGCGGTGCGGTTCGGTGTCGGCGGTGAGGATCCCGGTGCCGAGCACCGGGCGCATCTTCTCGAAGAACCGGCCCTTGTCGAAGCTCGCCGCCTGCGTCGTCAGGACACTGCGGATCAGCTCCGGCGCGTTGACGACGTAGACGGGGCGCGGACCGAGATGGACGCGCACGATATCGCCCTGGCCGCGCAGCGTCTGCAGGAAGTCGAGGCGGCCGACGGCCAGGCGCGCGGCGTGTCCGAGTACGGGCATGCGTCCGGGAGCCGTGGGCGCGGCGGCGAGCGGGGGCGCAGTGGTGGTGGTCATGCGGTTGGGGCTCCCTCGTTCAGAGGCCGAAGCGGCGGTCTCGGGTCCGGAAGGCGGCGAGGAGTTCGGCGAAGTCGGCCTCGGCGAAGTCCGGCCACAGCGTGCGGGAGAAGAAGAGTTCCGCGTCGGCGAGCTGCCAGATCATGAAGTCCGACAGCCGCATCTCCCCGGACGTGCGCAGCACCAGGTCCACGGGCGGCTGCCCGCCGGTCGACAGGTGCCGGTCGATGCTCTCCGCGGTCAGCGCCTCGGCGATCTGCCCGCCCGGGCGGGTCCGCGCGTCGGCGGACTCGAGCAGCGTGCGGACCGCGCCGAGGATGTCCTCCCGGCCCGAGTAGCCGATGGCCAGGTTGAGCCGCGGTCCGTCCACCCGTTCCGTGCGCCGGGCGGACTCGGCGAGCATGGCCTGGAAGGCGGGCGGCAGCAGGTCGAGCCGGCCGATCGCGCGCAGCCGCCAGCGGCCGAGCCCCGTCAGTTCCCTGACGAGCTGGTCGGTGATCGCCAGCATCGCCTCGGTCTCGGCGGCCGACCGGCTGAGGTTGGCCCGGGACATGAACCACAGGGTGACGTGGCCGATGCCCTGGTCCGCGCACCAGGGCAGCACCTGCGGGGCCCGGCGCGCGGCGGCCTGGAAGCCCGCGGCGGTCGGCAGGCCGCGTTCGCGCGCCCAGCGCCGATTGCCGTCCGGGATGATGCCCAGGTGCTGCGGGACGGAGGTGAGCACCGCGGCTTCCGGGGTCTCCACCGTACGGACGCCTCCCGATTCACTCACCGTGATCGCCCCGATCCCACGCGGCCCGCACGACGGGGAACCGCTCCATCGCGCGCAGCGTGAACGAATGCTGACTCCACTCCGGCTCGCCCGCCGTCTCCAGCGCGGGCAGCTTGCGGTGCAGCCGGGCGAGTCCGATCGCGATCTCCGCGCGGGCGAGGAACGCGCCCAGGCAGGTGTGCGCGCCGTGCCCCCAGGCCAGCGACTTCGAGTTGTCCCGGTCCGGGTCGAAGCGGTCCGGATCGGGGAACGCCTCGGGGTCGCGGTTCGCGGCCGCGAGGACCGGGCGCAGCTGGCTGCCCGCCGGTACGGTGACGCCGCTCAGCTCGACCGGACGGGTGTTGATCTTGGAGACGCCGAGGAAGATCTGCGGCCCGGTCCGGCGCACCACCTCCTCGCCGAACGCCAGCGCGTCCGGGAGACCCGCTTCGAGCCGGCGGCCCTGGTCGGGATGCTCGATCAGGGTCCGTACGCCCTGCTCGATGGAGGCCGCGGTCCCCTCGTAGGCGACGTTCCACATCACCCACAGCATGGCGAGCAGTTCCACCTCGTCCAGGCGCTCGGCGTCCGGCTCGTCGGCCGTCCGCACCAGCGCGGTCACCAGGTCGTCGCGCCCCTCGCGGCGGCGCCGCGCGATCAGGTCGCGGAAGAACGACTCCTGGCGGGCGGTGCTCTCGTCGGCCTGCCGCAGCAGTTCCGCGGAGCCGCTGCCGAGGGCGGAGGCGAGTTCGGAGGGCGGCGGCGCCACCTCGGCCGCCTCGTCGAACGGCACGCCCAGGATCTCCGAGACCACCGCGCGCGTGTACGGCACCGTCCAGTCCGTGTGCAGATCGACGACCTCGCCGTCGCGCAGCCGCTCGGCGACCGGGACCAGGGCCTTGTCGCAGAGTTCGGTCATCCGCTCGTGCAGGTTCGCGATCGCCTTGGGCGTGAAGGACCGGGCCACGACGCGGCGCACCCTGGTGTGGTCCGGCGCGTTCAGCGAGGGCAGGCTGTTGACGAGCAGCGCGACGGTGCGCGACTCGGCCGCCTCGGGGAACTGGCTCGCGATCCGCTCGCGGTCCGGGGTGCGGAAGGTCTCGTGGTCGCGCAGGACGCGGTCGGCGTCGCGGTGCCGGCTGACGAGATAGAAGCCTTTGCGGGTGAGGCTGACCGGATCCTCTTCGCGCAGTCGGCGCAGAAAGGGATACGGGTCGCTTTTGAATTCCGTGGTGGTGAGTGCGGCGAGTACGTCGGTGAAAACCATCAGCCCTCATTTCGTCGTCGGGCGCGGTTTCATCGTAGATACTTCGGCAGCGGCTGGTCAGTCGCCCATCGGCTACGGGTGCGGTGCGCGAATTGGCCGTTCGGCTATTTCACGGGCTGCGCGGGGACAGCCGTGCGTCGCGCCAGAGGATGGCCGCCTGGACCCGGTTCGCGCAGCCGAGTTTCGCCAGCAGACGGCTGATATACGCCTTCACCGACCCCTCGCTCATGAACAGCGACCGGCCGATCTGCGTGTTGCCCATGCCCTGGCTCAGGCATTCGAGCACGTCGCGTTCCCGGCGGCTCAGTTCGCGCAGCGCGGACCTGGCCCGGTCCATCCGGTCGACGTCGAAGTCGTCGAGCAGTTCCAGCAGCAGCCTGGCCACCCGCGGCGAGATCGCCGCGCCGCCGCGCACCACCGAGCGGACCGCGTCCGCCAGCGCCGACGCCTCGAGGTCGGAGAGCAGGAAGCCGGAGGCGCCGGAGCGCATCACCGCGAGGCAGCCCTCCCGGCTCGGCGGCGTCTCGGCCAGCACGATCACCTGCGGGGCGTCCGGCAGCGCCCGGATGCGCCGGACCAGCGCGGCGGTCGGCTCCGCGCGGCCGCCCGCCGCCAGCACCACCACCCGCGGCCGCGCCCGTTCCAGCCGGCCGAGCACGCCGGACGCGCCGCCGGCCGGGTCCTCGCCGACCACGTCGAGGTCGGGGGCGCGGCGCAGCAGGGCCTGGATGCCCTCGCGCAGCAGCACGCTCTCGCAGAGCACCAGGGTGCTGATGGTATTCGCGCAGATATCTACGGGCTCGGATATGGTCATCACGGCACCTTCCGCTCGTCCGCTCGGCTCTCTTTCGCAACCGCAGAATAGGGTCGCGCTGATGCGAACGGGGGCGGAGGTGGCCGAACGGCACGCGCCGGGTCGGAGCGTCCGGTCCGATCGGCCGTGACCGGCCGGGCGCAACGATTGGACGCGCCCGGCCTGGGGATATCTAGTCCTGATCGAGCAGCTCCAACTGCCAGAGCAACTCGTCGAGGCTGAACTCGATGTGTTGAGGGACAGGCGGCGGCACCATGCCGAAGCCGGTGTAGCACCTGCCGAACCGCAGCACGAGGCGGGCGAGGGTGCCGCACAGAGCCCTGACACGTGCGCTCATGCGGCGGTGCCCGAGGTCAGTTCGAGACGCACGTCGTTCTGCCGCATCCAGGTGTCGAGCATGAGCACGATCTCGCCCGCGTTGCGCACCTCGGGGCCCGCGGCGTCGTCGAGCGCGTCGCGGATCACCGCTCGGTCGAGATACGGCAGGACCGGCGCGTCCTTGGTCGCGAGCAGTTCGCGCAGCCGTCCGCGCACCGCCTCGGCGTATCCGGGATCCTGCGTGCTGGGGTACGGGCTCTTGACCCGGTCGGCGATCACCGGCGGCAGCAGGTCCCTGGTCGCCGCGCGCAGCAGCGACTTCTCGCGGCCGTCGAAGGACTTCATGGCCCACGGCGTATTGAAGACGTACTCGACAAGCCGGTGGTCGCAGAACGGCACGCGCACTTCGAGCCCGACCGCCATGCTCGCGCGGTCCTTGCGGTCGAGGTGTCCCAGCACGAAGCGGGTCAGGTGCAGGTGGGAGATCTCACGCATCCTCCGCTCGACGGGATCCTCGCCGGGCAGCACCGGGACCTCGGCGATCGCCTCCCGGTAACGCGCGTCCACGTACTCTGCGACGTCGATCTCCGCCCGCAGGTCGGGGGAGAGGAACGCGAGACGGCTGTTCGCGGCCTGCTGCGGGGAGTAGCCGCCCGCGATGGCCGCCATCCAGGGAAACGTGTCCGCCCGGACCAGCGCCTCGCGGTGGAACCAGGGATAGCCGCCGAAGACCTCGTCGGCCGCCTCGCCCGAAAGCGCCACGGTCGAGTGCTCGCGGATCGCCTGGAAGAGCAGGAAGAGGGACGTGTCGCCCTCGCCGAGCCCGTTGGGCAGGTCCCGCGCCCGCAGCACCCGGTCCGCGTTCTTCGGGTCGATCAGCTGCCCGGTCTCGAGGACGACCTCGGTGTGCGCTGCGTGTATGTGTTCTGCCATGGTGCGGGCGTACGGGGTGTCGGGCGTGCTGTAGAGCGCGTTCGCCGCGAAGTTCTGGCTCTGGCCGCCGAAGTCGACGGCGAACGAGCGCACCGGCCCGTGCCCGGCCGCCAGCGCCGTGATCACACTGGAGTCGAGGCCGCCGGACAGCAGCGTGCACAGCGGTACGTCGGCGACGAGTTGGCGGCTGACGATGTCGTCGAGCAGTTCCCTGATGTGCCGGATCGTCGTCGGCAGATCGTCCTCGTGTTCGCGGGCTTCGAGGGCCCAGTACCGCCGCGTCGTCAGGCCACGTCGCGTGACGCGGCAGGTGTGGCCAGGGCGCAGTTCGCGCATGCCGCTGTATCCGGCGTGACCAGGAGTGTTGACGAAGAACGCGAGGAGTTCGGCGAGTCCCTCGGCGTTCACGACGGGCTCGGCCCCGGGATGGGCGAGCACGGCCTTGGGCTCGGAGCCGAAGATCACGCCGTCGCGCGTCGGGTAGTAGTACAGGGGTTTGATTCCCAGGCGGTCCCGCACCAGGAGCAGTTCCTCGCGCTCGGGCTCCCACAGCGCGAACGCGTACATGCCGTTGAGGCGGTGCACGAACTCGTCGCCCCACTCCAGGTACGCGTGCAGCACCACCTCGGTGTCGCTGCCGGTACGGAACACGTGGCCGAGACCGACGAGTTCGCTGCGCAGTTCCCGGTAGTTGTAGACCTCGCCGCTGTACGTGATGACCAGGGCGTCGCGTCCGTCGCGCTCGATCCGCATCGGCTGGACGCCGCCCGCGATGTCGATGACGGCGAGCCTGCGGTGCCCGAGCGCGGCCGGACCGTCCAGCCACAGTCCGGCCGCGTCGGGGCCGCGCGGGGCCATCGTGTCGGTCATCGCTTCGAGGACGTCGCGCTGCCGGGTCACGTCGTGGTCGAACGCGACCCATCCGGTGATGCCGCACATGGTCCCGCCCGCTATCGGGTGGGCTCGAGCGCGACGGGCAGGTGCTCGGCGATGCGGTGGAACACGATGTCCCCCCACACCGGCTCGGCCGCCGCGGTCAGTGTCGGGAACCGGTCCCGCAACCGTCCGAGCGCGCTGCTCGCCTCGGCCCGGGCGAACGCGGCGCCGACGCAGTAGTGGATCCCGCCGCCGAACGCCAGCGAGGCCACCCGGGACCCGCGCGCCGGGTCGAACCGGTCGGGCTCGCCGAACGCCGCGGGATCCCGGTTCGCGGCGCCGATCAGCAGCCTGACGTCGGAGCCCGCGGTGACCACGCCGCCGTCGAACTCGACGTCGCTGGCGGCGATCCGGATGAACGGCGCGACGACCGTCACCGGGCTGTGCCGCAGCACCTCGTCGACGAACGCGAAACGGCCGTCCCGGTCCGCCAGCAGGCCGTGCTGCCCGGGCTCGTCGAACATCGCCAGCACGCTGTTGCCCAGCAGCCCGGCCGAGGTCACGAATCCCGCGGACCACAGCGCCCAGAACGTCGGCACCAGGTCGTCGTCGGTGAGCGGCTCGTCGTCCTCGGGACGCCACGCCGCGAGCGCCGAGATCATGTCGTCGCGGGGATCGACGCGCCTGGCCGCGATGAGCGGACGCAGGTACTCCTCCATCTCCACGGTGTTCCGGTCGGCCAGGTCCATCACCTCGTCCGGCGCGCCCGGATACGCGCTGACCACGCCCGCGACGAGCGACGAGAGCCAGGCGCTGTCGGCCGCCGGGATGCCGAGCAGTTCCGCCAGCACGGCGATCGTCAGCGGCAGCGCGACCGCGTGGTGGAGGTCCACGGTCTCGCCGTCGCGCAGCGGCTCCTCCACGGAGTCGAGCAGTTCATCGCAGAGTTCGGCCATCCGCGGTTCGAGCGCGTCCACACGCCGGGTGGTGAACTCCCGCGCGACCCGCCGCCGGATCCGCGTGTGCTCCGGCGGGTTGTGCAGGGCGAACGTCGAGAAGAACATCGAGAGCGAACGGTGCTTGTCGGCGCCGGGGAACTGCGCCTCGAACATGGCGCGGTCCGGGCTGAGGAAGGTCGTGCCGCTCTCCTGGAACACCCGCGTGACGTCGGCGTGCCGGCTGAGCGCGTAGCCCGTCGCGGTGCGGTGCACCGGATCGCTCTCGCGCAGCCGGTTCAGGTACGGGTAGGGGTCGCGCCGGTTCTCCGGCCTGAGCAGGTCGGCCATGATGTCAGCAGTCAAGGTCGGCTCTTCCTAGATGAGGGGCTTGCGGCCGACGGCGTAGGCCAGCGCGAAGCCCAGGTCCCAGAACGCGGGGTCGGTCAGGTTCTCCAGCAGCGAGTCCAGCAGCGCTTCCTCGATGCCCTGTCCGGTGATCAGCCCCCGCTGCTGCTCGAGGCCCTGCCGGAACATCAGGGCGTACGGATCGCCGCCGTGCACCGGCTCGACGACGACCTCGTACCGGATGTCGGTGAGCCCGCGCCGGATCAGCGGCTCGGGATAGCAGCGGCCCCAGGCCGGACTGGTGGCGCTCGCACGGTCCAGCAGCGCCCAGAAGCGCCGGTAGAACTCCGCGTACTGCGGATGGACGGTGCTGGACGCGGCCAGGTCGAAGCCGTCCGCGATCACGAGCCGGCCGCCTGGCGCCAGCCAGTCCACCATCCGGTCGAGCACCTGCTCGCGGTCCGCGACGTGCTGGAGCATCAGCCGCGCGTGGATGACGTCGAGGCTGCCCGGCTCGAAGTCGGCGTCGGCGACATCGCATACCAGTGTCCTGAGGACGTCCGTCGGCTCGACCTTGATGTTCGCGCCGTCGATGTCGCACGCGGTGGTCATTCCGCTGTGCGCACGCCGCGACATCCACTCGGCGATCGTGCCGTTGCCGCACCCCGCGTCGAGGCACCGCCAGTCGGGCTGGATGCCGAGGCCGCCGAGGATGCGCATGCTGGGCGCGTCGTAGACCTCTGCCACGCGCTCCTGCCGCCGGGCCTCCTCGGGGGTGTCCGTCAGCTCGTGGTACGTGTACTGAGTAGTCCCGGTCATGCGCCACATCCTGCGGCTCCGGACAGCGGCCTGACGAGGCCGGGCGACGAAGAATCCAGCCGGGACGCGCGGATCGATCCGTCCGGCCCGACCGCCCGGCGCCCGGCGGTCCGTTCGGCCCGAATCGGGCCCGCGGCGTTGTCGGCGGCCGCGGCGCGCTCCTACGGTCCGGATGAATCGGTCTTCCGGGCCGGGCCTGACTTGAGGGAGCGTGGCGGCGAATGAGTGCCGAGGCGAAGGTGGCGGGCGACGTCGACGTGCTGCGGGAGTTCGCCACGCCGGAGTTCCGGCGGGATCCGTACCCGTACTTCCGGTGGCTGCGGGAGAACGAGCCGGTGTGCCGCACCAGCGAGGGCTTCTACCTGGTGACCCGGCACGCCGACGTGACCTTCGTGCAGAACCGGAACGGCGACCTGTTCGTCTCCCCGGAGGCCGCGCAGGTCGTGGAGGTGATGCCGCAGATCCGGGAGCACCAGCTGATGGAGAAGCTGCTGGGCAGCCTCGCCTCGCTCAACCCGCCCGCGCACACCCGGCTGCGCAGGCTCGTCGCCCGCGTGTTCACTCCGCGCAACATCGACGGGTTCCGCGACCAGATGGCGGTGATCTGCGGCCGCCTGCTGGACGCGATCGAGGAGCCGCTGCGGGACGGCGAGGTGGTCGACCTGCGCGAGAAGCTCTCCGGACCGCTGCCGATGCTGACGATCGCCGAACTGCTCGGCGTCCCGGGAGACGAGCACGAGTGGCTGATGGCGGCGGCTAGAACCATCTTCGCGGGCGTCACGGCCAGCGCGTACGGCGACTGGGATGCGGTCGGCCGCGGCGACGAGAGCACGGCGGCGATGGAGGAGTACTTCATCCGGCTGGCCGAGGACCGCCGACGTGCGCCGCGCAAGGACCTCGTGTCAGGGCTCGTGCAGAGTCACGACGAGGACCGGCTCTCCAACGGCGAACTCAGCGGCCTGATCTGGCTGCTCTGGGTCGCGGGCACCGACACCACCTCCGCCGGCATGGACCACTGCGTCTGGACCGTGGCCGGCCGCCCCGAGATGCACCACTGGCTCCAGGGCGACGCCGCGCAGGCCACCGCGTACGTGGACGAGGTGCTGCGGATGTACTCCCCGGGCCTGTTCTCCCCGCTGCCGAAGATCGCGCTCCAGGACGTGGAACTGAGCGGCCGCAGGATCCCGGCGGGCTCCGACGTCCGGGTGGCCTGGGCGGCGGGCAACCGCGACCCCGAGGTCTTCCCGGACCCCGACCGCTTCGACCCGACCCGCGACACCGGCAAGACCCTCACCCTCGGCGGCGGCATGCACCACTGCCTCGGCCGCTTCCTGGCGCGCGCCGAGCTCTCCATCGCGACCACGATGCTGCACCAGCGGTTCCCCACCCTGACCGCCGAGAGCGACCCGGAGTGGTGCGGCATCGGCTGCGACATCTCCGGCCGCGAAGTCCCCGTCACCCTCGGCCGATGACCGAGCCTACCGAGCAGCCCGGGCCCGCCCGCCCGCTACGCCGCGCAACTGGCCGAGGTCGCCGACCTCTGCCCGCCGCGCGATCCACCTCGACCCCCGACGGCGCGTCCCCGCCGTCGGGGGTCACTCCACGGTCAGGGACGTCAGTTCGACGTGATCCAGCCACGGCTGCTCCCACACCACCGCGCTGACGGAGCGCGGCCCGGAGTCCGGGTCGATCGTGAACGTCACCGAGGTGTTGGTGCCGGACACGACCTGCCGGGCCGCCCGCAGCACCTCGCCCACGCGGTGCGGTCCGGCCTTGCCGCGGCCGACGTTGATCAGGCCGAGCACGAAGTTCACCGTGCGGATCACGTCGGGGTCGGTCGTGGCCGCCGGAGACCAACCGCCCATGACCGCGCCATGGTCGACGTGCCCCGCATCATCCGCCGCTGATTCCGCCCGTCCTCGCATGTCCATGCCGCGAGCATCGCCGCCGCGCGCCGCGGAATCCGCCGGATGCCCGCGCGGCGCGCCCGGGATTCACCCGTGCGGCGCGATGGCGGCGCAACCCGGGTCAGTCGGACGCGAGCAGCCAGCAACTCGCGGTGTGCTGCGGGTCGCCGTTCGCGGGCAGGGCTGGCGGGTGCTCCTCGCACTTCGGCATCGCGAAGGGGCAGCGGGCCCGGAACTTGCAGCCGGTGTCGAGGCGGGTCTCGTGCTGCTCGGCGACTCGGGGGAGGGGCTCGCGGCGCGGCGAGCGACGGGACTGCGGGTCGGGGGCGGCGTCGGCGAGGATCCGGGTGTAGGGGTGCGCGGGGTTCAGGATCACCGAGTCGCTCGGGCCGCGCTCCACGACCTCGCCGCGATACAGCACCATGATGTCCTTGGCGAAGTGCCGCGCGGTGGCGAGGTCGTGCGTGACGTAGAGCAGGGCCAGGTCGCGCTCGCGCTTGAGGCGGTCGAGCAGGTTCAGGATCTCCAGCCGGATCGAGACGTCGAGCATGGACACCGGCTCGTCGGCGAGCAGCACGCGCGGCTGCGTGGCCAGGGCGCGGGCGATGGCCACGCGCTGCCGCTGGCCTCCCGAGAGTTCGTGCGGGTACTTGCGTGCGATCTCGTCCGCGGGCGTGAGGTTCACCGACTCCAGCAGCTCTAGGACCTTCGCGTCGAGATCCTTGCGCCCCTGCGCCCGGCGGTGCCGTTTGAGCGGTCGGGCGAGGTGGTGGCGCACGGTGTGCATCGGATTGAGCGAGGCGAACGGGTCCTGGAAGACGAGTTGCAGATGCCTGCGATACTCGTGGACGTCGGTCCGGCCGCCGTCCAGCTCGATCCGGCCCGCGTTCGGCCGGATGAAGCGGGCGAGCGTGCGCACCACGGTGGACTTCCCGCTGCCGCTCTCGCCGACCAGGGCCAGCGTCGCGCCGGGTTCGAGTTCGAAGGACAGGTCGTCCACCGCGCGCAGCCGTCCGCCGCCGTGCTGACGGTATTCGACGGTCAGGTTCCGCACCGCCAGCGCGCTCATCGGCTCTGCCCTTCGAGTTGGAGTGCGGCGTCGGGTTGGGTGCGCAGGTGGCAGGCGACCGGCCAGCGGTCCGCCGGGGTCGCCAGGACCGGGGTGAGGGTTTCGCAGGGGGCGAAGGCGTGCTCGCAGCGTGGCCGGAACGGGCAGCCGTCGAGGGCGAGGCGCAGATCGGGCGGTGAGCCGGGGATGCCGCGCAGGTCGCGGCGGCTGCCGCGCAGGCTGGGGAAGGAGCGCAGCAGTCCCTGCGTGTACGGGTGCTGAGCGTCTTCGGCGATGCGTTCCGCCGGTGCGTACTCGACGAAGCGGCCCGCGTACATCACGGCCAGGGTGTCGCTGATCTCCAGCAGCAGTCCCAGATCGTGCGTGATGAAGACGATGGCGAATCCGAGCTCCGCCCGCAGCCGTGCGATCTCGTCGAGGATCTCCCGCTGCACGAGCACGTCGAGCGCGGTGGTGGGCTCGTCCATGATGACCAGGCGGGGTTCGAGAGCCAGTGCGAGGGCGATGACCACGCGTTGACGCATGCCGCCCGAGAGTTCGTGCGGGAAGGAGCGGCCGCGCGACGGATTGATGCCGACCATCTCCAGCAGCGTGGCGGTGCGGTCCCGGCGGGCAGCGCGGTCCATGTCGGGGCGGTGGGTGCGGAAGACGTCGTCGAAGTGCGAGGCGACCGACGTCACCGGGTTCAGCGAGCTCATCGCGCTCTGGAAGACCATGGAGAACTCGGACCAGCGCAGTTTCCGCAGGCTCCGCTGGTCCAGTTCGGCGAGGTCCCAGGCGGTGCCCTCGCGGTCTACGTACTCGATGGTGCCGTCGGTCTGAACGGCCGGGGGACGCAGCATCCTGGCGAGCGCGTAGGCGAGTGTTGATTTCCCGCAGCCGCTCTCGCCCGCGATGCCGAGGACCTCGCCCGCGGACAGTTCCAGCGAGACGTCCTGTACGGCTCGGGTCGGCCGACGTCCCGCGTACTCGACGCTGAGGTTCGTGGCGCGCAGTACCGGAGTTCCGTTGCTCACGATGACTTCTTCCGCCCCTTCTCGCGGTAGACCCGCAGGCGCGGGTTGAGCAGCTCGTCGAGGCCGAAGTTGACGAGCGCGAGCCCGGCCCCGAACAGCGCGATGCACAGGCCGGCCGGGGCGAACCACCACCACTGGCCGGAGCTCAGCGCCTCCGCGTTCTGCGCGAAATACAGGATGTTGCCCCAGGTCAGCAGGTCGGCGCTCTGCAGGCCGAGGAACGCGAGCCCGGCCTGGCTGAGGATCGCGAAGATCATCGAGAAGGTGAACTGGGAGACGATGATCGGCATCTCGTTGGGCAGCAGTTCGACGAGCACGATGCGCCAACGCGGCTCGTCCAGGGCTCGGGACGCGAGCACGTAGTCCCGGCCGCGCAACGAGAGCGTCTGCCCGCGCAGCACGCGCGCCGAGGCGGCCCAACTGGTGAATGCGATCACGAAGATGGTCGGAGTCAGACCGTTGCTGCCCATGAACCGCGAGGCCACGATCACCAGCGGCAGCGTCGGGATCACCAGGGCCACGTTCGTCAGCAGGGCCAGCAGTTCGTCGGCCAGTCCGCCGAGGAAACCGCCGCCGATGCCGATGATCACGGAGACCGCGGTCGCGATCAGCCCGGCCGCGGCGCCGATCAGCAGTGTGGGACGGGCCGCGGCCACGGTCTGCGCGAAGATGTCCTGGCCGACGTTCGTGGTGCCGAACCAGTGCGCGGCCGACGGCGGCTGATTCAGTTGTCTGCTGATTGCGTTCGGGTCGCTCGTGAGCAATGGCCCGAAGATCGCGAGCAGCACGAAGAATCCGACCACGCAGAGGCCGATGAGCAGTCGGCGCGAGCGCAGCGCGCCACGGAGCGCGGCCCGGGCGCCTTGGGTCTCGACGGCGGGCGCCTCGGCGACGATGAGAGCGGACGCCATCTAGGCCTCCCTGGTGCGCGGGTCGAGGAATCCGTAGAGCAGGTCCACCGCCAGGTTGGCGCCGAGGACCGCGAAGCTGATCGCCAGGAAGATCGCCTGCATCAGCGGGTAGTCCTCGTTGTTCACGGCCTGGAACAGCAGATTGCCCAGGCCCGGGTAGTTGAAGACCTGCTCCATCACGATCTGGCCGGAGATGACGAAGCCGATCGAGACCGCGAACCCCGAGATGCTCGGCAGCACGGCGTTGCGTGCGGCGAACCGCGTCAGCACCCTGATGGGGCTCAGGCCGCGCGCCTCGGCCGCGACCACGTAGTCCTCGGACAGCGTGGCCACGGTCATGTTGCGCATCCCGAGCAGCCAGCCGCCGACCGAGGCCAGCACCAGGGTCAGCGCGGGCAGGATCGAGTGCTGGATCGCGGAGGAGACGAAGGCTGAGTTCCAGCCGATGTCGAGCGCCGGATCGTAGCCCTGCTGGGCGGGCAGCAGGTTCCACTTCTCGCTGAACAGGTAGACGAGCAGCAGCGCGAGCCAGAAGTACGGCATCGCGGTCAGCAGCGTGGTCGAGGGAACCAGCGCCTCCAGCCGGTGCCCGCGGCGCCAGCCGGCCAGCGCGCCCAACCCGATACCGAGGCAGAAGCTGATCAGCGTGGCGACGCCGACGAGGATCAGGGTCCAGGCGATCGCCGGGCGCACCACGTCCGTGACCGGTGTGGGGAACTCGGTGATCGACAGCCCGAAGTTCAGGTGCGCGAGCTGGTTCAGGTACTGGCCGTACTGGCCGAGCAGGCTGCCGGAGCCGAGGCCGAGCAGCTTGCGCAGCGCGTCGGCCTCGCCCGGCGGCACGGTGCCGGACTGGGTCTGCCGGTCGATGATCAGCGCGACCGGATCGCCCGGGATCAGCCGCGGCAGGAAGAAGTTGACGGTGACCGCGACCCAGGCGGCGGCCAGGTAGAACGCGAGTTTGCGGCCGATGTAGCGCCAGCGCACGAGCAGTCCCTCCGGTTCTCGGCGCGGCCGTCAGGAGGCGGGGGTCAGGTGCATGGCCACCCAGCCCTCGTCCGGCTGCAGCCAGACCGGCGGCGCGGCGTACGGGGCGGAGGTGGTCGGGAAGTTCGCCACGTGGTGCGCGTTGAACTCGATCTCGTCCTGCGCGTCGAACAGCGGAATGGTCGGCAGGTCGTCGAGCACCAGCTGCTCGATCTGGTAGAAGTCGGCCTTCTGGGCGGCGGCGTCAGGGGTCTGCGAGATCTGGCTGAGCAGCGTGTCGATCCGCGGGTCGTCGAAGCGGCCGAAGTCGCCGAACTGGTCCACCTTGCCGATCGCCGGGGCCTTCGCGCCGTCGAGCAGCTGGTCGTAGTACGCGTACGGGTCCGGGGTGTAGCCGAAGTTGTCCACCAGCATCTGGAAGTTGCCGGTGTTCTGGTCCTGCAGCCAGGCCTGGTACGACTCGGTGGTGATGTCGATCTTGATGCCCGCCTGCTTCAGCTCCTGCTGGACGATCTGCATGATGCTGACGTAGTCGGTCCAGCCGGTCGGCACCTTCAGGCTCAGTTCGAGCGTCTTGCCGGACGCGTCGTGCAGGTAGCCGTCGGAGCCGAGCGTGTAGCCGTCGGCCTTGAGCGAGGCTTCGGCGGCGGCCGGGTTCGCGGCGGGGAACGACTTCGAGGCGAGTGAGGGATTCAGCACGCTGTTGAAGTTCGGGGTCAGCAGGTCCATCGGGTTCACCGCGGGGGCGTAGCCGTTGTAGACGGACTGGCTGATGAAGTTCCGGTCCACCGCCTCGCTGATCGCCTGCCGCACCGCCTTGTCCGCGGTCGGCCCGGTCTTGTCGTTGGTCAGCAGGTACGTGACCGACAGCGGGATGTCCTCGACCTGGAACTTCGGGTCCTTGTCCAGGTAGTTCTGCTTGATGTTCGGGATGAATCCGCCGCCCCAGTCGATCTCGCCGGTCTCGATCGCCTGGTCCGCGGTGGTGTTCCCGGTGAAGGCCAGCATCCTGATGGTCTTCACCTTCGGCAGGCCGGCCCGGTAGTAGTGCGGGTTCGCGGTGAAGTCGAGCACCTGGGCGCTGACCTTCGAGACCATGTACGCGCCGGTGCCCACGGGGTTCGCGTCGCCGAACGTCTTAGGGTTGGAGACGGACTGCCAGACGTGCTGCGGCAGGATCATCGACTTGCCAGCGAGGTAGTAGAGGTCTGTGTACGCGGGCTTGCTGAAGTCGATGGTCACGCTGGAGTCGCCGCTGGCCACGGCCTTGGTGATGGGCAGTCCGTAGGTGTTGAGCGCCTGGTTGCCCGCTATCAGGTTGAACGTGTACGCGACGTCGGCGGCGGTGAACGGCTTTCCGTCGTTCCAGTCGACGCCGGTGCGCAGCTTGAAGGTGATCGAGGTGCCGCCGGATCCCCAGGTGTACGAGTTGGCGAGCCAGGGCTCGACGTCGCCGGACTTCGCCGTGTTGAAGAACATCAGCGGCTCGTAGACCATGCCGATCGCCCCGGCTTGCACAGCGGGGGAGAAGGGGTTGAAGTCGGAGGTGAACGTGGCCCCTGAACCGGGGGAGGCCACGATCGTGCCGGAGGGGCCGGCGGCGCCGGAGCCCCCGCCCGAACCGCCGCCGCACGCCGTGGCGGCGGCGACCAGGAGCGCGGCTGTGCTGGTGGCGAGCAGGAGTCGCCGAGCTGATCGCATCGTCGTCACGCCTCACTTCGTCGAGAGGTTCCGTCGGACGTTCTGCGGTCGGATGGTGGCACTGAACCGGTTAAGCGTCAAGCCGCCTTGAAAAGAATCTGATGTTATTTCAGGGGCTCAGCGCGCAGTGGCGGTGGACTCGCGGACGGTGAGCAGCGGCACGGCCTCGCTCTCCGAGACGCCGAGGTCGGCGCCCTCCAGCCGGTCCAGCAGCAGCCGCGCGACGTGCGCGCCGTAGGCCACGATGTCGTGGGTGAGCGTGGTCAGCGCCGGATGGACCAGCTCGCACAGCACGCTGTCGTCCCAGGCGACGATCGACAGGTCCGCGGGCACCCGCACGCCGAGCCGCTGCGCCGCGCCCAACCCGGCGACCGCCATCAGGTCGTTGTCGTAGACGATCGCGGTCGGCGGCCGCTGCCCGGACAGCAGTCGCTCGGTCGCCGCCGCCCCGCCCGCCGCGGTGTAGTCGGCGGGGACGCAGCGCGCCTCTATGCCCGCGTCCCACGCCTCGGCGAGGAAGACCTCCGTGCGCACGCGGGTGTGTCTGAGGTCTTCCATGCCGGTGACCCGCGCGATCCGGCGATGCCCGAGCTCGGCCAGGTGCCGCAGTGCCAGCCGGGCCCCGGCCGCGTCGTCCGTCCACACGGCGCTCAGGCCCCCGGTGCCCTCGGGTCCGCCGACCACCACCGCGGGCAGGTCGAGTTCGCGCAGCACGGCCGGGCGCGGGTCGTCCATCCGCAGGTCCACCAGGATCACCCCGTCCACCCGGCGCCGCGCCCACCAGGAGCGGTACAGCGCGAGCTCGGCCTCCCGGTCCTCGGCCACGGTGAACAGCAGCGGGGTCTGCCGGGCGGCCAGCACCCCCTGGATCCCGGAGATCAGCTGCATGAACCAGGGCTCGACGCCGAGGAACCCGGCCGGCCGGTCGATCACCAGGCCCACCGCCCCGGCCCGGCCGTCGGACAGCGCCCGGGCCGCGCTGTTCGGCTGCCAGCCGATCTCCCGGGCGATCCGCAGGATCCGTTCCCGGGTGGCCGAGGAGACCCCCGGCTGATCGTTGAGCGCGAAGGAGACCGCGGCCTTGGTGACGCCCGCCCGCTCGGCGATGTCGGCGATCGTCGGCCGTCTCTGCTCCGCCACCACGGTGCTCCCCTCTCGAGTCTCTCCCGCATCGTACGGCGCCGCGCCGACCGGGAGTTGACGAAACGGCAGATCGATACTAAACCGGTAAAGCGTTCGCTCCGGCCCTGCCACCCTGCATCCCGTCTCCGCGGAAGGAACCGCATGGACCGTCGATCGTCGCATCTGCCCGGACTGCGCGCCCCCGGGGCCCGCGCCGCCACCCCCGGCCCCTGGCTCGGCGCCAACTTCTGGTCCAGAGCCGGCGGCCCGCGGATGTGGGCGGAGTTCGACCCCGAAGTCGTCCGCCGGGAACTCGCCGTCCTCGCCGAGCACGGACTGCGCTACACCCGCTCGTTCTTCGCCTGGCCCGAGTTCATGCCCGAGCCGGACCGGGTCGACGAGGACCTGTGCGCCAGGTTCGCCGCGTTCCTCGACCTGCACCAGGAGGCCGGCCTGGTCACCACGCCGACCCTGATCGTCGGGCACATGTCCGGCGAGAACCGCAGCCCGTCCTGGCGCGGCGAGCGCGACCTGTACCGCGACGTCTGGCTGGTCGGCCGGCAGGCCTGGTTCGCCGGGGAGATGGCCCGCCGGTTCGCCGCGCATCCGGCCGTCGCGGGCTGGGTGCTGAGCAATGAGATGCCGCTCTACGGCGGTGAGGCACCGCGCGAGGCGATCGCATCCTGGGTGCAACTGCTGGTCACGGCCCTGCGCGCGGGCGGCGCGACGCAGCCGGTGTCGATCGGCGACGGCGCCTGGGGTCTGGAGGTCTCCGGCCGGGACAACGGCTTCCGGCTGCCCGACGTCGCCGCGCTCACCGACCTGATCGGCCCGCACTGCTACCCGATGGGCGACGATCCGGTGCGCCAGCACTACACCGCCGCGTGGATCTGCGAGCTCGCGGGCTCCTTCGGCCGTCCGGTGGTGCTGGAGGAGTTCGGCGTCACCAGCGACTTCGTGTCCGAGGAGAACGCCGCGCACTTCCACCGGCAGGTCCTGCACACCTCGCTGCTCGCGGGCGCGACCGGCTGGGGCGCATGGAACAACACCGACTTCGACGGCCTGGAGAATCAGGACCCGTATCGTCACCACCCCTTCGAGCTGCACTTCGGCCTCACGTACGCGGACGGACGCCCGAAGCCGCGCCTGGCCGAGTTCGCATCGTTCGCACGCACGCTCCGCGAGACCGACTTCTTCCGCTTGCGCCGCATGCCCTCGCAGACGGCGCTCGTAGTGTCTTCGTTCCTTGACACGCAGTATCCGTTCACCGAGCCCGCCGACGGCCCGTACGTCTTCGACACGCTGCGCCAGGCGTACGTCAGCGCCCGGCACGCCGACCTGGCCCCGGCCATCGCCCGGGAGAGCCGCGGCCTCGGCGCCGACGCACGGCTCTACCTCGTGCCCTCGACGAAGCAACTGCTGAGCCCCACGTGGCAGCGGCTGGCGGAGTTGGCGTCGGGCGGCGCGGTCGTCTACGTGTCGTACAGCAACGGCACCCACATGAACCAGCGCGGCCCCTGGTATCCCTCGCTGAACGAGCTCTTCGGCGTGCGGCATCAGCTCAAGTACGGGCTCGTGGACCCGGTGCCGGAAACAGGCTTCGACCTCACCTTCACGCGGAACTTCGGCTCGCTACCGCAGGGCACGAAGCTGCACTTCCCGCCGGGCGCGGCCAGCCACGGCCGCACGATGCTCCCCGTCGAACCGGAGGGCGCCGAAGTAGTCGCCGTGGACGGCCAGGGTCGCCCCGCGCTTCTGGTGCGGCGGGTAGGCGCGGGGTCCATGGTCCTGTGCACGTACCCGATCGAGCACCTTGCCGCCACGAGCCCGGTGGTCAATCCGGACGCCGCCCGAGACCTGTACGACGCGCTCGCCCGATACGCCGGTGTCGAACGTCCGGTCACCGTCGAGGACCCGCACGTGGCCGCGGACGTGATGGTGCATCAGGACGGCACCCGCTACGCCTGGCTGATCAGTCAGGCGGACCGGGAGCTGACCGTGAAACCCGTGCTGGGCAAGGGACTGCGCTGCGCCCAGGACACCGTGACCCTCGATCCGTACGGCGTCGCGGTCCTGCGCCTCGAGTCCTGATCCGATGAATCCCGGAGCGGCCGGACCAGCGGCCGCTCCGGGATCAGCGTTACGGTTGCTGCGTCAGCAGGTGCGCTTGGTAGCCCTGGCCGTAGGACACGGTCGGCGTGCCGCTCCAGTCCTGAATCAGATCATTGCCCGAACTCGCGCACACACCCCACGGGTTCCACGTCCACGCCGTGTAGCCGATTCCGTTGGAGTCGGCCCATGCCATGACCTGGTCGATGTAGTCGTGGTTGCAGTTGTTCTGCCCGATCTCCCCGGCCTGCACGGGCACCTTCGCGGCGACCGTTGCGATCGTGCTGTTCCAGCAGGTGCTCGTGTTGCAGCTGTTGAAATTGTACGAGTGCCACGAGGCCATCAGGTTGCCGGTCGGGTCGGCCGGCTTGTAGGCCAGCCACTGGCTCAGGTCGTTGGTCCAGGCCAGGCCGCCGGTCATGATGACGTTGTCGGCCCCGGTGGCGCGCACCGCGTTGACCAGCGACTGCATGCCCGCGACCGGGTAGCCGATACCCGTGCACGTGCCGCCGTTGAGCAGGCAGGTCCACGCCTCGGTGGCGTCCGCGAAGTTGTCGGCCGCGTCCGGATACGGCTCGTTGAAGAGGTCGAACAGCACCGCGTCGTCGCCCTTGAACATCGTGGCGACCTGGCTCCAGAACGTCGGCGAGTACTGCGCGTCCGGCATCGGCTTCTGGCACGTCGCCTTGACGTCCGAGCAGCCGGCCCCGGCGCCGGTGTACAGGCCGTAGGTCCAGTGCAGGTCCAGGATCACATTGATCCCGTTGGCGACGAGCAGGTCCACGTAGCTCTTGACCGCTGCCTGATACGCCGCGCCGCTCGTCCCGCCCGCCGGTACGTCCGCGGTCCCGAGCCAGCACTCCTCGTTCAGCGGGATGCGCACGGCGTGGATGTTCCACGTCTTCATCGCGTCGATCATCGTCTGGTCGGCCGGTCCGTCCCACATCCCATTGCCCTGGATGCAGGCGAACTCGCCGCTGGACCGGTTCACCCCGAGCAGCCGGTACGCAGTGCCCGCGGCGGTGACCAACTTATTGCCCGACACGTGCAGCGCCGGCGCCGGTCCGGTATAGCCGCCCCCGGACCCGGTTCCCGTGCCCGTCGGGGTGGCCGTGGCCGTGGGCGACTGCGACGTGACAGCCCCCGTACACGCGACGCCGTTGAGCGCGAACGCCGTCGGCACCGGGTTGCTGCCGCTCCACGCGCCGTTGAAGCCGATCGACGCCGAGGCGCCGGTGGCCAGCGAGGCGTTCCAGCTCAGATTCGCCGCGCTCACCTGCGTGCCGGACTGCGACCAGGTGGCGCTCCAGCCCTGCGTGACGGACTGTCCGGAGTCGGGGAAGGCGAAGGTCAGGTCCCAACCGTTGACCTGCGATCCGAGGTTGGTGATCGTGACGGCGGCGGTGAAGCCGCCCTGCCACTGGCTCTGCACGGTGTAGCCGACCGAGCATCCCGTGGTCGCGGCCGCCGCGGGCAGCGTGGTCGCGACCGTCAGCGTGCCCGCGACCAGGAGACCCGCGGCCCCGGTGGCCAGCAGGGCATTGCGACGTAACATGGGGACTACCTCCCTATCGTTGGTACCTGGGAGGCTGAGGCCCTTAACCGGTTAAGGCAAGCATCGGGCCGCCCGCCGCGGCCCGACCTCCGGCTACGCCGCGCCCGGCCGCGAAACTTTCGCGGCCCGGTGTCCGGCGTGCATCCGCTCGGCGAGGGCGTGGAAGACGAAGTAGTTGGGAATGCTGCTGACCGCCGTGGTGGACAGCGACCGCCACCTCCCCGCCACCTTGAGCGAGACGTAGCCGTCCTTGACCCGGATCTCCTGGAGCTGGTCCCAGCCGACGTACTTGCCCTGCGCCGAGATGCCGTCCCGGCCGACCGTGATGTCGCCGAAGGCCACGGTCTCCCCGCGCCCGAGCGCGGCGGCGGCCCGCGGCAGCTGAGCCGACGTCACCGCCGACTGGATCGCGTTCCCCCACTCCTCGGGCCGCTCCATGCCGCCGACACCGCCGATGATCCCCGAGACGGCGGTCTGCGTCCCGTCCGGGCTGCTCAGCTTGTAGAGGTACGTGGTGTGCGTGTGCGAGCCGTTGCGGAGATGGCGGGTCACGTCCTGCAGCACGGAGGCCTCGTCCCAGCGGATCACCGCGGGTCCCGCTTGGCCGACGCCGATGTTGATCAGGCCGTGCTCGTAGAACCGCAGCTCACGCCCGACCATCCGAGCCTCCGCGCGGCGATTGCGCGGGACCCTGATCGCCGCGATCACGGCCACGGCGACGACCACGAACACGGCGAAGACCGGGGCCTGCACGGCGAGCACCACGACGATCAGCAGTGCGAAGCCGCCCGCGATCAGCGCCGGCGCCTTGGCGGAGGCGGGCTGCTCGGACCACGGCGGCCGACGGTACGGCCGGTACGTCGCCCGGTGCGCGCCGAGCCCCCTGCCGTATACGAGAGCTGACAGATCGGCTCCTGCGGCCGCCGGTCCCTGCTCGGACATGTTCGTCTCCCTGCGTCGCGGTTGCGTGCGCCGCAGCGTATGCGCCGAGGTCGGGGACCGGTCCCGGGTAGGGTTGCGGTGATCTGATCAACAGCGAGACGTGCGGAGTGGACGATGAGGCGAGGCGGTGCCCAGGCGGCGCTGGCGATCGGGGCGCTGGGGGTGGTGTTCGGCGACATCGGCACGAGCCCGCTCTACACGATGCAGACGGTGTTCAACCCGTCCGAGCCGCACGCGGTGCCGGTCTCGCAGGCCAACGTCTACGGGATCGTGTCGCTGGTCTTCTGGTCGGTGATGATCGTCGTCACCCTCACCTACGTGCTGCTGGTGATGCGCGCGGACAACGACGGCGAGGGCGGCATCATGGCCCTGATCACGCTCGTCGGCCGGCTCGGCAAGCCCGGGGGCCGGCGCACGCGGCTGCTGCTGGCGGCGCTCGGCGTGTTCGGCGCCTCGCTGTTCTTCGGCGACAGCATGATCACCCCGGCCATCTCGGTGCTCTCCGCGATCGAGGGGGTGAAGGTCTCGGCGCCGTCGGTCTCGGACCTGGTGCTGCCGATCACGGCGGCGATCATCGTCGGGCTGTTCCTGCTGCAACGGCTCGGCACCGGCACCGTCGGCCGGCTGTTCGGGCCGGTGATGGGGGTCTGGTTCACCGCGATCGGCGGGTTCGGCCTGCGCAGCGTGGTGCAGAACCCGCAGATCCTCAAGGCGCTCTCACCGAGCTACGCCGCGCAGTTCCTCACCGGCCACTTCACGATCGCGTTCTTCTCGCTCTCGGCCGTCGTGCTGGCGGTGACCGGCGCGGAGGCGCTGTACGCGGACATGGGCCACTTCGGCCGCGGCCCGGTGACCAGGATGTGGCTCTTCCCGGTGCTGCCCGCCTGCGTGCTGAGCTACTTCGGCCAGGGCGCCCTCATCCTGCGCGATCCGGCACACGCGGTGGCCAGCCCGTTCTTCCTGATGCTGCCGAGCTGGGCCCGGCTGCCGATGGTCTTCCTCGCCGCGGCCGCCACCGTGATCGCCTCGCAGGCGGTGATCTCGGGCGCGTTCTCGGTGACCCGGCAGGCCGCGCAGCTCGGCTACCTGCCGCGGCTGCGCATCACGCACACCTCCCGCGAACAGGTCGGCCAGGTGTACGTGCCCTGGATCAACTGGGCGCTGCTGGCCGCCGTCCTCGCGCTGGTGTTCACGTTCAAGTCCTCCGCGGCGCTCGCCTACGCCTTCGGCATGGCGGTGACCGGCACCATCACCATCACGACCCTGCTGTACTTCTACGTGGCCCGGCACCGCAACAACACCCCGCTGTGGCTGATCCTGACCGGCGCGATCCCGCTGCTGATCGTCGACCTGATGTTCTTCGCCGCCAACGCCACCAAGTTCGCGCACGGAGCCTGGCTGCCGCTGCTGATCGGCGTCGCGGTCTACACGGTCATGGCGACGTGGCGCAAGGGCCGCGAGCTGGTCAGCGTCCAGCGGGCGAAGGACGAGGGCTCACTCAACGAGTTCGTCGACGAGCTGCACGCCGCCGAGCCGCCGCTGTGGCGCACCCCCGGCACCGCGATCTTCCTCAACCGCGGCAAGGACACGGCCCCGCTCGCGATGCGCGCCAACGTCGAGCACAACCAGGTGCTGCACGACCACGTGATCATCCTGACGATCAACACCGCGCAGGTCCCGTACGTCCCGCTCGAACAGCGCCTGGAGATCGACGACCTCGGCTACCAGGACGACCGGATCCTGCACGTCACGGCCACCTTCGGCTACATGGACACGCCCGACGTGCCCGCCCTGCTGCCGTTCATACAGCACGCCGAGATCAACGTGCCGCTGGAGGAGACCCGCATCTCCTACTTCCTGTCCACCATCGCGCTCAGCCGGGGCACGCACCCCGGCATGAGCGCGTGGCGCAAGCGGCTGTTCTTCGCCACCTCGCGCCTGACCGCGGACGCCGCCGAGTACTTCCAGCTCCCGCGCGAGCGTACCGTCATCATGGGATCCCGTATCGAACTCTGAACCGAGAAGGAGACGAGAGTGCCGGAGACCGTCGAATTCGACACGACCCTGACCGCGACCGGCGCGAACACCGGCATCGTGGTGCCCGACGCGTTGATCGAACAGCTCGGTGCGGGTCGCAAGCCCGCGGTCGTCGTGAACGTGAACGGGTACGAATATCGGAACACGGTCGGGGTCATGGGCGGCCGGCATATGATCAGCGTCAGCGCCGCGATCCGCAAGGAGACCGGGCTGGCGGCCGGCGACGCGATCCACGTGGTGCTGACCGTCGCCGAGGGGCCCCGCGAGGTCGTCGTGCCCGAGGACTTCGCCCGCGCGCTGGCCGCCGAGCCCGAAGCCGAGGCCTTCTTCGGGAAGCTCTCGAACAGCCTGCAGCGGTACCACGTCGACAACGTCAACGGCGCGAAGACCGAGGAGACGCGGCAACGTCGCGTCTCCAAGGCCGTCAGCCTGTTCCTCGCGGGAAAGCAGCGCTAGATCTCTCGCTCCGTCGTCAGTGGCGCAGGATGGTGACGTGCAGGATGCCGACGTAGCGGTTCGGGTAGCCGTCGCCGGGGCCGTTCTGCTGGTCGTCGCCGGCGGCGGCGATCTTCTGCAGGACGTCCATGCCGCTGGTGATCTTGCCGAACGGGGTGTAGAGCGGCGGCAGCGGGGAGGCCTTCCAGCAGATGAAGAACTGGCTGCCGTTGGTGTTCGGGCCGGCGTTGGCCATCGCGACGGTGCCGGCCGGGTACGTGGCGCCGGTCAGGTTCTCGTCGTCGAACTGGTAGCCGGGGCCGCCGGAGCCGGTGCCGGTCGGGTCGCCGCACTGCAGGACGAAGATGCCCTGGAGGGTCAGCCGGTGGCAGTGCGTCAGGTCGTAGTAGCCGCGGCCGGCCAGGAAGCTGAACGAGCCCGTGGTGCACGGGGCGGCGGTCGTCTCGGCCGCGAAGCCGATCGTGCCCTGCGTGGTGAGCAGGAGCGCCGTGTAGGGCTGCCGGTTCGGGGTGGTGGGCGGCAGGCCCTGGTAGCGGTCGGCCGGGAGGACGTTGGTGTAGCTGCAGCCGGTCGCGGTGTTCGGCTTGGCGACGCTGAGGTTGCCGCCGTGGCCGACGGTCAGCGGGATCAGCGTGCTCGCGGACGCGGCGGCCGGGGTGGTGGAGTCGGCGGCCGAGGCGCTGAGGGTGCCGCCGAGGCCGAACAGCGCGGCGACGGCGGCGGCTGCGATGAGGCGGGGTGTGGGTTTGGGCATGGGTGGGTCCTTCCCGGCGAGAACATGACCACTCCGGTGCCCCGGCGGCATAATTTTCCTCAGGTGGTTGTCGGTGGGGGCGCGCCGCCGTTCGTCGGAGGGTGTGGAAGGGGCCCGACCGGAGCCTCTGCGCACAGATCGGAGTATGGAGATGTCCCAGTACCTGGTGCTCATCTACGAGGACGAGGCCCCCTACGCCACCGGTGACCCCGCCCTGTACAAGCGGATCATGGACGCGCACAGCAAGTTCGGCGCGGAGAACAAGGACGCCATCGTGGGCGGCGAGGCGCTGCAGCCGACGTCCACGGCGACGACGATCCGGGGCGGCGTGGTGACCGACGGGGCGTTCGCCGAGGCCAAGGAGGCACTCGGCGGCTACTACCTGATCGAGGCGGCCGACCTGGACGCCGCGCTGGCCATCGCCAAGCAGGTCCCGGCCGAGTTCGGCGGGGTCGAGGTGCGGCCGCTCATGGTGTTCGACCAGCAGTGACGGACGACCGGTCCGCGGCCGTCGTCGCCGCGGCCGTCGCGGACGCGCACCGTCGCGAGTGGGGCTTCGTCCTCGCCGCGACGGCGCGCGTCACCCGCGATCTGGACCTGGCCGAGGAGTGCGTTCAGGACGCCTACGCGAAGGCCCTGACCGCGTGGGCGGCGGCCGGGGTCCCGGAGCGCCCGGCGGCCTGGCTGACCACGACGGCCCGCAACCGCGCCATCGACCTGCTGCGGCGCGAGGCCACGCTGCGCAGCCGCCTTCCGCTGCTGGTTGCGGACATCCCCGAGCCCGAGCACGACATCCCGGACGAGCGGCTCCGGCTGATCTTCACCTGCTGCCACCCGGCCCTCGCGCTCGAAGCGCAGGTCGCGCTGACCCTGCGGCTGCTCTGCGGCCTGACCACGGCCGAGGTGGCCCGCGCGTTCCTGGTCAGCGAGCCGACCATGACGGCGCGCATCACCAGGGCGAAGAAGAAGATCGCCGGTGCGGGCATCCCGTACCGCGTCCCCGACTCCGAGGACCTGCCGCAGCGCGTGGAGGCGGTGCTGACCGTCGTCGACCTGGTCTTCACCACCGGCCACACCGCTCCGAACGGCGCCGACCTGGTCCGCGCCGACCTGGTGGACCGCGCGCTCGGCCTGGCCCGGATGCTCAGGCTGCTGCTTCCGGGCGACGCCGGGGTCGCCGGACTGCTGGCGCACATCCTGCTGACCGACGCCCGCCGCGCGGCCCGGGTCGACGCCGCGGGCCGGCTCGTGCTGCTGAAGGACCAGGACCGCGGACTCTGGGACCGCGAGGCGATCACGCAGGGCCGCGCCCTCGTCCGCGAGGCCCTGCGGCGCCGTCCTCCGACTCGCTTCGCGCTGATGGCGGCGATCGGCGCGGTCCACGACGAGGCACCGTCCTGGCAGGAGACCGACTGGCACGAGATCGTCGGCCTCTACGACGTGCTGCTGCGCTATCACCCGTCCCCGATCGCCGCACTGAACCGCGCGATCGCGGTGAGCTTCGCCGAGGGCGCGGAGGCGGGCCTGTCCGCGCTCGACGACCTGGCGCTGGAACCGCAGCTCGCCTCCTACGGCTACGTCGGCGCGGCCCGCGGCGACATGCTCGCCCGCCTAGGCCGCCCCGCCGAAGCCCGCGCCGCCTACGAGGAGGCGCTGCTGTTCACCGCGAACGAGGTCGAGCGCGAGTTCCTGGCCGCCCGCGTCGCCGAGCTCTGAGACGTGGCGCCGCGCGGGCGTCACGCAGCGGACTGTTCGGTCCGACGCGGCCGCCAGCCCGGGCGCGGGACGGAGTCGAGCAGGGCTTGGGTGTACGGGTGCTGCGGTGCACCGAGTAGTTGAGCGGTCGGGCCAGTCTCGATGACGCGGCCGTCGCGCATCACGACCGTCTCGTCGCACAGTTGGCGTACGACGGCGAGGTCGTGGGTGACGAACAGCAGCGTGGTTCCGGTGTGTTCGCGCAGGTCGGCGAGCAGGTTGAGGATCTGTGCCTGGACGGAGACGTCGAGCGCCGCGACTGCCTCGTCCAGCAGCAGGATGTCGGGTTCCAGGGCCAGCGCGCGGGCGATGGCGGCACGCTGGCGTTGGCCGCCGGACAGCCGGGAGGGGCGGGCGTCGGCGAGTCCGTGCAGGCCGACGGTCTCCAGCAGTCGGGTCACGCGCGGATCAATGGTCGTGAACCCCAGACGGGCGGCGTGCAGGCGCAGCAGCTCGGCCAGCCCGGCGCCGATCGTCTGGCGCGGATCGAGGCTGGAGTACGGGTCCTGATGCACGATCTGGACGGTGGCGGCGCGGGTCAGCCGGGCGGCGCGGCCTCGGTCGCGCCGGGTCGGGCGGCCGTGCAGCAGGACCCTGCCGGAGGTCGGGGGTTCCAGGCCCGCGATCAGCCGGATCACGGTGGACTTCCCGGCACCCGACTCGCCGACCAGCGCCAGCGCGCCGCCGCGTCGTAGCCGGAAGGCGACGTCCTGGCACGCGGTGACCTCGCCGCCGCGGCTCGGGTAGCGCTTGGTCAGGCCCTCGACCTCGAGCAGCGGGACCTCGTCGGTGTCGGTCATGTCCGCTCCTTCACGGGGCTCGGGATCTCCAGGTCGCCGTCGAGTTCGTCGGCGCGGTGGCACGCGGTCGCGCCGTCGCCGTCCGGGATCAGCGGCGGACGCTCGACGTGGCAGCGCTCCTCCGCGAATGCGCAGCGCGCGGCGAAGGGGCAGCCGGGTCCGGCGTCGTGCGCGGCGGCCGGGCGGCCCGGGATGACGGGTAGTCGGGCGCCGGGTTCGCCGAGGCCGGGGCGTGCGGCGAGCAGTCCGGCGGTGTACGGGTGGCGGCGTGCGGAGTGCAGGTCGGCGGCGGGGCGCAGCTCGACGATCGTGCCCGCGTACATCACCGCGATCCGGTCGCAGACGGCCGCGGCGAGCTCCAGATCGTGCGTGACGAAGAGCATTGCGAGGCCGCGGTCACGCCGCTGTTCGTCGAGGATGGCCATCACGTCCTGCTGCGTGGTCACGTCGAGGGCGGTCGTCGGTTCGTCGGCGAGCACCAGGCGCGGCTCGACGACCAGCGCGGCGGCGATCATCATGCGCTGCAACAGTCCGCCGGAGAGTTGATGCGGGTACTGGTTCAGCCTGCGGGCGCCGTCCGGGATGCCGATCTCGGCGAGCAGCGGGATGACGCGCGCCTCGGCCTCGGACCTGGTCAGCCCGCTGTGGCAGGTGAGCGCCTCGGTCAGGAAGTCGCCGACCGGGTAGACGGGATTGATGTGCGCACGCGGGTTCTGGAAGATCATCGCCGCGTCCGAGGACAGGTAGCGGGTCAGCCGCGCGCCGCGCATCGCGGCCACGTCTTCGCCCTCGAACGTGAGGCTGCCGCGGGTCTCGGCCCCGTGCGGCAGCAGTCGGACGAGGGCCCGCGAGGTCAGCGACTTCCCGGAGCCGGACTCGCCGACCAGGCCGAGCGCCTCCCCGGCCGCGACCGCGAAGCCGACCTCGCGTACGAGGGTGAGCGGCGCACGGCGCGGCCGGTGCAGGTCGATGCCGAAGCCGTGGACGTCGAGCAGGTTCGGCCGCGTGCTCATCGCAGTCCCTCCCGGTGCGCCGAGGCGATCATCGTGTCGCCGAGCAGGTTGAACACGACGACGGTCAGCACGATCAGCGCGCCGGCCATCAGGCTCTGCCCGGGCGCCCCGGCCAGCAGGGACGACTCGCCGTCGGAGACCATCAGCCCCCAGTCGGCGGTCGGCGGCTGCACGCCGAGGCCGAGGAAGGAGACCGCCGCGAGGTCCATCAGCGCCGAGCCGAGCGCGGCCGTCGCCTGGGCGACGATGAACGGCGCGAGGTTGGGCAGCAGATGCCGCAGGTTGATCCGCCACGCCGACATGCCGGTGGCCTCCAGCGCGACGACGTACGGCAGGCGTCGTTCGCGCAGTGCCACGCCGCGGATGATCCGGGCCATGTACGGCAGATAGGCGATGGCGAGCGCGACGACCGGCGCGGTCAGCCCCGTGCCGAACACGGCCACCGCCAGCACGGCGAGCAGCAGCCCGGGGAACGCGAACAGGATGTCGTTGATCCGGCTGACCACGCGGTCGAGCCAGCCGCCGTGCCACGCGCAGGCCAGGGCGACCGCGACGCCGCCGAACGTGGCCCCGGCGATGATCAGCGCCGGTCCCAGCAGGCTGATCCGCGCGCCGTAGAGCAGCCGGGAGTAGATGTCCCGGCCGAGCGCGTCGGTGCCGAGCCAGTGCGCGGCGGACGGGTTCTGACTCACCGCGGTCATGTCGACGGTGTTCGGCGAGTGCGTCGCGAGTAAGGGGGCGAAGACCGCGATCGCCACGAGCAGCCCGGCGATCGTGAGCAGTACGGCGGTCGAGGGGGTCGCGCGGCGCAGCGGGACTCGCAACGCGGAGGAGACGCTCATCGGGAGCTCACCGCCCGCATTCTCGGGTCCAGGATCGTCTGGAGCGCGTCGGCACCGGCGTTGACGACGATGAACACCGCGACCAGCAGCAGCCCGACGGCCTGGACGACGTCAGTGTCCTTCTGCGCCACGGCGGCCACGAGCGCGGAGCCGATGCCGCCGAGACCGAAGGCCTGCTCGACCACGACGTCTCCGGCGATCAGCCCGCCGACGGTCAGGCCGACCGCGGTGCTGATCGGGATGGCGGCGTTGCGCAGGATGTGTCGGCGCAGCACGCGCGAAGCCGGGAGGGCACGGCTGCGCGCGGTCTCGACGTGTTCGCGGTCGGCCTCCTCGCGCACGGCGGCGCGGGTGATCTGTGCGAGGTACGCGGACCAGCCGATCGCCAGCGTGATCGCCGGGAGGGTCAGGTGGTAGAGATGGTCGCCGAGCGAGGGGCCGCCGTCGCCGAGGGCGGGGAACCAGTCGAGGCGCACGGCGAGCAGCGCCACCAGACCGGCCGCCGCGACGAACGAGGGCACTGCGAGCCCGATGCTGGTGATCGCGGTGATCACCCGGCCGGTGCGCTGGGACAGCGCGGACCAGATGCCGAGCGCGATGCCGACGACGAGGATGAGCGCGGCCGCGTATCCGACGAGCAGCAGCGTGTCGGTCACGCGGGGCGCGATCAGCGAGCCGACGGACTGACGGTAGGTCAGCGACGTGCCGAGATCGCCGTGCAGGGCGCTGGTCAGCCAATGCCAGAAGCGTTCGGTCATCGGCTGGTCGAGGCCGTACTCCGCGCGGATCGCCTGGAGCGTGCGCTGCGAGGCGTGCGGACCGGCCAGGCGGCTCGCGGCGTCGCCGGGGGACGCGTTGAGCGCGGCGAACATGGCGAACGCGGCGACCAGCACGGTCAGCGCGAGTCCGGCCGTCTTCGCGAGGATCAGGAGCGCGGCGCGGGGGATCGTCCTCATCGGTGTCACCTGCTTCCGATCAGCGCGAGGGACGGGGTGAAAAGGTAGCTGAAGGAGGTCGGGGCGCCGGTGAGCTGGCGGTCCATGTAGGTCACCTCGTCGAGGTTGAGCAGCGGGATGTCCACGGTCACGGCCTCCCACCGGCGCTGGGCCGCGATGATCAGGGCGGCGCGGGCGGCGGGATCGAAGGTCTGCTGAGCCTCGGCCAGGTCGGCGTCGACGCTCGGGTCGGAGAAGCCGGGCCAGTTGAACAGGGCGCCGGTCGTCACCAGGTTCGGGATCCAGTCCAGTGGATCGGGCACGTCCAGGAACGCCGAGGAGACGGCGAAGTCGATGCCTTTGCGGTACGTCGGGTCGTAGAACATGCTGGAGAACTGCAACGGCGGCAGTTGGCGGATCGTCATCGGAATGCCGATCGACGCCGCGGCCTGCTGGATCACCGCGGCCGTCTCGAGATCCTGCTGCGATCCGGCCTGCACGGCGAGCACCGCGGTGCGGATCAGGGAGCGGTGCTTCGCGACCAGCGCCTTGGCCTCGGCGAGGTCGGCCGCGGTCGGGCTGGTGTGCACCAGCGGCATCGAGGAGAGCGCCTGCCGGTACGCGCTCACCGACTCCGGATCCCAGCCGGTGGACGGCAGCACGGTCGTCAGCGGCGTGGCGGCCCCGGCGTACACGGTCGTGGCCAGCAGGGTCCGGTTGATCGCCAGGCTCAGCGCGCGTCGGATGTCGGGCGTGCCGGAGAGCCCGGTGGACTGCACGGGGATGAACTGGACGGACTCGAGGCTCGGCCCGTAGTACAGCCGACCGGTCGTGCTCCCGCGCAACGTCTGCAACGCGGCGGTGGGCACCTCGAACGCGCCTTGGATCGCGCCGCTGGCCAGGGCCTGCGTCAGCGCCGTCGTGTCGGTGATGAAGTCCAGCGTCACGGTCTTCGCGTGAGCCTGATACGCCGGATCCCAGTAGTGCGGATTGGCCTTCAGCACGATGTCCTCGCCGGAGTTCCATGCCGCGAGCTCATAAGGACCCGAACACATCACGCCGCCGGTCGCGGTGCCGAAGTTCTTGCCGACGCGCTGTGCGTACCGCTTCTCCACGACGGTGCCCGCGGTCGTCGCCAGCTCCTTGAGGAACAGTTCGTCGGGCTTGCTGAAGCTGATCGTCACCGTGTACGTGCCGGTCGCCTTGATCGCGGCGACGTTCGCGAAGTAGCCGCTGGCGATCGCGGCCGGGTCGAGCTGCCGGTCCAGGCTGTAGACGACGTCGGTCGAGGTCAGCGGCGTGTCGTCCCAGAAGCGCACGTCGTGCCGGAGGTCGAGCACGAGGGTGAGCGGATCCGGGCGGGACCAGGACGCGGCCAGGCCCGCCACCTCGGTCTCGTTCGGCTTCAGGCGCAGCAGGCTGTCGCAGAGGTTGCTCACGACCAGGTCGGGGGAGTAGTCGCCGGCCTGCTGGTAGTCGAGCGTGGTCGGTTCGCCGGACGGCAGGTCCCAGACCAGCGACGCGATCTGCCCGCTGGCCGCGGTCGTGGTCTCCTGCAACGCCGCGCTGCCCAGCGTGGTCGGCGGCAGGCCGGTGCAGCCCGCGAGCGCGAGGAGCGCACTCAGCGCGGCGAGCAGCCGCGCGCGGCGGGATGCCGGGCCGGTCATTCCGGTGCCTCCGCGTCGAGAACGGTCAGGGCGAGGTGGGACGGGCGTGCACCGCCTGTCGTCAATGTCTGTATGGTGGCCTTCCCGGCCGCCGCGTGCCAGGGGTTCTCGGTCGTCCCCGGGTGCGGCAGGTACATCGGGAAGTCGCTCGACGCCACGTGCAGGCGCAGCGCGTGGCCGGGACGGACCCGGTAGCCCGCGTGGGTCAGGTCGAAGGCGACGCTCGAACCGGGGCCGGACGGGATCTGCCGCTGCCCGCGCACCAGCACGTGCGCCGAACCGTCGGGGAAGACGTCGAGCAGCTTGAGGTAGACGTGCGCGCCGGGCCCGTCGGTGCCGACGGTGAGCGTGGCGCGGACCGGCCCGGCCAGGTCGAGTGGTTCGGCGAAGGGCTCGGTCGAGAAGGTCAGGACGTCCGGGCGCTCGTGCAGCGGGGATTCGTCGATGTAGTGGTGCACGGCCGAGAAGGAGTCCTCCAGCAGCGTGGGCACAAGGTCGGCCGGGTCGTGTACCCAGTTCACGGCCGCCGGTTCGGTCGGTGCCTCCGGGCTCAGAGTTCCGTCGCCGAGGTGGAGCAGCAGGGTTCGAGCACCGGGCGGCGGCCAACTCTCCGCGGTCCGGTCGCCGACGTGGCCGAGGTGCCAGCGCACGCGGGGCAGGCTCTCGGCGTCGGCCTCGCCCTTCACGAAGACGTCGAAGAACGCGACGACCGGGTCGAGATGCCGGGGGAGGAGCCGGTCGATCGCCGAGTCGACGGTCGCGTGGTCGTGCTCCGGCGCGATCGGCACGTCGTCGAGGTGGTAGCCCTCGTGGTCGATGGAGTCCACGTGCAGGTATTGCAACGGCGCCCACTCGCGGTCGGCCGACAGCGTGGCCCAGTCGTTGATGCTCGGCTGAAGGCAGTTGTCGAACCATCCGGCCTGATGCAGCACCGGGATCGGCCGGCCGTCGAAGGGATGGCCGTGCGGGTACGCCTCGACCGCGCTGACCTCCGGCACGTACGCGTCCCACATGGCCGGACGGGCGCCGATCCCCTCGGTGATCGCGTCCAGCGCGTCGGACAGCGGACGGACGGTCAGATCCGGTTCGAAGTCGTAGACGCGATTGTCGGTCCAATACGCCGCGTAGTAGAGGACCCCGAACAGTTGCGTGATCCCGTCGCGCTGCCAGTACTCGGGCCTGATGCCGTCGGCGCCGGTCACGCGCGGGGCGATCGCGCGCAGTGCCGGATGCCCGGCCGAAGCCGCAGCCCACTGCGTCGTGCCGTAGTAGGAGTCCCCGAACATCCCGACCCGGCCGTTCGACCAGTCCTGCCGGATGATCCAGTCGATCGTGTCGTAGCCGTCGTCGGGCTCGTGCACGAACGGCATCGTCTCGCCCTCGGAGCGGAACTTGCCGCGCACGTCCTGCACGACGACCGCGTAGCCGCGCGCCGTGAGATAGGCGGCGATCCGGTCCATGAAGACGTAGCGGCTGTTCTTGCCGTACGGCAGCCGGACCAGCGCGGCGGGCAGCCGCCCGGCGCCCGCGGTCTCCGGCAGGTAGACGTCGGTGGCCAGGCGCACGCCGTCGCGCATCGGCACCAGGTGCTGGCGGGCGGACTCGGGCACCGGGGACGGGTCCGTGCGCTGTACGGGGATTGGCATCTCGCTCCTCTTCGCAACCTGCGGGAACCGCGGAGTGGCGCCCATTGAACAGCATTGTGAACAGCGTTGTCTATACTGATGACAAAGATCTTCTCTAAGATGTGTGGCCGCTGGACCGCGCGCAGAAGGAGGCAGGCCCGTGGGGGCGAGCGAGACGACCAGGAAGCGGGGCCGCGGCGGCACGCTGACCCGCGAGGAGATCATCGCGGCGGCCGTCGAGATCAGCACCGCCGAGGGGCCGGCCGCGGTCAGCTTCCGCTCGCTCGGCGCCCGGCTCAACGTGGTCGGCACGGCGCTCTACCGGCACTTCCGGGACAAGGACGAGCTGATGCTCGCCCTCGCCGACCAGATCTTCGTGGAGATCGCCGAGCGCTTCGAGCCCGGCGAGGACTGGGCCGCCGACCTGCACCGGATGGCCGAGCTCGGCCGCGAGGTCGGCCGCCGGCACGCCGTCACGCTCGCCTGGCTCGGCTACCGCAACACCGGCGGCCCGGGCGACCAGGCCGTCGCGCTCGACGTGCTGCGCACCATGCTGCGCGCCGGGCTGACCCAGGAGCAGGCCGCGTTCCACCACGAGCTGTTCACCGACATGCTGATGGGGCTGCTCACCGTCGAGGCGATGCGCGAGTCGCTCGATCCGGAGACCCGCCGCCGCGACGACGACGGACTGGCCGCCCTCTACGCCAACATCGCCCGCGAGGAGCCGCGGCTGTCCCGCATCCCGTCCATCGCGATCGCCACCGACGAGGACGCGCTCTTCGCCGCGCAGATCGACCTCTACATCCACGCGATCAGGGCCACGCTCGCCGGGAACCCGATCGTCGGGCCCGGTGCCGGAGAGCCGGTAACCTGACCGGCATGGACAAGCCCACGGGCCGGATCGAGTACGAGAGCATGCTGCTGCAGCGGCACATGTACATGCGGGTCCAGGCCGGCCGCACCAGCGGCAACCTGGAGCGCAGCGCGTACATTCTGCTCAGCCGGCTCCAGGTCCAGGGCGCGATGTCGATCGGAGAGCTGAGCGAGGCGTTCGACCTCGACTACTCGACGCTGAACCGGCAGACGGCCGCGCTGGTGCGCGAGGGGCTCGCCGAGCGGATCCCGGACCCGGTCGGCGGGATGGCCCGCAAGTTCCGGTTGACCGACGACGGGGCCCAGCGGCTCGAGGCGGCGCGCGCCGAGATCGTGAGCGGCCTGGACAGCGTGCTCGCCGACTGGTCCGAAGCGGATCAGGAGGCGTACGCGGGCTTCCTCAAGCGGTTCAACATGGACATCGAGCGCCTCAGCGGAAGACCGTGGCCGCGCCCTGAGGGGTGATCAGGCCGAATCCCGCGGCGCGGCGGCCGCGTACTGCACCTCGTGTTCCGCGTTGAAGCGCTCCTCCAGCCGCTCGCCCTCGATGTCGGGGTCCGGCACGTACTTGGCGAACCACTGCGGGTGGTACCAGAACCTGGCCCCGGCGATCGCCATCACGGCGGGCACCAGCGTGAGCCGGACCACGAACGCGTCGAGCAGCACGCCCGCGGCGAAGCTGAAGCCGATCGCCTTGATGATCGGGTCGTGCGCGAACATGAAGGCGGCGAAGATCGCGAACATGATCAGCGCGGCGGCGGTGACGGCGCGCGCCGAGTGGCCGGTGCCCTCGACCACGGCCTGCCGGGCGTGGCCGGTCTTGGTGAACGACTCCTTGATCCGGGAGACGACGAAGACCTCGTAGTCGCTGGAGAGCCCGAAGATGATCGCGAGCATGATGATCGGCAGGAAGCTGATCGTCTCGCCCTTCGTGATCCCGAGCAGCTTCTCGCCCCAGCCCCACTGGAACAGCGCGACCTCCAGGCCGGACGCGGCGGCCACCGACAGCAGGAACCCGACGATCGACTTCAGCGGCACCAGGATCGTCCGGAACGCGAACGTGAGCAGCAGGAACGCCAGCCCGATCACCGCGATCAGGAAGATCGGCAGCGCGCCGGACAGCTTGTTCGAGGTGTCGATGTTCGAGGCGGTCAGGCCGCCGACCAGCACGGAGGCGCCGGTGCCGCCCGCGATCGCCGTCCGGTCGTCGCGCAGCCGGTTCACCAGGTCGGCGGTGGCCTGATCGTTCGGGCCGGTGGTCGGGATGGCCCGGATCACGACGACCCCGTTCTGCACGACGAGCGGCGCGGCCGACGCGATGCCGGGCTCCTTGGCCACGGCGGCGGCCATGCTCTGCGCGGTCTGGGCGCTGGTCACCGGCTCGGCGACGATGGTGAGCGGGCCGTTGTAGCCCGGGCCGAAGTTCTCGGCGGTCAGGTCGTACGCGCGGCGCGAGGTGTCCGAGGTCGGCTTCGAGGAACCGGACGGCAGGCCGAGGTGGGCGTGGAAGGCCGGGATGGCGAGCACGCCCATGAAGCAGAGCCCGACGATCAGCACCGGGATGTTCCAGCGCACCACGAAGCGGGCCCAGCGCGCGCCGAACGTGCGGTGCGGCTCGCGCGCGGCGGTCTCGGCGACCTTCCGGTGGTGGCCGGGGCGCAGCCGCGTGTTGAAGAACCGGGTGATCTTCGTCCCCGCGAAGCCGAGCACGGCGGGCAGCAGGGTCAGCGCGATCAGCAGCGCGATGAACACCGCGCCCGCCGCCGTCAGCCCCATCACCGCGAGGAACGGGATCCCGGCCAGCGCCAGGCCGCAGAGCGCGACGATGACCGTCAGCCCGGCGAAGACCACCGAGCTGCCCGCCGTCCCCGCGGCGAGGGCGACCGCGTCCCCGACGTCCATCCCGAGCACCAGGTTGTTGCGATGCCGCAGCAGGATGAACAGGCCGTAGTCGATGCCGCAGGACAGCCCGAGCATGATCGCGACGGTGGTCGAGGCGGAGGCCACGTCCACGACGGAGGCGAGCGCGGTGATCAGCATGGTCGTGATGAGCACGCCGACGATCGCGGTCACGATCGGCAGCGCGGCCGCCAGCGCGGCGCCGAGCGCGATCGCGAGGATGCAGAAGGCGATGACCAGGCCGATCAGCTCGGGCAGTTCGGAGAGCTTGGTCAGCCAGCCTGGGTAGACGCTGCCCGAGTACTCCACCTGAACGCCCGCCGCCTCGGCCGGGGCGACCGCAGCCTGAAGCTTGTCGAGCGTGGCGTCCGTGACGCTGGCGGGCACCGCGTTGTACAGCACCTGGCCCAGCGCGGCCCGGCCGTTCGGCGAGACCGCCCCGGCCGCGGCGAACGGGTTCGAGGCGGAGACGACCTGCGGCACCTTGGCGATGTTCGCGACCGCGGCCTCGATGCCCGCCTTCGGCCCGGCGTCGGTGACCTTCTGCCCGGCGGGCACGGCGAACACGATCTGCGTCTGCCCGCCGCTGAACGCCGGGACCTTCTCGGTCAGCAGGTTCGCCGCCCGCTGCGACTCGGTGCCCGGGATCGTGAAGTTGTCGCTCTCCTTGCCGCCGCTCGCCGCCGAGAGCGCGATCGCGCCCGCCGCCACGACGATCCACAGCAGCAGCACGACGCGCCGGTGGTCGAAGGACCAGCGGGCCAAGCGGAACAGGAAGGTCGACACCGTGGCCTCCAGGCATGTGAATCAGTGATTCACATGCTCACCACGCTCCGCGCACCCCGCGAGCCGACTGGGCCATGGGAGGGACGGGCAGGCGCCGGGCCTCGATCGCCGTCTGCTCGGCCAGCCAGCGGCGGGTGCCGGTCAGCCCGAGCCGGATCATCTCGTCGCTGCGGCCGAAGTCCATCGGGTTCGCGTTCCTGATCACCGGGGTCGGCAGCACGTGGACCCGGCCTCGGGCGAGCGAGAGATTGTGCCGCGTGATCCGGTCCACCATCATGTTCACGGCGTGCAGCATCGCGGGCAGCGCGCCGCCGCCCGTGAACTGCTCCTCGGGGCCGACCACGCAGGGCAGCACGTAGCTCTCGGTCGCCCCGAGCTGTTCGGCCTGCAGGATCGGGATGTCGGCCGCGATGCCGCCGTCGACCAGGGCGCGCCCGCCGCGCAGGACCGGCGGTAGCACGCCGGGGATCGAGGCGCTGGCCAGCACGGCTTGGACGGCGGATCCCTCGGAGAGCACGACGGGCTCGCCAGTCGCGGCGTCCGCGGCGACGGCGTGCGCGGGGATGACGGTGTCGCGCAGATCGTGCACCCGCAGCCCGCGCTCCATCATGCCGCGCAGCCCGTCCGCCGGCATGAAGCCGCTCTTGCGTCCGCGCAGGCCGGAAGCCAGCGGGCGCAGCCGCAGTGGGAACACGTCGCGGCGGCGCACCTCGCCCCACAGCCGCTCCAGCGTGTCGAGCCCGTCCTCGGTCGGGTCCTGCGCGTAGCCGACGGCGTTGATCGCGCCGGCCGACGTGCCGATGACCAGGTCGGGGGTGATGCCCGCCTCGGTCAGCGCGCGCAGCATTCCGACCTGCGCCGCGGAGAGGCTTGCCCCGCCCTGGAACACGAACGCGATCGTCATCTCTGGCCTCGGCCTTCACTCCTGGATCCGCTGGGAGTGCTCAACGTACGGGGACCGGCCCGCCGCGCGAATCCTGTGCGCGCCGTATTCCGAATGGGCCCCTCTACTGCGGATTGAGTACCGGGCAATGTCGTCATCTGCACGACGACCTGGGGCTTTCCAGACGGCAGCCTGGAGGTGTTCGCAAGAAGCCCCTCCGAAAGGAAACGTCATGAAGGCCCTGCTCTCCCGTCGTCCGGTCCTGTGGTTCCTGTTCCTGTTCAACGCGGTGGTGGCCGTGCTGGCCGGAGCCACGATGCACAACGCGCAAGGCGTGACGACCGCGATCGGCATGGGTGTGGTCTCCGTCGGCGCGGGCCTCGGCCTGCTGCGCAGCCGCCCCCAGTCGCAGTCCCAGCAGTCCTGACCCTCCTCCGTCCGAAAGGAACGCCCATGTCCGCCACGCCGCAGGCCCCGGCGGCCGGTCGCCCGAACGCGATCATCGCCGTCCTCGCGTTCGCCGGCATCGTCGCCGCGCTCATGCAGACCCTGGTGGTCCCGCTGATCGGCGAGCTGCCGACGCTGCTGCACACCACCGCGTCCAATGCCTCGTGGGCGGTGACCGCGACGCTGCTGGCGGCCGCGATCACCACCCCGGCGATCGGGCGGCTCGGCGACCTCTACGGCAAGCGCCGCCTGATGCTCGCGTGCACCGTGCCGCTGATCGCCGGGTCCGTGATCTGCGCGCTGGCCGGGTCGCTCGTGCCGATGATCGTCGGCCGCGGCCTGCAGGGGATCGGCGCGGGCCTGGTGCCGCTCGGCATCAGCGCGCTGCGCGAACTGGTCCCGGCCGAGCGGCTCGGCTCCTCGATCGCGCTGATCAGCTCGTCGCTGGGCATCGGCTCGGCGTTCGGGCTGCCGATCGCGGCGGCCGTGGTCGAGAACGCGAACTGGCGGGTGCTGTTCTGGGCCTCGGCCGTGCTGAGCGCGCTGGTCGCGGTGCTGATCCAAGTGGCCATCCCGGCGACCCCGGCCCGCGCGAAGGGCCGCTTCGACCTGCTCGGCGCGGTCGGTCTCGGCGCGGGGCTGCTGTGCCTGCTGCTCGGCGTGTCCAAGGGCGCCGACTGGGGCTGGGCCAGCGGCACGACGCTCGCCCTGCTCATCGCCGCCCCGGTGATCCTCGTGGCCTGGGGCTGGTGGGAGCTGCACATCGACTCGCCGCTGGTGAACCTGCGTACCGCCGGGCACAAGCAGGTGCTGCTGACGAACGCGGCCTCGGTCGTGATCGGCTTTGCGATGTACGCGCAGGCGCTGATCGTGCCGCAACTGCTCCAGCTGCCGACGGCCACCGGCTACGGCCTGGGCCAGTCGATGCAGGCCGCGGGTCTGTGGATGGCGCCGTCCGGACTGATGATGATGCTGGTCTCCCCGCTCGGCGCGAAGATCTCGGCCCTGCGCGGACCCAAGACCACGCTGGCTCTCGGCGCCCTGGTCATCGCCGCCGGGTACGGATCGTCCCTCGCCCTGCTCGGCTCCACCTGGGGCCTGCTGATCGTCACCTGCGTGTGCAGCACGGGCGTCGCGCTGGCCTACGGCGCCATGCCCGCCCTGATCATCGGCGCGGTCCCGGCCTCGGAGACCGGTTCCGCCAACAGCTTCAACACGCTGATGCGGTCGATCGGCACATCGATCTCCGCGGCGGTGGTCGGCCTCGTGCTCGCCCACATGACCAACGACTTCGGCGGCCACGCCGTGGCCTCGCTCGGCGGCTTCCGCACCGGGATGCTGATCGGCTGCGCCGTCGCCCTGGTCGCCGCCGCGGTCGCCCTGACCATCCCGGGCCGCTCCGAGCGCACCGCGGACCGCCCGGCCCCGGTCGAGCAGCCCGCCACCGCCGGGGCGTGACCCGAACCAAACGAACTCCGCTCGGCCGAGGCGACTCGACCGAGCGGAGTTCGTTGTGCGTGCGACTACCAGGCGACCGGCAGTTCGTAGATCCCGTACGCCTGCGAATCCTCCTTGAACCGCAGCTCCGAGGGATCGACCGCGAGCCGGAGCGTCGGGATGCGGCGGAAGATCGTGCCGAACACGACGTGCAGTTCGATCCGCGCCAACTGCTGGCCGATGCACTGGTGCGGACCCCAGCCGAAGGCATGGTGGTGTCCGGCTTCCCGGCCCAGGTCGAGCTTGGCGGGCTCGGGGAAGGCCGCCGGATCCCAGTTGGCCGCCGGGAGCGAGGAGATGACGCCCTCGCCCTTGCGGATGATCTCGCCCTCGAACTCGATGTCGTCCACGACGGCGCGCCGGGCCAGCAGGTGCGGGATCGTCAGGTAGCGCAGCAGTTCCTCGACACCGCCGGCCACGAACTCGGGGTCGGCGGAGCGTTCGAGCAGGACCGCGAGCTGGTCGGGGTTCTGCAGCAGTAGCGCCGTGCCGAGCGTGATCATGTTGGCGCTCGTGTCGTGCCCGGCGACCAGCAGGATGTGGCCGAGCGGCGCGGCCTCTTCCATCGTCAGGTCGCCGGCCTTGACCCGCGCGCCGAGGTCGGACAGCACGTCCTCGCCCGGCGCGTCCATCTTCTTCTCGATCAGCTCCGCGATGTACTTCCGCAGCGCGACGACCGTGGCCGCCGACTCCTCGGCCGTCTTGAAGCGCGCGTTCGTGACGCCCGCGTGCTCCTGGAAGAAGTCGTGGTCCTCGTACGGAACGCCGAGCAGCGCGCAGATCATCAGCGACGGCAGCGGCAGCGAGAAGGCCTCGTTGAAGTCCGTCGGGTTCGGTCCGGCGAGCATCGTGTCGAGCAGTTCCTCGGTGATCCGCTGGATCTCCGGGCGCAGCAGTTCCATGCGATGCCGGGTGAACGAGCCGGTCAGCATCCGCCGCCAGCGCGTGTGTTCGGCGCCGTCGGTGTTGTTGATCGACGGCTGCATCTCGGCGGCGTGCGCCTTCATGGCCTCCGTCGTGTGCGGATAGCCGGGCGCGCCGATGTTCGCGCTCAGCCGCGGGTCGGTCATCAGCTTGCGCTGCGCGGCGTGCGTCGTCACGAGCCACGGGGTGGTGCCGTCCCACGTCGTCACCCGGACGATCGGCTTGTCGGCCCGGTGCAGGTCGAGCAGCGCGGGCGGCGGCGCGAACGGGCACTCGGCCGCGCGCGGGGTCGGGAACTCGGGAAGCCGCTGCGCTGCCTCGGCACTCGGCAGGACGTCGGTCATGGTCGCCTCTTCTCTGACGGTGGATTCCACAATACTTCGACCGGTCAGTACAATCAATGCGCCAGCGGTCGGGCGCAGGGGATGAGCAGCGCCAGCAGGCCGCCGACCGCGCAGCAGCCCACGATCAGCCAGAAGCCGTCCACGTACCCGGCGTCGTGGTAGAACTGCGTGCCCTGCAGCACGCTGCCGCGCCGGGCCAGCACCACGAAGGCCAGTTGCGAGACGACCGCCTGCGCCACGCCCTGCGTCAGGCTCTGCGCGCCGTTGGCCAGGGCCTGCTCCTCCGGCCGCACCGCCTCGATGATCATGATCGGCACCACGGCCAGCACCAGGCCCATGCCCGGACCCGCGATCACGCCCATCGCGACGATCTGCCCGGCCGAGTGGTGCAGGCCGGTGGCCAGGCCGTAGCCGAGCACGATCATGAACACGCCGACGCCGAACAGGTGCCGGGAGTCCGCCCGCCGGGCCAGCAGCCCGGCGGCCAGGCCGACCAGCACCATCAGGATGCTGATCGGGCTGGTGGCCACGGCGTTCCTGGTCGCCGACCAGCCGAGGCCGTCGGACACGCCCGGGATCCGCGGCATCAGCGCGAGCAGTTGCATGATGATGCCCACGGAGTTCGCCGCGCCCGCCGCGATCGACGTCGCGATCAGCACCGTCCACACCGGCCGCCGGGCGAGCATGGCCGGCGGGAACACCGGCTCGGCCACCCGCGTCTCGACCCGGCCGAACACCGCGAGCAGCACCACGCCCAGCGCGGTCAGCCCGAGGAACCGCCCGCTGCTCCAGCCCCAGGCCGAGCCCTCGCCGATGCAGTACACGATCAGCGTGACCGCGCCGCCGAGCAGCAGTCCGCCGATCCAGTCCATCCGCCCGTCCCGCTCGCGCACCGGGCTCTCCGGCACCACGAACAGCACCAGCAGCACGCTGACCAGGGTGCTCGCGGCCATGAACCACAGCGCGCCGCGGAAGCCGTGGCTGTCGATGATCCAGCCGGACAGGAACGGCCCGACCAGCGCGACCACGCCCACGCCGCCGCCGAGCAGCGCGCTGGCCACCCCGACGTGCCGCCGCGGGAAGACGTCCCGGGTGAGCGCGTAGGCGACCGGCGCCGCCGCGACGTACACCCCGGCTATCCCGCGCCCGACCAGCAGCGTCGCGTAGTTCGGCGCCAGCGCGGCCACGACGTCGCCGATCAGGCCGAAGACGGTCAGCGCCACGATCGTGCGCTTCTTGCCGCGGATCGAGGCGATCTTCGCGGCGAACGGCATGCAGAACGTGCCGGTCAGCGTGGAGACGAGGGTGAACCACGCGATCTGCGTGGTGTGGAAGTGGATCGCCACCTGCGACTGGGCGTTTCCGGCCAGCACGCTGACGATGGCGAGCAGCTGCACGGTCCAGAACAGGGCGAACAGGATGAGGCCGTGTCTGAGCCCGAATCCGGGTTCGGTGGTGTCCGAGCCGTCGACGGTCTGGGTGATCTCTGTCATGGGGGGAGCCCTTTCCGCTGCCTCTCCAGTGAGGCGCGGGACAGAAATTAGACCGACCGGTCGATATAATCAAGACCTAGGGCTAGGGGAAGGTGACCACGACCTTCTCCGCGGCGGCCGGGGACATGGCGAGTTCGAACGCCTGGCGCGCCTCGGCGTACGGCACGCGGTGGCTGATGATCCGGCCGAACCGCTCCCGATGCCGCATCAGATCCCTTGTCACGTCGAAGTCCTCCGCCGGATGCCCGAGGGACGCGACGACCGTCAGTTCGTTGCGCAGCAGACCGCTGAGATCGATCTCGTCCACCGGCTTCTGCAACGCGACCACCACGAGCTTTGCGCGCCACCGGGCACTCGCGACCATGCTCCGGAACACGCTGCGGGTCCCGGCCGCGTCGATGTAGACGTCCGTCGCGGGCCGCAGTTCGCCGAGCGCGTCGGCGCCGTCCCCGTGCAGGTCGGTCAGCCGTGCCGCCACGTTCTCGGTCGCGCAGTCGATCACCGCGTCCGCGCCGACATCGAGGGCCCGGGCCAGCCGCTCCGGAACCACGTCGGCCACGACCACGTGCCGCACGCCGCACAGCTTGAGCCATATCGTCGTGCCCAGACCGATCGGCCCGGCGCCGAACACGGCCACCTTGTCCTGCGGCCGCGCCTCGGCTCGCTCGACGCAGTGCCGTGCGACGGCCATCGGCTCGTTGAGCGCGGCCACGTCGTAGGGGAGTGCGTCCGGGAAGACCGCGATGCTCTCGCCGACCACGGCGTCCTCGACCAGCAGGTATTCGGTCATCGCGCCGAGCGTCCCGCCGCACCCGATGATCCCGGTCGGCGCCGACCAGGGGTTGACCACCACCCGATCGCCGACCGCCAGCCCGCGCACGTACTCGCCGTAGTCGACGACCTCGCCCGCCGCCTCGTGCCCCAGCGCCACCCGCCGCATCGCCCCGCCCCGCCGCGGCAGCCCGCCCGCCCGCAGGAACGCGACGTCGCTCGCCCCGATCCCGCACGCCCGCACCCGCACCACCACGTCCCGCGGGCCGGGCGCCGGACGGGGGATCTCGACCGTCTCGACCCGGTCGACGCCGCTGGTCCGGACGGACTTCATCACGAGGCTCATGCTCATGGCGGTGGTCTTTCTCTCTGCGCGTCGCTGCGCTGATTGCTTGACTCAGGCAATCACATGGAATTACGTGAGTCAAGCAATTAGGCTGAACCACGGGAGTCCGCCGCGGTGGGGGACCGCGAACAGGGAAGAGGTGCCGGATGTCGCACGCCGAGGACGCGGACGAGGTGGTCTCGCCGCGGGTGATCGCGATTGAGCGGGCGATGAACGAGCTCACGTACTTCTCCGCGCGGGCGCGGCAGCACGAGCGGCTGATGTCGGTGGCGGGGCTGAGCCTGGACCGGTCGGCGGCGGCCACGTTGCGGTATCTGGCCGACGCGGAGCCGATCCGGGCGAAGGAGCTGGCGGCGCGGCTGTCGGTGGAGCCGTCCCACGTCACGCGGCAGGTGCAGGCCCTGGAGCGGACCGGGCACGTCGAGCGGACCCGGGACGCCGAGGACAATCGCGCGGTGCTGATCCGGCTGACCGACACCGGGCGCGAGGCCGTCGAGCGGATGCGGACGGCCAGCCGGCACGGCATGCAACAGGTGCTCGCCGACTGGTCCGACGCCGACATCGATCAGCTGTCCTCGCTGTTCCGGCGCATGGTCGACGACTTCGTCGCGCACGCCGAGGACGAGAGCAGGTTCCGCTTCCGCTGAGCACGGCGACGAGTCCGAGCCCGGCCCCGAGCTGCGTGGCCGCCACCGCTGGGCCGAGTCTGCGCCCGAGCCGTGGTGCCGCCACTGCTGAGCCTGAGTCCGAGCCGCGCGGCCGTTACGGCTACCGCTGCCGCTACTCGACGACCTTGATGGCGGCCGCGGGGCAGACCGCCGCCGCCTCGCGGACCGCGTCGGCCAGCTCCGCGGGCGGATTCTCGTTCAGCAGCACCACGATTCCGTCCTCGTCGCGCTGGTCGAAGACCTCCGCCGCCGCCGAGACGCACTGCCCGGCCGCGACGCACTTGTCCTGCTCGATCGTGATCCTCATGCGGTGACACCACTTCTCATCCGGGCGTCGACGAGTTCCTGTCGACGCAGCCTGGCCTGTTTCGGCATGTTCCACGCCACGACGCCGACCGGGCGGCCGCCGTGCGTGTAGCGGACGACGAACCGGTCCGCCTCCGGGTCGCCGTCCACGATCTCGGCCTCGGCCCGGAGCGGGACCCGGCCGTGCACCTGGATCCTGGTCTCGTACTGGTCGGACCAGAAGTACGGGATCGGGCGGTACGGCTCGTCGGCGCCGAGGATGTTGGCCGCCACGGCCGCGGCCTGCTCGGTCGCGTTGGTCCGGTTCTCCAGCCGGACGTGCGCGCCGAGCTCCTCGTCGTACCAGCAGGCCACGTCGCCCACGGCATAGACGTGGCCCGTTGCTGCTCGGCACCGCGCGTCGCAGACCACTCCGTTGCCGAGCTCGAGACCGCTGGACGCAAGCCACCCGGTGTTCGGCACGCCGCCGATCGCGACGACCACGAGGTCCGCGGGCAGCACCGCGCCGTTGTTCAGCCGCACGCCGGTGACATGGCCGGTCTCGTGCCCGGTCAGCCCGGCGACTGCTGTGCCGAGGCACAGCCGGACCCGGCGGCTGGTGTGCAGCTCGCCGAGCAGGTCGGCGACCATCGGCCCGAGCTGGTTGATCATCGGCGCGGTCATCGGGCCCGTCATCGTCACCTGTGCGCCGAGTTTGCGCGCCGTGGCCGCGATCTCCGACCCGAGCACGCCCTCGCCGACGACGACCAGCCGCACGGAGGGCTTGATGCGGTCGCGCAGCGCGAGTGCGTCATCGAGGGTGCGCAGCACGTGCACCCCGGCGAGTCCGTCGGTTCCGGGGATGGTTCGAGGCCTGACGCCGGTGGCGAGCACGATCGCGCCGGCCCGCAGCGTGCGGCCCGAGGCGGTCTCCACCGCGTGCGCCGCGAGGTCGAGTCCGGTGGCCCGGTCGCCGAGGATGAACTCCGCCTCCAGTGCGCGCAGGTCGGCGCCCGGTCGCAGCCGTGCCCGGTCCGGTTCCCAGGCCCCGGAAAGGACCTGCTTGGACAGCGGCGGCCGGTCGTAGGGCAGGTGCGCTTCCTCGCCGAGCAGCGTCAGCGTGCCGGTGAATCCCTTGCGCCGCAACGACTCCGCGGTGGCGAGTCCGGCCGCCGAAGCGCCGACGATCAGCACGCTGTCGGGGATCTTCATGTTCTCTCCCATCAGAACAGGTACCGGCCGCCGTTCACGCTCACCGTCTGGCCGGTGATGTATCCGGCCTCGGGTGAGGCGAGGAACGCGACGGCGTGCGCGACGTCCTCGGGCAGTCCGGCCCGCTTCATCGGCATGTGCCTGGCCGCCGCCTCCACGTCCACCGGCCCCTCGCGGACCAGCGGCGTGTCGATGAATCCGGGCGGCACGTGGTTGACCGTGATGCCGCGCTCGATGTACTCGACGGCCAGCGCCTTCGTCAGGCCTATGACGCCGCCCTTGGACGACGCGTAGTGCGCCATCGACGGCGCGCCGGTCTGCGCGGAGGACGACGAGATGTTGACGACGCGGCCCCAGCCGGCGTCGAGCATGTCCGGGATCAGCTCCCTGGTGACCAGGAACGGACCGCCCAGGTTGATCCGGATGATCCGGTTCCAGGAGTCCTCGGTGATGCTCGTGAACGGCTCGTACGCGCTGGTCCCGGCGTTGTTCACGAGAATCCCCACCGGCCCGAGCGCCTCCCGGGTGCGGGCTGCGGCTGCCCGCACGTCGTCGGCCGACGACGCGTCACCCGGCACCGCGACCGCCGTGCCGCCCTTCTCGCGTATATGCGCGGCCGTGTCCTCGGCGGTCTCGGGATCGAGGTCCCAGACGGCGACCGAGGCGCCCTCGGCCGCCAACACTTCAGCGATCCCGCGCCCGATGCCCCGGCCGCCGCCGGTGACGACCGCGACTCTGCCTGCTAATTTCATGGCGTCCTCCTAGGGTTCTGCGATGAGATTCGGCTCCGCGCGCTAGACGCCGAGCGCCTCGCGCGCCGCGGTCCGGGCCGCGACGGCCGCCGGGAAGCCGGCGTATCCGCTGGAGTGGTAGATGACCTCGGCGAGTTCGCCCTCGGTCAGGCCGTTGGTGCGCGCGACCCGGAAGTGCGTGCGCAGTTCGGATTCGGCGCCCAGGCCGATCAGCAGTCCGAGGGTGACCAGGCTCCGGTCCCGCGGGCTCAGTCCGGTGCGGGCCCAGAGCGCGCCCCACACGCTGGTCAGGCCGATCTCGACCAGGTCCTCGCCGAGCTTTCCGTCCCGCAGGTCGAGCTCGCCCTCGGGCAGCACGTCGGGCAGCGCGGCGCGCATCGCCCGCACGCCGGCCGCGCGCAGCCCCTCGTCGTCGTTTTCCGCATCGTTCATGGTGGTGAATTTAGACCAAGTGGTCGGTACACTCAAGATAGACCGACCGGTCGATACAAGAGGAGGACGGATGAGTGAGGCAATGGAGCAGGTCGACGTCCTGGTGATCGGGGCGGGCGTGACCGGCCTCTACCAGCTGTACCGGGCCAAGGAGGCGGGCTTCTCGGTCAAGCTGCTCGAGGCCGGCGGCGGCGTGGGCGGCACCTGGTTCTGGAACCGCTACCCCGAGGCGCGGTTCGACTCGGAGAGCTACACCTACGGCTACCTGTTCTCGAAGGAGCTGTGGGAGGAGTGGGAGTGGACGGAGCAGTACGCCGGGCAGCCGGAGATCGAGGGCTACTTCAACTACGTCGTCGACCGCTTCGACCTGCGCCAGCACATCCTGTTCGGCGCCCGGGTGACCTCGGCCGCGTTCGATGAGGGCGGCGGCCGCTGGACGGTGACCACGGAGAACGGCGGCGCGATACGCGCGCGCTTCGTCGTCGCCGCGACCGGCATCCTCTCGGTGCCCTTCATCCCGGACATCCCCGGCCGCGCCGACTTCCGCGGCGAGCAGCACCACACCGGGCGCTGGCCGAAGAAGCCCGTCGACTTCACCGGCCTGCGGGTCGCGCAGATCGGCACCGGCAGCAGCGGCGTGCAGATCGTGCCCGCGATCGCCGACGACGTGGCGCAGTTGACGGTCTACCAGAAGGTCGCCGACTGGGTGACGCCGCTGAACAACCGGCCGATCACCGACGAGGAGCAGGCCGAGCTCAAGGCCGGTTTCGAGTCCATCCGCGACACGCTGGGCACCTCGCCGAGCGGGTTCTTGCACGTCATCAACATGGAGAAGGGCATCGACAAGAGCCCTGAGGAGCGGCAGGCGTTCTACGAGAAGATCTGGAACAGCCCCGGCTTCTCCAAGCTCACCACGCACTACCTGGACATGATGGGCGACCCGTTGATCAATCGGGAGTGGTGCGACTTCATGGCGGCGAAGATCCGCGGCATCGTGACCGACCCGGAGACCGCCGAGAAGCTGATCCCGAAGGACCACGGCTACGGCGGCCGCCGCCCCCCGTTCGGCACCGGCTACTTCGAGGCCTACAACAAGCCGCAGGTCGACATCGTGGACCTGAACGCCACGCCGATCGAGCGGATCACCGCGGACGGCGTGCAGACCTCGGCCGGGACGCGCGAGTTCGACGTCATCATCTGGGCCACCGGTTACGACTTCGGCACCGGCGCGCTCAACCGGCTCGGGGCGAGCGGCCGGGCCGGGCTCGCGCTCAAGGATTACTGGGCGGAGGGGCCGCGCACCTACCTGGGCGTCGCGACCTCGGGCTTCCCGAACTTCTTCTTCCCCGGCGGCCCGCACGGAGCGCTCGGCAACAACCCGCGCTACTCCGGCGACCAGGTGGACTTCGTCATGGACGCGATCGTCTACGCGCGCGAACACGGCCACGACGTCATCGAGGTGGACGCCGAGGCCGAGACGAAGTGGACCGACCTGATGAACGGCAGCGCGGACCGCTCGTCGTTCCTGAAGAGCAGTTACTTCTACGGCGCCAACATCCCGGGCAAGCCGGTCGCGCAGCTGCTCAACCCGACCGGCCGGTGGACGCTGCAGCAGATGATCGGCGAGGTCGTCGCCGGGGGCTACGCGGACTTCGTCTTCACGAAGGCGGCGGACTGACCGAAAAACTGTTTGGGGGCCACGACGTGGCCCCCAAACAGTTCTATCAGGCGAAGAAGCTGGTCACGCGGCGGGCGAACTTCCACACGCCCTCGTGCAGGCGCAGCGTGTCGTCGTAACGGCCCGCCAGTTCGACCGTCCAACCGTCCTTTCCGCGGTGGAAGAACGCCAGGTTGCTCACGGCCGTCGCCTCGTCCTCGGTGACGGAGGTGAGCACGGTGTTCGTCACCAGGTGCAGTTGCGGGCTCTGCACGGTGAACCCGGCGTAGCCCGCGCGGATCGCCTCGCGGCCCGCGAACGTCGCCATCCCGGTGATCTCGGCGACGCCGTCCGGTGTGAACAGGTCGGCGACCTCCTCGGCCCGGCCGGTGTCCAGCAGTTGCGCGTAGGACGCGATGGCCTGCTGGGCGCCGTGCAGGGCGCTGACCTCGATGGGCGTCGTCGTGCTGGTGGTCATTGGCTGATCTCCTGTCAGGACTGGAAGGCTGCGACGCGTCGCGAGATCCGCCACCGGCCGGCTTCGAGGCGCAGCGTGTCCTCGTAGTGGCCCACGATCTGCACGGACCAGCCGGCCTCGGTGCGCAGCAGGAAGGCCACGTCGCTCGCCGCGTGCACGCCGTCCGCGTCGTCCGAGGTCACGACCGTGTTCGACACCAGATGCAGCTGGGGGAGTGTCGGCGCCCAGCCGGAGAAGGCCTTGTGCAGCGCCTCGTATCCCTCGACGGGGTCGGCGCCGGGCATCTCCAGGACGGCGTCCGAGGTGTACAGCGCGACGACCTCCTCGGTGCGTCCGGCGTCCTGCGCCTGGGCGTGCGCGCCGAGGACGGCCCGCACGGTCGCCGCGACCGCCGCGTTCACGGGTTCGCTCATGATGTGCTCCTCAATCTCATTGACCGATCGGTACAAAGCTAAATAACATGGCGGCGGCAGTCAATGAGGACAGCGAGAAACGGAGGAAGGTCATGACGAAGCGCTGGCAGCACCGCCCGGAGGGCTCGACCTGGGGAGACTGGGGCGAGGACGACGAGCTGGGCCGGATCAACCTGCTCACGCCGCAGAAGGTGCTCGAGGGGGTGCGCGAGGTCGAGCACGGCGTGAGCTTCAGCCTCAGCCTGCCGCTCGACTATCCGGGCGGCTCCTCGCTCAACCAGCGGCGCTACCCGCCGATCCTGCGGCCGACCGAGGACCTGCAGCACAAGCCGGACGTGTTCTACAACGTCAAGGCCCGGGAGAACTTCTCGCCCGCGCTGATCGACGTGTGGTCGGACGACGTCGTGACCATGTGGCTGCAGTACTCGACGCAATGGGACGCGCTCGCGCATCAGGGCGCGGAGTTCGACGCGGACGGGGACGGGGTCGCCGAGGCGGTCTACTACAACGGCTACCGCGCGGACGACGACATCGTCGGCCCGGCCGAGGACGCCAAGGGCGACGGCTCCGGCAGCATCGGCTTCGCCCGCCACCTGGGCCTCGAGCACATGGCGGCGCACGGCGTGCAGGGGCGCGGCGTGCTCGTCGACCTGGCGCACCACCTCGGCACGAGCTGGCAGCCGGTCAACCTCAAGACGCTCCGGGAGATCATGGCCGCGGACAACGTCGTGGTCGAGCCCGGCGACATGCTGCTGCTGCACACCGGATTCGCCACGCAGGTCCTCGCCTGGGGCAAGGAGCCGGACCCGGTCGCCATCCACGCCACCGCCTCGTACCTGGACGCGCACGACCCGGCGCTGCTGGAGTGGATCGCCGACTCCGGGATCTCGGCGCTGGTGGCGGACAACTACGCGGTCGAGGGCCTGGTGCCCTATCAGAACCCCGAGCCGCACTCGCTGCTGCCGATCCACCACCTGTGCCTGTTCAAGCTGGGCGTCCCGCTCGGCGAGCTCTGGTACCTGCACGAACTCGCCGGCTGGCTGCGCGAGCACGGCCGCAGCCGCTTCCTGCTGACCGCGCCGCCGCTGCGGCTGCCGGGGACGCAGGGCAGCCCGCTCACGCCGGTGGCGACGGTCTGAGGCGAACGGGGAATGTACTGACAGGTCGTGTAGGGTTGCCGGGGGCGCCACGGCGAGTCGAGATCGGGATGCGATGACCACCACTCGGAAGGACCGTAAGACAGAGCGTTACTACCGCAAGCGCGAGCATGTGGTGGACATCGCCGTCGAGCTGTTCTCCAAGAACGGATACGCCGGCACGGGTGTCGCGGACATCGGCGAGGCCGCCGGGCTCGCGCGCGGAGCGCTGTACTACTACATCGACTCCAAGCAGGCGCTGCTGGCGAAGATCCACGACCGGGTGATGGATCCGCTGCTCACCGAGGCGGCGGCGATCGTGGACCTCGACGTCTCCTTCCAGGCGCGGCTGCGGCTGCTGTCCGAGTCGCTGCTCTGGCAGATCATCCACCGGCAGGACCACGTCTGGGTCTTCCTGCACGAGTACCGTCAGCTCGAGGGCGAGTACCTGACGCTCTTCCGGGACAAGCGGCACCGGTTCGAGTCGAACATCATGTTCGTGCTCGCCGACGGCCAGCGCCAGGGAGCGCTGCGGGTGCGCGACCTCGAGCTGACGACACTGTCGTTCCTGAACCTGCACAACTACACGTACCAGTGGGTCGGCACGCGCAACCGGATGAGCGTCGAGGAGCTCTCCCGCTTCTACTGCGAGATCTTCTTCAACGGCGTCCTGGTCGACAACGGCGACCTGGACGCGGTGGACGCCGAGATGGAGCGCGGCCGCGCCGTGCTGAACGAACTGCGCGAGGCGGCGGCGAACGAGGTCCCGATCCCGGACGCCGACGACACCGAGGACGAATAGACCGAGACGCGCGGGCGCCCGGTACCTCCCCGTCGGGGTGAGGTCCGGGCGCCTTTCCGTGGTGGCCCTAGAACTGGTGCGCCAGGAAGGACCCCGACCAGGCCATCAGGTCGGCCGGGACCGTGTATCCGGACTCGTCGTTGATCGCGTCCCAGTGGGCCGCGACGTCCTCGACGGTCGGGGCGCCCGCCGCGTGCACGTAGCCGGGGGTCGAGGCGACGAAGAGCCGGGCGAAGCGGTCGGCTCCGGCCACGTAGATCTCGCCGCTGACCGGGCAGCTCTCGTGCGCGAGGAACGCGACCATCGGGGCGACGGCGGCGGACGGCATGTGCGGCATGCCGGGCTCCGGGCGCACCTCGCCGACCGGGTCGCCGCCGGCCATCCGGGTGTACGCGGCGGGCGCGATCAGGTTGACCTTGATCCCGTGCTTCTCGCCGGCCAGCTTCGCGCTGCGGGCCAAGCCGATCAGGCCGGACTTCGCGCTCGCGTACGACAGGTTGTTGTCGAGGCCGAACATGCCGGTGGAGGTGGTCAGCACGACGCGGCCGTAGCCCCGCTCGACGAAGTGCGGCCAGGCGGCGTGCATCGTGTTGAACGAGCCGAGCAGGTGCACGGCGATGTGCCGCTCCAGGTTGTCGAGGTCCACTTCGGGCAGTCCGGCGTAGCGGATGATCCCGGCGTTGTTGACCAGGATGTCGATCCGGCCGAAGGTCTCCAGCGCCGTCGCGACGATCGCCGCGCCGCCTTCGCGGGTGGAGACGTCGTGCGTATCGGCGACCGCCTCGCCGCCCGCCTCCCGGATCTCGGCGACGACGGACTGCGCGGGGCCGGTGTCGGTGCCGGTCCCCTCCATCGAGCCGCCGAGGTCGTTGACGACCACCTTGGCGCCGCGTGCCGCGAGTAGCAGCGCGTAGGCCCGGCCGATGCCGCGTCCGGCGCCGGTCACCACCGCGACGCGTCCGGCGAAGTCGTACTCCTGTGTGTCCATCCCTTGCTCCTGTCGCACTCCGTTGGGATCAGGTTTCGGTGCGCCCACCGTAATTCGACCGGTCGGTACATGCAAGCGACTCAGCGGCCGCGGAACCGCACCGAGCCGAGCGTCTTCGTGGCGAAGCCGCGCAGCCCGCGCCGGCCGTCCTCGCTCGCGAAACACGACGTGATCAGGTCGGCTTCCAGCGCGAGACCCTCCTCGATCGGCAGGTCGATGCTCGCTTGCAGCGCCCGCTTGACCTGCCGCAGCGCGAGCGGTCCGCGGGAGAACCGCAGCGCCCGGTCCACCGCCTGCTCGACGACGCGGTCGTCCGCGACGACCTGGTCGACGAGTCCGATCCGCAGGGCCTCGGACGCGGACAGCGTCTTGCCGGTCAGCAGCAGCCGCCGCGCCTCCTGCGGTCCCACGACGTGCGCGAGCCGCTGCGTTCCGCCGGAGCCCGGCATGATGCCGAGCGTGATCTCGGGCAGGCCGAGCTTCGCGCCGTAGCCCGCGACCCGGAAGTCCGCGGCCAGCGCCAGTTCGCAGCCGCCGCCGAGCACGTGGCCGTGCAGCGCCGCGACCGTGATCTGCGGCGCGCACGCGATCGCGTGGAAGGCCCCCTGCAGCACGCGGTTGCGCCGGTCGAACGCCTCGACGTCCAGCCCGACCAGCTCCTTGACGTCCGCGCCGACCGAGAAGTGCTCGCCCGCGCCCGCGATCACCAGCGCGCGGTACGGCGAGTCCTCGTGCAGTTCCTCGGCGACCGCGGCGAGCCGGTCCCACATCGGTTGGCTGAGCGCGTTCACCGGCGGCCGATCGATGGTCAGCACGCCGAGCCGCTCGTCCAGCGGGTGCGGGGCCAGCCGTACCGCGCCGCGAACCGGGTTCTCTTCCACTCTTCTACGCCTCCTGCCGTGTGCGCTACACTCCGACTAATGTACCGACCGGTCTATGAATTCTGCTAGGCGGGAGCGACCATGGATTTCACCCTCACCGAGCCCGAGCGCGAGCTGCTCGACCTCGGCCGCGAGTACGCGGCGCGCGAGATCGCCCCGATCGCCGCCCGGGCCTGGCACGAGGAGCGCTGCCCCACCGAGGTGCTGCGCGGCCTCGGCGAACTCGGGCTGCTGGGCACGCTGGTGCCGGAGAAGTGGGGCGGCATCGAGTCCTCGACGGTCGGCTACGTGGCGCTGCTGGAAGCGCTCGGCGCCGTGGACCCCTCGATCGCGGCGGCCTGGCAGGCGCACTCCACGATCGGCAGCCTCCCGCTGCTGCTCTTCGGCAGCGACGAGCAGCGCGAACGCTGGCTGCGCCCGCTCGCCGAGGGCCGCGCGCTCGGCGCCTTCGGGCTGACCGAACCGGCCGCGGGCTCGGACGTGCGCTCGATCAGGACCAAGGCGACGAAGGTCTCCGACGGCTGGATGCTCAACGGCCAGAAGGCCTTCATCTCCAACGCGGGCACCGACATGAGCTTCGGCGTCACCGTGCTCGCGCGGATCGGCGAGGACGCGGACGGCCGGCCGCGCTTCGGCAGCTTCATCGTCGAACGCGGATCCGAGGGCTACAGCGAGGGCAAGAAGCTGCGTGGCATCGGCTGGCACGGCCTCGACACTCGCGAACTGTTCTTCGACGACGTATTCGTGCCCGACGATCAGGTCGTCGGCGAGCCGGGCGCCGGGCTCGGACAGTTCCTCGGTGCGCTCGAAGTCGGCCGGATATCCATCGCGGCGCTCTCGCTCGGCACGGCGCAGGGCGCGCTGAACCTCGCGCTCGACTACGCGAAGCAGCGCGAGCAGTTCGGCGAGAAGATCTCCGGCTTCCAGGCGATCCAGTTCAAGCTCGCCGACATGGCCACGGAGATCGAGGCGGCGCGCTGGCTGACCTACCGGGCCGCCTGGCTGCGGGACGCGGGGGAGCCCTTCAAGAAGGAGGCCGCGATGGCCAAGCTGCGCGCCAGCCGCACCGCCACGGCCGTGACCAGCGAGGCCGTGCAGATCTTCGGCGGCACCGGCTACATGCTCGAATCCCCGATCGCACGGTTCTACTGCGACGCGAAGGTGCTCGAGATCGGCGAGGGCACCAACGAGATCCAGCACCTGGTGATCGCCCGCGAGCTGGGTTGCTGACCGTGGCCGAGGGATACGCGGACGTCGCCGGACGACGCGTCGTCATCACCGGAGCGGGGCGCGGCCTCGGCCGGCTGCTCGCGGAGTCCTTCGACGCCGCCGGGGCCCGGCTCGGCCTGGTCGCCCGCTCGAAGACGGCGCTCGACGAGGTGGCGGCCGGTCTGACGCACGAACCGCTGGTCGCCGCCGGAGACGTGCGCGACCAGGAGTTCAACGAGTCCGTGGCCGAGGGCATGCTCGCGCGCTTCGGCGGGCTCGACGTGTGGATCGCCAACGCGGCGGTCTCGCCCGAGGTCGCCGACGTCACGCAGACCGATCCCGAGGTCTGGCGCGAGATCGTGGATGTGAACCTGACGGGTGTTTATCTCGGCGCACGGGCCGCGGCCGGGGTGATGGAGCCGGGCGGACGGATCATCGTCACCGGATCGGTCCTCGGCGACCGGCCGCGCGGCGGGCTCGCGGCGTACTCCGCGACGAAGAGCGCGGTGCAGTCCCTCGTCGGCGCGCTCGCGCAGGAGCTCGGACCGCGCCGGATCACGGCCAACACGGTCGCGCTCGGCTGGTTCGACACCGGGCTCGGTGTGTTCTGGCACCGGCACCAGGAGCTCGGCGACGAGATCGCGCAGCACACGGCGCTGCGCCGCTGGGGGACCCCGGCCGACCTGCCCGGCGTGTACCTGTTCCTCGCCTCGGCGTCCTCGGCCTACGTCACCGGGACGACGATCACCGTCGATGGCGGATATTCACTCATGTAGTTACTGGAGGGATCAAAGGTGATCACGACCTCAGATGGAACCATGAAGGCGGCCGTCTGGCACGGCGCGAAGGACGTCCGCGTCGAGCAGGTCGCCGTGCCGCGGGTGTCGGCGGCCGACGACGTGCTGGTGGCGGTCGACGTGGCCTGCATCTGCGCCTCGGATCTCGCCGAGTACCGCGACGGCCCGCACGTCATCCCGGTCGGCCGCCCGCACCGGCTCTCCGGCCGGACCGCGCCGATCACCCTCGGCCACGAGTTCGTCGGCCGGGTGGTCGCGACCGGTTCCGGAGTGCGCGGCCTGTCCGTCGGCGACCGGGTGTGCGGCGACGCGTGCATCAAATGCGGGGTCTGTTTCTGGTGCCGGCGCGGCGAGTACAACATCTGCTCGTCCGGCGGCTCGATCGGCCTGCACGTGGACGGCGCGTTCGCGGACTACCTCAAGGTGCCCGACTACACGCTGCACAAGGTGCCGGACGGCGTCTCCGACAAGGCGGCGGCCGTGGTCGAACCGCTTGCCGTCGGGCTGCACGGGCTGCGGCGCGGCCGGTTCGAGGCGGGGGAGAGCGTCGTCGTGGTCGGATTCGGCATGATCGGCGCCGCCGCCACGGTGCTCGCGGCGGCGAGCGGCGCGGGCCGGGTCGTCGTGGTCGAGTCGGCGCCGCAGCGCGCGGCCGCCGCCCGGATCGCCGGGGCCACGGACGTCCTCGCGCCCGGCGACGAGCTGCGCGGCGCCGTTCGAGCACTGACGGGCGGCCGCGGCGGCGACCTCGTGCTGGACTGCACCGGGCGCGCGAACGTGCTGCCGACCAGCGTGGAACTGTCCCGGCGCGGCGGCCGGGTGGTCGTCTGCGGCCTCGCGCACGATCCCACGCCGCTGGCCACCGACCGGCTCGTCTACTTCGAGCGCGAGGTCATCGGCTCGCTCGGCTACCGGCACGACCACGAGGCCGTGCTGCGGCTGCTGGAGTTGCAGAAGCTCGACGTGGGCTGGCTGTTCGCCCCCGCGATCGCGCTGGAGGACATCGTCACCCGCGGATTCGAGGCCATGGACGCCGACACCGGCACGGCCCGGCTGCGGATCCCGGTCGAGATCGGAGCCTGAACCGTGTACAACCTCGCACTCACCCTGGACCGCAACGCCGACCGGGCACCCGACGCGGACGCGCTCGTCTTCCGCGACCGGCGCCTGAGCCACCGGGAACTGCTCGCGCGGGTGAACGCGCTGGCCGCCGCCCTGCGCGAGGACGGCGTGGGCAAGGGCGACATCGTGGCGCTGCTGATGGGCAACCGGCCCGAGTTCATCGAGGCCGCGCTCGCCGCCAACCGGCTCGGCGCCGCGTTCCTGCCGCTGAACGTCCGGCTCGCCGAACCAGAGCTCGACTACATATTGGGGCACGCGGGCGTCCGCCTAGTCGTCGCCGAGGAGGCGTACGCGGACTCCGTGAACGCGAAGAAGCTCCTGGTCGGCGACGCGTACGAAGCGCTCGTCGAGGCCCATCTCGGCACGGTCGTGCCCGCGGTCGAAGTCGGCGAGAACGACCTGCACCGGCTGATGTACACCTCGGGCACCACGTCGCATCCCAAGGGCGTGCCGATCACCTACGGCAGCTTCTATTGGAAGTCCGTCGCACACGTCGCGGAATTCGGACTCACCCGCGCCGACCGGACCGCGATGGTCGGCCCGCTCTACCACGTCGGCGCGTTCGACCTGCCCGGCATCGGCACGTGGTGGGTCGGCGGCAGCCTGCTGATCGTGCCGCGTTTCGACGTCCTCGACCTGCTGGAGACGATCGGCCGCGAGCGTCCCACGAACATCTGGCTGGCCCCGGCAATGGTCAACGCACTGCTGCAGGAACCGAGACTCGGCGAGTTCGACACGTCCTCGGTCCGCTTCGTGGTCGGCGGCGGCGAGAAGATGCCGCTCGCCCTGATCGAGCGGCTGCTGAAGGCATTCCCCAAGGCCCGGTTCGCCGACGCGTACGGACTGACCGAGACCGTCTCCGGGGACACGTTCCTCGACGAGGAGCACACGCTCGCGAAGATCGGCTCCGTCGGCAAGCCGGTGATGGGGGTCGGCGTGCGCATCGTGGACGAGGAGGACCGGCCGGTCGCCGCCGGGGAGCCCGGCGAGATCCTGCTGCGCGGGCCGAAGGTCACCGCCGGCTACTGGAAGGACCCGGAGGCGACGGCCGCCGCGTTCACCGCGGACGGCTGGTTCCGCACCGGCGACGTCGGCCACCTGGACGCGGACGGCTTCCTGTTCATCGACGACCGCAAGAAGGACATGATCGTCTCGGGCGGGGAGAACGTGTCCGCGTCCGAGGTGGAGCGGGTCGTGTACGAGCACGAGTCAGTGCTCGAAGTCGCCGTCGTGGCGCTGGCCGACGAGAAGTGGGGCGAGGTGCCGCGCGCCTTCGTCGTCCGCAAGCCCGGAACCGAGGTCACGGCAGAGGAACTGATCGCGCACTGCCGTGCGCGGCTGGCCAAGTACAAGGCGCCGAAGGTGGTCACGTTCCTCGACGCCCTGCCGCGCAATCCGTCCGGAAAGGTGCTCAAGCGCGTGCTCCGCGACACTCCGCTGGACCGGCCCGCCGCTGCCGCGTCGGGACTGACGGACGACCAGCTCCTGGACGCCTACCATCGCATGGCCCTGATCCGCGAGTTCGAGACGAAGGTCTCCGCGCTCTACCGGGACACCGAGATCCCCGGCTTCGTGCACCTGTCGATCGGCCAGGAGGCCACGGCCGTCGGCGCGTGCTGGCCGCTGCGGTCCGACGACGTGATCACCTCGAACCATCGCGGCCACGGTCACACCCTCGCCAAGGGCCTGGACCCCGAGTCGATGATGGCGGAACTCTTCGGCCGGGCCACCGGAAGCAACCGCGGCCTCGGCGGATCCATGCACATCGCCGACCCCGACCGCGGCATCTTCGGCGCGAACGGCATCGTCGCGGCCGGTGTGCCGATCGCGGCCGGAGCTGCGCTGGCCGGTCGGCTGCGGGCCACGGATCGCGTCGCAGTGTCCTTCTTCGGCGACGGTGCGGTCGCTCAGGGAGCGTTCCACGAGGCGGCCAACCTGGCGTCGCTGTGGAAGCTGCCCGTCGTGTTCTTCTGCGAGAACAACGGATACGCCGAGTTCTCCCCGGCCAGCGATCAGCATCCTGTCGAGCTGGAGGCGCGCGCCGCCGGATACGGGCTCGAATACGTCTACGTGGACGGCAACGACATCGAGACCGTCGCGACCGCGATGGCCGACGTCGTCGAGCGGATCCGCGGCGGCGCGGGACCGGTGTTCGTCGAGGCGCGCACGTACCGCTGGCACGGACACTACGAGGGCGATCCGGAGCGCTACCGGTCGAAGGACGAGCGCTCCGAGTGGCAGACCGAACGTGACCCGCTCGCGCTGGCCAGGACGAAGCTCGTCGAGCGGGGGATCGCGGACGCGGCGCTGGAGGCGATCGAGACCGGGATCCGGGAGCGCATCGAAGCGGCCGTACTCGCGGCCCGGAACGCACCGCTGCCCGAGCCCTCCGTCCCGGCCGCCTCGCTCTACGCGCCGCGCGCCGTCCTCGCGGTGCCCGCGTGGTCGCCGTCGGCCGAGTCGGCGCAGTTCCGCGGCATGGACGCGGTCCGGCTCGCGCTGGAGACCGAGATGGCCGCGGACCCCGAGGTCTTCATCGCGGGGATCGACGTCGGCAAGGGCGGCAACGTCTTCGCGCTCACCCGCGGCCTGTACGACCGCTTCCCCGGACGCCTGCTCGACACGCCGATCTCGGAGACCGCCGTGATGGGCCTCGGGGTCGGCGCGGCGATGGCCGGGATGCGGCCGGTCGTGGAGCTGATGTACCTCGACTTCCTGGGCGTCTGCTTCGACCAGATCTTCAACCAGGCGGCCAAGATGCGCTTCATGACCGGCGGCAAGTCGCCGATGGGGCTGACGATCCGCACGCAGTTCGGCGCGGGCCGCTCCTCGGGCAGCCAGCATTCGCAGAGCCTTGAGGCGCTGCTGGCGCACATCCCGGGGCTGACCGTCGTGATGCCCTCGACCCCGGCCGACACGTACGGCCTGCTGCGTTCCGCGATTCAGGACCCGAATCCGGTCGTGTTCATCGAGAACCGGCATCTGTACGGCGTGAAGGGGCCGCAGCCGCCGACCGACCACCTCGTCCCGCTCGGCACGGCGTCGATCGTGCGTCCCGGCACGGACGTGACCGTGGTCAGCGTCTCGCGGATGGTCCGCGAATGCCTGGCCGCGGCCGAATCGCTGGCCGGGCGCGGGATCGAGGCCGAGGTGATCGACCTGCGCACGGTCGCGCCGCTCGACATGGCCACGATCCTGGAGTCGGTCGCGCGCACCGGGCGGCTGCTCGTCGCGCACGAAGCCGTCGTCGACTTCGGGATCGGCGCCGAGATCGCCGCCACGGTCGCCGCCGAGGCCTTCGGCGACCTGCGCGCTCCCGTAGCCAGGATCGGCGCGGCGCGCACGCCGAGTCCGTACGCGCCTAACCTCGAACAGCAGTGGTTGCCGGACCGCGAGGTGATCGAGCGCGCGCTAGACGAGCTCGTGAATCGCTGACCCGGCCCAGTCGGCCACGGAGAGCACCTCGGCCTGTGCGGGGAACACCTTCTCCAGCAGGACGCGGTGCACCTCCGGGTCCAGGTCGGCGCACGCGTCCGCGAGCACGGTGATCCGGTAGTCGAGATCGGCGGCCTCGCGGACCGTGGACAGCACCACGCCGCTCGTCGAGATGCCGGTCAGGATCACGTGGTCGAACTCCCCGGCCCGCAGCAGCGTTTGCAGGTCGCTGCCCGCGAATGCGCTGACCCGCTTCTTGGTGACCACGACGTCCTCCGGCTGCGGTGCGATGGCGGCGTGGATCTCGTTGGGCGGCATCGGTCCGCGCTGCGCGGCCGCGGCGAGCTGGCCGAACATCTTGTTGCGCGGGTGGATCTCCGGGAAGCCGGGGCGGAAGGCCACCTGCGCGTACCAGACCGGGATCCCGGCCTGCCGGGCGGCGCCGACCGCTTGGCCGAGCCGGTGCAGATAGTCCTGGTCCGTGTAGCGCTCGACGATGAGGCTCTGCACGTCGAGCACCAGCAGCACGCTTCGGGACATGGGGGTTCCTCCAGGCGGTCATAAGTAAACGCTCGTTGACTTGCTACTCTAGCCCCATGGACGAGCCCACGTCGACCAGCGGGAATGCCGCGCCCGGCCGACGCCGCGACGCCGCCGCGACCCGCGCCGCGCTGCTGTCCGCCGCGCGCAACCGCTTCGTCCAGTTCGGCTACGACCGCACGACGGTGCGCGACGTAGCGGCCGACGCGGGCGTCAACCTCGCGCTGGTCAAGCGGTACTTCGGCTCGAAAGAGGGGCTGTACAAGGCCGCGCTGGACACGACGCCCCGCTTCCTCGGACGGGAGGGCGAGGCGCCGCGCGGACGGGAGGCGCTGGCCCGCCTCCTGGGGAATCAGTGGGCTGTCGACGCGTGGCCGGAGTTCGGCGAGCATCCGGTGCTGATGCTGCTCAACGGTTCCGGTGACGCGGCGACCGACCGGCAGCGGCGCGAGGTCATCGCGCGGTTCGGCCGCCAGGTGCTGCAGGCGCTGGATCTCGAACCGGGCGAGGACGACGACCTCGAACTGCGGGCCCAACTCCTGCTCGCTCTCGGCGTGGGTGTCGCCGTGCTCAGGTCGGGCGTCGGGCTCGAACCGCTCGCAGCCGCCGATGCCGAGGCGCTGGAACCCGCGATCCGCGACGTGCTCGACGCGCTGCTCCACCCCGAGGCTTGATCCCTCAGAAACATGCACGATGCATGGAGTGTGTATAGTACATATTCCATCCCCCCATCTCGTGGAGTCATCGCGCATGTCCGAGAACGCCCCGCCGCCCCCCGCGACGGCTCGCAACGTCAACCTGGTCATCGCCGTGCTGGCGTTCGCCGGCATCGCCGTGTCGGTGATGGCCTCGCTCGTCATCCCGATCCTGGGCGAGCTGCCGACGCTGCTGCGCACCTCGGAGACCAATGCCTCCTGGGTGGTCACCTCGACCCTGCTCGCCGCCGCCGTCGCCACGCCGGTGATGGGCCGGCTCGGCGACATGCACGGCAAGCGCCGGATGATCCTGATCAGCCTGCTGCTGCTGGTCGTCGGCTCGCTGGTGTCCGCGCTCACGTCGGCGCTGGTGCCGATGTTGGTCGGGCGCACTCTGCAGGGCATCGGCAGCGGCCTGATCCCGCTCGCGATCAGCCTGCTGCGCGACACCGTGCCGCGCGAGCGCCTCGGCTCGGCCGTCGCGCTGATCAGCTCCTCGCTCGGCATCGGCGGCGCGCTCGGCCTGCCCGCCGCGGCCGTGGTCGCCCAGCACCTCGGCTGGCACGACCTGTTCTACGGCGCCGCGATCCTCGGCGCGCTCTGCTTCGCCCTGATCCTGTTCTTCGTCCCCGAGTCGGACACCCGCGCCGAGGGCCGCTTCGACTTCGTCGGCGCGGTCGGCATCGCGCTCGCGTTGCTGTGCCTGCTGGTCCCGCTGTCCGAGGGCGGCAGTTGGGGCTGGGGGAGCGCCAAGACCCTGGGGCTGTTCGCGGCGAGCGTCGCGCTGCTGCTGGCCTGGGGCTGGTACGAGCTGAAGGTCCGTGAGCCGCTGGTGGACCTGCGCACCTCGGCGCGCCGCCAAGTGTTGTTCACGAACCTGACCGCCGTCGCCATCGGCTTCGCGATGTACGGCACCTCGCTGCTGCTGCCGCAACTGCTCCAGCTTCCGAAGGCCACCGGCTACGGGCTCGGTCAGAGCATGGTCGCGGCCGGAATGTGCATGGCGCCCGGCGGTTTCGTGATGATGCTCGTCTCCCCGTACGGCGCGAAGCTGTCCAAGGCACGCGGCCCGAAGGTCTCGCTGATCGTCGGCGCGGCGATCGTCGGCGTCGGCTACATCGCGCTGCTCGGCCTCACGAACTCGGTGTGGGAGATCATCCTCGGGTCCTGCATCGTGACCGCGGGAATCGGATTCGCCTACGCCGCCATGCCCGCGCTGATCATGTCCGCGGTCCCGGTCACCGAGACCGCCGCCGCCAACGCGCTCAATACTCTGATGCGCTCGATCGGGGTGTCCGTCGCGAGTGCCGTCATCGCCGTCGTGCTCGCCCACTCGGTCAAGCCATTCGGCGGCGCGGAACTGCCCACCATGAGCGGATTCCACGGCGGTTTCTTGATCGCATTGTCCGGCTGCGTCGCCGCCGTCTTGATCGCCTTGTTCATTCCGGGGATCAAAAAGCCCGCGGAGACGCCGGTCGAATCCCCGGCTCCGGCCGCCGAACTCGCGGAGACTGTCTGAGAAGTCTGACATTTAGTTGACGTCGCGGGTAGCAATTGGCTTATGGTCGGGTGGCGGGTAGTATCCGTGCGACATCGCGCGGCACCCGAATCCGGTGGCCGCCCACGTGATTTATGGGGGCTTGGTGGCACTCCATGCACGAATGGCGAAGCGCGGACGAATACTGAGAGCGGATACGAAAAGGCAGCTTCCGCTGCGCGTCGTTCTGCTGATTCTGGCTTTCGTCCCCAGCGCGGCCATGATCGCCCTACTCGCGATCAACACGAGCCAGCTCTACGGCGACTGGCACAGCGCCACGAGCCGGGAGAACAGCGTCGTCTCGAACGCCGAGTCGGTGCCCACGGTCGAGATCCTCTACGACCTGCAGGCCGAGCGGCGCCTCAGCGGTGCGGCGCTCGGCGACCCGGCCGACTACCAGGCCAAACTGGCGCAGGAGCGCAAGCTCACCGACGCGTCGGCCACGAGCCTGGAGTCGCTGGGCGGCACCGGATCGCAGGCGGTGACGGCGAGCCTCGACCAGCTCACGGCGCAGCTGCGCAAGCTGCCCGGCTACCGCACCGCGCTGGATCAGGGCACGGTGACACAGCAGCAGGTCTACGACGAGTACACCGACGTCATCAGCTCGGACCTGTCGCTGTTCACCGTGCTGAGCCAGACCGGCGTGGCCGCGCTGGACGTCAAGTCCATGCCCGCCATGGCGCAGAGCTGGGGCCAGGAGATGATCTCGCGCGAGGACGCGGTCATCACGGCGGGCGCCGCGTCGGGCCGGCTGACCAGCACCGCGCGTGCCGAGATCGCGCAGGCGGCCGGCGCCGAGGAGTTCATCTACCAGGACCAGGTGCTGCCGTTCTTCCCCGCGCCCGTGTCAGACCTCTACCGGAACGTGCTCGGCAGCACGGCCTGGCAGCAGAAGACGCAGGTGGAGCAGGAGATCGCAGACGCGTCCGGCGCCACGACCTCGGGCGACACCATCGTGTCCACGGCGCTCGGGCAGCAGTGGGCGCAGGTCGTGGCGACGCTCACGCCGGAGCTCCAGCGGGTGACGCAGGCCGAGACCGTGTACGTCATCAGCAGCGGAAACAGCGTGGTCGGCTCGCTCAAGACGCGCCTGATCACCGAGACGGGCCTCGGCGTGGCCGGAGTCCTGCTGGTGGTCGCGCTCACCTGGTACCTGATCAGCGTGCTGCGTCGGCGCATCTTCGCGCTGCGCGAGGCGGCCCTCGAACTGCAGTCGCGGCTGCCGGACGTGGTGGAACGGCTGCGCCGCGGCGAGACCGTCGACACGGACGCCGAACTGCCGGAGCTGCACTACGGCAACGACGAGCTCGGCATGCTCGGCACGGCGCTGAACGCGGCGCGCGGCACGGCGCTGGAGACGGTCGTGCACCAGGTCGAGCAGTACCGCGGCTTCGAGCGGCTGCTCCAGCGCATCGCCCGGCGCACGCAGCTGCTGATCGGCCTTCAGATGAAGCGGCTGACCGAGATGGAGCGGCGGCATGAGGACCCGGATCTGCTGGAAGGGCTGTTCGACCTCGACCACCTGGCCGCCCGGCTGCGCCGCTACGAGGAGAACCTGGTGATCCTCGGCGGCGGGCAGCCGCAGCGGCGCTGGCGCAAGCCGGTCCCGCTGCTGGACGTGCTGCGCTCCGCGCAGGGCGAGGTACAGGACTATCGCAGGATCCGGGTCGAGACCGACGGCCGGGTGTGGGTGTCCGAGCGCGCGGTGGGCGCGCTGGTGCACGTGCTGGCCGAGCTGATGGAGAACGCGGTGGCCTTCTCCAAGCCGCCCGCGCCGGTCGAGGTGACGGCGTCCCAGGTCGTGCACGGCCTCGCGATCGAGATCGAGGACCGCGGCGTGGGCATGGACGCCGAGCAGTACGAGCAGGCCAACGCGCTGATGGCCGAGCCGCCGCGGATGGACGTGCTCTCCCGCGCCGACGACACCCGGCTGGGCCTCTACGTCGTCGCCCGGCTCGCCGCGAATCTCGACCTGAAGGTGGAGCTGCGGCCCTCGTCCTTCGGCGGCACCCGGGTGGTCGTGCTGGTGCCCGCGGAACTGGTGGTCCAGGCGGGCCCGGAGCCGGAACCGGAGCGCGGCGAGGAGCGGCTCGCCCCGGCCCCGCGCCTGGTCGCCGTCGGGGCGCCCGCGCCGGAACCCGCGGCCGCGGCGTCGGCCTCGGTGTCGTCCGGCGGTCTCGATCCGCTGCCGCGCCGGGTCAAGCTGGCCAGCCTCACCGACGAGCTGCGCGAACCCCGGGCGGCCCGCGCCGAGCGGGAGCAGGCCCCCGACCCGGGCCGGTCCGGCGCCACCGTGGGCGCCTTCCAACGCCAGTCCCGCCGGGCGCGACCGGCCGAGGACGGCGGACAACCCCTCAGCGAGGAAGACGGACGATGACAGCAGAGCGACTTCCCGCGCCGACCCGGACCACCGCCACCGACGGCGACCTGGACTGGCTGCTCGACCGGCTGGTCGACCAGGTCCCCGGCACCCGGCACGCGATCGTGTTCTCCGACGACGGCCTGGTGATCAGCCAGTCGGGCCGGATCGAGCGCGCCGACGCCGAGCGGCTGGCCGCGATCGCCACCGGCCAGCAGAGCCTGGCCCGCGGCTTCGGCGAGGTCTTCGACGGCGGCGCGGCCCGGCAGGTGCTGGTGGAGCTGGACCGGATCTGGCTGTTCATCAACTCGGCCGGCCGGGGCACCCACCTGGCCGTGGTGGCGGACCAGGAGGTGGACGCCGAGGTGCTGTCGATGGCGATGCACACCCTGGTGCTCCAGGTCGGCCGGCACCTGGGCACCGAGGCCCGGTTCGGCGCGGCGCCCGGTGAGGAGGGGACGGATGTCGGAGAGCCACTGGGCCGACGAGCCCCTCGATGAGGACCCGGCCGACTCCTTCATCCGGCCGTACACGATCACCCAGGGCCGCACCGCCACCCGCGACGATCTGACGCTGATCACCGTCATCACCACGCTGGCCGATCCGGACGGGCGCTCGCCGCGCGGGCTCGAACCCGAGCACCGGGTCATCCTGGAGCGCTGCGCGCGGCCGACGGCGCTGGCCGAGATCGCCGCGGAGCTGAACCTCCCGGTGGCGGTGGTGAAGGTGCTCATCGGCGACCTGATCGCCGCGGGCCGGGTGTCGGCGCGCCCGCCGCTGGCGGTGGCGGTCGGCGGCCGACCGGACATAACACTTCTTCAGGCGGTGCGAGATGGGCTACGACGACTCTGAGAACCTGCGCGCGCCCTCCCCGGCCGCGGTGAAGATCCTGGTGGCGGGCGGCTTCGGCGTGGGCAAGACCACGCTGGTCGGCGCGGTCAGCGAGGTGGAGCCGCTGCGCACGGAGGAGTACCTGACCGTGGTCGGCGTGGGTGTGGACGACACCGCCGGGGTCGCGGCGAAGGGCACGACGACGGTCGCGATGGACTTCGGCCGGATCACCGTGAGCCCCGAACTGGTCGTGTACCTGTTCGGGACCCCGGGCCAGGAGCGCTTCTGGTTCATGTGGGACGACCTGGTGCACGGCGCGCTCGGCGCGGTGGTGCTCGCGGACACCCGGAGGCTGGGCACCAGTTTCGCGGCCATCGACTTCTTCGAGAGCCGCCGCATCCCCTTCGTGGTCGGCGTCAACTGCTTCGACGGCCGCCAGGACCGCACCGAGGCCGAGGTACGCGAAGCCCTCGACCTCGATCCGGGCGTGCCGCTGCTGATGGGCGACATGCGCTACCGCTCGGTCGGCCGCGACGTGCTGCTGACGCTGGTCGATCACCTGATGGAGCGGGTGTGATCAGGAGCCGGACACGACCTCCGGGGCGAGCGAGTTGCCCGCCGCGATGCTTCCGCAGTCGGACGGCGCGGTCTTGCCCGCGAACCGGTCCGCGAGCCAGGTGATCGCGGCGGGCGCCCAGACGGCCGCGGTGCCGACGTGGCTGAGCAGGTCGTACTGGTTGTAGTCGATCGTGTCGCCGCCGGCGCAGTACTGCCTGGCGAGCGCCCGCACGTCGCCCGCGACCATCACGCCGTCGCCGGTGCCGATGCCCGCCGGGTTGCCGAACGTCCCCTCGAACACGCCGCCGTCGCCTTGGGCGATGTACCCGGGGATGGTCGGGGTGGGCGCCGAGCCGAGGTTGACCTTGTTCACGGCGCCGACGAACGCGGGGACCGAGTCCGGATCGGCGTACTGCGGCTTGGCCATCTTCTGCCAGGTCAGGCCGGGGTACTGACCGAGAGCATTGACGATCGAGGCCTGCTGCATCGAGGTGTAGACGCTCAGGCCGTAGCTGTTCAGGTACGGCGTCAGGTCGAGGTCGTAGGAGCGCGCGACCCCGATGAGCGCCATGGGGATGACGCCCGCCCAGACCAGGGATCCGTTGACGTACTTCAGGTTGTGCGCCGGGTCGACGAGCAGGCCGCCCTCGGTGTAGCCCACGAGGTTCTTGTTGACGTCCGGGGCGTAGCTCGGCGCGAGCGCGGCGGCCCAGTCGGTGGCGATCGCGCCGCCGGAGTAGCCCATCAGCCCGAACTTGGTCGAGCCGCTCATGCCGGTCAGCGCGGAGCTGGTCACGGCGCGGATCGAGTCGAGCGTGGTCATGCCGTACTCCGGCCCGGCGGCGAAGTCGGCGGTCTCGCCCTCGGTGTCCGGGATGACGACGTTGTAGCCCGCGAGCAACAGCGCCGCAACGGCCGCCGATTCGAACGTGGCGATCGAACCGCCCAGCGAGACGTCGCCTTCGATCGCCTTCGACGGCTCGTCCTGCGGGTTCAGCGAGTCGTAGAAGGAGTTGTAGGACACTGCCTTGGTGCTCTGCCCGGTCAGGCTGCGCACCACCGAGGTCACGTTGACGGTCGGCTGCCCGAGCGCGTTGGTCGTGCGGTACAGCAACTGGATCGCGGTGACCGGCGTCGGGATCCCCACGACGTGGTACTGCAGGGTCCGCGTCTTGAGGACGGTTCCGGGCGCGATCGACGACAGTGGCGTGCTGCCGTCGTACGTGTAGAACGAACTGCTCGCCGCCGTGCTGGCGCCGGTGGTCGTCGCGGTGGCGATCGGCGCGACGGTGAGTGCCATCGCCACGACGGCGGCGATCGACAGGCGCCGGACAGTGTTCCTCTGCATGGCTCTCCGTTAACGGTGGGTGAAGCTAACTGCGGAGTAAGTTACCTCCCGGTAAGAACCAGGCATAGAGCTGCGCTGGGGCAGTGTGTAAAGGCTGTGTCAAGGAGTCAGGGCATGCCGCCGTCCACGCGCAGGGTGGCCGAGCTGGTGTAACTGGCCGCGTCCGAGACGAGGTAGAGCGCGGCGCCGACGATCTCGGCCGGCCAGCCGATGCGTTGCAGGGCGTGCGGCCGGACGCCCTCGGCGAGCTTCTCCTCGTCCCAGTCGCCGGTCGCCCCGGTGCGGAACGGGCCGGCCATCAGAGTATTGACGCGCACGGTCGGGCCGAGCGCCAGGGCCAGGCCCTCGGTCAGCGCGTTGAGCCCGGCCTTGGCGGCGGCGTACGGCAGGATCGCCGGGCGCGGGCGGATGGAGCCGGTCGAGCTGATGTTGACGATCGAGCCGCCGCCGGCCGCGGCCATCCGCTCGCCGGCCAGCACCGAGAGCCGGAACGGGCCCTTGAGGTTGAGGTTGATCACCGCGTCGAACAGCTTCTCGGAGACGTCGCCGAGCTGGTCGTAGACCGGTGACATGCCCGCGTTGTTGATCAGCGCGTCCAGTCTGCCGAAGCGCTCGTAGACCGCGTCGACCAGGCCGGGCAGTTCGTTCCAGCGGCCGATGTGCACGCTGTAGGGCAGTGCGCCGCGACCGGTCTCCTTCTCGATCTCGCGGGCGGCGGCGGTGCACGCGTCGAGGTCGCGGCTGGCGATGACCACGTCCGCGCCGCAGCGTGCCACGGCCGTCGCCATCTGCCTGCCGAGACCGCGGCTGCCGCCGGTGACCAGCACCACCTTGCCGGTCAGGTCGAAGAGTTCGTCGGCGTAACCCATCAGTCGGTCTCCTCCACCGGGACGGGGATCTCGCGCAGGTTCCGTTTCAGGACCTTGCCGGACGGCGTGCGCGGCAGTTCGTCGATGAACTCGACGCGGGCCGGGACCTTGAACCCGGCCAGCCGCGCACGGCAGAAGTCGCGCAGTTCCTCGGGTTCGGCCTGCGCCGCCGGACGCAGCACCACGAACGCGCGCGGCACCTCGCCCCAGCGCGGATGCGGCAGGCCGATCACCGCCGCCTCCAGTACGGCGGGATGCTCGTACAGCACACGCTCGACCTCGGGGGTCGCGATGTTCTCGCCGCCCGAGACGATCATGTCCTTCTTCCGGTCGTCGATGTAGAGGTATCCGTCCTCGTCGACGTGGCCGATGTCGCCGGTGTGGAACCAGCCGTCCCGGATCGCCGCCGCCGTGGCCTTCTCGTCGCGCCAGTACCCGGCGAAGACCTTGGGGCCGCGCAGCGTGATCTCGCCGAGCTCCCCGGCCGGGAGTTCGTCGCCCGCCTCGTCGACGATCCGGATCCTGGTGTGGGCCACGGGGCGGCCGGTCGAGCCCAGCTTGGACAGTGCGTGCGCGCGGTCGAGGAAGGTGTCTCCGGAGACGGTCTCGGTCAGGCCGTACGCGTCGGCGAACCAGGCGTTCGGGAACGCGGTCATGATGCGGCGAAGCACCGGTTCCGGGGTCTTCTCGCCGCCGCCGAGTACGACGTGGACCGACGAGCAGTCGTACGCCGCGCGGTCCGGGACCTCCAGGACCGCGTTGACCATCGCGGGCGGCAGCCAGACGTTGGTGATCCGGTGCTGCTCGATCGCGCGCAGTGCTCCGACCGCGTCGAACTTGCGTTGCAGCACAACGCTTCCGCCCGCGTACATCGTCGCGAGCGCGGGCATGTCGAGCCCTGCGACGTGGTAGAGCGGGCCGCAGACCAGCGTCGTGTCCGCTGACGTCAGGCCGAACTCGATGATCAGGGCGAGGTTCTTGGCCTGGAGATTCCCGTACGTGATGCGCACGCCTTTGGGTCGCGATGTCGTCCCCGAGGTATACATCAGCCGCTGGAGATCGGAGAGCTCGACCTCCGCGGGCTCCACGTAGGCGCCTGGATGGCGGCCCAAAAGTTCCTCGTAGTCGTCGCCGACCACGATGCGGTGCTTCAGATCCGGCAGCGCCGAGGTGAGCCGGTCCACTGCGGGGACGAACTCCGGCTCGGTGACGATCGCCTTGGCCTGCGCGTGGTCGAGGATGTAGCGCCACTCGTCCTCGGCCAGCCGGTAGTTGAGCGGCAGGAAGACCGCGCCGAGCCGGTTGGCCGCGAACACGGTCTCCAGGAACTCCGGCTGGTTGTAGAGCAGCAGGGCGACGATGTCGCCGCGCCCCACGCCCGCCTCGGCCAGCGCGGCGGCCAGCCGGTTGACCCGCTCGTACAGCTGACGCACGGTCAGCCGCCGGCAGCCGTGCACGACGGCCGTCGCGTCCGGCCGCTGGGCGACGTGGTGATCGAGGATGCTCGCGAAGTTGTGCACCGGGACTGCCTTTCTCGCATCCGAGCGGATTGCCCATGACGATATGAGAGTAGTATTCTCGGCTCACGCGAGGAAGGTTCTCGACCGCTGGATCAGACGAAGGAGTCTCGGATGGCCGCGCCGGTCTCGGTGCTGGTGGTGGGCGCGGGCGCGTCCGGGCTCGCGACGGTGGAAGCGTTGCGGCGCAAGGGATACGCGGGCCGGATCACCGTGCTCGGTGCCGAGCCGCACGCGCCCTACGACCGCCCGCCGCTGTCCAAGCAGGTGCTCACCGGCCAACTGGAGCCGACGGGCACCGCGTTGCGCGCGCCCGAGATCCTCGCCGCGCTCGGCGCCGAGTTCCTGCTCGGCGAGGCGGCGGCCGCGCTGGATCCTCGAACGCTGACGGTGCGGACGGAAAGCGGCCGGGAGCACCGTGCCGACGCGATCGTGATCGCCACGGGGTTGCGGCCGCGCACGCTTCCGGGGCAGCGCGATCTCGCCGGGACGCACGTGCTGCGCACCCTCGACGATGCGGCTGCTCTGCGCGAGCGGCTGCCTTCGTGCGCGCGCCTCGTGGTCGTGGGGGAGGGCGTTCTCGGCGCCGAGATCGCGGCGACCGCGCGGACGATGGGCGTGGACGTGACCATGACCGGCCCGCAACGAGCGCCGATGGCCGCGCAGTTGGGCGCGCTCGTATCCGAGACGTTGGCGGACGTGCATCGCGAGCGCGGCGTGCGCCTGCGGTTGGGTGTCAGCGTGCTGGGTCTGATCGGCGCGGACGGCCGGGTCGTCGGGGTACGGCTGGCCACGGACGAGGTGCTGCCCGCCGACGAGGTGGTGGTGGCGATCGGCGCGTCCCCGGCGACGGAGTGGCTGGCGGACAGTGGGCTCGGCCTCGAGGACGGAGTGCTCTGCGACTCCCGATGCCGGGCGGCCGAGGGCGTCTACGCGGTCGGCGACGTGGCCCGATGGCATCACGAGGGACTCGGCCGGTCGGTTCGCCTGGAGAACCGGACCAACGCGACCGAACAGGCGCAGGTGGTGGCCGGGGCGATCCTCGGCGAGGACCTTCCGTACGTGCCCACGCCCTACTTCTGGACCGACCAGTTCGACGCCAAGATCCAGGTGCACGGGATGCTGCCGACCGACGCGGAGGCCGACGTCGTCGAGGGCGACGTGGCGGCCCGGCGGTTCGTCGCCCGCTACCACCGCGCGGGCGTGGTCACCGGTGTCCTCGGCTGGAACATGCCCAAGCAGGCCAGGATCCGGCGCGCCGAGATCGGCGGCGCGGTCCCTGAGCACGCCCCCATCCACTGAGCAGGAGAGCCCTGATGAAGGTCGTCATCGACGAGTACAAGTGCGTCGCCGCGGGCAACTGCGTGGCCGCCGCCATGGCCGTGTTCGACCAACGCGACGAGGACGGAATCGTCGTGCTGCGCAACGAGTATCCGCCGGCGGAGCTCGCCGAGGACGTCCGCAACGCGGCGGCGGTCTGCCCCGCGTCGGCGATCCGCGTCGAGGACTGACGCCGCCCACCACCGCTCGACCCCGGAGGAGAACCGTGACCGACACGGACAGCACGTCGACCCAGACGGAGTTTCCCGAGTTCCCGACGCCCCGTTCCAGCGCCTGCCCGTACGCCCCGCCGAGCGACCTGCTCGCGCTCGGCGACGCGAAGCCGGTGGCCCGGGCCCGGATCTGGGACGGCAGCACGCCGTGGCTGGTGCTGGGCCACGCGGCGCAGCGCGCGATCCTGTCCGACCCGCGGGTGAGCGTGGACGAGCACCGGCCCGGCTTCCCGTTCACCGGGCAGACGATGGCCGAGACGCTCGAACACCGGCCGCTGACCATCTTCAACGCGGACGGCGCAGACCACACCCGCTTCCGCCGGATGATGACGAGCCCGTTCACCCGCAACCGGATGGAGAAGCTGCGTCCGGCGATCCAGCGCTTCACCGACCAGCTGATCGACGAGATGCTGGCCGGTCCGAAGCCGGTCGACCTGGTGAAGGCGCTGTCCCTGCCGCTGCCCTCGCTGATGATCTGCGAGCTGCTCGGCGTCCCGTACGAGGACCACGAGTTCTTCCAGGAGCACGCCGAGGTCGCGACCAACCTGGAGCTGTCCGGCGAGCAGAGCCGGGAGTCGCAGGTCTCGCTCGGCGGCTACCTGGCCAAGCTGCTGATGGCCCGGATGACCGAGCCTGCCGACGACGTGCTCAGCGACTTCGCCGGGCGGATCAAGGCGGGGGAGCTGGAACTGCCCGACGCGGTGATGCTCTGCATGGTGCTGCTCATCGCCGGGCACGAGACCAGCGCGAACATGATCACGCTGGGCACGGCCGTGCTGCTGGAGAGCCCGGAGCAGCTCGGCCTGCTGCGCCAGGAGCAGAACCCGCACTTCATCGAGGGAGCGGTCGAGGAGCTGCTGCGCTACCTGACCATCGCACACCTCGGACAGCGCCGGATCGCCTTGGAGGACATCGAAATCGAGGGCGAGACGATCAAGGGCGGCGAGGGCATCATCGTCCCGCTGTCGGCCGGGAACTGGGATCCGGCGGCGTTCCCGGAGCCGGACCGGCTCGACCTGACCCGCGACGCCAAGCACCACCACGCGTTCGCCTGGGGCGTGCACCAGTGCCTCGGCCAGCAGCTCGCGCGGATCGAGCTGCAGGTGGTCTACGGCACGCTGTACCGCCGGATTCCGACCCTGCGCCTGGCGGTCGAGCGCGACGAACTGCGGTTCCGCGGCGACTCGCTGGCCTACGGCGTGTATGAACTCCCGGTCACCTGGTAGCCGGGATGCCCTCGGGGGAGGCGGCCGACCGGATCGAGCCGGGCACGCGTGCCGTGCTCGACCGGTTGGCCCGCTGGGACTGTTCGAGCATCGCGACGATTCGTGCCTCGTACGCGGCGGTCGGCGCGGCCCCGACGCCGCCGGATCCGCGCGTGCGGCGGACGGACGCGGTCGTCCCCGGCATCGACGGACGGCCGGACGTATCAGTGCGCTGGTACCGTCCGGCCGGGACCGAGGGCGCGCTGCCGTGCTTGCTCTGGCTGCACGGCGGCGCGTACGTCATGGGCACCCTGGACGAGAACGACGATCGGCTGGACCGCCTCGTGATCGAGCTCGGCTGCGCGGTCGTGTCCGTGGATTGGCGGCTGGCTCCGGAGCATCCGTACCCCGAAGGGCTCGAAGACGGGGAGACCGTGTGGCGCCGGATCACCGAGGACCCGGCCGCGTACGAGGTCGATGCGGGCCGACTGGCGGTCGGCGGCGCGAGTGCGGGTGCCGGACTGGCCGCCGCGCTCTGCCTGCGATTGCGCGAGATCGGGGTCCCGCAGCCGATTCTCCAGTTGCTGATCTATCCGATGCTCGACGACCGCGAGCTGACGCGCTCGATCCGCGCGAGTGAGAACCCTGCGCACTGGGGGCTGTGGCAGCTCGCCGCGAACCGTCTGTGCTGGCAGGCGTATCTGGGCACGTACTCCGGAGACGCCGTCCCGCCGACCGCCGCGCCCGCACGGGCCGAAGACCTCAGCGCACTCGCCCCGGCGTTCCTCGCGATCGGCGACGTGGACGCGTTCCTAGACGAAAACCTCGACTACGCAACGCGTCTCTCGGGCGCAGGCGTGCCGACCGAGTTGCACGTCTACCCCGGCGTCATCCACGGTGGCTTCGGCTCGCCCCCGCGCACGCCGCGTACCGCCCAACTCCTGCGCGACGTGTACGCCGCGCTCGCCATGGCCTTCGGTTGAATCAGGCTTCTGCGCGGCCCAGGAATTCGAGCACGGCACGGTCGAACTCTTCTCGCTGCTCCCACTGCGGCCAGTGCCCCGCGCCCTCGATCAGCCGGAACTCCCCGGCCGGAATGCGCTCGGCCATCTCCAGCCCCGCCTTCGCCGGGCCCGAGGGATCATCGCTGGTCCAGATGACGAGCGTGGGCGCGGAGATAGCCGCGAGTTCGTCCTCGGTGACCAGGTTCCTGCGACGCGTCTCAGGGTCCTGTAGACAGAGGATGTGCCGCATCGACTCCGCGAACCCCGGCCTGCCGTAGACCGCGCGCCGGATCGCCACGAGCTCGTCGGTGACGGACTTCGGATCGGCCATCAGCCACTCCAGCCGCGTACGGATCCGCTCCTCGCTCGGGTCGTCCGCCGCCGCCTGGCTCAGAGCACGGATGCGCTCCATCACCTCGGGCGTCGCCATCGTGCCGCCCGGAGTGTTGAGCACGAGCCGGTGGACGCGGTCGGGGTGCCGGGCCGCGAACCTGATCGCGACCCAGCCGCCGAGCGACTCGCCGCTGAGGTGGGCCCGCTCGACGCCGAGTTCGTCCATGAGCGCGACCAGGTGCGTGATGTAGTCGTCGATCTCGAGGTCTGCGGTGGCCGTCGTGGTCCAGCCGTGGCCCGGATAGTCGTAGGCGATGACCCGGTATCCGGCCCCGACCAATGCCGGGAGATTCCGCGTGAACGCCTCCAGATGGCCGCCGGTCCCGTGCATCAGGATCAGCGGCGTACCCGCGCCGCACTCCAGGACGCGAGTGGACCATCCGCCGACAGCGGCGTGCCGGATCGAGTAGTCCAGTCCGGCGAGCTCGTTCCACAACGTCGTCATGCGACTCTCTCCACGGTCGATACCGGCTCCGGCGCCCCGATCGCGCGGTCGAAGGCGCGCACCATGTCCGAGGCCGCGTATGCGCTGCTCGCTCCGCCGACGATCCGATCCGGACGTACCAGCACCACCGACTCCGCGTGCGCGTCGAACCATCGCTTGAGCGAGCCGTCGAGGTCCCCGACGATCAGGACACTGTCATCCGCGAGGCCGGGCTCGTCCCAGCGCAGCTGCACGCCGGGCCGTGCCGCGACCATGCGGACGCCCGCGCGCTCCAGACGGCGCCGCGCGTCCTCGTCGAGAATCGCGCGTGGATCGTTGTTCCAGACGATCAGCGCGAACCACGGTCCGAGGGCGTCGTCCAGCTTGATCGAGGCGGTCGTGCGCGTGCTCACGGTCGGCTGGACGAACAGCCGGCCCACCGGCGTCGGCTCGCTCACCGAACCGACGTGGGTCAGCGCGCCGTCCGTCATCGCGGGCATCGGCTTGAAGCGCATCTGCACGATGTAGCTCTTGGCCTTCGGGACCGCCGAGAGCGCGCGGAAGAACAGGTTCCGCGCGGCCGCGGCGACCGGGTTGGTGACGGAGACCAGGCGGCCGACCCACGTGGAGAGCTGGATCATTGCCCTGACATGCTCGCGGCGCTCCGACTCGTAGCTGTCGAGCAGCGCGTCCCGCGCCTCGCCGCGCACGACCATCGCGAGCTTCCAGGACAGATTGAGCGCGTCGCGGATCCCGCTGTTGTAGCCCTGCCCCTGCCAGACGGGCATGACGTGCGCCGCGTCGCCGATCAGCAGCACCCTGCCGGAACGGAAGCGCTCGGCCATCCGCGAATGGTGCGTGTAGACCCGTCGGCGGATGACCCGTACCGCGGCCGTCCGGGGCACGAGGGGTTCGAGCAGCCCCCTGACGAACTCGTCGGTCATCGCCTCGGCCTCGGTCTCGCCGGGCCTGAGCATGAACTCGAACCGCCGGATGCCGTGCGGGATGCCGATCGAGACGTACGGCCGCCGCGGGTCCGCGCACACGTAGGCGCCGGGGCGGCCGAGCGGATCGTCCCGGACGTCGATCACGAACCAGTCCGCGGCCGCCGAACGTCCCGCGAACGCGAGGCCGAGGCTGGCCCGGGTGAAGCTGCGCCCGCCGTCCGCGCCCACGACGTAGGCCGCCCGGACCGATTGCTCGCCGTCCGGGCCGGAGACCGTGAGCTCGACTCCGTCGGTGTCCTGGCGCAGGCCGGTCACCCGCGAGGACCAGTGCACGTCCACGGAGCCGAAGCGGTCGAGCCCGTCGAGCAGCACCCGGTCGGCGAGCGGCTGGACGAAGCCGTTGCGCCGCGGCCAGCCGAACTCCGCGCTCGGCGGCGCCAGCCTGGCCAGGTCCCGCTGGTGCCGGTCGACGAACACGAGCAGCTGGTGCGGCACGGTGTGCGGCAGCACCGCGTCGACCAGCCCGGCCGTCTGGAACGTGCGCAGCGTCTCGTCGTCCATCCCCACGCCGCGCGGGAAGTCGATGAGCCCTGACTCGGCCTCGAACACGCAGACCCGCAGGCCGTGCAGCCCGAGCAGGTTCGCGAGCATCAGTCCGGTCGGCCCGGCCCCGATCACCGCGACGTCGGTCGCGGGCCGGGCGGCGCTGTCGCCAGCGGAAGTGAGCATCGGCATCCTTGTGCACTATTTGCTCAACGGCTATTCACTAACTGCTCAAAAAATTAGTGAGCGGTACCCCGGGTGTCAAGCGGATCAGGCGATGGGTCAGGGCTTTGCTACGCGGCCTGGCGCAGCAGCCTGCCGACCTTGTCGGCGGCGCGGCGCATGACCGGGCCCGCGTCGTCCGCGACGTCCTCGCGGTAGGTGATCAGGTTCAGGCAGGCGCGGGTGCCGGTCTCGCCGGCCGGGATCCCGGCCGCGACGCCGTACGCGCCGGCCTCGATCTCGCCGTGGCTGCGGGCGAAGCCGCGCTCCCGGGCCAGCGTGGCCGCCTCCGGTTCGCCCGGGACGGCCGGTCCGGTGGCGAGGATCGCGTAGGCCGCGGAGCCGAGCGTGAGCGACGTGCGCATGCCCGGGCGGAACGCGATGTGGTGGGTGGCGGTGGTCGGCTCCACCAGGACGACCGCCACGGCCTCGTCGCCCTGCTCGACGAACAGCGAGACCGTGGACTGCAGCCGGTCGGCGAGCGTCTGCATCACCGGGCGCGCCACGTCCCGCAGCGTCGGCAGGTACGACTCGGACAGCGTCGCGAGGCGGGCGCCGGGGGTGTAGGCGCCGTCGCGGCCGCGGGTGACGAGGCCGAAGTCGGCGAGCGTCTGCAGCAGCCGGTAGGCGATCGACCGGTGCACCTCGAGCAGTTCGCTGACCTGCTGCACGCTCAGGCCCTGCCGGGAGTCGGCGATGGCCAGCAGCACGCGCAGGCCGCGGGCGAGGGTCTGGTTCCCGTCGCGGCCCTTCGCGGGCGCGGCGGCGCTCGTCGTCTCCAGCATGCGGCTCAGCTTACCCCGCGCTCAACTGCGCCGGGCCGGGTCGACGGGCTCGATCCCCTCCTCGATCGCCTTGATCAGCAGGGCCGTGAACCGGGTGTAGAAGCGCGCCATCCGGATGAACCCGGTGCCGAACCAGAGGCCGGGCTGCGCGGAGCGGCGCCAGGTGTTGGCGTACTCGTTGTCCGCGGCCCGGCCGTACGCCTTGTCGATCCGCGCGGCCGCGGTGCCGAGCGACGGGCTGATGTGCCGCCAGAACTGCTCGTACCCGGTGGCGAACACGATGAGCTCGACCTCGAGTTCCGAGCCGTCGCTGAAGACGACCGTGCTGCCGTCCCTGACCTCGGCTATCTCGACCCCCTGCTTCAGGTGGATCTCGCCGTCCGCGATGAGCCCGGACGCGCCGATGTCGATCTGGTAGCTGTCCCGGCCGGACATGTGGGCGCCGATGATGCCGGTGCCGTCCGGACCCCACTCGAACTTGAAGCCGCGCGCGGCGAGCCGGTCCAGCAGGTCCGCGTCCTCGGCCTTGGCGAGCTGAACCAGCTTCTTGTTGATCTCGTCGGACCGCAGGTTGGGCGTGGCGTAGGCGATCTGGTCCGCGAATTCGGGCGCGAACACCGCGTCCTCGGTGAAGTGCCCTGACCAGTACTTGTGGTACGAGCCGTAGCTGACCACGTATGTCGCGCTGCGCTGGAGCATCGTCACGTCCGCGCCGTGCTCGTACAGGTCGTGCGCGATCTCGTGGCCGCTCACGCCCGCGCCGACCACGAGCGTCCGTTTGCCCACGAAGTCGCCGCCGCCCTGGAACTCGTCGGAGTGCGCCACCACCCCGCGGAAGCCCTCGATGCCCTTGACGACCGGGATCTTCGGCGACCCGAACAGGCCGCCCGCCACCACGAAGTGCCGCGGACGCAGCGTTCTGATCGACCCGTCCTCGCGGCGCACGTGGATGGTCCAGCGCTCGGTGTCCTCGTCGTAGTGGCCGTTGAGGAACGTCGTGCCGGTCCACACGTTCAGGTCGAGCAGCTTCGCGTACGACTCGAGCCAGTCCGCGAACTTGTCCTTGGGCGTGTGCGCGGTCCACGTCGGCGGCAGCGGCAGGTACGGCATGTGGTCGCCGAAGACGGTGCTGTGCAGGGCCAGTGACGCGTACCGCTTGCGCCAGACGTCGCCCACCCGGGCCTCACGGTCGATGACGAGCGTCGGCACGTCGAGCGCGTCCAGCCGGGCCGCGATGGACAGGCCGTTGTGCCCGGCGCCGAGGATGAGCACGGCCGGATCGCAGTCCTCGAAGGCCGCCTGCCTGCGCCGTTCACTCGACCAGCGGGGCCGGTCGGGCACGACGCCGTAGACCTTGCCCTCCCTGCGGTGGTGCCGGATCCGCTCCGGGTGCTCGCGCAGCTCGATGACCTGCGTCTGCATCGTCGCGGCGGCGTAGTCCGCGCCGTCCGGGACCAGCAGCACGTAGCCGCGGTCGATCCGGTCCGTGGTGGTGAAGTCGAAGAACACGTGCACCCGGCCGTCGTCCTCGCCGACCGGCGGCTGCTGCGCGCTGACCGCGACGCCGTCGAACTCGGCGGCCTTCGCGAGCTCGACGAACCGTTTGGCCAGCGCCGTGCGACCGATGCTGTGGCTGAAGTCCCAGGGGAACGCCATGAAGTCCCGCCAGGTCGCGTCCTCGGTGAACAGCCGCTCCACGTCGGCCGCCGAGCCGTCCCGCGCCGCCGCCGCGAAATCGGCCAGCCACGCGGCGGCCAAGACCTCCACCGTCATCGGGAGTCCTCCACGATCGTTCATATAATGAACAGGCCTTTTCGTTATCTGCACGCTAGATCTCGGCTGACGGATCGTCAAGGGCCCTTGCCCCGGCTCCGGGGCGGGGGTACAAGTGAGTAACGACCGATCGGTACATTCTCTCTAGGGCAGGCGACAGTGGCCAGGGATTTCATCGTGTCCGCGGACGGGCACATTCTGGAGCCGATGGACCTCTTCCGCACCCGGCTCCCGAGGCACCTGCGGGACCGGGGCGTGTGGGAGGAGGAGTTCGAGATCGAGCCGCTGGTCGAGGGCGGCCCGCGGCACTACCGCAAACTGCACACCCCGGGCTTCGAGGGCTGGACCATCTCCCGCTACCGGGAGACCTCGGGCCGGATCCCGGAGGGCGACCCGGAGCTGATCCTCGAGGACATGGACGAGGACGGCGTGGACGCGAGCCTGATGCACCCGAACCTCTCGCTGTTCGGGCTCTACTCCGACGACCACGAGCTGTCCATGGCGCACGCGCGGGTCTACAACGACTACCTGGCCGAGCGGATCCTGCCGTACGCGGCGCGGATCCGGCCCACCTGCCCGGTCCCGATCACCGACGTGGACGACGCAGTCGCCGAGATCGAGCGGGTGGCCCGGGCCGGGTTCCGGGCGATCCTGCTGCCCGCGGTCCCGCCGAAGCCGTACTGGTCCCCGGAGTACGACCGGATCTGGGCGGCGGCGCAGGCCAACGGCACGCACGTGTTCATCCACGTGGCCACCGGCGGCGTGAAGGTGGGCAAGCCGGAGTCCTCGACGATGCGGACCGTCGTGAACATGGCCAAGAAGGTCAACGAGGACATGGACGCCCGGGGCGCGGCGGACCGGATGGTCGAGCAGGGCGTGTTCGCGCCGATGGTGCCGCAGCGGATCATCTGCGAGCTGATCGGCGGCGGCGTGCCGGAGCGCTTCCCGGACCTGCACTTCGGCCTGATCGAGTTCAATGCGCACTGGCTGGTGTCGCTGATGGGCTCGATGGACAAGGCGTGGGTCATCGGGATCGGCCAGGACCCGGACTGGTGGCTCGGCATGTGGGACGGCGACCGGCCCGCGACGATCGACGGCCAGGACTCGATGGCCCGGCTGTTCCTGCTGAACGAGAAGTGGCCGTACCCGCTCAAGCCCAGCGAGTACGTGCGGCGGCAGTTCCACGTCTCGTTCCAGGACGATCCGATCGCCGTGGCCTGCCGGAACATCACGGGCCTGTCGACGATCGTGTGGGGCAACGACTATCCGCACGCCGAGGGCACGTTCCGGCGCAGCCAGGAGCTGATCGCCCACCAGTTCGCCGGGGTCCCGGACGCGGAGCGCAGGCTGATCGTGGGCGGTTCGCTCGGCGAGCTGCTCGGCTTCCAGGCCCCGGTCGCGGTCTAGCGGTCAGCGTTCGTCGAGCGCGCGCAGTCCCGCGGCAGCGAGCAGCGGGACTGCGCGGCCGACGGTCTCGAAGCCCGCGCCGACCGTCAGGCCGCGCAGATGCCGGGCGTGGATGCCCTCGGCGATGACGGCGATCTTGAAGTAGCCGAGGCCGAGGTAGAAGCCCAGCGGGCCGAGGCCACGGCCGGAGCGGCGGGCGTAGTGCTCGGCCAGCTCGCGCACGCTCGGCAGCCGTTCGCTGGTGCAGGCCGCGGCGCCGCCGAGCACGGGGTCGAAGGCCGGGTCGCGGTAGACCAGGTGCAGGCCGAGGTCGGCGAGCGGGTCGCCCAGCGTGGCCATCTCCCAGTCGACCAGGGCCCTGATCTCGGCGGGCCGCTCGGGGTCGAGGATGGCGTTGTCGATCCGGAAGTCGCCGTGCACGATCGCGGACCCGCTCTCCGGTGGAATCGCGGCGGCGAGCCGGGCATGCAGCGCGTCCAGGTCGGGCAGCGGACGGGTGCTGACGCGGGTCCACTGGTCCTGCCAGCGACGCACCTGCCGCGTCAGATAACCGTCGGGGCGGCCGAAATCCGTGAGCCCGACGGCTTGGTAGGGGACCGCGTGCAGCCGGGCGAGGACGTCGATCAGCGCGAGGCCGCAGCCCCTGATCGCGCCCGCTGGCAGGGCGTGCAGATCGGAGTGTGTCCGGATCACCTGGCCCGGCACGTATTCGACCACGGAGAACGGCGTGCCGATCACCGAGACGTCCTCGCACAGGGCCACGGTGCGCGCCACCGGCACGTCCGTGTCCCGCAGCGCCCGCACGACGCGGAACTCCCGGCCCATGTCGTGCGCGCTCGGGGTCAGCCCGCCGAGCGGAGGACGCCGCACGACCCACGTGGAGACGCCGTCCGTGACGCGATACGTGAGGTTGGACCGGCCACCCTGCAAGAGAATCCCGCTCAGCGCGCCTGTCTCGAGGAACTTCGCCAGCGCCGCGAGGTCGAGCCCTTCCAACTCGCTCACGTGCCGGCCTCGCGCACGACACGTTTGGCGATGGCCCAACGGTGCGTCTCGGACGGTCCGTCATAGATGCGGAACGGGCGCACCTCGCGCAGGAAGCGGCCGAGCAGCACGTCACCTGACACGCCGAGCGCGCCGCACATCTGCAGTGCGCGATCGACCACCCGCCAGACGGCCTCAGCGGTGAACGTCTTGGCGATCGAGGTGGACTGCGCCGCCGAACGACCCTGGTCGAGTTCCCAGCACGCCTGCAGGATCAGCCCGCGCGCAGCGGCGATGTCGATCTCGTTGTCGGCGATCATCTGCTGCACCATGCCGAGTTCGGCCAGCCGGGACCCGAAGCCCTCGCGCGCCGCCACGTGGGCCACGGCGATGTCCCGGGCGCGGCGGGCGATGCCGAGCCAGCGCATGCAGTGCGTCATCCGGGCCGGTCCCAGTCGCACCTGAGCCGCCGCAAAGCCCTGGTCGACCTCGCCGAGCACCGCGTCCTCGGGAACGACGCAGCCTTCGAAGACGAGTTCGCAGTGTCCGCCGAACAGGCTCTCGTCGAGCGTGTCGATGTGCCGGATCAGCTTCATCCCGGGATTGTCCGCCTCGACCACGAAGAGTGTCGCGCCGTCGCGGTCCCCGGGCTCGCCGGACGTGCGGGCCATGCAGAGCGCGAACGCCGCGCCGTCCGCGCCCGTGATGAACCACTTGCGCCCGTCGATCACCCAACCGCCGTCGGGCCCGCGCCGTGCCTTGGTCCGCAGCGCCGCCGGATCCGACCCGGCACCCGGCGCGGGCTCGGTCATCGCGAAGCACGAACGGACCTCGCCCGCCGCCAGCGGACGCAGATATCTGTCCCGCTGCTCGAGGGTCCCGATCCGCTCCAGCAGGTGCATGTTGCCCTCGTCCGGCGCCGCGATGTTCAACGCCAGCGGGCCGAACAGCGAGTATCCGGCCTCTTCGAAGACCGCGGCCTGCCCGCGCATGTCGAGACCGCGCCCGACGTGCGGCGCGAACAGTCCGGCGTCCTTCGCGGCCGACTGCAGGTGCGTACGGATCTCCTCGCCCGCGCGTGCCAGGCTGCCGCCGTACTCCTCCTCGACCGGGATCACGACCTCGCGCACGAACGCGGCCGTACGCCGGGCGAGCTCGGCTGCCTCGGGTTCGGGGGTCAGGTCGATGGGCACGTGGACCTCGCCGTCGTGGTGGCGAATCCCGCGAACCACTCGGGGATCGCGCGGTAGAAGCTGGAGAGCACGGTGTACGGGCCCTGAGCGGCCAGCGCGGCGTAGGCGGCGATCCAGGTCCGCACCTCGTGCGCGGAATGGCCGCCCTGCTCGACGAACCAGTCGTTCGGCTGCTCGTCCACGGCCGCGAAGTCGCACGCCGCGAGCGAGCGCAGGACCAGGTCGTCCCACGCCGGATTGAGCGCGCGGAACGGACCGCGGCCGCGGGCGAACTCGCGTGCGGCCGCGACGGTCCGGCCCTCCCGCTCGGCGCGCTGCTCGCGGGACGGATCGCGGCCGTGCGTGAGCCGTTCGGCGACCTCGGGCGTCGCCTCGCCGAGCCGCGGCACCGGCGGATCGTGCGACAGGCCGCCGGATCCGAGGACCAGGACGCGGCGGTCCACGTCGCGCAGGGCCGCCCCGACCGCGTGGCCGAGCAGTCGCGCGCGGACGGCGGGTCCGAGCGGATAGGCGACGCAGTTCACGAACACCGGCACCACCGGGACGGCGTCGAACTCGGGGAACAGCAACGTCAGCGGCTGCACGAGCCCGTGGTCGACGCGCATGTCCTCGGAGACGGCGATGTCGATCCCGGCCCTGAGCACCGCCTCGGCGATCGCGTGCGCCGCGTCCCGGTCCACGTTCAGCGGGCCGGTCGGCAGGCCGTAGTCGCCGACCGACGCGGCCGCCGCGCCGACGCAGAACGCCGGCATCACGTCGTAGAGGAAGCCGTTGTAGTGGTCCGGCGCGAACGCCACCACCAGGTCGGGCGCGAAATCCTCGATGAAGGAGCGGGCCCCGGCGAGCGCCCGCTGCACGTCGGCGCGCACCGGCGGCGCGGGGTCGTGCAGGCCCACCAGGGGTGAGTGAGAGGTCGTACACAAAGCGACGGGCACCGGGCTCTTCCCCACTCTTGCGGTCGGCCGGACGCGTGACTACGCTGAAAGGTGTGCACTATTAGCACATTCCTGTGCACTATGGGCACTATAAGTGCTCGTTCACCGCGCCGTCAACGACAGGGGTGTGCGATGCGTCAGGCCTGTGATGTGCTGGTCCTCGGCTCCGGAGCGGCGGGTCTGACCGCCGCGCTGGCCGCGGCGTCGGAGGGGGCCGAGGTGGCCGTCTTCGAGAAGGCGGAGCTGCTCGGCGGCACGACCGCGGTGTCCGGCGGGACGATCTGGATCCCCGCCAACCAGCCGGCCCGCGCGGCCGGGATCGAGGACTCGCGCGAGCGGGGCCTCGCCTACCTCGCCGCGCTCTCGAACGGGATGATCCTGCCGGAACTCGCCGAGGCGCTGATCGACGGCGGCCCCGAGTTCGTCGACTTCCTGACCGCCAACACGGAGATCCGGCTCCAGCTCGTGCACGGCTACCCGGACTACCACCCCGAGCATCCCGGCGGCATGCCCGGCGGCGGCCGGTCCATCGAACCCGCGCTGATCTCGTTCGCCGGGCTCGAAGAGTGGAGCGACCGCATCTCCGGGGACGTGCGCCGCATGTTGATCGCGGAGACGCCGCTCGGTGGCGGGACCGGAGTGCTGCCGCCCGACGTGCTCGCCGAACGCGAGGCCGGGCAGCTCGAAGGCCTCGGTCGAGCCCTGATCGGCGGCCTGCTGCGCGCCTGTCTCGATCGCGGCGTACGGATCGCGACCCGGTCCCGGGGCGTCCGGCTGCTGGTCGAGCAGGGCGCCGTCGCAGGGGTCGAACTCGAGACCGACGACGGACGGCAGGAGGTGCGGGCGGGCGCGGTCATCCTCGCCACCGGCGGGTTCGAGTACGACGCCGAACTGGTCCGCGACTTCCTGCGCGGCCCGCTCACCAAGCCGGTTGGTGCGCCGTCGGACACCGGGGACGGGCTGCGGATGGCGATGCGGATCGGCGCGCAGTTGGGCAACATGCGCGAGGCCTGGTGGTCGCCGGTCGTCGGCTTCCCCGGCGTGCGCCGTGACGGCGGTCGCAATGCCCTGCTCTCGGCGCGGGAGCGTGCGCTGCCGGGTTGCATCATGGTCAACCGGTACGGCCGCCGGTTCTGCAACGAGGCGGCGAACTACAACGCGCTCGGCGGGGCCTTCCACCGGCTGGACGAGTCGAAGCTCGACTACCTGAATCTGCCTGCGTACATGATCTTCGACCAGTCCATGGTCGACCGGTTCGGCGCGTTCGGCGTGGCACCCGGCGGCGAGATGCCGGAGTGGGTGACGCGGGTGCGGACGATCGAGGAACTGGCCGAGGCGTTCGACCTCCCCGCCGCCGATCTGCGCGCGACCGTCGAGCGGTTCAACGCGAACGTGCGCGACGGCGCGGACCCCGACTTCGCGCGCGGAGACAGCGCCTACGACCGCTATCCGGGCAGTAGCCAGTCCGGTGAATACTCCGACTCGCCGCTGGCCACGCTGGGCCCGCTCGGCACGGCGCCCTTCTACGGGGTCGAGGTCGCGATCTCGGCGCTCGGCACCAAGGGCGGGCCGCGCACCGACCGGGACGGCCGCGTGCTGGACGTGGACGGCGCGGTGATCCGCGGGCTCTACGCGGCGGGCAATGTGATGGCGAGTCCGGCCGGGATGGTCTACGGCGGCGCCGGGGCCACGCTCGCCGTCGCCGGGGTCTGGGGCCTGTACGCCGGACGTGCCGCGGTCCACGATGGGAAGTCTTGACCCGCGCCCGTGTGAGAGCTAGCTTCTCGTAAGACGAGAGCATGGTTCTCATTCGACGGAGGGTGGGGCGGCGGCGCATGCGCAGGATTCCGGCCGAGCTGGCGGCCCGGTACGAGGCCGAGGGGTGGTGGGCGCGCGAGACGCTCGGCGAACTGCTCGCGCGCGGGCTCGCCGCCGCGCCTGAGGCCGGTTTCCGGGTCCACTCGGCCGTGCGGCCCTGGTCCGGCAGCTATGCCGAGGTCGAGCGGACGGCACGTCGGCTGGCGGCCGGGCTGCGCGAACGGGGCGTCGGGCCCGGCGATGTGATCGCGTTTCAGCTGCCGAACTGGATGGAGGCGGCGGCGGTCTTCTGGGCCTCCGCCTTCCTCGGGACGACGGTCGTGCCGATCGTGCACTTCTACGGCCGCAAGGAAGTGGAGTACATCCTCGGCTCCATCACCCCGCGCGTGTTCGTGACCGCCGAGCGGTTCGGGCGCCTCGAATACCGGCCGGAGCTGTGCGCGAACGTCCCGATCGTCGGCGTCGTGGGGCGCGACTTCGAGGAACTGCTGAGCGCGGAGCCGCTGGAAGGCGTCGTGCCCACGGATCCCGCCGGGCCCGCGGTGATCGCGTTCACCTCGGGCACGACGCGTGACCCCAAGGGCGTGGTGCACAGCCACCAGACGCTCGGCTTCGAGGCCGGCCAGCTTTCCGGCCTGTACGCGCCGGACCGGCCGCCGCAGCTGACGGCCGCGCCCGTCGGCCACTTCATCGGGATGCTGGACGCGTTCCTCATCTCCGTGCTGGAGAAGCGGGCGATCGACCTGATCGACGCCTGGGATCCCGCGACCGTGCTGGCCCTGATGGACAGTCACGGGCTCGGCATCGGCGGCGGCGCGCCCTACTACGTGACGAGCCTGCTCGACCATCCCGACTTCGCCCCCCGGCATTTGAACTCCCTGCGCTACGCGGGTCTCGGCGGCGCGACCGTGCCGACCGCGGTGACCGACCGGCTCGCGGCCCTCGGGATCACGGTGTTCCGCTCCTACGGCAGCACCGAGCACCCCTCGCTCACCGGCTGCCGGTACGACGACGCCGAGGCCAAGCGGCTCTACACCGACGGCCGGGTGATGCCGGGCGTGGAGATCCGGCTGGCCGAGGACGGGGAGATCCTCAGCCGCGGCCCCGATCTGTGCCTCGGCTACACCGACGACGCGCTGACCGAGCGGGTCTTCGACGCCGACGGCTGGTACCGCACCGGCGACCTCGGCGTGCTCGACGAGGACGGCTGCCTGACGATCACCGGACGCAAGGCGGACGTCATCATCCGCGGCGGCGAGAACATCAGTGCCCTGGAGGTCGAGGACGCGCTGCTCGGCATGCCCGCGGTCGTCGAGGCGGCGGTCGTGGCGGCGGTGGACGCCCGGTTCGGGGAGCACGCCGCGGCCTTCCTGCGGCTCGGCCCCGGCCAGCCCGCGCCGACGATCGACGAGATGCGCGCCCACCTGCTCGACGTCGGCCTGGCCCGGCAGAAGTGGCCGGAGGAGCTGCACATCGTCGAGGACTATCCGCGTACCGCGAGCGGCAAGATCCAGAAGTTCGTGCTCCGGCAGCGGCTCGCCGCCGCGCCGGTCGCGTGATCCCTTCGAGCTGGAGGCCCTGTGGACGTCGACTTGGGAATGCTGGTGGTACGGCTGGCCCTCGGGCCCATGCTCGTCATCCACGGCTACAACAAGGTGGCGGGCGCGGGCGGGCTAGGCGGCACCACACGCTGGTTCGAGGGCCTGGGCCTGCGACCGGCGTGGTTGCACGCGCGCATGGCGGCGGCCACTGAGCTCGGCGCCGGGCTGCTGGTTACGGCGGGCCTGCTCACCGGCCTCGGCGCGAGCGCGTTCGTCGGGCTGATGGCGGTCGCCGCGCTGACGGACCATCGGGGCAAGGGCTACTTCGTCTTCAAGGGCGGCTGCGAGTACACGGTGCTCATCGCGATGGTCGCTGTGGCGCTCGCGGCGGTCGGCCCCGGCGCCTGGTCGCTGGACCATGCACTAGGCCTGCGACTGTCCGGCGCGCTCTGGGCCGGACTCTCCCTCGTGATCGGCGTCGGGAGCGCCGCCGCGCTGCTGGCCGCCTCGTACCGTCCGCACCGCTCGTGATGAGCGCCATCGCGGCGCTCGCCGAGGACCGCGTCATCGGCGGCCCGCGCGGCGGCCTGCCGTGGCACATCCCCGAGGACTCGCGCCGATTCCGCGAGAAGACCGCCGGGCATCCGCTCATCCTGGGCCGGGTCACGTTCGAGGAGTTCGACGAGCCCCCGCCGCGCACCATCGTCGTCACCCGTGACCGCGGCTACCAGGCCCCGCCAGGCTGCGAAGTCGCGCACAGCATCGAGGAAGCGCTTGATCAGCGTGATGATGAGGAAGAAATCTTCATCGGCGGGGGAGCGGCCCTCTACACCGGCGCGCTCGCGTACTGCGAACGGCTCTATCTGACGATTATTCATGCGCGCTTCGAGGGTGCGGCCAGATTCCCCGACTACGCGGATTTCAGTCGGGTCCTGGAGCGGAGCGCGCACGGCGACGGCACCTATACGTACGACTTCGTCACCCTCGAAAGGCCCTGAGAAGCCCGCGGCGGGCCGAGCGAAAGCCCGCCGCGGACGTTGCGCGATCTCAGGGGCAGTCGGTGGCGAGCTTCTGGATGTCGGCCGAGATCGCCGACGCGTTGGCCGCGCTCGCCGTCTTGAGGTCCGCGATGAACTTGCCGAGATCGGTCTTGGCCTGAGCCGACGTCAGCTTGGGCAGGGCCTCGCTGAGCTGGGTGATGTACTTCGTCATGGTGGCGGCGGCCGCGGCCGTGGCCTCCGTCTGGACGGGGGCCAGGTTCGCCGCCGCGCCGGTCGCGATCGGTTTGATGACGGCGCAGTCCGCGGCCGGGAGGGCGACGCTCGCGGCGGACGTCGTCGCGGCGGCGCTGCCGGCCGCCGGGGACGAGCTGCTGCCCGTGGGCGACGAGCTTGAACTGCCGCATCCGGCCGTGAGCGAGCCGGCCAGCGCGAGCAGGGCGAGGGTGGGGAGCATGCGGTTTCGCAAGACGATCATCTCCGTTGATGAGGGTGCGAGAATCTAATTCTCTTATACCGCCAATCTAGTTATCGAATCTAGAGTAGCGCCCTCTACAACCTGGCCACGGATGAGGCACAGCCGCACCGGATCGAGGTCCCGGCTGGTCAGAACCCTGTGCAGCGGGGTACGCAGCAGCACCAGATCCGCGCGCGCACCCGGCAGCACGTGCCGCATCGCCGCGCCGGGCCGCCGGGCCGGGCCGAGGTATCCGGCGAGCGCCTGACGAGGGCTCAGCCGCTCGCCCCGGCCGAGTACCGCCCCGGTCCGCGTCCTGCGCGTCGCGGCGGCCGCGATGACCGCCCACGGGTTCAGCGGGCCGTACGGCGCGTCGCTGGAGAGTGCGACCGGAATACGCACCGAACGCAGCGACGCGCAGCGGTAGAGGTCCGCGTGGTCGGCGGTCGGGACCTCGCGCAGGTAGTCGTCCCCGCGGTCCGCGATGAAGCCCGGCTGCGTCACGACGCGTAGCCCGAGTCGGCGGATCGGCGCGATGAGTTCGGCCGGGACGAGCGCCGCGTGCTCCAACCGGTCTCCGCGCAGCGAGCCGGTCTGTTCGAGGACCGCGAGCAGCAGCACCAGGGATTCGCGGGTGACCGTGTGCACCGCGACGGGACGGCCGAGGCGATGCGCCGCGTCCACGGCATCGCAGAGTTCGTCGAACGTCGGCAGGTCCGAGTCGGCGAGCACCAGTTTCCACGGGCCCACGCCGGGTCCGTGCGCCGATCCGAGCGGTGCGCCGAGCAGTTGGACGCGCTGGGGGAGATCCCCGCTCGCCACCGCCGCGCCGATCGCCTCGACCGTGTCGGGAGCGAGGTTCGGCGTGGCGTCGGTGACCGCCGTGATGCCGTATCCGGCCAGCAGCCGCCCGAGGTCGCGCAGGGACGGCGGCCGCCGCACCGGAAGCCGCGAGCGCAGCCAGTCGTCGGATCGCCAGAGACGCCCGTCCGCCGCCGGGTCCATCCCGATGGCCTTGAGAGCGAGCGAGTTGAGCATCCACAGCGCGCCGCTGCGGTGCTGCACACGCACCGGAACGTCGGCCCGCAGCGCGTCCAGTCGAGCGGCGTCGAGCAGTCCGGCGACCGACTCGTGGTAGCGCATGCCGCGAATCCAGCCGTCCGCGTCGGGTGCGGCACTGCGCAGCGCCTCGGCCAGTTCGGCAGGCGTGCGGACACGTGGCGGCCCGCAGACCGTGGAGGCGAGGTCGGCGGCCGTGGCGTACAGGTGGATGTGATGATCCGTCAGGCCCGGAATCAGCGCCCCGCCCTCGGCGTCGATCACGTTGGTCTCATCGCCGACCGGCCGCAGCCCCGAGCCGATCTCCAACACGCGGCCGTGGCCCAACCGGACGTCGCGCCGGATCCCGTCGATCTCGGCGTCGCGGATCAGCAGGGAATTCATCATGGACTCGGGATTCCCAGCCGCTTGAGCACGGCGTCGGTATCGGCCCCCATCGCCGCCGCGCTGCCTGCCGGAGTGCGAGCGGACGGCGGTTCGAGCGAAATGCGGCCGTTCAGCGGCTCGGATTCGCCCGCCGCGTTCGCCGCGACCACCGCCGTCATCGAGACCTCCCACAGCATCCCGCGACCGTCCTCCGGCTCGGACATGGCCAGTGCGGCGGCGGTCAGTCCGGCCAGCGGGTCCGCGATCGCGTCGCCGCAGAAGACCGGCTGCCCGGCGTCGTCCCAGGCGACCAGCCCGGCCGCGGCGGCCACGTCGTCGCCGAAGCCGACCCGCTGCGAATCGCGCCCCGCAGCCGTGATCGACACCCACGCGCAGCCGCGTTCGACCTCGGCCGCGGCATCCAGACCGAAGCGAGCCAGAGCCCTGGGACGCGAGGACTCGATCACGATGTCGGCCCGCCGCACCAGCGCGCCGAGCGCCGCGCGACCGGCCGGATCGGCGGGATCGAGCACGATGGAGCGGTGGCCGTGGTGCAGCAGGTCGTAGAAGGCCCGATTGCCGAATCGCGCCCCGTCCGGCCGGTCCGGCGTCTCGACCTTGACGACCTCGGCACCGGCCAGCCCGAGCAGATTCGCGCACAGCGGACCGGCCCACAGCGCGCTGAAATCCACGACCAGCAGCCCGCGAACCGAGCGCGGGCGGCCGGGACGTGCCACGTGTCCGTCGAGTCGAGGCCGCACGCTCGCCCCCGCCAGACCGAGCATCTCCGCACGCTGATCCAGTTCGGCGCCCGGATGCGCGGCGAGCCACGCGGCGAGGCGGTCGGGGAGCTCGGCGTCGAGCTCGTGACCGATCAACGCACTCCACAGGGCCGGATCGTCCGGGCGGGCCACCGAGACCGCCGCCCAGCCGTCCGCGGTCCGGTACAGCCGACAGCTCCCGCCGACCGACGTGCGGCCCTGGCGCGTCCGGCCGGTCAACGCGGCCCGCTCGGCGAGCAGGCGCGGGCCGTCGATCCGCACCACGTCGCCGCTCGCCGTCGCGACGTGCTCGGCCATCGACGCGGCCCACGACGCGGCGGTCCCGGGCGGCAGCAGCGGCGGACCGGTACGGTGTCCGGTCAGGAGCGGCACTCCGCTGCGTGCCCAGTCGCTGCCCATGGCGAGATGGTAGGTGAGAAGATGCTCACGATCCGCGATCTGGCTGCCGGGGCGGCGGATACCGAACTGCTGGCCGAGGACGCGTCGGTCACCGATCCGCTGCTGCTCGTCGATCTCGACGACGACCGGGCCACCAAGGCCGAACTGCGCCACGCCGCCGAACGCGCGCGCGACTGTGATCGAATCCTGATCGGACTGGCGGCCGGCACCGTCCCACCCTTCGCCGAAGCGCTCGACCTGACGCTGACCCCCGCCGCAACCGACACCGACGTACGCCGCTGCGCCGTGCCGGTCCCGGACCCCGAATCCGTCGGCAACACCCTGCGCGCCAGGGTCGAGGACATGCCGCAGCCCGCCCTCGTGCTGGCGGGCATTCTGCGCATCGGTGAGTCCCTCTCCGTCAGCCACGCCCTCGACCTCGAATCCCTCGCCTACTCCACGCTGCTCTCCGGACCCTGCTTCGCCCGCTGGCTCGCGGCCCGGGGCGAGCGCCGTGAACCGCCGCCGCAGGACACTGACGCGGTGCTCGTCCGGCGCGCCGGGGACACGCTGCGGCTGACCCTGAACCGCCCCGAGCGACGCAACGCGCACAGCCGCGAACTGCGGGACGCGCTGGTCGCCGGGCTGCGTGTCGCTCAGCTCGACGACACGATCGCCGAGGTGCTGCTCGACGGCCGCGGACCGTCCTTCTGCTCGGGCGGCGACCTCGACGAGTTCGGCACCGCCCCGGATCCGGTGGCCGCCCACCTGATCCGCACGACCACCGGTGCCGCACGCTCCATGCACGCCGTGCGCGACCGGCTCACCGCCCGCCTGCACGGCCACTGCGTCGGCGCGGGGATCGAACTGCCCGCGTTCGCCGGCCGCGTCGTCGCCGACCCCGGCACCGACTTCCAGCTGCCGGAGCTCGACATGGGGCTGATTCCGGGCGCCGGCGGCACGGTGAGCATCCCGCGCCGCGTCGGGCGCTGGCGAACGCTCCACCTGGTGCTCACCGGCGCCCGGATCACGGCTTCGACCGCGCTGGACTGGGGCCTTGTGGACCGCGTGGAACCGGTCGGTCAGTCCCGGCTGATCTCCTGATACGCCTTCGCCCACTGCCAACCGGCGTACGCGTGCAGCCCCTCGCCCATCTTCCGGTCCATCTTCCCGTTCAGCGCCCTGAAGTAGCTGCCCTCCAGCAGCGCCGCGAGCCGGAAGTGGGCCAGCACCTGGAACCACGGGAAGGTGGTTCCCACGTCGCGCCCGGTCAGCTCGCCGTATCGGGTGACGAGTTCGGCGCGGGTCGGGATCCCCTCCCACGGCTTGATGTACGGATCGCTGCCCGGCGGGTCGCCCGGCTCGCGCCAGGCGGTCAGGATCCAGGCGAGGTCCACGAGCGGATCGCCGAGCGCCGCCATCTCCCAGTCCACGATCGCGGCCAGCCTGGGGGAATCGCGGGCGAACATGACGTTCGCGAACTGCAGGTCGCCGTGCACGATGCCGACCCGGAACTCCTGGGGGCAGTTCGCTTCGAGCCAGTCGTGGATGGCATCGACGTGCGGCGACTCGGACTCCACGTACTCGGCGTTGTCCCGGTAGCCGTGCAGCATCCTCGTGTAGCGGGCGATCTGCCGGGTGAGCCAGTCCTCCGTCTTGCTGAGGTTGCCGATCCCCGCCGCGTGCGGATCGACGGAGGCGAGGTGCGCCGCGCCCTCGATGAGCTCCAGTGCCATGGTCCGGCGCCATTCGGGATCGCTGCCGTACTTCCCGGGCAGCTGCCCGCGCGGCGTGAACCCGGTGACCTTCTCCATGACGCTGAACGGGACTCCGATCACCGCGTCGTCGGTGCTCGTCGCGTACAGCCGCGGATGCCGGACGTCGGTGTCGCGCAGCGCGCCGAGCACGCGGGCCTCACGCAGGAACGTAGACGCCGCGTCCTCGCGCACGTGCTTGCCGGGCCTGCGCAGCACGAGCTCGGTGCCGTCCGCGCGCGTCAGCGTGAACAGCAGGTTCTGCGCGCCGCCCGGCAACGGCTCCAGCGACACGACGGCGCCGTCGCCCGGCATCTCCGCCAGCCCGGACCACGCGTTGAGCCGGTCGAGATCGACGAGCGGTTCAGTGTTCGTACTCACTGCGCTCCCTCCAGGAACCACGCGTACTTCTCCCGCGCGGCGGCCAGCCGGGTCGGGATGTGCTCCGAGCCGAACAGCGGGTCTTCCGCGGGTACGGCGTCCTTGAGCAGCAGCCGCGCCACGACGTCCTTGTGCGCCTCGGTCGGACCGTCCGCGACGCCGAGCACCGGCCCGGAGTGCCACATGCGCACGAGCGGCAGTTCGTTGGACACGCCGAGTGCGCCGTGCAGGTGCATGGCCCGGTAGACCACGTCCACCAGCAGGCCCGGAGTCGCCGCCTTCACCGCCGAGATGTGCAGCCGGGCGAGCCGCGCGTGCTCCCGCTCCCCGGTGCGCGCCGAGCGGTCCACCTGCCAGGCCGCGTGCAGCACCTGGAGCCGGAACTGTTCGAGCTGGATCCACGTGTCGGCGATCGCCTCGCGCACGGCCTGCTGGTCGCTCAGCGGGCCGCCCCGGGTACGTCGGCTGACCGTGCGCTCGGTCATCATCTCCATCGCGCGCTTGGCCATGCCCACCGAGCGCATCGCGTGGTGCAGCCGTCCGCCGCCGAGCCGGGTCTGCGCGATCAGGAAGCCGGTGCCCGGCTCGCCGAGCAGGTTCTCCAGCGGCACCCGGCAGTTCGTGAAGCGCAGGTAGCCGTGCGCCCCGACGCCGAAGGCCTCGTTACCGGTGCCGCTGCCCCGGATCATCTCCATGCCGGGCGTGCCGCGCGGGATCAGCAGCATGGAAGAACCCTTGTGCACCGACACGTCCGGATCGGTGATGACCATCGCGATGACGAACGCGGCCAGCGGGTAGTTCGAGGCGAACCACTTCTCGCCGTCGATCACCCACTCGTCCCCGTCGCGCACCGCCCGGCAGGTGAAGCCGCCCGGGTCCGCGCCGCCGGTCGGTTCGGTCATCGCGAAGGTCGAGACGATCCGGCCGTCGAGCAGCGGTTCGAGGAACTCCTTCTTCTGCTCGTCGGTCGCGTAATGCGCCAGGATCTCCGCGTTGCCCGAGTCGGGGGCCTGCGTGCCGAACACCATCGGCGCCCACGAGCAGCGGCCGAGGATCTCGTTGAGCAGGCCGAGCTGCACCTGCCCCATGCCCATCCCGCCGAGCGAGGGCGGCAGGTGCGCGGCCCACAGACCGCGCGCCTTCACCTGTTCCTGCAACGGACGCACGACCTCCCGGTAGACCGCGCTGTCCCGGTCGTAGGGCGCGTCGTGCGCGGGGAAGAGCAGGTCGATCGGCTCGATCTCCGTGCGGACGAACGCGTTCACCCAGTCCAGCTTCTCCTGGAACTCGGGGTCAGTGCTGAAATCCCACATGGGTCATGGAGTCCTTTCCGAGTGGTAGACCTTGCCGCCCTTCATCACGAAGCCGACCTGCGCCAGCACCGAGATGTCGTCGAGCGGGTTGCCCGGAACCGCGACGAGGTCGGCGAGCAGGCCCTCGGCGATGTGCCCGCGGTCCTCGACGCCGAGCAGTTCGGCCGCGTTCACGGTGGCGGCCTGGAGCACCTGGAGCGGCGTCATCCCGCGCTCCACGAGGGCGATCAGCTCCTGCGCGTTGCGGCCGTGCGGGATCGCCGGCGCGTCCGTGCCCGCCGCGATCTTCACGCCCGCGGCCAGCGCCCGGCCGACCACGGTGCGGGCCTTCGGGAACATCTCCGCCGCCTTGGCCTGCAGTTCCGGCGCGGCGCGGGAGATGTCCATGCCGTCGATCAGGTACGTCGTCGGGACCAGGAACGTGCCGCGCTCGGCCATCAGTTTGATCGTCTCGTCGTCGAGCAGGAATCCGTGCTCGATGCAGTCGATCCCGGCCTCGACCGCGTGCCGGACCGCCTCCGCGCCGTGCGTGTGCGCCGCGACCTTCAGGCCTCTGCGATGCGCCTCGTCCACGATGGCGCGCAGCTCCTCGTCGGAGTAGTGCTGCGCGCCCGCGGTCCCGGTGTGCGACATGACCCCGCCCGAGGCGCACACCTTGATCAGCCGCGCGCCGTGCTTGATCTGGTAGCGGACGGCCTTGCGCACCTCGTCCACGCCGTTCGCTATCCCCTCCTCCAGCGAGAGCTGCATGACCCCGGGTGCGAACGCGGCGAACATCGTCGGGTCCAGGTGCCCGCCGGTCGGGGTGATCGCGTGCCCCGCCGGGACCACCCGCGGGCCGTCGATCCACCCGGCGTCGATGGCCTTCGACAGCGCCACGTCCAGCAGGTAGCCGCCAGTCTTCACGAACAGCCCGAGGTTGCGGACGGTGGTGAACCCGGCCCGCAGCGTTCGGCGGGCGTTGCCGACGGCGCGCAGCATCCGCAGCGGCGGGTCGTCCTGGACGGGGGAGAGCGTCGCGGTCTCGCCCTTCCCGCCCATCAGGAGGTTGACCTCCATGTCCATCAGGCCGGGCAGCAGCGTGACGTCGCCGAGGTCGAGCACCTCGCCCGGCGCCTCGCGCGGCGCCGTCGCGATCCGGTCCCCGTCCACGAAGACGAGCCCGTTCTCGCGCAGCTCCCCGGTCCGGACGTCGAGCACACGCGCGGCTTTGAGCGTGAGCACGATCAGACCCCTGGTTCGACGACGAGGTCGAGGTACGCGGCGCCGCTGTCCGGCACCCGCGCCTGCTTCCACACCTCGACCGGGAAGGAGACCATCACCAGCGAGAACATCAGCAGCAGCAGGTTGCGCTCGGGCTCCGGCAGGTCGTCGAGGTCGAACCCGTCCAGGTGCGCGGTGGCCGGCTCCAGCAGCGGGAACGCGGCGTCGTAGAACGCCTGCATCTGCTCCATCGAACTGGCCAGCCGCTTGGCGTAGCGTTCCGGCTCGGTGGCCAGGATCCACTCGCCGTACGGGGCGAGGGCGGCGAATTCACTCGGCAGCAACGGTGTGCTCCTTGACGTAGTCCCCGACCACCTTGTGCAGGTGGCGCAGGAGGATTTCCTGGTCGTTCAGCGGGAAGTCGGTGATCACCCGGCCCTTGAGCATCGTCTGGGTGGCCTCGAGCGTGTTGGCGTCCTGGAGCGCGTACTCCTTGAACGTGACCGCCGCGAGCTCCTGGGCCAGCCGGGCGCGCGCGGTCTTCGCGGGCACGAAGTAGAGGTTCGCCTCGAACAGGTGCCGGTCCACGGCCGTCGGCCAGTAGTGGTAGGTCAGGTACCAGCCCGGCGCCCAGAGCAGCAGGGTGAAGTTGGGGAAGAACTCGAAGGAGTCGGTGCCCCACGCGCGGTGCCTGGCCGGGTTCACGCCGGACGGCAGCGGGTCGAGGCCGTCGATCTCGGGACGGTCCCAGGGCCCGAACAGGCCGCTGCGCAGCACCCGCTCGATCGGCTTGACCATCGACGGGTCCTTCGGCGGGGCCATGCCGCCCCAGGACGAGATCATCGAGTGCGGGCTGTGCAGCTCGTAGTGCAGCGCCTCGAAGCCGTGGCCGAGCAGCTTCTCGGCCTCCTCCTTCGTGGCCTGCTTCTGGTGCAGCACCGGCGCGTGGTAGAACTCGGCGAACGCGTCGATGAACAGCTTCCAGTTGCTGCCGACCTCGGCCTTGTAGGTGAAGACCTCGGTCATCTCGTGGAACGGGTAGCCCTCGAGCCCCTTGGCCAGGTCGCCGAGATACTGGGTCAGCGGGGCCGCGTCCGGGTCCAGGTTGACGAAGACGAACCCCTCCCAGACCTCGCAGCGCACGGCCTTGAGCCCGTAGTCGCCCTTGTCCAGGTCGAAGAACTCCTCCTCCTGCTGAACGAAGGTCAGCTCACCGGCCAGGCTGTAGCGCCACGCGTGGTACTTGCAGGTGAACTGGCGGCAGCTGCCCGAGACCTCCTCGCCCGGATAGTCGTTCCACACCAGCTTGTTGCCGCGGTGCCGGCACACGTTGTGGAACGCCCGGATCTGCTGGTCCCGGCCGCGCACGATGATCAGCGAGGTGTCGGCGACCGCCAGTTCCTTCGTGAAGTAGCTGCCGACCCGCGGCACCCGCTCGACCCGGCCGACGTTGAGCCAGGTCCGCTTGAACACGGCCTCCCGCTCTGCCTCGTAGTAGGCGGGATCGACGGAGTCCTCGTAGTTCACCGGTCCCGTGCCCAGCTCGGGATACTGCTCCGTCCAACTGCCCGGAGCGGGCTTGCTGAAGTGCGCCAAGTGGATCAACCTCCTCGGTTGCCGTTGTCGAAGTCCCCGTCCGGCAGGCCGGGGTCGAGTTCCACCTCGAAGGTGTTGAACGCCATGGCGAGCAGTCCGTAGGCGCCCACCGTGAAGACCAGGTCCAGCAGTTGGTGGTCGTCGAGTTCGTAGGTGAGCTCGGCATAGGTCTGGTCGGACAGCCGCGAGTCCGTGTCGAGTTCGTCCACCGCCCGCAGCAGCGCCGTGGTCGGTTCGCCGCGCAGTTCGTCGATCTCCGCGTCGGTCATCCCGGACTGCTTGGCGCTGTGCACGTGCTGCGCCCACTCGTAGCGGCAGCGCCGTCGCCAGGCCACGCGCAGCACGGCGATCTCGCGCACCCGCTCCGGCAGCGAGGACTTGAACAGCAGGTGCCGCTCGAAGCCGAGGAATCCCCTGGCCAGCGCCGGATGCCGGGCCAGCAGGCCGAGCGCGTTCGACGGCGGGAACTTGCCCGGATAACCGGGGGCCAGGGCCGAGAGTGCCTTGACGATGCCCTCGTCCCAGTCGTCGTAGGGCACCGGCGTGATCCGCCGCACGCCGGTTCCGCGGTCCACGTCGGTCACGTGTTGCGTCCCCCGTTCACGCCGAGGATCTGCCCGGTTATGTAGCCGGCGTCCTCGGAGGCGAGGAACGAGCAGGCGGCCGCGATGTCCTCCGGCCGCCCGACCCGGCGGACCGGGGTGCGCGCGATGTGCTCCTCGACGGTGCCGCCGAGCAGTTCGCGGGACTCGGCCCGGCGCAGCATCGGGGTGTCGATGAAGCCGGGCGGCACCGCGTTGACCGTGATCCCGGCCGGTCCCAGCTCCAGGGCGAGCGACTTCGTCAGACCGTTGACGGCCGACTTGGCCGCGACGTAGTGCGTCATGAACGGCTGGCCGGAGTGCGCGCTGGACGAGGAGATGTTCACGATCCGGCCCCAGCCCGCCTCGACCATGTCCGGCAGCACGGCCTGGATGCAGTGGAACGTCCCGTTCAGGTTGACGTCGATCACCCGCTGCCAGGTCTCGAACCTGAGGTCGGCGAACCGCTTGAAGCCGTCCACTCCGGCCGCGTTCACCAGGATCGTGATCGGCCCGAAGCGCTCCCGGACCGCCGCGAGCGCCGCGTCCACCTGGGCCCGGTCGGTGACGTCGGCGGCCTGGCAGTAGCGCTCCTCGGTCGGCTTGAGGTCGAGCACGGCGACGTCGTGGCCGTCGGCGCCGAGCCGCTCGGCGATGGCGCGGCCGATGCCGGAGCCGCCGCCGGTGACCACCGCGGTCCTCACCGCGGCCCCTTGGTCTCGATCATGAAAATCTCCCTTCCGATTACGGAGAATGGTATTCTCATTCGGCCGTCCCGGGAAGCCCCCCGCGGCCGGACGATCAACCCGGAAGATCACGTTCTCGAATCTGAGCAGTTGCCTTGCGCTCAAAGAGAATGTAGTTTCCACCTCACCCGAGCAAGGAGGCTTTGGATGCGGTTTCAGGACAAGGTGGCGATCGTCACCGGCGCCGGGCAGGGGATCGGCGAGGGCTACGCCCGGGCGCTGGCCGCCGAGGGCGCGCGCGTGGTGGTGGCCGAGATCAACGAGGAGCAGGGGGAGCGGGTCGCCAAGGAGCTCGGCGCCCTGTTCGTCAAGGTGGACGTGGCCGACCCCGCCTCGGCCGAGGCGATGGCCGCCGCCGCGGTGGCCGAGTACGGCCGGATCGACTACCTCGTCAACAACGCCGCGATCTTCCACAGCATGCGGCGGGACAAGCTGACCACCGTCGACCTCGACTACCTGCACCGGTTCCTCGAGGTGAACCTGATGGGCGCGCTCTACTGCACCCGGGCCGTGATCGCGCACATGCCCGCGGGCGGCGCGATCGTGAACCAGTCCTCGACCGCCGCGTGGATGGCCTCCGGCTACTACGGCCTGGCCAAAGCCGGGATCAACCACCTGACCGCCTCGCTGGCCAACGAGCTCGGCGACCGGGGCATCCGGGTCAACGGCATCGCGCCCGGGCCGACCGACACCGAGGCGACGCACAGCATCGTGCCGGCCGAGTTCCGCGAGGCGATGCTGCGCGGCCTGGCGCTCAAGCGGATGGGCACCACCGCCGACATGGCCTCCGTCGTGCTCTTCCTGCTCTCCGCGGACGCGGGCTGGCTGACCGGACAGGTCGTCAGCGTGGACGGCGGACAGCTGGTGCGGCTATGAGCACCCGGCGGCTGCTCATCGACGGGAAGCTGGTCGAGGCGGAGCGGAGTTTCGCCTCCCTCAACCCGGCGACCGGCGAGCTGCTCGACCTGGCCCCGGACGCGAGCGTCGCCCAGGCCGAGGCCGCGATCGCCGCCGCCCGCCGCGCCTTCGACACCACGACGTGGTCCACCGACACCGCGCTGCGCATCCGCTGCCTCGAACAGCTCGACAGGGCCCTGACCGAGCACCGGGAGGAGCTGCGCGAGCTGACCATCGCCGAGGTCGGCGCGCCCCGGATGCTCACCCACGGGCCGCAGCTCGACGAACCGGCCAAGTTCCCCGGCTACTACGCCGAGGTGCTGCGGACGTACCCGATGACCGAGGACCTCGGCGAGAAGGAGATCCGCGGCCAGAAGCACCGGCGCTGGGTGGAGAAGGAGGCCGCGGGCGTCGTCGCCGCGATCATCCCGTACAACTACCCGAACCAGATCGGCCTGGCCAAGATCGTCCCGGCGCTCGCGGCGGGCTGCACGGTCGTGCTCAAGGGCGCCCCGGACACGCCGCTGACCACCCTCGCGCTCGGCGAGCTGATCGCCGAGCACACCGACTTCCCGGCCGGCGTCATCAATGTGCTGACCTCCTCGACGGCCGAGGTCGGCGAGGTGCTGACGACCCATCGGGACGTGGACATGATCTCCTTCACCGGCTCCACGGCCGTGGGCCGGGCGATCATGCACGCGGCCAGCGACACGGTCAAACGGGTCTTCCTGGAGCTCGGCGGCAAGTCGGCGATGATCGTGCTCGACGACGCCGACTTCAAGGCCGCCGCGATGTTCGCCGCCTTCACCATCTGCTCGCACTCCGGGCAGGGCTGCGCGCTCACCTCGCGGCTGCTCGTGCCGCGCGCGCGGCACGACGAGATCGTCGCGATGGTCGCCGCGGGCCTGGAGCGCGTGACCTACGGCGATCCGACCGACATCAAGACCTTCATGGGCCCGCTGATCAGCGAGAAGCAGCGGGACAAGGTGGACGGCATGGTCCAGCGCGCCGTGGCCGCCGGCGCGACGCTGGTGACCGGCGGCAAGCGCGTCGATCCGGGGTTCTTCTACACCCCGACCCTGCTCGCGAACGTCGATCCGGCCGCCGAGATCGCGCAGGACGAGGTCTTCGGGCCCGTACTCGCCGTGATCCCCTTCGACGATGACGACGACGCGGTGCGCATCGCCAACGACTCGATCTTCGGCCTGTCCGGCGCCGTGCACAGCCGGGACGAGGCGCGGGCCATCGCCGTCGCCCGCCGGATCCGCAGCGGCACCTTCAGCATCAACGGCGGCAACTACTTCTCCCAGGACGTGCCCTTCGGCGGCTACAAGCAGTCGGGCATCGGGCGGGAGAGCGGCGTCGCCGGATTCGAGGAGTTCCTGCAGCTCAAGGCGTTCGGCGCGGTGGTGCCGTCGTGAGGCCGCTGGACGGCGTGCGCGTTCTCGAGGTCGCGATGTACGGCTTCGTCCCCTCGGGCGGCGCCGTGCTCGCCGAGTGGGGCGCGGACGTGATCAAGGTGGAGCACGCGGTCAAGGGCGACCCGCAGCGCGGCCTGCGGCAGACCGGCACGTTCAAGGTGGAGGGCGACCCGAACCCGAACGTCGAGCACGCCAACCGGGGCAAGCGCAGCATCGGCCTCGACCTGGCGAACGAGGCGTCCCGGGAGGTGCTCGACGAGCTGATCCGGCGCGCCGACGTGTTCCTGACCAGCTTCCTGCCCGCGCAACGGCGCAAGCTCGGCATCGACGTGGACGACGTGCGCAAGATCAACCCGCGCATCGTCTACGCCCGCGGCAGCGCGCTCGGCCCGCGCGGCGAGGAGGCGGAGAAGGGCGGGTACGACGCGACCGCGTTCTGGGCCCGGGGCACCGTCGCCGCGAGCATCACCCCGGCCGGTTCCGCGGGGATCATCTCGCCGCCCGCGCCCGCCTTCGGGGACACCATCTCCGGCACGAATCTCGCCGGGGGCATCGCGGCCGCGCTCTTCCGCCGCGAGCGCAGCGGCGAGACCTCGATCGTCGACGTCTCCCTGCTCGGCAGCGGCCTGTGGGCGATGGGCCACGCGATCGCGCTGTCCCTGCACCTCGGCAAGCCGTTCGAGGCGCCCGCGCTCGGCTCGCACGGCTCGATCGCGAACCCGCTGTCCGGGCTCTACCGCACCGCCGACGGCTGCCACCTGAACCTGACGATGCTTCAGCCCGCGCGGTTCTGGGCCGAGGTCTGCCGGCACGTGGACCGGCCCGAGCTCGCGGACGATCCGCGCTTCGCGTCCGCCGCGCTGATCGCCGAGAACACCCCGGCCGCCGTCGAGCTGCTGCAGGAGGCGATCGCGGAACGCACGCTCGCCGAGTGGACCGAGCGCTTCGCCACACTGTCCGGACCCTGGGCCCCGGTGCAGACCACGCTCCAGGCCGGCGCCGACCCGCAGGCCCGCGCGAACGGCTACGTGATCCGCGCCGGGCAGCTCGACCTCGTCGCCGGTCCCGTGCAGTTCGACGTCGAGACCGCCGAGACCGGGCCCGCCCCCGCGTTCGCCGAGCAGACCGACGAGATCCTCGGCGAGCTCGACCTGGACTGGGACCGGATCATCGCCCTCAAGGCCGCCGGGGCCGTCACATGAGCAGGAACAGGAGAGCACGGTGAAGGTACGGGTCGATCTGGAGCGCTGCCAGGGGCACACGCTGTGCGCGATGCGGGCTCCACGCAGCTTCGAGCTCGACGACATCGACGGCCACTCCGTCGTCGTCAGCGAAGAGGTTCCCGCGGACCAGGAAAACGAGGTCCGCGAGGCGGCCAGCTCGTGTCCCGAGCAGGCCATCTCCATCTTTTGAGCGAGGCAGGGGAGCGCAGCACCGTGGACGACGACCGCAAGAAGTGCCCGGTCCACTTCGACCGGCACGCACCCGAGTACCGGCACCACTTCGAGGCGACCACCGAGGAACTGCAGACCACGTGCCCGGTCGCCTGGTCGGACACCTACGGCGGGCACTGGGTCGCCAGCACCAACGGCGCGGTGTTCGACCTCGCCCGCTCCGCCGAGTACCTCTCCAACGACCACGACGTGCAGGGCGAGCGGCGCGGCTACCAGGGCATCTCCATCCCGGCGCCGCCGCGGGCGAAGAGCTCGCGCGGCGGCTTCCTGGAGATGGACCCGCCGGAGCAGCGGCACTACCGGCAGGCGCTCAATCCTTATCTCTCGCCCGCCGCCGTGGCCCGCTGGGTGCCGCTGATCGACGAGGTGGTGCGCGCCGCCCTCGACGAGCGGATCGAGACCGGCCGGATCGACTTCGTGGACGAACTCGCCAACATCGTCCCCGCCGTGCTCACCATGGCGATGATGGGCATTCCGCTCAAGGACTGGACCGTCTACAACGAGCCCGCACACGCCTCCGTCTACACGCCGCCGAACTCGCCGGACCAGGCCCGGATCACCGAGATGCAGCGCGAGATGGGCAAGGGCCTGATGACCGCGATCATGACGATCCGCGCCGTCCCGCGCCCCGGCCTGATCGACGCGCTGGTCCGGGCCGAGATCAACGGCGCCGCCCCGCCCGACCACGAGCTGCTCGGCGTGCTGGCCCTGCTGATCGGCGGCGGCTTCGACACCACGACGGCGCTCACGGCCCACGCGCTCGAATGGCTGTCCCAGAACCCTGAGCAGCGCGCGCGGCTCAGCCGGGAGCGGGCCACGCTGCTGGACTCGGCGACCGAGGAGTTCCTGCGCTTCTACGCCCCGGCCCCGGGCGACGGGCGCACCATCACCGCCGACTGCGAGATCGCCGGGACGCAGTTCAAGGAGGGCGAGCGGCTCTGGCTGTCCTGGGCGATGGCCAACCGCGACCCCGCCGTCTTCCCGGAGCCGCACACCGTGGACCTGGCCCGCGCCGGGAACCGGCACACCAGCTTCGGCCTCGGCATCCACCGCTGCATCGGCTCGAACGTGGCGCGCACGGTGTTCAAGCGGATGATCACACAGGTGCTGGACCGGATGGCCGACTTCCGCTGCGAGGCCGAGGGCACCGAGCACTACGAGACCATCGGCGTCATCCAGGGCATGCGGCACCTGCCCGCCACCTTCACCCCGGGCCCGCGGCTCGGCCCCGGCCTCGACGAGACCATCGAGGCGCTGCAACGGATGTGCGACGAGCAGCGGCTCGCCGAACCGGTCACCGCCCGCGGCGCGAAGGCGAAGTCCGGTGACTGACGCGCCGCCCGGGCGTCCGCTGCCCGCCGTCACCGCGCAGGACGAGTTCTACTGGACCTCCGGCGCGGACGGCGTGCTGCGCTTCCAGCAGTGCGAGTCCTGCGCCGCCCTGATCCACCCGCCGCAGCCGGTCTGCCGCTACTGCCGTGGTCGGCAGTTGGACGTCACGGCCGTCTCCGGCTACGCGACGCTGATCGGCTTCACGGTCAGCCACCGGTTCACCGTCCCCGGCCTGCCCGCGCCCTACATCGTGGCGCAGGTCGCGATCGAGGAGGACCCGCGCGTCCGCCTCACGACGAACGCAGTGGACTGCGACCCGGACGAGCTCGAACTCGGCATGCGCATGCAGGTCGTCTTCGAGCACGTAGAGGACGTCTGGCTGCCGCATTTCCGCCCCGTGCCCGGCCCCCTGGCAGCGCTGCCGTCGGACGATCCGCTGCCGCACGTCCGTCCCATGCCCTCGACCGAGAAGTTCGAGGACAAGGTCGCGATCACCGGCATCGGCGTCTCCCGGATCGGCCGCCGCCTGATGGTCCCGCCGCTCTCGCTGACCATCGACGCCTGCGAACAGGCCGTCGCGGACGCGGGCCTGACCTTCGACGACATCGACGGCCTGTCCACCTATCCGGGCGCCGGGGCGTTCGGCGGCTTCGGCGAGGGCGGGATCACCGCGCTGGAATCAGCCCTCGGACTGCGGCCGACGTGGCACAACGGCGGCATGGAGACCTTCGGCCCCGGCGGCTCGCTGATCGCGGCGATGCTCGCGGTCGCGGGCGGCCTGGCCCGGCACGTGCTCTGCTTCCGCACCGTGTGGGAGGCCACCTTCACCGAGTCGACCCGGCGCGGCGAGATGACCGAGCGGCCGGGACCCGGGCCTTCGCGCGCCGCCGGGCCCTCCGCGTGGCGCACGCCGTTCGGCTCGATCTCCGCCGCGCACACCCTCGCCCAGAACGCCCAGCGGCACTTCCACCGCTACGGCACCACCCGCGAGACGCTCGGCTGGATCGCCCTGAACCAGCGGGCGAACGCGGCGCTCAACCCGACCGCGATCTACCGGGAGCCGCTGACCATGGACGACTACCTCGGAGCCCGGGCCGTCACCACACCCTTCGGGCTCTACGACTGCGACGTGCCCTGCGACGGGTCCACGGCCGTGATCGTCTCGGCCGTGGAGACCGCGCCGGACCTGGCCAAGCCGCCGGTGCTCGTCGAGGCCGTCGGCACGCAGATCACCGAGCGGATCGAGTGGGATCAGAGCACGTTGACGCACGAGCCGCAGGTGCTCGGACCGGCCGCACACCTGTGGTCGCGCACGGACCTGCGCCCCGACGACGTGGACGTGGCGCAGCTCTACGACGGCTTTACCTTCAACTGCCTGTCCTGGATCGAGGCGCTCGGCTTCTGCGGGATCGGCGAGGCGAAGGACTTCCTCGACGGCGGCAAGAACATCGCCAGGGACGGCGTGCTCCCGCTGAACACGCACGGCGGCCAGCTCTCGCACGGCCGCACGCATGGCATGGGCCTGATTCACGAGGCGATCGTGCAGCTGCGCGGCGAGGGCGGCGCGCGTCAGGTTACTGATGCGCGCGTAGCCGTGGTCAGCAGCGGCGGGCTCACTCCCGGCGGCGCGATCCTGCTCCGGAGCGCGTCATGACGGCCGTGGCCCCCGACGCCGAGCGGATGTTCCCCGGCGGACTGGACATCGAGGTCTCCCGCGTCGTCGTCGAGGCGGACGGCATCCCGATGTCGGCACTGGTCAGCTCGGTACGTCGGCCCCGTGCCGTGATCCTCGCGCTGCACGGCGGCGCGGCCATGTCAGCGTACTTCGACAACCCGGAGCGGCCGCGCAGTTCGCTGCTGCGGACCGGGGCCGCGCTCGGGTTCACCGTCGTCGCCCTGGACCGGCCCGGCTACGGCAGTTCCGCGCCGTACGCCGAGCAGCTCAACTCGCACGACCGCCGCGTCGAACTGGTCTACGCGGCGCTGGACGCGGTGCTCGGGGACGCACCGCGCGGCGCGGGCGTGTTCCTGCTGGGGCACTCGGCCGGCTGCCCGCTGGTGATCCGGATGGCCGCGCAACCTCGCGGCACGGAGCTGCTCGGCGTCGAGATCGCCGGGTCCGGGATGCGTCACCACGACTACATGCTGGGCTTCATCGACGAGCGGCAGCGCGACACCTCGGTGCCCGTGCGGCCCGGACGCGGCCTGTACGACCTGCTGTGGAAGCCCCCGAACCTCTACCCGCCGGATGTGGTCGGCGGCGCGCACTTCGCCTCCGCGACCCCCGGCTACGAGGGGGCGGTGGGCCAGGAGTGGTTCACCGAATTCCCCTTGCTCGCCGCCCGGATCCGCGTCCCCGTGCACTACAGCCTGGGCGACCACGAGAAGGTGTGGCGGACCGACCGCGAGGCCATGACCGAGATCGGGAGCCTGTTCACCGCCTCCCCGCGCGTCGAACTGCTGAAGCTGGCCGGGAGCGGCCACAACCTCAGCGTCGGCACGACGGCGACCGCCTACCACCTTAGGATCCTGTCATTCTTCGAGGAATGCGTGGTGGCGAGCGCATGATCACGCCTTCCGGCATCCCGGTCGAACCCGTCTACGGCCCGGACGACCGAAGCGCCGAACCACCCGCCCCCGGAACCTTCCCGTTCACCCGGGGCAACTACGCGTCCGGCTATCGCGGGCGAACGTGGACCTTCCGGCAGTACTCCGGATTCGGCACGGCCGAGGAGTCCAACCAGCGCTACCGCTACCTGCTGGACCAGGGCGGCACCGGCCTTTCCGTGGCGCTCGACCTGCCCACGCAGTGCGGCTACGACTCCGACGACCCCGAGTTCGCCGACGAGGTGGGCCGGGTCGGCGTCGCCGTCGACACCCTCGCGGACGCCGAGATCCTGTTCGACGGCATCCCGCTGGACCGGATCAGCACGAGCTTCACCATCAACGGCACCGCCGCGATCCTGCTCGCCTTCTACGTGGCCGCCGCCGAACGCGCCGGGGTGCCGCGTGCGAAGCTTACCGGCACGATCCAGAACGACATCCTCAAGGAGTACGCCTCGCGCGGCACGTGGATCTGGCCGCCCGAACCCTCGCTGCGCCTGATCGCTGACACGATCGAGTTCTGCGCCGAGCAGGTGCCGAGGTTCAACGCGATCTCCGTGGCGGGCGCGCACTTCCGGGACGCGGGCGCCAACGCGGTCCAGGAGATGGCGTTCACGCTCGCCGACGGTGTCACCTACTGCGACACCGTGCTGGCCCGCGGCCGGATGACCATCGAGCAGTTCGCGCCGCAGATCTCGTTCTTCTTCTACACGCACGGCGACTTCTTCGAGGAGATCGCCAAGTACCGCGCCGGACGACGCCGCTGGGCCACGATCGTCCGCGAACGGTACGGCGCGACCGCGGATAAGGCCTCGATGTTCCGCTTCGGCTGCGTGGCGGGCGGCGCCTCGCTCTTCGCCCCGCAGGCCCGCAACAACGTCGTCCGCGTCGCCTACGAAGCCATGGCCTCGGTCCTCGGCGGCGTCCAGTCGATGTTCACCGCCGCGTGGGACGAGCCGTTCGCCCTCCCCAGCGAGGAGTCCGCGACGCTCGCCCTGCGCACGCAGCAGATCCTCGCCCACGAGACCGGCGTCACCCGCACCGCGGACCCGCTCGGCGGCTCGTACTTCGTCGAAGCGCTCACCGACGCGACCGAGGCGCGCATCGTCGAGGTGATGGCGGACCTCGAGGCGCACGGCGGGATGGTCCGGGCGATCGAGGACGGCTATCTCCAAGGCCTGATCGCCGACGAGGCCTACCGGCTCCAGCAGGACATCGAGTCGGGCGCCCGGCCGGTCGTCGGCGTCAACTGCTTCACCGCCGACGAACCGGCCCCCGACCTCGCCGGCTACGAGCTGGACGCCGACGGCCGGGAACGCCAGCTCAAGCGGCTCGCCGAGGTCAAGGAGCGCCGCGACCCCGCCGCCGTGCGCGACCGGCTCGCCGACCTGGCCCGGGCCGCCGAGGGAACGGAGAACCTGATGCCGGCGCTGATCGAGTGCGCCCTCGCCTACTGCACGGTCGGCGAGATGGTCGCCGCGCTCAAGGCGGTCTGGGGCGAGTTCCAGCAGCCGGTGGTGTTCTGAGATGAGCACCAGGGTACTGATCGCCAAGCCCGGCCTGGACGGCCACGACCGCGGCGCCAAGGTCGTCGCGCGGGCGCTGCGCGACGCCGGATTCGAGGTCGTGTTCACCGGCATCCGGCAGCGCATCGAGCACATCGTGGCCGCGGCGGTGCAGGAGGACGTCGCCGTCGTCGGTCTCAGCATCCTGTCCGGCGCGCACCTCGCGCTGACCCGGCGGACCGTCGAGGCGCTGCGGGCCGCCGGAGCCGAGGACATCGCGGTCGTGGTCGGCGGCACCGTGCCCGCGGGCGACGTGCCCCGGCTGCTGGCGTCCGGCGCGGCCGCGGTGTTCCCGACCGGCACGCCGCTGGAGTCCGTCGTCGCCGGAATGCGCGCGCTGACGGGCGTCCCCGTCGAGTCGAACCCCTGAGGACTGGAGACCAACGTGCGTGTCGGAGTGATGATCGGACCGGAGCGCGGCGGCGGGCGGCGCAAGCTCACCCGGATGCTCGGCGACGTGGCCTGGGCCGAGGAGGCGGGCCTGGACACCGCGTGGATCCCGCAGATCCCCTCGGACTTCGACGCGCTGATCGCCGTCGCGATGCTCGGCGCGAGCACCAGCCGGATCGAACTCGGCACCGCCGTCGTGCCGCTGCAGGCCCAGCATCCGATCGCGCTGGCCCGGCAGGCGCTGTCCGCGCAGGCCGCCTGCGAAGGCCGGTTCGCGCTCGGCGTCGGCCCCTCACACCACTGGATCGTGCGCGACATGCTCGGCCTGCCCTACGCGCGCCCGGCCGCGTACACCCGCGACTACCTCGACGTGCTGGACGTCGCGCTCGGCGAACCGGGCCCGGTCGACGTCGAGAACGACTCGTTCACCGTGCACAACCCGCTCGACCTCGGCCCGGTGGCGCGGCTCCCCGTGCTGCTCGCCGCCCTCGGCCCGGTCATGCTCGCCCTCGCCGGGGAGCGCGCCGACGGAACGGTGCTGTGGATGGCCGACGAGCGCGCGATCGCCGAACACGTCGTGCCCCGGATCACCAAGGCCGCCGGGGGAGCGGGCCGCCCCGCCCCGCGCGTCGTCGCCGGCGTTCCCGTCTGCCTGTGCCTGCCGTCAGAGGTCGACGACGCGAAGGAACGCACCAACCGGATCCTCGGCGAGGCGGAGATCTCGCCCAACTACCAGCGCCTGCTGGAACACGGCGACGCGACGGACATCGGCGACGTGTGCGTGGCCGGGGACGAGGCCGCGATCCTGGCCCGGCTCAAGCGCTTCGCCGACGCGGGCACCACGGACCTCTCGGTTCGCCTGATGCCGCTCGGCGACACCCGGGACGAGCTGATCGCCTCCAAGCAGCGCACCCGCGACCTCGTCGCCGCGCTCGCCGCGGAACTGCGGTGAACCGCGGGCCGCTGGCCGGGATCCGCGTACTCGAGGTCGGACACATGCTGGCCGGCCCGTACGCCACGATGATGCTCGCCGACCTCGGCGCCGAGGTCACCAAGATCGAGCCGCCGGGCGGGGACATCGCCCGGCAGGTCGGCGACTACTACTTCGCCAGCCTCAATCGCGGCAAGCGCAGCGTATGCCTAGATCTGGCAACGGAATCCGGCCAATCGCGCCTGCACGAACTAGCCGCCGAGTCGCACGCCCTCCTCGTGAACCTGAAGCCCTCCGCCATCCGCCGATTCGGCCTCACCTACGAAGCCCTCCGCCGATCGAATGAAGAAATCGTCTGCGTAGCCCTAACCGGCTACGGCCTGAACGGCGGCGACGAACCAGCCTTCGACTACGTGGTCCAGGCCGCCGTCGGCATCGCGTCCCTCACCGGCGACCCCGACGGCCCGCCGACCCTCCCCGGCTACTCGTCCGCCGACAACTCCGCAGGCCTGACCGCCGCGATCGGCCTCCTAGCGCAGATCGTCTCCGGCCACGGCGGCCAACTCGACGTGCCCATGCGCGACGTGATGCTCTCCCAGCTCAACTACCGCGCCTCCGCGTACCTCAACAACGGCGTCACCCCGCAGCGTCACGCCCTAGGCGCCCACTCCCACTTCGTCCCCGCCCAACTCTTCCCCACCGCCGACGGATACCTCGCCCTGTTCATCACCCACGACGGCTTCTGGAAGGCCTTCGCGACCGAATCAGGCATCGATGGCTTCCCGACCATGCCCGAACGCGCCAGCCACCGCACCGAAGTCATCCACGCCGTCACGACAGCCCTGGCCACCGACACCGCCGCGTCCTGGGAATCCCGCCTGCGCCCCCTGGGAGTCCCCGCCGCCGCCGTCCGCACGCTCCCGGAAGCACTGGACTCAACCCCGGAAATCCTCGTAAACGCCGGGGGCTTCCGACTCATCGGAAGCCCCATCCACGTGGCCGGATACGAACCCGAATACCGCCCCGCCCCGCCGCTCACTGCCCCTTGATGTGCTCCTTCATCCCCTCGAGCCGGGTCAGCACCGGATAGCCCGACACGCTCAGCGCGTTGCCGTGCCCGGTCTCGTGGATGTCGAACACCGACTGCACCGCCGCGTAGAAACCCTGCACGTCAAGCGTCTGATTCACCGCGCGCTTGGCCTGCCGCAACGCGAACGGATGCATCTCGGCGATCTGCGCCGCAAGCTCCATCGTCGCGCTCTCCAGCTCCTCCAGCGGCACCACGCGGTTGACCATGCCCACCCGCTCCGCCTCCGCGGCCGTCACCGCCCGCCCCGTGAACAGGATCTCCTTAGCCTTGCGCGGCCCGAGCTCCCAGGTGTGGCCGTGATACTCCACGCCGCCGATCCCCATGCGCACCACCGGATCCGAGAACTGCGCGTTCTCCGCCGCCACGATCAGATCGCACGGCCAGCACAGCATCAGACCGCCCGCGATGCACTTGCCCTGCACCGCCGCGATCGACGGCTTCGGGATGTTGCGCCAGCGCAGCGTGTACTCCAGATAGCGGCGCGCCTCGACGTTGTAGATCCACTCCAGGGTGATCTCCTTCGGCGCGGGCCAGCGGTCCTTCAGGTCGTGGCCGGAGGAGAAGTGCTTCCCGTTGCCGCGCAGCACGATCACCCGCACGTCCTCGTCCGCCGCGGCCCGGGTCCAGGCCGCGTCCAGGGCGTCGAGCAGCTCCGCCGACTGCGCGTTGGCCACCTCGGGCCGGTTCAGCGTGATGACCGCCACCCGCTCGGCCACCTCGTACAGGATCTCGTCCATCAGGGTCCTTACCTGGGCAGGCCGAGGACGCGCTCGGCGATGATGTTGCGCTGGATCTCGGAGGTGCCTCCGGCGATCGTCCCGGCGAAGGAGCGCACGTAGCGCTCGAACCAGCTCGCCGAGAAGTGGTCGTTGTTCATGTGGTTGAACGGCGCGGTCGCGGCCGGGTGCACCAGGCTCTCCACCCCCTGCTCCTCCAGCGCACACAGCGTGGCGCGCTGCACCGCCTCGGAGCCGAGCAGCTTGAGCACCGAGACCTCCGCGTCCGCCCGCCGGCCCGCGAGCTGCCGATAACCGAGCAGCCGCAGCGCCTGAGCGTCCATCAGCATCGTGGCGTACCACTCCTGATCGCTCGGCGCGTCCTTGGCCAGGTCGTCCAGCCGCTCGGCGTAGCCCAGCCAGAGCATCGTGCGCTCATGGCCGAGCGAGCCGTTCGCCACCCTCCAGCCCTCGTGCAGCGGGCCGACCAGGTTCTCCCGGGGCACAGCCACGTCGGTGAAGAAGACCTCGTTGAAGTCCAGGTCCTCGGCCGACGAGATCGAGCCGAACGGCCGCCGCACCACGCCCGGCGTGTCCGTCGGGATGATCAGCGCGCTGATCCCCTTGTGCTTCGGTGCGTCCGGATCGGTGCGCACGAAGGCCAGCAGCACGTCGGCGTCGTGCGCGCCGGACGTCCACACCTTCTGCCCGTTCACGACGAACGTATCGCCATCCAGCACCGCGCGAGTGCGCAGCCCCGCCAGGTCAGACCCCGCGCCCGGCTCACTCATCCCGAGCGCCGCCGTGATCTCCGCCCGCAGGATCGGCACCGCCCAGCGCGCCTTCTGCTCCGGCGTGCCGAAGCTCAACAACGACGCGGCGATAATGCCAAGCCCCTGCGGATTGAAGCTGTGATAGATCCGCCGCCGCGACAACTCCTCCAGATGCGCGAACTGCTGCTGCAAGTTGGCGTTCCGCCCGCCGTACTCCGGCGGATTCGCGGGCAGCAGCCAACCGGCGTCGAACTGCGTACGCTGCCACCGCCGCGCCCACTCCGGAATGTCCGCGCTAGACCGCGGCCGCGGCCCCGCAGCCTCCGCCTCCGTCGGCACATGCTCGTCAAGGAACGCGCAGAACTCCGCCCGGAACCGCTCGACCTCGGGATCTTCAGACAGCCTCATACCGATGCCACCAGAGCCCTTCTCTGCACGGAGGCGTCGCCGAGCAACAGATCGCCCGCCTTCGCCCGCTTCAGATGCACCTGAAGCTCGTTCTCCCAGGTGAACCCCATCGCCCCGAACAGCTGGAAGCCGTGCTGGAACACCAGGCGCTGACACTCCCCGGCCGCCGCCTTAGCCATCACGCACGCCCGGTGCCCGCGCGGATCCTCCTCGGCGAGCGTCAGCGCCGCGAAGTAAGCCAGCGCCCTGGCCCGCTCGATCGCGATGTACATGTCGACGGCCTTGTGCTTGACCGCCTGGAACGACCCGATCGGCTTACCGAACTGCACCCGCTGCTTCACATGCGCGATCACCAGGTCAAGCACCCGCTGACAACTACCAACGGTCGAGACCGCCAACCCCATCAACGCAAGATCCGGCACCCCGTCCACCAGATCGCCCCGCCCCACATGCGACACGTGCGCCACATGCAGCGTCGGATCAAAAATAGACACCCGCGACGCCCCGACCTTGGCGCCCTCAACCACGACCACACCGTCCCGAGTAAGGATCGCGATCTCATCCGCCCGATCCGCGTCCAACACGAACCGCCCCGTGCCGTCGAACACCGCAGTCCCCGTCCCCGAGTCCCGCGGCAACCGCCCGGCCAGCGGCGCGAACCACGTGGCCGTAGCCAGAAACGGCGTGGGATCCGCCGCGTAGCCCAGTTCCTCCAGCACGATCGCCAACTCGACCGGCGGCGTCTCGAGCCAACCGAGTTGCAGGTACGTCGCCCAGAGCCGCCCCTCCGGCAGCGCCCTGGTCTTGGCCACCGTCGTGCGAACCACCTGTTGGAACGTCAGTTGGTCCTCGTCGAGCTCGAACTCCATGCTCGCGAGAATACCATTTCCGTTCCACGCAAGTAACCCTCTCCTCAGATGTGAAAGACGATTCGGTAGGTTGCGGCCGTTGCTTATCGTCCTGGAGGAGTATGATTCTTCCCGTGGACGAAGCCCTCACCGAACCCGCCTGGCGCCAGCGCGCAGTCGAACGCTCCACCCGCGCCGCCAAACAGCGCGCCGAACTGCGGGTGCAGGGCTTCCTGGACGCGGCCCAGGAGTTGCTCGCCGAACGCGGCACGACCGACTTCACGGTGCAAGAGGTCGTAGACCGCTCGAAGCAGTCGCTGCGCAGCTTCTACCAGCACTTCGACGGCAAGCACGAGCTGCTGCTGGCCCTGTTCGAAGACGCCCTCTCCACCTCCGCCGCCGAGATCAAGGCCGCCGTCTCCACCGAGCGCGACCCGCTGAAGGGCCTGCGCAAGGCCGTCGAGCTGCTGTACAACCAGTCCCACCACGACCCCACCGAGCGCCGCCCCCTCTTCAGCGACTTCGCCCTCCAGCTGATGATCAAGCACCCCGCCCAGGTGGCCACAGCCCATCTCCCCCTGCTGGCGGTCTTCACCGACCTCATCGACCAAGCCGCCGCCGCAGGAAAAATCCCCTCCGGCCGCCCCCGCCGCCGAGCCTCCCTGGTCATGCAGACAGTCATGTTCACCGCCCAATCCCCCGGCGTCCCCGTAGGCAGCCACGCCACCCCCGTAACCGCCGAGGAAGTCTGGCAGTTCTGCCTAGGCGGCATCTCCGCCCCCCAACCCCCCGGCCAAGACCCCGACCCAACGGACTAGCCAGGTCTCGCCGCGGTGGGGCGTCGCTTCGCTCCGCTCCCCGGTTTGCGCTTGCCCACCCTCCCACCCGTTGCGTTGGCAGGATCGGCTGGGGTTTCAGGCGTCGTGGTTGGGTTCTAGCTGCGAGCTGCGGTGGGGCGTCGCTTCGCTCCGCTCCCCGGTTTGCGCTTGCCCACCCTCCCACCCGTTGCGTTGCAGCCCCGCCTGCGGTTTCACCCGAAAGTCAACGTCAACGGCGCCTCCGGCGGGCCCTCCCTCGGAGAGTGACCTACTGGGCGGCGGTTGTGTGGGTGTGGTGGTGGGGTTGGGGGTGGGTCTCTCTCCTCGCCCGGGCACCGGAGGCGTATCAGGAACCTGGCGGGGCCGCACACGGCGACGGCTCGGGTTGATGTAAATATCTGCTTCGCCGTGTGCAACCCCACCAGAATCACTGATAAGGGCTGCGCCTGCCCGACCGAGGAGAGAGGCCCACCCCCAGGTGGAAGCCTTGCGGAAGATCCCGTAGCCCGGCTGCGCTCGATGTAAAATCCTGCATCCCCGGTGGTGGGCGAACTTGCACGCTGCGGTGTGCGTCGCTTCGCGCCGCTCCGGGGGTTTCGCTTGCCCACCCTCCCACCCGTTGCGTAGCAGCCCCGCCTGCGGTTCAAAGATCAACACCCAAGCAGAAATTTACATCACCGCTGATCGATGACGGTCAACGAGCAATCCGCCCACGTCCTCGCGATGTGAAATTTCGCATCGCTCGCGACGGAGAACCGAACCACACCGGCGTTCGCCAGTCAGTGATGCAGAAATTTACATCACTAGCCTGATGATTGGCCCTGTCCTCTCCAACGCGCGAGGATCCCGAACAGTTCCCAGAATCGTAGACGAGTGACCCGGCGGCTTTGCCGGAGATCAGGCATGCGAGACTCCTCGCATGGTTGCACCGAACCTTGCTGGCCGCCGGGCGTCTGCCTGGGTGGCCGCGAGCCTTGCCGCGATCGCGCTCCTCGCGGGCTGCAGTGGTGCCGGGAGTTCGAGCGGAGCGCAGACTGGCTACGTCACCGTCGCGTCCGGGATCTCTCAGGTCCCGACCGCCGATCGGCAGGCGATGCCCACGCTCGGCGGCACGACGCTGCAGGGTAAGCCGCTCTCCCTGTCTTACGCCGGGCACGTGACCGTGATCAACGTCTGGGCTTCGTGGTGCGTACCGTGCCGCGAGGAGGCGCCGGACTTTGCCGAAGCCTCCCAGACGTACGAGTCCAAGGGTGTCCAGTTCGTCGGCATCAACTTCGAAGACAACGATGCCGCCGCGATCGCCTACGACTCGCAGTTCCACATCTCGTACCCCTCGCTGCAGGACCCGGACGAGACCCTGGTGCTCCGGCTCAAGCAGATCATCCCCGCCACGAGCGTGCCCGCGACGGTGATCGTGGACAGCGCCGGCAAGGTGGCCGTGCGCGCGCTCGGCGGGACCACCGAGCCGCAGCTGATAAAGGAGATCCAGTACACCCTGACGGGGAGTTGATCTAGTCGATCGGGTCACCGCGATTTTTCGCTGTCCTAGACCCACCTGGAAGGTCCGGTAGGGGTGCGTCTTCGGATGTGCGTGCGTTCTAGCGAGTAGGCATGATCATTAGGCTTGTGATGTAAATTCCTGCATCTCTGGCCGACCGTCATCTTTCAGTGGCGATGCAGAATTCTGCATGCTTGCCGTAGTGGACGCCGACGGGATGACGCCGAACGGTGCGTTGATCGACGAGATCGTCCGGGAGGGCGCCCGGCGGATGCTCGTGGCCGCGCTGGAGGCCGAGGTCGGCACTTACCTCGCGCAGTGCGCCGACCAGCGCGGCGAGAACGGCCGGGACGCTGGGTAGCGGGCGCGGTTCTCCTTGGCGATGCTGCCGGCCTGGGTACGAACCCCTTCGAATCGACCTTCTCGACCGTCCGGCTGTGCACCAAGGTCACCGGTGGCGCGCGGTCAGCGCGCCCCGCCTGGTTGCCCTCGTGCGGGGCCGGAGGCCGGTTCGAAGGCGGCATCCTGATCGAGCGCGATGAGACCATGGCGGCATGACACGTATCGAGGCTCACGCCATCGAGACGGCGCGCCTGAGCCTTGAACCGCTGCGGATCGAGCATGCCGAGCCGATGGCCTCGGTGTTGGCCGACCCGCAACTACACACCTTCATCGGCGGGGTCCCCGCCACCGTGCCGCAGCTTCGATCCCGGTACGCCCGCATGCTCGCCGGGCCGGACGATCCGGGCGTCTCCTGGTGCAACTGGATGATCCGCCTTCGCGAGAACTGCCGGTTGACCGGCACCGTTCAGGCAACGATCAGCCCGAACGGCGACAAGCTGTATGCCGAGATAGCCTGGGTGATCGGCACCGCGTGGCAGCATCGCGGTATCGCCACGGAGGCCGCCTGCGCCCTGGTCGACTGGCTCGCCCAGCAGCCGATCCACGCCGTCGTCGCGCACATACATCCCGACCATCACGCCTCGGCAGCCGTCGCCACCGCCGCCGGACTCACCGCCACCGCCGAACTCCACGACGGCGAGACCAGATGGCACAAGGGCATCAACCGATAGATTCGATATCCGCTTGGGGGCGTCTCTCTCCGGGGGAGGGCCTGCCGGAGGCGCCTTTGGTTTTCGGGTGGGACCGCAGGCGGGCTGGTACGCAACGGGTAAGAGGGTGGGCAAGCGCGAACCGGGGAGCGGACGGGGATTACTGCTTGAAGCGGACTAGGGCTTCTTGGGCGTAGGAGGCTACCAGGGTGCCGGCGGCGGTGAGGACGTCGCCTCGGGCGAAGGATCTGGCGTGGGCTAGCAGAGGGCTGTGCTGGCGGAGGAGGAGCCAGGTGTCGGAGCGGATGGGTCGGTGGAACCAGATGCTGTGGGACGTCACGGCGGAGGTGAAGGCGGTGCCGGCGTCGCGTTGGGAGATGCCTTCGAGGGGGCGTAGGGCGGTGCCGATCAGGGTGAGGTCGGTGGCGTAGGCGGTTAGGGCGGGGGCCAGGTCTTCGGGGACTTCGGGGGTGCGCATCCAGAGTTCGTACTCGGGTGGGGCGGCGTCTCGGGTGTCTATGTCGGTGGTGGAGCGGGTTTCCCAGGGGAGTAGGTCGTGGGTGACGTTGTGTTCCTCGGCGGGGACGGGCGGGGGGTTGGGGATTGTTTGGTGGGCTGGGCCGTCTTCCGCTTTGTGTAGGGAGACTTGGGCGGTGGCTAGGGTGCCGCGTTGCTGGGTTGCGGTGATGGTGAGGGTGGCGAAGGTGCCTCCCTCGTGGACGCGGTGGGTTGTGTAGGTGACGGGCTCGTCGGCTCGGCCTTCGCGGGTGAAGTGGACGTGGAGGGACTTGACTGCCTTGTCGGGGCACGTTCGTCGCGCTGCCTGGACGAACTGGGCCAGGAGTTGGCCGCCGAAGAGACGGTGGTAGTCGAGGGGGAGGTTGTCGGCTTCGTGGCCTGTGTCGGTGGTTCGCAGGTCTAGGCAGCTCAGGAGGCTTTTCCAGAGCTCTGTCTCGGTCATAGCTGCACCAGGCGCGGGGCCACGCGGGTCTCCAGTAGGCCACGTCCTGCTTCGTGGGTTAGTTCGCGTGCGCTGCCCAGTAGGCCGTCTAGGACTAGGGCGCGGCGGATGTGGCGGTGGAGGCCGTGTTCGGCTGTGAAGCCTAGGCCGCCTAGGACTTGTTGGCAGTGTTTGGCGGCGGTTAGGGCGGATCGGCCTGCTGCGGCTTTCGCGAGGAGGGCAGCTAGGTCGTGCTCGTCGTGCTCGTCGCGGGGGGTGGTTTGTGCGGCGACCAGGGTTGCTTCGGCGCCGTCTAGGGCTACGGCGGTCTCGGCGAGCTTGTGGCGGATGGACTGGAAGGAGGCGATGGGGCGGCCGAACTGGAGGCGGCGTAGGGCGTGTTCGCGGGCTACGTCGAGCATGGCGCGTCCGGTGCCTAGGAGCCACCAGCCCAGTGCGATTCGGCCTGCGGCTAAGGGGATTCGGTCGCCGGGGGGTACGACGCGTAGGGGGAGGTCGCCGTCCAGTGCGCCGCTGGGGGCGTCGGTGCGGTCCCAGACGACCCAGGTGCCGCCGGCATAGGGGAGGGGGATCGTGGTGCCGAGGGGTTTGCCTGCGGCGTTGAGGACTACGTCGTTGAGCAGGGGGGCGTGGGCGCCGGTCCAGCCTAGTTTCTCGAAGACCACGGGGATGGCGACGTCGGGGAGTTCGGTGAGCAGGTCTGCCCAGCCGAACACTGATATGGCCTTGTCGAGTTCGGTGCCCGAGGCGGTCCGCATCATCGCGTCCAGTGCGACCGTGAGTGCCTTGCGTTCGGCGTCGTCCATGGTCATTCCTTCCCCAGGTCGAGCTGTCGGCGGGCGATGATGTTGCGCTGGATCTCGGCGGTGCCGCCGTAGATGGTGGCGGCGCGGGAGTAGAGGTATTCCGTGCGCCACGGGGTTTCGGTCAGCTCGACCGCGCCCGGTAGTAGGTCTCTTGCCGTGTCGAAGAGCTGCTGTTCGGCGGTGGCTAGCAGCACTTTGTCCACGGAGGTTTCCGGGCCTAGACGGGCTCCGGCGGCTAGTCGTCGCTGGGTTGCGTGGGAGCGGCAGCGGGCGGTGTGGAGGGAGAGGTACGCGGCGCCTATCGCTGCGGGGTCGGGTTCGGTGGTCTCGGCCAGTAGGCGGTCTAGGCGGGTGTAGAGGTGGGCGATCCGGTGCCAGAAGCAGGTGGAGCGCTCGTGCGGGAGTAGGGCCATCGCGAGGGCCCAGCCTTCGCCCGGCTTGCCCAGGATTCGGTCGCCGGGGACGGGGACGTCGTCTAGGAAGACCTCTGCGAACTCGTCGACGCCGTGCATCGTGCGTAGCGGGCGGACGGTGATGCCCGGGGAGTCCATGTCCATGAAGAACGCGCTGATGCCGCCGTGTCCGGGGCCGGTGCGGGCGAGCAGGACGCAGCGTGTGGCGTATTGGGCGAGGCTGGTCCACACTTTCTGGCCGGCGATGACCCAGCCGTCGCCGCGTGGCACGGCTTTGGTGGTCAGCGAGGCTAGGTCGCTGCCGGAGCCGGGTTCGGAGAAGCCTTGGCACCATTGTTCGCTGCCGTTGAGGAGCCTCGGGACCATCTGCGCGGCTAACGCCGGGGCTGCGTAGGAGATCAGCGTGGGGACTAAGACCTCGACCATCGAGTAGATGCCGGGGTCGGCTAGGCCGCGTTCGGCTACCTCTTCGCCTAGGACGGCGCGGAGTACGGCGGGGCCGCCTAAGCCGCCGACCGCGGTGGGCCAGCCGTGGCGCATCCAGCCTGCGTCGTATAGGGCTCGGCGGACTCTCGCGAGCTGCGCGACCTGGGCGTCTAGCGACTTGTCCGGGCCGGGGGAGAGGTCGTTTTCGTCCAGCCAGGCGCGTAGCTCTGTGCGGAACCTCTCGACGTCCATGGCACGCTTCACGTCGCGGGACGTTCGTAGGCGTGCGGGCGGCCGGAGTCGTGGGCGCCGCTGCGGCGGATGAAGGTCATGGCCCTGGTACGCAGTCGCCAGCCGTCCGGCGTGCGCGCGTAGGTGTCGTTGTAGTAGCCGATGCGCATGTCGTGCGTGGCGTGGTCGATGAAGCAGAGCGGCTGCGTACCGGTGGCGCCGTCGTCGGAGAGTTCGATGACGGGCGTGCCGGTCAGGAACAGGCCCTTCGGCGCGGCGGCGACCAAGGCCGGGAACTCATCGAGGGGGTACATGTCTCCGAAGGCGCTGTAGGTCCCGTCGGGGGTGAACACCGCGAGCACGCCCTCGAGGTCGCCGCGCGTGATGCAGACGGCGTACCGGGCCAGCAGCTGCTGAATCTCCATCAGGTCGTCTGTGGACAACGACTTTCTCCCTGTCTCTTCCTCTTCACGGCTTCATCTCTTGACGAGCTTCGCGAAATCCCAGCTCACGACCTTGTCCGGGAGCAGCCGCAGCCAGCCGTGCCGTCCGTCGTAGCGGAACTCGCCGTTGGCGTACTTGTCCGCGAACAGCTGCTCCGGCTCACGCAGCTGCTCGACCGGTTCGCCGGTGCGCGGGGTTTCGCCGACGATCTCGGCACGTCCGGTGAGCTCGACGCCGCGCAGTCGCAGGAAGTCGGAGCCGCCGTCGTCGATCAGCACGCTGAGGCGCGGGTCGCGGGCCAGGTCGGTCCAGCGCTGGCTGCGGATCAGCGAGTTGAGCCACAGCGCGGTCCCGTCCCAGGCGAACCAGAGCGCGCTGGAGTGCGGCGCGCCGCCCGGTCCGATCGTGGCGACCCGGCAGACCGGCTGGGCGCGCAGGAACGCGTCCCGCTCCGCGTCGGCCATGGCGATCGCGGTGCCCCGGCGTTGTCCCGGCACGGCGCCTCCTCGGTGCGAAAGGTTGATTCTCCTTCAACGAGAAGATAGTTTACGGATTGGGAGAGCGGAAGTCCTGACCCCCCTCCCGAAGGTCAACGAGGACCTGCACCGAGGAGGCATCCGTGGACCGACCCACCACCGACTCGCCGAGCGCGCCCCCGGAGGCGGTGTCCGTTCCCGCCCCGCCGCTGCGCCCGGGCGACCAGCTCGCCAGCCCCGGCTGCACGGCCCGGGTGGTCGTCGTCCGGGCCCCGGCCGGGCCCCGCCCGCTGATCGCCTGCGGCGGCGAGCCGATGACCGCCGCGGCCGGCGCGCCCACGTCCGGCCCCGCCGCGGGCGAGCCGGCCACGCTCATCGGCAAGCGCTACGTGAACACCGACGAGACGCTCGAACTCCTCTGCGTCAGCTCCGGATCCGGAGCGCTGAGCTGCGACGGCGTCCCGATGACCATCAAGGCCGCCAAGCCGTTGCCCGCCTCCGACTGAGGGGAAGCCAGCCATGAACCGCGACGATCTGATCCTGATCAGTGTCGACGACCACATCATCGAGCCGCCGGACATGTTCGTGAACCACCTCCCGGAGCGGTACCGCGCCGAGGCGCCGCAGCTGGTGCACCAGGAGGACGGCACCGACGTCTGGAAGTTCCGGGAGACCGTCATCCAGAACTCGGCCCTGAACGCGGTGGCCGGCCGGCCCAAGGAGGAGTACGGGCTCGAACCTCAGGGCCTCGACGAGATCCGGCCCGGCTGCTACGACGTGAACGAGCGGATCGCCGACATGAACGCGGGCGGCATCCTCGGCTCGATGAACTTCCCGTCGTTCCCCGGCTTCGCTGCCCGGCTGTTCGCCACCGACGACAGCGACTTCTCGCTCGCGCTGGTCCGCGCGTACAACGACTGGCACATCGACGAGTGGTGCGCCGCGTACCCGGGACGGTTCATCCCGATGGCGATCCCGGTCATCTGGGACCCGGAACTGTGCGCCGCCGAGGTCCGCCGGGTCGCCGCGAAGGGCTGCCACTCGCTGACGTTCACCGAGAACCCGGCCGCGCTCGGCTACCCGAGCTTCCACGACCCGTACTGGAACCCGCTCTGGCAGGCCCTGTGCGACACGAACACCGTGCTGTCCGTGCACATCGGCTCCTCGGGACGGCTCTCCATACCGGCCGTGGACTCGCCGCCGGACGTGATGATCACGCTGCAGCCGATGAACATCGTCTCGGCCGCCGCGGACCTGCTCTGGTCCCCGACGCTGAAGAACTTCCCTGACCTGAAGATCGCGCTGTCCGAGGGCGGCACCGGCTGGATCCCCTACTTCCTGGAGCGGGTGGACCGGACCTTCGAGATGCACGCGACGTGGACGATGCAGGACTTCGGCGGGAAGCTGCCGTCCGAGGTGTTCCGCGAGCACTTCCTGACCTGCTTCATCAGCGACCCGCTGGGTGTGCGGCTGCGCAACGAGATCGGCATCGACAACATCGCGTGGGAGTGCGACTACCCGCACAGCGACTCGATGTGGCCGGGCGCGCCGGAGGAGCTGTGGTCGGTGATGGAGTCGGCCGCCGTACCGGACTCCGATATCAACAAGATGACGCATGAGAACGCGATGCGCTGGTACTCCTTCGACCCGTTCAGCCACGTCCCGCGCGAGCAGGCCACGGTCGGCGCGCTGCGCAGGGCCGCCACGGGCCACGACATCAGCGTCCGCTCGCGCAGCAACCGGGTGATCGCGCCCGAGGTGAAGCTGGAGGCGTACCGTTCGCGGGCGCGCGCGGCTACGGCCGCGGCGGCCAAGCGATGACCCGAGGCGTCCTGGTCGTCACCGGGGCGGGCGGTATGGGCCTGGCCGTGGCACGTCGGCTGGGCTCCGGGTCACGGCTGCTACTCGCGGACGTGGACGCGGTCGGTGTCGACGCGGCGGCGGACCGGCTGCGCGCGGACGGGTACGACGTCGTCGCCCGAGCTGTCGACGTTTCCTCACCTGATGCCGTCGCCGATCTGGCCCGGCACGCGGGTGAGCTCGGGCCGGTGACAGGGCTCGTACACACGGCCGGGCTCTCGCCGGTCCAGGCGCCGATCGCGGCGATTCTGGCCGTGGACCTGCTCGGGGTGGCGCTGATACTGGACGAGTTCGCGCCGGTCATGGCTCCTGGTGGCGCGGGCGTGGTGATCTCCAGCATGTCGAGCTACTTCCATCCGGGCGTCATCGCGCCGGATCAGGCCGCTGCGTTGCGGTCCGGCCCGGCGGCGGAGCTGCTCACGCTGCCGGTCGCCGACGAGAAGAACTTCGCGGACTCCGGCACGGCGTACAGCTTCGCCAAGTTCGCCAACCGGCTGCGGGTCCAGGGCGCGAGCCGGACGTGGGGCGAGCGCGGCGCACGGATCAACAGCGTCAGCCCCGGCGTCATCTCCACGGCGATGGGGCGGGCCGAACTCGACAGCGAGCGCGGCGGCCGGATGCGCGCGCTGATCGACGGTTCGGCGGCGAGGCGGCCCGGCACGCCGGAGGACATCGCGGCGGCAGTCGAGTTCCTGCTCGGGCCGTCAGCCTCCTTCGTCACCGGCATCGACCTGCTCGTGGACGGCGGTGCCGTGGCCGCGGTGGCCGCCAGGTCAGACAAGGAGAATTCATGAGTCGCAGCGTCGAGGGCCGGGTCGCGGTCGTGAGCGGAGGCTCCACCGGCGTGGGCAAGGCCGTGGCCTGGCAGTTGGCCGAGGCCGGTGCGCACGTCGTGGTGCTCGCCCGCCGCCCGGACCGGCTGGAGGCGGCCGTCGCGGAGATCGGCGGCGGCACGCTCGGGATCCCCACCGACATCGGCGACGGCGAGAGCGTGCGGGCTGCCTTCGCGACGGTCGCCGAGCGCTTCGGCAAGGTGGACATCCTGCTGAACTGTGCCGGTGCGGCCCGGATCCGGGCGATCGAGGACTCCACCGACGAGGACATCGGCGTCTGCGTCGGGACCAACCTGCTCGGCCCGATCCACACGACCCGCTCGGCGGTGCCGCTGCTGCGCGCGGCCGGGGGCGGCGACATCCTCAACGTGTCCTCGGAGATCACGCTCGACCACATGCCGCTGATGTCGCTGTACGCGGCGAGCAAGCACGGGCTCAACGGCTTCACCTCGGCGATGCGCAGCGACCTGCGCGGCGACGGGATCCGGGTCACGCTGGTGATCCTCGGCTCGGTCGGCGACACGGCGTTCTTCGAGAACAACTTCACCCGGGAGGACCGCGAGCGGGCCCGCCCGGTCTGGGACGCCGACGGCTACCTGGCCCGGGTCGGCGCCGTGAAGCCGATGACCTCGGCCGTCGTCTCGGACATCCTGGTCGAGCTGATCACCCGTCCGGCCGAGGTGACGCAGGACGTGGTGCACATCCGCCCGGCCGGCTGAGGCTGAGACTGAGACTGAGGAACACAATGGCCGTCGGCCGTGGCCCCGCGTGAACAGGGGCCACGGCCGACCGTCTGTGGCGGCGCGTCAGCTGGCGACGGCTGCCGCACGCACTCTGTGGCGGTGTGTCGGTCAGCTCGGCTTCGGCTGCTTCAAGGACTGCCGCAGATGCCTGGCGATGACCGCGTAGATCTCCAGCGCCTTGCCGCCGTCGCGGACGTCGTATCCGTGGTCCGCGTCGGCGATGACCACGTGGTCGACGAGTGCGCCGACCCCGCGCAACCGCTCGGCGTAGTGTGTGCCCTGCTGACGGATCGGGTCGCGGTCCGCGGTGAGTATCAGCGCTCTGGCGATGCCCGTGAGGTCCGCCGTGTCGGCCGGGTTGGCGGGGGAGGCGAGGCGGTCGGTGCGCACGGACGGGTCCGGGGCGTACGCGTTGTCGAAGAGGTCCATCATCCAGGGACGCAGCGTCGAGCCCGATGCCGCCGCGTCCGCTCGCTGGGCCTCACGGTCGGCGGCGAGGTCGAGGTGCGGGTAGTGCAGGACCTGGAGCAGGATGTGCGGGCCGCCGTCCTCCAGTGCCTGCCGGGCCGCGGCCGCCGCGAGACCGCCGCCCGCGCTCTGGCCGCCGACCGAGAGGCGCTCGCCGTCCCAGCCGTGCTCGGCGCCGTGCGCGGCCACCCAGCGCACGACCTCGAAGGCCTGCCGCGGCGCCGCCGGGAAGGGATGGTCGGGGGCGAGCACGTAGTCCACGTTGACGACGACGGTTTCCGCGCGGGTGGCCAGGAATCGGCACAGCGGATCGTCGAGCTCTGTCAGCGGCAGCACGTAGCCGCCGCCGTGGAAGTTCACGTACACCGGCGGCGAGACTTCACGAGTCGGCGGTCGGTACACGGTGATGCGCGCGGGCCCGAACGAGGTCGGCACGGTGAGCTCGGTCGAGTCCGCCGTGATGGACGGGAACCGGTCGGATCGCATCGCGCCGAAGCGCCGGCCGAACCCGACGGCGCCCTGCATCGCCTTCGCCGCCATCCGTGCCGCGCCGGGTCGTTCCAGTACTGACATGCGGACTCCTCACGGATCGGGGGTTCGGGGGTCGGGATGGGTCAGACGCTGTATCCGCCGTCGACGCCGAGCGCCTGGCCGGTGATGAAGCCCGCGCGGTCCGAGGCGAGGAACGCGACCGCCTCGGCCACGTCCGTCGCGTCGCCGAAGCGGCGCAGCGGGATGTTGCGCCGCGCGACCTCGAGGGCGTTCTCGTCGAGCTCGCCGGTGTCGATCAGCCGCGCACCGATCCCGTCGGTGAGCATGCCGGGGGCCACGCAGTTGACCCGGACACCGAACCGCCCCTCCTCGGCCGCGAGTGCGCGTGCGACCGCCTCGACCGCCCCCTTCGTGCCCGAGGACAGGCCGTCGCGGACCGGAAAACGGCGGGTGGCGACGGTCGTGACCGCGATCAGGCTGCCCCGGCTCTCGCGCAGGTGCGGCAGCGCGGGGTGGGCCAGGTTGTAGAAGGCGACGGCGTCGGCGGCCAGTTGCGCGCGGTACTGCGTCGGCGAGACCTTGCTCAGGTGCGTCATCGGCACGTGCGGTCCCGCCGCGTAAACCAGGGTGTGGATACCGCCGAAGCGCTCGGCGGTCTCGTTCACGGCTTCCGCGGTCGCGTCCTCGTCGCCGAGGTCGAGCTGGACTGCCGCCGACTGCCGCCAGAGTTCCTTGACCTCGTGGGCGAGCACGTCGGCCGCCGCCCGGCTGCTGCGGTAGGTGAAGACCACGTCGCTGCCCAGGCGTGCCAGAGCTCTGACGATCGACGACCCGATGCCGCCGGTGCCGCCCGCCACGAACGCGACTCCCGGGCGGTCGCCGAACTCTGACAGCCGGGGATTCTCCATGCTCAGTTCCACGTGCGCTCCTTCCGGCGGCTCACAGGCCGAGTGACTTCGCGATGATGACCTTCATGACCTCGCTGGTGCCCGCGTAGATCCGGGCGACCCGGGCGTCCGCGTACAGCCGGGCGATCGGCCGGTCCAGCAGGTAGCCGAACCCGCCGAACAGTTGCAGGCAGCGATCGACGGCGCGGGCCTGGACCTCCGTGCAGAAGAGCTTGACCTTCGCCGCGTCCGCGCCGGAGAGCCGGCCGTCCACGAGTTCGAGGACGGCGCGGTCGAGCACTGCCTGCGCCGCCTCCACTTCGGCCGCCACCGCCGCGAGCTCGAACTTCGTGTGCTGCTCGACCGTTCGTTCCCTGACGTGCTCGACCGTCGTGTCGAGCGCCGCCCTGGCCTGCGCGACCGAGCCGACCGCGACGGTCATCCGCTCCTGCGGGAGGTTGCGGCCCAGGTATCCGAAGGCCGCGCCCTCCGCGCCGAGCCGGTTGGCCACCGGAACCCGGACGTCTTCGAAGGAGAGTTCCGCAGTGTCCTGCGCCTTGATGCCGATCTTGTCCAGGGCGCGGCCGCGGGTGAATCCGGGCATGCCGTTCTCGACGACCAGCAGGGTCAGGCCCGCGCGCCGGTCGTGCGCGTCGGTGGAGGTGCGGGCGACGACGATCACCAGGTCTGCGAGCAGTCCGCCGGTGATGAAGGTCTTGGCGCCGTTGAGGACGTAGTGGTCCCCGTCGCGCACGGCCGTGCTGCGCATGCCCGCGAGATCGGACCCGGTTCCCGGCTCGGTCATCGCGATGGCGGTCAGCAGCCGACCTGCGGCGAGACCCGGGAACCAGCGCTCCCGCTGCTCGTCGTCGGCGTACGTGAGGAAGTAGGGCAGGATCACGTCGAGCTGCGTGCGCACGGTGCCGAGCGTCACCAGCGCCCGCGCCGCCTCCTCCTGGAGCACGACGTTGTAGCGGTAGTCGTCGATGCCCGCGCCGCCGTACTTCACCGGGACGGCCGTGCCCAGGATGCCGAGCGAGCCCAACCGCTCGAAGACCGTGCGCGGCAGCCGTCCGGCCTTCTCCCAGTCGGCGTAGTGCGGAACCACGTCCTCGGCCACGAATGCGCGGACCAGGCTCCGGAAGCTCTCGTGTTCGGCGGTGAACACATCGCGGCGCACGGCGTCCCCCTTCCGTCAGGATGCGAGTTCGAGGATCGTCGCGTTGGCGGTGCCGCCGCCCTCGCACATGGTCTGGAGCCCGTAGCGGATCCCGTGCCGCCGCATGTGGTGGATCATCCGCGTCGCGAGGATCGCGCCGGACGCCCCGAGCGGATGCCCGAGCGCGATGGCGCCGCCGAGCGGGTTGAGCAGCTGCGGATCGGCACCGGTCTCGGCGGCCCAGGCGAGCGGGATCGGCGCGAAGGCCTCATTCACCTCGAACACGCCGATCTCCGCGAGCCCGAGACCCGCCTTGCGCAGCACCTTCTCGGTGGCCGGGATCGGGCCGGTCAGCATGAGCACCGCGTCCGCGCCGACTACTGCGCCCGCGCGGTATCGCACGATCGGTTCCAGGCCGAGTTCCCGCGCCGTCTCCGGAGTGGTCACGAGCAGCGCGGCGGCACCGTCAGAGATCTGCGACGAGTTCCCGGCGTGGATGACACCGTCCTCGTCGAACGCCGGCTTGAGTTTCGCCAGGCTCTGCACGCTGGTGCCACGCCGGATCCCCTCGTCGCGCGCGATCGCCTCCGGGACCGGCACGATCTGGCCGTCGAAGGCGCCGGAGTCCTGGGCGAGTGCGGCCCGCTCGTGCGAGAGCGCGGCGAACGCGTCGAGCTCGTCGCGGCCCAGGCTCCACTTCCGCGCGATCAGCTCCGCGGAGATCCCCTGGTTGAAGGAAAAGCCCTGATAGCGCGCCAGAACCCGTGGCCCGTAAGGCTCCCCGCCCGCCTTCGCCGCGCCGAGCGGAACCCGGCTCATCACCTCGACGCCGCCCGCGACGACCACGTCGTGCTGGCCGGAGAGCACCGCCTGCGCGGCGAAGTCGAGCGCCTGCTGACTCGACCCGCAGGCCCGGTTCACGGTCGTGCCGGGGACGGACTCCGGCCAGCCTGCGGCGAGCACCGAATAGCGGCCGATGTTGCCGGACTGGTCGCCGACCTGGCCCACGCAGCCCCAGACCACGTCGTCCACCACGGCCGGATCGATGCCGGTCCGCTCCACCAGCGCGTTCAGCACGAGCGCCGACAGGTCCGCGGCGTGCATGCCGGAGAGTCCGCCGCCCCGTTTGCCGATCGGCGTGCGCACTGCTTCTACGATCACTGCTTCACGCATCGCTGCCTCCGTGCTCGACCCAGCGTCCGGTGAACACCGCGGTCCGTTTCGCGTTGAACGCGGCGAACGCCTCCGGGGCGTCCGCGGTGCCGAAGTTGATCCCCTGCGCGCGTGCCTCGTTCGCGAGCGCGTCACGCAGCGTGCGATCGGCGCCCTCGTTGAGCAGGGCTTTGTTCTGCGCGATCGCGATCGGCGGTCCCGCTGCGAGCCGCTCGCCGATGTCCGTGACGAACGTGTCGATCTCCGACTCCGGCACGATCCAGGTGATCAGGTTCAGCGACTTGGCCTCCGTCGCGTCGATCGTCTCGGCCAGCAGCGCGAGCCGCTTGGCCTGTTGCAAGCCCGCGAGCTTCGGCAGCAGCCAGGAACCGCCGCAGTCCAGCGAGAGGCCGCGCCGCGCGAAGATCTGCGAGAACGTCGCGTCGGGAGTGGCCGCCACCAGATCGCAGCCGAGCGCGAGGTTCCACCCGGCACCGACAGCCACGCCGCGCACCTTGGCGATCGTCGGGATCGGCAGTTCGTGCAGTAGCAGCGCGAGATCGGTGTAGTCGCGCATCCGGTACAGGGGATGCGGCCGCTCGGCCTTCGTCGAGAGCGCGGAGATGTCGGCTCCCGAGCAGAACGCGTCGCCAGCGCCGGTCAGCACGAGCGCGCGCACGCCCCGATCCCGGCCGGCCGCGGTGAACGCCTCGCGCAGCGTGCCGAGGAGTTCGGCGTCGAGCGCGTTCTTCCGGTGCGGCCGGTTCAGCGTCAGGGTCCGCACACCGTCTTTGTCCTCTGACAGCAGGACTGGATCGTCGCTCACAGTGTCCTGATTTCTTCGGGACTCAGCCCGAGCTCGGCGAGTACCGACTCCGTGTGCTGCCCGAGCGCCGGAACCGGCCCCATCGGCGGCTCGTAGCCGGAGATGACCGGCGGCGGCAGCAGCGCCCGCACCGAACCGCCCGGCGTTTCCAGGTCACGCCAGCGGTCCCGGGCCGTGAGGTGCGGGTGCGCTACGACGTCGCTCGGCGTGTTGTACCGGGAGTTGCCGATCCCGGCCGCGTCCGCGCGCTCTTGGATCACCGCCAGATCGTGTTCGGCGCACCACGCGGCCACCTGAACGTCCAGGAAATCCCGGTGTTCGACGCGTCCGGGATTGGTCCGGAAGCGCTCGTCCTCGGCGAGGTCGGGGCGGCCGAGCAGTTCACGCGCGAACCGCTGCCACTCGCGGTCGTTCGTGGTGCCGAGCACGACCGTTTGACCGTCGGCGGTGACGTGGGCTCCGTAGGGCGCGACCGCGGGCGATCCCATCCCGACAGGCTCCTGATTCACGCCTGTGTGCTGCGTGTACGTGAGCGCGTAGCCCATCAGGTCGGTCATCGTGTCGAACAGGCTCACCGCGACCGCACGGCCGCCCCCTGCGTGGCGCTGACGTTCGCAGAGCAATGCCATGATCGACAGCGCCGCATACAGGCCGGTGCAGATGTCGGCGATCGGCGGTCCGGCCTTCGCGGGCGCGCCGGGCAGGCCGGTGATCGAGCAGGCGCCCGACTCGGCCTGCACCAGAAGGTCGTACGCGCGCTTGGCGGAGAGCGGGCCGCCGGGACCGTATCCGTCGATCTCCACGGCGATCAGGTCCGGATGACTCTCCGCCAGCTGCTCCCGGCCGATACCGAGCCGGGTGGTTGCTCCCGGAGCGAGGTTGGAGACCAGCACGTCGGCCCGCTCCAGCAGTTGGTGCAGCACGCGCGCCCCGGCCGGTTTCGCCACGTCGAGGGCGACCGACTCCTTGCCCCGGTTCGCCCAGACGAAGTGCGCGGCGAGACCGTGCACCACGTCGTCGTAGTGCCGGGCGAAGTCGCCGCCCGCCGGATGCTCCACCTTGATCACCCGGGCGCCGAAGTCGGCGAGCGTGCGGGTGCAGACCGGCGCGGAGACGGCCTGCTCCAGGGCGACGACCGTCAGCCCGGCCAGCGGCCCGTCATCGAACACTGATCTGGGCACGGAGCTCGTCCTTCAGGATCTTCCGGCTGGCGTTGCGCGGCAGCCGCTCGACGAAGCGGACGTGCCGCGGGACCTTGAAGTTGGCCATGTTCTCGCGCGCCCACGCGATCACCTCGTCCTCCGTGGCCCGACTACCCGAGCGCAGCACGACGAAGGCGCAGCCGACCTCGCCGAGCCGGTCGTCCGGCACCCCGATCACGGCGACCTGCTCGATCGGCGCGAAACCGAGCAGGATGCTCTCGATCTCGGCCGGATAGGCGTTGAAGCCCCCGACGATGAACATCTCCTTCTTGCGGTCCACGATGACGAGGTCGCCGTTGTCGTCGAGCCGCCCGAGATCCCCGGTGTGCAGCCAGCCGTCCGCGTCGATGGCTGCCGCGGTCGCCTCCGGCTCGTCCCAATAGCCGCGCGTGACGGTGTATCCGCGGACAAGGACCTCGCCGGTCTCCGTTGCAGTGACTTCGGCGCATTGCTCGTCCACGATCCTGACCTCGACGTCCGGGATCGGGTGCCCGGCCGTGCCCGCGACCGTGGCCACGCTGTCGCCGAGGCGCGTCGTCGTCACCAGCGCCGACGCCTCGGTGAGTCCGTAGGCGCTCAGCACGATGTCGAACGAGAGATCGTCCTTCATCGCGTGGACCAGCGACTCCGGAACCGTCGTACCGCCGGTCATGGACACCCGCAGCGAGGAGAGGTCGTATTCGCCGCGCCGCGGATGGTTGAGCAGGTCGGAGAAGATCGTCGGCGGACCGAGCAGGATGCTGACACGCTCCCGCGCGATCGTCTCGAGCGCCTCGCCCGCGTCGAAGACCCGCACCGGGATGACCGTGACCCCGTGGATCAGCGAGGCGAGCCAACCCGCCTTGTAGCCGAAGCAGTGGAAGAAGGGCGGGATGACCAGGAACTTGTCGGACGGCGCGAACGTGTACTCCTCGGCCATCCAGCCGTACGCGCGCAACGACTGGCCGTGGGTGAGCACGACGCCCTTCGGATGGCCGGTGGTGCCCGAGGTGAACATCACGTCGGAGGGATCATCAGGCGTCAGCGCGCTGATTCTCCCCTCGGCGACGTCCGCGGAGACGGCCGAACCGCCGCGCAGGAACTCCGGCCAGGACAGGTCGGCCGCGCCCTGCGGACCGAGGATCGAGACCGTCCGGCGCAGCGCGGGCAGGTCCGGGTCGGACTTGCGCAGCTCGTCGACGTAGTCCTGATCCAAGAACGTGCACGCGAACAACGCCGCGGCCCTGGACTTGCGCAGGATGTAGGCCAGCTCGCCGCTCTTGAAGCGCGTGTTGAGCGGCACGATGACGCCCCCGGCCCCGAGGATGCCGAGTGCGGCGATGATCCACTCCGCAGAGTTAGGCGCGCACAGCCCGACGCGGTCGCCGGGTTCGACGCCGATCGCGATCACGGCGCGCGTCGCCTCGGTCATCAGTTCGGACAGCTCGGCAAAGGAGTACGCGCGTTCCCCGTCGATGATCGCCGGGGCGTCGCCGAAACGCTCCGCGGCGCTTCGCACGACGTGCGGGATGCTCGGATACCGCTGGTCGTAGCGCATGAGGTGGCTCCCTTCGTCAGTCGGCGGTGGGCAGGTCGAGCACGCGCTTGGCGATGATGTTGCGCTGGATCTGGGACGTGCCGCCGTACACGGACGCGGCCCGGGAGTAGAGGAACTCGCCGAACAACTCGCCCGGCTCCTCGAGCATCGCCTCGGGGAAAACTTGCAGCGCCGTGTCGTACAGCCGCTGCTCGGTCCGGGTCATCAGGAGTTTGTCGATGGACGACTCGGGACCGGCCAGCTGCCCGTCGAGGCGTTCCGCGATCCGGCGGCGGGCGTGCGCCACGAGCACCTCGTAGTCCACGACACACTGCCCGACCTGCGACGCGAGTCCGTCGGGGAGCTCGCCGCGCCGGTCTCGGACCGCGCGCCTGAGCCGTTCGACGAGCAACCCGTACTTCGCGATGTGACCGGTGTCCAGGGCGTTGCGCTCGTAGGACACAGTCGTCATCGCGAGCGGCCAGCCGGCGCCCTCGGGCCCGAGGCGTTCGGCCTCCTCGATCCGCACGTCGTCCAGGAACAGTTCGCAGAACTCGTCGTCTCCATTCGCGGCACGCAGCGGGCGCACCGTCACACCCGGACGGTCCAGCGGGAGTGCGAAGGCTGAGATAGATCTGTGCCTCGGCCCCGTCGGATCGGTCCGGGCGAGCAGCAGGCAGAGATCGGAGTACTGCGCGTAGCTGGTCCAGAGCTTCTGGCCGCGCACGATGTAGTGGTCGCCGTGTCGTCGCGCGACGGTGCTCAAACCGGCGAGGTCGGAACCGGCGCCGGGCTCGCTGAAGCCTTGGCACCATACGTCCTCACCGGCGAGCATCCGCGGCAGCAGTCGAGTGCGCTGCCGCTCCGTGCCGAACTCCAGGATCGCGTGCGCCAGATACCCGATCCGCGGCACGGCCGGAGCACCACGTGCCGCGAGCTCCTCGCTGATCGCGATCTGATGCAGCGTGCTGAGACCCTGGCCGCCGTAACGTGTGGGCACGTCGAGCCCGACCCAACCGCCCGAATGCAGCAGTCGGTGCCAGCGGTTGAGGTGCGCCGGAACCGGTTCGTCCGGCGCGCGCTCCGGAACCGGATGGGCGGCGAGCCAGTCGCGCAGCCGGGTACGCAGCTCACCGAGCTCCGCCGGGTCGCCGAAGTCGAGGGGAAGGTCTGTCAGGCCCATGTCACGGCCTCCCGGTCCACGAGGCAGGCCAGCAGGTCCGGCGTGGTCGCCAGCGTCCGGCTGCCGACCAGGACCCTGCGAAGGTAGAGGTGCGCGGGAAACTCCCAGGTCTGCGCGATCCCGCCGAACACCTGCATGGCAGTGCGGATCACCTCGGGCAGCGCCGTGTTCGCCTCGGCCTTCGCCACGCGCGCCGCCCGCAGCGCCTGCTCAGGCCCCTGATCGTCGAGGCACCACGCGGCGTACCGGGTCGCGCTGGCACAGCCCTCGACCAGCACCGCGGCGTCGGCGAGCAGGTGCTGCACCGCCTGGAAGGACCCGATCGGCTGGCCGTACTGGCGGCGCTCGCGGGCGTAGCCGACGGCCTGATCGACCAGCGACCGGGCCGCGCCGAGCAGTTCACTGGCCGTCATGACCAGCGCGAAGCCCCGCCAGAGCGCGTGCCGCTCGGCGTCCAGTCGCCCGAGTTCGCGCACGGGGGAGTCTTTCGGGATCGCACGGACAGACCGCCCGAGATCGGCGGTCGGCGCGGCGGCTCCGAGTTCGAGGGCTGACACGGTCCCGTCGGCCGCCACGTACAGCGCGCCGTCGGCCCCGTCGCAGTCCCAGGCCGCCAGACCAGACGGATCCGGGCCGGGGAACCGCAGGTCGCGGGTGAGCGCGATCGTCGGCGTGGCATAGCCGGACCGCGCGTCGCCGCCGAGCAGCCGCATAACTTCCGGCGCGAGCAACGTGGTCCCGAGAAAGGACGTCGTCATCGGCAGTCGTCCGTGCTCCTCGGCCAGCAGCGCGCACTCCTGCGCGGTCGCGGCCGGTGGCGTCGAGGCGCGCAGTTCGGCCAGGCCCATCTCCTCGAGGGCCCGTCGCGCCATATCCGGCGAACTTTCGTGATGCCTCGTCACGAACGAGCGCAGCAGGTCGCGAACCGCCAGGAACTCCTCCGCCTGCACGGCTACGCCTCCCCGGCCGATGACCGTTGCCGAGTGCGCTGCGTCATCGCGTCGACGATGCGGATGTGGTCGGCGCTCGTCATCGTGTCGTGCTCGGCGACCAGCGCGGCCTCCATGGCACCGGTCGAGATGTGGTCGACCAGCAGGCTGAGCGCCCACTTGGTCTGCCGGAGCGCCTCGGCGGGCTGCGCGGCGAGCCGGTGCGCCAGCGTGAGCGCCGCCTGCCGCAGTTCATCGTTCGGAACGACGCGGTTGGCCAGGCCGAGACTGACCGCGATCTCCGCCGGGATCCGGTCCCCGGTGAACAGGTACTCCTTCACCCGCAGCAGGCTGGTCAGCAGCGGCCAGTGCGTCACGCCGCCGTCTCCCGCGACCAGGCCGACCGAGATGTGCGGGTCGGCCAGGTACGCGTCCTGCGCCATCAGCACCAGGTCGCAGCCGAGCGCGAGGCTGCACCCGAGGCCGACCGCCGGACCGTTGACCGCGGCGATGACCGGCAGCGGGAAGTGCACCATCTCGGTCTGGATGGTGCGGTCGAAGTGGATCGAGCGGCGGCGCAGCACCGGATCGGCGTGATGCCGGCTCAGATGCTCCAGATCGCCCCCGGCGCTGAACGCGCGGCCCGCCCCGGTCAGCACCACGGCGCGGGCATCCGGGTCGGCGGAGATCTCCCGCCAGACCTCGGACAACCGGCGGTGCAGTTCCTCGGACACGCTGTTGAGCCGGTCCGGCCTGTTCAGCGTCAGGACGCGCACGTCCCCCTCGGCCTCCACGGTCAGCACGGAACCCAGCTCGGCCATGAGGACCCCATTCGTGACGTTTCTCGCCCGGCACCATCGCGGCAGAAGCTTCTTCTCCGATAAAGAGAATGCTACTCTCGCTGGAGTGGAGCTTAGGGGCCGGACCGAACCCGGTCAAGGAGAAGGGGCCGCCACCGTGGACTTCGAACTGACCGAGGACCAGGAGACGATCCGCAAGGCCGTCGCCGGTCTGCTGCGCGACTTCGACGACCGGTACTGGATGGAGAAGGACCAGGCGCACGAGTTCCCGGCCGAGTTCTACGCGGCCGTCGCGGACGGCGGCTGGCTCGGGATCGCCGTCCCCGAGGAGTACGGCGGCCACGGTCTCGGCATCACCGAGGCCGCGCTGCTGCTGGAGGAGGTAGCGCGCTCCGGCGGCGGGATGAACGCCGCGAGCTCGATCCACCTGTCGATCTTCGGCATGCAGCCCGTAGTCCGGCACGGCTCGCCCGAACTCAAGGCCCGGACACTGCCGCGAATCGCCACCGGAGACCTGCACGTCTGCTTCGGCGTAACCGAACCGGAAGCCGGCCTGGACACCCCTGCCATCACCACCTTCGCCCGCCGCGACGGAAACCACTACGTAGTCAGCGGTCGCAAAGTATGGATCTCCAAGGCGATGGAGTCAGAGAAGATCCTCCTGCTCACCCGCACCACCCGCATCGACGACGTGGCCAAACGCACAGACGGAATGACCCTGTTCCTCACCGACCTGGACCGCGACCACGTGCGCATCCGCCCGATCCCGAAGATGGGTCGCAACGCCGTCACCTCAAACGAACTCTTCATCGACGAGCTAAGAATCCGCGCCGAAGACCGCGTAGGCGAAGAGGGCCAAGGCTTCAAGTACCTACTCGACGGCCTGAACCCAGAACGAATGCTCATCGCCGCCGAAGCCCTAGGAATCGGCCGCGCCGCGCTGGCCAAGGCAGTCCGCTACGCCGGCGAACGAGAAGTCTTCGGCAGACCAATCGGCGCGAACCAGGGAATCCAGTTCCCCCTAGCCGACTCCCTAGCCCGCCTAGACGCCGCCGAACTAGTCCTCCGCAAAGCAACGTGGCTCTACGACGCCGGACGACCGTGCGGCCGCGAAGCGAACACGGCCAAATACCTCTGCGCGGAGGCCGGCTTCGAAGCGGCGGACCGCGCACTGCAAACCCACGGCGGCATGGGCTACGCCGAGGAATACCACGTAGCCCGCTACTTCCGCGAGTCCCGGCTGATGCGCATCGCACCGATCAGCCAGGAGATGATTCTCAACTATCTGGGATCCCACGTGCTGGGCATGCCGAGGAGCTACTGATGACGAGTCAGGGAAACGCACTGTTCGACCTCACCGGCCGCTCCGCCTTGGTCACCGGCGCGGCAGGCGGCATAGGTTCAGCCGTAGCCAAAGCGCTGGCCGAAGCCGGAGCCGCCGTCCTAGTGACCGACCTGGACGAAGCCGCCGCCGAGGCCGTAGCCAAAAGAATCCGAACTGAAGGTGGCACCGCACAGGCCCACGCGCTAGACGTCTGCGACCGCCCCGCCGCCGACACCGCAGTAGCCGCCGCAGCAGCACTGACCGGCGGCCGACTGCACATCCTCGTCAACAACGCCGGAGTCACCGCCCCCGCAATGTTCGGCAAGCTAGAAGAGGAGTCGTTCCGCAGGCTGGTCGACATCCACCTAATGGGCGCCTTCCGCTGCTCCCAAGCAGCCCTAAGCGTGCTCCCCGACGACGGCACCGGCCGCATCATCAACGTAACGTCCTCCGCAGGCATCACCGGCACGCTAGGCCAAGTGAACTACTCCGCCGCCAAAGCCGGAATCATCGGCCTGACGAAATCCCTAGCCCGCGAACTCGCCCGCAAACGCATCACCGTCAACGCCCTAGCCCCCCTGGCCGCCACCCCCATGACCGAAACCATCCGCACCGACGAACGCTTCGCCGCCACCATGCTCGCCCGCATCCCCATGGGCCGCTGGGCCGCCCCCGAAGAGATCGCCGGCAGCTTCGTCTTCCTAGCCTCCGACGCCGCCTCCTTCATCACCGGCCAAGTAATCCCCGTAGACGGCGGCCTAGTGATGTAGCCATGAACCTCGGCTCTATCCGTCCTCTGCGGTAAGCCGTCGCTTCGCTCCGTTCCCCGGTTTGCGTTTGCCCACCCTCCCACCCGTTGCGTTGCAGCCCCGCCTGCGGTTTCACCCGAAAGTCAACGTCAACGTCGCCTCCGGCGGGCCCTCCCTCGGAGAGTGACGCGTGGCCGGGTCGGGATGTGTGGGTGGTGGGGTTGGGGGTGGGTCTCTCTCCTCGCCCGGGCACCGGAGGCGTATCAGGAACCTGGCGGGGCCGCACACGGCGACGGCTCGGGTTGATGTAAATTTCTGCTTCGCCGTGTGCAGCCCCGCCAGAACCACTGATAAGGGCTGCGCCTGCCCGACCGAGGAGAGAGACCCACCCCCAGGCGGACGCTTGCGGAAGATCCCGTGGCCCGGCCGCGCCCAATGCGAAAAACCACATCGCTGGTGGTAAGTGATCATGTGGCGCTGCGGTGTGCGTCGCTTCGCGCCGCTCCGGGGGTTTCGCTTGCCCACCCTCCCACCCGTTGCGTAGCAGCCCCGCCTGCGGTTCAAAGATCAACATCAAGACCGGTCACGTGCGCTGCAAAAATTCACATCGCCGCTGCTCGGCCCATGCGAACAGCACGGGGTAGATCCTGTCCCACTAGCAATCTGCCCTCATCCGCGCCAGATGTGAAATTCCGCATCTCCGGTCTGGCCGGATCCGATGCAGAAATCTACATCACTGACTTGGTGGGCACTTCCACTCTTCCCAACGCGCGACACTCCCACTGAGTTCCTTCGCGCCCACGCATCTTTTGTCAGACGTGCCGACTAGAATTGAAGTAATGGGCGGAGGACGAGATCCTCACGTCATGCGTCCACTACCAGTGATGTGGTTTTTTGCATTGGGCGCGGCCGGGCCATGGTTTCTTCGCATAGGTTCGGCCTGGGGGTGGGTCTCTCTCCTCGGTCGGGCAGGCGCAGCCCTTATCAGCGGTTCTGGCGGGGCTGCACACGGCGAACCAGAAATTTACATCAACCCGAGCCGTCGCCGTTTGCGGCCCCGCCAGGTTCCTGATACGCCTCCGGTGCCCGGGCGAGGAGAGAGACCCACCCCCAACCCCACCACCACACCCTCACAACCGCCGGCTTGCAGGTCACTCTCCGAGGGAGGGCCTGCCGGAGGCGCCGTTGACGTTGACTTTCGGGTGAAACCGCAGGCAGGGCTGCAACGCAGCGGGTGGGAGGGTGGGCAAACGCAAACCGGGGAGCGGAGCGAAGCGACGCCCCACCGCCGCGGACAGACAAACCTGAACCGGACGGGAACGGGTGGGAGGGTGCGTGAGCGGAGACTCCGGAGCGGGGCGACGGTTTATCGCAGAGGACGGGCGGCGGAGGTTATCTGGGCGGGAAGCGGAGTGCTCCGTCTAGGCGGATGATCTCGCCGTTGAGGTAGTCGTTTTCGCAGATGTGCTGGACTAGGGAGGCGTATTCGGGGGAGTGGCCCATTCGTTTGGGGTGGGGGATCTGGGGGCCCCAGTGCGCTTCCAGTTGCTCGCCTGCTTTGCCGTAGGCGGGGGTTAGGAAGGTGCCGGGGGCGATTGTTACTACGCGGATGCCTAGGGGGGCTAGGTCGCGGGCGGCTACTAGGGTCATGCTGACTACGCCGCCCTTGGCTGCGGCGTACGGCAACTGGCCGATCTGGCCTTCGTATGCGGCGATTGAGGCTGTGTTCACTATGACGCCGCGGGTCTGGTCCTTGCCTTGGGGGTCGGTCTTGGCGATGGCGGCGGCGGTTAGGCGCATCACGTTGAAGACGGCGGTGAGGTAGACGTCGATGGTGGTGCGGAAGCCGGCTAGGTCTAGGGGATTGCCGTCCTTGCCGACTAGACGTCCTCCGGTGGCTGGGCCGCCGTGTGCGTCTACGGAGATGCGGAGGGGGCCGGCGGCTTCCGCTTCGGCGATGGCTGCGCGGACGGAGTCTTCGTCGGTGGCGTCGGTGCGGACGTAGCGCACGCCTAGTTCCTGTTCGAGCGCCTTGCCCTTGTCGTCGGAGAGGTCTGCGACTACTACCTTCGCGCCGGCGGCGTGCAGTCGGCGGACGGTTGCCTCGCCCAGGCCGCCGGTGCCGCCGACCACGATCGCGGAACTCCCCATGATCTGCATCGTCTCTCCTCTTGCGAGCCATGTTCTTCCTGGACGAGAATGCCATTATCATGGATATCACGATGATCCTGGAAATGGCAGCCTCGGGCGGGGATCGCGCGGCGGTCACTGCGGACGGGCGCTCGCTGACCGGCGCGGAACTGCTGTCGTTGGCGCGTGGGGCCGCTGGGCGCTTTCGCGGTCGCTCGGCCGTGCTCTATCTCGGTACCAACAGGCTCGCGTTCCCGGTCGCGTTGTTCGGTGCGGCGATCGCGGGCGTGCCGTTCATCCCGGTGAACTATCGGCTCGGCGAGCAGCAGACCGCTGCGATCATCGAGCGGCATCCTGGAGCCGCCGTGCTGCGGGGGGAGGGGCTTGACGGGCTGCTCGAGTCTGATGGTGGGGTGGGCGGCGCGTCGGAGGGCGAGCTTGTCGAGGGGGAGCGGGAGGACGATCCGGTTGCGGTGGTGCTTTATACGAGCGGGACTACGGCCGAGCCTAAGGCGGCTACGCTGCGGCATCGGCATCTGCTTGCGTACGTGCTGAATACGCAGGAGTTCATGTCGGCGGCGGCGGAGGACGCGGCGTTGGTGGCGGTGCCGCCGTATCACGTTGCGGGGCTGATGAACGTGCTGACCAACCTCTACTCGGGGCGGCGGGTGGTGTATTTGCCGTCGTTCTCGCCGGGTGGGTGGTTGGAGGCGGTTCGGCGGGAACGGGTCACGCACGCGCTGGTGGTGCCGACGATGCTGGCTCGGATCGTCGCCGAGGTTCCTGAGGGGTGGGAGGCGGACGCGCCTACGTTGCGGAGCCTTGCGTACGGGGGTGCGCGTACGCCGCGGCCGGTGGTGGAGAGGGCGCTGCGGGTTTTTCCATCGACGGGGTTCGTCAATGCTTATGGGCTGACGGAGACGTCGTCGTCGGTTGCTGTGCTTGGGCCGGAGGAGCATCGTGCTGCGCTGGCTGCTGAGGGGGCCGGTCGGGAGCGGCTTGGGTCGGTGGGGCGGGCGTTGCCTGGGATCGAGATCGAGGTTCGGGACGAGGACGGGGTGGCGGTTGGGGTGGGGGAGACGGGGCTCGTGTTCGTGCGGGGCGGGCAGATTGCGGGGGAGTACGGCGGGCGCAGTGTGTTGGACGGGGAGGGGTGGTTCGCCACTCGGGACCGCGGTCGGCTTGATGGGGAGGGGTACCTCTTTATCGAGGGGCGGGCGGACGACACGATCATTCGCGGGGGCGAGAACATCGCTCCGGCCGAGATCGAGGACGTGCTGCTGGCGCATCCGGGGATCGTCGAGGCGGCGGTGCTCGGGCTGCCTGATCCGGAGTGGGGGCAGCGGCTGGTCGCCGTCGTGGTCGGGGATGGGGATCCGGCCGCGATCCGGGCGTGGGTGAAGGAACGGCTCCGCTCGTCGAAGACCCCTGACGTCGTTGTGTTCCGCGACACGCTGCCGCGGACCGATACCGGCAAGCTGCTGCGTCGCGTCCTGCTGGCCGAATTGGAATCGGAGTCCGCTCATGCCTGAAGTCATGCCTGAAGCCGTCATCGTCTCCGCCCTGCGCACGCCCATCGGTACCGCCGGCAAGGGGACTCTGCGGGAGACCAACGCATTCGATCTGGCTGAGCACGTGGTTGCCGCGGCGGCCGCGGGTCTGGATCCTGCCGCGATCGACGACGTGGTGCTGGCTGAGGAGCACTATGGGGGCGGGGTGCTGGCTCGGCACGCGGCGTTGACGGCCGGGCTTGGGTCTGTTCCGGGGCAGGCTTTGAATCGGCACTGCGCGGGGGGACTGTCGGCGGTTGCGGCTGCGGCGGCGGGGATTCGTGCGGGGATGGAGGAGTTGGTTATCGCGGGCGGGGTGCACTCCTCGTCTACCGCGCCGCGCAGCCGGTTCCAGACGGCGCCGGGGGAGTGGGTTGAGAACTGGCTGCCGGCGACGCATCCGGATCGGGTGGATGCGCCTAACCGGGATATGTCGATCACCATCGGCTGGAACACGGCCGTGCAGGCGGGCATTACGCGCGAGGAGATGGACGCCTGGGCGCTGCGGTCGCATCAGAACGCCGTGCGTGCGATTGACGAGGGGCGCTTCGATGCGGAGGTCATTCCGATCGATACCGCGTTGGGACGCTTCGCTGTTGATGAGCACCCGCGGCGGACGACGAGTATGGAGAAGCTGGCCGCGCTGAAGCCGCTGCATCCGGAGATCGAAGGGTTCAGTATCACTGCGGGGAACGCGTGCGGTGCCAATGACGCTGCTGCGGCGTTGGTTTTGGCGCGCGACGGGGGTGGGAGTGGGCTTCCGGTGCTCGGTACGGTTCGGGCTTGGGCTTCGGTTGGCGTTGATCCGGCTGAGACGGGGCTTGCTCCGGTGTTGGTGATTCCGAAGGCTCTGGCGCGCTGCGGACTGAAGCCTGCGGATGTGGACTTGTACGAGATTAATGAGGCCTTCGCGTCGGTTGCCGTGGCTGCGGTTCGTCGGCTTGACCTTGATCCTGAGCTGGTGAACGTGAACGGCAGTGGCTGCTCGCTCGGGCATCCGATCGCGGCTACCGGGGCTCGGATGCTGGTCACGCTGGTGCATGAGCTGCGGCGGCGCGGGGGCGGGGTCGGGGTCGCTTCGATGTGCGCGGGCGGCGGGATGGGCTCGGCGATGGTCGTGGAGGTGCCCGCCCCCTAGGCTTACGGCAGCAGAGTTCGAACTGCCGGAGGGAAGCCGATGACGACGGCCCGACGCGACGCGGTGCTCGAGGCGGCGGTGGAGGTGTTCGCCGAGCGTGGCTACCGCGGCACCTCGTTCGACGAGGTGGCCCGGCGCGCCGGGCTGACCAGGCAGGGCGTGCTGCACTATTTCCCGAGCAAGACCAAGCTGCTGATGGGCATCCTGCGGTTCCGCGAGGACATGCACCGGGACCACCTGGCGGACGGGCACGCCGACCTCGACGACCTTCCGAGCCTGCTGGCCGAGGTGCTCGCCTTCGACCACCGGATTCCGGCGCTCGCGCAGGTCAACAGCAAGCTGATGGTGTCGGGCGTGGTGCACGACGATCCGGTCTGGCAGGAGGTCCAGGACTACTACCGCACGCTGCGGGACTACATGGCCGAGCGGCTCACCGGGCTGTACGGCGAGCGGCTGCCGAGCGGTCTGAGCCCGCGGGCCGCCGCGACGGCGCTGCTCGCGATGCTCGACGGGTTCCAGGAGCAGTGGCTGCTGGACGGCGTGCAGGCCGACTACCCGGAGATCATGCGCGAGGTGATCTCGGTCCTGCTCGGGTCCACTCCGGCGTGAGCCCGGATGAACCCGGCCATCGCGGCCACCGCCTCGTTGTCCGGGCGGGCGCCGACCGGGCGGATCCGCAGTTCCACGGTCACGCCGGAGCGGGCGGCGCGGGTCGCGAAGGACAGCGAGTCGTCGAGCAGCGGATCGTTTCCCGCCGCCAGCAGTTGGATGGGCGGCAGGCCGTGCAGGTTTCCGTGCAGCGGGCTGAGCAGCGGATCGGCCGGGGCCGCGCCTGCCGCGTAGCGCCGGACCCGCCGGGCGAGGGCGGAGACGTCGAGTTCGGGATCGGCGGCCGCGTTCAGCGAGAGGCTCGGCGCGTCGAGGGTCAGGTCGAACAGGGCTGAGGTGAGCACGGCGCAGCACGGCGGCGCGACTCCCTCGTCCCTCAGTTGGAGCAGTAGCGCGGCGGCGAGTCCGGCGCCGAGCCGTTCGCCTGCGACCACGGTCCGTCCGCGGCCTTCGCAGTAGTGGAACGCGACGCGCACGTCGTCCAGCGAGCCGGGGAACGAGGGGCTGTAGCCGCAGCATACGACGGTGGCCTGCGATTCCCGGGCGATCCGGGCGGCCGTCTCGGGGATCGTCGAGGTCGAACGCGGCAGCAGCCAGTCGTTCTGCACGAACAGCACGACCGTCTCCCCGGCCCGCGCCGGGCGCACGATCGAGCCGACCGGGCTCGTCTGGACGTACAGGTCACCTGCCACGGGTCGTCCTTTCCGCCGCGTCCCAGTGTTCTTGCGCGACCCAGAAGTGCGCGAAGGCCTCGGCCGCGTCCTCGGGCGTCGGGTGCCGCGTCACCAGGCGCTTGATCTCGCGCGCCTGGGCGGTGGCGAGGGAACGGGCGATCGTGCGCCAGCCCTGCTCGAATTCGGGGCGCGGGAGTACGTGGTCGATCAGCCCGATCCGTTCGGCCTGCTCGGCGTCGAGTACGGTCGCCGCGCCCGCGAGTAGCAGTGCCTTGCCGGGGCCGATGAGCTTCGCGAGGCGTTCGGCGCCGCCCCACGCGGGCACGATCGCCAGGGCCGTCTGGGTGAACCCGATCTTGATGTCGTGCGCGGCGATCCGGATGTCGGCGGCCGTCGCGAACTCGGCGCCGCCGCCGAACGCGGAACCGTTGAGTGCCGCGATCACCGGTCCGGGGAAGGCGACGAGCCGTTCGCAGATCCCGTGCATCCGCAGTGCCATCGTCCGCGCGTCCTCGAGTGAACGGATCGCGGCGAGCTCCTTCAGGTCGCCGCCGGAGACGAATGCCCGGTCGCCCGCGCCGGTGACGACGAGGGCTGTCGCGTCGGTCGCCGCGTCGAGGGCCTTGTCCAGCGCGTCCATCGTGTCCGGCCCGATCGCGTTGCGCCGGTGCGGGCGGTTGACGGTGATGACGGCCAGGTCGCCGTCCGCTTCGAGTTCCACGTCCATGGTGTTTCCTCAGCCCTCGTAGACGACGGTGACGTGCGCGGATGCGGGCACGCCCTGGCAGGTCAGTACCCAGCCGTCGGCGATCTCGTCATCCTCGAGGGCGTTGTTGACGCGCATGGTGGCCTCGCCCTCGGTGATCCGGGCGATGCAGGTGGCGCAGTTCCCGGCCTCGCAGGAGAACGGCGGGGCGAGGCCGGCCCGCCGCGCGCTCTCCAGCAGCGTCTCCCCGGCGTGCTGCGCGACGGTGTGCCGTTTGCCGGACAGCACGATCCGTACGGTGCCGCCCGCCGCGTCGTCGTCCGGCTCGATTGCGGGCGGGGCCGCGAAGCGTTCGACGATGATCCGGTCCGGGGCCGCGCCGTGGGCCAGCAGGGCGCGTTCGGCCAGTTCCATGAAGGGGGCCGGGCCGCAGAGGTAGAAGTCTGCGTCGCGGTCGTCCCCGGCGAATCCGCGCACTCGGGACTCGGTGACCAGGCCGTGCCGCGCGTCGAGGTGCCGGTGGATCTCGAACCGGTCGGGGTACTGGGCGGCGAGGGCCTCCAGCGTCGGCCCGAAGATGACCGAGTCCGCGTCCCGGTCGGCTGCCAGCACCCTGACGCGGCGCGGCGTCGTGGCCAGCGCGGTCTTCACCAGCGAGACGATCGGCGTGATGCCGCTGCCGCCGCAGAACGCCACCAGCGGCCCGGTGCTCTCGCGCAGGCAGAAGACACCGGTCGGCAGGGTCGCCTCGACGAGGTCGCCGGCGCGCAGGTTGTCGTGGATCCAGTTCGACGCGAAGCCGCCGGGGACGCGCTTGACCGTCGCCATCAGCTCGCTGTCGGTGTCCGGGGAGCTCGACATGGAGTAGCTGCGCAGCGTGCCGCCGACCTTGAGCGTGATGAACTGCCCGGCCAGGTAGGTGTACGGGACGCCGAGTTCGAGGACGTAGGTGCGGGTGTCGCTGTTCTCCTGCACGACCCGGGTGACCCGCGCCGGATGGAAGCCGTGGTCTCGCGCCATGCCTGAATAGTACGTTCTCCTAGAACGAGAGCGCAATTCTCAAATTTGCAGAGGAGCCTTGCGGCGAACTAGGCCCGAGAATATAGTTCTTCTAACGAGAGAAGGAGGATCTCATGGCGTCGCGCGAAGTGCCGTTTCCGCTGTTCGACGCGGACAACCACCTGTACGAGACCGAGGACGCGCTGACCAGGCATCTCCCGGCGGAGTACCAGGGGGCGATCGAGTACGTGCAGCTGCGCGGCCGTACGAAGATCGCGATCCGGGGCCAGATCAGCGAGTACATCCCGAACCCGACCTTCGAGGTGGTGGCCAGGCCGGGAGCGATGGAGGAGTACTTCAAGTTCGGCAACCCGGAGGGCAAGAGCCGCCGGGAGATCTTCGGCGAGCCGATGCGCTCGATCCCCGCCTTCCGCGAGCCGGGCCCGCGCCTCGAACTGCTCGACGAGCTCGGCGTGCAGCAGACGCTGATGTTCCCGACGCTGGCCAGCCTGATCGAGGAGCGGATGCGCGACGATCCGGAGCTGATCCACGCCGTCATCCACTCGCTCAACGAATGGCTGCACGAGACCTGGTCCTTCAACTACAAGGACCGCATCTTCACCACGCCGGTGATCACGCTGCCGATCGTGGACAAGGCGATCGAAGAGCTCGAATGGTGCGTCGAGCGCGGCGCGCGGGCGATCCTGGTCCGGCCCGCCCCGGTGCCCGGCTTCGGCGGTTCGCGCTCCTTCGCGCTGCCCGAGTTCGACCCCTTCTGGCGCAAGGTCGTCGAGGCGGACGTGCTGGTCGCGATGCACTCCTCGGACAGCGGCTACGCCCGGTACACCAGCGACTGGGAGGGGCAGCGCAACGAGATGCTGCCCTTCAAGCCGAACGCCTTCCGCACGATCGGCGAGTGGCGCCCGATCCAGGACGCGGTGGCCGCGTGGGTCTGCCACGGCGCGCTGTTCCGGGTGCCCGGCCTGAAGATCGCGCTCATCGAGAACGGCTCGAACTGGGTCAAGCCGCTGCTCGACGAACTGGCCGACGTCTACAAGAAGATGCCGCACGAGTTCCCCGGCGACCCGGTGCAGGCGATCAAGGACAGCATCCACGTCAGCCCGTTCTACGAGGACGACCTGAGCGCGCTGGTCGAGCTGATGGGCGTGGACCGGGTGCTGTTCGGCTCCGACTACCCGCACCCGGAGGGCCTGGCCGACCCGTACAGCTACCTGGACGCGATCAGCGGCCTGAGCGAGGCCGACCAGGCCAAGATCATGGGCGGCAACCTGGCCAGGCTGATGTCCTGATGCGTCCGGCGTGGGAGAGCATCCCGCGGATGGCCCTCAGCACGCCCGACCGCTTCGGCGACGCCGAGGCGGTCGTGGACGGCCCGCTCCGGCTCTCCTATCCGCAGCTCGCGGAGCGGATCCGGGTGGCGGCCGGGGCCTTCGCGTCGATCGGCGTCGAGCGCGGCGACCGGGTGGCGATCCGGGCGCCCAACTCCGCGGAGTGGATCGTGGCGGCGTTCGGACTGCTCGCCGCGGGCGGGGTGCTGGTGCCCGTGAACACGCGGCTGAAGGCGGCCGAGGCGGACGAGATCGTGCTGCGCAGCGGGGCCAAGGCCGTACTCGTGCAGGAGGGTTTCCTCGGCCTGGACCAGAGCGCTCCGCCGGGCGTGCAGTGCATTGATCTGAAGGGCGACTTCCTGGCCAGCGGCTCGCCCTTCGAGCGCGAGGTGCGCGGCGACGACGTGAGCGACATCGTCTACACCTCGGGCACCACCGGCCGGGCCAAGGGCGTGCCGATGACGCACGCTCAGAACCTGCGCGCCTACGCCGAATGGTGCGACCTGGCTGACCTGCGCGAGGGCGACCGGTATCTGATCGTCAATCCGTTCTCGCACACCTTCGGCTACAAGGCCGGCTGCATCGCCTCGCTGATCCGCGGCGCCACGATCCTGCCGGTGCCGATATTCGAGATCGATCACGTCCTCGAACTCGTGGAGCGCGAGAGGGTGACGATGCTCCCGGGGCCGCCCACGCTGTACCACGCGCTGCTGTCCGCGCCCGCCGGCAGGGACCTGTCGTCGCTGCGCACGGCCGTGACCGGTGCCGCGGACATCCCGGTCGAACTCATCCGGCGGATCAGGGACGAGTTGCCGTTCAAGTCCATCATGACCGGCTACGGGCTGACCGAGGCCGGGACCGCGACCGCGTCGCGCGCCGGGGACTCGTTCGAGGACATCGCCTCGACGGTCGGAACACCCTGCGACGGCGTCGAGGTCGCGATCGCGGACGACGGCGAGGTGCTGATCCGCGGCTACAACGTGATGCACGGCTACTTCGACGACCCGGCCTCGACCGCCGAGGCCGTCGACGCGGACGGCTGGCTGCACACCGGGGACCTCGGCGCCCTCGACGCGCGCGGCCACCTGCGGATCACCGGCCGGAAGAAGGACATGTTCATCGTCGGGGGCTTCAACGCCTATCCCGCCGAGATCGAGGCCTTCCTGATGGAGCATCCGGCCGTCGCGCAGGCGGCGGTGATCGGCGTGCCGGACGAGCGGCTCGGCCAGGTGGGCAAGGCGTTCGTGGTGCTGCGGGCCCCGGTCACCGCCGAGGAGCTGATCCGCTGGAGCCGGGAGCGCATCGCCGGGTTCAAGGCGCCCCGGTACGTGGAGTTCCGGACGGAGCTTCCGCTGAACGCGGCCGGCAAGGTCTTGAAGGACCGGCTGCGCTGACGCGACCCATTGACGTTCTCCGGAAATAGTGTTCTCTATAACGCAGAATACGATTCCGCCCCCGCGGAGAGCCGGCCAACGGCGGCCGGCCCCGGTGCGGACCAAGGGGAGCAGACCATGACAACAGCGCCCGTCGGCCAGAGCGAGCCGACCGAGCTCGATACCGGACGTCTGCACGACGCCACCCGGCTGCGCGTCGTGCTCATCGTGCTGGCCATCGTCGCCAGCACCGAGATCGTCCCGTTCCAGACCGCGTTCATCGGCCTGGCCGCGCAGAAGATCGGGGCGTCCTTCCCCGCGGCGGGCAGCCAACTGCCCTGGCTCGCGACGATCTACACCCTGGTCGGCGGCGTGGCCGTGCCGGTGATCGGCAAGCTCTCCGACGTGATCGGCAAGAAGAAGGTCATCGCCGCCTGCGTGGCCGTCTCGCTGGTCGGCTCCGTGCTCGACGCGGTGACGACATCCTGGACGGTGCTGCTGGTCGGGCGGGCGCTGCAGGGGGTCGCGTTCCCCGCGATGTTCGTGTCCTTCGGTCTGATCCGCGACCTGGTGCCGCGCCGGATGGTCAACATGGCGATCGGCATCGCGGGCGGCGGCACCGGCCTCGGCGCCATCCTCGGCCCGCTGGCCGGCGGCTACCTCACCGACCACTTCAGCTGGCGCTCGCTCTTCTGGTTCTGCACGGTGTGGATCGTCGCCTCGCTGATTCTGCTGATGGTGTTCGTGCCGGAGACCCGGCTGCGGCACCGGGTGCGGCTCGACCTGCCCGGCGCGGCGCTGCTCGGCGCGGGCATCGCGCTGGTGATGATCTACGTCAGCCGGGGCAGCGGCTGGGGCTGGGGACGGCCGGTCACGCTCGCCTGGCTGATCGGCGGCGTGCTGCTGCTCGGCGCGTTCTACCTCTGGGAGCTGCGGGTCCCGGAGCCGATCATGAGCCCGGCGCTGCTGCGCTCCGGCCGGTTCCTGCCCATCCTCGGCATCGGCTTCTGCTGCAACGGGATCGTCAACGGCGCCAGCTACGTCATCGGCTACCTCGCCGAGACGCCGGGCGGGGCCGCGGGCGAGGCCGTGAAGTCCCAGATCGCCACCGGCGCGGCGGCCGCGGCCGCCAAGCAGTACCACCTGCCGACCGCGACCCTGAAGCCCTACTTCTCCGTCATCGGCGACCTGCCCGGCTTCAACCTGACGCTGTTCCAGTTCACCGTGCAGCTCACGCTGGGCCTGGCCGTCGTGTACGTGATCTTCTCGCCGCTCGCCGGGGCGCTGTCCACGCGGATCGGCCTGCAACGGCCGCTGATCGCCGGCATGGCCTTCTTCGTGCTCTCCTGCCTGCTGCTGACCTTCTACCACCGCAGCGTGCTCGAGGTGGCGCTGATCCTGGTGCTGCTCGGCGTCGGCGTCGGCATCTATCTCAGCACGCTGAACAACATGGTGGTCGAGGCGGTGCCGCAGGAGCAGCAGGGCGTCAGCTCCGGGATGGTCGGCTCGGTCACCAACTTCGGCGCCGCCTTCGCCACGTCCATCATCGCCTCGGTGGTCGCCGCGCATCCGCTGATCCTGCACGTCAACGCCCCCGGCCACGTCACGAACACGCCGCTGAACACCGGCGCGCTCGCGCAGCTGCCGACCGCCGGCGCGTACACGCAGATGTTCCTGATCTTCACGATCGCCGCGGCCGCCGCGCTGGTGCTCTCGCTGTTCATGCGGCATTTCCGGCACCCGGCGACCGGCGGGACACGGTATTGATCCACCACGACGCGCCGTCCGAGGACGTGCGCCGCTGGATGGAGCGGCGCTGGTCCCGGCTGGAGCAGTGGCGCGCGACCGACGTCCTGGCGGCCAAGCAGGCCTCCGGGACGTCGGTCAGCGTGGTGCTCCCCGCGCTCAACGAACAGCAGACGGTCGGCGAGATCGTCACCCGTATCAGGACTCGGCTGATGGAGCAGTGCCCGCTGGTCGACGAGCTCGTCGTCATCGACTCCGGCTCCACCGACCGGACCGGCGAGGTCGCGACGGCGGCGGGGGCGCGCGTCGTGCACCGCGACGAGATCCTGCCGGAGCTGCCCGCCGTGCCGGGCAAGGGCGAGGTGCTCTGGCGGTCCCTCTTCGTCACGACCGGGGACGTCGTGTGCTTCGTCGACGCGGACCTGCGGAAGTTCGACGCGGCGCTGGTGCGCGGGATCCTCGGCCCGCTGCTCACCGACCCCTCGGTCCAGCTGGTCAAGGCGGCGTACGACCGGCCCCTGCTGGACGCCGGAACGGTGCTGCCGGGCGGCGGCGGGCGGGTGACCGAACTGGTCGCCCGCCCGCTGCTCAATCTGCACTGGCCGCGGCTGGCCGGGATCGTGCAGCCGCTCGCCGGGGAGTACGCCGCGCGCCGCGGCCTGCTGGAGCGGCTCCCGTTCCCCTGCGGCTACGGGGTCGAACTCGGCCTGCTCGTCGACGCGCTCGAACTCGCCGGGCTCGACGCGCTCGCCCAGGTCGACGTCGGCACCCGCTACCACCGGCACCAGGCGGACGACGCGCTCGGCCGGATGTCCAGCGAGATCTGGCAGACCGCGCTGCGCCGGCTGGAGCGCGCCGGACGCCGGCTCGGCGGCGAGCCGGTGCACACCGGCTTCACCCAGTTCCGCCGCCAGGACGGCGGATTCCGCTCCTTCACCTACGACATCACGGCGACCGAACGGCCGCCCGCGCACCTCGTCGAGCAGTATCAGGACAGGAAGGTATCCGATGGACGGGTTGCTTAGGCTGGGCCGGAGCGAGTTCGGACCCGACGACCGGGTCGTGATGGCGATCGTCAACCGCACCCCCGACTCCTTCTACGACAAGGGCGCGACCTACGCCGAGGACGCGGCGCTGGACCGGGTGGACCAGGCCGTGGCCGACGGGGCGCGGATCGTCGACATCGGCGGCGTGAAGGCGGGGCCGGGGGAGGAGGTGACCACCGACGAGGAGATCCGGCGCACCGTCCCGTTCGTCGGCAAGGTCCGCGCCCGCCACCCCGACCTCGTGATCAGCGTCGACACCTGGCGCGCCGAGGTGGGCCGGGCGGTGTGCGAGGCGGGCGCGGACGTGCTGAACGACGCGTGGGGCGGCTACGATCCGCGGCTCGCTGAGGTGGCCGCCGAGTTCCGGGCGGGCCTGGTCTGCACGCACACGGGCGGTACCGTGCCGCGCAACCGGCCGCGCAAGGGCGTCAGCTACCCGGACGTGATGGCCGACATCCTGGACCAGACCCTCCGGCTGGCCGAGCGCGCCGTGGAGCTCGGCGTGCCGCGCGAGTCGGTGCTGATCGACCCGGCGCACGACTTCGGCAAGAACACCCGGCACTCGCTGGAGGCCACCCGCCGGATCGGCGAGATGATCGAGACCGGCTGGCCGGTGCTGGTCTCGCTGTCCAACAAGGACTTCATCGGCGAGACCCTCGACATGCCGGTCCGGCAGCGCCTCACCGGAACCCTGGCGACCACCGCCGTGTGCGCCTGGCTCGGCGCCCGCGTCTACCGCGTCCACGAGGTCGTCGAGACGCGGCAGGTCCTCGACATGGTCTCCTCGATCCAGGGCACCCGCCCCCCGGCCGTGGAGCGGCGCGGTATCGCCTGACCCGGGGACGACGAAGCCCCGCCGGCCGGACGGCCGACGGGGCTGCCTACTGCTGTCAGGACCCGCAGATCAGCTGGTCTGCAGGGCGGTGTCGTCGATCACGAAGTCGGTCGTGCCGCCGTTCGCGTCGGTCTCGGTGCCGGTGAACTTGATGGTCACGGTCTGCCCGGCGTAGCTGGACAGGTCGCTCGTGTGCTGGGTGTAGCCGGTGTTCTTGTTCAGGTTGCTGTAGGTCGCGAGCGTCGAGAGGACCGTGCCGCTCGAGTTCAGGACCTGGACGGTCAGGGTGTCCGGCTTCGCGGTGGTCGTGCTCTCCGTGGTGTCGATGTGCAGGTAGTAGGAGAACGACGCGGAGCAGCCGGTCGGGATGGTCACGCTCTGCGCGACCGTGTCCGTGTCGGCCTTGCCGTCACCGTTCAGCCAGGCGTCCCAGCTGCCGGCGTGGGCGGGCTCGTCGGCGGTGTCGTTGTTGATCGGGGCGCTGCCGAGGGTGGACGACTCGGTCCACGGCGTGATGGTCGCGCCGTTCTCGAAGCCGGGGTTGCCGAGCAGTTGCGCCGCGGTGCAGGTGCTTCCGGTCGACGAGGTCACGGTGATCGTGTACGTGGTGGTGTGCGTTCCGGAGGCCGCGGTGCCGGTCACGGTGATCGGGAACGTGCCCGTAGCGGTGGACGAGTTCGTGCTCACGGTCAGCGTCGAACTGGCGCCGGAGGTCACCGTGGACGGGCTGAAGGAGACGGTGGATCCGCCCGGCCCGCCCGTGGCGGACAGGGCGACCGACTCGGCCGAGCCGGAGGACACCGCGGTCGAGATCGTCGAGGTGGCCGAGGAGCCCTGCGCGACGGAGCCCGAGGCGGGGGAGGCCGAGATCGAGAAGTCGTTGCCCGCGGCGGTGGTGCCGGCCGGGTTCCAGTAGTCGCCGGCCATGACGATGTAGACCAGCATCTTGATGGTCTCGCCGTAGTAGCCGTCACCGAACGGGTTGGTCGCGAGCTGGTTCCAGATCGCGTTCGTCCACGCCTGGTTTCCGGAGGCCATCGCGGCGGGTCCGGCCGAGTCGCCGGCCTCCTCCGCCTGCGTGTCGCCCTGGTCCGGTGAGCTGTCGAACCCGGTGCAGTTCAGGTTCATGTGCGGCCAGACCTTGCCCGGATCACCGCCCGAGAACGTGTTCAGGCAGTTCGACCACTTCACGGCGTCGGCGTACGCGGTCGCCGCCACCGTCGTGCCGTTCTCCAGCGCGTCGGTGCCCATGTGCCAGGGCACGCGGATGGAGTTGTAGCCGACGATGTTGTCCGGCTGGTCCTCCTGGTAGTTCGCCGCCGCGGGCTTCGGGCTGCTGCCGTTGGCGCCGCGGATGAAGTCGGACATCAGACCGTACTTCGACGAGTAGCTCGCGGTGAAGTCGGTGACGATGGACTCGGTCTTCTGGATGACCTTGTTCCAGTCGTGCGACGGGTCGTACGCGGCGAACGCCCGCAGGTGGTCGATCATGTAATCGGACGGGCGCGAGTCGTCCGCGGTGCTGTCGTCGTCCTCGCACTTGAGGTGGCCGTCGGAGGCGACGTCGTGGTTGTAGAAGTTGGCCAGCCACGTCTTGGCCGCCGACGTGTAGCCGCCCCACTGCTTGTCGGCGAGGATCAGGCCGTAGCCGATGTCCAGGTCGCCGTCGGTCGCGCCGTCCGGAGTGCCGCTGCTGTAGTACTTGCAGGTCTTGCCGTCGAGCTGCCACTCCATGAGGCCGTACTGGTCCTCGTGGTCCTTCACGAGCTGCCACAGGCCGTTGAACTCGGTCTGCGCGTCCGCGTCGTACCCGGCCATCAGGGGGATGATGTTCATCCCGTAGCCCTGGCCCTCGGACACCGGACCGTTGTTGGTGGCGTCGCCGTCGCCCTTGGTGGAGATGTAGTACTCGTTCGAGGCGCAGCCGTGGATGAGGTACGTGCTCTTCCACGAGTTGTACGCCTTCTCGACGGCCGCGTCCTTGGACGACTGCGACCCCGCGGGCGTCACGCCGACCTTGTAGGTCACGTGGGTCGGGAAGGGATAGGCGGCGGACGTGGCGGCCTGGGCAGGCGCCGAGGTCACCGCCGTCACAGCGACCACGCCGAGCGTGGCGGTAGCCAGGGACAGCCCGAGCGCGAGTGCCCGGGCACGTGTGGGTCTCAAGTGGCCAACTCTCCTTGTGATTATCGAAGCTGCTCGTTCATGAGCAGGAATGAGCCGAGGCCGTGCAGGTCGTTCGTGGCCTTCGGACGGTCGATGTAGTACGTGTAGTCGCCGACGTTCGTGCCGGGCGAGATCGTCGTGAGGTTCGTCAGGCCGTCGCTGCCGAGCGAGATCCGGCCGAGCACGCCCTGGTACGCCTTCTGCGCGACCGCCTTGTACGACGTGCCGATATAGCCGTGCTGGACGGCGAGCGAGAGCGTGTAGGCGAACATGCTGGAGCACGAGGTCTCGGTCCAGTTGCCGGCGCCGGTGGGCTTGTCGATGACCTGGTACCAGAGCCCGGACTTCGGGTCCTGATAGTGCACGAGGCCCGCGGCGAACTTGCTCAGGTCGGTCAGCAGCGTGGCGCGGCCCGGCTGGGTGGTCGGCACGTCGTCGAGCGCCGTCACCAGGGTCATGCCGTACCAGCCGTTGGCCCGGCACCACTGCTCGGGGGAGAGTCCGGTCTTCGGGTCCGCCCAGCTCGCCGTCTTGGACTCGTCGTACGCGTGCTGGAGCAGGCCGTTGGGCTGCTGCAGGTGGCTCGCGTAGACGGTGAGCTGCTTGACCGCCTCGGCGTGGGTGTACGTGGAGTCGTTGAACTCCTTGCCGTACTCCAGCAGGAAGGGCACGACCATGTAGAGGCCGTCGTCCCACAGCTGGTGCGCGCGCGAGGAGGTGTCGGCGTGCCAGAAACCGCCGTCCGAGGTGCGCGGGTAGGTGTTGAGCCGGTCCCGGATCGTGGTCGCGGCGATCTGGTACTTCGCCTCGCCGGTCTCGTGGTGCAGGATCACCAGCAGTCGGCCGGCCATCATGCTGTCCAGGCTGTCGAAGGTCTGGTTGATGGTGCCGTTCGCGGAGACGAAGCGGTCCACCCAGTCCTCGATGTACGTCAGGTACGCCTTGTCGTGGGTGCGGAGGTAGACCTGGTATTGGCCGTACAGGTAGAGGCCGACCTGGTACGACCAGGAGCCGATGGTGTCCGGGGTGAACCGCTTCATCGTCGAGTTGACCAGTGCGACGGACCAGTCGGTGGGCGCGGTCGTGGTCGTGGTGGTCGCCGTGGCCTTCGCGGGTGCGGTGGGAATGAAGGCGAGGGCGGCCGCGGCGAGGAGCAGGACGGGCTTTCGCGGAAGTCTCATAGCAGCTTGTCCAGGGTTATGGGCAGGTCGCGGACGCGCTTTCCGGTGGCGTTGTAGATCGCGTTGGCGACCGCCCCGGCCGCGCCGACGATGCCGAGCTCGCCGATGCCGCGCATGCCGATCGGATTGAGGATGGTGTCGGGGTAGTTCAGGAAGGTCACGTCGATGTGTGGGAGATCGGCGTTGACCGGGACCAGGTAGGAGGCCAGGTTCGCGTTGGCGAAGCGGCCGTCGGACTCCAGGATCGTGCCCTCCAGCAGGGCCTGGCCGATCCCCATGATCATGCCGCCCATGATCTGGCTGCGGGCGGTCTTCGCGTCCACGATCGTGCCCGCGTCCATCACCGCGAGCAGCCGCGTCACCCTCGGTTCCGCGGTCCACTTGTTGACCTGGACCTCGCAGAAGATCGCGCCGAAGGACATGAATCCGTAGCCGCTGGTGGTGTTCTTCGCGGAGGTCCCGGTGGCCTGCACACCCGCCACGTTGATCTTGGTGAGCAGGGCGCCGAAGCTGATCGTGGTCGAGCCGGAGGTCAGGTTGCCGTTCTTGTAGGTGACGGACGAGGCGCTCTTGCCGTGGAACGGGGAGGACGTGTTGCTGATCGCGAGCTGGATCAGGGCACTGATGGCCGCCTGGGCCGCGACGTTCACCGCGGTGCCGTTGCTCGACGTGGAGCCCGAGCCGCCCGCGTTGGCCGCGGTCGGCAGGGTCGAGTCGCCGAGCTCCGCGCTGACCTGCGCCACCGGGATGCCGAGGGCGGCCGCGCCGAGGATCGCGAACACGGTGGCCTGGCCGGTTCCCGCGTCCGAGCCGGTGCCCGAGACCACGGCCGTCCCGTCGTTCTGCAGGCGCACCATCAGCGTCGACGCGCTGCGTCCCGCCGGGTACGCGGCCGTGGCCATGCCGAGCCCGACCAGCCAGTCGCCGTTCGTCACCTGGCCGGGCTTGGCGGAACGCTGAGACCAGCCGAACGCGCCGGCCCCGGTCGTGTAGCACTCCGCGAGATGCTTGCTGGACCACGGAGTCGAGCCGCCCGGCACGGTCTTCGCGTAGTTCTTCTGCCGCAGCGCCAGCGGGTCCATGTTCAGCGCCACCGCGAGCTCGTCGATCGCGGACTCCAGCGCGAACGAGCCGTTCGCCTCCCCGGGCGCGCGCATGATCGTGGTGGCCGGGATGTCCATGCTGACCGGGGTCTGCGCGGTGCTGATCGAACCCGCGGCGTACGTCGACTTCGAGACCGACGCGGGGTTCTCGGTGAAGTTGCTGGAGTTCGACTTGCTGACCGTCGCGATGTGCTTGAGCGCGCTGATCGTGCCGCTGCTGTTCGCGGTCAGCGACACGGTCTGGCTGGTGTTCGGACGGTGGCCGACGACCGTGAAGACCTGCTCGCGGGTCAGCACGGTCTTCACCGGACGGCCGAGCGCCTGGGCGGCCGCGGCGGTCAGCGGCGTGTGCGCCCAGTTGCCCCACTTCCCGCCGAACGCGCCGCCCACGTACGGGTTGACCACGTGGATGTTGGCGCTGGAGACGCCGAGCGCGTGCGAGAGCCGGCTGACCACGAGCGGAGTGCCCTGCGTCGCCGTGTAGATCGTGAGGTGGGTGCCGCTCCAGCTGGCCACGGTCGCGTGCGGCTCCATCGCGTGGTGGTGCACGATCGAAGTGTTGTAGACCTCTGAGACCGTGCCGCTGCCCGACGCGCTCTTCGCCATGGCCGTGACCGGGGTCTGCGTCGAGTACGTGGCGGTCACCAGCGCGGCCGCGTCCCTGGCCTGCTCGAAGGTCTCCGCGACCACCATGCCGATCACCTGGCCGCGGTACCGGACGTTCTTGTCCTGCAACGGCGGGGTGAACTCGTCGTTCTCGTCGCCGCCGTACGCGTAGAGCTTCAGCGGGTTGAACGGCGTGTAGACCGCGAGCACGCCCGGCGAGGCCAGCGCGCCCGACGTGGTCATCGCGCTGATCGTCCCCTTGCCGACGGTGCTGGTGACCAGGTAGCCGTACGCCATGTTCGTCAGCATGTTGTCGGCCGCGTACTTGGCGCCGCCGGTGACCTTGAGTACGCCGTCGACCCTGCTGGTCGAGGATCCGATCGGTGAGGTGCTCATGACACTCCCAGCAGTTCGCTCAGCGCCCGGATGATCGCGCGCTGCACCAGAGTCACCTTGAAAGCGTTGTCCGCCAGCGTCTTCGCGCCCGTGACGGCCTTCGCGGCGGCGGTCGTGAAGTTGGCGACGGTGGCCGTCTGGCCCTGCAGCGCGGCCTCGACCGCGGGCAGTCGCCAGGGCACCGTGCCCACGCCGCCGACCGCGACCCGGGCCGCGGTGATCGTGCTGCCCGACATCTCGACGGCGATCGCGGCCGAGCTCAGTGCGAACTCGTAGGACTGCCGATCGCGGATCTTGAGATACGACGAATTGGTCGCCCAGGGCAGCGGCGGCACCAGAACTCCGGTGATCAATTCGCCCGCCTGCAACGTGTTCTCGACGTTGGGCGTGGTGCCCGGCTCGACGTAGAAGTCGGAGAGCGCGACCTGCCGCGTGCCGGAACCGCTCTGCAGTTGCACGCTGGCCCCGAGCGCGGTCAGCGCGACGGCCAGGTCGCTGGGATGCGTCGCGGCGCACGAGGTGCTGGTGCCGAGGATCGCGTGGCCCCGGTTCGCGCCGGTCTGCGCGGGGCAGCCGGAGCCGGGGGAGCGCTTGTTGCACGAGACGGTCACGTCGCGGAAGTAGTCGCACCGCGTGCGCTGCAACAGGTTCCCGCCGATCGACGCCATGTTGCGGATCTGCGGCGACGCGGAGGCGAGCAGCGCCTGGCTGAGCACCGGGAACGCGCTGGTGACCTGCGTGTTGGCCGCCACGTCGCTCATCCGGGCCAGCGCGCCGATGTGCAGCCCGGCGGAGTCCGTGGTGACCGCAGTCAGTGGCAGCGCGTTGATGTCGATGACGGTGCTCGGGCCCATCACGTCGAGCTTCATCAGGTCGACGAGCGTGGTGCCGCCCGCCAGGTACGCGGAGCCGGTGCCCGCGGCGCCGACGGCCTGCGTGACGGTGGTCGCGGCGGTGTAGTCGAAGCCCTGCATCACGCGCTCCCCTGCGCGGCGGCGGCCTGCGTGACCGCGTCCACGATGTTCGAGTAGCAGCCGCAGCGGCAGAGGTTGCCGGACATCCATTCCCGGATCTCCGCCTCGCTCCCGGCGTGGCCCTCCTGGATCAGCGCGACCGCCGACATGATCTGGCCGGAGGTGCAGAACCCGCACTGCATCGCGTCGTTGTCGATGAACGCCTGCTGCACCGGACTCAGCGTGCTGCCGGACGCGAGGCCGCCGGTCGTGGTGACCTCGTGCCCGTTCACCGTCGCCGCCAGGGTGAGGCAGGACAGCACGCGGCGTCCGTCCACGAGCACCGTGCATGCGCCGCACTGGCCGCGGTCGCAGCCCTTCTTGGTGCTGGTCAGCGCCCAGCGTTCGCGCAGCGCGTCCAGCAGCGTGACCCGCGCGTCGGCGGTCAGCGTCTTGGTCTTCCCGTTGACCGTGCAGGAGATCGACACCGTTCCGGCGTCCTGCGGCGCGATCGTCGCGGCATCGGCGGTCTCGGTGGTGGGTTCGGCCAGTGGCGCGCCGACCGCGAGACCGGCCGAGACCGCCGCGGCCCGGCCGAACAGCAGGCGGCGGCTGAGTCCCTCAGTGGGCATGTGGGTTTCCCGTCCCGGCTAGTTAGTCAACTTTACTAACGTGGTGTGCCACTGTTCTTAGTCAGGGATCCGGCCGCTGTCAATACCCGCCGCGGGCTTGACAGGATTGCTGAGCGTGCCTAACGTCCCCCGCGTTACGACAGGATTCAACATTTCCTTACATCCACGCACCCACATGCGAACCCACGAGGAAGTGGTGTTTGTCCATGAAGAGGATCTTCCGAGCACTCCTGGCCACCACACTGGCGATACCGCTGGCCGCCGTCGCCACCGCGTCCACCGCGCAGGCCGAGGCGAACGGCGTCGGGCTCAAGCCCGCGCTCGGCTGGAGCAGTTGGAGCTACGTCCGGCACGACCCGACGGCCGCGACGATCGAGGCGCAGGCCAAGGCGATGCACACCAGCGGCCTGCAGGCCGCCGGCTACCAGTACGTGAACATCGATGACTTCTGGTATCAGTGCCCTGGCAGTCAGGGCCCGAACGTGGACCAGTACGGCCGCTGGGTCACCGATGCGACCAAGTTCCCGCCGTCGGCGAGCGGGGAGAACGGAATCCAGGTCGTCGCGGACTACGTGCACTCACTCGGCCTGAAGTTCGGGATCTACGTCACCCCCGGTATATCCGACCAGGCCGTCGCGCAGAACACTCCGATCGAGGGCACCTCGTACACCGCCGATCAGATCGCTAACGGCGTCAGCGAGAAGAACTACAACTGCAAGGGCATGCAGGGCATTGACTACACCAAGCCCGGCGCGCAGCAGTTCATCGACTCCTGGGCCAACGAGTTCGCGTCCTGGGGCGTGGACTACGTGAAGATCGACGGCGTCGGCACCAGCGACGTCGGCGACGTCCAGGCGTGGTCGGCGGCGCTCCAGCAGACCGGACGCCCGATCCACATGGAGCTGTCCAACAGCCTCGCCATCGGCAGCGCCGCCACCTGGGCGCAGTACTCGAACGGCTGGCGCACCGGCGGCGACATCGAGTGCTACTGCGGTGCGGGCGGCGCGAGCTATCCGCTGACCGACTGGTCGCACGTGTCGTCGCGCTTCAACCAGGTCGCGCAGTGGCAGCCGTACGGCGGTCCCGGCGCGTACAACGACTACGACTCGATCGAGGTGGGCAACGGCTCGAACGACGGCCTGACCCCCGACGAGCGGCAGACGCAGATGAGCCTGTGGGCGCTGGGCTCCTCGCCGTTCATCCTCGGCACGGACCTGACCAACCTGGACCCGACCGACCTGTCGTACCTCAAGAACCGGGCCGTGCTCGCCGTGGACCAGGACGGCATCGACGCGTCCCGGATCTCGAGCTCGTCCACGGCGCAGGTCTTCGCGAAGACCGAGAAGCCGGGCGACGTGATCGTCGGGCTCTTCAACACCTCGGGCTCCTCGGAGGCCGTCTCGACCACCGTCGCCGCGCTCGGGCTGCCCGCCGGAACGTACAAGCTGGACAACCTCTGGACGGGTAAGAGCACGGAGACGGCCGGCACGATCGCGACCGACGTCCCGACGCACGGCGTGGCCCTCTACAAGGTCACGGCCGCCCCGAACGCGGCCGTCGCCCCGCCGGACACCGTCGCCTCGCTCTCCGTCCCGGCGACCGCGCAGTCCGGCCAGCCGTTCACCGCAGCCCTCTCCTACACGAACTACGGCACCCAGTCGGTGACCGACGCCAGGGTCTCGCTCACGCTGCCGACCGGCTGGACCGCCACCCCGACCACGCCCGCCACGTTCAGGACCGTGGCATCCGGCCAGACCGTCGTCACGGACTATTCGGTGACGCCAGGCTCGACCAGCGGACCGCTGAGTACTGCGACGATCACCGCGCAGGTCACGTACGCGTGGCCGTGCACGAAGCAGAGCGTGTCGACGAACGCCGTGCTCCAGGTGGCGTCGCCGGTGCAGGCTCCGTACCTGACGTACTCCTCGGCGACGGACGGCCCCACCGGCTACGGCCAGAGCGGCACGCAGTTCGCGATCGAGGGCGCCGGCAAGGACCTGTGGACCGACGCCGACGCGTACACCACGATCTACCAGCCCGCCTCAGTGACCTCGGGCTCCACCATCCAGACCGAGGTCACCGCGCAGACCGGGATGACCGGCTACGCCAAGTCCGGCATCATCGTGCGCAACTCGATGACCGGCTCCGGCACCAGTCCCGAGGGCGTGATCCTCTACCAGTCCCCGTCCGGCGGCATCCAGCTCGAGTGGACGTCCACCGGCGGCGACAACCTCGACAGCGTCACCCCGGTGAACGGCACGATCGCCGACACCGTTCCCGTCTACCTGAAGCTGGTCATCGGCACCGGCGGCGTCTACACCGGCTACTACTCGACCGACGGAACCACGTGGACCGAGGTCGGCACGGCGACCGTCCCCGGCCAGAGCACGACGCAGGACGCCGGCATGTTCGTATCCAGCCACGTCGCCGGCACCGCCGGCCTCGTCGACTTCAACGGATTCTCCATCACGAACTAACCGCTGGTCGAGAGTCCCGTATCGCGCCGCGATACGGGACTCTCGCGTTCTCTCTTGACGCGTGCTGAAACGTCATCGATACTCACAACCACTGCCCATACCCAACTTCCGTGGGCAAGTCCGACCCACGATATGAAACGTTTCACGAGCTCAGGGTTCGTATTCTCCTCGACAATGGAGTTGATGAGTCATGCCCAGATTCCCCGGGCGCGTGCCGCCGAGACGGGGCACGATCGCGCTGCTCGCCGCCGCACTCCTCGCCGTACCGCTGACCCTCACGGTCCCCTCGGCCTCGGCCGCAGCCTCCAGTGCTTCCACTCCTTGGCCCGCATCGCCCTCGTGGCAGTCCCTTGACGAGACGCCCACCTCGTCCGCTGTCTGTCCGGTCGCCGTCGTCAGTACGTCCGGCACGGTGTCGGGTGCGGGGAACCTCGTGTGCGGCGGATCGGGAGGGGCGACGCTCACGCTCGCGTCCGGCGGCGCCACTCCGACCGTGGTGCTCGACTACGGCAAGGAGGTCGGCGGCATCCCGACGTTCACCGTCACCGCCGAGAGCGGATCGCCGACGCTGCGGGCCGGGTACTCGGAATCGGAGCGGAACGTCAGCGCCACGGGTGACGCGGATCCGCCGTGGGCCGAGGGCGACCCGCAGCGCTACGACGACTACTCGATCACCGGCGCCGGGACGATCACCGACCAGTACGTGCAGGGTGGTGAGCGCTACGAGGAGATCACGCTGACCTCGCCCGGAACCGTCACGCTCGGCGCGGCGGGCATCACGTACATCGCCGACCGGACGCAGGCGTCGGCGCTGCCCGGCTGGTTCGACTCGAGCAACGCGCAGTTCAATCAGATCTGGTACGACAGCGAGTACACCGACCAGATCGACTCCGTCCCCGCACAGTCGCTGCCCTCCGCGTGGACCGTGACCGGCGGTGCGCTCCAGGCCGGCGGCACATCGCAGGGTACGAACATAGGGCTGGTCACGGGGGGCTCGTCGTGGGGCTCGTACACGGCCAGCTTCCAGACCGATGTGGTTTCCAACCAGGCCGGTTGGGTCGTGCGGGGCCAGGACGAGAACGACGGCTACGTCTTCATCCTCAACGACAGCGCGGACACCAGCGGCACGCCGAACTCACTGCAGGAACTCGACCTGCACAACGGCAACTACACGTCACTCGGCACGGTCACGCTCCCCACGGCGCTGACGGCGGGCACCTGGCACACCGTCAGCACGACCGTCTCCGGCTCGACCATCACCGTCTCGCTCGACGGCACCCAACTGACCTCGTTGACCGACTCGACCTACGCGAGCGGCACCGTAGGCTTCCGCGAATACACCGGCGAGTCGGCCGCCTTCAAGAACCTCACCGTCACGAGTTCATCGGGCTCGACGCTGTTCAGCAACAGCCTGGGATCGTCCTCGGCGCTCGCCGACTTCTCGCCGCTGCCGGGACAGAACTCGTACGCATCGATCCTCGACGGCGCCAAGCGCGACCGGGCGATCTGGGTCGGCGACATGAACGTCGAGATCCCGAGCGTGTCCTACTCCACCGACAACGCCGCGTACCTCAAGGGCTCCCTCGAAGCGCTCGGCAGCTACCAGCTCAGCAGCGGATTCGTCACCGGCGACCTGCCCCCGCAGACCCCGCTCGCGACCACGCAGCAGACCGGGACGACCGGATCGTATTCGGCCTCGTACTCGATCTACTTCGTGCTCGGACTCGCCGACTACTACCTCTACTCCGGCGACACGGCGTTCGTGGACCAGGAGTTGTCCGTGCTGAAGGGCGAACTGGCCTGGAACGCGACCCAACTCGACGCGAACGGGCTGCTCACCACGAACAGCAGCGACAATGCCGACTGGGACTTCTACGACGCGGGGAAGAACGGCGAGGTCACCGAATACAACGTGCTGTATTACGAGGCCCTGCTCGACGGCGCCACCCTTGCGAACGCGGCCGGTGACAGCAGCGACGCCGCCACGTACACGAGCGACGCGGCCGCTCTGAAGACCGCGATCAACGCGCACCTCTACAACAGCGGCACCGGCCTGTACGACCTGAGCAACCAGGACACCGGCACGATCGCCCAGGACGCCAATGCGCTCGCCGTGCTCTACGGCGTGGCACCCGCATCCGACGACGCTGCGATCCTCGCCGCGCTCAAGACCGACCTGTGGACCACCTCGTACGGGCCGAAGCCGTTCTCCGGCAGTTCGTACGCCGACACCGTCAGCCCGTACATCAGCGGATACGAACTCGACGCCCGCTTGGCGACTAACGACACCGCCGACGCCGAAAGCCTGCTCTCGACCGTGTGGGGGCACATGATCTCCGCGGGTCAGGACACGACCGGGACGATGTGGGAGAACGTCTCCGGCAGCACCGGCCAACCGGGACTCGGCTCCTCGACGAGCGAGTCGCACGGCTGGTCCACCACCCCCGTCTCCGCGCTCTCCGGCTACGTCCTCGGCGCGCAGCCGGCCACCGCGGGCTACGCCACGTGGACCGTGCAGCCGCATCCGGGCGATCTGGCCTGGGCCGAGGGCAGCGTCCCCACCCCGCACGGCGCGATCGGCGTCGACTGGGCGGGGGAGAGCGGCGTCGGCCAGTTCAGCATGCAGGTCACCGCGCCCTCGGGGACCAGCGGAACCATCGCCGTCCCGACCTACGGAGCGGCCGATCCGATCGTCGCCGTCAACGGGAACACCGTCTGGAGCGGCGGCACCTTCACCGCGACCACCGGCATCAGCGGCGCGCACGCCGACAGCAGCTACGTCTACCTGACCGGCGTCCAGCCAGGCACCTACACCGTCGCCGCGAACCCGGGCAGCTACGGCGTCCCCACCGGCTACACCAAGTGCGCGGCCGAGGGCGCCACCTGCACCGTGACCGGCACCGAGTCCGTCGCATACGGCGCGAACGGCATCTACGCCTACACGACCACCTCATCCTCGGTGGCCTGCACCGACGCCGCCCTCACCGACCCCGACTACGGCATCGTCAAGTCCTGCTACGTCGGCCAAGTCACCTCCGGCCCGAGCGGCCAGTCCACCACCTACTGCGCCCCCGAGAACGCCCTGTGCTCATTCACCGGCACCAAGACCGTCTACTACGGCGCGGGCAGCAGTTGGACCAGCAAGGCAATCACCAATGGCGCCACGTGTAATAACGCGGTGTTCGGTGACCCGGACTACGGCGTGGTCAAGGCTTGCCTCATCCTCGACTGACCCACCCTCACGCGCGGCGGCGGCTGTCAAGTAATCCTTGACGGCCGCCGAGGCGTAAACGTATCCTTTACGTATGGTCGACTCTCCGCAGAGCCTGTCGGCGCTCAGCGCTCGGCTCGCCGAAGGGGCCTCGGTGCTGGCCGGGGTGGCGCGTGGCCCGCTGGACCCGCCGCGTTATCTCGAGCTGGTGCGCGACGCCCACGAGGTGCGCGAGTCGGCCGACCAGGTGCTCAGGCTGAGCGTCCAGCAGGCCAGGGACGCCGGCCACACCTGGCAGGAGATCGGCGACCTGCTCGGCGTCACCCGGCAGGCCGCGTTCCAGCGTTTCGGGAAACCGATCGATCCGCGAACGGGAGAGCCGATGGACAAGACAGTGCGGATGGCCGACGCCGCCGAGCGGGCGGCGCGGATCGTCGCGGACGTGCTCGAGGGCCGGATGGACCAGGCCAGGGAGTCATTCGACGAGCGGGTGCGGGAGGCGTTCACCGACGAGGTGCGCGGGGACGCGTTGGCCACGGTGGCCGGGCTGGTCGGCGCGTTCGAGGGCTTCGGCGAGGCCGAGCCCTTCGTGCGCCGGATCGGGGACCACACCGTCGTCGACGTCCCGCTGCGCTACGAGGCGGGCGAGATGAAGGCGCGGGTCGCGTTCGACGCGCAGGAGCGGGTCGCCGGGCTGTTCATCCTCACGCCCGAGACTCCGTGAGAAGGAGGAGCCGTGGCCGCGTACGACGATGGCGCGATCCAGTGTGATGATCAGGGTTTGACGATCCGCCGCTACTACCTCTGGGGAGGCGCCAAACGGATCCGGTACGGCTCGATCCAGACAGTCGAGCCGCTGCCGCTGACCGGGGTGAACAGCGTGCGCCGGTGGCGGATCTGGGGATCGGGCGACTTCGTGCATTGGTGGAACCTCGATCCGAAACGGCCGCGGAAGGACGTGGCGCTCGTGCTGGACGTCGGGCGCCGCGTTCGTCCCACCATCACGCCGGACGATCCGGACGCGGTGCGGCGGATCCTTGCCGAACGCGGCGGCGGGCACCGGGTAGCCTGAGGCCCATGACCGGCTATGAGACGATCAAGGTGGATCGGCGCGGGCGCGTCGGACTGATCACACTGGACCGACCCGAGGCGCTCAACGCGCTCAACACGCAGATCATGCACGAGGTCGTGGGCGCGGCCGAGGAGTTCGACCGCGATCTGGAGATCGGCGCGGTCGTGCTCACCGGGTCCGAGCGGGCGTTCGCGGCGGGGGCGGACATCAAGGAGATGGCGGGGCTGGACTTCACCGACGCCTATCTCAAGGGTCTGTTCGCCGAGTGGGAGCGCTTCACCAGGCTGCGCAAGCCGGTGATCGCGGCGGTGGCCGGGTACGCGCTCGGCGGCGGCTGCGAGCTCGCGATGATGTGCGACATCCTGCTGGCGGCCGACACGGCGAAGTTCGGCCAGCCGGAGATCAAGCTCGGCGTCATCCCCGGCATGGGCGGCACGCAGCGGCTGACCCGCGCGATCGGCAAGGCGAAGGCCATGGACCTCGTGCTGACCGGACGGATGATGGACGCCGAGGAGGCCGAGCGTTCGGGCCTGGTGGCGCGGATCGTGCCGGCCGCCGACCTGCTCGACGAGGCGGTCAAGCTCGCGGGCACGATCGCCGAGATGTCCCCGGTCGCCACGCTGATGGCCAAGGAGGCGGTGAACCGCGCGTTCGAGTCCACCCTCGCCGAAGGCGTGTACTTCGAGCGGCGCCTGTTCAACGCCACCTTCGCGACGGCCGATCAGAAGGAGGGCATGGCGGCGTTCGCCGAGAAGCGTCCGCCGAAGTTCCAGGGGCGGTAGTAGGGCGACGCGCGCTCGGTCAGGAGTCAGGGCCTGCGGTCGGAGATCTGGTCTTCGATCACGGGCTCGTCGAGGACGGCGATCTCGTCCTCGACGGCGCGTCCGTCCCGCACCCGGAACGAGCGGTACCGCGGCTCGTCGGGGCGGAACGTGGAGACCACCAGGTAGTGCGCCTGCTCCTCCACGGCGTACGAGATCGTCATCTTCGAGAGCACGGCGTCGGGCAGGTCCTGCGAGTAGTAGATGACCACGGGCTCCTCACCCCGGTCGTCCATGTCGGTCCACGCCCGCACCTGCTCCAGCGGGTCGAACCGCCAGTACGTCCGGGACGGCTCGGCGTTGCGCATGGGCACGTGCCGCTCCGGCCGGTCCGACCCGATCTGGCCGGCGACGAAGCCGCAGGAGATGTCGGGATGCCCGCTGCACGCGTGGGCCAGTACCGCGTCGAGGACGGCTCTCCGGATGATGAGCATGCCCCCATGGAATCAGTTCTCGGATACGCCGGGCAAGAAGGGGCTCAAGCGGTCACGGCGGCGACGCCGGTCATGGTGCCGACGTATACGCGGCCGCCGCCGATCGCGGGGGAGGCGAAGTGCGGGACCGTGCCGAGCGCGAATTGTCCGGTGACGGCGCCGGTGGCCGCGTCGAGCCGGTAGAGCGTGCCCGCCGGGTAGTGCACGGTCCAGACGTCGTTACCTGCGACGGTCGGCGAGCCGTTCGCGGCGACCGCCGACTTCCACGCAATGCTGATGCCGCTGCTCGTCACGTCGAGGGCGCGCACGCCGTCGGGACAGGCCAGGTACACCGTGCCGCCGACCACGGCCGCCGTGCCGAACGCGGAACAGACCTGCGTCTGCGCGATCTGCCCGCCCACGCCGCCGAGATGGTCGGCCGCCAACAGATATGCTGTGCCACGCTTGCCCACGGCCAGGATCCGGCCGCTGACCGATACGGGGCTGAGCGAGCCGAGATCCAGGTCCTCCGCGTTGTCCTGCGCCCACGTCGCGGGGGCGAAGACGTCGCGGCGGGTCAGGTCGGGGCTGAGCGCGACGATCGAGTCGCTGCCGTCGAACGTCGTCATCGAGGCGCCGTTGCCGACGGCCGCGTAGAGGGTGTCGCCGACGGTCAGCAGGCCGCCGGGAGCCCAGATGCCGCCCTCGCGTGTGGTGGGAATCGAGTAGTGGACCTGCGAGCCCTGATTGTTCGCGGGCGTGCCGACGATGGAGCCGATGTAGTCGCCGCAGTCTCCGGCCAGCCCGCCGAAGGGCACGTATACGCGGCCGAACGCCACGGTGAGCGCGCCACGCTGCTGGTTGTCCTTCGGCGTGCCGAGTGGAGGCTCGACCGCGCGGTGCCAGCGTACGGCCCCGGTAGCCGGATCGAGCGCGTACAAAGTGTGGTGGCCGCCGTCGGTCTCGGCGAGCGCGAACAGCGAGCCGGTCGCGGGGTCGTACGCCATCGCGCCGGTGATGCCGAGCGGGTCGATGTCGCCGCACGGCAGCGCGGACAAGGGCTGCGGCGTGCCGACGTGCGTGCGCCACAGCACCCGGCCGGTCGCTTCGTCGAGTGCGTAGACGGAGTCGTTCTCGGTCGCGGCGAGGAGGTGGCCGCCGACCAGCAGGGGCTTTCCGTAGACGGCGCCGTCGAGGTGCGCCTGCCAGGAGAGGGCGGCCGTCGGTGCCGGGTCGGCGGGCGGCGGCGTGGCGGAGCAGGCCGCGGACAGTGCCAGGACAGTCAGGCAGCAGGCGAGCAACGACGTGCGGGGACGACGCTTCACCCGCTCAGTCTGACACGATGCGTCTCGGTGCGTGAGAAAATGATCGACTTCGTTGACTTTAATGGTCGGGTCCAAGCACCATTGACGCATGATGACGCTGTTGCTCCTGGTGCGACGGCTGTACGTGGACCTGCTCCAGTCGACTACGGCCTCGTGTAGCTGAGTCGTGTCCACCGCCGTCCGCTGCTGACGGCCGCTTTCACCTTCTTTCTCTGTCTTTTCATCCTCCGGCACCGTCATTCCCCGACGCATGCCGTGATTTCGGACGACCTTTTCTGGAGCACCCTCCCATGACGCTGTCCCCTTCCCGGGCGAGACTCTCGCTCGTCTCGGTCTCGCTGCTCGCGCTGCTGACCGCCGCCTGCTCGCAGTCGAACTCCGCCTCCTCGTCGTCCGGGGGCTCCTCGGCCGGCGCGAACGCCGGCGCCGCCGTCGCGACCGGCGCGAAGCCCGCCCCGTTCTCGCAGGGCACGGTGAAGGTCGCGCTGGTGCGCCAGTCCGGCGCCGGGGACTTCTACGAGCAGTGGGGAAGCGGGGCGAAGGCGCAGGCCAAGGCGCTCGGCATCGACCTGACCGTGTACGACGCGCAGGCCGACAACGCCGCCGAGGCCACCGACCTGTCCACCGCGATCAGTTCCGGCGTCAGCGCGATCATCATCGACCACGGATTCGCCGCGACCGTCGATCCGCTGATCAACCAGGCCGTCGCCAAGGGCATCAAGGTGGTGACCTTCGACGTGGACAGCACGAACGCCAAGGTCGTGAGTACCGAGCAGTCGGACGCCGACCTGGCGCAGGACGTGCTGAACGTCGCCGAACAGGACCTCGGGAAGTCGGCGAAGGTCGGCTACGTGAACGTCGCGGGCTACCCGGCCCTCGACGCGCGCGACACGGTCTGGCAGAAGGTGAAGACCGCCGAGTCCTGGAGCCAGTCGTTCAAGGTCGGCGAGGTGACCGACTCGACCGCGACCGACAACGTGCCGCTGGTCAGCGCCGCGCTGTTGCAGCACTCGGACGTGGCGGCCGTGTTCGCGCCGTACGACGAACTGGCCAAGGCGACCGTCGTGGCCGTGCAGAACGACAACCTGGTCGGCAAGGTGAAGGTGTTCGGCATCGATATCTCCAATGCTGACATCCAGATTCTGACGGAGAGCAATAGCCCGTGGGTGGCCACGGCCGGAACCGATCCCTCGTCGGTCGGCGCGGCCGTCGTGCGCTCGACGGCGCTGGAGCTGGCCGGGCAGCTCGGCAAGACCAAGGTGGACTTCCCCGGCGTCGCGATCACCCGGCAGTTCCTGCTCGACCACAAGATCAAGAACATGGACCAGCTGCGGGCCGCGATCCCGGCGCTGAATCTGAGCGGCATCAGCACGGCGAACTGGATTCCCGTTGTCTCGCACTGATCTCGCACCGCCCGCCGACGCTCCGGAGGCCGGGACCGCCGCGGTCTCGCTCCGGGGCGTCAGCATGGGTTTCGCCGGGAAGACGGTCCTCGAGTCGGTGACCCTCGACGTCGCGCCGGGCACGGTGCTGGCGCTGCTCGGGGCGAACGGCGCGGGCAAGTCCACGCTCATCAAGGTGCTGTCGGGCGTCTATCCGGAGCACGGCGGCCAGGTGCTCGTCGGCGGCCGGCCGGTCGCCCTGCGCACGCCGATCGAGGCGCAGCGGCTCGGCATCCAGACCGTGCACCAGCGGGTCGGCGAGGGCATCCTGCCGGGGCTGACCGTGGCCGAGAACCTGGCATTCGGCCGGCTCGCCAAGCGCGGTATCAATCCCCTGGTCGGCACGCGGGCCACGCTGGAGCACGCGCGCGAGGTGCAGGCCGCGCTGGACCTGGACTGGCCAGAGCGGGTGCTGCGCCGCGACGTGGCCGAGCTCGGGATCTCGGACCAGCAGCTGCTCGTGCTGGCCCGGGCGCTCGCCACGCGTCCCAGCCTGCTGATCCTGGACGAGCCGACCTCCGCGCTGTCCGCGGCCGAGGCCGAGCGGCTGTTCGCGATCGTGGACGGGATGCGCGCGCGGGGGATCGCGGTGCTCTACGTCTCGCACCGGCTCGGCGAGATCGACGCGCTGGCCGACCGGCTGGTCGTGCTGCGCGACGGACGGCTGACCGACGAGCAGGACAAGCCCTTCGCCTGGGAGACGGCGCTGCACGCGATGCTCGGCGCGGGCTCCGGCGACGACGGCGGCGATCGGAACGCGGTCGAGCTCAAGCCGGAGACGGAACTGCGCGGCGAACGCGTCGCGGTCTCGCTGCGCGGCGTGCCGCTGCTGCCCGGACGCGCGCCGCAGGACCTTGATCTGTACGCGGGCGAGGTCACCGGCGTCGTCGGGCTGCTCGGCGCGGGCAAGAGCGAACTGGCGCGCGGACTGTTCGGCGCGGACCGCTTCGCCGCCGGAACGATCGAGCTCGACGGCGCCGCGTACCGGCCGAAGTCCCCGCGCGACGCGATCCGGCAGCGGGTGTTCCTGGTGCCCGAGGACCGGCACGCCGACGCGCTGATTCCCGGCTGGTCGCTCGCGCACAACCTCTCGCTGCCGTTCCTCGCCTCGTTCTCGCGCGCGGGACTGGTCAACACGTCCGCGGAGGCCGGGCTCGGCCGCCGGGCGATCGACGGGCTCGGCATCGTCACCCGCGACGAGGACTCGCTGATCGAGGAGCTGTCCGGCGGCAACCAGCAGAAGGTCGTGGTCGGCCGCTGGATGGTCGAGCCGCCGCGCGTCCTGCTGCTGGACGAGCCGTTCCGCGGCGTGGACATCGGCGCCCGCCGCGACATCGGCGGGCGCGCCCGGGAGATCGCGGCCGAGGGGGCCGCCGTACTCGTGCTGTCCGCCGACGTGGACGAGGTCCTGGAGTCCGCCGATCGCGTGCTCGTGCTCGCCGAGGGCGTGATCCGGCTCGACGTACGGCGCGGCGAGACCGACCGGGACGCGGTGATCCGCGCGATTTCTCAGACCACTGACACCAGTACCGAAACGGAGGCGGCGGCATGAGCACCGCCACGACGACGACCGAGGAGCCGACCGCGGCCTCCGCACCGGCGAACGCGGCCGAGCGGCCCCGGCGCGCGCAGGACCTCGTGGTCCGCTACGGCTTCATCCTGGTGACGGTCGCGCTGTTCGCGTTCTTCCTCGCCACCGAGCCCGCCTTCCGCGCCGAGGCCGGATTGTTCTCGACGCTGCGGTACATCTCGGTCACCGCGATCCTCGGCCTCGGCGTCACGATCACCATGGCCGCGGGCGGGATGGACCTGTCCGTCGGTTCGGTCGCGGGCCTCGGCGTGATGGTCGCGGCCGAGACGATGGTGATCCACAATCAGGTCGGACCGGTCGCGATCGTGGCCGTGCTGCTGTCCGGCGTGCTGGTCGGGCTGCTCAACGCCCTGCTCATCGTGGTGCTGCGGATCCCGGACATGCTGGCCACGCTCGGCACGATGTTCGTGATCCAGGGCCTGAAGCTGGTGCTGGTCGGCGGCCAGTCCGTCTCGCCCGGCATGACGCTGCCGAACGGGAGCACCGCGCCCGGCGTGTTCACCTCCGACTTCCTGGACATCGACCGCGGCACGATCGGGCCGGTGCCGATCTCGGTCGTCGTCTTCGCGGTGCTGACCGTGCTGGTCTGGGTGTTCCTCGCGCGCACCCGCTGGGGCCGGGTCATCTACGCGATCGGCGCGAACCCGCAGGCCGCGCGGCTCGCGGGCATCCGGGTCGGGCTGTACCGCTCGCTCGCCTACGTGCTGTCCGGGCTGCTCGCCTCCGTCGGCGGGCTGATCCTGGCCGCGCGGATCGGGCAGGGCGACGTGTCCGCCGGAACCTCGCAGCTGCTCGAAGCGGTGGCCGTCGCGCTGGTCGGAACGTCGGTGCTCGGCCGCAACCGGCCGCACGTGTGGGGCACCGCGCTCGGCGCCGTGCTGATCGGCATCATCAGCACCGGACTGACGATCCGCGGCCTGTCCTACTACTGGCAGGACGTGTTCGAGGGCCTGGTCCTGATCGGCGCGCTGATCTTCAGTTTCACGCTGTCGAGGCGCAAATGACCGGCGAACCGGTACTCGACCGCAGCGTCCGGATCGAGCAGGACGCGGTGCTGATCCTGGACCGGCGCGACTTCCCGCACCGGCAGGAGTGGGTCACGGCGCGCTCGGCCGCCGAGGTGGCCGAGGCGATCCGCGCCATGGTGACGCAGAGCTCAGGGCCCGCATACGCCGCGAGCGCCGCGCTGATCATCACGGCCCGCCAGGTCGCGTCGAAGCCCCCTGAGACGGCGCGGACGACGCTGATCGAGGCGGGAGCGCTGCTCACTGCCGCGCGGCCGACGAACAACGCCGTGCGCGACACGGTCGAGGCGGTGCTTGCCGCACTTCCGCAGGAAGCTGACACCGCGCGGATCGTCGCAGCAGCCGAAGACGCGGCGAACGCGCAGGCCGAGGCGTACCGAGCCCGCAGCCGAGCGCTCGCGGAGCACGCTGTGGCGCTGCTGCCCGACGGATCCCGGCTGCTCACGCACTGCTGGATGGACACCTACCTGATCGAGCTGGTCAGGGCGGCGGAGCGGGCCGGGAAGCAGTACACGTACGTGGCCACCGAGACCCGGCCGTATCTGCAGGGCGCCCGCCTGACCGCGCACACGCTCGCCGAGATGGGCCAGGAGGTCACGCTGATCACGGACGGCATGGTCGCCGCCGTGCTCAGCCCGCAGTCCACGCTCGGCCGGATCGACGCCGTGGTCACGGCCGCGGACCGGGTCAGCATGGACGGCCACGTGTTCAACAAGGTCGGCACGCTCGGTGCTGCGGTCGCGGCCCGGGCGTTCGGCGTGCCGTACTACGCGCTGGTTCAGGCCCCCGACGACCAGGCGCCGACCGCCGCCGACGTGGTCGTCGAGGAGCGGGACGGCGACGAGGTGCTGCACACGCTGACCGAACGCACCGCGTCCCCGCTGGTCACGCGCGGCCACTACCCGGCCTTCGACGTGACCCCGCCGGAGTTCACCACTCTGATCGTGACCGACCGCGGCGCCTTCGAGCCCGCGTCCGTCGCGCGCTATCACGAGGGCGGGGCCGCATGATGATCAATGCCGGATATCTCCTGCTGGACACCGAGAACCTGGCCGGATACCTGCGCGGGCTCGGGCACTGGGACGACGCGCCGATCGAGGTGCGCGAGGTCTCGGACGGCAACCTGAACCGCGTGTTCATCGCGTCCGCGCCGGACGGCGGCCGCGGCCTGGCCGTGAAGCAGGCGCTGCCGTGGGTGCGCGTGGCCGGACCGTCCTGGCCGCTCAGCCCGGACCGCGCCGACGCCGAGGCCCGCGCCTACCGCCAGGTCGCCGACGTGGCCCCGGACGTCATCCCGCGGCTGCACGGCTACGACCCGGACAACCACGCGCTGACCATGGAGGACATGTCCGACCTCAAGGTTCTGCGAACGCACCTGAACGAGGGCGGCGGGTACGGCGACGCCTCGGTCCGGATCGGCGAGTTCTCCGCCGGGCTCGCCTTCGCCACCAGCGATTTCGGCATGCCCTCGGAGCAACGCAAGGCACTGATCGCCGCGTCCGCGAACCCGGAGCTGTGCAAGATCACCGAGGACGTGGTGCTCAGCGAGCCGTACATCGAGCACGAACACAACCACTGGCATCCCGGTCTCGCCGAGCTCGCCGCCAAGGTGCACGCGGACGCCCGGCTGCGCACCGAGGTCGCGGCGCTGCGGCACGCCTTCATGTCCGACGCGCAGGCCCTCGTTCACGGCGACCTGCACACCGGCAGCATCATGGTCGGCACCCGGGACGGCGCCGAGGTCGTGCGCGTATTCGACCCCGAATTCGCCTTCGTCGGGCCGGTCGGCTTCGATCTCGGCGTGTACTGGGGCAACGTGCTGATCGCCGAGGCCCGCGCGCAGGCTCTCGGCACCGTCAAGGACCACGCCGAGCAGATCGCGGTGAGCTGGGACGCCTTCGTCAGCGAACTGCGACGCCGCTGGCCCGAGCGCGTGGACACCTTCTTCGACGACGCCTACCTGGACCGGTTCCTGCGCCGGGTGTGGACCGACGCGCTCGGCTTCGCCGGGACCGAGATGATCCGCCGCGTCATCGGCTACGCGCACGTCGGCGACCTGACCACGCTGCCCGACCCGCTGCCCGCCTCCCGCGCCGTGCTGCTGCTCGGCCGCGCCCTGATCCTCGGCCGGGACCGCCTCGACGGCCCCGGCGCGATCCGCGAACTGGTCGACGGACTCGCCGTCGGCACTGGAGCACACCGATGACACTGCAACTGACCGCGCACACGGTCGTCCTCGACATCGAGGGCACGACCAGCGCCGCCGGGTTCATCCTCGGCGACCTCTACGACCACGCCCGCCCCCGGCTGGCCGGCTGGATCGACGAGCACGCCGACGACCCCGACGTGGCCCAGGCGGTCGCGCGCACGAAGGCGGACGGCGGCCTGCGCAAGACCGCGTCCACCGCCGAGGTCGTCGCCGTGCTGCACGACTGGATGGACCACGACGTCAAGGCCACCCCGCTCAAGACCATCCAGGGGCAGATCTGGGCGCGGGGCTTCGAGCGCGGCGAGCTGACCTCGCAGTTCTTCGACGACGTGATCCCGCGGCTGTGCGCCTGGCACGCCGCGGGGATCCGGCTCGCGGTGTTCTCCTCCGGCTCGACCACCTCGCAGCGCTCCTGGTTCCAGTACGCGCCCGGCGGCGATCTCACGCCCCTGATCTCCGGGTACTTCGACACCGTCACGGCCGGGCCCAAGAAGGTCGAGTCCTCGTACCAGAGCATCGCCCGGGCGCTCGAGGCGCAGCCGGGGCGCCTGCTCTTCCTGACCGACCACCCCGAGGAGCTCGCCGCCGCGCGCCGGGCCGCCTGGCAGGCCGTGGCCGTGCGCCGGGCCGGGGAGCCGCACCAGGGGGCCGACTTCGGCGGCGCCCCCGAGATCGACAGCTTCGACGCCCTGGAGGTCCTCGCACCGTGACCGTCAACCTCAACACCCTGGACCTGGCCGGACGCGCGCTGGCCGCCGAGTCGGCCCGGATGGCCGGGCTCGGCTGGATGCGCGGCACCGCGGGCAACCTCTCCACCGTGATCGCCGCCGATCCGCTGCGGCTGGCCGTGACCACCAGCGGCGCCGACAAGGGCGAGCTGACCAGCCGGGACGTGGTCGTGGTGGACGAGCACGGAGCCGCCGTGCCGGACCAGCCGCACCCCGAGTACGTGCCCTCAGCCGAGGCCGGACTGCACGCCCGCATCGTCACGCGCACCGGGGCGGGCGCGGTCATCCACGTGCACGCGCTGTCCGCGGTGCTGGCCGCGCACCACTGGCCCGAGGGCGTCGTGCTGCGCGACCTGGAGATGCTCAAGGGCATCGGCCACGCCGCGCACGACGAGGACGTGCGCATACCGGTGATCGCCAACGGGCAGGACATGAAGGTGCTCGGCGACGCGTTCGAGCAGGCGTACCAGCCCGGCGTGCCCGTGCTGCTCGTCGCGCGGCACGGCATGTACGCGTGGGGCCGCGACCTCACCCAGGCCAGGCACCACGCCGAGATCGTCGAGTGGCTGCTGCGCTTCACGATCGAGACCGAGACCAAGGAGCACTGAATCATGACCCTGCTGACCGTGTGGGCCGACGACGCGCCCGCCGCCGCTCAGCCGCTCGTACGCACCGAGGACGGAGCCGAGATCGCCGGCGTCCTCAAGGGGATCGGCGTCCGCTTCGAGCGCTGGCAGGTCGCGCCGCTGGCCGAGGGCGCGAGCAACGAGGACGTGCTCGCCGCGTACCGCGTGCAGGTGGACGCGGTGATCGCCAGCGAGGGCTACGTGCTGGTCGACGTCGCCCGACTGCGCCCGACCGGAGCCGCCGACTGGGCCGAGACCGCCGCGAACTCCCGCGCCAAGTTCCTCAATGAGCACCGGCACGCCGACGACGAGGACCGTTTCTTCGTCTCCGGATCAGGGGTCTTCTACCTGCACGTGGACGGCCGGGTGCACGCGGTGCTCTGCGAGGCGGGCGACCTGCTGTCCGTCCCCGCGAACACCACGCACTGGTTCGACATGGGCACGAACCCCGACTTCACCGCGATCCGCTTCTTCCACGACGAGGACGGCTGGGTGGGCGACTTCACCGGCAGTGACGTCGCCACCCGCTTCCCCACGTTCGACGAGATCGTCGCGGGCCGCTGACTACTCCTCGATGGTGAGCGTGGCCGAGCGGCCGGTCACGCGCAGGAACACCAGGATCGCCGCGCCGACCGCCAGCCAGACCAGGCCGCCGATCTTCGCGTGGATGTCCGCGTTGAGCAGCACGTAGCCGATGATGACGAAGCCGAGCAGCGGCGTGAGGATGTGCAGCCGCCAGTTGCCGCTGCGCCGGCGCACGATGAAGTGCACGAACACCGACACGTGCAGCAGCATGAAGGAGAACAGCGCGCCGAAGTTGACCAGCGACGACAGCAGGCTGATCTGCCCGACGAAGAACAGGCCGAGCACCAGGCTGATCGCGGCGACCAGCAGGATCGCCTTGTGCGGCACGCCGCGCACCGGGTGGATGTCGCGCAGGAACCGCGGCAGCTGCCGGTCGCGGGCCATCGAGAACAGCAGGCGCGAGGTGGCGGCCTGCGCGACCATCGAGTTGGCGACGGCCGAGCTGACCGCGACCGCGATGGCCACGACGTCCTGGAAGAAGTGCCCGCCGATCCGGTGCGAGATGTCGTAGAACGCGTTGTTCTCGGCGTCCGAGGAGGCGAACTGCGTGCGTCCGGGCTCCAGCAGCGCCGCGAGGTACGTCTGGAGGATGAAGAGCACGGCGACGAGGCTGAGCGAGATCATCGTGGCCCGGCCGACCACCTTCTCACCGCCCTTCGTCTCCTCGGACAGCGTGGAGATCGCGTCGAAGCCGAGGAACGAGAGCACGGCGATCGAGAGCGCGCCGAAGACCAGCGACGAGGAGAACTCGGCGTGGTTGAAGAACGGCGTGAAGCTCCAGTGCGCTCCGTCCGTGCCGCGCAGCACCGCGACGACGGCGAGCACGCAGAACGCGGCCAGCACGACGAGCTGCGCGTACAGGAAGGCCTTGTTCGCCTTCGCGGTGGTCTCGATGCCGCGCAGGTTGATCGCGGTGTTCAGCAGCACGAAGAAGACCACCCACGCCGACTGCGGGATCGAGGGCAGCACGTTCGCCATGGCCTGTGCGCCGATCACGTACAGCAGCGTCGGCACGAGCAGGTAGTCCAGCAGGATCGCCCAGCCCGCGAGGAAGCCGGCCGGGGCGGCGATTCCCCGGCCGGCGTACGCGTAGACCGATCCGGCGACCGGGAACGCGCGGGACATCTCGCGGTAGCTGAGCGCCGTGAACGTCATCGCGATCCAGCCGATGACGTACGTCAGCGCGACCATGCCGTGCGATCCGTCGAACACCGATCCGAAGATGGCGAACGGCGCGATCGGCACCATGAAGACCAGGCCGTAGACGACCAGGTCGCGCAGGGTCATGCTGCGGTGCAGTTCTTGGGCGTACCCGAACTTGGAGAGCGTGCTCGGGGCGGTGTCTGTCGGTTCGGGCATGGGGGAGGGTCTCCGGTCCGGGGGGCGATGGTGGACCGAGAGTAGGCGCAGGAATGGTATCTCTTCAATACCTTTAATCTACTGTTTACGCGACCAGACTGAATGCCTCCGATGCGGTGCCGTCGCAGGTCGCCTGGTCGAGCTGAACGCCGCTGCTGGCGGATGGTGCGCCGAGGCACAGTCCCGAGCTGTCGGGGCTGAAGGTGTAGTAGCCGGAGTACTGCAGGGTTCCGGAGAACAGGGCGTTGGTATTGCCGATACCGCCGTAGTTCCACGTCTGGAGCGTGGTACCGGGTGCGGTCGCGCTGATGCCTCCGGTGATGTTCCAGCTCTCACCCTGCGATTGGGCGTTCTCGCCCAGGACCTCGTAGTAGCCGCTCACGGAGGTCGGAATGAACTGCCAGCGCTGATTGGTGGCGCCGGTGCAGGGCTGTTCCTGTACGGCGGTGCCGTTGGCGGTCGAGCTTCCGGCGGCGCTCGCGCACAGACCGGTGGCCTCGTCGACCACCTCGTACCAGGTTGTGGTGTTGATTCCCGCGTTGGGCACGAGGCTGAAGGACTGGGCCGTGGAACTGTTGCAGGTGGCCTGGTCGAGTTGGGCTCCGCTGCTGGTGGACGGGACGGCCAGGCACAGGCCTGAGTTGTCGGCGGTGAAGGTGTAGTAGCCCGAGGATCCGGCGGTGGCGGAGAACAGGGCGTTGGTGTTGCCGGTGCCGCCGTAGTTCCAGATCTGCAGGCCGACGCCGGGAGCGGTCGCGCCGACGCCGCCGGTGATGTTCCAGGTCTCGTCCTGGGCTTGGGCGTTGTTGTTGACCACGTCGTAGTAGCCGCCCACGGAGGTCGGCACGAACTTCCACAGCTGGCTCGCGGCGCCCGTGCACGCCTGCTGCACGACGGTGGTCCCGTTCGCGGTCGAGCTTCCGGACGCGGTCGCGCACATCCCAGAGCTCTGGTTGACGACCTCGAACCAGGAGGACGTGACGCCGGTGGGGGCGAAGTTCATCGCGTGCACGTTCCAGCCGCCATTGTCCTCGTCCAGGACCAGGGTCTGCGTGCCCGCTGGCAGGGTGAGGTTGGCGGTGACGGTCGTCCAGTTCTGCCAGCCGCCGGTCGCCGGGATGTTGATGGCGCCGGTCAGGTTCGTGCCCGCGAGGTTGGCGATGTGCAGGGCGTCGGTCACGCCGCTGGGGGAGGCCACGCGCAGGCTCACCTTGTACGTGCCCGCGCCTGCCGAGTTGACCGTGTATTTGAAGGACTGCCCGCCGCCGGTCCAGCCGAGGTCGTAGCCCGCGCCGGTGCCGGTCGCATACGTGGTGTCGCTGGTGGTCTCCAGGTCGACGCCGTCGGTGCGGTAGCTGTCGGCGGTGCCATTGACCGAGCTGACGTTGTAGGCCACGCCTTGGCCGCCGCTGTCGTAGTTGGCGGCCTGCACGGTGCCGGGCACCTGCGGGGCGGTGCCTGTGTACGCGGCCTCGGTCGCAGGCGTCTGGCTGTAGTGCGCGGCGACGATGTTCGCCTGGACCGCGTTCTGTGTGGCCTGGGACGGGAATCCGGCGACGTCGGCGGCCTCGTAGAACTGTCCGGTGCCCAGGCTCGTGTTGTCCCCGCCGGTGCCGAGCTCGATCGAGCTTTGGATCTTCATCGGGTTGTAGCTGTTCGGCAGCGCACCGGAATAGGTCTGCGTCAGCCCGCCCGACTGGCCGTTGCCGTATTGCAGGGTCATGTTGGTCGAGCCGTTGTTCTCCTCCCACGCGGACAGGAACGTGGCGTTCTCGCTCGGGTACGCGTTCGGGTTCGCGCCCGTGTCGCTGAAGTACATGCCGTTCTCGATGTCCGCGCCCACCCACGGGCCGGGGCCGGTGCAGTTGCCGGTCCAGCAGTCCGTGCCGTAGTAGATCGCGTTCATGGTGGCGTTGCCGTCATCGGAGTCGTTGGACTCGCCCTGGCCGAAGTCGAAGCAGCAACTGCTGTCGGTCAGGTTCGAGGACGTGAGCATGTACAGTCCGTCGGCCTGGGAACCGGTCGGCAGATTCTTCGGCGTGTTGTTGCGGTATCCCGTACCGAATTTGTCGAACTGGATCCCGTACGCGGGCTGGCCGCCGACGTACACCGGCAGCACCTGGGCCGGTGCGCCGATGTCCATCCCGTTCGGGCCCGGCCCCGCGTTCCCGCCGCTGCACCCCGAGCAGGAGGTGCCGGGCGAGATCGGCATGTTGTTGGCGTTCGAGCTCTGGTCGTACAGCTCGGTGATCGTGCACGACGTGCCGGCGCAGAACGAGTTCTCCGGCGCCACGTTCACGACCCCGCCGGCCGACTCGAGGCCGACGTTCAGATACGTCGAGTCGGAGGCGCGTTGGACCTGGTAGAGCGGCCCGTCATAGGCCGCGAACAGTGCTCTGGTGGTGCTGTAAGCCGCCTCGCACGGCGTGCCGCCCGAGGCGTAGATGTCGCAAGGCTCTGAGGTTGCGGCCGCGTGCGCGGGCGCGGCGGTGAACGCGAGGACGGCGAGTGACGCGACCAGCATGAAGGCGGCAGCCAGCCGCGCCCACCGCCACGTGGGTGTGATCGAGAACATGTGTCAGCTTCCGAAGTCAACGATATGCAGTGGGTGCTTCGTTCTTTTCAGGCTTCGCCACTGAAGATTGCACCCGTCTGTGCATACGTCAATGCGCTGCGGAGCTACCTCGGGTCGGCCGAGTCGCGCATCGCGGAGAGTTTGCGCAGGTTCTCCCTGATCTGCGCCTCCCGGTCGAGCTCCTGCGCGGTCGGGCTCAGGCCGATCGTGAGCAGGATCGCGAACGTGGACAGGCAGACCACGATCGCGACCGGCAGCAGCAGTTGCGTCGAGGTCAGGCCGGAGGCGGTCGCGCCGGGGGCCGAGGTGAGGACCATCGCGGCCACGCCGGTGTAGTGCATCCCGGTCACCGCCGCGCCCATCACCAGTGCGGCACCGAGCATCGCCGCCGCGGAGTTGAGGTTCACCGCGAACCAGAGCGCGACGGTCGCCGCGACCACGGCGATGACGACGGACAGTGCCACGATCCAGAGCCGGTAGTGCACCGAGGCCTGCATGCTCATCCCGGCCATGCCGAGATAGTGCATGCCCGCGACGCCGATCCCGGTCACGGCGCCCGCGGGGATCAGCGCCGGCACGCTGCCGTTGCCCACGACCGCGGCGCGCAGCCCGAACCACACGATCACGATCGCCAGCACCAGGCTCGCGAGCGTGACCGGCAGGTTGTACTTGATCGTCACGTTGGGGATCGAGTACCCCAGCATCGCGATGAAGTGCATGATCCAGATCCCGGTGCCGCCGATGGCGAGGGCGCCGAGCGCCAGCCAGCGCTGCCGCGCCGGCCCGTCCGCGGCCCGGGCGCGCACCATGGCCAGCAGGCCGAGCCCGCAGCCCACGCACGACATCATGTAAGCCAGGCCTATGATGTACGGCCCGCCATCAGAACCTTGCATCAACATGTCGCCCCCTGCAGATCGCACAAGATCAATCAACCGGTCTCGGTTAAGTTGCGAGTAAAGGTTGTGCAATGAGCAATTGCACGCGGATGCTATCGGCGCCGTGTCGCGATGTCGAGAGGTTGAGCGGGGCGGTCGTCCGGACTTGTACGGAATGCGTGCTCACGCCACGTGCCCGTCACCAGGATTGGGGACAGTCAGAGGCCTTACCGAGACCGTACGAAACGAGGCGGACCCTCATGTCCCGTAAACCTGCACGCCGCGCGTCCGGCGCCCTGCTCGCCTGCGCGTTGGTCGCTCCAGCGGCCGTTCTCGCGGGCGCGACATCGGCGTGGGCGGCAACCGTTGGCGGCAATATCGCGAGCATCGCCAGCGGCCAGACCGGCAACTTCCCGTGCACACTCGGCGGCAAGGGCTACGTCAATCCGGGCGACAGCAGCAACTACAGCTGCGACGGCTCCGGCGGCAAGAAGGAGAACTGGTGCGCCGACTTCGCCGCGTGGGCATGGGCCCAGGCCGGCGTGACCTCCGGCGTCACCAGCTACCTCAACGGCATGGCGGCGAGCTTCGACACGTACGGCGCCGACGAGCACACCATCAGCAGCACGCCGCACCTCGGTGACGCGGTCGTCTTCGAGAACAGCAGCGGCAGCACGATCGAGCACGTCGGCCTCGTCACCGGCCTGCCCGGCGGCAGCAAGGTCACCATCACGTCCGGCAACGACTACTACGTCGCGCCCGGCACCTCGTCCTCCGTGGCCGCCGACATCGAGGCGAACGGCCAGGTGCAGACGAACACGTACGCCGACTCCGCGGTGGGTTCGTACGCGGAGGGCTGGTACATCAAGGAATACGTCTCGCCCGTCGGCGGCGGCCCGTCGATACCGCCCGGCTTCAACGTCGCCATCGACGCCAACGGCTCCGCGCTGACCAGCGGCGAGACCGTGACCGGCACCGTGAACCTGACCGCGATGGCCAGCGCCCAGAACTACATCAATTCGCTGAGCTACACGATCACCGGCCCGAACGGCTACACCGACACCATCCCCGGCGGCACCGGCGCGAACGACTACGCGCAGTCCTGGAACACCGGCGGCCTGCAGTCCGGGAGCTACTCGATCAAGGCCGTGGCCAACGAGATCGACGGCCAGGACCACACCTACGGCCCGATCGGCTTCACGGTCGGCTTCGGCCCCAACCCGCTGCCCGGCGGCGGCTGGGAGGCGATGTGGCACGGCGAGGACGACAAGAACCCGACCGGCAGCCTGTGGCTCGCCCCCGGCTCCGGCACGTCGCTGACCGCGGCCGCGAACGACCCGGACTACCTCGGCCTGGCCGCCGGGACCAGCCCCTCGATGGCCGTGCTGCCGGACGGGTCCTGGGTCGCGGCCTGGCACGGCGCGGACACCACGAACCCGACCGGCAGCCTCTGGATCGCGACCGGCACCGGCAGCACGATGAACGCGGTGGCCGAGCCCGGCAACCTCGGCGTGGCGGCCGGTTCGAGCCCGTCGATCGTCGCGATGCCGAACGGTTCGTGGACCGTCGCGTGGCACGGTGCTGACACGATCACCCCGGCAGGCAGCCTCTGGGTCGCCACGGGCAACGGCACCAGCCTGAACGCCGCCGCGACCTCGCCCGGCAACCTCGGCGTGGCCGCGAACACCAGCCCCTCCCTCGTCGCCATGCCGAACGGCACGTGGATGGCCGCCTGGCACGGCGCGGACAGCATCACCCCGGCAGGCAGCCTCTGGGTCGCCACCGGCAACGGCACCAGCCTGAACGCCGCAGCCGCGTCCCCCGGCAACCTCGGCGTGGCGGCGAACACCAGCCCCTCGCTCGTCGTGATGCCGAACAGCTCGTGGACGCTCGCATGGCACGGTGCTGACACGATCACCCCGGCGGGCAGTCTGTGGGTCGCCACCGGCAACGGCACCAGCCTGAACGCCGCCGCTACGTCTTCCGGCAACCTGGGCGTGGCCGCGAACACCAGCCCCTCCCTGACCGCCATGTCGAACGGAACCTGGACCGCCGCGTGGCACGGTGCTGACACGATCACCCCGGCCGGCAGTCTGTGGGTCGCCACCGGCAACGGCACGAGCCTGAACGCCGCCGCGACGTCGCCGGGCAACCTGGGCGTGGCCGCGAACACCAGCCCCTCCATCGTGACCATGCCGAACGGCACCTGGATGGCCGCCTGGCACGGCGCCGACGACATCAACCCCGGCGGCAGCCTGTGGGTCGCGCCCGGCAGCGGCACCGGCCTGACCGCCGCGGCCGCCTCGCCCGGCAACCTCGGGATGGCCGCCGGCAGCAGCCCGACGCTCGTCCCGTAGCAGCCCTCTCATCTGCGGCGTCCCGCGGCCCTCAACCGAGAGCCGCGGGACGCCGTCTTTTATCCCCGAGACCGTAATCCGCCGAATCCGTAGAATGGCGCGGATCGGGCGAAGTGGACGCGAACGGGCTGTCGGGGAGTCGCACGTGGTACACGATGACGCGTATCCGGATCCGGACCGAGTGGTCGACCTCGCCGAGTTCATCCATGAGCTCGGCCGGCTGCGGTTGTGGGCGGGCGGGCCCTCCTTCCGGCTCCTGGCCAAGCGGGTGGGTCCGCTGATGCGGCCGCCGCAGACGGTGGCGCACACCACCATCGGCGAGGTCTTCCAACCGCACCGCCGCCGACTCGACCTGGACCTGGTCTCCGCCATCGTGCGGGCGCTCGGCGTGCCGGAACCGGACGTCGCACGCTGGCGGGCGGCGTGCGTCCGGGTCCACGCGTCGGCCAAGACGAGCAGCACGGTCGGCGCGTTCCGCCAGCTGCCGCCCGACCTGGCCACGTTCACCGGCCGTCGCACCGAGATCGACCGCCTGATGGAGACCGCCACGGCCCGGTCGGCGGCGTCCCCCTCCGTCCTCATATCAGTGATCGAAGGCATGGGCGGCGTCGGCAAGACACAGCTCGCCGTGCACACCGCGCACCGGCTCATCCAGGCCGGCCGCTATGCCGACATCCAGCTGTACATGAACCTCCGCGGCTTCGACCCGGACCGCCCGCCCGCCGACCCCGCCGCCGTGCTCGACGCGTTCCTGCGGCAGTTGGGCGTCGCCGCGCAGCACGTCCCCGAGACGCTGGACGAACGCGCCGCGATGTTCCGCGACCGCATGCACGGCAAACACGCGCTGGTCCTGCTCGACAACGCCGCCGACGCGAACCAGGTACGAGACCTGATTCCCAGCAGTCCGAGCTGCCTGGTGCTGGTCACCAGCCGCCGCAGCCTCGCCGCGCTGGACAACTCCGTCATCACGATGCTCGACGTCCTCGAACCCGGCGAATCCGTGCAACTGCTGGCCCGGATCGCCGGACCCGAGCGCGTCGCCGCCGAACCCGATGCCGCCCGACAGATCGCGGACCTGTGCGGCGGCCTCCCGCTGGCGGTCTCGCTCGCCGCCGCCCGCCTCCGCTCCCGCCCGGCCTGGCAGTTGCGCGACCTCGTCGACCGACTGGCCAAGGGGATCGGCGAGATGACCACCGGCGGCCGCGACGTCACCGCCGTGTTCGCCCTGTCCTACGAAGGCCTGCCCGACGCGGCGCGGCGTGTCTTCCGCCTCCTCGGCATCGACCCGGGGCCGGATGCGACCACGCGATCCGTGGCGGCGCTGGCCGGAATCGACGTGGCCGAAGCCGGCAAGATCCTGGAACTGCTTCAGGACGAGCACCTGATCGAACAGACGGCATCGGGCCGCTTCGAAATGCACGACCTCCTGCGCGCCTACGCGGCTCGGACGTGCCGCGCCACCGATTCAGACGCCGAACAGCAGGCCTCGATCACGCGATATCTGAGCTGGTATCTGCACGCCGCGAACGCTGCGATGGACATGTACAGTCCGGGCAGGCCCCGGCCCGAAACCTCCCCGGCACCGCCCGCGGTCGCCGCACCGGTGATCGCCGACGTGGAGGGGGCGCGGGCATGGCTGGCGGCCGAGCGCGCGAACCTGCTGTCCGCGACCAGGCACGCCGCGACGTCCGGCCGACCAGGACACGCGTGGCGGTTCACCCAGACCTTGCGGGGCTTCTACGCCATGAACGGATACCACGCGGACTGGGTGGAGAGCTGCCGGTACGGCCTGGCCGCCGCGGAGGCGGAGAACGACGCGTTCGCGCAGGCCGAGATGTGGAGCGCGAAGATCTCGGGTGACACGCTCACCGGACGCTACGACGAGGCGCTGCGCAGCGCGGGAAAGGCGCTGCGCTTCCGTGAAGCCGTCGGCGACCCGCGGCAACTCGCGGTAAGCCTGGCCGAAGTAGCCGGCATCCAACTCGAGACGGGGCTGTTCCGCGCGGCGATCGAGCTCTACGAGAAGTCGCTTGCCATCATGCGCGAGACCGGCGAGTGCCGGGGTGAGGTCTTCTGCCTGCAGAATCTGGGTGTCACGGCCGCGGCGATGGGCCGTCACCGGGAAGCCCTGGGCTGGCACTCCGCGGCGCTGAAACTCAACGGCGCGAGCGACGTGTCAGACAAGATGCGGTCCTACATCCTCATCAACGTGGCCCTGAGCACCAGCTCGCTGGGCGACCACGAGAGGTCGCTGGCCATGGCGGCAGAGGCAGCGGTGCTCGCCGACCAGGCCGGTGCGACCGCGCTGTACGCCGAGGTCCTCAACGTGCTCGGCACGCTCGCCACCAACCGCGGCGACTTCGACGAGTCGGCGCGCTTGCTCCGACAGGCAGACCAACTCGCCCGCGACATCGGCTACTACTCCGAAGTGGTCCAGTCGGCCGTCAACCTCGGCGTCAACGCACTGCATTCCGGTGCACCCGCCGACGCGCTGCGTTTCTTCGACCAGGCCCAATCCCTACTCCACGACCAGCCCCAGACCCGCTGGACCCTCCACCTCGCGCAGCACACCGGCGACGCCCACCTGGCCCTAGGCGACCCGTCACGCGCCCGCGAGCACTACGAGCGCGTGCTGCTCGCCCAGGAGGACTCGGACATCAAGGCCCGAGCACGAGCCGCCTACGGCATGGCCCGCATAGCCCTGGCCCAGACCCCGCCCGACTACGCGACCGCGCGCGACCGGCTGGAGCAGGCGCGGTCCATCCACGCCGAGGCTCAGTTCCCGTCGCTGGACGAGCAGATCGACGCCTTGCTCACCGAAGTACTCGCCGCTAGCTAGCCTGACGGCCGGTGGAGCCCGGGACGAGGGGGTGGACCAGCAGGCCGGAGCAGACGTCGGACGGGAGCGCGATGTGCTTGGTCTGCGTCACGTTCGGGGCCGTGATGCCGAACGAGCCCGCGCCGTAGCGGAGGCAGTCGGCGTACGGGTGGCCGGGGGTCGGCTTGTCGGTCCACTCGAGGATGGTCGACGCGGTGGTACCGGGCTTCAGCGTGATCGGCGCCGGGGCGGTGTACTTGTCGCCGACGTTGCCGCTGAGGGTCCGGGTCGAGTTGATGGCGTAGTTGCTGTCGGTCACGCCGTATCCGGCGGCGCCCGGGTAGCCCTCGACTGTGCACGTGGTCGAGCTCTGATTGACGAACTCGATGACGATGTAGTCGAAGAGCCCTGCGGCGCTGTCCTGCGAGGCGGAGAGGGACAGTTGGTCTCCGGTGCAGGTGGAACCGGCGCTGCCCGTGGACGTCGTGGTGGACGTGGGTGCGGACGACGAGCTCGCCGTCGCGGTCGGTGAAGAACTGGCGGGCGACGTGCTGCTGCCCTGAGCCGAGGGCGTGCCGGACGACGTGCAGCCGCTGAGCAGGATCGTGGCGGTTACGGCCAATGCGGCCCCGGCGATGTGCTTGTGCATGATGGATCGGTCCTCCCCTGTGGGCGGGGGCCGATCCCCGCCTCTGCCGCTAAAGACGGTGCGGGCGGCGGGCGGTTGTCACCGATCGGTCACGGAATGGTAGGGCTGTCCGGCTCGACGTAGCGGGCGTTGCGGTCGACGGTGAGGTAGATGGAGTTGGCCACGGGGCGGGTCATCTCCTCGGCGATGTGGCCGATGAGTCCGGCGCAGCGGGCCAGCAGGACGGCGGCGCGCAGCAGTTCGTGCGGCAGGCCGAGGTCGGCGAGGGCGGCGCCGCTGACTCCGGCGCCGTTGAGGGGGAGGGTCTTGCCGAGGATCTCGGGGTGGACGCGGCCGATCGCTTCGAAGAGGGCCAGGTGCGGGCCGTAGAGATCTTCCGCGTGGGCGATCTCGATGAGCTTCGGGGTGCGCGGGTCCTGCTGCTTGTGGACGGGGTGGCCTAGGCCGGGGACGAACTTTCCTGCTGCCTTGCGGGTGGTGACGGCGGTGCGGGCGAGCGCGTCCCAGGCTTCTTCGGATCGGGGGAGTTCGGGGGCTGCGGCGAGGACTTCGGCTAGGAAGCGGCCGGTGTCTTCGGTGACGCCTAGGAAGCGGGAGCCGCCGCCTAGGAGTCCGGCTGCCAACGCGCCCTGCACGGCGTCGGGGGCGCTGAGGTACGTGAGGCGCGCGGCGATGGCGGTGGGGGTGAAGCCGTGGTCGGCCAGGCCGATGAGTACGGCCTCGAACAGGCGCGCCTCGCCGCTGGTGGGGCGGCGGCGGGTGATGAGCCAGAAGGCCAACTCACCGAAGCCGACTCGGCCCATGAGGTCGCCGGCTACGTCTTGGCCTAGCAGGTGGATGTGTTCGGCGTCGGAGGTGCCCAAGGAGGTGGGGAAGTCGAGGGTCACGGCGTGGTCCCGTCTTTCGCTGGGAAGCCGAGCCACGTGCGGATTTCGGCGCCGTGCTCGTCGAGGGCCGGGGGAGCTAGGTCGTAGCGCGCGGGGGTGGTGGAGAGGGTGATGGGGTTGCGCACGGTGGGGACGTCGCCGGCTTGGACGACGGGGTCCAGGCCGAGTTCCGTGGCGAGTTCGACGCCGCCGCGCACGTCGTTGATGGGGCCGCAGGGTACGCCCGCGTCGCTGAGGATCCGGAACCATTCGTGCGCCGACCTGGTCGCGAGGCGTTCGAGGAGCAGCGGACGGAGTTCCTCGCGGTTGTCGTTGCGGCGGCCGACGGTGGCGAAGCGTTCGTCGTCGGCGAGTTCGGGGACGTCGAGGGCGGCGGCCAGTTTGCGGAACTGGCTGTCGTTGCCCGCGGCGATGATGAGCTCTCCGTCGCCGGTCGCTAGTGGCTCGTAGGGGAACAGGCTCAGGTGCGCGTTGCCCATCCGGCCCGGCACGACGCCGCCCGCCACGTACGCGGAGGTCTGGTTCACCAGCGCGGAAAGGGCGGTGGAGAGCAGGTTCGTCTCGACGTGCTGGCCGAGTCCGGTGGCGTCGCGGTGGTGCAGCGCGGCCAGGATGCCGATCGCCGAGTGCAGGCCGGTCATGACGTCGAACACGGAGATTCCGGCGCGGTACGGCGGTCCGTCCGGACTGCCGGTCAGGCTCATCAGGCCGGACATGCCCTGCACCAGCAGATCGTAGCCGGGCAGGGAGGCGCCGCCCGCGGTGCCGAATCCGCTGATGGAGCAGTAGATCGAGCGCGGATTCAGGGTGTTGACGGACGCGTAGTCGAGCCCGAACTTGTCCAGGCCGCCGGGCTTGAAGTTGTGGATGAACACGTCGGCGCGTCCGGCGAGCGCGCGGGCCACGTCGAGGTCCGCGGCGTCGGCGAGGTCGAGCACGATCGAGCGCTTGTTGCGGTTGATCGCGAGGTAGTACGTGCCGGTGTCGCCGCGGCGCGGGGGGACCCAGTGCCGGGTGTCGTCCCCGCTCGGGCTCTCCACCTTGATGACTTCGGCGCCGAGGTCGGCGAGCAGCATCGTCGCGTACGGCCCGGCGAGCACCCGGGAGAAGTCGGCGATCAGGATTCCGGACAGGGGCCCAGACACGGCGTCTCCCTTCGTGGCGACCGCTCTGCGGACAACTGTCCGAAAATCTTGGGCCGTTGTCAAGGCCGCCCGGACTGCGGCCGGGACCGCCACAGCGCCCACTCCGCCGAGACCTCCCCGGCCGTGTGCAGCAGCTTGGGCAGGTGTTCGCCGGTCAGCTTCTCGACGCTGGTCTCGGCGGCGTGCACGGTCACGTTCATCGCCGCGCGGACCCGGCCGTCGCCGTCGCGCACCGGGACGGCCACGGAGCGGACGCCCGGGGCCAGCTCCTCGTCGGCCAGCGCCCAGCCGCGGGCCCGGACCGTACGCAGTTCCTCCTCCAGCGCGGCGCGGTCCCGCTCAGGGAACGGCGGCAGGCCGGCGCGGCTCGGCTCGGCCAGCGTCTCGGCCAGTTCGGCCGGGTCGAGGGCGGCGAGCAGCACCTTGCCCTGCGAGGTGACCAGCGCCGGGAAGCGGGTGCCGATCTGCACCCGCAGCGCGATGATCTTCGGCACCGAGACGCGCGCGACGTAGACGATGTCCGAGCCGTCGAGCTGGCTCATCGAGCTCGACTCGCCGGTCTGCGCGACCAGGGTCTCCAGGTGCGGCCGGGCGATGTCCCACAGGCCGAGCGAGCCGACGTACGCCATGCCGAGCCGCAGCACCCGCGGAGTGAGCCCGTAGCCGCCGCCGTCAACGCGCACGTAGCCGAGCTCCTCGAGCGTGAGCAGCAGCCGCCGCGCGGTCGGCCGGGCCAGGTCCGCGGCGGCCGCGATCTCGCTGAGCGTCATCCGCGGCCGGGTCTCGTCGAAGCAGGCCAGCACGTCGAGGCCGCGGGCCAGCGCCTCGACGAAGTCCGGGCCGGTGCCACGTCGTGCCACTGCTCACCTCCGAAGGGGGACTCCATCCGGGCCAAGACTATTGACAGCGCGGCCCGACTGGCGCAAGGTTCCGGTAGCGCCGCTCTGCGGACACTTGTCCGATCATAGCTCCGGTACGAAGGAGGGGCCCGTGGCGAAGCTCGTCGCCATCCTGGCCACCACGCACCACCCGTTCTACTACCGCACCAGCCGGCTGCCCGAGCACGAGGCGCCGCCCTTCGCGGCCGCGTGGATCGAGAAGGTGGCCGCGTACCGCGCGACGCTCGAACGGGTGCGGCCGGACGTGCTGGTGATGGTCGGATCAGACCACTTCCACCAGCTCTGGCTCGACAACATGCCGCAGTTCCTGGTCGGCAAGGCGCCCTTCTACGACGCGAACTACTACAACGAGGAGCGCGAGTTCGGCCTGCCGCGGCTGCTGCTCAAGGGGCACGAGGAACTGTCCGCGTACATCCTGCGCGAGGGCATCGACCGCGGCTTCGACCTCGCGTTCTCCAACGAGCTGCGCGTGGACCACTCGATCACCTGCCCGATCCTGACCGTGCGCCCGCAGAACGACCTCCCCGTCGTGCCGATCTACACGAACATCTTCGCGCCGCCGCTGCCGCGCCCCGAGCGCTTCGTGGCCCTCGGCCGGACGCTGCGCGAACTGATCGACTCCTGGCCGAGCGACCTGCGCGTCGCCGCGATCGGCACCGGCCACCTCTCGCTGGAACTCGGCGGCCCGCGGCAGTTCGGTCCGCACGGCCCCGACCCCGAGTTCGACGCGAAGGCCGTCGAGTGGATCGCGAACGGGGACATCGACGGCTGCCTGGCGAACGTGACCCTCGACAGCCTGCACGCGCCGGGCAACGCGACGCACGGATTCATGGACTTCATGCTGATGATGGGACTTGCGGGCTACGCCAAGGCCGACTACGCCGACAGCCTCGACCTGTTCCACACGATGGAGGCCTACTTCACCTGGTACCCGAACGGAGTCGACGCGTGAGCAAGTACCTTGTCGACAAGTTCCTCTACACGATCGACCGGGATCCGGAGCTCGTCGAGCGCTACCGGGATGATCCGGCCGGGACCGTGCAGTGGTGGGAGCGGGAGCGGGCCAACCGGATCCTGAACCTCCCGGACGCCGAGGCCTCCACCTGGCTCGCCTTCACCGACGAGGAGCGCGCCGCGCTGGCCGGGCACGACCACGTCGCGCTGTTCGAGCTCGGCGCGCACCCCTTCCTCACGCTCACGCTCTGGATCGCCATGTTCGAGCGCGACCACGACGAGCCGCTGGCGATGCAGCTGGACTACGCCGCGAAGCTCGCCCACCAGACGCTGCCGTATCCCGATATCAGCACATGACGAGGATGTTATGACTGTTGAATTCACCCCCGGACGCCCGATCGTCTTCCGCGACGCCACGATCCTGACGATGGACGCGGCGGGCGTCATCGAGCACGGGGACCTGCTCGTCGTCGGCGACCGCATCGCCGCGGTCGGCTTCGCGCTGTCCGCGCCGGACGACGCCGTCGAGATCGACGCGTCCGGCGGGATCCTGATGCCGGGCATGGTCGACACGCACCGGCACATGTGGCAGACCGCGCTACGCGGCCTCGGCGCCGACTGGACGCTGAGCCAGTACTTCGTGTTCTACTACCTGACCTGGGGCAAGATCTTCCGGCCCGAGGACATCCACGCGGGCAACGCGCTCGCCGCGCTGGAAGCCGTGGACGCGGGCGTGACCACGACGCTCGACTGGTCGCACGGCCTGCAGACCGTCGGGCACGGCGAGGCGGCCGCCGACGCGCTGCGCAGTGCGCCGGGCCGCTACGTCCTCGCCTACGGCAACCTGCTCGGCGCGCCGTGGGAGTGGTCCAACAGCAAGGACTTCCGCGCGTTCGTGGACCGCATGGCCGACGCGCGCGACGACAAGCTGGGCTTCCAACTGGCCTTCGACGTGACGGCCGACCCGGCGTTCCCGGAGAAGGGCGCCTTCGAGGCCGCGCGCGAACTCGGCCTGCGCGTGACGACGCACGCGGGCGTCTGGGGCGCGACGAACGACGACAGCATCAGGCTGATGTGGGACCACGGCTTCATGACGCCGGACGTCACGTACGTGCACGCGGCGACGTTGAGCGACGACTCGTACCAGCGCATCGCGGCGTCCGGCGGCACGGTGTCCGTCTCGACCGAGAGCGAGCAGAGCGCGGGACAGGGCTACCCGCCCACCTGGCAGCTGCGCAAGCACGGGATCCCGGTCTCGATATCGATGGACACGAGCGTGTGGTGGAGCGCCGACCTGTTCTCGGCGATGCGCGCGACGCTCTCGGCCGACCGCTCGCGCGAGCACCTCGAGGCGCACGCCAACGAGGAGACCGTGGTGCACAACAGCCTGCGTGCCGAGGAGGTCGCGCACTGGGCCACGATCGGCGGCGCGCGGGCGCTCGGGCTCGACGCCACGATCGGCAGTCTCGCGGAGGGTAAGCAGGCTGACGTCGTCCTGATCAAGAACGACGACTCGCCGGCGATGTACCCGCTGCTGCACCCGTACGGCAGCCTCGTCTACCAGGCCGGACGCGGCGACGTGCACACGGTCCTGGTCGGCGGCGAGGTCGTGAAGCACGCGCACAAGCTGGTCCGCGGCGACCTCGCGGCGGCGAAGGAGGCGGTCGGCCGCACCGTCGAGTACGCCCGCGCGACGATGGGCGAGGAGGCCTGGCAGCAGAGCGTGACGCCGGAGCTGCCGACCACCGAGCGGATCCCGAACCCGTACACGTACACCTCGTTCGACGGCGGGGAGAACCGGCACCGCATCCAGCACGAAGGCTGATTTACCCGTTTACCCGGATATAAAGTGCGGGGCGCGTTCATGGATATGAACAAGCGTCACGTTTATGAAAAGATCTGCGCTCGGGCATTGCCGGTGTGCGGGTGTGGCGCCAGGTTGTGGGCAGCGGGGAACCCACATCCACCACACCCGCACACACCACGGCATGGGATCGAGGGCGAGCCATGATCGGATCGGTGGCGCCGAGACGCGGCGTCGGCAAGGGGACTCTCTACTTCTTCGGGGCGCTCGGCGGCATCCTGTTCGGCTACGACCTCGGCGTGATCGCCGGGATCCTGGTGCTGCTGGCCAAGGACTGGCACCTGACGCCGTTCGAGAAGGGCGCCGTCACCGCGAGCCTGTCGGTCGGCGCGATGATCGGCGCCGCGTTCGCGGGACGGCTCTCCGACCGGATCGGGCGGCGGCGCACGATCATGGTCGCGGCCGTCGTCGTCATCGGCGGCACGATCGGCTGTATGGCGTCCGGCGGCGTGCTGGCCATGGTCATCGCGCGCGGCGTGCTCGGCATCGGGATCGGCTGCTCGTCGGCGACCGTGCCGACCTACCTGTCCGAGTTGGCTCCGGCCCGGCTACGCGGCGCGATGGCGTCGCTGAACCAGATCTTCATCGTCAGCGGCATCCTGATCGCGTTCCTCGTCGACTACTGGGTCGCCTCCTCCGGCAACTGGCGCGCGATGTTCTCCGGCGCGCTGGTCCCGGCCGTGGTGCTGCTGATCGGGTTGCGGTTCCTGCCGGAGACGCCGCGCTGGCTGCTCGCCGCGGGACGCGAGGACGAGGCGCGCGCGGTGCTGGCGAGCACGCACGGCGCCGACGAGGTGGACGGCGAGCTGAGCACCATCCGCGAGGTCCTGCAAGGGGACGCCGAGCAGCGCGGACGGGTGCGCGACCTGTGGGCTCCGTGGGTGCGGCCGATGCTCGTCGTCGCGCTGATCCTGGCGATCGGCCAGCAGTTCAGCGGCGTCAACGCGATCAACGCCTACTTCCCGACGATGCTGGTCTCGCTCGGCTTCACCACCAACTCGGCCCTGCTCAGCGCCGTCGTGCTCGGTGTCACGAAGCTGCTGTTCACGGCGTGGGTCGTGTTCGTCGTGGACCGCTGGGGTCGCAAGCCCCTGCTGCTGCTCGGCAACATCGTGATGGCGGCCACGCTCATCGCGACCGGCTTCGTGGTCCTCGACGTGCACGACAAGTCGCTGCTCGGCTCGCTCACGCTGGTGCTGCTCGTGCTCTACCTGGCAGGGTACGAACTCGGCTGGGGCGCGGTGGTCTGGGTGATGATGGCCGAGATCTTCCCGATGCGGGTGCGCGCGGTCGGCATGGGCGTCGGCGCCGTCGTGCTCTGGGCCGCGACCGGCATCATCACCGCGATCTTCCCGACGATGTCCGACCCGCACAAGCTCGGCCTCGGCCACTCGATGTGGGTGTTCGCGGCCGTCAACATCCTGCTGTTCGGGCTGGTGCTCAAGCTGGTCCCGGAGACCAAGGGGCGCAGCCTGGAGCAGATCGAGCTGGACCTGCGCGAGCGTGTTCCCTTCGCAACCCTTTCTTGAGTGTTAGTTAAGGTGACTTACCTTAGGCTCCGGCGGCATGACCCCACTCAGATGGTTCGCGTCGGTGACCGGAGTGCTCGTGCTCGCCGCCGGAGCCTCGGAACTGGCCCTGACCCCCGCCTCGGCCGCACCGCCCACCACCACCGCGGCCGCCGTCACCTCGTCCTCGTCCTCGTCCTCGTCGATCAGCCTGAGCACCTGGGCCGGGCTGCTGCTGCCGGTGAACTCCGCCGGCAAGCTGTCCGGTAAGGACGCGAAGGTCGTCAGCCCGGCGGAGCTGTATTCGCCGTGGCTGACGAAGACGAGCAGCGGCGCGCTGGAGTTCTGGGCACCGTCCGGGGGCGCCACCACGCCCGGATCGCTGCATTCGCGCACCGAACTCGAATCCGCGATCAAGTACGACGTCGGCACGAAGAAGCACGAGGTCGACGCGACGCTGGAGATCCAGCAGCTGCCGAAGAGCAACCCGGAGATCTGCGTGGCCCAGCTGCACGCGGGCGGCAGCGGCGGCTCCTCGCCGTTCGTGATGGTCTTCTACAAGTCCGGCAAGCTCTACGTGATGGTCGAGACCGGCACGTCCGCCAGCCCGAGCTTCTACACGCTGCTGACAGGCGTGGCGGTCGGCACGACGTTCAGCTACCGGCTCGCCGACGACGGCAACGGCAAGCTCACCTTCAGCGCCGCCTCGGGCAGCAAGAGCAAGTCCTACACCGTGGCCGTGCCGCACGCCGTGCAGGGGGACAGCGGGCACTTCTCCGCGGGCGACTACGAGCAGGGCACCAAGAGCGAGGGCTCGAACGACGGCGGAAAGGTGCTGTTCACGGCGCTCGCGCAGAGCTAGTGCCGGTTTGGTGAAACAAAAATTTCAAGATCGGGGCACCTGGGTGAAACGCCGGTTCCCTAGCTTCGCGGTGTGACCTCGACTTCCGTCCCGATCCTGCAGCCCGATCACGGCCCGGTGCGCGCCCGGCACTATCTGCCCGCCGCGCCGGGCGCCGTGCTGTGGGGGCGGCTGCCGTGCGCGGCGGACGAACAGGTGCTGACCGTCGATCCGGGCGACGAGGTCACGATCGACACGATCAGCCACGAGGGCGTCCTGGAGGATCAGGGCCGTGACCCGCTCGCGTTCTTCGCGGGGCACGGCGTGGGCGCGGACCTGGTGCTGCGGGACGCGGTCGAACTGGCGCGGTCGTCGATGCGGCGGGATCCGGCGGTGGACGGGCCGCACGTGGTGACCGGGCCGATCCGGGTGCGCGGCGCGGAGCCGGGCGACCTATTGAAGATGACCGTCCTCGAAACGCTGCCGCGCGTGCCGTACGGGATCATCTCGAACCGGCACGGCAAGGGCGCGCTGCCGGGGGAGTTTCCGCGCCAGCCGGGCACGGTCAGCGTGTTCGCGCAGCTCGACCCGGCCGGGGAGTCCGCGCTGATGGCGGCGAAGGCGGGCGCGCCGCGCAATATACGGTTCCCGATCGCGCCGTTCCTCGGGATCATGGGCGTCGCCGTGGCGGGAGACGAGCGTCCGCACTCGGTGCCGCCCGGACCGCACGGCGGCAACATCGATATCAAGCTGCTTACCGCTGGTAGTTCCCTGTATCTGCCGGTTCAGGTGTCGGGCGCGCTGGCGTACGTCGGCGATCCGCACTTTGCACAGGGCGACGGGGAGGTCGCGCTCACCGCGCTGGAGGCCTCGCTGCGGGTCACGGTGCGGTTCGACGTCCTCGCGCAGGACGAGGCGCTGCGGCGGTTCGGGCAGTTGGCCGGAGCGTTGGGGGAGACGGCCGAGTACCTGATCCCGACCGGACTGGATCGCGATCTGGACGAGGCGATGCGCCGCTGCGTGCGTGCCGCGATCTCGTTGCTGGGGGCGCGGTTCGGCATGGATCCCGAGCACGCCCTCGCGTATCTGAGTGCTGCCACGGACTTCAATATCTCGCAGGTCGTCGACGTCGTGACCGGCGTGCATGCGCGGATCCGCATCGCGGACTTCGGCGGAGCGACGCGGTGAGCAGCGACAGCGATGTGCTGATCGTGGGCAGCGGCATCATGGGCGCCGTCGTGGCGCGGCTGCTGCGCGAGGGCGATCCGGCGCTGCGCATCACGATGATCGAGGCGGGCCGTCCGATCGGTGACGTGCCCGGAACGCATCTGCACGACATCGCGGACCCGGCAGTGTGGGCGCGCTACAACGAGGCCGTCGGCAGCGGGATTCAGGGGCTGTATACGGGTGCGACGACGGTTCGGCACGACGCCGGGCATGTCAGCGAGCTGCCTCAGGGTGTGCACACGGCGACCGCGTTCGGGCAGGAGGCCGACGCGATGCCCGCGGCGGCGCTCGCCTGGAACGCGGGCGGCATGGGAGTGCACTGGACTGCGGCGACCCCCTGGCCCGGCGATGACGAGGCGTTCGACTTCGGCGATCCGGCGCGCTGGGCGGAGGATCTGGAGACCGCGCGCCGCGTGCTCGAGGTCGAGCCGAGTCCCTTCGAACCCACGGCGGTCGGCCGGAAGGTGCTCGACGTGCTGCGTCGGCGCTACGCGGGGATCGGCCCGGACGAGCGCCAACCGCAGCCGATGCCGATGGCGGTCCGCGCGACGGCCTTCGGTCCGCGGCCGCGCACGTCGCCCGGCACGATCTTCCCGCCGATCGCGGAGGGCGGCGATCCGGCGTTCGCCCTCGTCACCGGCACGCTTGTCACGGCCCTGATCGTCGAGGGCGACCGCGTGACCGGCGTCCTGCTGCGGGGCGAGTCGGAGCTGCGCGCGCAGGCCGTGGTCGTGTGCGCCGACGCGCTGCGTACTCCGCAACTGCTGTACACGTCGGGGATTCGGCCCGAGGCGCTGGGTCGCAACCTCAACGAGCATGCGTTCATTACGTCGAGAGTCCTGGTTGATATCGACCGATCTGATATGCCGTTGCCGCGCGTCGGCGAGTTCGCCACCGACTCGCTCTGGCTGCCGCGCAACGGATCCGCGCAGCCCTTCCACGGCCAGATCATGAACCGTACATACGTGGACGACGAAGGTGCGCCGCTCGCGCACTCCGTCGGTATCTCGCTCTACGTTCCACTCGCCTCCAGGCCCGAGAACCGGCTCACCTTCTCCTCGACGGAGACCGACCTGGCCGGGATGCCGCGGATCGGCATCGAGTTCGACTACTGCGACGCCGACCGGACGCTCATCGACCGCGCGTTGGCCGAGGTCAGGGTGATCGCCGAGGAGTTCGGGTCCTTCGATCCCGCGACCGAGTGCGCGCTGCTGCCCGCCGGTTCCTCACTGCACCTGACCGGCACCGTCCGCGCCGGTCTCGCGGACGACGGCACCAGCGTGTGCGATCCGGACGGCCGGGTCTGGGGCCTGGCGAACCTGTACCTCGCGGGCAACGGCGTGATCCCCACCGCCATGGCCGCCAACGTGACCCTGACCGGCGCCGTCACCGCCGTCCGGGCCGCGCGCACCGTACTCGCCGAACACCGAGAGGAAGCCCGAGCATGATCGAGGTAGCGAAGGAATACCGCGTGGCGCTGCCCGCGTGGATCGAGGACGAGCTGGCCGAACTGCCCGAGGCGGTCGTGGAGCTCGAGGACCGGATGCGGCTGCTGCACCGGCTCGCGGACCGCAACTGGCGTGAGGGCAACGGCGGTCCGTTCGCCGCGCTGGTCGCCGAGCGCGAGACCGGCCGCATCGTGTCGATCGGGGTGAACGTCGTGCTCGCCTCCGGAGTCTCCAGCGCGCACGCCGAGGTGGTGGCGCTCGGGCTCGCGCAGGCCGGGCTCGGCGGCTGGGACCTCGGCGGCGCCGGGCTGCCCGTGCACGAACTCGTGGTCAACTGGCGTCCATGCATCCAGTGCTACGGCGCGGCGATGTGGTCCGGCGTGCGCCGCCTTGTCATCGCGGGGGACGGGCCGGAACTCGAGGAGATCACCACGTTCGACGAAGGCCCGCTCGGGGACGACTGGGTCGCGCAGTTCGAGGCGCGCGGCATCGAAGTGGTGCGCGACGTACTGCGGGACGAGGCCGTCGAGGTGTTCCGCGCGTACCGGAAGGCCGTGGACAGCGACGGGCTCGTCGTCTACAACGCTCGCGGCGGCGCGGAGTGATCTTCGCGACCGACGTCATCACCTTCTACCATCCCGAGTTCTGGGGCCTCGACTCCGCTGCGGCTCTGCGCTCCTGGGCGATGGAAAACCCGCGAGAGTTCTGGCTCCGGGTGATGGACGCACTGACCGAGGCCGGGGTCTGCGGGATCGAGCTGACGTTCGCGCCCGGCGACATCGGTTCGGTGCTGCGCGCCTTCGGTTCGGCGGCCGCGTTCCGCGACGAGCTGGCCGTGCGCGGGCTGTCGGTGGTGAGCGCCTTCATCGCGGACGAGGACAGCCCCGATTGGCGTGATCCGCGCGCGCTGCATGCGATCGTCGCCGACGCCGAACGCCGCGCGGAGTTCCTCGCGGAGGTCGGCGCCGGGGTTCTCGTCGGCGGGCTGCCGATGCGCCGGACGTTCGGCGAGTCGCCGGCGTTCTTCGTCGACGTCGCCTACATGACACGCATGGCCGACGTGGCGCACGCGGTCGGCGAGGCGACGTCCCGGCACGGCGTTCGGCTCGCCCTGCACACCGAGTCCAACAGCACGCTGTGGTACGAGCGCGACATCGATCTCTTCATGGCCCTCACCGATCCGCAGTACGTATGGCTGTGCCCTGACGCGTGCCACATCGCGCTCGGCGGGGGAGACCCGGTGGCCGTCGCGCACCGCCACGCGCAGCGGATCGCGCTCGCGCACTGGAAGGACGCGATCCGGCCGATCGACGTGCACCTGACCGTCGACGAAACAGTCTTCACGCAGCAGCAGCCGTACATGGCCGAGCTCGGCACCGGCATCGTGGACTGGCCGGGCTGGGCCGCCGCGATGGCGCGCACCCCGGCGGCCGCGACCGTGCTCGTCGAACTCGACGAGGCGGCCGATCCGGTCGCCGCCCTGCGCGCCGGGACGTCGCTCGCGCGGCGCGTGCTGGCTGAAATCTGAGTTTCATCGCGCGAGCCGACCGGAACACGGATTTCACCTCCGCCGCGCGGGCGGACACGGCCGGGAAACACCCGATGCCTAGCGTCACTGGCACGCGTCGCACTCCCGCTCTTTCCCCCTTCGCCCCGACAGGAGTCCCTTCGTGACCGACGACCTCGCCGCCGCCCGCCTCAGCCGACGTTCGATGCTGCAATGGGCGGCACTCGGCATAACCGCCCCCTCCGTGTTGGCAGCATGCGGCTCCTCGACCGGATCGGCCGGCTCCGCGTCGAGTTCCGGCTCCGGCTTCGGCTCGATCGCCGTGCAGCTGTCCTGGATCAAGAACATCGAGTTCGCCGGGGAGTTCTTCGCCACGACCAAGGGCTACTACAAGGCGGCCGGCTTCTCCGCGGTGAACCTGATCGCGGGCGGTTCGGCGGGCACCTCGGCCGAGTCGGCGGTGGCCTCCGGCAAGGCCTTCGTCGGGCTCTCCTCGCCCGGCGCGACCGGACCGGCGATCCTGCAGGGGGCGCCGCTCAAGACGGTCGCCACCACGTACCAGAAGAACCCCTTCGCGATCCTCTCGATCGCCTCCAAGAAGCCGATCGCGGCGCCGAAGGACATGGTCGGCAAGAAGATCGGCGTGCAGCAGGGCACGAACCAGGTGCTGTTCAAGGCGCTGCTGACGGCGAACGGGGTGAGCGCCTCGGACGTGACGATCGTGCCGGTGCAGTACGACCCGACCGTGCTGGTCACCGGCGAGGTGGACGGCTACATGGCCTACATCACCAACGAGCCGATCCTGATCAAGGCCAAGGGCTACGAGCCCACGACGTTCCTGTTCGCGGACTACGGGCTGCCGCTGGTCTCCGAGACCTTCGTGGTGCTGCAGTCCGCGATCGACAACGACCGTGCCAAGGTCAAGGCCCTGCTGAAGGCCGAGATCCAGGGCTGGACGGACGCGGTGGCCGCGCCCGCGCAGTCCGCGAGCCTGGCCGTCAACCAGTTCGGCAAGGGCGACGGCCTGAACCTGACCGAGCAGACCGCGGAGGCCACGGCGCAGAACGGCCTGATCGTGAGCGCCGACACCAAGAAGAACGGCCTGTTCACCATGACCGACGCGCTGGTCGCGGAGAACATCGAGGCGCTCGGCAAGGTCGGCGTCAAGGTGACCGCGAAGCAGCTGTTCGACCTCTCCCTGCTGGCCGAGGTCTACGAGGAAAACCCGAGTCTGAAGGCGTGACCGAGATGCCCGACAGCACGGCCTCCGGCGGCATCGAGCTGCGCGGCCTGACCAAGAACTTCACGGTCGGCCGGCGCGCGATCACCGCGCTCGACAACGTGTCGCTGCACACCCCCGAGGGGCGCTTCCTGTCCCTGCTCGGCCCCTCGGGCTGCGGCAAGTCCACCATCCTGCGCATCGTCGCCGGGCTCGAACAGCCGACGGCGGGCGACGCCGTCATCAATGGCCTGACGCCGAAGGAGCTGCGCCGGGAGCACGCCCTGGGCATCGCGTTCCAGGACTCGGCGCTGCTGCCGTGGCGCTCGGTGGCGGCGAACATCCGGCTGCCGCTGGAGGTCGCCGGGGTCCGGCCGGAACCGGGCTTCATCGACGAGCTGATCCGGCTGGTCGGGCTGGACGGCTTCGAGAAGGCCAAGCCCGCGCAGCTGTCCGGCGGCATGCGGCAGCGCGTCTCGATCGCCCGCAGCCTGGTCGTGCAACCGTCGGTGCTGCTGCTCGACGAGCCCTTCGGCGCGTTGGACGACATGACCAGGCAGCGGATGAACGTCGAACTGCAGCGGATCCTGGCCGACAAGCCCGCCACCACGCTGATGGTGACGCACGGGATCGCCGAAGCCGTGTTCCTCTCCGACTACGTCGCCGTGATGAGTCCGCGTCCGGGCCGCATCCTCGAGGTGGTGGAGATCGACCTGCCGCGTCCGCGCACACCGGAGATCACCCGGACCCCCGAGTTCCACGCGTACCACGACCGGCTCTCCGCGCTGCTGTTCGACGCCGAGGCCGCAGAGGTCAAGGTATGACGGCGATAGCCCGGCGCCTGTCGGGGCTCGCCGGGGTGCTGATCCTGCTCGCGGCGTGGGCGCTCGTCGGTGTGTTCGGCTTCGGCACGCACGGCGCGGTGCCCACTCCGGTGGCGGTGCTGCGGCAGATGGTGGACGACGGCGCGGGGCTCTACTGGTCCAACGCCGTCGTCACGATCACGTACGCGGCGCAGGGATTCCTCTGGGGCAACCTCGCGGCCTTCGCGGTCGCGGCCCTGACCCTGCTCGTGCCACGGCTCGCCCCGGCAGCGTCGCAGCTCGCTGTGATCAGCTACTGCATGCCGCTCACCGCGATCGGCCCGATCGTGCTCGTGGTCATGGGCGGTCGCGCCCCGACGGTCTTCCTCGCGGCGATGGCAGTGTTCTTCACCACGCTCGTCGGCTCGCTGCTCGGCGTGCGTTCGGCGGATCCGGCGGCGCTCGACGTGGTCCGCGCGTACGGCGGCAACCGCTGGCACCGGCTCGTGAAGGTACAGCTGATCTCGGCGGCCCCGGCGGTCATCAATGCCCTGAAGATCGCCGCGCCCTCGGCGATGCTCGGCGCGATCCTCGGCGAGTACCTCGGCGGCGTGGACAGCGGCCTCGGCGTCGTGCTCACGCTCGCGCAGCAGCAGTTCGACGTCGCGCGCACGTGGGCGCTGGCGCTGGTCACCGGCGTGCTCGCGTTCGCGGGATACGGACTGTTCTCGCTGCTCGGCCGGGTGCTCACGCCCTGGGCCGGGACGGGAGGGACGTCGTGAAGACGGTGTGGCGGATCGTCAACCCCTTGCTGGTCTCGGCGGTCGTCGGGATCTGCCTCTGGTACGCGGTCGTGGACCTGTTCTCGTTCAGTCCGTACGTGGTGAAGAGCCCGTCCGAAGTCTGGGGCTACCTGTTCTCGGGCTCGGACGCGGCGTCGAACCGGTCCTCGGTGCTCCAGCCGCTCGGCACGACGCTCGGCGACGGCGCGTACGGGTTCTGCTTCGGCATGCTCGCGGCTGTCCTCGCCTCGCTCGCCTTCGTGCTCGCGCCCGCCGTCGAGCGCACGTTCATGCCGCTGGCCACGCTGCTGCGCTCGGTTCCGCTCGTCACGATGACCCCGCTGATCGTGCTGGTCTTCGGTCGCGGGATCGGCGGCGTCGCGGTCATCGGCGGGATCGTTGTGTTCTTCCCTGCGCTGGTCACGATCGTGCACGGACTCCGCTCGGCCCCGGCGCACGCGGTTGACGTGGTCGCGGTCTACGGCGGCGGGCCTCGCAGCGTGCTGACGAAGGTGGCGCTGCCCGGCGCGCTGCCCTATCTGTTCGCGGCGGCCCGGCTCTCGGTGCCCAGCGCACTGGTCGGCGCGCTCGTGACGGAGTGGCTGGCGACCGGACAGGGCGTCGGCGGCGCGGTCCTGTCCGACATCGGCGCCTTCGGCTACCTGCACCTGTGGGCCTCGATCATCGTGCTGACGATCGTGTCCGTGGTGCTTTACACGCTCGTCGGCGCGGCGGAGGCGCTCGTGCTGTCCCGGATGGGCATGGGAGGGCAGGACGCGTGACAGCCGATCCGCGCATCTGGCGGCTTCTCGGATACCCGCTGGTCAACGCGACTGGTTCGGGCCCGCTCGACGGCGAGAGCGTCGCGGTCAAGGACCTGTTCGCGGTCGCGGGCCTGCCGGTCGGTGCGGGGAATCCGGCGTATCTGGCCGGTGCGGGCCGGGAGCGGCGGCACGCGGCGGCCGTGTGCGCGCTGCTGGACGCCGGGGCCGAACTGCGCGGCGTGGCCCGAACGGACGAGTTCGCCTACAGCATCGCCGGAACCAACGCGCACTACGGCACCCCGCCGAATCCGCGCGCGCCGGGTCGACTGCCGGGCGGTTCGTCGAGCGGGCCGGCGTCGGCGGTGGCCACGGGACAGGCCAGCATCGGGCTCGGCACCGACACGGCGGGCTCGATCCGGGTCCCCGCCTCGTACCAGGGACTCTGGGGCCTGCGCAGCACGCGCGGGGCGGTCAGCGCGCAGGGGCTGCTACCGCTGGCGCTGAGCTTCGACGCGATCGGCTGGCTCGCGGACACGCCGGAGGTGCTGACCAAGGCGGCCCGGGTGTCGCTGCCGTCGGTGCACGCGACGGCCGGTGAGTTCGTGTTCTGCCCCGACCTTCTCGCGGCGGCCGACCCCTCCGTGCGCACGGCCTTCATAGAAAAGCTCAAGCAGTGGATATCGAGGCCGCGTGAGATCAAGGGGCCTGACACGAAGGAGGCCTTCGCCGCGTTCCGGACCGTGCAGGCCGCCGAAGCGTGGCGCGCGAACTCGCGCTGGATCACTCAGCACCCTGACGCGCTCGGACCGGACGTCGCCGCGCGCTTCGCCTGGGCCGCGACCGTGACCGAAGACGAGGAGTTCGCGGCCCGCCGAGCCCTGGCCGAGATCCGGGAACGCCTCGACGGGGAGCTCGGAGACAGTGTCCTGCTGCTGCCCGCGACCCCGACGCCCGCACCGCCGCGTGACGTCGAAGCCGCCTCGCTCGACGCCACGCGCGCGGCGACCATCGGCCTGACCTGCCTGGCCCCGATCACCGGGCGACCCGCGCTGTCCGCACCGCTGCTCGAAGCCGACGGACTGCCGGTCGGCCTCAGCCTGCTCGGACCGCGCGGCACGGACCTCGACCTCGTCCAGCGCGCCGTCGCGCTCGCACCGCAAGGAGACCGCCCGTGACCACCGCCTTCCTGCCGAGTCCGCTCGACCCGCCGCCGCGCCTGCTGATGGGCCCCGGACCGGTCAACGCCCACCCCCGGGTGCTGCGCGCCCTGTCCACCCCGCTGATCGGCCAGTACGACCCGGTGATGACCGGCTACATGGCCGAGACCTCCGCGCTCTACCGGCAGGTCTTCGACACGGCCAACGCGCAGACGCTGCTGGTGGACGGCACGGCCCGGGCCGGGATCGAGGCCGCGCTCGTCTCCCTCGTCGCGCCCGGCGAACGCGTGCTGGTGCCGATCTTCGGGCGCTTCGGCCACCTGCTGGCCGAGATCGCCGCGCGCGCCGGAGCCGAGGTGCACACGATCGAGGCGGAGTGGGGGACGGTGTTCGAGCCCGAAGCCATCGCGGCCGAGGCCCGGCGTGTCAGGCCTCGACTGCTCGCGATGGTGCACGGCGACACGTCCACCACGATGCTCCAGCCGCTCGACGGACTCGGCGAGGTGTGCGAGGACCTCGACACGCTGCTCTACGCCGACGTGACCGCGAGCCTCGGCGGCAACACGTTCACCGCCGACGCCTGGGGAATCGACGCGGCGACCGCCGGCCTGCAGAAATGCCTCGGCGGCCCGTCCGGCACCGCCCCCGCGACGTTCTCGCCGCGCGCCGCAGAGGTGATTGGCGCGCGGCGGCAGATCGAGGCGGGCCTGCGCGAGGACGGCGACGAGGAGAACGCGCTGCGCATCGGCTCGAACTACTTCGACCTGGCCATGGTCTTCGACTACTGGGGCCCTCGGCGGCTCAACCACCACACCGAGGCGACCAGCGCGCTCTACGCGGCCCGCGAATGCGCCGCGCTGCTGGTCGAGGAGGGGATGAAGGAGGCCGTCGAGCGCCACAGCCTGCACGGGGCGGCGATGGCGGCGGGCGTGCGCGGTCTCGGCCTCGATGTCTTCGGCGACCAAGACCACCGGATGAACAACGTCGTCGGCGTGCTGATCCCGGACGGCGTCGGCGACGCGGCGGTGCGTACGGCGCTGCTGGAGGACTACGGCATCGAGATCGGCACGTCCTTCGGCCCGCTGCGTGGCCGGATCTGGCGGATCGGCACCATGGGCTACAACGCGCGCAAGGAGGCCGTGCTCACCACCCTCTCCGCCCTCGAACAGGTGCTGCGCCGAGCAGGGGCGGCTGTAGTCGCAGGCGGCGGGGTCGGTGCCGCGCACGAGGTGTATCAGGAGGCCGCGATATGAGCGCGCGGACCGTCCTCGAACGCTGCGACGAGCTGGCCCTGATCTCGGCGCTGCCCGACGGCCTGATCGAGCGCACGTATCTGACCGTCGAGCACAAGGCTGCGAACGCGGCCGTCGCCCAATGGATGACCGACGCCGGTCTGGCCACCTGGCAGGACGCGGCGGGCAACGTCTGCGGCCGACGGGAGGGCGCCCGCCCCGGCCTGCCCGCGCTGCTGCTCGGCTCGCACCTCGACACCGTCCCGCAGGCCGGGCGCTACGACGGCATCCTCGGCGTGCTGATCGCCGTCGAGGTGGCCGCGCGCATCACGGCGAGCGGCGCGGCGCTGCCCTTCGCGCTCGAAGTCGTCGGGTTCGGCGACGAGGAGGGCACCCGCTTCGGCGCGACCCTGCTCGGCAGCCGCGCGCTGGCCGGGACCTGGGATCCGGCCTGGTGGTCGCTCACCGACGCCGACGGGGTCAGCCTGCGCGAGGCGTACGCCGCGTTCGGCCTCGACCCGGAGGCGATCACGCGGGCCGCGCGCCGACCGCAGGACGTCGTCGGCTACCTGGAGGCGCACATCGAGCAGGGCCCGGTCCTCGAGGACCGCGGCCGGGCGCTCGGCCTGGTCTCGTCCATCGCCGGGGCCCGCAGAACCCTGATCACGATCACCGGCCGCGCCGCGCACGCCGGAACCCCGTACCCGCTGCGCCGCGACGCGCTGGCCGGGGCGGCGGAGGCGATCACGCTGATCGAGTCGCTCGCCCCGGACCTCGGCCTGATCGCCACGGTCGGCCGGGTCGGCGCGCAGCCGGGCGCGGTCAACGTGGTCGCGGGCTCGGCCACCTTCAGCCTCGACCTGCGCGCGGCCTCCGACGAACAGCGGGACACCGGCCTCGGCGTCCTGCTCACGAAGATCGACAAGGTGTGCGAGCGGCGCGGCCTGAGCGTGAGCGCCGAGCAGACGCACGTCGCGGAGACCGTGCACTGCGATCCCGGCATGAAGGCGGCCCTCGCGGCGGCGGTCGCGGCCGCCGAGGAGGGCGAGCCGCTCGAACTGTTCTCCCCGCCCGGCCACGACGCGATGGCGGTCGCCGCGCTCACCCGCGTCGGCATGCTGTTCGTGCGCTGCGCCGGAGGAGTGAGCCACCACCCGGAGGAATCCGTCAACGAAGCCGACGTCGCGCTGGCGATCGACGCGCTGCACGCCGCCGTCCTCAACCTCGCGGGGGAGTACGGAACACTGGCCACATGAACGAAGTGCCGATCGGTCAGCGCATCGACCGCCAGTACGCCGCGCTCTCCCGGCAGGAGCAGCGCGCCGCCGATGTGGTGCTCGACCGGCTCGACGACCTCGCGGTCTACAGCGCCTCGGAGATCGCGCAGCTGAGCGGCGTGTCCAAGGCCACCGTCTCCCGGCTGGTGCGCCGCCTCGGCTACCAGGACTTCGCGCAGGTCCGGGCCCAGGCGAAGCTGCTGCGCGGGCTCGGCTCCCCGATGGGCGCGGCGGCCCCGGCCGAGCCCGGCGGCGACGCGCTGGCCGCGCACCTGGCCGCCGAACGGCGCAACCTCGACCAGTTGGCGCACGCGGTGGCCGACGGACGGCTGGACGCGGCGGCCCGGCTGCTCGCCGAGGCGTCGCAGATCGTTGTCATCGGCCGCCGCAACAGCTACCCGGTGGCGCTGCACCTGCGGCAGCAGCTCGCCCAGATCCGCGGCCGCGTCACGGTGCTGCCGGTGCCCGGCCAGAGCCTCGGCGAGGACCTGGCCGACCTCGGACCGAAGGACGCGGCCGTACTGGTCGGCTTCCGGCGCCGCCCGAACGGCTTCAGCGCACTCGTTGAGGCGCTGCTCGCCCGCGACGTGCCGGTCGTGCTGATCGGTGACGCGTCGCTCGAACCCTGGCGCGACCGCGTGGCCCACTTCCTGCCCGCGCCGCTGGACTCGCCGTCCGCGTTCGACAGCTACGCCGCCGCGATGAGCCTGGTCAACCTGCTGGCCACGGCGATCCTGGCGCGGCACACCCGGCAGGGCCGCACCCGGGTCTCCACGATCACGACCTGGTACGACGACCTTCACGAACTGGAAGAAGCCCGGTGACCGGTATCCGCAACGCCCCCGACGCCGAACTGCGCGACCTGCTGCGCTCCTGCCTGGACGTGCCCCGCTGGATCGACGAGGTCGCCACGGCCGCGCCGTTCGCCTCCGTCGCCGACCTGCTGGACCGCGCCCGGCACGCCGCCGAGCCGCTGGAGCCGGAGGAGATCGAGCAGGCCCTCACCGCGCACCCGCGCATCGGTCAGCGCCCGACCGGCGAGACCCGCGAGGCCGCCTTCTCCCGAGCCGAGCAGCGGGCCCCTGACGCCGACGACCCCGAGCTCGCCGCCCGGATCGCGCAGGGCAACGCCGCGTACGAGGACCGCTTCGGCCGCGTCTTCCTGATCCGCGCCGCCGGACGCACCCGCGCCGAGATCCACGCCGAGCAGCAGCGCCGCCTCGCCCTCGACGACGCGGCCGACCTGCGCATCGTGGCCGGCGAACTCCGCGAGATCGCGCTGCTCCGCCTCGAACGCCTCCTGAGCAGCAGCGACGGCAGTAGCGACGGCAGCCGCAGCCGCAGTCACATCACGACCCACGTCCTCGACGCGGCCCGCGGCGTCCCGGCGGCAGCCCTCGAAGTCACCCTCGAACAGCGCGCGGACGACGGCTGGACCGAGCTCGGCCACGGACTCACCGACGCCGACGGCCGGATCAACAGCCTCGGTCCCGAAACGGTCCCGGTCGGCCGCTACCGCGTCACCTTCGACACCGGCGCCTACTTCGCCGCGCAGGGCACGAGCACCTTCTACCCGCAGGTCGTGGTCGTCGTCGAGCTCACCGACGCGGCCGCGCACTACCACGTGCCGCTGCTGCTGAGCCCCTTCGCGTACTCGACGTACCGGGGTAGCTAGACGAGGCCCGTGTACGAGTCCCAGGCCGGTCCGGCGTCCTCGGCGTCGTCGTGGAGCACGGTTGCCTGGATCAGGCCGTACGGTCGGTCGTCGGCGTTGAAGACCTCGCCCTTGTTCTCGATCCCGAAGCGCGCGAGGTCGTAGAGGAAGTGGTGCTTGTTCGGCGCCGACAGCCGGACCTCGGCCAGGTAGGGGCACGTTTCGAGCACCGTGCGGCCCATCGCGTAGAGCGTCTGCTGGAGGGCGAGCGAATGCAGCGTCGCGAAGGTCTCGACGAGGATCCGTCGCACCGTCGCGTACGCCGCCTCCCAATCGACGTCCACGTCCGAGAAGCGCCAGCCCGCGTCGAGCGACGTGGCCATCACGCGGTCCGTCGTCGGCTCCAGCACCGTGTACGGGTCCTGGAGGAAGCCGTGGAACTCGGAGCCGGTGGACTTGAGAATCGTCAGATCCTTGACCCCGCCGACCACCCACACCCGCTGCGCGTCCACGGTCACGGCCGCCGTCCGCACCTCGGGGCCGCGGCGCACCCACGTGTGGTCGTGCTCGCTGCCGTCCACGAGCACGCGCTCCCAGGCGAACTGCTCGATCTCGACGCGCGCCGACTCGACCGGCTCGATGTCCGCGACGAAGTGCCGCGCCAGCACGAGCCCGTACTCCTCGATCGACGACCAGGCCTTCTCCTTCGCGTACGCGTAGACGGTCTGCTTCTGACTGTCCGTCGGCAGCACGTCGCCCTGGTCGCCGACCGTGTGTGCCGCGTCGAAGCGGCCGCGCAGGGCGGTCGACACGTTGAGGTCGACGATCTCGTGGCGCGGCGTGTCGCGGGTGATCCGCACGACGCGGGTCTCCGCCTTGCCGTACCGGTTGGGGCCGAGCACGATGGCCATCCCTCGTCACTTCCTCTCGAGTAGTCGGCCAAGTCCGGGGCCGGTAGCTTCACCGGCGAGCCACGTGCGCCGCACCGCCCCGACCAGTTCGGCGCCGTCGAAGGCGCTGACGGGATTGCGGTGCAGCAGTTCGGCGGCCGACACGTGGACCGGCGCGTCGGGCGCGAACGTGACCAGATCGGCCCGCACGCCCGGCTCGATCCGCCCCCGGTCACCGAGCCCGACCAGATCCGACGTGCCCTGACACATCCACTTGAGCACCGACTCCAGCGGCAGTCCACGCGCCGAGGCCGCCGTCCACACGGCGGGCAGCGCGACCTGGAGCCCCGCGATCCCGCCCCACGCCTGGGCGAAGTGGCCGTCGCCCGCGAACTTCATCTCAGCCGTGGACGGAGAGTGGTCGGAGGCGATGATGTCGATGACGCCGTCGGTCAGGCCCTGCCAGAGCAGATCACGGTTCGCGGCCGAGCGGATCGGCGGGCAGCACTTGAACTGCGTGGCCCCGTGCGGGATCTCGGCCTCCTCGAACGCGAGGTAGTGCGGGCAGGTCTCGACGGTCAGCGGCAGGCCCTCGGCCTTCGCCACCGCGATCACCGGCAGCGCGGCGGCCGAGGACAGGTGCAGGATGTGCGCGCGGACGCCGGTCGTGCGCACGGCCGTGATCACGTTCTCGATCGCGGCGATCTCGGCGGAGTCCGGACGGCTGGCGAGGAAGCCCCCGTAGTCGCCGTGCGCGGCGTGCGCCTCGGACTCGGCGAGCACGGCCGGATCCTCCGCGTGCACGATCAGCAGCCCGCCGAACGCCGCGATCTCGGCCGCCGCCACGTGCAGCTGATCGGCGCTCAGATGCTCGAACTCGGGCACGCCCGACGGCGCCAGGAACGCCTTGAACCCGAACACTCCGGCCGCGTGGAGCTCTGCCAACCGACCGAGGTTCTGCGGCACGGCCCCGCCCCAGAACCCGACGTCGACCGAGCACGCGTCGTCCGCCGCCGCGCGCTTGACCGCCAGCGCCTCGGGCGTGACCGTCGGCGGGATGCTGTTCAGCGGCATGTCGATGATCGTCGTCACGCCGCCCGCGGCGGCCGCCGCGGTCGCGCTCGCGAAGCCCTCCCACTCGGTGCGGCCAGGCTCGTTCACGTGCACGTGCGTGTCCACGACGCCCGGGATCAGCACCTCGTCGTCGGCGAGCCGAACCACGTCGCGCGCCTCGACGGCCGCGTCCGGTGCGAGGACTCCGGTGATCACGCCCGCGTCCACGACCACGGCTCCCGGCCGCGCGCCGTCCGGCGTGTAGACACGCTGCGCTTGAATGACCAGATCGTGCATCCGGATCACAGGTCCAGGGTCAGTTCGGCGGTGCGCGCCCGCGAGCAGCAGATGGTCATCTGGTCGTTCGCCTCTCGTTCCGCCGTGCTCAAAACCTCGTCCCGATGGTCCGGCAGCCCGCCGAGCACCGGCGTCAGACACGCGCCGCAGATCCCCTGTTCGCAGGACAGATCCACCGGCACGCCGTTCGCCTGGAGCACGTCCGCGATCGACGAGCCCGAGGGCACCCGGTACGTCTCGCCGCTGCTCGCCACCCGGACCGCGAACTCGTCGCCCTCGGAGAGCGCGGCGGACGCCTCTGCGTCGAGCGCGAACGTCTCCTGATGCACCTGCTCCTCGGCCCAGCCCGCCGCCAAGGCCTGCGCCCTGACATGCTGCATGAACCCGGCCGGCCCGCATACGTGGATCTGCGCCCGGGGGACCGCCCACTGGAGCGCCTCCGGCAGCGCGGTGCGCGGGCTCTGGCCGAGCGCGCTGAGCCGCAGGTGCACTCGTTCGGCGTAGGGACGCGTCGCGATGTACTCGATCAGCGGAGCGCGTTCCCGGTCGGGGGCGTAGAACCACAGGTCGAACGCGGCTCCGTCCTGCCAGAGCGACTCCGCCATCGCCAGCAGCGGCGTGATCCCGATCCCGGCGCCCAGCAGCAGCGTGTGACTGCCGCGCACCAGCGGGAACTTGCTGCGCGGCGCGCTCACCTGCACGACGTCCGTCACCCGCAGTTCGTCGTGCAGAGCAGCCGAGCCGCCGCGTCCGTCCCGCTCCCGCTTCACGCAGATCAGATACCTGCCGTCGGCTGCGGGGGAGCAGAGCGAGTACTGGCGGACGTACCGGCCGAAGCGCACGTCGATGTGGTCGCCCGGCCGCGCCTCGGGCAGCCGGCCGGCCGCGTCCGGGTGCCGCAGTTCGATGAGCAGGGAGTCGGAGGCCGCGCGGGTCAGCGCGTGCACGACGGCGTTCGTCATGGTCATCGCCGATCCCCGATCAGGCCGTGAAGAAGGAGCCGAGGCCCAGACCGCGCAGCGCCCTGCGATACGCGATCGAACTCCGGTCGGCCGGGACGTGCACCTCGAGCTTCGGATCTAGCGGCAGGTTCTCCGGCTTCTGCACCTCGACGATCGCCCGGTCCTCCTCGAACACGATCCGGTTGAAGTCGTGCACCGCCTGCGCCGGCTGGTCGGTGTCGAAGTTCTTGCAGATCGGCGCGAACATCCGGGTCATCCGGGCGGAGACCGGCGAGGCCGCGTTCATGATCGAGAGCCGGCCGCCGTCCGGGAAGTGCACCACGAGCGTCGCGGTGAACGGAACGTGCAGCCGGAAGTGCCGCAGCCACTGGAAGCCCGGTTCGCTGTGGTCCTCGACCCCGATCGGATAGTTGCTGACGCCGCTCCAGTACTCGACCTCGAACCCGTCGGCCGTCGGGCTCGGCGCGTAGTCCGGCACCACCGGGTTGTCCGGGTTCCCGAAGGACTTCAGGTGCACGAAGCTGAAGTGCGCGACGTCCAGGAAGCCCTCGATCTGCCGCCCGGCGAAGGCCGCGATGTCGATCCACGGGCAATTGATCAGCTGGAATCCCGCTTCGTCCCAGTGCGGATGCGCCGGGATCCGCGGCTCGTCCTCGGCGTCGGCGGCCAGGCACGTCCAGATCAGGCCGTAACGTTCGACGGCCGGGTAGGTGCGCAGGTGCAGCCGGGAGGGAATCTTCGCCTGCGGATTCGCCGGGATGTCCACGCAGCGGCCCGCGGCGCCGAAGCGGAAGCCATGGTACGCGCAGGAGATCCCGCGCACGCCGCCCTTGCCGAGGCTCAGCGGCACGCCGCGGTGCGGGCAGATGTCGTCCGCGATCACGACCTGCCCGTCCGCCCGGTAGACCACGAGCGGCTGGTCCAGCAGCTTCACCCCGAGCGGGTCCGCGCCCACCTCCGTGGCCAGCGCGACCGGGTACCAGTAGCGCGCGATGATCCGCCAGTCGTCCGGATCGAAGGTGCACTCGCGGGGCAGGGTCAGCTCAGCGGGCATGGCGGGGCCTTTCAACGGTCGGGGCTTTGCGGCGGCACGGGTGTCGAGGAGGAAAGCCCTCTCAACACCCGTGCGCCACACGCCCCCGCGTCCAGGCGACGCGGCGGATCAGCTCAAGCGCGCATGCCATCGCCGATCCTCCGTTCCTCGCCGCCAGCGGGGATTGACCGCTGCACCGTCGAGTCCCGACGCTACAAACCGGCTGTTTCCGCCGCGCGTCACGTCCGTTGCGCCGCGATTTCCCTCCGGCCACCGCGCTACCCTGTGGCGATGACCGCACCGAACACCGAGCGGGACCGGCTGCTCGGCCTGGTCGTCGACTTCGTGCTGGCCAACGGCGTGGCCTCGCTGACCCTGCGCGCCCTGGCCACGGCCATCGGCTCGAACAACCGGATGCTGCTGTACTACTTCGGCAGCAAGGACCAGCTCACCATGGACGCGCTGGAGGCCGCGGGCTCCCGGTTCCCGCGCTTCGCCAGCGTCTCGCGCGAACTGCGCACCAGCCCGGCCGCGCTCGAGACCCGGCTGTCCGAGGCCTGGGACGGGATCTCCGCCGCCGAGACCCGGCCGTTCGCCCGGCTGTTCTTCGAGGTCTTCGGCCTCGCGGTGAACCGCCCCGACGTCTACGGCGGCTGGCTGGAGAACGTCGCGCACGCCCTCGTCGACGACGTGACCGCCACTCTGGAGCGGGAGGGCGTGCGCCGGGCGTCGGCCGAGGTGCTGGCCCGTGAACTGGTCGGCTGCTGGCGCGGCCTGCAGATGGACCTGCTCGGCTCCGCCGACGAGCGGCGCGCCCATCTCGCCGCGCAGGCCGCCGTGGAGTCGATCTGCGTGCGGGCTATGAACCAGGCGGTTCACTAGGTCGCTGTTACCGGCAGATTTAATCCCGGTGAGCTGACGTCAGACCCCTTGCCCGCGGTTGAATCGGATGGTTCACTCCGTGCCATGAACACGCTGAACGAACCAGGAGTCTTCGCCGCCGCGGATCTGGCCGGGATCCGCTGGTACTACCAGATGCACGGCTACGCGGTCGTGCGCGGCCTGTTCTCGGACGAGCACTACGCCCGCATGGAGGCCGAGTGCGTCGAGGCCCAGGCCCGCGTCGTGGCCGGGGAACTGCCCGAACGCTACGGCTCGACCAAGTACATCGACGACCCGGCGAAGGCCGAGAAGTTCGCGAACTACGTCGAGCACGTCACCGAGGTCGCGCCGTCCGTGCACGAGGCCGTGAACGACGAGCGCCTGCTGACCATCCTGCGCGCGCTGCTCGGCGAGGACATCTGGTTCGGCGGCGACGTGCAGTCCGGCGTGGTCTACCAGGACGCGCGGCCCGGCCGGGAGTCCGGCTACACCCGGATCGGCTGGCACTCGGACTGGCAGGCGAGCCCGAGCATGGACATCTGGCCCGCCACTTCGATCACTCTGCACATCGACGAGACGAGCCCCCACAACGGCTTCCTGCGCGTCGTGCCGGGCAGCCACCTGTGGGCCACGCCCGCGCCGTACAAGAACGTGAACAACATCGCCGTCCCGGACACCGCGCGCCCGTCCGGCGGCCGCACGCTCGCGCCGCCGCCGTTCCCGATGCCGCTCACGTTCGAGAAGGTGCGTGGCGAGGTCGCCGTGTACGCCGAGCGCGGAGACGTGCTGCTGCACGACTGCTACCTCTGGCATTCGGCGACCCGCGCCACCGACGACCACGCCACGCGCCGCCACCTGCGCGGCAGCTACTTCGCGGGAGTCCGGCCCACGTCCGGGCAGCAGAGCGAGTTCATCAAGAACGCGGCCCGCTGACCGGCCACGGGTACTCGAACGCGCGGTACGTGTTCACGCCGGTCGGGAACGCCGCGTTGAACCGGAGCTTTCCGGTGCGGCCGTACACCGACACGTAGGGCAGCGCGCCCCAGCCGACCACGAGATCGCCCGAGGCCGTCGTCTGCGCGTTGCCCTGCGAGGCGGCGACCTGGCCCTCCGGCTGGTCCACCGACTTCACCAGCGTGGCCACGTGCGTGTGCTGATTCAGCCGGATCGTGACGACGCGGCTCACGCCGTACTCGGGCGTGCCCGCGGACTCGTCGTCGAACACGGTGTACTCGCCGTGCCCGATCGCCTCGGGGTCGTGCTGCCACGCGAAGATCACGCCCGCGTCGTCCAGCGACTGCCCGGGCGCGGCCTTCTCAGTGAACGACGACGCCTTTCCGCCGAGCTGCCAGACGATCGCGCCCGAGTGCGGGTTCACGTCGTACGCGGTCCAGGTGTTGCGCGCGTCGATCAGCAGGTCGCCGTCGGTGTCGAAGTGCGCGGCGTTCAGGTGGAACCAGTCCCAGGGCGTCGCGGCGGAGGCGGGCAGCGGCTGCTCGCTCTGCGCGTAGGGCACGTGGTCGGCGCTGTTCCACTGCCACAGCACTCGGCCGCTGCGGATGTCGATCTCCTGGATCACGCCGTCGATCACGGTCTGGTCGGCCGGGCCGCCGATCGAGCGCAGGTCGGCCGTCGCGGTCTCGTACGAGAAGACCAGCGCGGTGTTCCACGGCGTGATCAGGAACTCGTGGCCGTCGGTGGTCTGCCCGCCGCCCGCGTGGATCGCGGCGATCCGGTGGTCGTGCGTGTCGTATATGTAGTCGGTGCCGTCCGACAGGCCGCCGAGGTTCGTCCCCTGCCACCAGGTCAGCACCGGCCGGCCGTCGTACTGCTGGAGCTGGAAGTCGGCGGCGGTCTGGCCCTGCGGCACGGCCTTGAACCAGACCACGTCACCGTGCTGATTCACGATCTCCGGGCCGTTGGCGTACGTGCCGGTGCCGCCGGTCGGCGTGATGAAGAGGTCTTCGTCACTCGACGCGTCGGTCGAGGTCAGCACGGTCAGCGGGGGAGGGGCGGCGGGTACGGTCGCGGCGTGCGCGACGGTCGGGGCGGAGGCCGCCGCGAGCATGGAAAAAAGCAGACGTATACGCATGGATATCAGAAATCTTCCTCGAGTGGGCATGATGATGCGAGGGAGAGCGGTAAAGGGGGGAACGCGCGATGGGTGGGTCAGCGCGGACAGATGGCGCTGGTCACCCGCATGAGGTCGACGTGGAATCGACCGACGAGCAGGGTGGCGTGGCGCGACATGGAAACGAGCCTGGCGCGGTGATCGCCGCGCCGTCAAGGCTGGTCCACGCCTCGGGCAGGCCGGCCGCTCCCCACGCGTCACACCGGTCACTCCTCGTCGCCGAATACGCGGGTAGAGTTAGCACGTGGGTGACGAGAAGGACCCGGATGTCGAGGTGCGGATTCCGCTCTCGGCGCTGAGCGCTGTGCAGCGCGCGCTGATCACCGTGCACGCGGCGGTCGGGCTGCGCGCGACGCTCCAGGCGATCGCGGACGGCGTGACCGGTTCGACGCCGTTCTCCGAGGTCACGGTCACCACGGCGCGCGACCCGAAGGCGGCGGACCTGCACGTCGAGGCCGTGGTCGGGCCGCCGGACGCGGTGGCGATGCTGCTCGACACGACCTGCCCGCGCGCCGCGCTGATCGAGCACCTGGCCGGCGGCGAACCGCGCGGCGGGCTGCGGTTCTGGTCGCACTTCGGGCAGACCGAGGGCGTGATCATGTACGTGCCCGACTACGAGCCGCTGGACGTCCCGGACGCGTGGCGGCCCGAGTACGAGCTGATGGCCCCGCTCTACGGTCCGGACGGCGAGCTGATCGGGACGATGAGCCTGGACCGGCCGCGGAACGGGCGCATCCCGCCGCAGTGGGCGAACGAGATCCTGGAACTGTTCGCCGAGCAGGCCGTGATCGCGATCCTCAACGCCCGGCGGCACGAGGAGGCGCTGCGTGCGATGCGGACACTGGAGCAGGAGAAGGCCGAACTGCACGCCGCGTTCGCCGAGCAGCACGTCCGCGCGACCCACCTGCGCGACGAAGCCCGCCGCGACGCGCTCACCGGCCTCGCCAACCGCGTGCAACTCGGCGAGCGTCTCGAAGAACTGCTGACCGCGCGGATCCCGCTCGCAGTCGTGTTCTGCGACCTCGACCACTTCAAGCGCATCAACGACACGCACGGCCACGCCGTCGGCGACGAGGTACTGCGCGTCACCGGGACCCGCCTCGCCGAACGCCTCCGCGACGCCGACGTGGTGGCCCGCATCGGCGGTGACGAATTCGTCGTGGTCGCAGCGGGCCTGCACGAACACGACGCCCCCGTGCTACTCGAGCGAATCGACGCCGCCTTCGCCGCCGACCCCGTGCGCATCGGCAACCTGAGTCTGCACCTGTCCTGTTCACTCGGACTCGTCTGCGAATCAGGAGCCTCCGACGTCCCACCCGGCTCCGCCGCCCAACGCGCCGAAGAACTCCTCAGCAGCGCCGATCGCGAGATGTACGCGCACAAACGCTCTCGCGCAGGCGTGCACCGACTGCTCCAGCTGGCCGACACTCAGCCGGACGCAGGTCACTGACGACCACGACCGACGCTTGTTAGGCTGTCCGTAGCGAACCAACAGCGAGTCAGAATGTTGCGAGGTTGGGAATGACCGAGACGCGTGACCAGTCGCCGAGCCAGGTACCGGTCGGGATCGATGCGAGCCGGCCGAGCATCGCGCGGGTCTACGACGCGTTCCTCGGGGGCAAGAACGCGTACGCCGTCGACCGGATGGTGATGGACAAGATCCTCGCCGTGGTGCCGGAGGCGCCGGACATCGCGCTGGGCAACCGCGGGTTCCTGAACCGCGCGTGCCGCTTCCTGGCCGCGCAGACCGGGATCGAGCAGTACCTCGACTGCGGCTCCGGGCTGCCGACCTCCGAGAACACCCACCAGATCGTGCACCGGCTCAAGCCCGAGGCGCAGGTCGTCTACGTGGACAACGACCCGGTGGTGCTGGCGCACGGACGCGCGCTGCTGGAGGACGAGGAATACACGCACATGGTCGAGGCCGACATCTTCAAGCCCAAGTCGGTGCTCAACCACCCGGTCGTGCTGCGGAACCTCGACTTCTCGAAGCCGATGGTGCTGCTCCAGGTCGGCACGCTGCACCACCTCGTCGGAGACGCGGGCCCGGCGGTGATGAGCGAGTACATCGACGCGCTCGCACCCGGTTCGTACGTGGTGTTCAGCCACTTCTTCGACCCGCAGATCCCGGAGTACACCGACGTCGCCAAGCGCATCGAGAACGTGATGGTGAAGGGCCCGCTCGGCGCCGGCGCGTTCCGGACCGCCGCCGACGTCGAGGCGATGCTGCCCGGCCTGGAGATCATCAAGCCGAACGGGACCACCGAGCCGGGGCTCGTGCGCTGCTCCGCGTGGTGGCCGGACGGTCCCGCACTGCTGAACCCGAGCCCGGCCTCGCACTGCATCGTCGGCGCCGTGGCCCGCAAGCCCTAGGGTGCGTTTGAAAGGTATCGCCGGGTCTGCGGCGCCTGCCACGCACGCTCGCGGCGTTGCAGGAGCGGTTACAGACGACCGAGTATGCGCCCGCCCCTGCGCCTTGCGAGCGCACGCGTCAGACACCGCGGCCTGATCCGACGCTACCTTTCAAACGCGCCCCGGTCGCCGACCTCAGAGGCAGATGCCGAGGACGCAGAGCACGGGGTCCTGCGTGGAGGTCGCCGTGGGTGTGGCGGACGTGGTCGCCGGAGTCGTCGTCGTGGTGGTGGTCGAGGACGACGTGGAGGCCGCGGTCGTGGGGGTCGCCGCCGCCGTGGTCGCAGCCGCCGTCGGGGTGGCCGTGGTCGCGGCGGACGTGGCCGTGGCCAGCGGCGTGGACTGCGCTGCGTGCCGCGGCGTGTAGCCCGAGGTCTGGTCCGAGTTCTGCGTCGCGGACGAGGCGGTCGCCGTCGCGTTCTGCCGGGCCGCGGCCGTGGTCGCGGCGCCCCGGCTGGAGAGCGACGTCTGCTGCGTCTGCGTCTGGGTCCGGCCCGCCGCGTTCGAGTTCTGCGTCGTGTTGGAGGCGGCCTGAGCCGGCACGGACGAGATGGCGACGGATCCGGCCGAGGTGCTCGTGTGCGCGGTCGTCGACAGGTTGCCGATCGCGAGCGTGCCGAGGACGGCGATACCCGCGAAACCTCCCGTGGCGGTGGTGACCCGCGCCGCGAGCGAACGTCGCCGGTGCGAGTGCCGGACCCGTCGCGCGCTCGCGTTGGCCGCGGCCGCGTCAGTGTGGTCCACGAGCGCGATGTTGTCGTCGACGACGAAGAACGCCGACCGCGGTGCCGCGTGCGCACCGACCCGAGCCTTCGCCCGGCCGCGCTCGGGACCGGCGCCCGGTCCGGCAGCGGCGGCCGCGGCGCTCGCCGAGCCCGCGCCGTGGTTCGCCCGTCGTGGCACGGGATTGCGCGCGGGCATCATCGACTCGACGATGGCCCCGCATCCCGGGCAGGACACGACGCCGTTGAGTTGCCTGAGGCACGAGGTGCAGTAATTCACCGTGGTTCCTGAACGTTGAATAAACGGGCATCTGATCACGCAGGCTAACGTGTGCATGCGCCGCCGCATGTCCGGCGAAGGTCTGCTGAAGGCAAAAGCCACGGAAAGAATCGGGTATCCCGCCAGGCCCGGCCGCGCCAGCTCTGTGCCACCGCGTGCACGTCCTCAGGAGCCTGATTCATCATGATCAACAGGGCTGTCGCGTGCACGGACGTCCTGCGCGTAGCATCCGGTCCGACGGATTTCCGGCGTTTCTGTTTTCTGGCCGCGCCGGGTCCGTCTCCTAGTCGTCCGACCGGAATCTGACAGGGAGCGACGGTGTACGACAGGAATCGGAACCCGGCGGCCGACGAGGCCGCCCTCGTCACGGCGGCCAAGAAGGGCGACCACGTCGCGCTCGACGTGCTGGTGGAGCGCTACCTTCCGCTGCTCTACAACATCGTGGGGCGCGCGCTGGAGGGCAGCCACGAGGTCGATGACGTGGTGCAGGAGACCCTGTTCCGGGTCGTGGACCGGCTGCGGGACCTGCGCGACCCGGCCGCGTTCCGCTCGTGGACGGTGGCGATCGCGATGCGGCTGGTGCGCGACCGCTGGAGGTCGCGCCAGGCGCCGTCGACCGCCCTGCTGGACCGGGAGGCGCAGTTGGACGCCGCCGATCCCGGGGCCGACTTCGTCGATCTGACGATCCTGCGGCTCGCGCTGACCGACCAGCGCCGGGAGACCGCCCTGGCCACGCGCTGGCTCGACGACGACGATCGCGAACTGCTGGCCCTGTGGTGGCTGGAGGCGGCCGGGGAGCTGACCCGCGCGGACCTCGTCGAGGCGCTGGGTCTGAGCGCGGGCCACGTCTCGGTGCGGGTCCAGCGGATGAAGGCGCAGCTGGAGGCGGCGCGGAGCGTGGTGCGCGCGATCCACGCCGTGCCCCGCTGCCCGGACTTCGACATGCTGTCACGCCGCTGGGACGGCCGCCCGTCCTCCGCGTGGCGCAAGCTCTTCGCGCGCCACGTCCGCGAGTGCGTGACGTGCGCCGTGCACCTGGAGGGCCTGGTCCCCGCCGAACGGCTGCTGGTCGGCCTCGGGCTGGTCCCCGTCCCCGCGCTGCTCGCGACCCGCATCGCGAACGCCACTCACGCGTCGATGTCGGCCACCGCGCTCCAGCCCAAGCAGGCGAACGTCTCGCGCTCGGCCTCGCACGGCCGCCGCGCCGTCAAGCACGGCCGCACGGCGCGCCGCTTCGCGCTCCACGGCCCGGCCAAGATGATCGCCGCCGTCCTCGTCGTCACCACCGTGGCGGTAGGCACCGTCTACGCGGCCACCCGCTCCACGCCCGCCAACACCACCGCCTCGACCACGGTCACCGCGTCCGCCAAGGCAGCCGTGACCTCCGCCAGCCCGGCCGCGTCCCCCTCGCACAGCGCGTCGCCCTCGCCGTCGAAGTCCTCCGCCTCCCCGAAGGCCGCTGTTCCGGCAGTTGCGGGCGGCTGTTCCCGCACGGTCGGTTCGTCCCCGGTGGTCAAGACGACGGAGGTGAACGTGGGTGTGTCGGTCACCGGCTACGGCGGCCAGTCGGACACCGAGCCGTTGCCGATGGCGATCGCCGCGACCCCCTCGGGCCGCTCGTGGCTGGCGTGGCTCGGTACGAACGGCAAGGTGTACCTCGGCAGCCTCGACTGCAGCGACCATCTCGTCGGCACTCCGACCAGCTTCACCGGCATCGACCTGGAAGACGTCGCGGCCGACGCCAACGGAGGCGTGCTGCTGCTGACGCGCAAGGGCGACTGCCACACCGGCCCGCTGTGCGGCGGCACCTCAAGCCCCTGTAACACGATGTGGATGATCCGCTTCAACAACTCGGGCCAGGAAGTCTGGGAGCAGCAAGTCACGAACCTGAGCTCCAGCCTCGGCGGCTACGACAACGGCGCCATGTTCGTGTGGTGGTACCAGCACCACGGCCGCTTGGCCTACGACGGCACCAACTACGCTGCGTACTTCGCCGATGCGATCACCGTGCAGAACGGCAGTTGCGTCGACATCCACGAAGGCGACCGTATGCAGGTCGTCGGCCCGACGGGGAGTCTGCTGTCCGGGCACGGCAGTTTCTCGCTCGGATGCAGCCATAGCTGGGACACGCATATCGTCTGGGATCCACGCGTCGGCCGCTTCGTGATGGTGTGCGCGACCGACAACGACTGCCGAATAGCCCAACCGGCCGACTACCAAACCGTGGCCACAGGGACCTGCGACGGCACCTTGTTCGGCGGTGACATCGTCCTATCGAGTAACGCAGGGTATTGGGTCGGCTGGAGTCAGGGCGGCCACGCGCGCCTCGACCACTTCACCACCGGCTCCTCGAACAAGACGGTGACCACCTCTGCCGATACGAGCCATCCGCACCTCGTCACGTACGGCTCCCGGATGCTGCTCGCCTGGGGCTCGGGCTCTGAGATGGACGCGCAGGTCTACAACTCGGCTACGGGCGCGACCGTCGGCAGCCGGTTCACCATCGACGTCCCCGACCACGCCTACATGTCCTTCAAGGCCTACACCGACGGCAGCGCCGCCTACGCCGCCGCCGGACCGACCAGCGCCACCATCGTCATCGCCCGCGTGATGCCGATGAGCTGACTCAGGCGGGGCTTTCGAAGAACTTTGCTTTACGTAGGGCCGGCCTTCTCGAGTTCGTTGACTTGGCGCATAGAGTCCTCAGCATGCCCAAGGACAATGACAGTGAACGTAGTCCCTCCGGTGCTCGAACCCCGTTCGTGTGGGAGGAGGGCTCGGACGCGTCCACGGGCGGCGGCGGTGAGAAGACCAGCAGGGTGCCGCGGCGGCGCGTGGTGCTGATCGGCTCGGGCGTATTCGTCGTGCTGGTCGGGGCCACGTGCGGCGCCTACGCGTTGACGTCGGGGCAGCACTCCGACACGGCCAGCACGGCGGCTTTGACACAGCAGAGCCCGCAGATGCCGAAGCTGACCGGTGGGCTGCCCACCGCGTCGGCGAGTCCGAGTGCGAGTTCCAGCACTAGCGTGAGTAAGAGTTCTACGCCCAGTCCTTCGGCGGTTCGCTCCACGGCCGCGGCCGCGCAGCATCCTGCGTCGGCCGCGACCACGGCGCGCGCGGCGGCTGCGGGTCCGCCGGCACTTCCGGCGGCGGCGGGGGACTGGCTGCTGAATCAGACCACTGGCAACGTCGCGGTGGACTCCGCGGGCGGGCACGACGGCACGGCGCAGGACGGCTGGTGGGCGGGCGGCACCTTCCTGGTCAACGGGACGAACAGCCAGATCTACACGAACGGGCCGGTGCTCTCGACCGGTCCCGGGGCGAGCTTCACGGTGTCGGCCTGGGTGGACATGACCGCGCTGCCCGCCAGCGGCATCTACGACGAGAGCGCGGTCAGCCAGGACGGCGGCACGGCCAGCGCGTTCTACCTGCAGTACGACGAGCCCACCAACCGCTGGGCGTTCTCCCGCGCGGGCGGCAATGTGGAGAGCTCGGTCGTGTACCGGGCGCTGTCCGCGAGTGCTCCGGCGCTCAACACGTGGACGCATCTGGTCGGGGTCTACGACGCGGCGAACAAGACCCAGTATCTGTACGTGAACGGCGTGGCGCAGGGCACCGCGACCGATGCCACGCCGTTCGCCGCGCCCGGTGACCTGGCGATCGGCCGCGCGCAGTACAACGGGCAGGAGCAGGACTGGTTCAAGGGTGCGATCAAGAAGGTCGAGGTGTTCGGCACGGCGCTCAGTTCGGCCCAGGTCGCCGAGCTGAGCTGAGCTGAACTGAGTTGAACTGAGCGCCGTGCCGTACCGGAAGCGGGCTCAGTGATGGTGCTTGCGGTCGTGCCCTGACTCGGCGGCGATCTCGGCCTGGGCCTTGGCGATGCGCTCCTCGTCGTAGCGCTTCAACGTGGCCTTGGCGTCGGCGATCGTGCGCTCGTGGAGGGCCTCCAGCGCGGGCATGTCGATGACGGCCTTCGTGTGGTCGTCCGGGTCGTAGCGGACCGGCACCTTGTCGCCGACGCGGAGGCTGCCGACCTGCGCGCGCTTGGTCCAGCGGTGCACGATCTCGGTCTCGGTGCCGTCCTCGAACCGGACGCGGACGTGCATCGAGTAGTCGAGTTCGCCGCCGTACTGGTCGTGCGAGATCTCCTTGTGGCTCGTCACCACGCCCTGCGTCTCGGCGCCGTGCTTGAGCAGGTGGTGTTTGTCGAACATCCCGATCCTCACGCTCCCGCGGCCAGGTTGGGGTTGGCGGGGCCGCCGATGACGGTCCAGGTGCTGCCGGTGCCCGAGTAGATCTCCACGTCGGTGGAGGCGGTGACGCTGACGTTGTCGTTCATGGTGACGCCGTACAGTCCGGTCCAGCTTTCGACCATGGGATACAAGCCGTTGCCATCATAATCGATCGAGCTGATCGCCGACCAGCTGTTCGGGGTGCCGTTGTACTTGAGGTACGAGTCGGTGGTGCTGGTCACGTCGTCGAGGTACACGCCGTCGTCGCCGGCGATGAGGCTGCCGAGGTGCTGGCTGCTGCCGACGGTCAGGATCGGGTTCCAGGTCGTGCCGCCGGACCACTCGTCGACCACGGTGACGCCCGCGGAGGTGGCCGGGTTGACCCGGTAGACGCCGCCGGAGCCGACGGCGATGTCGTTCAGCGAGGCGAAGCCCTGCGGCCCGCCGATGACGGTCCAGCTGCCGGGAGTGCCGCTGTAGTGCCGGATGTCCTCGCTGGTGCCGTACGGCTCCGTGTCGACCAGGCCGTAGGGGCCCGCGTAGATGTTCCCGGCGGGCCCGCCGATGATGGTCCAGCCGCCGGCCGTCCCGTTCCATTCGGCCACGTAGCTGCTGTCCGGCGCTAGGCCGTACAGGTGGCCGCCGCCCTCGGCGAACTGGGCGCCGGGGCCGCCGATCTCGGTCCAGCTGCCGGGGGTGCCGTTGTACTTGTAGATGTCGCCGCTGGTCGGGTTCGTGGCGAACACGCCCGCCGAGCCCGCGTAGATCTCGCTCGCCGGTCCGCCGATGACGGTCCACCCGTTGGACTGGCCCATCCACTCGGCCACGTAGTTGTCGGTCGGGCCGAGCGCGAAGACCGTCTGCTCGGTCCACGGGATGTAGATCGCGCTCGCGGTCGCGGCGGTCAGCACGGGCGACCCGATCGCGAACACGAAGGCGGCGGCGACCGCGGCCGATCTCTTGCGCAGCATGGTGATGCTTCCCCTCCCGGGCTCCCGCCGGGCGCGGGAACTCCCACACCGATACTCCCGGCCGGAACGGGAGCCGTCGTGAGTACGGACTACTCACTCCCCGTTTTTGAGTACGCACTACTCACGGCGGCAGGCGTGCCGGGGACGAACACTGGGCTCAGCGCGGCGGGTGGCCGCGCCTCGGGAGGGAATCAGCATGCTGCACCGGAGAACCCTGTCCGCGGCCACGGCGTTCGTCACCGCGGTCGCCTTCACCGCGACCACGGCCACGAGCGCGAGCGCGCGGTCCATCATCGACTACTGGCCGCGGGAGACCGTGTACGTGCTCGGCCCGGGCGGCAGCTACGTGGCCGAGTGGATGGGTGCGTCGACCGGCTGGACGACGATCGGCGGACCGGCCGAGAACATGTACGCCGGTTCCGCGGGCCTGTTCGTCACCGACCCGACGACCGGCGACATCGAGGAGTACAACGGCACGCCCGGCAGCTGGACCGTGATCGGCGGGCCCGGCTCGGAGTTCGTGCAGAGCGACGGCCACCTCTACGGCCTCGGTCCGGGCCAGAAGTACGTGGCCGAGTGGAACGGGACGCCCGGTGGCGGCTGGACGATCATCGGCGGACCGGCCGGGAACATCTACGGCGGCGCGTACGGCCTGATCGCCACCTCGCCGGGCGAGGGAGACGACGGGAGCGTCTTCTACTACAACGGCACCCCGGGCAGCTGGACCGACATCGGCGCCGTCGGTTACGACTTCGCCGTCGGCACGACCGCGATCTACCGGCTGAACGAGGACGGCGACAGCGTCTCGCAGTGGACCGGCGGCACCACCTGGACGTCGGTGGGCACGCCGAGCGGGCAGCCGGTGGCCATCGACGCGGCCGGCGACGAGGGTCTGGTCGTCCAGGTCGGCATCAACGACGTGGATCTCAGGTACAACGGCACCCCGGGCAGTTGGACTCAGATCGGTGAGGGGTACGACTCGCCCGGCGCCGAGGCCGAGAGCCTGACCAGCCTGTACGGCATCGAGTACGACAACGCGAGCGAGACGACCGTCGGCGTCTACGTCTACTCGGGCAGCGGCGCGAACTGGACCTTCATCGGCGCCCCGTACTCCCCGGGCATCGCCGCGGAGGACTGACGCCGAGTCCACTTTCAGGTACTACGATTTCCCGCGTCGCCCTGTGACTGGAGCGGCTGGCGCGGGAGGAAGTCGTGGATTCGGTAACCCTCTGGCCGTTGACCGCACGAGTCGGCCAACTGGAGAAGTTCACCCGGGTGTGGGCCTCGCCGCGTTGCCGGTCCGTCGTGGTGGGCGGCGCGGCCGGCGTGGGCAAGTCGCGGCTGGCCGAGGAGTTCGCGGCGCGGGCGGCGATCGGCGGGCGGACGGTGCTGATCGGGCGGGCCACGGCGTCCTCGGCGGCGGCCGCGGTGCCGCTCGGGGCGCTCGCCCACCTGCTGCCGCCGGGCAACGACATGTCCGATCCGGTGAACGCGTTCGCCCGGGTCGCGGCGGCGATCCGCAGCGAGGGGCGCGGGCGAGCGGCGGCCGTGCTGGTGGACGACCTGCACCTGCTGGACGCGGTCTCGGCGATGCTGCTGCGCCAGTTGCTCGACGCCGGAGCGCTGCGGCTGATCGCGACGCTGCGCACGGACCTGCCGCGGGCCGACGCCATCAGTGCCCTGATCTCTGGGGACAGCGTGCACCGCATCGACCTGCCCGCCTTCACCATCGATCAGTCGGCGGCCGTCGTGTCGGCCGCGCTCGGCGGTGCGGTGGCCCGGGCCACGGTGCACGAGTTGCACACCGGCTCCGGCGGAAACGCGCTCTACCTGCGCGAGCTCGTGCTCGGCGGCATCAAGGACGGCTCGCTCGGCTGGGACGGGGAGCTGTGGCGGCGCACCGCGGACGCTCCGTCGGCGGGCACGCCCCGGCTGGCCGAACTGATCGAGGCGCGTATCGCCGAACTCGGGCCGGCCGGGCTCACGGTTCTGGAACTGCTCGCCGTCGCGGCGCCGGTCAGCCTGGCCGAGGCACAGGCGGCGTCCGGCGATCCGTCCGTGCTCACCGAACTCGAACTCGCCGGGCTCATCCAGGTGATCGAGGACCGGCGGCGCACGCTCGTGCTGCCCGCGCACCCGGTCTACACCGAGACGCTGCGCGCCCGCATGCCCGTGCTGCGGCGCCGCGCCCTGCTCACCGCGCAGGCCGACCGGATCGCCGCGACCGGGGCCCGGCGCCGCGAGGACGCGCTGCGGATCGCCGTGTGCCGACTGGCCGCGACCGGAGCCGCGGATCCGGCGCTGCTGGCCGAGGCCGCGGTGCTCGCCCGGCACGCCTACGACTATCCGCAGGCGCGCACGATGCTCGAGGCGATGCCGTCCAGCGCGCACACGACCGCGACGCTCGTCATGCTCGGCGAGGTGTTCTGCGAGCTCGGCGACGGTGATCGGGCGCAGTCGGTGTTCGACCAGGCGGACGCGCGGGCCACCGGCGACCGCGAGGTGACCGACGTGGCCCTGGCGCGCGCGTTCGGCCTGTACTGGCTGGCCGGGCGGACGGATCGGGCCTTCGAGGTCGTCGAGGGCGCCCAGACCCGCGTCCGGGACGAGAGCTGTCTCAGGATGCTGCGTCACAGTGCGGGCTCGATGCGGATCGCCTCCGGTGAGCTGTCGACCGGTCTCGCGCTGCTGGAGGACCTGGAGCCGGACGTGCGCAGCGCGCCGGACGCGACGGTCTGGCTGATGGCGGCGGCGATGCGTGCGACGGCGCTCGGGCTGACCGGGAAGACCGAACTCGAAGTCGAACTCGCCGAGCAGCAGTACGAGGCGCACCGGGGGAATCCCGACCAGACGACGACCGGTTTCGCGCATCCGGCGACGCACCTGATCCAGCTGAGCCTGGCGCAGTGCCGCCGCGGCGACATCAATCAGGCCCGTGAGACGGCCTCGCGCGCGCACACCGAGCTGATCACGACGGCGGCCACGTCGCACGCGATGGTGTGGGTCACGCTCGCACTCGGCGACATCGAGTCGCAGGCCGGGCACTACGCCGCGGCCCGCACGTGGTTCGCCGAGGCCGTGGCCCTGACCCGCGCGCGCCGCCTGGTCACGCCGCTGAACCCGGCGCTCGCCGGACTGGCCGTCAGCGCCGCCGCGCTCGGCGATCTCGGAGCGGCGGAACAGGCCGCCGCCGAGGCCGAGTCGTACCCGCCGCTCGGCCTCTGCCACGCGTCCGGATACCTGCTGCCCGCCCGGCTCGCGGCGGCGCGCGGCGACCTGGAACGGGCCCGGGCGCTGCTGATCCGCGGTGCGGAACTGGCCGAGGCCGAGGGGACGGCGAGTTCGGAGGCCATGCTGCTGACCGAGGTCGCCCGCTTCGGCGACGCCGCGCGGGTCGCGCCCCGGCTCGCCGAACTGGCAGAGTCCTGCGACGGCCGGTTCGCCCCGGCCCGGGCCCGGTTCGCCGCCGCGCTCGCCGCCGACGCGCCGGCCGAACTGCTCGACGCGGCCGCGGACCTGGAGGCGGTCGGCGCGGACCTGCTGGCCGCCGAGGCGGCGACCGCCGCCGCGGCCGCGTACACCAGGTCCGCCGACGCACGCCGCGCCACCGCGGCCAGCCACCGCGCCCGCACCCTGCTCGACCGCTGCGGACCGGCGCGCACGCCGCTGCTCGCCGCGAGTCAGGCCACTGCGACGCTCACCGCCCGGGAACGCGACATCGCGCTCGCCGCCGCGCGCGGCGCCTCCAGCCAGGAGATCGCCGCGCGCCTCAACCTCTCCGTGCGCACCGTGGAGAACCACCTCTACCGCGCGTACGCGAAGCTCGGCGTGACGAGCCGCCGGGAACTGGTCGCCACCCTCGCCGACGATCTAGGGCGTACATCGAACGCCTGACAGGCGCGTACTGCCGGCGAGCGCCGATGGCGCAAGCTGCGCGGTCCGGCGCATTAGCGCACCCTGATACGGTTGCGCATCCGGCCGTACCCCGTCCGACCTGCGGAGATGTCGAGCTTCTGGGTGCGGGACCGGTCGGCCGCCGGAAACTCACTCCTTCGAGGGATGGGGCGGGCGATCCCGGCGACCGCAGGATACGGCCGTGCGGACCCGCCGGTCCGCGCGCCTTTTTCACAGGAGGAGAGGGAGTATCCACCGTGATACTTGACCGTTTGCGGCGCGCCGCGCCGGCCGCGGTGACCGCCGTGGCGATGGCGGCCGCTCTGGGCGCGGCCGGCACCGTGCCCGCCGACGCCGCCACCAATCCGTCGCCGCCGTTCAACGAGTGCCCGGCGGTGGGGCAGGCGCACGGCTGCGCGGTGCTCCTGGTGTTCCAGTCGGACGGCACCGTCAGCGTGCTGAGCGACCCGAGCAGCGGGAACCCGTACGACGGCAGCGACGACACCGAGGTCGGCGTGCTCAACGAGGCCGGAGTCGCCATCCCCAACGTCACGCTGACCTCCGGCGCCGACATCTTCGGATTCGACGGGGACGGCATCTGCTCCGGCGGCTTCGCGGGCACCCCGGCAGGATGCCCGTTCGACACCACCGGATACGCCGGCCCCGGGATCAGCTACTCCGGCATCAACGCGGCCAAGACCTCGGGCGTGGTCAACTTCGCCGAGTCCTGCACCGGCAACACCGCCTCGACCTGCAGCGCGTCCTCCGGGCTGAACTCCGGCGCGAGCGCGTTCTTCTCGCTGGAGAACAACCTGACCGGCGCCTCGATCGTGATCCCCAAGGCGAGCCCGGTCATCTCCTCGACCACGGCCTCCCCGAGCACGGCGGTCGGCGGCACCATCTCCGACTCCGCGGTGCTGGCCAACGGCAGGGTGCCCACCGGCTCGCTCACCTTCCATCTCTACGGACCCGGTGACACGACCTGCCAGACCGCCATCAGCACCCTGACGGCGACGGTCAACGGCAACGGCACCTACTCGTCCGGCACCTTCGTCACGACCACGCCGGGCACGTACGACTGGACCGTCTCGTACGGCGGCGACGCCAACAACAACGCGGCGCCGACGACAGCGTGCGGCAGCGAGTCCGTCACCGTGACCAAGGCCAGTCCGACGCTGACCACCACGCCCTCCGCCTCCGTCCCGGTCGGCGGCACCGTCTCCGACTCCGCCGCGCTCGCCGCCGGATACCACCCCACCGGCACTGTCACCTTCCGCCTCTACGGTCCCGGTGACACGACCTGCCAGACCGCCATCAGCACCCTGACCGCGACGGTCAACGGCAACGGCACCTACAGTTCAAGCGCCGTGACGGTCAGCAGCCCGGGGACGTACAGCTGGGTGGCCGGCTACGGCGGCGACGCGAACAACAACACCGCCGCGAGCACCTGCGGCAGCGAGACCGTCAAGGTGACGCCACAGACCCTGACCGGCCGCGCCTACGGCCTCACGGCCAGCGCCACGGCGGCCGGACTGCAGCTGCTCACCGTGAACCCGACCCCTGATACCGGCTCGATCGCGACCACCACGGCCGAGACCGTCGCCCCGCCGTGCGTCGCGAAGCTGTCCGGCCTGATCACGTCGAGCACGCTGTGCGCCTCGGTGACCACGTCGCTCAGCCCCTCGAAGTCTGTCGCCCAGGCCTCCGTCGACAGCACGTCGATCGGCCTGCCCGGCGTACCGGTGATCACGATCGGCGCGGTTCAGTCGCAGTCCACGAGCACCTGCCAGGCCGAGACCGGCAACACCACCATCGCCTACCTGAGCGTCGGCGGCACCGTGGTGATCTCCAAGCCGACCGCGATCGCCCCGAACACGAAGATCAGCGTCGCGGGCGTCACCCTCGTGCTCAACGAGCAGATCGCCGGTCCGGGAACGCTCACCGTCAACGCGGTTCACGTCGAGATCAACGCCCTGGGCCTGAGCCTGGTCACCGCGAACACGGTCCTCGCCTCCGCCACGAGCGACATCGAGAACTGTCCGTGACCCGTTGACCGAGCAGCCTTGCCCCCGGCGAACGTCGGCCGGGGGCAAGGCATTACGTCACACGTGTTCCCAGCGCCAGTAGCTGCCGTTCTTCTCGCACTTGATCGCCTCGCCGTTGGCGTCCGTGCCCGTCATGCCGTGGTCGGCTGTGCTGCAGAACTCACCGGCCTTGTAGCAGTTTCCGCTGCTGGAGCGCGGATGGCAGCCCGCGGCGGCCGTCGTCGGTGCGGGCTTCTGCGTCGTGTGGACGGGCGCGGCCGAGGTGTGCACCACCGGGGCGGCCGTCGTGTGGACGGGGGCGGCGGCGTGCGTGGTCGGGATCGCGCTGGGGGAGGCCGAGGTCGGCGACGGGCTCGGGCTGGCCGAGGTCGGGGCGGCGGCGATCGTGATGGCGGCTGGGCTGGAGCTCGTGGAGCTCGCTGCGCCCGAGGAGGTGTCCGCGGCGGCGGTCGTGGTGTCGGGACTGGCGCAGCCCGCCGCGAAGGCGAGGAGGACCGCGATCAGACCGACGAATCCACTGAGCCCGCGCTTCGTCTTCTTCGAAGAAGCAGTGGATGTGATCACGGTTAGGCACATTATCGTAACGTAGTGAGTCGCCGTGGCCGTTTCGGGAAAGTCGTGGCGGGGTACCCGACTGCGGGGTCCCGCGCCCTTCTGTGTCAGTTGTCGTACACGGCCGTGTTGCTGCCGGTGCCGCTGCCGTCGGTGAAGCCGCCGAGGGTGGCGTTGAACGTGCCGGTGGATCCGGAGGCGCCGCAGACCGAGACGCCGGAGATCAGGCCGACGGTCTGGTTGGCGAAGGTGATGCTGCCGCCGGTGCCGGAGCTGTTCGGGTTCACGATGGCGCCCTGGATGTTCGTCACCGCGCTCGTCGTGCCGTAGTCGCAGGTGATGTTCCCGAGACCGGAGTGCAGCACGACCGCCTCATTGAGCGAGGTGAGGTTCAGGTCGTCGGGGGAGTCGGTGATGTTGCCGACGGCCGTCGTGCCGGACTTCAGGGTGATGCTGACGACGGTGACGCCGGACAGGCCGCTCAGCGTGCACTGCGTCGCGCCGTCTGAGAACGTCAGCTGGCTGATGCTCATCGCGGCGGTGCCGGGGGCGGTCGGGTTGGAGGTGGTCTTCGCGGTGCTCGCGGCGGCGGTGCAGGTGATGGTGACCGTGGTGCCGCTGCTGGTGAACTTGAAGGTGGACGTGGTGCCGCTCGCCAGGGCCCCGGACAGGGTGTCGGTGGTGGCGACGTTGGTGCCGCTGGAGTTCAGCGCGCCCCAGGAGAGCACGTCGCTGCTGCCGGCCGCGAAGGCGGCGGGCTGTACGGCGAGGACGGCGGCCACGGCCGTGACGGTGGCGACGCCGAGGGCGGCGGTCCTGCGGATCGACATGGGGAATCCTTCCTTCATTCTCTCGTGCGCTGGTCTACTGCTCGGATGCGGTGATGGCGCTGGTGAGGTCGGTGACGCTGGAGTCGGCCGCCAACGAGGTGTCGACGTTCGAGAGGATCGCGGTGTTGTGCCCGGCCGCCGAGCCGAGGCCGAAGAGCAGGTCGACCAGCCAGTCGAGGCTGCCCGCGATGCCGCAGCCGCTCGCCGCGGGCACGGCGAACGCGTTGTCCACCAGGCTGGCCCCGCTGAACCCGACCACCAGCGTGCCGTAGCCGTTCGGGTCGGAGTTCAGGCTGACGGTGCCCGCGTTCCCGGTGATCGGCGTGTTCGGCGACGGCGGGGACGTGGTGCCGGTGGTCGGCGCGAGCAGGATCGGGGCGCTGGCGGAGCCGACGTAGCAGTTCGCGCCGAGGAACACGTTGAGCAGGTGGAACTTCAACGGCAGCTTGAACAGCGGGTAGTCCTCCCCGTCGGCCAGCGGCGTGAAGTCGGTGATCGGCCCGGCGAGCTGCACCTGCACGATGGCGCTGGTGACGCCGGGGAACCAGTTGGACAGGCCGGGGATCGGCACGTCCAGCGGCGCGGAGCTGAGCTCGTTGCCGTCGGTCGGCGCGACGGTGCTGAAAACCTCGGCGGAGTTGCCGTCCGGGAAGCTGACGGTCGGTCCGTTGTCCGGCCAGTACGCGCCGAACTTCGCCGTCATGGTCGAGGTGAGCGGGACCGTGATGCCCCCGATGGTCACCGAGCCGCCGCCGATGGTCGCGACCACGCAGCCCACTTCGCCGTTGTTCGCGTCCTGCAACGCGGCGGAGTGCAGCGGACAGGTGCCCATTCCGGCGTACAGCCCGGTCGGCTGGGCGGCGGCCGCGCGGGCGGCGGCGGACGACGCGGAGGCGGGCACGGCGCCGAGGGCCAGCAGCGCCGCGCAGGCCGAGCCGACGCCCAGTTTTCTCAATACCTTCATCTATTCGCACTCCCTATCGAGGGCAGCGGCCATCAACGGCGGTGTACGGTGACGGCGGGCGCGGCCTGGGCAGACGTGGCGTCCGCGGACCCGGCGGGACGGCCGGCCGGAGGGCCGGGCTCGGGAGGGATCTTTAACCCGCCGGTAACTTTACTCGAGAGTCAGTCTTAGGCCCGGCGGCTTTTCCCGTCAAGGCCACCGCCGCCGATTCGGCCAGTTGATCAGTGCCCTGCGATAGAATCTCGGCACTGTGAACCGCTGTGACGAATGGAAACTCCCGGGGTTTTGTCAGAGCCTTGACCCCTTCCTGACTCCCGGGTAAGTTCCTGGCAGACCGCCCGACGGCGTGCGGTCTCGAAGGGAGCAACGATGAGTCAGACCGGCACCGGCGCCGGCGCCACGACCGCACGGGGCGAGGGGCACGTGCGGCTGCGGCGCTTCTCGCTCCTCGCCGTGCCCGCCACCCTGGCCGGCGCGGCGCTCGTGGTGCTGACCGCGAGCGGCGTGCTCGCCGCCCAGTTCTCCATCTCCGGCATGCCGTTCACGGTCACCGCCGACCAGCTGACCGGCGACGGCCTCGAGCAGTACGGCGGGATCGACAACGCCGCCCCGGGCAGCCCGAACCTGCAGGACACCAACGGCCAGGAACTGGTGTTCGTCTCCGCGATCCGGCAGGCGGAGCTGACGAACCTGTGCCAGAGCGTGAGCATCGGCTTCACCAACCTGGTGATCCGGGCCGGCCAGGGTTCGTCGAAGGTCCAGGCCACCAACCTGGTGGTGGACTCCGACCAGCTCAGCGGCGACGCGTCCTTCACCAACATGTCCATCGACCAGGACGCCAGCACGCTCACCGAGGTGCCCGGCGTCACCGGCCCGCTCGGCACCTTCGGGCAGCAGGCGGACACCGTGAGCATCAAGAACCTGCGGCAGGAGAACTGGGCGACCACCGCGTCCTCGTTCACCCTGCCGGGCCTCAGCATCGGCTTCTCCGACTCCGGCTGCTGACCGTGGCCGCCGCCGAGACAGAGCCCGTACCCGCCGTCGCCCCGGCCTCCCGGTGGCGCCGGTTCCGGCTGGGCTTCCGGGCCTGGCGGCACCGGCGTCCGTTCTGGGGCGGGACCCTCGTCGTGCTCGGCGGCGGCGAGATCCTGTTCACCTACAAGGCGCCGCTGCCGGTCGTGCTGCACTTCGGGCTCTACGGCCTGGCCGGGATCCTGGTGCCGGCGATGCTGGTGCTGGTCGGCGCGATGATCCTGGGCGATCCGGCGCACCGCACGTTCTACGCGGTGCTCGCCGTCCTCGCCGCGCTCGGCACCTGGCTCACCTCGAACCTCGGCGGCTTCATCATCGGCATGCTGCTCGGGGTGCTCGGCGGCTCGCTCGCCTTCGGCTGGCAGGTGGGCGAGCGGCCGCCGAGCCGGCGCCGGCGCCGCCGCGAACTACGCGGTGGCGCCGACGGCGGCGGGCGTGTCGGAGAGGAATCCGCCTGACTGGTGCTGCCAGAGCTTCGCGTACGCGCCCTTGGCGTCGAGCAGCTCGTGGTGCGTGCCCTGCTCGACGATCCGGCCGCGGTCCAGGACCACGAGCCGGTCCATTCCGGCGACGGTGCTCAGGCGGTGCGCCACCACGAGGGCGGTGCGGCCCTCCATCAGCCGCCACAGCGCCTCCTGGACCAGGATCTCGCTCTCCGAGTCCAGCGCGCTGGTCGCCTCGTCGAGCAGCAGGATCGGCGCGTCGCGCAGGATGGCCCGGGCCAGCGCGACGCGCTGGCGCTGTCCGCCGGAGAGCTTCACGCCGCGTTCGCCGACCATCGTGTCGTAGCCGTCCGGCAGGTGGTCGACGAACTCCGCGACGTTCGCGGCCGCGGCGGCGCGCCGGATCTCGTCCTCCGTGGCACCCGGCCGGGCGAACGCGATGTTCTCCCGCAGCGTGCGGTGGAACATCGCCGGATCCTGCGGCACGTAGGCGATCTGGCTGCGCAGGTCCGCCTGCCGCAGGTCCCGGATGTCCTGACCGTCGATCAGGATCCGGCCGCCCTCGATGTCCGTCAGCCGCAGCAGCAGCTTGGTGAGCGTGCTCTTGCCGCCGCCGGACCGGCCGACCAGGCCGATCCTGGACCCGCCGGGAACCGTCAGGTCCAGCTCATCGAACAGCGGCTCTTCGCTGCTGTAGCCGAAGGTCACCTGCTCGAACCGGATCTCGGCGCCGCGCGGCCGCAGCGGCTCGGGCGCCACCGGGTCCAGCACGGTCGGCGGCGTGCGCATGAGGGAGGTGAACTGCGCCGCCTCCGTCATCGCGCTCTCCAGGTTGCGGTAGATCCGGCTGAAGTCGAACATGACCCGCGTCGCGCTCGAGTAGTACGCGAACACGACCACGATCGCCGCCACGCCCTGGCCATGCGTCGCGAGCACGACCGCCAGCAGCAGCCCCATACCTATGGCCACGACCGACATCGGCGCGATCACCGTGTCGACGCGCAGGTTGCTGTAGTCCCACGAGCGCAGCGAGAGCAGCTTCGCCTGTGCGACCCGCGAACGGTGCTCCGCCGCCTCACGCGGTTCCGCCGCGAACGCCCGCACGGTGTCCATGTTCGTCAGGCTGTCCGCGACGTGGCCCGCGACCCGTGCGATGGCAGCTTCCCGCTCGTCCACCAGCGCCTGCCGACGCCGGATGAGCGGAACCACCGCCAAGCCGGTGACCGCGATCATCCCCAGCAGCACGACCACCAGCCAGGGGTCGTAGCGCCAGAGCACCACCGAGGCGAAGGCCAGCGGCACGAAGTTGCCCACGACGTCGAACACCAGCGTGTCGGCCGCCTGCTCGAACCGCGACGCGAAGCTCAGCACCCGCTTCGTGAGCGACCCGGCGAAGTTGTCGTGGAAGAACGCCGAGTCCTTCGCGAACAACGTGTCGAGCCCCACCACGTACAGATGCTCGATCCCGAGCGCGTCCAGGCGGTTCAGATAGTGCATTCCAATACGCCAGAGCACCTCGGAGAACAGCAGGACGCCGGTGAATCCGAGCACATAGGGAAGCGCCGCGCCGAGTGTCAGATGCGCGTTGTCGGAGATCCGGGTGACAAGCTGCGCGACGATCAGCGGGGCGACGTAGAGAATGCCGATGTTGCCGAATGCCGGCCCCAGCATCGCCGGAATCGCGAGCCGCCAGAGCCTGGTCAGCTCGCGCCGGTAATAGCGCACCGCGAGCATCACCGAACCCTTGTCCGGTTTCTCCTCGCTCTTGTCCTCGCGTGAATCGACCATCACGCCGCCTCCTCATCGTCTCGCAGGATTGAGCGGTGGACCGCCGTGAGAGGTATCAGTGTCCCGTGACGGCGGCGGGGTAGTCCAAGGGTTTTCCGGGCGGCGCCGCGTGTACGTCGTGGTGCGTATGCGCCGGTTACGCCGCCGGGCGGACGACGGTCGCAGGTGGGGCGTCGTAGTGTCGGGACATGAGTAGCTCGACGCGACATGTTGCCGGGGCCGTCGTGCTGACCGCGTTCTTCCTGATCGCGAGCGGGCACAATCCGCCACCGAGCGGCGGCCACGTGTTGGACGCCTTCGGGTACGTGCTCCTGGTGCTCGCCGGCCTCTCGGCGGGCCTGTGCCGCAGGTTCCCGCGCGCCGCGTTGGTGCTGGTGGTCGCGGTGCTGGGCTGCTACGTCGGGCGCGGATACCCGGAGGGGCCGATCTACCTCGCGGGGATGGCCGTGCTGTTCTCCCTGGGCTGGCACACGTCGCGGCGCACGGCCGTGGCGGGAGCCGCACTGCTGGTCGCCTGCCTCGCCGCCGTGTCGCTGGGGGTACGGTCCGGACCGGCGATCGTTCCGCTGATCTTCGCAGGTTGGGCGGTCGCGGCGGTGCTGCTGGGGGAGGCGCTGCGCAATCGGCGCGTCTACCTCAGGAGCGCCCGTGAGCAGGCACGCAGCCTCGAACTCACGCGGATGGAGCAGGCGCGGCGGCGGATCGCGGAGGACCGGCTGCGTATCGCGCGGGACCTGCACGACAGCGTCGGGCACGCGATGGCGATGATCAACGTACAGGCCGCGGCCGGTGCGCACGTGGCCGATCAGCGACCGGAGGCGGCGAAGCAGGCCCTCGTCGCGATCCAGCAGGCGAGCGGGGACGTGCTCGACGAGCTGACCACGATGCTCGACGTGCTGCGCGCGGAAGGCGAGTCGGCCGACCGGGCGCCGATGCCGGGGATCGCGCAGATCAGGGCACTGGCCGAGTCCAGCGGCAGCGCGCGGCTGCGGGTCGACACCGTCGTCTACGGCCGGACCGACGACGTCCCCGAGGCCGTCGGGACCGCCGCGTACCGGATCGTGCAGGAGTCGCTGACCAACGTGATCAGGCACGCGGCCGCGACCCGGGTCGAGGTCACCGTGCGGGCCGAGGACGATCGCGGCCTGCACGTCGAGGTCCGCGACGACGGCGCCGGTGCCGCGGCCGCGCCGAACGCCACCGGAAGCGGGATAGGGATCCGCGGCATGCGGGAACGGGCCGAGTCCACCGGCGGACGCCTGAACGCGGGGCCGGTGCCGAGCGGCGGATTCGTGGTCCGCGCCGACTGGGGGCCGCGCTCGTGATCCGCGTCGTGTTGGCCGACGACCAGCCGCTGGTGCGGGCCGGATTCGCGATGATCCTCGACGCCGAGAACGACATCGAAGTGGTCGGCGAGGCTGATGACGGAGCCCTCGCCGTGGAGCGGGCGCGCGAGCAGTTGCCCGACGTGGTGCTCATGGACATCCGGATGCCGGGCGTGGACGGTCTCGAGGCGACGCGCCGTATCGCCGACGACGGGAGACTGGCCGCGGTGCGTGTCCTGGTGCTGACCACGTTCGAGCTCGACGAGTACGTCTTCGAGGCGCTGCGTGCCGGGGCCAGCGGGTTCCTGGTCAAGCACACGCAGCCCGCCGAACTCATCCGCGCGGTGCGGGAGGTCGCGGGCGGGGAGGCGCTGCTCTCGCCGAGCGTGACGCGGCGGCTGATCGCCGAGTTCGCCGCCCGGCCGGTCCGGCCCCGTCTGGTGTCCGACACGATGCGGGCGCTGACCGAGCGGGAACGCGAGATCGTCGTGCTGGTCGCGCACGGCCTGACCAACGAGGAGATCGCCGCGGAACTCGTGCTCAGCCCGGCGACCGCGCGCACCCACGTCAGCCGCGCGATGATCAAGCTCGGGGCGCGCGACCGTGCCCAGCTCGTCGTGTTCGCCTACCAGTCCGGTCTGGTACGACCAGCGGACTAGCCCGCCCCGGCTGCTACGTCAGAGTACGTACGCGAGGGTGTCGATCCTCATGCGACGACGTGGCGGCGCCCGCGGGCGAACGTGGAGGCATGACGACAACCCTTCCGCCCGAAGCCCCGCCGCCGATGATCGAGGTCGTCGGCCTGACCAAGACCTACGGTGACCACGCCGCCGTGTCAGAGCTCGCCTTCAGCGTCTCGGCGGGCTCTGTCACCGGCTTTCTCGGTCCCAACGGAGCAGGCAAGTCGACGACGCTGCGCATGCTCGTCGGCCTGACCCCGCCCACGGCCGGTCACTGCCGCGTACTCGGCACCGACTACCGCGCACTGCCCAATCCCGGCCGCCACGTCGGCGTGCTGCTGGACGCCTCCGCGCAGCATTCCGGGCGTACCGGGCGCGAGGTGCTCGCCATCGGCGCGATGACGATGGGGCTCGACCCGCGCCGCGTCGACGAGATGGTCGAGTTCGTCGGGCTCACCGCGGGCGAGGCGCGGCGACGCGTCGGCGAGTACTCGCTCGGCATGCGGCAGCGGCTCGGCGTGGCCCACGCGCTGCTCGGCGATCCGAGCGTGCTGATCCTCGACGAACCGGCCAACGGACTCGACCCGGCCGGAATCCACTGGATGCGCGTCGTGCTGCGCGCGTTCGCCGACCGCGGCGGCTGCGTGCTGCTCTCCTCGCACCTGCTGCGCGAGATCGAGGTGATCGCCGACCACCTCGTCGTGATCGGCCGCGGCCGGATCATCGCGCAGGGCGGCAAGACGGAGCTGCTGTCCACGAACGACACCTTCGCGCACAGCCAGGACGACCGCGCGTTCACCGCGGCGTTGAGTAATGCCGGCCTCGACGCACGCCCCGGAACCGAGGGCCTGCTCATCGCCGCGCCCGCACGGCAGATCGCGGAGGTCGCCGCCGCGGCCGGGATCGTCGTGCTCGCACTCCGGCCCGCCGGCAGCGACCAACTCGAAGACCTGTTCCTGCAACTGACCGCCGACGACGCCCGTGACGAGGTGGCCCGATGACCACGACCCCAGCCCTGACGAACCTGCCCTCCGCCGCGCTCGTGCGCCCGTCGCTGAACGGACCGGCCGGAGTGCCGTTCTCCCGGCTGCTGCGCACCGAACTGCGCAAGCTCACCGACACCCGCTCCGGCAAATGGCTGATGACGCTGATCATCGCGGCCACCCCGATCGCGCTGGTGATCATGCTGTTCACCGCGAAGTCCGGGTCGCTCACGTACGACCAGTTCGTCAACATCACCCAGACCCCGCAGGAGTTCCTGCTCCCGGCGCTCGGACTGCTCAGCGTCACCACGGAATGGAGCCAGCGCACCGGCCTGGTCACCTTCACCCTCGCGCCGCACCGTGGCAGGGTGCTGCGAGCCAAGGCCGCCGCCACCGCGCTGCTCGGCCTGCTCGCGATTGCCGTCGCGTTCGCCGCCGCGGCGCTCTTCAACCTGCTCGGCATCGCCCTGCGGCACGGCGACGGCAGCTGGGCCTTCGGCTTCGGCGGCTTCCGCGACATCGTGATCGTGCAGCTGAGCGGCCTGGCCGAGGGCTTCGCGTTCGGCATGCTCCTGCTGATGAGCACCGCCGCGATCATCACCTACTACGTGCTCCCCACGCTCGTCGCCTTCGCGGTCAACACGGTCTCATCGCTCAAGGCCGACAAGTCGTGGTTCGACCTGATCAGCGCGCAGAGCCCGCTCTACACCCACGACATGACCGGTCAGGCGTGGGTGCAGATGCTGGTCGCCTTCACCATCTGGGTCGTGCTCCCCGCGGTGTTCGGCGTCCTGCGGGTGCTGCGCAGCGAGATCAAGTCCGCCTGAATCAGAAGGAGAATTCGCATGTCCCTCAAGCTCACCCGATCGTTCCCCGCCCGGATCTACGCCGCCGCCCTGCTGTTCGCGATCCTCGGAATGGCCATCCAGATCGCGAGCGGCGTGAAGTACCCGACCGTGCCGCCCGGCATCGTCATCCTCGCCGCCGCCGCGTTCCTCATCGCGTTCGTGCCCTGGCCGCCGCTGCGCCTGCTCGGCGTGATCGCGCCGCTGTTCATCCTCGTCGGCGGCTTCGTCTCGACCACCGGGCGCACGAACATCAGCCATCCCGCCCACGTCGGCCACTTCATCGGCACCCTGATCCAGTTCATCGGCCTCGCGGTCGGCGTGATCGCGGCCTCGGCCGCCGTGGCGCAATGGCGGTCGTCGGCTAACTCGTGAGCACGCGCACGTCCCAGGGGCCGAGGCGCAGCGGCGAGCCGGCGGCGACGGGCGTGCGGTCGAGTGCGTCGGTCAGGTCCACGGGGGCGAGGGGGCGGGCCGGGGTCCAGCTCCAGTTATGGACGATGTGCACGCGACGGCCGTCGGGGGAGGTGCCGGTGGTCGCGGTGACGGAGGCGGGAAGGTCGCGCCATCCGCTGCGCGCGGTGGGGGCCAGCCAGGTCGCGAGGGTTCGGGCCAGGGCGCGGCCCGGAACCGTGCCCACGCAGGTGACGCGGCCCCGGCCGTGGCGGCGGGTGGTGATCGCGGGCCAGTGCCGGAAGTGCGGGTGCTGATACTCGGCGAGGACCTGCGCGTCGGTGACGACCAGGCCGTCGGCCCAGCGGGTGGCGGACACGTCGCGGGGCAGGTCGAGGGGGCTTCCGGCGGCGGCGTGCAGCGGGATGGTCGTCGTCAGGTTGCTGAATTCGTCGTAGTAGACCCCTGCGACCTCGGTCAGCCGTCCCGGTGCCGACTCGTGGCGCGCCCTCGCCTCGTGGTCGGCGTATCCGGTTCGTGGGCCGAGGACGAGGTGGCCGCCGGACTGCGCGTACGCGGCGTACCAGTCGAGTGCGGTGTCGTGGGCGACGTAGTGCGCCGGGACGACCAGAACAGGGTGGCGGCCCACGGCTTCTGCTGGATCCAGAGCGGCGGCCAGGCGCGCGTGGATGATGCGCACCTGGCGGCCCGCGTCGAAGGCACCGCGGTAGAAGGGGTCGAATACGCCGTGGTACGCGTCGGGGTCGGGGGAGCCGTCGGGCAGCGCGAGGGGCGGGTACTTCTGCATCAGCCACTTGCTCGGGGTCGAGTAGACCATGGTGATGTCGGCGTCCGGCTCGATCCCGGCGACGAGGCCCCCGGCGGTCTCGAACTCGGCGCCGAGGCGGGCGAGCTCGGCGTACGCGCGGCCGGGCTTACCGCTGTGCGGCAGCACGCCGCCCCAATAGGTCTCCGTGCCGAAGTGCAGCGTGTGCCAGTGCCAGTATTCGATCATCGCCGCACCGCGAGCCACGAGCGCCCACGCCGCCTGCCGCCACTGGCCGTCGTAGGCCGGACGGTTCTGCCACGGCGTGCCGATGCTCTGCGCGTCGGTCTCGGTGACCAGGAACGGAGCCTGCTTCGACGAGAACATCCAGTCAGCGGTCTCGTACAGGGACCACACGCCGTCCGTCTTCCACTGCTGCTTCACCTCGCGCTCGTCGGGCAGCGCGAGCGAGTCCTGCATCTCGTAGTACGGATTTCCCGAGGCCACGTCGAGGGCGTCGGTCAGCTCGTCGTCCTCGACGGCCGGGCGGGTGTACGAGATGCAGGTGGTGACGAACTGCTCGGGCCGGGCGTATTCGCGCACGATGTCGGCCTGCCACGCGATGAACTCAGTGGTCTGCCTCGCCTGGAACGCGCGCCAGGCCACGTCGTACTGCGGCTGCTGGTTGTTGTCCGGCGTCCACAGGTCGGCCCAGGTCGAGAGCCGGTGCGACCAGTAGACCAGGCCCCATGCCTCGTTCAGCGTCTCCACGTCGCCGTACTGCTGCCGCAGGTGGTCGAGGAAGCGCTGGAAGACGCCGTGGTTGTGCAGCAGTTCGTTGCCCGGCTCGTTGTCCACCTGGAAGCCGATCACGGCCGGGTGCGACGCGTAGCGCTCCAGGATCCTCCGCGAGACCCGCTCGGCGTGGAAGCGGAACGCCGGATGCGTGAAGTCGGCCTCCTGGCGTGCGCCCCAGCCGATCCGCTCGCCGGTGCCGCGTTCCCCGGCTATCTCCGGGTACTGACGCGCCAGCCACGGCGGCACCGCGTACGTCGGGGTGCCCAGGACGACGGCGATCCCGCGTTCGTGCGCGCCGTCGAGCACCGGTTGCAGCCAGTCCAGCTCGAAGCGGCCGTTCTCCGGCTCCCAGGTCGACCAGACCGATTCGCCGACCCGGATGACGGAGAACCGTGCGTCAGCCATCAGATCGAGGTCCGTCTTGAGCCGCTCGTACGGCTGGTACTCGTGGTAGTACGCGGCCCCGAAGAGCACGCGGGCAGCAGGCAGCAGGGTCGCCATCAGGGCAGCCTCCGTGAATCAGATCTGTGAATTGCGTGCGCGGGTCACTGCTTGACGGCGCCGGTGGCCAGGCCGGACTGCCAGTAGCGCTGGAGCACCAGGAACGCCACGACCAGCGGGATGATCGAGAGCAGCGAACCGGTGGTGACGAGCGGGAACATGCCGCTGCTGGCTCCGCCGCCGCCGTTCTGCGCCTGCGCCGCCCAGGAGGACAGGCCGACCGTGACCGGGTACAGGTTCGGGTTGTTCAGCATGATCAGCGGCAGGAAGTAGTTGTTCCACGTGGTCACGAGCGTGAACAGCAGTACCGTGACGAGCCCGGGCGCGAGCAGCCGCAGCGCGATCCGGAAGAAGATGCGGAACTCGCCCGCGCCGTCGATCCGCGCGGCCTCGATCAGGCTGTCCGGCACGGCGTCCTGCGCGTAGACCCGCATGAGGTACAGGCCGAAGGGGTTGACCAGCGAGGGCAGGATCACCGCCCACGGCGTGTCGACGAGGCCGATCTGCGCGAACAGCAAATACGTCGGAATGGCCAGCGCCGTGGTGGGCACCATGATCGTGCCGACGACGAGGTTGAAGCCGCTCTGGTGCCCGCGGAACCGGTATTTCGCGAAGCCGTAGCCCGCGGCCGCGGCCAGGAACGCCGCGCCGACCGAGCTGACTCCGGCGTAGATCACCGTGTTCAGCAGCCAGTGCGCGAACACGCCGTTGTCGGCGGAGAACACGCCGCGGATGTTGCCGAGCAGCTGCGGGGCGTGCGAGAACCAGAGCCCGAACGTGTTGAACAGGTCCTGCGTGCTCTTCGTCGAGGCCACGAACAGCCAGACGAGCGGGATCAGGAAGTAGGCCAGCGCGGCCAGCATCGCGATGGTCAGCGGCGTGCTGCGGCGGGCTTTCATGGCGTTCTCCGGCGGTTCGCGAGGAACAGGAAGACGTACGAGATGACGACGATCACCAGGCCCAGCAGGAACGAGACGGCCGCCGCGTAGTTCACCTGCTGGCCGGTGAACGAGAGCGTGTAGGCGTACAGGTTCGCCGTGTACGCGCTGTCGATGACGTTCGGCGCGAGCTGCTGGAGCAGGTAGGGCTCGTTGAACAGCTGGAAACTGCCGATCACCGAGAACAGCAGCGTCAGGGTCAGCGCGGGCTTGAGCGCGGGCAGCTTGATCGCGCGTGCGATGCGCCACGAGCTCGCGCCGTCCACTGCGGCCGCCTCGTAGAGATCGCGCGGGATCGTCTGCAGCGCCGCATACAGGATGATCATGTTGTAGCCGGTGAACTCCCACGTGACGATGTTCGACAGGCTCGCGAGCATCCAGCCGCTGCCGAGGAAGTTCGGTGCGGTCACGTGCAGGTGCTTGGCGATCTGGGTGATCGGACCGAACGAGGGGCCGTAGAGGTAGCCCCACATCAGCGTGGCCACGACGCTCGGCACCGCGTACGGCAGGAACACGCCGAGCCTGATCACCCGCGCCAGCCGCATCAGACCACTGTCGAGCGCGAGCGCGAACAGCAGCGCCAGCACGAGCATCAGCGGCACCTGGATCAGGAAGAAAAGGCCCACGCGCAGCACGCCCTGCCGCAGCAGCGGATCGCCGATCGCGGTGATGTAGTTGTGCAGGCCCACGAAGGTCGTGCCGCCGATCAGCTTGTGCTGGAACAGGCTGAGGTACGCGGCGTAGCCGAGCGGGGTCAGGAACAGCAGCAGGAACAGGATCAGGAACGGGGCGACGAAGACCGGCCCCGCCGCGCCGGGCCGCCAACCCCGGCGGGGGCGGCGCGGCGCGGCGGCCGGAGCCTCGGGCTCGGCCGTGGCGATGGCGCTCACTGGACCGTGAAGCCCTGGTTCTTGGCGTACGCGGTCAGCTGCGACTGCCACGTGCCGAGCGCGGCGACCGCGTCGCCCTTGTTCGCCAGCGCCTTGCCGACGGTGTTGGTCCAGTCGGTGAAGACCTCGTCGAGGAACGGCGGCCACTGGAACGCGGGATCGACCGTGTCGCTGATCTTGCCGAAGACCTCGTTGACCGTCTGGCCGCCGTAGAACGCGGGGGTCTGCCCGGCGAAGCTCGCGTCGGCCAGCAGCGCCTTCGTCGAGGGGAACAGGAACTGCTTGGTGGCGAACAGTTTCGCGCTGTCCGGGTCGCTGTTGAGGAACTGGGCGAACTGCGCGGCGGCGATCGGGTTCTTGGTGGACTTGATCACCGCGGTCGTCGATCCGCCCCAGTTGCCGGAGACCGGCGCGGACGCGTCCCACTGCGGCAGCGGCGCGGCCCGCCAGTCGCCGGACGTGGCCTGCGCCGAGCCGGACAGGAACACCGGGCCCCACGCGGCGGTGAGCCAGGTCGCGTACTTGCCCTTGTTGAAGCCGGTGTACCAGGAGTCGGTGAAGTCGGGGTCGGTGCTGATCAGGCCCTGCTGCGCCAGCTTGCCCCAGTACGAGGCGACCTTCTGCGACGCGGCGTCGTCCGCCTTGATGCTGATCGTGCTGCTGTTCGCCATCGTGTACGGCTTGGCGCCCGCCTGCCAGAGCAGCCCGTGGTACCCGGCCGGTTCGTTGGCGGCGAGGTTGGTCAGGTAGACGTTCGGGTCGGCCGCGTGCAGTTTCTGCGCGGCGGTCGCGAACTCGTCCCACGTGGTCGGCACGGAGATCCCGTGCTTGTCGAAGATGTCCTTGCGGTACAGCATGCCCATCGGACCGGTGTCCTGCGGGATGGCGAAGACCTCGCCGTTCGTGCCGCTGACCTGGCCCCACGTCCAGTCCACGAACTTGCCGCGCAGCGCCGACGCGCCGTACGGACGCAGGTCGAGCAGGCTGTTCGTGAGCGTGAACGTCGGTATGTACTGGTACTCGATCTGGCAGAGGTCCGGCGCTCCGCTGTCGGCCTGCAGGGCGGTGCGCAGCTTCGTGTACTGCGCGCTGCCCTGGCCGGCGTTGACCACGTTCACCTTGATCGCCGGGTACTTCGCCTCGAACAGCGCCACCTCCGCGGAGATGTTCGGGACCCAGGTCCAGAAGGTGAGCGTGGTCGGCGTGGCCATGGCCTTGGCGATGTCGGCCTGGCTGACGGCGGCCGCGGACGACGAGGAGGTGCCCGCGCCGCCGCTGGAACCGCAGGCCGCCAGGGCCGCGCCGAGGGACACTCCGCCCGCGACGCCGAGGAAGCGGCGGCGGCTCAGCGGTGATGAGAGGTCGATGGATCGTGGCATGACAGACTCCCGCCATTGGAAGTAAGAAGGAATATATAAAAGAATTGATCAAGAGGCCGCGGCGGGTCGCCGCGGTTGGATCAGGGGCGCCCTAGCCGCGCGGCGGCGGGGCGGTGGAGGCGCGGACGACGAGGTCGACCGGTGGGTCGCTCGCCCGGACCGCGTCCGAGTCGGGGTTCTCGATGGCGTCCACGAGAAGTCTCAGGCCCGCGCCGGCCACGGTGTCGAACGGCTGGCGCACCGTGGTCAGCGGGGGAGTCACGTAGGCGGCGACCGGGATGTCGTCGTACCCGACGACGCTCACGTCCTCGGGCACCCGGCGCCCGGCCTCGGCCAGCGCGCGGATCAGCCCGATGGCCATATCGTCGTTCGCCGCGAACACGGCCGTGACCGCCGGGTCCTCGGCGAACGCACGGCCCGCCGCGTAACCGGAGGCGGCGGACCAGTCGCCCACGACCACCTCCGGCTGCGCACAGCCGCGCGACTCCAGCGCGGTACGCCAGCCGGTGAGCCGGTCGCGGGCCGCGTACCAGCGCTGCGGTCCGGCCAGGTGGTGCACCGTCGCGTGGCCGAGGTCGAGCAGGTGCTCGGTCGCGGCCCGCGCCAGCAGGTCGGCGCCGACGCCCGCGGTCAGCACCCGCGGCGCGGCGAACGGCGCCGGGGCACCGATCACCAGCACGGGCACGTCCACGGTGAGGGACAGTTCGCCCTCGTCGATGGGCTCGGAGATCACGATGCCGTCCACGCCCTGTTCGAGCAGCGACTCGACCGCGCCGGCGACGCCGAACGCCTCGCCCTCCATCGTGTTGGCCACCCGCAGCGTGTAGCCGGTGTCGCGCGCGGCCCGCTCGATGCCGACCAGCAGCGTGGCCGGGCCGTAGAGCGCGGTGCCGAGCGAGACCACGCCGATGCTCCGGGTGCGGCCGGAGGCGAGGGCGCGGGCGGCGTTGTTGAGCCGGTAGCCGAGCGCCTCGGCGGCCTCGAGCACCTTGCGCCGCGCCTGCTCCGAGACGTACGGCTCGTTGTTCAGGACCCGCGAGACAGTCTTCTGCGAGACGCCGGCCAGCCGGGCTACGTCCACGCTGCGGGGCGCGGAGGTGCTCCCGCCGCGGGTCGTGGCGCCGACCATGTCTCCTCCTTCGAAGCTGTCCGAGGCTACCCGATCACCGGGTCGCGTGCCAGTGCTTGACTGCGCAGTCAGACTACGCAGTCATACGGCGCCGGGTCAAGGCCTCCGAAGGGATTGACTGCGCAGTCATAGTGGGCCACACTCCAACCCGTTGATTCGGCCCAATGGCGAGCTGGAGGAGTGAGGATGCGCTTAACCAGGCGTTTCAGAACGATCGGCGTGGCCCTGGCGGTGTTCGGGGCGGCCGCGGTGTCGCTGGCCGCGGCCCCCGCGCACGCGTACAGCCCGACGCCCGGAACCGTCTATCAGCTGCCGAGCACGACGCCCTGCCTCAAGGGGCGCGGCAACTGCGCGATCTACCCGAAGGCCGCGCAGTTGCCCGACGGGAAACTGGTCGCCTCCTTCGAGCTGGCGACCGTGCCGTCCTCCGGTTCGGCCGTCGGCGAGACGCTGCCGGTGTACCAGAGCGTGGACGACGGCACGAGCTGGCAGCTGACGTCGCAGGTGCAGGCGCCCGCCTATCTCTCGTCCGATCCCTCGGTGGCGCAGTACACCAGCGCGTGGACGAACCCGTATCTCTATGTTCTGCCACAGGCCGTCGGCAACCTCGCGGCCGGAACCCTGGTGATGGCGGCGGTCGTCTCCGGCGACGACCAGTACTACCTGGAGCAGAAGGCCGCGAACCCGAGCTGGACGCCCACCAACGACGGCGACCGGCAGAACATGGCGATAGCGCTCTACTCCAGCACGAACGACGGCGTGAGCTGGAGCTTCGACAACATCATCACGACCGGCGGCTGGCAGGGCGGCAGTGCCGGGGCGATCGGCGTGGACGTCTCCACCGCGAACACGTACCGCGAGGTCGATCCGGTCTGGGAGCCGTACCTGATGGTCTACAACGGCCGGCTCGTCGCGTACTACTCCGACGAGAACGACTACACCGGCTACAACACGACGACCGGCGCGCTCACGATCGACCCGAACAACGCGACGGCCACCGACTCGGAGGGCCAGATCCTCGCGCACCGCACGTGGGACGGCACGAGCTCGGCATGGAGCAGCGCGGTGGTCGACGTGACCGGCACGACCGTCAGCATGGGCGGCGGGAAGACGGAGATCGGCGGCGGGCGTCCCGGGATGGCGAACGTCGTGCAGACCTCCGACGGCCAGTGGATGCTCACGTTCGAATACTGGGGCGGCGGCGACAACGTCCGCTACAAGCTCTCCAGTAACCCGCTCGACTTCTTCGCGGTCGGCGGCACGGCCGGAACCGGGATCAGCAGCCTGCCGGTGAGCTCGGGCTCCGCGAGCCTCACGCAGGGCGGCAACCCCGTGATCATCCGGCTGCCCGACGGCAGGCTGGTCTACAACGCCGGGGGCAGCGGCTCCGTCTGGATCGACTCGACGGGCAGCAGCACCGGCACGTGGACGCAGTACCAGACCACCATGCCCGCCGCCTACAGTCGAAACCTGACGTACGACGCGAGCACCGGCCGCGTCGTGATCCTCGCCAATCAGGGCACGTCCACGATCATCAGCGGAGACGTCGACCTCGGCCACTCCGCCGGCGCCTACTATCAGATCACGAACAAGCTCACCGGCCAGGTCATCGGCACGCACAACAACGTCACCGACGCGAACATCGGCAACGGCAACGCCGCGGACGTGGACCTCGAGAACGCCGGATCGGCTGCGAACCCCGACACGCAGTACTGGCACGTCGTGACCAAGTCCGGCGGCGTGACCCTGCTGAACGAGTCCGGTGGACGCGCCGCCGAGATCTGGGGCGGGACCGCGACCGCCGGCGCGGGCATCGGCCAGTGGGTCGACAACACCGCCACCGGCCTGTGGAACATGATCAAGCTCTCGGACGGCAACTACGAGTTCCAATCGACCGGCAACACGAGCCTGTACCTGACCGGCGCCTCGACCGGCGCGGCCCTGACCCTGCAGACCGCCCGCACCGACGGCTCCCAGGAATGGTCACTCGGCACCGCAACCAGCGCGGGAATCGGCGGAACCGCGCGCGTGCTCACCAATCTCAACACCAGTACGTGCCTCGACGACTACAAGTGGAACAAGGCCAACGGTGCGAGCGCCGATCTCTGGCCGTGCAGCGGCGACCTGGTACAGCAGTTCAACGTCACCAGCGTCGGCAACGGCGAGTACACGCTGACGAACGTGAACTCGGGCACGTGTCTGGACGACTACCAGTCCGGTACCGCGAACGGATCGAAGGCCGATCTGTGGGCCTGCAACGGCGGCACGAACCAGAACTGGTCGTTCGTCCCGATCGGCACGGACACCTACGAGCTCGTGAACCAGAGCTCGGGGCTGTGCCTCGACGACCCGGGCTTCAGCAAGACCAGCGGCGTCCTCACCGACCTGTGGACCTGCAACGGCGGCACCAACCAGCAGTGGCGCTTCTGAGCTGACGCGGCTGCCTCGGGCGGCGGGGTCAGGAACTCAGGAACCTGGCTTCGCCGCCCACGCCTCCGTACCCGTGACGACCGGCGTTCCGGAATCCGCCGCCCGGTCGATCGCCAGCGAGATGAGGTGGTCCTGACAGCCCTCGGCCAGCGGATACGGCTCGGGTCCCTCGCCGCGCACCCAGGCGGCGGTCGCGGTGAGCAGCGTGGCGATGGCGATCTCCTCGTCCATCAGGCGCAGGCCCAGGAACGGATTGCGGTATACGACCTCGCCCTCGAAGGTGAGGTGCTCGGTGTCGAAGCCGTCGAGGTTCAGGTCGTGGCCCAGATGCGAGCGGCCGATCTCCGAGCGCAGCACGGTCTGCGGGCCGCCCCAGCGGACCACGGTGTCGTCGGCCATCTCGCCGTGACTGCCGCGCACCACGATGCGGCGCAGGCGCAGCCGGTTGTGCCACTGGTTGTCGGTGAAGTCGTAGAGGCCTGACGCGCCGTCGAAGTCGAGCATGGCCAGCGTCGTCGTCGCGTCCTGCGGCTCCTCGGCGCCGGTCCAGCCGTCACGTGTGAGCGGATCGAGCAGCGGCGCGGTGAAGCGGCGTGCGTCCACGCGCACCGGCCCGAAGCCCGCGCCGAGCAGACCCCTGATCATCGAGACGACGTGGTAGCCGTGCGTCGAGGAGACCTGGACGCTCGTCGGCGCGCCGATCAGCCCGCGCCGCACGATCTCCCGGCGCGCCGCGTGGCCCGGCATCAGCAGGTACTGCTCGGCGACCTGCACCTGCCGTCGCGCCCCGACCCGGTCCCAGAGCGCGCGCAGCCCGGCCTCGTCCGGCGCGGGCGGCGTCTCCGCGAGGACCGGCGTGCCGGATTCGACGAGCGTGCCGATCACCTCGGGATTCACCGGCCACGGCACGCTGCTGATGACGAACTCGGGCTGCTGGCGGCTCGCGAGCTCGGCGGGGGACAGGTACGTCGGCACCCGCCACGCCGCCGTGACGCGCTCGGCGGTCTCCGGACGCCGCACGGCCGCGCCGACCAGCGTCAACTGCTCGGGCAGGAGAGCCGCGAGACGGGCGAAGAACTCGGCGCGCCAACCGCTGCCGACGATGCCGAAGGTGACGGGTTCACTCACGTCCATGATTGTCTCAGTTGACGCCCCTCGGCGGGCTGCGCTACCGTCGCCCTAGTTATCGTCAATCTGACGCTAAGTCGGGGAGGGGGCGGGCCATGACATTCACCCATTGGCTGGACTCGCTGGTGGCGCCGCTGAACGTGGTGCTCTTCCACTTCGGGCAGGACGCCGTGACCTGGGCCGAACTGCTGGGCTTCGGCACCGGCGCGGTCGGCGTCTGGCTCACGGTGCGGTTCGACATCTGGAACTTCCCCATCGGCATCGCGAACAACGTGTTCTTCCTCGTGCTGTTCTGGACCGCGCGCCTCTACGCCGACGCCTCGCTGCAGATCGTCTACCTCGTGCTCGGCTTCATGGGTTGGTGGGAGTGGCTGCACGGCGGCGAGCGTCGCGGCAAGCGCGTGATGGGCCACGCCTCGCCCCGCACAGTCGCGGTACTCCTCGCACTCATCGTCCCCGCGACCTGGGGCCTGACCGTCCTCCTCACCGCCGCGAACGACATAGCCCCGTTCTGGGACGCGCTGACCACGGCGCTCTCCCTCGCCGCGCAATGGCTGCTGAACCTCAAGAAGCTGCAGAACTGGTACTTCTGGATCGCGGCCGACGTCATCTACGTCCCGCTGTACTTCGTGAAGGTGCTCTACCTGACCGGCATCGTCTATGTACTCTTCCTGTCCATGTGCCTGCTCGGCCTGCGCGCCTGGCGCCACCAGATCGCGGCCAACGCAGAGGACCGCAGCACCATCCCCCTGGCAGCCGCCGCATGACCACCGAGAGCCACGAGCACCAGCACTTCGAACACGGCCTGATCATCGGCAAGTTCTACCCGCCACACGCCGGACACCGCTTCCTGATCGACGCCGCAGCCGACTCCTGCCGCCGGGTCACCGTCGTCGTCATGGCCTCGGACGTCGAGACCATCCCGCTGCCCGCCCGCGTAGCCTGGCTCCGCGAAACGTACGCGCACACCAGCCACGTCGTGGAGATCGTCGGCATCCTCGACAACCTCCCCATCGACTACGACGACCCCGACGTCTGGTCCGGCCACGTGGCCCTGATGCGCGAAGCAGTCACCGACTCCCGCCACGCCGCACATCCCATCGACGCGGTCTTCACCTCCGAGCCGTACGGAGCCGAACTCGCCCGCCGATTCGACGCCGCGGACGTGCGCCTGGACCAGTCCCGCGCAACCGTGCCCATCTCCGCGACCAAGGTCCGCGCCGACCCCGTAGCGCACTGGACGCAGCTGGAACCCCCGGTCCGCGCAGGGCTGGCCCGCCGCGTCGTCGTCCTCGGCGCCGAGTCCACCGGCACGACCACGCTCTCCCTGGACCTAGCCGACGCCCTGCGCGCCCGCGGCGGAGTACACACCCTCACCGGCTGGGTCCCCGAGTACGGCAGAGCCTTGACCGTGATCAAGCTGGCCGTGGCCCGCGCGCAGGCAGCAAGCGCCGGACGTGACGAGCCGAGCATCTTCGACCTCGAATGGACCGACCAGGACTTCGTCACCGTCGCCCGCCGCCAGAACACCGACGAGGGCCGCGCCGCACGAACAGGCGGCCCCATCCTCATCTGCGACACGGACGCCCTCGCCACCACGATCTGGCAGGAGCGCTACATGGGCGCCACCACCGCCGAAGTCCACGCAGCAGCGACCGACCTGCCCCCGCGCGCCCTCTACATCCTCACCAGCGACCAAGGCGTCCCCTTCACCGACGACGGCCTCCGCGACGGCGAGCACCTGCGCCCCTGGATGACCGCCCGCTTCCGCGAAGTCCTCGCATCCCAGCACGTGCCCTGGATCGAAGTGGAAGGCGACCGCCCCCACCGCGTCCGCCAATCCCTAGAAGCCATCGACGCAATGCTCACCGCCGGCTGGGGCCTCGCCGATCCGCTGGGCTAACCGACCGGCGTGCGGAGGTCGTCGAGGGCTTTGACGAGCTCCGCGACCTGGTTGCGTTCGAGGGCGGCGCGGGCGGAGCGGTCGCCGTGGGCGGCGTCGAGGGGGAGGCGGCGGGTGAGGGCGATGCCTTCGCGCAGGGCCCAGGGGCAGACGGTGAGGCAGGGGAGGTCGAACGCGTCCATGACGGCCTCGGCGACCAGGGCTCCGGCGAGGATCTGGGGGGCGCGGCCGGCGGACACGCCGTCCAGGTCGGCGCGTTCGGTGGAGTGCATGCGGGCCAGGCGGGGGACGTGGCGGCGTAGGGCGCGGCGGGTGATGGCGGGGCGGCTCTGGGCGTCGCGGCCGCCGGTGAGGGCGGCGAGTTGGGCGAGGGTCTTGGACGTGGCCAGCACGAGCGCGTCCTGCGGCGAACCGACGGTGCAGCGGCTGCTGTCCGCGATCAGTTCGGCCAGGTCGCGGGAGAGCTGGCTGCGCAGGCGCTCCACGTGCTTGGGCTTGGGCGGGTCGTCGGGCAGGCAGTCCCGGGTCAGCCGGCGCGCGCCGAGCGGCAGCGAGACGGCCCAGTACGGCTTGCGGGCGTCGCCGGCGGCCAGTTCGAGCGTGCCGCCGCCGATGTCCGCGACGAACAGGCTCGCCGCCTCGCCGCCCGCCCACTCGCGCGCGCCCCGGTAGGTGAGCAGCGCGTCGTGCTCGCCGGACAGGAAGCCCAGGTCGATCCGGCAGGACTCGGCGATCCGGTCGCGCACCTCCGCGCGGTTGGGCGCGTCGCGGATCGAGGAGGTGCCGAACGCGATCAGCTCGTCCAGCCCCTCCCGGCGCGCCGCCCGCAGCGCGCTGCGGATCGAGGCGACCAGCCGCTCGATCCCGTCCGCTTCGATGGTTCCGTCGAGCTTGATCGACGCGGCCAGCCGGTTCGGCCGCTTCGCCACCGCGAGGACCTGGAGCGGGCGGCCTGCGCGGAGGCGGAGCACGTCGAGATGGGTGCCTTGTGACCCGATGTCGAGAATGCCCATACGCATTCTGACAAGTCTACCTGTCTGGACAGGTCCGTAGTTCAGCCGGACGCACAAGTGGCTGAAGTCGGGGGCGGACCGCTGCCGTTGACGGTCATGCCCCAGCTGGTCGAGGCGCCGGCGGCCAGCTGTCCGTTGTAGGACGCCGCGACCGCGCTGACCGTGCCGCCGGACTGCGTGGCCGTCGCGTTCCACGAGCTCGCGATCGTGTCGGAGCCCGGCAGCGTGAGCACGGTCTTCCAGGTGGACGTGGCCGTCGTGCCGGTGTTCGCGACGTTGATCGAGACCTGATACCCGCCGGTCCACGTGGAGACGGTCGAGACGGTGGCGGTGCACTGCGCGCCGGACGCCGTCACTGTCGGGCTCGAGCTGGCCGAAGCACTGGCGCTCGGGCTCGACGTCGGGCCGGTGGACGTCGTGTACGTGGCCGCCGTGTATGCCGCCGAGCACTGCGTTCCGCAGGACGAGGGCATCGAGAACGAGTAGACCTCGCCGCCGTTGAGCAGCGTGTCGGTCGAGTCGATCACCTGGATCTCGTACTGGCTGCCGCCCGCGCTGGTCGGGGCGATGATGTAGTCGTCGCCCATGTCGCTGTCCATGGTGCCGGACTGCCACGCGCCGTTCGCGTAGTAGCGGACGCCGTGGATTCCGTTGGGCAGGTGGGAGATCGCGATCGCGGACCACCAGGTCTGCGCGCCCTGGATGAAGCCTATGTTGATGTCGCCGGTGTAGTTGGGCGCGGGCACGAACTGCCAGCTGACCTGCCGGTTGTTCCACTTGTTCGGCAGGCCCGTGGTCGGCTGGCCGCCCAGCAGGAACTGGCTGAGCGAGCTCTGCGCGAGGTCCACGTGGTACGGGTCGTCGCGGCACCACGCGTTGGAGTCGGCGCAGCTGTCGGCGACCACGAACGTGAGCGTGGCGCCGTTGTACTGGTCGGCGACCCACGATCCGCCCCGGCAGAACGGCTCGTTCTGCGCGCCGTCGTTGGTGCCGGTGCAGTAGTCGCCGACGGTCACCTGCACGTAGCGGCCGCAGTTGAGCCCGTTGTCGAACATGCCCATGATCGACGCGTCGGACGCCGGGATCGGCCGCGGCTCGGTGCCGTAGTCGCCCGGCGTGTTGTAGACGTTCAGCGCGAGGAAGTGCTGCGAGTCCAAGTCCGCCTGCGGCAGTCCGCAGCCGCCGTACGGCGCGCCGAGCCCGGAGAAGTAGGTCGCGTTCCCGGTGACCGGGGACGAGGCGCCGGTCACGTTCAGCGCGTCGGCGGGCGAGGAACCGGCGATCACCGCCAGGGCGCCGAGCGCGACGGCGCAGAGTGCTGCGATCAGGGTGCGGGTACGGCTACGGCTTCGGGTTCTTCTTCGGGTGCGCATCGGCGTCCTCCCGGTACGGGCTCGCGAAATGTCGCGGGCATGGTCCCGCCCGCCCGCCGAGTACGTCAAAGCCCTGTGAAACTTTCAGGGCGGTTTCGACGTCAGCGCAGGTGGCGCCATGAAAACATTGCAGCCCGCGCGGCCACGCGGTTAGCAGTGTCTATGCCTACATTGCGACATGGATTCGCCGCCGTGGCCGTGGCCGGACTGGTCGCCGCGACGCCCGCGATGCTGCCCACGATGACCGGAAGCGCGAGTACGGCCGCCGCGGCCGCCGCGTGCACGGTTACCTACCAGGTGAACCAGTGGACCGGCGGCTTCACCGCGAACGTGAGCGTGGTCGACGGCGGCGCCGCGCTGACGTCGTGGGCGGTGACCTGGAGCTTCGAGGCGGGCCAGAAGGTCACCTCGGCGTGGAACGCGCAGGTCACGCAGACCGGGAGTTCGGTCTCGGCGGTCAACGAGGCGTACAACGGCGCCGTGGCGAGCGGCGGCACCATCGCCTTCGGCTTCCAGGGAACGTGGAGCGGGACGAACGACACGCCGACCGACTTCGCGCTGAACGGGGTCCTGTGCGCGGGGCAGGCGAGCGCGAGCCCGAGCCCGAGCCCGAGCCCGAGCGTCAGTCCGACTGCCAGCCCGACGCCGACTCCTACGCCGACGCCTACCGGTACGGGGATCTCTTCGCCGGGCTGCGCTAACACAGTCTTCTGCGACGGGTTCGAGAGCCAGACGAGCAGCGTGCCGTCGGGGCGCTGGAGCGTGTACAGCCTCGACTGCTCCGGTACCGGAACCGCGGCGATCGACTCCACGACCGCGCACAGCGGCGCCAAGTCGGCCAAGGTGGTCGGCGTCGACGGGTACTGCAACCACGTGTTCATCCGGGACGCGGCCGACATGGGGCTGGTCGGGCCGGTGTGGGACGTGCGGTTCTGGGTCATGCACACGACGCCGCTGCCCACCGGCCACGTCACCTTCGTCGCCATGAACGACGCGAACGCCGGGAACACGGATCTGCGATTCGGCGGGCAGGACGGCGCGCTGATGTGGAACAGGCAGTCCGACGACCAGACGTTGCCGGATCAGAGCCCGACCGGCGTGGCGCAGAGTGCCGCGTTGCCGGTGAACACGTGGCAGTGCGTCGAGCTGCAGGTCAACGGCTCGACCGGCGCCGTCACGACGTGGCTCAACGGTACCGAGATCGCCGGGCTGAGCGAGAACGGCAGCACGCCGGTCGCCAACGTCAGCGACCAGTGGCTTTCCGGCAACGGCGAGCAGTGGCGGCCGAGCCTGACCGATCTGAAGTTCGGATGGGAGAGCTATGGCGGAGGCGGCAACGACACGCTTTGGTTCGACGACATCGCGCTGAGCTCGGCACGCATCGGGTGCTGAGGAGGGACCGGAATCAGGGTACGTTGATCGTGAGCGCGGCGGTCTGGACGGTGCCGCCGGCTTCGAACTGCGCGAACACCCGCCACGTGCCGGACTCCGGGAACAGCGCCTCGGCGGTCGTCGTGCCCGAGCCCTGTTGGATGCCGCCGAGCGAGAGGATGTGCGCGAAGGCGAGGTCGCCGGCGTGGAACGCGGTCAGGTGCACGTACGCGTCGAGGAACCGTTGGAAGGACGTGACCGGCTTGCCGTTCTTCGTGACGGTCACGGTCAGCGGGCCCGACGTGCCCGCCTTCGGGATGCCGGACAGGCTGAGGGTGTACGCGTCGGCGCTCGCCGCGGGAATCGAACCGGCGGTGCCGTGAATCGTGAAGGGGCTGGAGAGCTGGTAGACCAGCGGCGTGCCCTCGCTCGAGTCCGGCGCGGCGAAGCTGACGAACGTCCGGTACGAGCCCGTGGGCAGCGGCGGCGGTGCGACGGTCCAGGTGCCGTCCTCGCGCATGGCGGGTTGCAGGTAGTGGAACGCGGTCAGGTCCGTGCGGATGACGTAGCAGAGGACGAATGCGCTCTCGTACGGCTGGTAGCGGGTGACGGTCTTCCCGCTCGGGCCGGTGATGTGGAACGTACCGCCGCCGGGATCGGTCACCAGTGTGTAGCCGTTCAGCGTGCTCGACAGTCCGGTGCCACGTGGCGCGGCGGCGGCCAGTGCGGGGGTGGTCGGCGCGCTGGTGACGTCGCCCATCCCCGGCATGTCGCCCATGCCCGTCATCCCTGGCATCCCAGGCATGCCGTCGGTCGGCTGCGCGGTACCGGAAGACGATGACGTGGTGCAGCCGCCGAGCAGCGACAGCAACAGCCCGGCGGCGGCCAGGAGCATCGTCGGGCGGCGTGAATGAATCAGCATATTAATTAAAGCCTCCTGGCCGTGGACGGCGCGCTGCCGCCCACGGCCCTTGAGCAGGAAAGCCGGGACTGACTACGGGCTCTCACAGGAGATGCTGGTCGGCACCGCCGGCGTGCCGGTGTAGTCGGCGGTGAAGCCGAAGGACGTGCTGGCGCCGACCGCGAGTTGGTTGTTCCAGCTCGCGTTGTTCACCGTGGCCAGCGATCCGGCCTGGGACAGGACCCCGTTCCAGGCGCTGTTGATGGTCTCGCCGTCCGGCAGCACCCAGCCGACGGTCCAGCCGTACATGGCCGCGGTGCTCGGGTTGCTCACCGTGACCTGCGCCTGGAAGCCGCCCGGCCAGGACGAGACGATCGAGTAGCTCGCGGCGCACGGTACGGGGTTCGCCGGGGGCGCGCTCGCGCCGATGCCGGTCACCTCGCCGTTGCCGCCGTCGAACACCACGTCGGAGCAGCCGTAGAACGTCTCGGTGCTGTCCGACCTGGCCCAGATCGAGTAGATGATCTGGTAGCCGGTGTAGCCGGACGGCAGCGTGGCGTCCCAGTAGTAGTAGCTGTCGATACTGCCCGGATCACCGACCGAGGACGGGTTGGTCGCCGTGGAGAAAGGCACGCTCTCCAGGTCTTCCCAGGTCAGCGGCTTGGTGGAGTCCCAGCCCGGTTTGGTGATGTAGAGCGAGAAGGTGCCGGGGTGCGCCGCCCACTTGTTGTACTTGATCTGGATGGTCGACCCGGACGTCAGGTGCGTCTTCGGCCAGTCGCTGCGCGCCAGGTCGAAGCCGGAGAAGTCGTAGTAGTTGCTGTCGCCGCTGCACAGCGAGCCGTCGGGAATCAGCTGGCTGGTCTCGCCGCTGGTGGTGCCCGAGCGGTTGCCGACCGCGAACCAGTTGTACAGCGGGGTGGTGCCGCTCTGCGCGACGGCCGCCTGGCACGCGGGGTTCTGCGGCACCAGTTGGCCGGTCGAGGTGAGTGCGTCCTCGTAGCACAGGAACGTCCGGCTCCCGGCGACTTCCATCGCGCCGTGCGCCGACGCCGGTGCCGCGAACAGGACCGATGCGGCCAGCGCGCACAGCGCCGCCACCGTCGTCCACAATGCTCTGCGTCGTGTTCTCAACGCTTGCCAGCCCCCTTTCACAGGTGGCAGGTGGGTGGATTGGTCGCCCTGAGCGTAGGAGCGCGCCGCCGCGACGGTCAGTGACGCAGCGCTCGAAGACCGATCCCGCGGACGTGTGCGAAGCGACGCCGCACGTCAGGGGAATCGGGCGCGGCGGAATCGAACGGGGGATCGGATGAAACTTTCCCCGGGGGCCTTACCCGCGCGTGCTGGTCCGGGGCGGGTGTCGGGGCAGGGCTTTGACTCACTTCGGGCGATCGCCCCACGATCCGTGCCATGAAGAGATATCCGATGAAACTGGCCGCGGTCCTGTGCCTGGCCCTGGTCGGCGCGGTCCCGGCCACGGCCACGGTGGCCGCCGCCGCGACTCCGGCCGTCGACGTGACCGTCAACGCGAACGAGGGCGAGGGCACGATCCCGTCCACCGGCTACGGCCTGAACACCGCCGTGTGGGACAGCCAGATGAACAGCACAACCACCCAGAACCTGCTGTCCTCGGCGGGCGTCGGCATGCTGCGCTATCCCGGCGGCTCGTACGGCGACGTGTACAACTGGCAGAACAACACCGTCAGCAGCGGATACGTGGCTCCCGGCACCGACTTCGATCAGTTCATGGGCACCGCGAAGGCCGTCGGCGCGCAGCCGATCCTGATTGCGAACTACGGCACGGGGACGCCGGCCGAGGCCGCCGCGTGGGTCAAGTACGCGAACGTCACCCAGGGCTACGGCGCGAAGTACTGGGAGATCGGCAACGAGAACTACGGCAACGGCTACTACGGCAGTCCCTGGGAGGCCGACGACCACGCGAGTAAGAGCCCGACGACGTACGCGCAGAACTTCCTGCAGTACTCGAGCGCGATGAAGGCGGTCGATCCCAGCATCAAGCTCGGCGCGGTGCTGACGATGCCGGGCAACTGGCCGGACGGCGTGTTCGCGTCGGGCGACTCGGCGGACTGGAACCACACGGTGCTCTCGACGGCGGGTTCGGCGATCGACTTCGTCATCGTGCACTGGTATCCGAGCGGCACCGGAGCCGCTACGGCGCTCAGCGAGACGGCGCAGCTGCCCGGTGAGCTCGCCCAACTGCGTCAGGAGATCGACCAGTACGCCGGTGCGAACGGTCCGAACATCCAGATCGCGCTGACCGAGATGAACTCGACCGTGGACGAGGACACGCAGCCGGACGCGCTGTTCGCCACCGACGCGTACATGACAGCACTCGAACAGGGCGTCTTCACCGTGGACTGGTGGGACACCCGCAACGGTCCGTCCACGATCTCCACCGCACCCGACGGCGCCACGGACTTCGGCGACTACGGCGTGATCTCCAGCGGAACGTGCGTCGGCTCGGTCTGCGAACCCGCCGCGAACACGCCGTTCCCGACGTACTACGGCATCAGCATGCTGAGCAAGGTAGGCCGGCCGGGTGATCTGATGGTCGGAGCGGGAACGGACAACTCGCTGGTCGACGCGCACGCGGTACGCCAGGCGAACGGCGACCTGGCCGTGCTGATCGTGAACAAGGACCCGAACAATTCGTACTCGGTGAATCTGAACTACGCGGGATACACGCCGAGCACCGCGACCCCGACCGTCTACACGTACGGCGACGAGGGCACATCGATCACGAGCGCCGCACAGGGAACCAGCACCACGCAGACCATCGCGCCCTACTCGATCGAGTCGATCGTGCTGACGCCCGCCGCCAACCAGTTCGGCGCGACCGGCGTGCCGGGCTCCCCGACCGTGACCCAAGTGGGCGCGACGACCGCGACGGTGAACTGGACGGCTCCGAGCAGCGGCCAGCCGGTGCGCTACGAGGTCGAGCAGCAGTTCGGCACCGACGGCCAGCTGTTGGCCGAGTCCACCGGCACATCGGCCACGTTGCAGAACCTGGTTCCGGGCACCACGTACCGGCTCAACGTGCTCGCCACCGACCAGTCCGGGAAGCTGTCGGAGCCCTCTGATCCGGTCACCTTCACCACGAGCACCCCGGCCACCAGCACGTGCGCGGTGGATTATCAGATCACGAACGGCTGGGGCAACGGCTTCGTGGCCTCGGTGACGCTCACCGACACGGGCCCGAACCCGATCAACGGCTGGTCGCTCACGTTCAGCTTCCCGAGCACGGCCGAGACGCTCAGCAGCGGCTGGAACGCCAACTGGACCGAGTCCGGCACGAACGTCGAAGCTACGAACGTGAGCTGGAACGGCCAACTCGCACCGAACGGCGGCAACTCGCAGAGCATCGGCTTCGTCGGCAGCAACACCGGCGCGTATCCGTCGCCCGCCGCCGTCAGCCTCAACGGAACCGTCTGCACGACCACGTATTCCTCCTGATCAGCGCGATCTGACGCATGATCAAGTCCCGAAACCCAGTCGAGAGGATTGACGCGCCCGGTTGCCTGCCTTAGACCTTCCTCTGTCGAGAGAGCGCTCTCACATGATCGTTTCAAGGCAACCGAAGGGAACGCAATGAGGCATGTCCCTCTCTCCCGGCGAGGCCGCCCGCGGCGACAACGACTGCGGGCGGCATTCGCGGCACTGGCCCTGTTCACGTTGTCGCTGGCCGGAGCGACGTCCGCAGCCCACGCGGCGACCGGCGCCCCCTACGGCGGAACCGCGGCAGCAGTTCCGGGGACCGTTGATGCCGCGAACTACGACACCGGCGGCCAGGGCGTCGCGTACAACGTGACCTCGACCAACGGCTCCGCGAACAGCTACCGCTCCGACGGAATCGACCTCGAGACCACGGCCGACACGCAGGGCGCCTCCGCTGCCGGTGGCGCCTACGACATGGGCTGGACGACCGCCGGGCAGTGGTTCAACTACACGGTGAACGTCGCCAGCGCGGGCACCTACAGCATTGCCCTGCGACTCTCCTCGCCTTACGGGATCAGCGATGCGCTGCACATCGCGAACTCCGCGGGCACCAACCTCAGCGGCTCGGTCGCCGTGCCGAACACCGGCGGCTACGAGACGTGGACGACCGTCACGGCCACCGTCGTGCTACCAGCCGGACAGCAGACGCTCCGCGTGAATCAGGATTCGAACGGCTGGAACTTCCACGCCATGACTTTCACGCTGAGCTCGTCGGGCGGTGGCGGCGGCGGTTCGGGTGGCTCCGGAACCTCCGCGCCCTTCGGCGGATCGGCCGCGCCGGTGCCCGGAGCGGTCCAGGTGGCGAACTACGACACCGGAGGTCAGGGCACCGCGTACAGCGTGACCTCGACCAACGGCTCCGCGAACAGCTACCGCGCGGACGGGGTCGATCTGGAGACGACGGCCGACACGCAGGACACGTCCGCCGCCGGTGGTGCGTACGACATGGGCTGGACGAACGCCGGACAGTGGTTCGACTACACGGTCAACGTCGCGACGGCAGGCGCCTACACGATCAGTTTCCGCGTCGCGTCGCCGTACGGCATCTCCGACGCGCTGCACATCGCCAACTCTTCGGGCACTGACCTCACCGGCGCGGTCGCCGTGCCGAACACCGGTGGCTACGAGACGTGGACCACCGTGACCGCCACCGCCACGTTGCCCGCCGGACAGCAGACGCTCCGGGTGGATCAGGACTCGAACGGCTGGAACTTCCACTACCTGAGCTTCGCGCAGGGCTCCAACGGGAGCGGAGGCGGCGGTACCGGCGGAGGAGGCGGCGCGACAGAGTACTGCGGTATCAACGACCTCGCGCTGGACCAGCCCGCGACCGCGTCGTCCACGCAGGACGCGACCGACTACTCGGCGTCCGCGGCCGTCGACGGCGACCCCGGCACCCGCTGGTCGAGCGCGGCCAGCGATCCGCAGTGGCTGACGGTCGATCTCGGCAGCAAGCAGCAGATCTGCAGCATCGGCATCTCGTGGGAGGCGGCGTACGCGTCGGCGTTCCAGGTCCAGGTTTCGAACGACGACAACACCTGGACGTCGGTCTACTCCACGACCACCGGCACCGGCGGTACGCAGACCTTCCCCGTCTCCGTCACGGCGCGGTACGTCCGCATGGACGGCACCGCGCGCGGCACGCAGTTCGGCTACTCCATCTTCGAGTTCGACGTCTACGGCCTGACGACCACCGCGCCGGTCACCGGAGGCACCGGGAACGGCGGCAACGGTGTCTGCCCTTGGGTCGGCTCGACGGCGCCGGTCGCGCAGCGCGTCCAGCAGGTGCTCAACACGATGGACCAGTCCGAGGAGGCCACGCTGCTGTCCGGTGACGGCACCTCGACCTACATCGGCCAGGTTCCCGCGATCCCGAACCTCTGCATCGCCTCGATCAACATGGAGGACGGACCGTCCGGAGTCGGCGACGGCAACGGCGGTGTGACGGCGTTCCCCGACGGCGAGAACGCGGCCGCTACCTGGGATCCGACGCTCGTCCAGCAGGAGGGCGCGGCGAAGGGCGCCGAGTTCGCGGGCAAGGGAGCGAACGTGTCGCTCGGCCCGACGACGAACCTCGTGCGTGACCCGCGCTGGGGCCGGACCTATGAGACGTACGGCGAGGACCCGTATCTCTCCGGGCAGATCACGGCCGCCGAGGTCGACGGACTGCAGAGCCAGGACGTCATGGCGATGATCAAGCACGTCGCCGCGTACGACCAGGAGCAGTACCCGAACGGCAGCAACAACGAGACCGTGAGTCGGCAGGCTTTGGAAGAGCTCTACCTCGCCCCGTTCCAGACGGCCGCCGAGCAGTCCGCCCCGGGTTCGATGATGTGCTCGTACGCGGTGGTCAACAGCGCGCCGTCCTGCGCGAGCGCGCAACTCCTGCAGAACGGACTGGATCAGGAGGCGAACTACGGGGGCTTCATCACGTCTGACTGGGGCGGGGCGGGCAACTCCGTGGCCACGCGGGAGGGCGGCATGAACGTGGCGATGCCGTTCTCCGACGCGAGCAACATCACCTCGGCGCTCTCGGCCGGGACCATCAACCCGGCGATCGTCAACGAGCGCGTGGCCCAGATACTGACGCAGATGTTCGCGTTCGGCATGTTCGACAACCCGGCGAGCGGTTCGCTCTCGAACACGGTCACCACGGCGGCGCACCAGCAGACCGCGCTGCAACTCGGTGAGGAGGGCACGGTGCTGCTGAAGAACAACGGAATCCTGCCGCTCAACCCGAACCCGAGCAGCAAGCAGTCCATCGCCGTGATCGGCACTGACGGCGGCGCGGCGGTCGAGCTCGCGGGCGGCGGCAGCGGCGGCGTCGACAGCTCCAATACGGTCTGGCCGATCACCGGGATCCAGAACGCGGTCGGGCCGAACGTCACGGTGACGTACACCGCCGGAGACGACAACGGCACCACCGACATCCCGCAGGCAGTCACCGCCGCCAAGGCCGCCAACTACGCGATCATCTACGCCAACCTGCCCGAGGGCGAGGAGAGCGACCTGACCTCGCTCGACCTGTCCGCGACGGACGAGTCGATGATTCAGCAGGTGGCGGCGGCGAATCCGAACACGATCGTCGTGATCAACAGTGGCGGTCCGGTGGTCATGCCGTGGCTGAACAGCGTGGCCGGCGTGTTCGAGAACTGGTACGGCGGCGGTGAGACCGGCGCGGCGACGGCGGCGCTGATCTTCGGCACGGCCAATCCCTCGGGCAAGCTGCCGGTCACCTTCCCGAGCAGCCTCAGTCAGGTCCCGGCGCAGACGCAGGCCCAGTGGCCGGGCACGGCGACCGGCGTCACGTACAGCGAAGGCGTGGACATCGGCTACCGCTGGTATCAGTCCCAGAACATAACGCCCGCCTTCCCGTTCGGATACGGGCTCTCCTACACGAAGTTCTCCTTCTCGAACCTCAACGTCGGGGCCTTCAACGCCGACGGGGACGCGACGGTCACCGCGACCGTGACCAACACCGGCTCGGTGGCGGGCGCGGACGTGGCGCAGATGTACGTCGGCGACCCGGCCGCCAGCCAGGATCCGCCGGAGCAGCTACGCGGATTCGACCGCGTCACGCTGAACCCCGGTCAGTCCACGGCGGTCTCGTTCCCGCTGAACATCCACGACCTGGCGTCGTGGTCGGCGGCGGACAACCAGTGGGAGGCGCAGGCGGGCACGTACTCGATCAAGGTCGGCGACTCCTCGGCCAGCCTGCCGCTGACCGGATCGACCAGCCTCGGCCAGGAACTGACCGGGCAGATCGCGGCCGGCACGTCGGGCGCCGGAGTGTCCGCAGCGAACACCGCAGTCAGCGCGAACGTGACGCCGAACTCGGGCGTGCCGGGCGCGGAGACGGTCGGCGTCGTCAACCCCTTCGGCTACAGCAGTCCGCAGGGTTCGGCGGTCTCCTTCCCGATGACGGCCGTGGACAGCAACGCGTCGCAGACCCTGAAGTTCACCGCAACCGGACTGCCGCCGGGCATCTCGATCGCGTCCAACGGCACGATCTCCGGCACCGGCACGACGCTCGGCACCTATACCGTCACCGTGACAGCGACCGACACGGAAGGAGTCTCCGGCACGGCCGCCTTCGTGTGGACCGTCGCACACTGATCAACGTCAACGTCAACGTCAACGCGAACGCTGCGTGCGGAAACGCACGAGTATTCGCTGCCACCAGTGCAGGTGGTGCGGGTGCAGGCGCATACCGAACATCCGGCCCAGCGGGATGTACCCGAGCGCCGCACCCGCACCCGCGAGTATCAGGTCATCGATATTGATCGTGGTGCCGTGGATGAAGAAGTGCTGCACGACCTCGACCACCGCGATCAGCACCGCCGTGACCAGTTCGACCCGGAGCAGGCCGCGCAGATACGGGGTGATCTGCGGCAGCAGGAAGCCGAGCACGAAGCCGAGCGCGATGTTGCCGCCGATCTGCAGGATCTGCTCCTCGACGGTCCCGTCCCGCAGATAGAGCCGGATCGTGGCGAACGGGTGCAGGTTCGGCCGGCTGTAGGAGACCGAACCGGGCGTCGGCACCAGCGTGATCAGAATCATCTCAAGCACGCTGAGCATGAGCAGCAGCAGCGCGAGGCTGCGCACCACGGCCCGGGCCGCGCGTCCGGTCGCCGTCCGCCAGTGCTGGATCGGCGTGGTCCGCGGCTTCACGTCGTCTGCAGTCATCGGCGGTGAGAGTACCAACCCGGCGTGCCGCCGAGAAGACGGCCGCCGGGTAGCCTGTTCCAGGGGTTTATCTACTTCTGGAGGAGATCGCAGGTGCGTGCCGGTCGGCGGATACTAGTGCTTGCCGCGATCGTGGCGCTGACCAGCCCGGCGGTCGCGTACGCACGCGGCGGGGGCGGCAGCCACGGATTCAGCGGCGGTGGCGGCGGAGGAGGGGGCGGCGGCTTCCACGGCGGGGGCGGCGGCGGCTTCGGCGGCGTCTACGTGGCGGGCGGCGGTGGGAGCGTCGCCGGGATCATCCTGCTCGTGGCGATCGTGCTGCTCGTGCTGTGGTTCAGGTCCCGGAGCCGGAAGGGGTCGAAGAGCGGCCTGAACACGGCGTCGGACCGGTCGGCGCACCGCGCGGACGCGCAGGCCCGCGAGCGCGCCGTGCAGGTGGAGGCCCGGGTCGCCGGGATCGCCGACACGGATGCGACCTTCGACGTGGACACGCTCAAGCAGCGCGCGGTCTGGCTGTACACCACCGCCCAGCGCGCGTGGACCAACAGCGACAAGGCCACGCTGCGGCAGATCATGTCGCCGGTGCTCTACGACAAGTGGGCCGACGAGCTGCGTGACTACGAGTCGCGCGGCCAGGTCAACGTCGTGGAGATCGTCTCCGGTCCGATGGTCGAGCTCGTCGACGTCGCCAACCGTTCCGGCGAGAAGAACGACACCGTCACGTTCCGGATCACCGCGACGCTCAACGACTACGTGCGCGAGGCCAACGGCTGGCGCGCCGAGCGCAAGGACTCCTCGACCACCCCGGTCGAGTACTGGACGCTGCGCAAGGACAAGGCCGGAGAGTGGATCGTCGCGTCGGTGGAGCAGGCGGCCGAGGGCGCGCACCACCTGACCAACGCCATCGAGACGGACGGCTGGGACCAGAAGGCCGTCGCGCGCGAGGCGGTGCTCGAAGTCGCCGAGCAGTCCACGGTCAAGGGCGAGAGCGACATCCTCGGGCTCACCGGCATCTCCTGGAGCACCGACGCCGACGCCGCCGCGCAGGACCTGAGCCTGCTCGACGCGCGCTTCGACAAGCCGGTCCTCGAAGTCGCCGTCGAGAAGTTCCTCGAAGAGTGGGTCATGAACGACGGCAGCCTGGACTTCACGTCCGTGCGCACGCCGAACCGCACCGTCATGCGCGAAGCCGTCGTCGGGTCGGTCGAGGTGAGCTCACTGGTCTCCCGCGACCCGATCGTCTTCCGCGTCTCGGTCCGCGCGGAGGGCTTCTACTACGAGGTCGACCGCCGTACCGAGGAGGTGCTGCGCGGCGACGCCCACAAGCGGCGGCCGGTCACGCTCTCCTTCGACCTGCGGCTGGACGAGGACCAGGACGCGAAGGGCTGGACGGTGGTCTCGGCCACCGTGGCGTGAGGGTGGAGCTAGCCCCCCGGTGATCCCGGGGGAGTGCCGCATGGGATGACGTCCTCTGATTCGCGAGGCTGATTCCCATGCGAACTCACGTGATCCCCATGTGCGCCGCCGTCGTGGCGGCAGCGATAGGCACGACCGCCGTACCCGCATCCGCATCCTCGGCCGTTTCCGACGGCGGCGTGAGCGGCGTCCTGCACCGGCTGACCACCACCGACGGCGCGCCCGGAGCCCTGGCCGCGATCAGCAACGGCAACGGCCGGACGACTGTGCTCACCAGCGGCGTCGCGGACCTCGCCACCGGTGCGCCGGTCGCGGCCGACAGCCGGTTCCGGATCGGCAGCATGACCAAGATGTTCGTGGCCACGGTGGTGCTCCAACTCGTGGCCGAGCACCGGGTGGACCTCGACGCGCCGATCGAGCGGTACCTGCCCGGCGTGGTGCGCGGCAACGGCAACGACGGCCGCCACATCACGGTGCGCGAGCTGCTCCAGCACACCAGCGGCCTGCCCGACTATATGGATTACATCAGCGAGCAGGCCGTCGTGACCGACCCGCTGACGCACTACAGCCCGCAGGACCTGCTGAACATCGCCCTCGCGCACCCCTCGCTGTTCAAGCCCGGGACGAGCGAGAGTTACTCGAACACCGACTACGTGCTCGCCGGACTGCTCATCCAAGCCGTGACCGGCCACTCATACGGCGGGGAGATCACGCGGCGCATCATCGAACCGCTCGGCCTGCGCGACACCTCCGTGCCCGTGGACCAGACCGGCATCCCCGGCACGCACCCGCACGGATACGCCGAACTGCCGAATTCCGCACCGACCGACGTGAGCGAGTTCAATCCCTCCGTCGCCTACGCGTCCGGAGCCATGATCTCCAGCGGCGCCGACATGAACCGGTTCCTCGGCGCGCTCCTCCAAGGAAGGCTGCTGCCCCCGGCTGAGCTGCGCGCGATGCAGACTACGGTCCCGACCGGCGGCGGATCGGGGTACGGCCTCGGCCTGGAGAGCATCCCGCTGCCGTGCGGCGGAGAGTTCTGGGGCCACGACGGCGGCATCCTGGGCTTCGAGACGATGAGCGGCGCGACGTCCGACGGCCGCCAGGTGACCGTCATGGTCAACCTCAACCCCGGCGGCAGCAGCGCGCAGGACGGCGACATCCAGTCCGCCGTGACGACGGCACTGTGCGCGCGGTAGCGAAGTTTGTGTCATCTGCAGGAACAGCGGCTACCGTGTGAGCCGTGACCGAGTCTCGCACGCCCACCCGCCGCACGCGCAAGGACGCTGTGCAGAACCGGCAGCGCATCATGGACGCCGCGTGGGAGGTGTTCGCCCGGCACGGCTTCGGAGCGACCCTCGACGACGTGGCCACGTGCGCCGGGCTGGGCGTGGGGACCGTGTACCGGCACTTCCCGAACAAGTCCGCGGTGATCGACGCGATGTTCGAGCAGAGCATCGACCGCCTCGTCGAGCTCGCGCGCACGGCGGCCGAGTTCGAGGATGCGTGGGAGGGCTTCGTGTCGTTCGTCGTGAACGTCGCGGACCTCCAGATCGCCGACCGCGGCCTGCGCGACCTGATGCACACCGCGAAGACCGGCTGCGACCGCGGCGAGGTGGTCCGGGAACGGCTGCGCCCCGTCGTGCGGCCGCTGCTCGACCGGGCCCGCGCACAGGGAGCACTGCGCCCCGACTTCGACGAGCACGACTTCACCGTGCTGCAGCTGATGCTCTCCGCGGCCTACGAGTTCACCAGCCCCGCCGCCCCCGAGGCGTGGCGCCGCTACCTCTACCTCCTGGTCGACGCCCTGTGCGCCCACCGCGACGCCCCCACCCCGCTGCCGCAGCCCGCGCTCGACGAGGCGGGGATCGACAAGGCGATGCAGGCCTGGCCGACCACTAAGCGTCTGTGAACCGCGTGGCGCCGATCGCGCCCGTCGCACCCCGTGCCACCAGAAACGACAGAATCGCCGTGAGCGTCAGGAACGCGTACTGACAGACCGCCGCGAGCGACCCGGACGTGTTCGCCGCGAGCACCACGAGCCCCGACACGCTCCAGCCCGCCAATATCAGCATCATGATGACCGGCACCCGCGACGGCACCTCCCGCGCCCGCCGGACAGCCTGCACCAGCACCGTCACCGCCGCGACGAACAACGCGAACACGGCCGTCCCCGTCAGCACGTCATCCGGCGTGATCGGCCACAGTTGCCCGGCACACGCCTGCGCCGACACCGACCCGCAGTCCAGCGGCACCACCGCGTCCACCGCCGTAGCCGCCCCGAACGCCGCGTAAGCCAGCAGCACCACCGCGAGCGCGCCCCCGACCCGAGGCCGCAACTCCCGCGCGCACACGACCGCGATACACAGCCCCGCCACGCAGTCCAGCAGGATGAACAGCCACGCGAACGGCTCGCTCCGGCTCTCGAAACTGCTCGCCAACGCACTCCCCGCCAGCGACCGGTTGACCAGGAACGCCAGCGGCCACGAGCAGTAAGCCACCGCCCCGACCCCCGCGAACCACAGGCTCACCGCCCGCCCCCGAGCCCGCCGCGGCCTCGCCTCCGCCGACCCCGACGTCGACCCCGGCCCCGGTCTCGTCTCCGCCTCGGCCGGCCTGGTCAGCGTGCCCGTGCCGACGGCCCGGTCAGGCACCCTCGACACTCCAAGACTCTGCGCGAAGTCGACCACGGCGGTGCCTTCTTTCCACCCTCGCAGACTATGCGGAGGTGGCTGCTCCGCTTATCCTACGACGGTAGCACCGATACCGGAGGATGGTTCTCCGGTATTGCCCGGAACGCGTGTGATCTACGACTCAGGGCGTACGCGCTTTCGCGGCGGCCCGGATCCTGGTACCACTGAGAGCGTGACCCCCGACCGTGCCGTCCCCATGACGCTGATCACCCGTAGTCATATCGACTACTGCCGGGTGTGGTCCTCCTCGTGTCGCCCTCAGCTCTGAGCACATTCCCACGAGTTTCACCATGTATTGATTCAGCGGGCGATTCGCCGTGCCCGAAAACAGGTTTCCGCGAAAGTTAATCTTCTGTTTCCTCGCATGAGACGCCGTTTACCGTGCTGTCGCGGGGCGATAACGTCACCGTGTCGCCGATCAACGGACGCGCTCACCCACGAGTAATGCGTCCGCGGCGATGTGCCTCTCTATTCCAACTACCCACGGGAATGGACTGTGAAAGTCAAACTCCGAATAGTCGCACTGCTCGCCGCGCCCCTTCCGATCCTCGCGCTCGCGCTGCCCACCGCGAACGCGTCGACGGCCGCTCCGGCCGGGCGGGTCGCGCTGGCCGCGGCCGGTGCTCCGGGGATCGCGCACGCCGCGCGGACCGGGGCGGTCGCCGCCGGCCAGAAGCTGGGGCTCGAGGTGAGCCTCACGCCGCGCAACAAGGCCGCGCTGGACGCGTTCGTCAAGGCCGTGGCGGACCCGCACTCGCCGTCGTACAGGCACTACCTCACGGTGGCGCAGTACGCGGCCGAGTACGGGGCCAGCCCGGCGCAGATCGCGCAGGTCACCGCGTACCTCAAGGCCGAGGGGCTGACGGTCGGGCAGGTGACCGCGAACCACCAGACGCTGCCGGTGTCCGGTACCGCCGCCCAGGTCGAGAAGGCCTTCGACGTCAGCCTCGGCACGTACCGGGCGGACGGGAATTCGTTCTACGCCAACACGAACGCCCCCTCGCTGCCGGCGGGCGTCGCGGCGGCGGTCACCTCGGTGGCCGGCCTGCAGAACGAGGCGCAGCACACGTACGCGCTGCAGACCGCGGGCTCGACCTCGGCGGCGGTGACCTCGCACGCGGGGACCGTGCTGACGCCGACGCTCGCGCGGGAGGGCTACAACCTCACCTCGGACATCTCCAGCGGCTACAACGGTTCCGGCGAGACGATCGGCCTCGTCGAGTTCTCCGCGTACACGGCCTCGGCGGTCGCGGCGTACAACACCAAGTACAGCCTCGGCGCCACGGCCGCGTCCGTCGTCAAGGTGGACGGCGGCACCACGGACACCTCGGGCTCCGTCGAGGACGAACTCGACATCGAGGTGGACTACGCGCTCGCGCCCAAGGCCACCATCAAGGTGTACGAGGCGCCGAACACGGACGCCGGCGAGGTCGCCGTGTACGCGGCCCTGGTCAGCGCCGACGTCCCGGTGATCTCCAGCAGCTGGGGCGAGCCGGAGACCGAGGACTCCAACCTGTCCTCCGACGACGCCGACTTCGAGGAGGCGGCGGCGCAGGGCCAGTCCGTCTACGCGGCCTCCGGCGACAGCGGCGCCGACGACAACGGCAGCAGCCTGTCGGTCGACTTCCCGGCCTCGGACACCTACGTCTCGGGGGTGGGCGGCACCAACCTGACCGTCACCTCGGGCGCGTGGGCCAGCGAGACCGGCTGGTCGGACAGCGGCGGCGGCCAGTCCACCGAGTTCAGCACCCCGGACTTCCAGGACTCGGTGAACAGCTCCGGCTACCGCGAGGTTCCGGACGTCTCGGCCGCGGGCGGCAACAACAGCCCGTGGTACATCGACGCCGACGGCACCTACGAGGACGTCTGGGGCACCAGCGCCGCCGCGCCGAACTGGGCGGCCTTCACCGCGGACTACGACACGGCCGCGGCCTCGCTCGGTGAATCCGCGTTCGGATACGCGAACTCGGAGATCTACTCGGTCGCCGAGTCCTCCCTGTACAGCTCGGTGTTCCACGACGTCACCAGCGGGAACAACGGCGGCTACAGCGCGGGCACCGGCTACGACGAGGTGACCGGCTGGGGCTCCTACAACGGCGGCGCGTTCATCGCCGACGAGCTCTGACCGCCCCGGCGCTGACCGCATACCATAAACCTCACGGGCGCGCCCCACGAACCCCCCCCGTCTCCCCGGCCATCGCAGCGACGACACGGGAGTGGTGTGGTGTGGTCTGTCCTTTAGCGATCTGAGTGCTTCGCTTCGCGCAGCCCCCGGTTTGCGCTTGCCCACCCTCCCACCCGTTGCGTTGGCAGGGCTGGCTGCGGTTTCAAGCCGAACCTGGTGCCGCCTCAGGTTAGGGTCGGAGATGTGACTCACGGCCTGGTAGATCCGACGATGATCACACCAGAGATGGCAGCGCAGATTCGCGTGTGGCGTGTCGATGAGGAGTACAGCTGGCGTGCGATTGCCGCCGCCGCGTCCGATCGCTGGGGCTCCGACTTCGCGAACAACCAGCTCTACGGCGAGGACCTGTGCACCGTGGCTGCACAGATGCTTGGCGAGGATGCGAGCGAGGCGCCGTGGAACTGAGAGGGGTCCTGTCGGGGAGTCCGAGTCTGATCAGACGGTTTCGGCGTGCTCGGGCATCGACGCACTTTCGGCTGGCAGGGTCGGGGCGAACTGGGGCAGTAGTTGCAGGTATGCCAGCGCGCTGATCACACCGGAGATGTTGTTCACGATGGCGTTCAGCTCGACGCACTTCATCCTCCCCCTTGCCTAACTCGCGCAGCGGTTCTTGCTTTTGGTTGAAACCGCAGGCAGTCCTGCCAACGCAACGGGTGGGAGGGTGGGGAAGCGCTAACCAGGGCTGCGCGAAGCGCAGCGCTTGGAACGCCAGGTGCCGGACTTCGCCGCCACCGAGCGCGGGCCGGTGCGCTTTCCAGTGCGCACCGGCCCGCTTGGGTTGGTGTCTGACTCGGACGAGTTCGCGGAACTCTTCGCCGGGTGTTGGGCCGATGCTTGGTTCTCGGTTGTATACCGGTTCTATCCGCGCGGCGGCTATTCGAAAGAGAGCGGCGGGAATGTCTAGCGCGGCTGATTCGCGGAGGGGTAGCGGTCTCCGACGACCTGCGCGGCGAGTGCGTCGAGTTCCTTCAGGGCCGCCTCGTCGAGTGTGACGTCCAGTGCGCCCGTGTTCTGCTCCAGCCACTTGACCCGCTTCGTGCCGGGGATCGGCGCCACGGGCACGTTCAGCCGTTCCGACTGCGCGTACACCCACGCCAGCGCGACCTGTGCGGGCGCCGCCCCGAGCCGCTCGGCCACGGCGCGCACCGCGTCGGCGATCGCCTGGTTGGCCCGGCCGGCCTCGCCCGCGAAGCGCGGATTGGCGGAGCGGAAGTCCCCGGCCGCCAACTGTCCGGCGTTCACGGTGCCGGTCAAAAAGCCCCGGCCGAGCGGGGAGTAGGGCACCAGGCCGATGCCGAGCTCGGCCAGCGTCGGCGCGACCGTCTCGACCTCGGTGCGGGTCCACAGCGAGTACTCGGTCTGCACGGCCGTGATCGGGTGCACGGCGTGCGCGCGGCGGACCAGGTCGGCGTCGAACTCGGAGACGCCGAGGTAGCGGACCTTGCCCTCGCGCACCAGGTCGGCCATCGCGCCGATGGTCTCCTCGACCTCCACGTTCAGCGGCGGCCGGTGGATGTAGTAGAGGTCGATGGTTTCGACGCCGAGACGCAGCAGCGAGCTCTCGGCGCTGCGCTTGACGTACGCGGCGTTGCCCCGGACCGTGCGCGCCGCGTCGCCTCCGGTGCGGTCGATGCCGAACTTCGTGGCCAGCTGCACGCGGTCGCGCCGGTCGTGGATCGCGCGGCCGACGAGGACCTCGTTGTGGCCGGAGCCGTAGATGTCGGCGGTGTCCAGGAAGGTCACGCCGAGGTCGAGGGCGCGGTGGATCGTGGCGATCGACTCGTCCCAGTCCCCGGGCCCGTAGAACTCGCTCATGCCCATGCAGCCGAGGCCCTGCGCCGAGACCTCGAGTTCGCCCAGCAGAGTGCGGTCCATGATTCTCCTTGTCCGATCAGCCCTGGAACGTGCAGTGCACCGGTCGCACCACGACGCGCACGCGCTGCGGCAGGTCGTCGAGCTGGGAGGCTCGCAGCGGCAGGCCGTAGCGGGCGGCGAGCGCGTCGAACTGCGCGCCGCCCTCGTCCGGGTCGAGGCTCTCGACCACCCCGCGCACCTCAATGTAGCGGTACGGCTGCTCCGGGTCGTTCACCGAGAGTGCGACGTTCGGATTGGCCCGCATGAAGGTGTACTTGGCCCGGTTGGTGGCCGTGGTGAAGTACAGCAGTTCGCCGTCGTACTGGAACCAGATCGGCGTCACCTGGGGTGTGCCGTCGGGCTTCACGGTGCCGAGGTGCCCGAACAGCGGACGTTCCAGCAGGTCGGCGTAGTTGGACGGGATCGGGTTCACGGCTGCGTTCCTCCCGGGGGCGGTACGGCGCCGAGCGCGGCCGTCGCGGTCTCCAGCAGCGCGCGCAGCGCCGTCCGGTCCTGCTCGCCGAGCGCGGCGTCGAGCCGCCGCTCCACCTCCCGGGCCGCGGCGTCCGCCTCCCGGGTCAGCTTCGCGCCGTGCTCGGTCAGGCGGACGACGAACACCCGCTGGTGGATCTCGGACGCCTCGCGCCGGATCAGCCCCTTGGCTTCGAGGTTGGTCAGGATGGTGGACATGTTCTGCGGGGTGACCGCGCCGAGCCGGGCCAGCTGCGCCCCGGAGAGCCCCGGCACGTAGCTCAGCGCCAGCAGCGCGGTGTACTGCGGAACCGTCAAGTCGAACGCGCGCAGCACCGACGCCTTGGCCGCCATCAGGGCCTGCTCGGCGCGCTTGACGGCGAATCCGGTGCGCGCGGCCACGTCCCGCTCGAACTCCGCGATGCGATCGGCCTGAGTCACGACTCTGATTAGAGCCAATGTTCTGATAGAAGTCAAGGTTGTGCGACGGAGGCCAGGAACTCGCCGAGGGTGCTCTCGGCCGTCGGAAGCAGACGCAGGAAGGCTGACCAGAAACCGGGCGGGGCCGACGCGGCGGCGGCACGGATGGTCGCGGCGTAGCGTTCGACCTGCGGGTCGGCGGGGTCGAGTCTCGCGAGGTAGGTGACCAGGTCGCGGGCCGTGCGCGCGGTGTCGAAGATCTCGTCGTCGCTGAGGGTTCCGTGCCGGTGGATCTCCCTGAACAGGACGCTGCGGTGGCTGGACTTCGGGTTGGCCAACGCGGCTCGCGCGGTCGCGGGATTCTGAGGTGCGAGCTGCATGAATACGTACTCCGGCAACGCGTCGATCAGCTCGGCCGGGAACTCGGGGCGGGAGGCCAGCGCGCACGCGACGACGCCGGGCAACGGTTCGGCCTGGTGCGCCTCGACGAGTTCGGGCCACGGGATGCCGCCCTGCGTGAGGAGGATCGCCTCGGCCTGGACGGCGGTCGTGCAGGCGCGCAGTTCGGCGACCAGATCGACGACAGGACCCTGATCCCGATAGAGGACGGCGGCGAGGCGGGTGCGCAGCTCGACCTTGTAGCACGCTGAGCTGTGGTTGGACGTGTCCAGGTGTGCGAAGTGGCCGTGTGCCCAGACGTGTACGGCGGTCGATGGGAACGAGCCGTAGGTCCAGAGCGCGAACACCTCGCGCGCCGGGACTCCCGCCGTGACGAGACGTTCGAGGATCAATGCCTTCAGCGGCCGGTCGTCTCGGACCCGCCTGAACCTCGGATCTGGCAACGTGGCCATGACGTCGGCGAGTACCGCGTCCGGGGCGTATGCGAGAACCCGCAGGTCCGGGTCGTCGGTGGCCAGCACGGGCGTGCCGAGGCGTCGGACGAGGCCGGTGAAGGTGCCCGGCCACGTGGCCACGTTCGTCGCCGCGGCGAGCCAGCGCTCACGGTCGGTGCCGCAGAGCGGGGCGAGCAGGGCGCCGATCGCGTTCCAGAAGGCGACCTGCTGGCGACTGTGGTTGTGGTCGTATCCGTTCACGACGTCGACCAGTCCGGACAGCCGTGGCGCGACGTGGATGAACTCCGTGGCGGTGCGTTCGTTCAGCATCAACCGGATGAGGCTCGGCCGGATCTCGCCGAGCCGCTCGGCGACCGGACGCACCAATCGATCCGGCACCACGCGGCGGCCGTTCAGCCGACCGGCCACGAGCGAGTCCCACGGCTCGATCAGCGCGAACACGAACTCCTCCGGGCAGTCCGGCCGTGCGATCAGGGCACGGGCATGCACCCGGCCGAACGGTTCCCGGGCGTGCGCGGCGGCCAGCCCCGGCCAGTCAGGGGACTGCGGCAGCGCGGCGTCCGCGGCGAGCACCGTGTCCGTGGCCAGCAGTCGGCCGAGGGTGTCGCCGATCGGTTCGACCGGCGGCGTGACCGGCGGTGCCGCACCCTCGGCGGCCAGCTCCGCGAACGCCGTCGCACGCAGGTCGTCCGGCAGCAGGTCGGCGGTCCACCAGACCAGCTGCCGGATCCAAAGCGACATGCCGTGCTACGCCTGGAGCTTCCGGACCGCCTCGAGCGCCTCGGTCACGTGCGCGCCGAAGTTCATCATCGAGTTGAAGGTGTGGCGCACCGTGCCCTCGCGGTCGATGACGTACGTGACCCGGCCCGGCAGCACGCCCAGCGTGGTCGGCACGCCGTAGAGCTTGCGGACCTTCCCGCCCTTGTCGCTGAGCAGCGTGAACGGCAGCTTGTGGTTGCTGGCGAAGGACGCGTGCTTCTCGGCGGAGTCGGAGCTGACGCCGATCACGTCCGCGCCGAGGTCGGTGAACGCCTCGTAGCTGTCGCGGAAGGCGCAGGCCTCGGCCGTGCAGCCGGAGGTCTCGTCCTTCGGGTAGAAGTAGAGCACGACGGCCTTCTCGCCGATCCGGTCGTGCAGGCTCACCTCTTCGCCGGTGCCCGACGGGAGGGTGAAGTCGGGTGCCTTGTCGCCTACGCCGATGCCTTTAGCCATGGGTCATGCGTCCTTTTCTGCGAGCCAAGCCGTGATGGTCTGAGCAGTCTCGTCGGGGAGTTCCATGTGCGGGACGTGGCCGCCGTCCTGACGTTCGTAGCGCCAGGACGGATGCCTGCGCGCGACGGCGTCGGCCGCGGCGATGCCGACGAGCCGGTCGTGCACGCCGTGGATCAGCAGGACGGGCGCGGTGATCGCGGCCATCTCGCGCCGGTAGCCCCGCCCGGCGCTGCGCAGCACGAGCGACCGCGCGCCGCCGACGTACGCCGCGACCGGGGTCAGGCCCTCGGCTTCCGCGGTCTCGGTGAGTTCGACCTCCGCGTCGAGCTGCTCGTCCGTCAGTCTGCTGAGATCCGCGTAGCAGTTGGAGATCGTGGACAGGGCGCGTTCGCGGGCGCCTGCGCGCGACCGGCGCTTGGTGAGCAGCATCGGGCCGACGTAGGGCAGCAGCGCGATGACAACGCCCGCGACCGCGGCCGGGTCCAGCCGTGCGCCGCGCGCCCGGGGCAGCACGGGGTCGAGCAGCACGACGCCGCTGACGAGTTCCGGGTGGGCCGCCGCCGTGATGATCGAGATCATGCCGCCCATCGAGTTGCCGACCAGGACGGCGGGCTCGCCGATCTCCTCGCGCAGGAACCGGGCGAGCAGGTCGGAGTTCGCGGCGACGTGCGCCGACTTGCGGCCGCCGGGCGTGTAGCCGAAGCCCGCGAGGTCGAGCGCGACCGGACGCGTCGTGGCGGCGAGGAGCGGACCGAGCGCGGTCCAGTTCGCGTGCGAGCCGCCGAGGCCGTGGACCAGCACCACGCGCGGGCCGTCTACGGGACCGCCGTACTCGACGCGGTGCGGCAACTGCCGTCTCGTGGCGGTCGTCATCGTGGGTCCCTGTCCGCTCGAGGGGTTCGAGCTCGCATGATATCGGCCCGCTGTTCTCCGCTGGCGTCCGCACCCGATCGCGCGTATAGTCGTCTGCAAGTAGTCGTGCACGAGTAATGGGAGCGAAGATGGCGAAGCGGCGGAAGGTGGGCAACCTGCTCGGGCTCGCCGTGCTCACGACCCTGCTCGAGCGGCCCATGCACCCCTACGAGATCGCCTCCACGCTGCGGGAACGCAACAAGGAGCAGGACATGGACATCAAGATCGGCTCGCTGTACACGGTGGTGCGCAACCTCGAGAAGAACGGCTTCATCGAGGTGGCCGACACCGAGCGCGCCGGCGCCCGACCGGAGCGCACCGTCTACCGGCTCACCGTGCCCGGCCGGGTCGAGGTGGTGGACTGGGTCCGCGAACTCGTGGCCGAGCCGCAGCCGGAGCACCCGAACTTCAAGGCCGGGCTCTCGGTGCTCGGCGCGCTCGCGCCGGACGAGGTTCCCGACCTGCTGCGGGCCCGGCTCGCGGCGCTCGAGGAGGGGAGCGCCGCGCGGCGTCGGGCGCGGGAGCAGTACATCGGCCACGTGCCGCGGTTGTTCCTGCTCGAAGAGGAGTACGAGCTCGCCGTGCGCGACGCCGAGGTCGCGTGGGTGCGCTCGCTGCTCGCGGAGTTCGAGGACGGCTCGTTCCCGGATCTCGCGCAGTGGCAGGCGATCAACGCGCAGCAGGCGGCCGAGATCGAAGAACACTGACAACGAAGGACGGCCCCGGCGACGTGTTGGCGCACGTCACCGGGGCCCGCAAAGCCCGAAGTAGTTCACACACGTGGCGCGAACCGGCTCCAGGATGGCAAACCCAAGGATAGCCGGTCGGGCCCGACGACCCTGGGAGCATCATCATGTCCAAGACCCGAACCGCACTGGTCATCGGCGGCGGCATCGCCGGTCCGGTGGCCGCCCTCGCGCTGCGCAAGGTCGGCATCGAGGCCACCGTCTACGAGGCGTACCCGCCGGAGTCCAACGGCATCGGCGGCGGGCTGGGCCTCGCCTCCAACGGCCTGGCCGCCCTCGAACTGGTCGACGCGGCCGACGCCGTGCGCGCCATCGCCACGTCGTTCCCGACCATGTACATGAGCATCAACGGCAAGCGCGCCGGAGTCGCGGCCACGCTCAACGGCGAGGAGCCGCTGCAACTCGTGACACGCGGCGACCTGCACAAGGCGCTGCACGACGTGGCGGACGCGGCCGGCATCGAGTTCGTGTACGGCAAGCGCCTGGTCAGCGCGGACGAGCAGCCGGGCGGCATCACCGCGCGCTTCGCCGACGGCACCAGCGCGAGCGCCGACATCCTGATCGGCGCGGACGGCATCAAGTCGACCGTGCGCACGCTGATCGACCCGGAGGCGCCCGCCGCGAAGTGGACCGGCACGATCGGCTTCGGCTCGTACGACATCGACGTCGCCGACGTGCCCGACATCGACATCGAGCCGAACACGGGCTGCTTCTCGTTCGGCAAGCGCGCCTACTACCTCTACTGGCGCTACCCGAACGGCACGATCGCGTGGGGCGCGAACCTGCCGTGGAAGGAGTACCTCAGCATCTCCGAGGCGCGCGCGGTGCCCAATGAGCAGTGGATCGACGTCTTCCGCGAGACCTACGCGGGCGACATGCCCGGCGAGCAGATGGTCAGGGCCCTGAAGCCGGAGGGCCTCGACATCCAGGGCGGCCTGCACATCATGCCGCCGGTCCCGCACTGGTACCGCGGCCGGATGGTGCTGGTCGGCGACTCCGTGCACGCACCGTCCAACAGCAGCGGGCAGGGTGCCTCGCTCGCGATCGAGAGCGCCATCGAGCTCGCCCGGGCCCTGCGCGACCTGCCCGACCACGAGAGCGCGTTCGCCGCCTACGAGCGGCTGCGCCGGACCCGCGTCGAGAAGATCGCCAAGGCCGCCGCCCGGGTCAACCACGCGAAGGCCCCGGGCCCGGTCGCCAAGGTCCTGATGCGCGCGATCATGCCGATCATGTTCAGCCCGAAGATCGTCGAGAAGAGCAACGGCCCGGCGCTGCGGCACCGCATCGCCTTCGACGAGCCCGTCCTCGCGCAGCTCTGACGCTACCGAGCAGCAGCGTCAGCCTCAGCAGATGCCGATGGTGACGGTGTCCAGGGTCTTGCACGTGGTCGCGGCCTGGCCGGTCACGGGTGCGAACGGAAGCGCCCCGACCGGCTGGGCCGCGCGCTCGACCAGGTAACCGTCTCCGGCCCGCATCGCGATCGTCACCTCGCTCGACGCCGTCGCCGGGGAGGTCGAGCGCAGGCGGCCGCCGGAGTAGGTCAGCACGCGAACGGCCTGCCCCGGCCACGGATCGGCGAGCCGGATCGTCTGATCCGAACCGGCCTCGACCGCGACGGTCACCGGCGCGCCGTCCTCCACCTGCACGTCCACCTTGCTGTTCCGGGTGATGGCGACGGACCCTGACACGTTCCAGCCGGACGGCCACGCCGGGGCGACCGTGACGACACCGGCGTCGTCCTGCACGAGCGCGAGTTGCAGCGCGAGCGCGACGTTCGCACTCTGCTCCACGTACGGCGGGCTCCCGCTGAACTGCGCCATGCCCGAGACGTACTTCTGATACTTCTCGGTGAGCGCGACGAGGTTCTGCGCGACCGCGCCGGACTGACCGAGCTCTGCGGCGTCCACGGCGTCGAAGCTCCAGTCGTTCTGGTCCACGAACAGCCGATCCGCGAACGTGCGCTGCGCCAACTGGCTCGACGCGCCGAGCAGCTGATACGGCCAGACGAGTTCGAGCCCGATGTTCTCGGTGTTGTGGCGCGTCGCGGACGGATCATAGGACTCGCCGACCACGTCGTCGCCCAACTGGTCGGCGCTCGGCGGCAGCAGTTGGGTCTCGGTGGCCGAGTCGGCGCGCGGGAACTGCGGAAGCTCGGTCAGCGCCGTCCGCAACTGTGCGATGAGCCCGGGATCGCGGTGCAGCTTCTGAGCCGCAGCGATGACGACGGGGAAGACCGCCTGCATCGCGGCGATATCAGTGGTCGGATCCTGCACCTCCCACTGCGTCTCGTGGGCGTTCGCGACCGTGTGCAGCAGGCCGTCCGTACCCTGCGTCGCGTAGCCGAGGAGGAACTGCGCGGCGCCCGACATCAGCGGATACATGCCGGCCAGGAAGGACGCGTCACCAGTGTCCTGATACTGGTTCCAGGCGTAGAGGCTGAGCTCGGCGCCGCTGGTGATGTCCTCGCCGTTGTACGTGGCCGGTACCAGGCTGCTGCACGAGAGGTTCTTCGTCGCGTGCGTGCCGCCGTTGTAGGACTGCGTGCCGTTCGAGTATCCGTTGCCGTTGAACCGCATCGTCTCCGGGACGCACAGGCCGGGCATGCCAGGGAACTGCTGCTCCGTCCAAGCCCTGATGTTCGCCACGTTGTCCCGGTACATGCCGAAGAACGAGCTGTTGAGGTCCGCGTCGCCGGCGCCCTGATTCGCCGCGAGCTGCATCCGCTGGTTCCAGATCCAGTACGCGGCAGGATCCCACTTCACGCTGTCCTGCAACCAGCTGAACAGGTCCGCGGTCCCGGCCTGCGAACCGGCCAGGTCACCGGAGCCGCGTTCGGCCGCCGCCGCGTACAGATAGATGGTCCGCAGGTTCTCCAGATAACTCGCGGCGCCGTCGGGCGAGTCGAGCTCCATCGGATCCGTCTGCTGCCAGTACCGGTGCCACCAGGCGGGCGTGTCGTTCGTGGCACGCAGCTGCGACCGCGCCTCGGCGAGCGCGTCGCCACCGGCCCAGTGCGGCGAGGCGACGACGACGTTGAAGCTGCCGTTCGCGTGCGGCCGGAACGTCACCTGCGCGGCGAGTGGGTTCGGCACGCTCGCGGTCACGCCCTGCCCCGACGCGGTGATCGCGGCCAGCGAGCCGTACGTCTTCCCGGTCCCGCCGGGGTACGCCGCGTCACCCGCGTCGGTCCACGTCTGCGAGAGCACTCCGGTGGTTCCCGCTGCCGCGGCCGTGGGCGTGCGCGGTGCCCACAGTTCCACCTCAGCGCTCTGCGTCGCAGTGGGATCGGCGCCGGTCACCGAGACCACCACGTCGGGCGCGTCGGCCTCGACGGTGACGGTCGCGGTCATGCCGCCGCCGGACTCGGTGAACGTGCCGTCGTAGAGGTCGAGCACGGCGTGGAAGTCCGGCGCGCTCGTCAGCCTGCTGAGACCGGGGATCACGATCCAGCCGGGGGAGTAGCGGTACGGCATCGTGTCGGCCCGGTTGAGCTGGATCGTCATCCCGTTCGCCGCCCACACGGCCGCGCCGAGCTGCCCGTCACCCAACGGCATCGACTGCGCGGGATCGGTGTTCGGCTTGGCCAGCACGATGTCGGACCGGCTCACGATCCCGGCCGGATCCGTGACGAACCGCCCGCTGCTCTGCCAAGCCGTCGTCACCGTGTCGGCCGCCGCGGACGGCAGAGTTACCGCCAGCGCAGTCGCGACCACGACCCCAACTATCGGCACCCTGCTTTTCATCGACTCTCTCCGAAGCTGCCGACCAGCGGGAGATTCGCCAGCGCCGAGGAGTCGCCGACGTACGCCGTGTACGTCCCAGGCGCGACGGTCCACGCGTTCGTTCCCGTGTCCCAGTACGCCAGCGAGCTCGCCGACACGGTGAAGTGCACGACCTCGCTCTGCCGCGCTCCGAGCGTGACCCGGTCGAATCCGCGCAGCTCACGCGGCGGTTCCCCGGCCGCCGCCGGATCGGTCACGTACAGCTGCGCGACCTCGGTGGCGGTGCGATCGCCGGTGTTGGTCACGCGTGCGCTCACCTGGACCTGATCGCCGTGCTGCCGCAGCGACAGCTGGCTGAATGCGAAGCGGGAGTAGGTGAGCCCGTACCCGAACGGGAACAGCGGTGTGACGTCCTGCGCGTTGTCCCAGCGATAGCCGACCTGCAGCCCTTCGCTGTACGTGGCGACGCCGTCGACCCCCGGATACTGCGCCGGAGTGCTGGCCGGAACCGCGTCCTCGGTGGCCGGGAACGTGATCGGCAGCTTGCCCGACGGACTCACCCGGCCGAACAGCACGTCGCTGATCGCGTCGCCGTCCTCCTCACCGGGATACCAGGCCTCGATGACGCCCTTGACCTGGCCGATCCACGGCATGAGCACCGGACCGCCGGTGTTGAGGACAACGACAGTGTTCGGGTTCGCGGCGGCCACGGCCTCGATCAGCTGGTCCTGGTAGCCGGGCAGCGACAGGTTGGGGCGGTCGACCCCCTCCGCGGTGTCGTCGCCCACGAACACGACCGCGACCTTCGCCGACTTGGCCGCCTGCACGGCGCTGTCGATCACCGGGTTGTCCGCACCGGCCGGGAGCTGCCAGCCCAGATCGACCAGGGACATGCCGCTGGTCACGTAGTCGAGCCTGATCGAGTACGCCGTGCCCGCCGTCAGGTCGACGGTCGTGCTCTGCGTCGTGGCGGGGAAGCTGCCGCTGTCGGTGACCAGCGGCTGACCGTTCAGGTACAGCGTGCCCTTGTTGTGGGTGGCGATGCTCAGCGTGTAGGTGCCGGACGTCTGCGGGGTGAGCGTGCCGGTCCAGCGCACCGAGTACTGGCTGGACGAGTCGACACCCGACGGCGGCAGCGAGCTCGTGTCCACGTACGGCTCCACGCGCGAGACGACCGGCGTGCCCGACCACGTGGCATTGTTGAAGTACTGCGCCAGCAGACCCTGCTGACCGGCCGTACCGTCGGCCGGGCTGAGCGCGTAGCTCGGGATCGCGTCAGGGCCCAGATTCTCCGGCGGCGCGGACGCCACGGTCACGGCGACGTTGTGCGCGGCGGCGTACGTGCTGATCGCCTGGGCCGGGCTGACCGTGTACAGCGGCGCGACCTTCGGACTGCCCTCGCCGCCGGTCGAGGCCGAGGCCGCCTCCGGGCCGGCGAGTGCGACCGACGAGTTCCGCGAGGCCAGCGGCAGGATGTTGCCGTCGTCCTTGAGTAGCACGGTGCCGTCCGCTGCCAGCATGCGCGCCGTCTGACCGTCCGCGGCGGCCGGGATGGTGCTCACCGTCGGGGCGGGGCGGTCGAAGATGCCCATCGCGAACATGCTGCGCAGGATCCGCTCGACCAGCCCGTCCAACGTGGCCTTACTCACCTGGCCGTTCGTCACCGCCGTCGCCAGCGCGGAGCCGAAGTACGCGGCGGACGGCAGTTCCAGGCTCGTCCCGGCGTTCGCCGCGTCCGTGGTGCTGTGGATGGAGGAGAAGTCCGAGACCACGAAGCCCTTGAAGCCCATGTCCTGCTCCAGCGCGCCGATCAGCGCCGAACTGTCGCACGCGTGGACACCGTTGACCAGGTTCTTGGCGCACATGACGGAGCCCGCACCGGCCTTCACGGCTGCCGCGAAGGCGGGGAAGTAGATCTCCTTCAGGGTCCGCTGGTCGATCAGCTCATTGATCGTGGTGCGGTTGGTCTCCTGGTTGTTGGCCGCGAAGTGCTTGGGGGTCGCGATCACGCCGCGGGACTGGATGCCCGTCACGTCGCCCGACGCGATCTGACCGGCCAGGTACGGATCCTCGCCGTACGCCTCGAAGGTGCGTCCGTTCTCCGGCACCCGCGCGATGTTGATGTCCGGACCCTCGACGTCGTTGCGGCCCTGGTCGAGCGCCTCGTTGCCCTCGACGACGCCGTACTGCCGCGCCGCCGCCGGATCCCAGCTGGCGGCGAGCGAGATCGGCGCGGGCAGCGCGGTGGCAGACGTCTGCGACGGGGCCCCGGTGCTGATCCCCGCCGACCCGTTCGTGAGCAGCAGCGCGGGAATGCACAGCTCGGGGATGGCCGGGACCTCGCGGCTCTCGGTCGAGGTGGAGACCGACGCCGTCTCCGAGGCCTCCTGCGCGATCGTCATGCGCGGAATCAGCAGTGCGGCCCGCTGATCCGCCGACAGGTGCGTGTCCATCCACGGCGCCGCCTGCCCCTCGCACGTGGCCTGACTCCGGGTTGCCGCGGCCGGCGCCCCCGGTGTGGCCGCCATCGTCGCCGCCGCGATCGCGACGACGACCGCGGCCGCCGGAAGTGCCCGGGCGCGTGAGCGCCGAGTCGTGCTGGTGTGCCGCCTCATCGGCCTGCCCCTTCGCTCGACGGTGAGCTGAGCATTCGTGGGACAGGAAACATCCGATGGATGGGCTCGTCAAGGGGCTGGACGAAGTTCATCCATGTGAACAAGCATTCTCACTGCGTCGCGAAGTCCTGATTCGCGGAGGTTCCGGAGGCGCAGGCCCGCTGGTCGAACCGGGCGCCCTGCGCGGTCGCCGTCTGGTCCAGGCACAGGCCGCTGTTCTGATTCCGGAACCGCCAGGTGCCGTCGGACTGCTGGACCGGCAGCCACAGGCCGTTCGCCGAACCGTTCGGCGCGTACTGGATCACGCCCGCGCCGCTCGTCTTCGAGGCGCCCTGCACGACCACGTCGTCGCCGCTGTTCTGGTTCCGCAGCTCGCCGTAGCCGCCGGTGCCGGGCAGGAACTCGAACTCCTGGTTCACGGTGTTCGTGGTCTTGCACGTCCACTGGTCGACGACCGCGTTGTTCGCCGTGGAGCCGCCCGCGATGTCGAGGCACAGGCCGCTGGCGCGCACGGCGAGCTGGTGGTAGCCGCTCGGGAACGTGCTGGTGCCGCCACCGCCTCCGGTGCTGCCGCAGGTGCCGCCGCCGGGCACGCCGTACTGGCACAGCGCGGAGAAGCTGACCCGGCCGCCGTCGCTGCTCGCGGAACCCGGCACGTCCTGCTGGTAATCGCCCGCCTGGAAATGCATCGTGTCGCCGATCCACGAGCTGATGCCGGTGGTGGTCTCGGTCGCGGTGTGGCCGTTGTAGCTGGCCGAGAACTTGACCGTGTCGCCGGACGCCGTGATGGACGCCTGGAACGTGGCGCCCAGCGGCACGCCGGTCAGCAGCACGTAGTCGCTGGACTCGTCGTGCACGTAGCCGTAGATCTTGCCCGACTGGTAGTGCAGCATCGCGAACGGGGTCGATCCGGACGGGAACATCTGCCCGATGATGATGTCGTGGCTGTTGTCCGGAAGCCGGGTGACCGCGGTCGTCTCCTGCAGCCCGGCGGAGCCCTTGCCGAGCACGAACGTCCCGGCGCCGCGCAGTTCGGTGCGCGGGTGCAGCGAGATGCCGACCTTGGCACCGTCCGCGGGCGCCCAGAAGTCGAGGGCGCCGCTGCTGCTCTGCGTCAGGTAGGGCGAGTAGAGCTTGGCCGGCGAGACCGTCACCGCGTCGCCCGAGCTGCCGCCGGACGAGTCGACGGGGAGGGTCAGGTTCCAGCCGGAGAGCGAGACGGCGGAGGCGGCAGCTTGCTTCGTCGCGGTCACGGTCGCGGCGTGGGTGGTGGCGGGGACGGGAATGGTGGCCTGCGCGGTCGCCTGGAGGACGCCTACCGCGAGTGCGGCGGTGCCCACGGCGGCCACGGCGTACGCCGTCATCCGTCGTCGCATGGTGGTCCCTTCTGCTGGCGTGGGTTCAGCTAGGTGGTTAGGTATCCTTACTCATCACCGTGATCCAAGTAAAGATGCTTGACAATTGGGCGAGTCATCCTATGTTTCACCCCATGCGGAGAAACAAGATCAGAACCCTGCTGCTCGCGGCGACCCTGGCGGTGACGCCGTTCGCCGCCTCCGGGCCCGCCGTCGCCACCACCGCGCGGCCCGCCGCTGCGAACCTGCTCGCGCCGCCGATGGGCTGGAGCAGTTGGAGCTCCTTACGGGAGAGCTTCACCGCCTCGACCATCGAGGCCCAGGCGTCCGCTATGCATGACACGCTGCAGAAGTACGGCTACGAATACGTCAACATCGACGCCGGATGGTCCGACCACGTGGACGCCGACGGCCGGGACGCGTGGGACACCACGAAGTTCCCGGACGGCATCCCGGCAGTCGCGAAGTACGTGCACAAGCTGGGCCTCAAGCTCGGTATCTACCTGGTGCCCGGCATCCCGGCGCAGGCGCTCGCCGCGAACTCCCGGATCGCCGGAACGTCGTACCACGTCAAGGACATCCTCGACGGGACCGCGCCCGGCAACACCGCCAACCAGGGCGCGGGGAGGATCGACTACTCCAAGCCGGGCGCGCAGCAGTACATCCAGTCGCAGGCGGACCTGCTGGCCTCCTGGGGCGTCGACTACATCAAGATGGACTTCGTCGGGCCCGGCGGCGGCACCGTCGCGGCCGACAACCGCCCCGACATCCAGGCCTGGTACGCGGCGATCGCGCACACCGGCCGGCCGATGCACCTGGAGCTGTCGAACTCGCTGAGCTTCGCGAACGCCGCGTTCTGGGCGAAGAACAGCAACGGCTGGCGGATCGAGGGCGACATCGAGTGCTACCACAAGTGCCCTGATCTGACCGACTGGAGCCAGGTGCTCAAGCGGTTCACCGACGCGCCGCAGTGGGTTCCGTACGCGAGCCCTGGCCACTGGAACGACCTGGACTCGCTCGAAGTCGGCAACGGCGCGAAGGACGGCCTCACCCGGGACGAGAAGCAGACCACGGTCACGCTCTGGGCCGTCGAGTCCGCGCCGCTGCTGCTCGGCACCGACCTGACCAAGCTCGATCCCACCGACCTGCCGCTGATCACGAACGGCGAGGTCCTCGCCGTGGACCAGGCCGGACGCCCCGCGAAGCCGGTCTCGCAGGCCACGCCGCAGCAGGTCTGGTTCAGTAAGAACTCCGACGGCGGCTACACGGTCGCGCTCTTCAACCTCGGCGACACGGCGGCGCCGGTCACCGTGCACTGGAGCGACCTCGGCCGATCGAGCGGCAGCACGCTGTCGGTGCGCGACCTGTGGCAGCACGAGAACCTCGGCTCCGACAAGGGCGGCTACACGGCGACGCTCGCGCCGCACGCCTCGATGCTGCTGCGTATCAAATGAAAGATTCATAGGCTTGTTTGTCGAAGCCTGATTTCAACTCTATCGTGCGGTCCGCACCCGGTAATCGAAGCGCTTCGACGATCGGAAAGGGCGGATCGACAGCCATGCACGTGCGTTTACCCCACCTCCTGACGCGGCGGGCCGCGCGCGGGTTCGCCGCCGCGGCCACCGCGCTGGCGGCCGCGGCGGCTCCGCTGCTGGTGGCGACGGCCACAGCGAGCCCGGCCGCGGCGGCCACCCCGGCCGCCACCGCGTACTCCTGGAGCAACGTCCCGATCGGCGGCGGCGGCTTCGTGCCCGACATCGTCTTCAATCAGGGCGCCGCGAATATCGTCTACGCCCGCACCGACATCGGCGGGGTCTACCGCTGGAATCAGGCTTCGAGCAGCTGGACCCCGCTGATGGACTGGGTCGGGCAGAGCAACTGGAATCTGATGGGCGCCGTCTCGGTCGCCGCGGACCCGATCAACACGAACAAGGTCTGGGTCGCCGCCGGGATGTACACGAACTCCTGGGACCCGAACGACGGCGCGATCCTGCGGTCCTCCGACCAGGGCAGCACGTGGAGCGAGACGCAACTGCCGTTCAAGCTCGGCGGGAACATGCCGGGCCGCGGGATGGGCGAGCGGCTGGCCGTGGACCCGGACGACGACAACGTGCTCTACCTCGGCACCCCGAGCGGGCACGGACTGTGGAAGTCCACTGATTCGGGTGTTACGTGGTCGCAGGTCACGAGCTTCCCGAACGTCGGCGACTACGTGGCGGACGCGAGCGACACCACCGGCTACCAGTCCGACGACCAGGGCGTGACGTGGGTGGCCTTCGACAAGGCGTCCGGCACCTCGGGCAAGCCGACCCCGACCATCTTCGTGGGCGTCGCCGACCTGCAGAACACGGTCTACGAGAGCACCGACGGCGGCACGACGTGGAGCCGGGTGGCCGGGCAGCCGACCGGGTTCCTCGCGCACAAGGGCGAGGTCGATCCGACCGGCTCCTACCTGTACATCACCACGAGCAACACCGGCGGCCCGTACGACGGCTCGGCGGGCGACGTGTGGAAGTACGCGATCGCCACCGGCACGTGGACGCAGATCAGCCCGGTGCCGTCGTCGAACACGTCAGGGGACTACTTCGGCTACTCAGGACTCTCCATCGACCAGGAGCATCCGAACACGATCATGGTCACGGGCTACAGCTCCTGGTGGCCGGACACGTTCATCTACCGGAGCACGGACGGCGGCGCGACCTGGAAGTCGGCCTGGTCGTTCACCAGCTACCCGAACCGCTCCGACGCGTACACGATGAACATCTCGGCCACGCCCTGGCTCACGTTCGGCAGCACCACACAGGAGCCGGTGGAGGCGCCCAAACTCGGCTGGATGACCGAGGGCCTGGCGATCGATCCGTTCAACAGCAACCGAATGTTCTACGGCACCGGCGCCACGCTGTTCGGCACCACGAATCTGACCAACTGGGACTCCGGCACCTCGTTCACGATTCAGCCGTTCGTCAGCGGGCTGGAGGAGACCGCCGTCAACGACCTGATCAGCCCGCCGACCGGGGCGCCGCTGCTCTCGGCCCTCGGCGACCTCGACGGCTTCGTGCACACGTCGCTGACCAGCGTCCCGTCGATGATGTACACCGCGCCGAACCTGTCGAGCGGCGACAGCATCGACTACGCCGGGCTCGCCCCGTCCGACATCGTGCGCACCGGCGACATCGACAAGACCGCGAATCCGAGCGTGAACCGGATCGGCTTCTCCACCAACGACGGCGGCAGCTGGTGGCAGGCGTCGAGTGAGCCGTCCGGCGTGACCGGCGGCGGGCACGCGGCGATCGCGGCCGACGGCAGCAGCGTGGTGTGGAGCCCGGCGGGCACCGGCGTGTACTACTCGACGAACTACGGCAGCTCGTGGACCGCCTCGACGGGCATCCCGGCGGGCGCGGTGATCGCCTCCGACCGGGTGAACCCGAAGGTGTACTACGGATACTCGGGCGGCACGTTCTACGTCAGCACCAACGGCGGCGCGAGCTTCACCGCCACGGCCGCCACCGGTCTGCCGTCCACCGGCACCGTCTCCATCAAGGCCCTGCCGGGCGTGACCGGCGACGTGTGGGTGACCGGCGGCTCGTCCACCGGGACTTCGGGCGTCTGGCACTCCACGAATCAGGGTGCGAGCTTCACGCGGCTCAGCAGCGTCTCGGCGGCGCTCAACCTGGGCTTCGGCAAGTCGGCGACCAGCGGCGGCTACCTGGCGCTCTACGCGATCGCCACGGTCGGCGGCGTGCAGGGGATCTTCCGCTCCGACGACGAGGGCGCGACCTGGACCCGGATCAACGACGACCAGCACCAGTGGGGCAACATCGGCGCGGCCGTCACCGGCGACCTCAACGTCTACGGCCGCGTGTACGTGGGCACCAACGGCCGCGGGATCATGATGGGCGTCCAGTCCGGGACGAGCACCGGCACGGCCAGCGCCAGTGCCTCGCCGACGACGAGTTCGAGTCCGACGGCCACGGCCACCGCGACGGCGAGTTCCAGTCCCAGCCCGACCGTGACGGCGACGGGATTCGCCTGCCACGTCGTCTACACCAAGAACAGCGAGTGGGCCGGCGGCTTCACCGCCAGTGTGGCGGTCGACAACACCGGGAGCACGTCGATCAGCAGTTGGACGGTCGGGTTCACCTTCGGCGGCGACCAGAAGATCACCAGCGCCTGGAATGAGGGTTCGTACACCCAGTCCGGCGAGGCGGTCACGGTGGCGAACGCGAGCTACAACGGCGCGATCTCGCCCGGCGGCAACACGAGCTTCGGCTTCCAGGGCACCTGGACGTCCAGCGACGCGGCCCCGAGCGCGTTCACCGTCAACGGAACCGCGTGCACGTAGCGGAAACGGCGCGGCGGGGCCCGGAACCTCGACACTGTGGTTCCGGGCCCCGCCGCCGTCCGCGTGCTCCTACTGGACGTTCATGCCGGGCTCGGTCAGCGTGGCCGCGGTGTCCGGGACGGTGACCTTCCGGGTGCGCCGGGCGTAGGCGAGCGCGACGGCCGCGCCGAACAGCGTGACGGCGCCGATGCCGGTGAAGGCGATGCCGAGGCCGATGACCAGGTACGCGACCTCCCAGGCCTGGTACGCGGAGAGCAGCGAGCCGCGCAGGGACTCGCCCATGAAGGCGGTCTGGCGCTCGTTCGACAGCGTGGTCAGGGTGGCGGCGGGCGTGGACTTGTCGGCCATCGCGGCCATGTAGGCGCCGGAGACCTGGCTGTAGGTCTTGCCGCCGGTGGCCTCCTTGATGTGCGTCTCGATCATGTCGGAGAACGCCTTGGCCTGCGGGCCGGTGGTGACCGTCTGCCCGGCGTAACCGGACTCGGCGGCGGGCAGTCCGGCCTTGGCGTTGGCCGGGAAGCTGATCTGCTGGGCGGTGAGCTGGTCGGTGACCTGGTGCTGGCCGGAGACGCCGACGCCGATCATGATCGGTCCGGCGACCAGCAGCGCCACGCCGGTGAGGGCGGCGAACCAGCGGACGAGGGTGCGGGCGGTGTGCAGCATGGGAATCGTTCCTCTCGGTGGCCCGGCGCCTGCCGGACCCGGTGTCTGACGTCTGCTTTTCGAGGTGCACCGACACCATCCAGCGGGAGCGGGCGCGCCGCCCGGGCCGTCGGTCGCGCTTTCTCACGGACCAAGGCCCCGGTACGGCCGGGGCGTTCCTCGGGACCTTCGACCCTGCGCCGGGCGACCGGACGGACTTACCGTGGGCTCATGACGCAGCCGGTACGCATCTTCCTGCTCGACGACCACGAGGTGGTACGCCGCGGTATCAAGGATCTGCTGGAGATCGAGGGCGAGTTCGAGGTGGTCGGCGAGGCGTCGACCGCCGCCGAGGCCCTCGCCCGGGTTCCGGCGCTGCGGCCGCAGGTCGCGGTGCTGGACGTGCGGCTGCCGGACGGCGACGGGGTCTCGGTGTGCCGGGAGCTGCGTTCGCGGATGCCGGAGCTGGTCTGCCTGATGCTGACGTCGTTCTCGGACGACGAGGCGCTGTTCGACGCGATCATGGCCGGGGCGTCCGGGTATCTGCTCAAGCAGGTGTCGGGGATGGACCTGGTCGGCGCGGTGCGCACGGTGGCCGCCGGGGGTTCGCTGCTGGACCCGAAGCTGACCCAGGCCGTGATGACGCGGCTGCGCACCGGGGACCGCGGGGACCCGCTGGCCTCGTTGACGGCGCAGGAGCGGCGCATCCTGGACCTGATCGGCGACGGCCTGACGAACCGGCAGATCGGCGAGCGGATGTTCCTGGCCGAGAAGACCGTGAAGAACTACGTCTCCTCGCTGATGGCCAAGCTGGGCGTGGAGCGCCGGGTGCAGGCGGCCGTGCTGGTCTCCGAGCTGCGCACCACGCCGGGCCGCGGCCGTCCCGCCGGGCCGCGCGGGACCTAAGGCCCTGGTGGCGGCAGGGACCGGCGGTGCAGCATCGGTCCCATGGAAACGATGGATCCCAAGCCGTTGAGCGTGCTGTCCGAGGCCGAGTGCGCAGCCCTGCTGGCCACCGCGGAGGTCGGCCGGCTCGTCTACACGCGGCACGCGCTCCCGGCCGTCACCCCGGTCAACTTCGTCCTGCGCAACCGGGCGGTCTGGATCTGGACCGCGTCGACCACGGCGATCTGGCAGGCCGTGCGGGACGCGGTGGTGGCCTTCGAGGTCGACGAGCTCGATCCGGTCGGCCGCACCGGCTGGTCGGTGGTGGTGCTCGGCACCGTCGAACTGGTCCGCGACCCGCTGGTGCTCGAGTACGCCCGCTTCCACGGCCCGGAGCCGTGGGTCGCCGGACGTAAGGACCGGCTGCTGCGGATCCCGCTGACCTCGGTCTCCGGGCGGCGCATCGGGCCCCTCGACGACGCCGGCGAAGGGGGCGCACTCGCACGCGTGAGCGACGGTTCACCTCTCGCCGAGGGCACGTCGTGACGGGTAGCGTAGGCCGGGACGGCGGCCTGTCGCGCGCACCCCGGCGGCTCGACGCGGCCGCGCCCGTGGAGCGGAGAGTCTCGGTGAACGATCGGCTCGGTGACGAGGTCTCGCGGGTACTGCCGCAGTTGCGCATCGACGAGCTGCTGGACGAGTTGCAGACCCGGCTCTCCGCCGTGCGCTCCTCACGCGACCGGGTGCGGCAGCTGCTCGAGGCGGTCGTCGGCATCGGCAGCGGCTTGGACCTGGAGACCGCGCTGACCAGGATCGTGCAGGCCGCGACGACGCTGGTGGACGCGCAGTACGGCGCCCTCGGCGTGCTCGGCGGCGACGATCGGCTGGCCCGGTTCATCACGGTCGGGGTCACGCCCGAGCAGATCGCCGAGATCGGACCGTACCCGGAGGGCCACGGCCTGCTCGGCGAACTGATCCGGCACCCGGAACCGCTGCGCACCGAGGACTTGGCCCAGCATCCGAACTCCTACGGTTTCCCACCGAACCATCCGCCGATGCACACCTTCCTCGGCGTCCCGATCCGGGTGCGCGAGGAGGTCTTCGGCAATCTCTACATGACCGAGAAGGCGGGCGGCGCCCCGTTCGACGCGGACGACGAGGCGGTGCTGATCGCCCTCGCCGCCGCGGCCGGTGTGGCCATCGACAACGCCCGGCTGTACGAGGAGGCGCGGCGCCGCCAGGAGTGGCTGGAGGCGACCAACGACCTCACCCGCGGCCTGCTCTCCGGCCTGCCGGTGAACGAGGTGCTCACCGGCTTCGCGGAGCGGGTGGGCGCGCTGGCGCAGTCCGACCTGACCGTGGTCGCGCTGCCCGAGGCGGAGGGCGAGGACCTGATCGTGGTCGCGGCGGACGGGCTCGGCGCCGACCGGATCCGCGGCGCCGCGCTGGACATCGAGAACTCGCTGCTCGGCTCCGCGTTCAAGGCCGGCCAGCTGGAGCGGATCGAGGACGCGGCGGCCGATCCGCGCACCCGCGTCGACGTCGCCCCGGACAACCCGCTCGGCCCCGCCGTGCTGGTGCCGCTCGGCGGCGTCGGCCAGGCCCGCGGCGTGCTCGCGGTGGCCCGGGCGGCGGGCGGCGCGGCCTTCGACGACGCGGTCGTGCAGCTCGTCTCCGACCTCGCGTTCCAGGCCGCCGTCGTGCTCGAACTCGCCGACCGCCGCCGGGACAGCGAACTGCTCTCGCTCTACGCCGACCGCGACCGGATCGGCCGCGACCTGCACGACCTCGCGATCCAACGGCTGTTCGCCACCTCGATGTCGCTGCAGGGCGCCTACAAGATCACCCAGAGGCCGGCCGTGGCCAACCGGATCGCGCAGGCGATATCCGACCTCGACGACACCATCAAGGTGATCCGCTCGACCATCTTCGCCCTGCACTCGCACGAGCTCTCCGAAGACGAGGCGCCGAGCGTGCGCGCCCAGGTCATCGAGTCCTGCGAACGCGTCGCCGAACAGCTCGGCTTCAACCCGTCGGTGCGCTTCTCCGGCCCCGTGGACACGCTGGTGCACGACGCCGCCGCCGAGCAGCTCGTGGCGGTGCTGCGCGAGGCCCTGTCCAACGCGGCCCGGCACGCCCAGGCCTCGAAGGTGGACGTCGAGGTGGCCGCCGACGGCAGGCACGTGACCCTCACCGTGATCGACGACGGGGTCGGCATCGCCCCGGGCACCGGGCGCCGCAGCGGCCTGGCGAACCTCGCCGAGCGCGCCCAGCAGTTCGGCGGCCGGTTCAGCGCCGACCCCGGCGCGTCCGGCGGCACGGTCCTGGTGTGGAGCGTGCCGCTCGCGACGGCGGACTGATCCGTACCGTACCGATCCGGGCCGGTCAGCCGATCGGCACGACCGCGACCGGCGTCGCGGAGTGCGAGAGCAGGCCGTGCACGACGTGGCCGGGGCCGAAGGACAGCGGGCCGCGGCGGCGGTGCGAGCCGACCACGGTCAGCAGCGCGCCCCGGCCGGCCTGGACGAGCGCGGGCACGGCGGCGCCCTGCCAGGGTTCGGCGGTCACCGGGACGTCCGGGTAGCGGTGGCGGGCCGACTTGAGCAGCGCCTCGAGGTCCTCGGCGACGGCCGGGCGGGTCTGCTCGTAGTAGCCGCCGAGGACGATCACCGGTTCGAAGGCGCGCACGGCGTGCACCGTCAGGCCGAGGCGGTCGGCGAGGCGGAAGGCGAACTCGATCGGCTCCTCGGCCTCGCCGGCGGCCAGGCCGAGGACGAGCTCGAGCCGCGTGTCGACGGGTTCGTCCGCGCCGACCACCACGACCGGGCACGGCGCGTGCGCGGCGAGCTTGTTGCTGACCGAGCCGAGCAGCATGCCGGTGAAGCCGCCGTGGCCGCGGGTGCCGGTGACCAGCAGGTCGGCGTCCAGCGCGAGGTCGGCCAGGGCGCGCGCCGGATCGTGTTCGGACAGCTCGGTGGTGACGTTCAGGCCCGGATGCCGCTCGCCGATCCGCCGGGTCGCCCGGAACAGGATCTGCTCGCCCTCGCGGTGCCTGCGGTCCACGTACGGCGAGTGCTCCGGCGGCACCAGGTGGTCGTCCGGCAGGTCCAGCGCGTGCGCCACGGTCAGGTGCGCGCCGAGTTCGGCGGCCAGCGCGGCGGCCCAGTCGGCGGCGCGCACCGCGTTCTCCGACGTGTCGATCCCCACCAGGACGCGGGTGATCTCAGTCATCGCAGGCCCCTTCCACCGCGTACGTCGTCTCGCTCTCGACCGAGACCACGCCGTCGATCCGGCCGACGGCGGCGCGGATCGCGGGCAGGTCGCCGCGCGACCGCAGTTCGCCGCGCAGCGTCACGACGCCGCCCTCCACGCCCACGGTCCAGCACTCCGGCACGTAGCCGAACTGGTCGCCGAGCAGCGCGTGCACGTCGGCGCGCACCTCCTCGTCCCGGCGCAGATAGGGGCGCAGCAGGTCGCGGCGGCTGACGATGCCGAGCAGCCGGCCCTCCTCGTCCACGACGGGCATCCGCCGGATCCCGCGCTGCTCCATCCGCGCGGCCGCCGTCGCGGCGCCGTCGCGCGGCGCGGCGGTGACCGCGGGCGCGGTCATCAGGTCCATCGCGGTCAGCGCCCGCGCCTTCGTCCCGTCGGCCGGGGCGTCGCGGCGCAGGTTCATCCGCCCGGGGACCGGCCCGCCCGCCCGGATCTCCTTGGCCAGCAGGTCGGACTCGGTGACCACGCCGATGACCCGGCCGGTCGGCCCGACCACCGGCACGCCGCTGATCGCGTGCGCGCTGAGCAGTTCGGCGACGGCCTTGTACGGGGTGTCCGGGCGGACCGAGACGACCAGGTCGGCCGGCGTCATCAGATCCTTGACGATGCGGTGCTTCATGATCCGGCCTCCTCGGCCTCGGCGGATCGGTCGCCTCCGAGACTGCCGCGGGCGACGGCCGTCCGGCAGGGCCGTTGGTCCGTGTTCCGCGGCGTCTTCGGACGGGACCAGGGACTCTGTCGCGTCCGGTGCGGCTCAGTGCTGCGACGGCACCACGACGACCGGCGTGGGGGAGTGCGCCAGCAGGCCTTCCACGACGTATCCGGCGCCGACCGAGAGCGGGCTGTGCCGCCGGCGCGCGCCGACGACGAGCAGGCGGGTGTCGCGGGCCGTCTCCACGAGGACCGGGACCGGGTTGCCGCGCGTGGCGGTGATCTCCACCTTCACCGACGGGTACGCGGACCGGAAGGGCGCGAGCAGTTCCCCGACCGACGTGCTCTCCAGGTCGCGGTACTCCTCCAACTCGGCGAAGAACGGCCCGGTCGGCGCGGCGTACGTCGGCCGGGGCGACCAGGCGCGCACGGCGTGCAGCACGGCGTTGTGCCGCTGGGCCGCCTCGAAGGCGTAGCGGATCGCGTCCGCGGACTCGTCGCGCTCCACGCCGAGCACGATCTCCTCGATGACGTCCGCGGGCTCGTCGCCGCGCACGACGACGAGCGGGCAGTGCGTGTGCGCGGCCAGGCTGCGGCTGACCGACCCGAGCAGCATCCCGGCGAAACCGCCGTGGCCGCGGGTCCCGGTGACCACGAGCGTCGCCTCGAGACTCAGCGTATTGAGAGTGCGCGCGGCCGACAGGTCGGAGACCTCGGTGTCCAGCTCCAGCTCCGGGAAGTCGGCGCGCAGATCGCGGGCGACCAGCGCGACGAGCCTGCCGCCCGCCTCGCGCTCGTGGTCCGCGTACCCGATCGGCTCCAGCGGCCGCGCGGCCTCGCTCGGCAGGTTCAGCGCGTGCACCACGGTCAGCCGCACGCCCCGCGCGACGGCCTCGCGCGCGGCCCAGCGCGCGGCGCGCCCGGAGTTCTCCGAGCGGTCCACGCCCACGACCACGCGGCCCGTGCTCTCCTCGTCCCTGATCTCGTTCACGGCGTTCACGGCAGGCTCCAGATTCGTAGGGTGAGTTCCTCTCACCCGCACCGTCCCTCCGGAAGGGCCGCGCGTTCAGGGCCGTTGGTCCCGTCACCGCACGGCCGCCCGCCCCTGCCTCGCGCCGAGCGCCGGCGGCACCCTCGAGGCATGACGACGACACAGACCGAGACCCGGACCGCCCGCGACCTGATGAGCCCCGTGGACAACGTGATCGGCGAGGACGCCACGCTGCGCGACGCCGTCGTCCGCTTCCAGGGCGGCCGGCGCCACCTGATCGTGCTGGACCGCGACGGCCGCTGCACCGGCGTGCTCGGTCCGCGGCACGTCGCCCAGGCGCACCGCCTCGACCTGCGGCACGACGAGGAGATCCCGCTCGCCGACCTCTGCGCCGCGCCGTGGATCGCCTTGTCCCCCTGGGATTCGCTGCGCACCTGCGCTCAGCAGCTCGTCGAGTACGACCTCGACGCCATACCGGTCCTCGACGACGACCGCCGCGTCCTCGGCCTGGTCACCGCGCGCGACATCGTCCGCGTCACCGCCGACCGCCCGCCGCACCGGCACCCCCGCTGGCGCGACTGACCTACGGCTCGATGGACGCGTCGACGAACCCCGCCGCGCTCGCCGCCTCGATCTTCGTGGCGTATTCCATGGCGTTGCGGATGACGCTCGTCACCGACTCGGCCGTCACATTCCGCGCGTTGATCTCGTCGTTCAGCGCGCCGAGCAGGTAAGCCAGGGCACTGCTTCGACTGGTGGCGCGGATGGCCTGCCAGATGCGCCAATCGATGTCCGCGGGAGCCGGCCGCGTGATGAAGGCCTCGATCTCGTCATCGATCGAATCCGGCACACGGCGATCCTAACGGACCATCAGATCCGTGGAGCCGCAGGCTTGCGGAGCAGAATCTGGTCCACGCCCATCCGGTGCTGCTCGAAGGCGAGTTGGCCGCCGGCGAGGTAGAGGCGCCAGACGCGGGCCGTCTCCGTGCCGACCAGGGTCACCACCTTGGGCCAGACGGCCTCGAGGTTGGCGCGCCAGGCTTCGACGGTGCGGACGTAGTGGCCGCGCAGGCATTCGGTGTCTACGAGGTCGAATCCGGTGGCGCGCCACTGGGTGACGGTGTCGGGAAGGGGGCGCATGTGCATGTCGGGGGCGATGAAGGATTCGATGAAGGGGCCGCCGCCGGGCGCCGCGTCGTGGGCGCGGGACATCTGCTGGATCAGGGCACGTCCACCGGCCTTGAGCGAGGTGTGCACGGTGCGCGTGTAGACGGGGTACGCCTCGGCGCCGACGTGCTCGCCCATCTCGATCGAGGCGACGGCGTCGAAGGCGTTCGGCTCGTGGAACTCGCGGAAGTGCACGACCCGCACTTCGATCTTTCCGGCCAGACCCCGCTTCGCCAGCTGATCGTTGATGTACGCGGCCTGCTGGCAGGAGAGGGTGAGTCCGATGCCGTGGACGCCGTGGTGCTCGGCGGCGTGCATCAGCAGCCCGCCCCAGCCGCAGCCGACGTCCAGCAGCCGCATGCCGGGGGAGAGTTCGAGCTTCCGGCAGATCAGGTCGAGCTTGTCCCGCTGGGCGTCGGCGAGGGTGTATCCGGGCTGGTCGGAGGTCCAGTACGCACTCGAATACGCCATCGAGCCGTCGAGCAGCAGGGCGTAGAAGTCGTTGGACAGGTCGTAGTGGTGCGCGATGACGGCGCGGTCCCGGGCGAGGGTGTGCAGGCCGCCGCGCACGCGAGCCTGGGAGGCGGGCGCGGCCGGGCGCGGGCCGACGGCCCTGAGGCGGATGGCCGCCGCGAGCAGCCGCGCGAGGTTGGCGGGCCGGGCGACGCGCGGCGGACGCACGTTCTGGCCGGCGCTGTCCCACACCCGGCGCAGCCCCTCGGCGACGTCGCCGTCCACATCGAGTTCGCCGGTGACGTACGCCTGCGCCAGCCCGAGTTCGTTCGGCGCCCACACCAGCCGGCGCAGCGCACGCGGCGAGGCGATGACGAGCGTCGGGTCCTGCGCCGGTCCCGCGTGGCTGCCGTCCCAGGCCCGGACGCCGACGGGCAGGTCGCGGCCCGCGGCCAGGTCGCGGTAGAGCCGGGCGATGCGCGGCGCGACGGGATCGATACTTCTACTCGGCATGTTCTAGTGTTCGGAGCCGACGGAGAATCGGATTGCCCTGACGATGAGGAGCGGCGGCGTGGCGGGGAAATCGACATCGGCCTACGCACTGGCCGGACTGCTGGCGGTGGCGGGCGTGACCCATCTGGCCAGCCCGAAGCCCTACGACGAGATCGTGCCGCGCGCGCTGCCCGGGAAGGCGCGCTGGTGGACGTACGGCAGCGGGGTCGCCGAACTCGCGCTCGCCGCGGCGGTCGCGCACCCGAAGACCCGCCGCACCGCGGCCACCGCGGCGGCCGGGCTGTTCGTCGGCGTCTTCCCGGCGAACGTGCAGATGGCGCGGGACTGGCGCGATCGCGGGACGGTCGCGCGCACGGTGGCGTACGGACGGCTGCCGCTGCAGGTCCCGCTGGTCGCCTGGGCGCTGCGGGTGCGCCGAGACACCGGTGCGGCCCGCCCCTGAAGGGTGGGCCGCACCGGTGAACTGCTGACTGTCTGTGCTGCTGCGGTTACTGCTTGTCTTACTTGTAGCGGTAGACGATGCGTCCCCGCGTGAGGTCGTAGGGGCTGAGCTCCACGACGACCCGGTCCTCCGGCAGGATGCGGATGTAGTTCTTCCGCACCTTGCCGCTGATGTGTGCGAGCACTTTGTGCCCGTTCTGCAGCTCTACCCGGAACATCGCGTTGGGCAGCGGCTCGACGACGCGGCCCTCGATCTCGATGGCCCCTTCTTTTTTGGCCATTTCCGTCCTTTCCCTGGCTGGACATTCTAACGCGGCGGGGGGCCCGCGTATTCCCCGGCCCGCCCACTAGGATCTACCCGGCGCGCACCCAGGCGCCACGGGGACGGAGGGGCACGCAAGTGCTCTGCGACAGTACGGAGGAGTACGTGCAGGCGATCAACAGGACCGGACGGCTGGTGACGGCCGCGATAGCCGCGAGTCTGGCCGGGACGGCGCTCGCGACTGCGGGGCCCGCCCAGGCCGCCGCGCCGGCCCACCCGGTCAGCGCGAAGCCGGTCGGCGCGAAGCCCGTGACCACCACCACGACCACCACCAAGACCGGGACGACCACGGCCAAGCCCGCCGCGACCGGCCCCGGCACCATCACGGCACCGTACGCCGAGATCGAGGACGACGCGACCGGCACCGAGCTGTGGGGCCAGTCGGAGAACACCGAAGTGCCGATGGGCTCGATCACGAAGATCATGACGGCCATCGTGGTCCTGCAGTCCTCCGGTCTGGACCTGAACCAGCTGGTCACGGTGCCGGACGGGATCACCGCGTACGACGAGAAGTACGGCGCCAGCACCGCCGGGCTCGTGCCGGGGCAGCAGCTGACCACGCTCGACCTGCTCTACGCGCTGCTGGTGCCCTCCGGCTGCGACGCGGCCTACACGCTGGCGCAGGCGTACGGACCGGGGCTCGACGGGTTCATCGCCAAGATGAACACGACCGCCGCCGCCCTCGGCCTGGCGAACACGCACTTCACCGACTTCAGCGGGCTGCCCGACCCGACCGAGACCTCCACCTACTCGACGCCGAGCGACCTGATCAAGCTCGGCCGCTACGCGATGCGCATCCCGCTGATCGCGCAGATCGTGAAGACCACCTCGTACCAGGTCGCCGCGGTCTCCGGCGAGCACCCGGCGTTCAGCTGGAACACCACGAACCCGCTGTTCGCCAGCGGCTACCCGGGCATCGAGGGGATAAAGACCGGCAACACCGACGCGGCCGGGGACTGCCTGCTGTTCGAGGCGTACCAGGGCAGCGAGGACGTCATCGGCGTGGTGCTCGGCGACCCGAGCTGGAGCGTCGTGACCACCGACGCCGAGTCGCTGCTGAACTACGGCTTCGCGAACTTCCCGACGGGCGCCGGCTGGCGGCCGCGCTCAGCGGGCTGAGGCCGGCCGCAGCGGCTCGTTGACGCAGGGGTGCCAGGCCGCCGCCGTCGCTGATCGATGGTGGTGGTCGGGCACCGCCGCGTGGATCCGGCCCCGGGTCGCGGACAGCCGCCGGCCGGTGCCGGAGCCGCGCGCCGCGATGATCTCGGCCGCGATCGAGACCGCGGTCTCCTCGGGCGTGCGCGCGCCGAGGTCGAGGCCGATCGGGGAGGAGAGCCGGGCGAGCTCGCCCTCGGACAGGCCGCGGGCGCGCAGTTGCGCCAGCCGGTCGTCGTGCGTGCGGCGGGAGCCCATCGCGCCGACGTAGCCGCAGTCGGTGCGCAGCGCGAGCTCGAGCAGCGGCACGTCGAACTTCGGGTCGTGGGTGAGCACGCACAGCACGGTCCGCCTGTCGACGCGGCCCTTGTCCCGTTCCGCCGCCAGATAGCGGTGCGGCCAGTCCACGACCACCTCGTCCGCCTCGGGGAAGCGCCGCCGGGTGGCGAACACCGGCCGCGCGTCGCACACGGTCACGTGGTAGCCGAGGAACTTGCCGACGCGGGCCACGGCGGCGGCGAAGTCGATCGCGCCGAACACGACCATCCGCGGCGGCGCGGCGATCGTCTGGATGAACACCGACACGTCGTCGCCGTGCCGCCGGCCGTGCGAGCTGTAGTGCCGGAGCATGGTCGTGCCCTGATCCAGCATCGCCACCGCGTCGTCCACGACGGCCGCGTCCAGGCTCGCGTCGCCGAGCCCGCCGCTCACCCGGTCCTGCCACACGATGAGCCGGCGGCCCAACGCAGGCCCCTGCGTTGCCACCGTGGCCACGGCGACCGGCGCGCCGGAGTCGACGGCGCCCGCGACCTCGGCGAACTCCGGGAAGGAGGCGGCGTCGATCGGCTGGACCAGCATGTCGATGACTCCGCCGCAGGTCAGCCCCACGGCGAACGCGTCGTCGTCGGACACGCCGTAGCGCTGCCGGATCGGCTCGCCACTGTCGATGACCCGGCGCGCCAGTTCGTACACGTCGGCCTCGACACAGCCCCCTGACACGCTTCCCACGGCTTCGCCGCTGCTGGAGACGGCCATGGCCGCGCCGGGCTGGCGGGGTGCCGAGCGGAAGGTGTCCACGACTGTGGCCAGCGCGAACCGGTCGCCCTCGGCGTACCACGCGCGCAGCTCGGGAAGGAGATCACGCATCGCTGAACCGTCTCACATGTTCTTCGCGCCGTCTACGATCGCCTGCCTGATCCGCGAATACGTCCCGCAGCGGCAGATGTTGCGCAGCGAGTCCAGATCGGCTTCGGTGATCTCCCGGTTCTCGGACCGGACCAGCTTCACCAGCGCGACGGCCGCCATGATCTGGCCGGGCTGGCAGTAGCCGCACTGGGCCACGTCGTTGTCCAGCCACGCCTGCTGCATCGGATGCAGGTCGGCGCCGACGGTCGCGGGCAGCCCCTCGATGGTGGTGATCTCGTCGCCCGCCCCGATGTCCGCGACCCGCACCGAACACGGGTTGAAGGCCTTGCCGTTGATGTGGCTCGTGCAGGCCTTGCAGACGTCCAGCGCGCAGCCGTACTTCGGCCCGGTCACCCCGAGCACGTCGCGCAGCACCCACAGCAGCCGCACCTCGTCGTCCACGTCGACGCTGACCTGCTGCCCGTTGAGCACGAAAGTGTGTGTCGTCATGGTGATCCTCAGAAGGTGTGGCTCAGGCCGTCGGTGGGCGACTGCGGGGTGGACGGTTCCAGCGGCAGCGGCGTGAAGGCCAGCGGGCCGTTGTGGTTGATCGGAAAGTACGTCGGCATCGTGCCGGTGGCCCTCGCGTACGCGCACGCCACGGCCGCGAACGCCGGCGCGACGGCCAGCTCCCCGGCGCCGCTCGGGCTGTCGCTCGTGTTGGGCATGATGATCACCTGCAGGTCCGGCGGCGCGTTCCACTCCCGCGTGTAGAAGTAGTTGTCCCAGCTGCCTTCCAGCGGGATGCCGTTCTTGATGTGCAGGCTGGAGGTCAGCGCGAGCGCGACGCCGTCCTGCATGCCGCCGATCATCTGCGCCTCGAGGCCGGTCGGGTTGATGCAGAACCCCGCGTCCACCACGACCAGCGCCTTGGTCACACGCGGTCCGGTCACGCCGTCCGTGATCGGCCGGTTCACCGTCGCGGACGTGCAGTCGATCTCCACGAGCACCGCGATCGCGGCCTGGTACTCCGTGTGCACCGCGATGCCCTGCGCGGTCCCGGGCGCCATCGCGCGTCCCCACTCCCCGGCCTGCGCGGCCTTGTTCAGCACCGCGAGGACGCGGTCGTCGCGCAGGAAGTCGCGGCGGAACGTCACAGGATCCTGATGCATCTTCGCGGCGACCTGGTCGACCACGAGCTCCTGCGCGCACACGACGTTCGGCGAGTAGATGTTGCGCATGCTGCCGGTGTTGAACTGCAGCGGAACCTCGTTGAGCAGCTGCGTGGTGACGCCGAAGTCGTAGGGCGAGGATTGGGTGAGCTCGAAGATCGTCTCGGCGAACGACAGGTTGCCCGCGATCGGCAGAGCCGCCGCGGTCGCCGTGATCATCTCGCCGAGCCCGTGCCCGAAGTCGGTCTGCACGCTCGTGTGCCGCTGCTCGTAGCTGACGACGTTGCCCAGCGCGTAGTTCATCCGCACCCGCGACGTGCACATCGGGTGCGCGCGGCCCTGCCGGAAGGTGTCCGTGCGCGACCAGGAGAGCTTGACCGGCTTGCCCATCTTCTGCGACGCCTCGGCCGCCTCCATCGCCGCGTCGTGGAACAGGTGCCGCCCGAACGAGCCGCCGCCCTGCGAGACGTGCACGGTGACGGCGTCGACCGGCAGCCCGAGCTTCGCGGCGATCTCGGACTGCGCGACGATCGGCACCTTCAGGCTGGCCCAGATCTCCGCGCCGCCCGAGCGCACGTCGGCGATCGCGCAGTCCGGCTCCAGCGGCGTGTTGCTGGCGAACGCGAACACGAACTCGGCGTCGAAGGACTCGGTCAGCAGCGGCGGCACGATCATCGGCAGCTGCGCGGCCCGCAGTGCCTTGAGGACGCTCGCGTCGGACTCGCCGTCCACGGTGCCCGCGCCCCAGGTCACGTCGATGACCTGGATCGCGTCGATGCACTGCCCGAACGTCTGGGCCCTGACGGCCACGCCGGTGCTGATGATCGCGACGTCGGTGACGCCCGGCACGGCGAGCACCGCGGCCTTGTTGTTGATCGAGACCGCCGTGCCGTTGATCGTCGGCGGCCGCGCGACCATCGTCGGCAGCGCGCCCGGCACCTGCATGTCCATCGCGAACTGCTTGCGGCCGGTCACGATGTCGTGCGCGTCGATGCGGCCGCGCGGCGTGCCCAGAACGCCGAACTGCGACGCGGCCTTGAGCGTGGCCGTCACCGCGACGGTCGCGTCGCTGGCCGCCGCGGTCGCGAGCGAACCGTAGGACGCGCTGCGCCCGCCAGGCCCGGAGACCACGCCGCCACCGGTCGTCACCTCGTTCGCCGAGACGCCCCACTGCGCGGCCGCGGTGTCGACCAGCCGCTGCCGGGCGATCGCGGCGGCCGTGCGCACCGGCGTGTACATGCTGCGCATCGAGTTCGAGCCGCCGGTCAGCTGGTTCATCAGCAGCTCCGGACGCGCGTCCGCGAGGCCGATCTGCACCTTGTCCAGCGGCAGGTCCAGCTCCTCGGAGACCATCATCGCGATCGCCGTCGTCATGCCCTGCCCGACCTCGGCGCGCGGCACGGCGAAGAACGCGGTCCCGTCGGTGTTGATCCGCACCGAGATCAGCCCGGACGTCGGCGCCGCCGCGAGATTCTGCAGGTCGCCGAGGTCGAAGAGGTCCTCCGGCTGCGGCAGCGTCGGGATCGCGGCCTCGGCCGTGGGCGACTGCGCCGTGTCGACGACCACCGCCAGCGTCGGCGCGGCGATCAGGAAACCGATGAACCGGCGGCGGTCGATCCGGTGCCGCTGCGGCGAACGACGTTGTTCGGCCATGTGCGTTCCTCAATACTGGGCTCACGAAACAGGCGCGGAAGGCTACGAAGTGTGTCAGGACGGGCACCGCCGCGGACATGGCCGTGGTGCCTAGACTTCACGCGACCCCGTTGTGCACAGTGGCATGCTTGCGCCACTCGAACGAGTGAATGGCGCGTTACGAGGCGTCCAGCAGCCGCGCGGCACGCAGCGCGAGCGCCAATTCGATCTCGAACTCGCCGCCGTCGAACTCGTGTCCGGTCAGCTGCGTGATCCGATGCAGCCGGTTGAGCACCGTGTTCCGATGGCAGTGCGCGAGCTCCGCCGTCCGCCGCACCGAGCCGCCGGACAGCACCCACGTCTCCAGCGTGTCGAGCAGCGGCCGCCGCTCGCTCGCCGGCAGCTTCATCACCGGCCCCAGCCAGCGCTGCACGAGCCGCTCGGCCAACTCCGGCGAGCTGAGCAGCAGCGCCTCCGGCAGCCGCTGTTCGAGTTCGACGACGGCCACGTCGCCGCCGGGCAGCGTGCGGCGGGCCAGCGTCGCCTGCCAATAGGCGATGTCGACCTCGGCCAGCCCGGATACGACCCCTGACGCCCCGGCCGGAACCCGCAGCACCTCGCGCAACGCGGTGAGCGCCGCGTCCGTGGAGCCCTCGCCGAGCGCGATCAGCCCGACCAGCGAGTCCGCCCGCATCTGCCACGCCGACTCGACCCGCGCCGCCGCCAACCGCTGCCGCACCCGCGCGACCAGATCCGCCGACCGGTCCTCGTCCTGATGCGCGTCCACCACCGCCACCACGTACGGACCCCCGACCGGCAGCCCGATCGTCCGCGCCACCTCGTGCGCGAAGGCGAGATCCTTGGCCCGGCCCTGCAACAGCCCCTCCCACAACGCCGCCCGGCGCTGCTCGTCCGCGCGCACCAGCTGGCGTTCGGCGCTGCGGTACGAGAGCTCGACCTGCGAGGAGACCGCGTCCACGGCGTCCCAGACCCGGCCGACCATCTCCAGCAGCGCGTCCGTGTCCACGTCGCCGCGCAGCCGGGACTGGTCGATCAGCGCGGTCCGCACGATCCGGCCGCCGAGCCGGAACGACCTGATCACGTCCTCCAGCGGCATCCGCTGCTGCGCCCGCCTGCTGCCGGTCGCCCGCGCCGCGTCGAACCGCTCGTCGCCGCCCTCCGGCTGGTCCGGATCGGTGATCAGCTGCACGATCCGGGTGATGTTGTCATGACACGACTGCCACAGGTCCTCGCGCGGCACCGAGCTCATCCGCCGATACGCCGGATTCTGCTCGTAGATCGCGCCCACCAGCAGGTCGGTCAGGGCGGGCACGCTGCCGAGCAGGCTCTCCGTCAGCAGCCGCACCGGCGCCGCGTCGTCGCGACCCGCCATGTCACTCATCCTCTGAGCTTAAGACGTGGAACAAGTACCCTGTGCCGTATGTATAACGCGACCCTGAGCCAGCCGGGCTACCGCGTCTCCGCGAACACGCTCTTCGCGCAGACCATGACCTACGTGGCGGGCACGGCCGGACTCTTCGCGCTCGGAGCCTACCTCGGCCGCAACCTGACCGGGGGCGTGGGCATCATCGCCTACATCGCCTCCTTCGTCTGCCTCCTCGCGATGCGCGCCACGGCCCGCCGCTCCAAGGAGGCGACCCTCGCGCTGCTCGGCGCGTTCGGCCTGCTCATCGGCGTGGCCGTGTCCCCGACCCTGGTCTACTACGCCTCCGCGAACCCGCAGGCGCTCTGGCAGGCGGGCGGCGCGACCGCGCTGTTCATCGGCGCGCTCGGCTCCGCCGGGTACGCCACCCGCCGCGACCTGTCCGGCCTGGCGCGCGCCTGTTTCTGGGCGCTGCTCGCACTGATCCTGTTCGGCGTCGTCACGATCTTCGTCCGGATCCCCGGCAGCTCGATGATCTACTCGATCGCGGGCCTGGTCATCTTCGCCGGGTTCACCCTGATCGACTTCCAGCGGCTGCGCCGCTCCCAGGACATCGCCTCGGCCCCGCTGCTCGCCGCGTCGATCTTCCTGGACATCCTCAACGTCTTCCTGTTCTTCCTGAACCTGTTCGGCCGTCGGAACTGAGGCAGTGGACTACCAGCACATCCTGGCGCAGGCGGCCGAGGCCGCGCGGGCCACGGCCGGCCGCGGCCGGGTCGCCGACTACATCCCCGCGCTGGCCGAGGCACCCGCCGACGGGTTCGGCATGGCGCTGGCGACCGTGGACGGCGACGTCCACGGCGTCGGCGACTGGGAGCGGCCGTTCTCCATCCAGTCCATCTCGAAGCTCTTCACCCTCGTGCTGGCCATAGCGCACGGCGGCGACGAGCTGTGGCAGGGCGTCGGCCGCGAACCGTCCGGCAACCCTTTCAACTCCCTGATCCAGCTGGAGACCGAGCACGGCATCCCGCGCAACCCCTTCATCAACGCCGGGGCGATCGTCGCCACCGACCGGCTGCTGAAGCTGACCGGCGACGCGGCCGGAGCGGTGCTCGACTTCCTGCGCGAAGAGTCCGCGAACCAGGTGCTCGACATCGCCCCGGACGTGGCCGCCTCAGAGGCCGAACACGGCCACCGCAACGCCGCGCTCGCCCACTTCATCGCCAGCCACGGCAACCTGCTCGGCGACGTGGACACCGTGCTCGGCCACTACTACCGGCACTGTGCGATCGAGGCCAGTTGCCGTGACCTGGCGCTGGCCGGACTCTTCCTGGCCCGAGGCGGGGTACGCACGGACGGCGGCCGACTGCTGCACCGCAGCCAGACCAAGCGCGTGAACGCCATCATGCTCACCTGCGGCACGTACGACGCGGCGGGCGAGTTCGCGTACCGCGTGGGCCTGCCCGGCAAGAGCGGCGTCGGCGGCGGAATCCTGGCCGTACTGCCCGGCCGGGCCACGCTCTGCGCCTGGGGCCCGCGCCTGGACACCGCGGGCAACTCCGTCGCCGCGATGGCCGCGCTCGACCACTTCACCACCGCGACGGGCCTGTCGATCTTCTAGATACCGGTCAGGAATCGAGAAGCCCCGGCCGTACCCCCGCCCGTAGCGTGATGGTCATGGCAAACACCGACATCACCGCATCCGCGACCACCATGACCCTCGCGTCGGTCACCCTCGAAGTGCCTGACGTCGAGGCCGCGCAGCACTTCTACACCGCGTTCGGCGTGCACGACCGGGTACGCCTGCAGCCCGCCGAGACCGACTCCACCGGATTCCGCGGCTTCACGCTGGCGCTGACCGTGTCCGGCCCGGCCACGGTCGACGGATTCGTCCGCGCCGCCGTGGACGCCGGGGCCACGGTGCTCAAGCCCGCCGCCAAGTCGCTCTGGGGCTACGGCGGCGTCGTGCGGGCGCCGGACGGCACCATCTGGAAGATCGCGACCTCGGCGAAGAAGGACACCGGCCCCGACACCCGCGAGATCGACGAGTTCGTCCTGCTGCTCGGCGTCGAGGACGTCAAGGCGACCAAGGAGTTCTACGCGAGCCGGGGCATGGCCGTGGCCAAGAGCTTCGGCGGCAAGTACGTCGAGTTCGCGTCCGGCGGCCCCGGCACCGTCAAGCTGGCGCTCTACAAGCACCGCACCCTGGCGAAGGAGCTCGGCGTCCCGGCGGAGGGCAGCGGCGGGCACCGCATCGTCCTCGGCACCGGCGCCGACGCCTGCACCGACCTGGACGGATTCGTCTGGGAGACGGAGTGACGAGGTGAACAATCGGCCGCGGCATCGCCGCCGTACGGACGCAGCGGTTAGGCTGGAGGGGCGTCCTGTAGCTCAACGGTAAGCGAGGATGTCGCGGGTGAATGTGCGCAAGGTGGGCGGCGGCGAACCCGTCGGCGACTCCACCGACGCCGAAACGCTGTGGGGCGACGTCCCGGCGAACCTGGCCGCCGACGCCCCCGTCGGCCTCGCCCTCATCGACGCCGAACTGCGCTGGACGTACCTCAACGACGCCTTCCTCGCGGCGACCGGACTGGACCGAGCCCGAATACTCGGCCGTCCGATCGCCGCGACGCCGTTCGCACCCGACGCCGACACCGTCGCGCGGATCCTCAAGGAAGCGACCTGCGACGCCGACGACGAGGGCGTCCCGGGCAGCCTCGCGACGGCCGACTGGCACATGCGCTACCGGCCCCTGCGCCGCGACGGCCAGGTCGTCGGCGTGATCGCGGCGGTGCTCACGCCCGTCCCTGCGCAACACGCCGAACTCGAACGGGCCCGGCACCGCCTCGCGCTCCAGCTCGCCGCCACCGAACGCATCGGCACCACCCTCGACATCGACGTCACCTGCGACGAGCTCGCCAGGTTCACGGTGCCGGGGATGTCCGACCTCACCATCGTCGACGTGATCCCGGACGAGATCGTCGAACGCGGCGCCGGCGCGTACTCCGCTCCGCCGCGCATGCGCCGGGCCGCCTTCGCCTGCACCCCGGAGATCCGCCGGCACTTCGGCGGCGGCAACCCGTTCCCCCTCACCGCCGCGGCGACCAGGCCGGCGGCGGAGTCGGCCGTGGCCCGCTGCCTGCGCGAAGGGGTCCCGGCGGCCGCGGACCCGACGTGCCCCGCCGAGGATCCCGCCCACCACCAGCTCGGAATCGCCGCGATCCTCGCCGTACCGCTGATCGCCCGCGGCCAGCTGATCGGCGCGATGACCCTGGCCCGGGGCGGCACGCCGACCACGCACCACGGCTTCACCGACGAGGACATCGTGCTGGCGCGGGACCTCGCCGACCGGGCCGCGGTCAGCATCGAGAACGCCCGCCAGTACGCCGACTCCCAGCGCATCACCCTCGCCCTGCAACGCGCCCTGCTCGTCGAACCCGGCCCGCCGCACTCGAACCTCGAGGTCGCCGCCCGCTACCTGCCGCTCGGCAGCCGCAGCCTCGTCGGCGGCGACTGGTACGAGATCATCCGGCTGCCGTTCGGCCGGACCCTGCTGGTGATGGCCGACGTGATGGGCCACGGCATGGAGGCGGCCGTGGACATGAGCAACTACCGCACGATCATCCGCGAACTCGGCAGCATGGACCTGCCGCCGCACGGAATCCTGCAGCACCTCGACCGCGTCATCGCCGAGGACGAGTCGGCCCGCCCCGCGACCTGCCTGCTCGCCATCGCCGACCCGAACCGCGCCCGCTGGGCCCTGGCCAGCGCGGGCCACCTCCCGCCCGCCCTCTTCGCCGCCGACGCCCCGACCCGCCTGATCCCCACCCCCATCGGCCCGCCGCTCGGCACCGGCGTGGGCGGCTACCAGCAGATCATCGTCGACCTGCTCCCGGACCAGGTCCTGCTCCTCTACACCGACGGCCTCGTGGAACGCCGCGGCGAGGACATCGACGTCTCCCTGGCCCGCCTCGCCGCCCTGGCCCTCACTCCCACCGGCGAACTCGAACACCTCGTCGACACCGTCCTCGACACCCTCGCCAACGCCACCCCCGACGACGACATAGCCGTCCTCGCCGCCCGCGTCCACAGACACTGATACGGCGCCGCCATCGCATTGATGGCGGCGCCGCACTCGGGAATCAGGACTTACCGGTTACCGGTGGCGAGGATCTGGGTGGATCCGTCGGTGTCGGCGGTGATGGCGGTGGTGGCTGCGCCGAACGATGGCGCGCCGTCTGCGCCTTGGACTTCGCCCCAGCCCGCCCACGTGCCGTCGGTGTTGCGGATGGTGTGGTAGAGCATCCCGTCGTTGCCGATCGCAACGACCTGCGAGGATCCGTCGGGGTCGACGGTGATGGCGACGCTGCTGGCGGAGAAGCTCGGCGCACCGACGCCCTGAAGCTCGCCCCATCCGGCCCACGTGCCGTCCGTGTTCCGGATCGTGTGATAGACGTTGCCGTCGTTACCGATCGCGACGACCTGCGCGCTGCCGTCGGTGGCCGCGGAGATGGAGACGTCGCTCGCGGAGAAGCTTGCCGCGCCGTCCACGCCCTGAAGCTCGCCCCATCCCGCCCACGTTCCGTCCGTGTTCCGGATCGTGTGGTAGAGGTTGCCGTCATTGCCGATGGCCACGATCTGCGCGGAGCCGTCGCTGTCGGCGGTGATACTCACGGCCTTGGCGGTGAAACTCGGCGCGCCGACGCCCTGGAGCTCACCCCACCCCGCCCACGTCCCATCCGTGTTCCTGATGGTGTGGTACAGGTTGCCGTCGTTGCCGATGGCCACGATCTGCGCGGAGCCGTCGCTGTTCACGGCGATGGAGGCGTCGCTGGCGGCGAAGTTCGGTGCGCCGATGCCCTGGACTTCGCCCCACCCGGCCCACGTCCCGACCGTGTTCCTGATGGTGTGGTACAGGTTGCCGTCGTTGCCGATGGCCACGATCTGCGCGGAACCGTCCGTGGCCGACGAGATGGCCGCGTCGCTGGCGTCGAAGCTGGGTGCGCCGATGCCCTGGACCTCGCCCCAGCCCGCCCACGTGCCGTCGGCGTTGCGGATCGAGTGGTAGAGCGGGTACGCGGAGGTGGCGGACATCCCGGGCGGGCTGACGAATCCGACCACGTACATGCCCATGACGCTGGAGTACGAGTTGATCGCGTCGCTGTACGCGGGGGCGTTCTGCACGACGGTCGAGGTGCTGGAGAACTCGGCCTCCGAGCCGTCGACGCCGTTCCAGTCGCCGCTGAGCGTCTCGATCGTGCCGTTCGCGTTGACCTGGCTGACGATCGCGACGTGGTTGATGGTGCTCGTGTCGCCGCGCGCGTTGGAGAAGATCGCGACGTCGCCCACGTGCGGCGTGCTGGAGAGGATGCCGCGGGACGTCGCGTAGCTGTAGAAGGTGGCCGCGCGGGCCGTGAGACCGGACAGGTCGGTGACACCCGCGTGCTGCCACACCCAGATGGCGAAGTCGGAGCACCAGTACTCGGGCTGGCCGCCGTTGCCGGTGCAGCTCGAACCGTAGCCGACGCCGCCGAGGCTGTTGGTGTCGCAGGCGTGCTTGCCGAGGTTGGCGGCCGCGAGGGCGAGGATGCCCTGGCTGCTGCTCGCGTGCGCGGTGACGGACCGCGTAGCGGTAGTGGCGGCGGCCTGGTGGGTGCTGCTGCTGCCGGTGGTCGTCGTCGCGGCGGACGCGGTGCCGATGCCGATGCCGAGCAGGGCGGACGTGCTCGCGAGGGCGACGCCGAGCAGGGCTACGGTGCGCGGCCGGCGGCGGTCGGCCGAGCGCGCTCGTATCCGGGACGTGGACATGGACGTGGACAAGGATTGCTCCCCCGTTCGATCCGGCCGTGGAGCCGGTGTGTGGACCGTCGCGTCCGCAGTGCAGCGGCGTGCTTCGGTTAGACTCCAGCAGAGTCCCCCAGCGCGCCGACGTGCCGATGACGGCACGATGACGTCGCAGGTCGGGGACGGTTGTCGTGCTGCGGGGGAGGACGGCGATGCGCCCAGAGTGGCGGTTCGGGCTTCTCGGGCCACTGCTGGTGGCCCGGGACGGAGAGCAGCCGATCCCGATCGAGGCGGGCAAGCAGCGCACGCTGCTCGCCGCGCTGCTGGTCGACGCGAATCGTACCGTCGGCTTCGAGACGCTCATCGACCGGATCTGGGGTGAGACCTCCCCGCCGGACGCGCGCGCGACCGCGCAGAACTACGTGGCCCGGCTGCGTCGCAGACTCGGCGGGAGCGGCACGGAACCGCTGATCGTCAGCCATCCCGACGGGTATTCGATCCGGACGGCGCCGGAGGAGCTGGACGTGCAGCGCTTCCGGGCGGACGCGCGGCGGGCGAGTGCGCTGGCCGATTCCGCGCCGGATCAGGCCCTTGAGTTCCTGGACCGGGGGCTCGCCCTGTGGCGCGGCGATCCGCTGATGGACATCGCCTCGGAGGAGCTGCACCGCGGCGTGGCACGTCGGCTGGTCGAGGAGCGGATGACGGCGATCGAGACGCTCCTCGAGGTCAAGCTCGCACTGGGCCGCCATGCCGAGGCGGCGATGGAGCTGACCGAGCTCACGCAGACGTACCCGCTGCGCGAGCGGCTCTGGGAGCACTACCTGCTCGCGCTCTACCGCTCCGGCCGCCGTGGGGAGGCGCTGGCGGCGTACCGCGACGTGGCCGGGATGCTCGCGGACGAGCTCGGGATCGATCCGGGAGGCACGCTGCGCGATCTGCACCAGCGGATCCTGGCCGACGCCCCCGATCTCCAGCCGCGGCCGCCCGAACGGCCGGCGTCGCAGCGTACGGAGATGCACGACCGTCCGCGGCACGTGGTTCCCCGGCAGTTGCCCGCGGCGGTGCACCACTTCGCCGGGCGGTCCGAGGAGCTGAAGGATCTCAGCGAGCTGCTGCCCGCCTCGGCCACGGCGGCCGCGGTGATCTCGGTGATCGTGGGCGCGGCGGGAGTCGGCAAGACGGCGTTGGCGGTGCACTGGGCGCATCAGGCCGTGGACCGGTTCCCGGACGGGCAGCTGTTCGTCAATCTGCGCGGCCACGCTCAGAACGCGCCGCCGCGGGAGCCCGGCGAGGCGCTCAGCGGCTTCCTGCGCGCGCTCGGCGTGCCGGGCCAGGCGGTGCCGCCGGACCAGGACGAGGCGGCGGCGCTGTACCGCTCGCTGCTCGCCGATCGCAGGATGCTGATCGTGCTGGACAACGCGATCTCGCCGCACCAGGTGCGGCCGCTGCTGCCCGGCGGCGCCGGATGCCGCGTGCTGGTCACCAGCCGGCACCGACTCAGTGGTCTGATCGCGCGGGACGGGGCGGGCCTGCTCGACCTGGACGCGCTGGAGTCGGTGGAGGCGCTGGAGCTGCTGCGCCGCGTCGTCGGGTCGCGCCGGATCGAGAACGAGCCGGAGCCCGCGCGCGTCATCATCGAACGCTGCGCCCGCATGCCGCTGGCCGTGCGCATCGCCGCGACCCACCTGGTCAACGCCCCGGGGCTGACGCTCGCCGAGTTCCGCGACCGGCTCCAGCAGGCCGGTCTGCTGCGCACGCTCGCGATCGAGGGCGACGAGCAGGGCGGCCTGGCCACGACCCTGCACCTGTCCTTCCGCGCACTGACCGCACCGTCCGCACGGCTCTTCGCGCTGCTCGGACTAGGAGGCTTCGAGGACTACACCGCGTCCTCGGCAGAGGCGCTGGCCGGTACCGGACCCGGATCCACCGTCGCGACAGCCATCGACGAACTCGTAGACGCCCACCTGCTGACGCGGACCGGCGACGGACGGCTCGTGCTGCACGACCTCGTGGCCGAATACGCGGTGCAGTGTTCGAACGCCGCCGAGACACGTCAGGAAACTGATGCCGCGGCACGTCGCGTCCTCGCCTGGTACACCGAAGCCACCAAGGCCGCCATCCGCGTCATCTACCCCACCTCTTCGGCCGCCGTACAGGCCGAGCCGCGCGACGACGTGCCGCTGCCGCCCGTCTTCACCACGCACGCGGACGCCCTCGGCTGGCTGGAGTCCGAGCGCACGAACCTGATGGCGGCCGTGCGGCTGGCCTCGGACCGCGGCATGCACCGCGACGTCGTCGGCCTCACCCACTTCCTCGTCTCGTACTACGACTTGAGCAAGCGCTGGGACGACTGGATCGCGACGCACGAACTCGCCGCCCGGTCCGCCGCCGCGTTGGGCGACGCGGCCGCCGAGGCCCGGGCGCTGAACTACTCGGGCGTCGCGTACCAGCAGCTCGGCAGGTTCGAGCAGGCCGCCACGCACCAGGAACGCGCACTCGAACTCTGCCGCGCCGCCGGCGATGGACGGCTAGAGGCGGTCGTCTGCACGAGCGTCGGCGTCACGTACGCGATCCGCGGCGAGACCCCCAGGGCCCTGACGTACATGGAGCGCGCCCTGACCCTGCACCGCGAGCACGGCAACGCCGACGGCGAGACCATCGCCCTCAACAACCTGGCCGAGGTGCAGACCGAACTCGGCATGCACACCGAAGCCCTCGCAGGCCTCGAAGAAGCGCTGGCCATCGCCGTGCGACTCGGCAACAACTTCAACATCCGCGTCATCCTCTGCTCCCTCGGCGTCCTCTACGGCCAGGTCGGCCGCCACGACGACTCCGTCGAAAGCTTCCGCCGCGCCATCGAGACCGGCAGCGCCACCCACGACCGCTACGGCGTCGCCGAGACCCTCGGCTGCCTAGGCGACCTGCTGCACCGCGACGGAAAGATCAACGAAGCCCACCTGCGCTGGAAGGAAGCCGCAGAACTCTTCGACGCCGTCGGCCCCCAACAGGCGGCAGCCCTGCGCGAACGCACCGCCGACTGCTGCGGCCCACACGGCTTCACCCCGCAACCGCGCTAGACCGTCGCCCCACACCGACATACTGACCGAATGACCTTCTGCTTGGTCCCCGGCACCGGACTAGTGCTCCCGAAGAACGCGGGCACCCTCCGCTTCGGCATGACCGAGCACGCAGCCCAGTGGACGGCATCGACCCTCGCCGAGGTCCGCGACGGTGGCTGGATGTGCAAGACCCACTGGAACTTCCTCTTCGCCCACCAAGGCATCACCGTCACGGCCTACTCCTGCACCTCCTGCCTTTCCTGCGCCGACCAGACCCTCGGCCACCTACTCGTCGAACGCGACCTCCTGCTCCCCGCGAACATCAACCCCCGCAGCACGCACTATCTCCCCAACGTCCGCCTCGACGCCTGCGAGCCTCGTGGGGGAGAACCGGGCCCGGACTGAGTTAGGGCACTGCGTTCTTTCAGGCTGCCCTGCGTGAATGAATCAATGTCCGCATAGAGGGCGCGGCCGCGGAGGGCGACCTCGATTTCGAAGCGTGCTTCGGGGTCGGCCAGGGCCTCGCCGAAGAGGTCTTGTACGCGGTGGAGTCGGCTGCGGGCGGTCTGCGGGTGGATGCCTAGTCGGGCGGCTACCTGCGGGGCGCTGCCGCGATTCGTTTCCAGCCATGCGGTGAGGGTGGCTTCTAGGCGTTCGCGCTGCTTGGCGGTCATGCCGGACAGCGGGGCTAGGCGTCGTTCGCCGATGAGTCGGATGAGGGCTTCGTCGCCTAGGAGTAGGAGGGCGGGCAGGCGGTGGTCGCAGAAGATTGGGGCGTGGTCGAGTACGTGGTTGGGCAGCCGTTCGTGGGCTATGCGGGCCCAGCGGAGGGAGTCGGCGGCGGCGTGCAGGGGGACGATCGGGCCCAGTACGGCGCGGTGGATGGCGAGGAACTCGATGATCTCGGGTTTGTCCAGCCAGACTTCCGGGTCGGGGAGGAGGAGGTAGGGGCTCGGGGATGAGAGGTCTGCCAGGGCTTCCTCGGGGAGAAGGCGGGCGCCGGTTCGTTCGAGGGCCTCGGCCGGTTCCGGCGGTGGCGGGTCGGATTCGACGGCGATGGGTCCTAAGGCGGCGCAGGCTACGACCTCGGGCAGTGCCCAGTCGGCGGCTTCGGCTGCTGCTTCCACCAGGGCGCGGTCGGCCTGTTGGAGTACCAGTTCCAGCAGGTGGCGGCGGCGGAGCTTGGTCTGGGCGATGTCGGCCTTGGCGGTGGCGTAGCCGAGGACGGAGGCGGTCGCTATTTGGTCTACGTGGGTGAAGACGGCTTCGGCCAGCTCGATCATCTGGTCGGGCCGCATGCCTACGCGCCGGGCCACGCGGGCGTATCGGCGCCAGGCGAGGCGGCCGCCTAGGCGGAGGGCGGACTGGAGCGAGTCCATGCTGCGGCCCTCGGCCAACTCGCTGCGGCCTAGGCCTCGGTAGACGCGGGCGCGTTCCTCGACCGGGCTGCCGCGTCCCTCGACCTTGTCCGCGAACTCGACCAGCGCCGTCTCCACGCCGTGTAGCAGACCGGTGCTGAACAGCGAGTCGAGCGGCCGGTCGTACTCGGGGATGCGCAGCCGGATCTCGCGCAGGATCTCCGCGGCCAGGCTCGGGATCTCCGGCCGCAACTGCTCGACGAAGCCGCGCGGCAGCACGGGCAGGGCGAGGCGTTCGCGGGCCAAGACCGGCACCTCCGCTCGTGTGGCCGCCACAGGAGTGCACACAAAGATTGCTACGCACGGGTAAGTTACCGGTGAGTGTGCGCCCGGATGACGGTCCGGTCAACAAGCTTGCGCGCGGGGGGCGGGTCCGGGCGGCGGAAACACTCATCCGGGTGAGCAATCCGTCCTGGCGGCTCCGGGCGTTCCTATCAGCCCTCGCAGTCGTTCTCCAGGACGTGAGCCGCGTCCGTTGACGTGCTCCGGCCCCCGCTCCTAGCGTCCCAAGCGGTACGGCGTCGCACCCGCCGTGCCTGGTCCGCGACTCAAAGGAGAGTCAACCCATGCGAATCATCACAAGAATCGCCGCCGTCGGCGCGGCGATGCTCGGCGCGGCCGGGCTCGCGCTCGGCGGCGCGTCCCCCGCCTCGGCCAGTACCTCGTATCCGGTGAACAACGACTTCGCGACCGGCTTCATCGCCGGTTTCCTGCAGCCGAACACGCCGCCGGCCGGGGCGGACAACTGGAGCTGCAAGCCCAGCTCCGCGCATCCGGACCCGGTCGTGCTCGTGCACGGCACCTTCGAGAACGAGAACGACAACTGGGGCGCCGCCTCGCCGCTGCTGGCGGACAACGGCTACTGCGTCTTCGCGTTCGACTACGGCGGTGTCACGGCGAACGCGGACATTCAGGGCACCGGCGAGATCGCCGCCAGCGCGGCGCAGCTGGAGACGTTCGTCAACCAGGTCCTCGCGGCCACCGGCGCGTCGAAGGTGGACCTCGTCGGGCACTCCCAGGGCGGCATGATGCCGCGGTACTACATCAAGTACCTGGGCGGCGCGAGCACCGTGAACACGCTCGTCGGGCTGGCGCCGAGCAACAACGGCACGACGCTCGACGGCATCACCCAGCTCGGCGACGCGCTGAACATCCTCGAACCCGCCAACGACTTCCTCTCGCTGGGCTGCGAGGCCTGCGTCGAGCAGGAGGTGGGTTCGTCGTTCCTCACCGGCCTGAACTCGGGCGGCGAGACGGCCGCGGGGGTGAACTACACGGTGATCGAGTCGAAGTTCGACGAGGTCGTCACCCCGTACACGAACGCGTTCCTGCCGGCGGCGTCGAACGTGACGAACATCCTGCTGCAGAACCAGTGCGGGCTGGACGCGAGCGACCACCTGGAGATCGCGTACGACCCGATCGCGATGGTCGACATGCTCAACGCGCTCGACCCCGCGCACCCGCGGTCCGTCCCCTGCGAAGTGGTCCTCCCCGTCGTGTGACGAGCAGCGGGGCCGGTGATCCGAGCGATCACCGGCCCCGGTGTGTTCAGCTGTCGAACTCGGGGATGAGCCCGCCGATCAGCCGCATGCTCTCCAGTACGCGCTCGTGCGGGATCGCGCCGACCTGGTGGAAGCACATCAGCCGGTCGATGCCGAGGTCGGCGTACGCCTGGATCTTCGCGCGGCACGTCTCGGGGCTGCCGACGATGAGCGATCCCTGCTCGGACAGCGCCTCGAACAGTTCCGCGTCCGGCACCGCGTCGCCCTGCATGATCCGGCCCACGGCGATCTGCGCGCGGTTCGGACCGAGACCGGAGGCCGCCTCGTCGCGATGGAACTGCCCGGCCAGCCCGCCGCCGGACGGATCCTCCATCAGCTGCTGCTGGCGCGCGGCGGTCAGCGCGAACGCGGCGGCCGCCTCGAAGAAGTTCAGCGCCGTCACGGTGTACCACGCGGCAGCGGCGGCGGCCGCCTCGAACACCGCCTGCTCGTCGGTCTCGGCGCAGTGCACGAACGTGAAGAACGCGATCTGGTTGTTCACGAACGAGCCGACCGGTTCCGTGCACGCGTCGGCGGCGGCCCGGTAGAGGTCGACCATCCGCTTGACCCGCTCCAGCGGCTCCCACAGCGTCGTGCCGAGGACGCCGACCCCGCGCCGGCCCGCGTCCTCGAAGGAGGCCGGGCTGCTCGCGGCCTGCCACAGCGGCGGATGCGGTCGCTGGTACGGCTTCGGCAGGATCGGCGTGTCCGCGATCTGGAAGTGCGTGCCCTGGTGGTCGGCCCGGTCCGAGGTCCACAGCTTCGGCACCAGCTCGAAGGCCTCGGCCGTCTGCTCGGCCGCCGTCTGCGGATCCACCCCGAACAGCCGCCACTCCGGCGGGGTCGAGCGGGTCAGGCCGATCTCGACCCGGCCGGCGCTGAGGTGGTCGAGGGTCGCGGCCCGCTCGGCGATGCGCACCGGGTGGTTGATCGCGCCCGGCGCCAGCACCGCGGCGTGCCCGAGCCGTATCCGCTCCGTACGCTGCGAGATCGCCGCCAGCATCAGCTCCGGCGCCGAGGACAGGCTGAACTGCTCGGCCCCGTGGTGTTCGACCTGCCACCAGCACCCGTACCCGAGCCGGTCGGCCAGCTCGGCTTGCTCGAGCGCCTGGGTGAAGCGCGTGTGCTCGTGCTCCTCGCCCCACGGCCGCGGATCCTGGATCTCATTGAAGACGTCGATCTTCATGCGTACGTCGATCTCCTCGCTCTCTCGGGGGTGCGGTCACAGCACCCTGACGTTCAGGCTAGAGGTGATCTTGTTGCGGTGGTGTGAGTTGACGATGAAATCTGGAGACTCTCAGCTGACGTTGTACGGCCGGAACTGGGCGCTGATCCGGGGTCCGACCGGCCGCGCCGTCTTCGGGATCGCGTGGTCCCAGGTGCGCTGGCAGCTCCCGCCCATCACGACCAGATCGCCGTGCCCGACCACGTGCCGCTGCATGGGACCGCCGCCGCGAGGCCGCAGCGCGAGGACGCGCGGCGCACCGAGCGAGAGGATCGCGACCATCGTGTCCTCGGAACTGCCCCGCCCGAACCGATCGCCGTGCCACGCGACGCTGTCCCGGCCGTCCCGGTACAGGCACATCCCGACGCTGACGAACTCCTCGCCGAGTTCGTCCGCGTAGTGCGCGCTCAGCCGTTCGCGCGCCGTGGCCAGCACGGGATCGGGCAGCGCGTCCCCTGCCCGATATCCGCACAGCAGCCGCGGCACGTCGACGACCCGGTCGTACATCCGGCGCCGCTCCGCCTGCCACGGCACCCGCTCGACCAGCCGCCCGAACAGCTCGTCCGCGCCCGAGATCCAGTGCGGCCGCACATCGAGCCACGCCCCGTCGGACAGTTCGACGCGCCGCACCGACGTGCCGAGCCGCCCCACGGAGACCTCGTCCGCGACGTCCAGCAACGAGCCCTGCAGCGCTCCTTCCATACCCGCATGGTAACACTCGATCGAACGCGTGTGCGATTGGGCGCGCCGGACGGCACTGACGGACGTCCCCTTCTGCCAGGGGTCGAACGGCCCTAGTTGGCACCACACCCGGTTGTTAGAGAAGTGCAGGACGACAATCGCCCGACCGGAAAGCAGAGCCCTGTGTTGAAGAAACCGCTGCGCATACTCACATTCGCCCTCGTCGCGCTCCTGGCCGCCGTGGTGCTGCCCGGCCCGGCGTTCGCGTCCACCACGGTCGGTTCGCCCGTGGTCGGCCAGCCGAACAACTACGACTATTCGCCGTCGGTGCTTCAGAGCAACGGCGTCCAGCAGTTCTGGTGGTGCACCGGCCCCAGCGACCTGATCGCCTACGAGGCCATCAACCTGAGCCCGCTGCACATCATCACGCCGGAGAAGATCGTCCTCGGGCACGGGCCCGCGGGCGCGTGGGACTCGAAGTTCACGTGCAATCCGCACGTCGTGCGCGGCCGGTTCGTCAACCCGCTCGGCGACGGCGTTACCTACACGTACGCCCTCTACTACGTGGCGCTCGCCGACGGAGCCGCCGGCGGCAACAACATCGGCGTGGCGTTCTCGAACGACGGACAGGCCTGGCACAAGTACCCGACCCCGGTCATCAGAACGGACACCACCTCGTACTACGGCGTCGGGCAGCCGGACCTGTACAACCCGGACGGCGCGAACGGCTCCGACATCGAGATGGTGTACGAGCACACCAGCGCGCTGACCAGCCACATCGAGGCGACCAGCACCGACGGCGTGCACTTCACGGTCGTCGGGACGCTGTCGACCGCGGGCCTGCCGCCGAACCAGAAGAACAACCTGGACGCCATCTCCTACGACTCCGGCTCGAGTACCTGGTACGGCCTGTACGACGAGTTCCCGGCCCGCCCGATCGCGACGACCGGCGGCGTGCTCGAGCGCGGCCAGCCGGGCGAGACCCTGTACTCGACGACGAACCTGCTGACCGGCACGTGGAAGCAGCTCGACACCATCGACACCGCGACCACCGGATACGAGTCCAACTTCATCGGGACCCTGCTGCGCGATCCGTACGGCAATCTGATGCTCAACAACGGGTCGGTGGAGCTGTACATATCCACCTCGATCCCGCAGCCCGCGGTCACCGCGATCCCCGCGCAGGCCGCACAGTCCGGGGACGGCGCGCACTGGGACATCGCCTGGTCGCTGTGGACGCCGGGCAGCCCGCTGCGCACCCTGACCCGGTACTACAGCGGGACCGCGGACAAGCCGTACATCGGCCGGCACCTGGTGACGACCGGATACCACTACCCGGGCAGCTTCCACGCCGAGTCCACGGTCCTCGGTTCGGTGTACGAGGCACCCAACGGCGCGGCGACGCAACCGCTGTACTCGTGCAAGCTGGGCAGCGTGGACTTCTTCGACTCGAACGACCCGGCGTGCGAGGGCCAACTGACGCTCGGTCTGGTCGGCTACGTCTATCCGACCCGACCCGCCGGGGTCTCCACGATCCCGCTGTACCGCTGCTATGTGTCGGGCAGCGGCGACCACTTCATCTCCCCGGACTCCGCGTGCGAGGGAAAGCGGACCGAGAAACTGCTCGGCTACTCCCTCGCCCCGTCCTGACCCGGAGGGGGCGAGGGAGCCGGGCGCTAGGGCCAGATGCCGCCCAGGTGCGTCGCGGTGAGGCTGGTGACCACGGCGGTGCCGCCGGTCGCGTAGCTCGCGACGCCGGTGCTGCCCTGGTCGGGGTAGATCTGGTCGGTCAGCGTCACCTGGCCGCCGTCCGCGAAGACCTCGATGGAGGAGGCGTCGAGCAGGATCCGCAGCGTCACGGAGTTGCCGGTCAGCGGCAGCTTCGCGCTCTGGACGCCGTCGAAGCCCTGGCCGAAGGTCGTGTAGCCGGAGTTCGTCCGGTCGATGTAGACCTCGCCGGTGGACGTGTCGTAACCGACCTTCGTGTACTGCGGCGCGCCGGTCGAGTAGGTGCCGGTGTCGACTTCGAGGCCGAAGTCCGTGGCGCTGCCCGCGTTCAGGGTCGCGGTGATGTCGAGTTCGTTGCCGCTGACCGGCAGCGACGTCGTACCGTTGCGGGCCACGGCGCCGTGCACGACCGCCGGCGACGCGGTGGCCAGCGAATCAACACTCGAAATCGGCGCCTGCTCCAGCGTCGGGACGCCCGCCACCGTCGTGAGGCTGAGGACGCGCGGGATCGAGTCGGCGCTGCGCCAGGGGGAGGTCGGGATGGACTGGCCGTATGTCCAGTTGTTCATCCAGCCGATCATGATCCGCTGCCCGCCGGGCGCGTCGTTGAACGTCCCGGCCGCGTAGAAGTCCGCGCCGTCGTCCACCCAGCGGCTGCGGGCGAGCGCGCCGTTCGCGGGCTGATTCGCGAAGGCGAACTGGTCGGCGAGGATGTGGCCCCAGCCTTCCGTCGCGTGGTCGACGATCTCGATCTGCGCCTGCTGGCCCTGGTACTGGCGCAGGTCGAAGCCGGCCCAGTCGAGGTGCTCGCTGTTATCGCCGGTCGCCGAGGCCACGACCTTGCCGCCGATCACGAGGTCCACGGCCGCCTGCCGGTCGTACGGCGCGGCGGGAGCGTTCGCGAACACGATGTCGTCGACCATGATGTGCGCCCACGGCACATTGTTGCCGCCGTCGTTCTGGTCGACGACCTCGATCTGCGCCTGCTGGCCGCGGTACTTCGACACCTGCCAGTTCACCCAGTTCATGTCCGCGCCGTCGTCGCCGGTGGCCGAGGCGACGACCTTGCCGCCGACCAGCAGTTCGACGGCGGTCGGGCCGGGCTGGCCGAGCGGATGGTCGCCGCCCGCGATCAGGAAGTCGATGTAGTCGTTGGAGATCGTGAAGGTCGGCGAGGTGATGGTGCCGGTGGCCGGGTCGCAGCCGTTGACGCAGGTGTCGAGGACGCTCGGGTCCACCTGGCCGTTGAGCGTCTCAGTGGTCGGACCCGCGTTGGCGAACGAGCCGGTGGCCGTCCAGCCGTTGCCCCAGCTTGGGCCGGAGAAGTTGTCGAAGACGGTGCTTCCGGCCGGTGCCGCGCTGTTGAACACCGATCCCGGCACGTACGGCTGGTCGCCGCCGCCGACCAGGAAGTTCAGGTACGGCGAGTTCACGGTGAAGCTCGGCGAGGTGAGCGTGCCGGTGGACGCGTCGTAGCCGTTGAAGCTGTTCGCCAGACCATTGCCTACGTAGCCTGATACAGCCTGCTGGCCGGGCAGCGTTCCGGCGGCAGGGGCCGAGCCGAACGCCGTGCCGGTCGTGGTCCAGCCGTCGTACGTGCCGTTGTCGAAGCCCTCGTACGCGGTTCCGGTCGGCGGCGTGTACGTGGCGGGCTGGTCCGGCGTGAACGTCGTGCCGTCGAAGGAGCCGACGAAGTACTGCTCCTTGTTGTCTACACCCACGACCATGACCCACTTGACGTCGTTCTGGTTCCCGTCGAGCGGGAGCGGGAACAGGTCGGGCATCTCCCACACGCCGTCGGACGCGTTGTCTGGGCCGAACGTGCTCAGCAGTGTCCAGGACTTGAGGTTCGGCGAGGAGTAGATCTGGATCTGGTCCTGCGCGGCGAGCGAGACGACCATGCGCCAGCTCTTCGTCGGCGCGTACCAGAAGACCTTCGGGTCTCGGAAGTTCTGCGAGTTCAGGTTCAGCACCGGGTTGTCGGCGTACTTGGTCCAGGTCTCGCCGCCGTCCACGCTGTACGCGAGCGACTGCGCCTGGATCCCGTCGCTGTACGCGCTGGTGTACACGGCGACGAGCGGCGGGTTCGCGGCCGTGCCGAAGCCGCTGCTGTTCGTCGAGTCCAGCACCGCGCTGCCGGAGAAGATCGCCTCGTCCGGGGTGCCCGCGATGGCCAGCGGCTGCTGCGTCCAGTGCACCAGGTCGGTGCTCGTCGCGTGGCCCCAGGACATGTCGCCCCAGGTGTTCCCGGTCGGGTTGTACTGGTAGAAGAGGTTGTACACGCCCTTGTCGTAGATCAGGCCGTTGGGATCGTTCATCCAGTTCTCGGCCGGGGTGAAGTGGAACTGGGGGCGGTAGGTCTCGTGGTAGAGCGTGGCGGCTCCGGCTGACGACGTGCCGGTCAGCGCCAGCACCAGCGCGCCTAACGCGGCCGTCAGCACGGACAGCCGTCCGCGGCGTCGCCGCGTCGTTCTCCAGATCATCGGTGGATCCCCTCGGCTCATCGGGACAACGTTGTCCGACGGGGATAATCCACCGCTCTTCGCGAGCCGTCAAGACCCGGAGACAACGATGGTCCGGATTTCAGCCTCCGAGTACCCGGCCCAGCTCGGCCCGGCTGCTGACGCCGAGCTTGGTGTATGCGCGGTGCAGGTGGTTCTGCACGGTGCGCACGGACAGGGAGAGGGTCGCGGCGATCTGCCGGCTCGGGGTGCCGTGCGCGGCCATGAGCGCGACCTCGAATTCGCGGTCGGTGAGGGCGGCCGCTGCTCCGCTGGCCTGCAGGAGCGGGGTTCGCGGGCGGTCGCCGCAGCGGTCGAGGTGGCGTTGCGCGGCGTGCGCTGCGGCCGTGGCCTGGCGGGTGTCGGCTGCCCGGGTGTACGCGGCGGATGCGGCGCACGCTGCTTCGGCCGCCATCAGGTCGGCGCCCAGAGTTGCGAGTTCGTTCGAGGCGGCGAGCAGCAGGCGCGGTTCGTTGGTGGCCAGGGCCGTGGCCAGGTGCGCGAGGGCGGGGACGAGGGCGCCGTCGAAGGATGCTGCGATCTCGCGGAGCCTGGGGGCGGCTTGCGCGGGGGCGCCCAGACGCGCGAGGTCGGCGAGCAGAAGTGCCTCGCTGAGGACGAGTCCGCTCGCGTGGGCAGTCGCGATGGCCTCGGTCAGCAGCGAGCGGATCTTCTCAGGGTCCTCACGTCTGGCCACACGGATCCACACTGCCGCGAGCGTGTTCCAGTGGTCGTGGGAGCGCAGTGCCGGATACGTGCTCGCCTCGACCCCGGCCTGCTCGGCGGCGTCGATGTCGCCGAGTAAGGCTGCTGACATGGCTAGGCCGGCGAGGGCGAGATTGGTCGCGCTCACGTGGTGCAGCCTGCGGGCTTCGGCGACGGCCTCGGCGAACCAGCGGCGTGCGTCCGAGTAGTGTCCGGCCAGCAGTTCCACGTCGCCGAGGTGCACGATCATCCACAGGCGAATGGTCGGCACGTGCTCCTCGACCAGTTGCGCGGCGGACGTCTGCGCCAGCTCGCGCGCTTCGCCGAGGCGTCCGGCGGTTGTCAGGACCGTGACCCGCGAGATCAGTTGCGCCGCCGGATGCGGGAACAGGACCTGTTCGCCGATGCCGAGGTGCATCCGGTAGGCGTGCTCGGTCCACGTGACGGCTTCGGCGGACCGTCCGAGGAAGGCCAGGCCGACCGACTTCATCGTGGCGGCGTTGAGCCAGGCGGCCGGATCGGGGGAGTCGGCGACGTCGTCGGCGAGATCCGCGAGCAGGGCCATGCCGCGTTCGGGCTCGGCCGTGTTGATGCGCATCGAGCCCTCGACGTGACGCAGGCTCTTGAGACACTCGGGACTGGTGACGCGTTCCCGGGCCGCGTCGAGGAGGTCCAGCGCGCCTTCGTAGTCGCCCGCTCCCCAGAACCGATTGACGGCCCGCGCCAGGGTCACGGCGAGGAATTCGCGTTCGTCGGACACGCTGCGGGCCAGCGCGGCGAGCACGTCGTCGGCGCCGGTCGAGTCGCCCAACTCCCACAGCACCTCGCCGAGCAGCAGACGCGTGGCGACCGTGTGATCATGGTCCGCGAGCGCGCCGAGCAGATCCCTGGCCTGCCGATAGTCGTGGGCGTGCCGGGCCAGCGCGGCGGCCTCGATCAGCAACGCGGGCTCGGCGCTGCCAGTCGCTTCGAGCTGCCACGCGGCGATCCGGCGCGTGTCGGTCTCGCGGCCGACCTGGTCCAGTAGCAGTTTCCGCTTGCGCAACGGAGTCAGCTGGGCGCGGAGTATCTCGGCGTACAGCGGATGCGCCAGCGCGAGAGTCGTTCCCTGCTGGTCGGTACGGGTTCGGATGAGCGCGGCCGTCTCCAGCGCGACCAGCACGTCCATCCCCACGACGGCCTCGGCGTCGGCGAGCGGAACGGGCTCGCACAGGGCCAGCAGGTCGAGCACGGTGCGCGCGGCGGGCGGGGCGGCGGCGAGGCGGGCACCGATCAGTTCGGCCAGGCGCGGCGTTCCGGCGGCGCGGCCCTCGGGCAGTTCCCAGATCTCGCCGTCGTTGGTCAGGGCTCCGGCACGCAGCGCGCCCTGGACCAGTTCCCGCAGATAAAGGGCGTTGCCGCTGCTGGCGTTGTGCAGCCTGCGCGCCGTCGCCCGCGCGACCGGACCGCCGAGCCCGGTCTGCACGACGTCCTCGACCTGCTCCAGCGTGAACGCGGCCAGGTCGATCCGGTACACGGCGTCGTCCCCGCACAGCAGTTCGATCGCCTCGTTCACCGGCTCCCCGCTGCGCACCGTGCCGATCAACCGGACCGCACCGACGTCGATCAGCTGCCGCAGCAGGACCGCCGAGGTGGCGTCGAGCCAGTGCAGGTCGTCGATCAGGACCACGCGGCCGCCGTGTGCGCCGCCGAGCATCCGTGCCACCTGCGCGAACCCCGTGACCGGATCGGCGAGATCCACGCCCGGCGGCAGCAGGTGCGCGATCGCTCCCAGCGGCACGGCGGCCGTGGCCCGGGACGCCGTGGCCCGGCCCGACGGCACGCCGCCGCGCGCCGCCAGCCGCAGGAACTCCTCGGCCAGCCGCGTCTTGCCGACCCCGGCGGGCCCGCACACGGCCACGGACCGCCCGCGGCCCGACCTCCACACCCGGGTGAACACGTCCAGCTCGGCAGCGCGAGCCGTCAGCGGCCACAGGGACAGCGCATCCACGACAGAACTCCCGCACCGCCCGGAGAGCGACCGAGGACTGGGGGCCGGGCTCGCGGGCCGATGGCTCTCGCCTGGCGGCGTTCTCGTCGGTCGCCACCCAAACCCAGGGTGCCTCCCTCCTCGGCCTTGCCAGACTCGGCCCTCGACCCGCTCCCTGATCCGGCCCCCATTCCTCGGTCGCTCTACGCCGCAGTCCACCACCGCGGCTGTCCGAATGGTACGGCTTCCAGGCCGGATTGCGTATGCGCCGCCCGTGGCGAGCCGCTGCGCGGCCCGGCGGCCGGCCCCGCCGCCGGAACGTGAGGGTTGACACCCTCTCAGGCCGCTGTTAGAAATGGAAATTGCGAAGGCGACGGGGAAATCGCCCTCGTATTAACAGGGGATTGCGATACGAACTGTGTCGCTCAACTGGGGGTAATAAAATGAGCGTCAAGCGCTCGATCATTGGTGTATTCGGAATTCTACTCGCGGTCGTGGTGGCGGCGTTCGCCGCCGCTCCGGCCAACGCGGCCGCCGTCCGCGGCCACGCTCCGGGCGGTACCGGGGCCGTGGTCCTGGTCAACCCGCCGGCTCCGTCCGGCGTCCGACCGGCGGTGATCCGCCCGAACGCCGTCGCGCCGACGAGCTCGCCGGCCGTCAACGTGACCCACGGCGCGCCGGGGTCCACGTACACCTGCAACGCCGGAGACCTGTGCGCGTCGGTCTGGGACCCGACCACGTCCAGCTACGCGGACTTCAGGTTCTACGTGTGCCAGCGGTACTACCTCTCGTACTGGACGGGGGCCGGCGGCAGTTACTTCGACAATCAGACCTCCGACGCGCACACGTACTTCTACGGTGCCACCGGCAACGTCCTCACTTCCTTCTATCCGCAGTACACGAACATCAATTACGACTGGGATCCGGTCTATTCGATCCGCAACTGCTAACCACTCACTGCTGAATGTCTGAGGCCGGCCCGGCGTCTGTCGCCGGGCCGGCGGCGTGCCGGACGATCCGGCGCAGGGCGAGGCCGCAGGCGTAGACGTATCCGTGCTGGAGCAGCGGCACGAACGGGCCGATGAGCTTCGTGTACCAGCGGGCGGGCCGGCTGAAGGCGCGGATCGAGAGCCAGACCGAGCCGTCGTCGTGCCACTCGATGAGGAACGACTCCTCGCCGCGCTCCGGTTGCCGGGGCATCGAGCCGTACGCGAAGCCCTGGCGGCGCGGCTCGTCGAGCACCCACACGATCCGGCAGTGCACCCGGATCAGCACGACGTGCCGCGTGCCGACGTGCAGCCAGACGTTCGCCTCGGGCTCGGCGCGGATGTGGTCGGCCTGCGGGTGCAGGTGCAGGGCCTTGTGCATGCGCCACTCGAGAACCGCGTCGGCCGCCGCGTGGAACGCCGCCTCGCCCCGGCCGATCCGCATCCGCCGGCGCAGCCGGTGGTAGTTCGCGGGGAGCGGGCCGTCCCCGCGGGTGGCACCGACCTCCGGGTACGTCAATCCGGTCACGTGGCGATCGTAGCCGCCGGCGGCCCCGGTCCACGGGCGGGGCCGCCGACCCGGCTGGTCAGTGTCCGTGGCCGGTCCCTCGGACGGGGCGCCGGAACACGACGCGGTCGAACTCGGTGCCCTGCTCGTTGATCGCGCGCAGCGTCATGGTGGCCTGGCCCTCGGGGGTCGCGGGCACGACGTCGAGGGCGATGAACGCGTAGTCGCTATACCGGGCCTGGGACCAGTCGACGGTCTCGTAGCTGCGGCTGAAGTCGAGTTGCGCGGCCGACGGGCCGACCCCGGTGGCGGCGTCGGCCGGGACCGTCGTGCCGTTGCCCGGTTTGCCGTTTTCCACTCCGGCGAGGAAGTTGCGGTCGGACTCGACGGCGCCGGACCAGCTGTAGCGGGGGCGGCCGCCGGAACCGACGGTCATGTAGGTGGTGCCGTCGGTCTGCGGGTGCACGACCGCCGCGTCCTCGGCGGACCGGGACGTCGCCTGCACGGACGACGAGCCGGTGTTGGCCGCGGCGTCGTAGCGGATCGGGTTGGAGCGCTCGTACGTGTGGTTGTGGCCCTGGATCGCGAGATCCACCTCGAACTCGGTGAACAGCGGCGCGAGAGCCTTGCGCACGCCGCCGTCGGAGGAGTGCCCGGCGGACGTGGAGAAGGCGCAGTGGTGGAAGAACACGACGATGAAGTCGATGGCCGGGTCGGCGCGGAACGCCGCCAACTGCTGCCGCAGCCAGTGCGCCTGCGTGCCGCCGCTGTAGCCGAGCAGGCCCTGGATCTCCCAGCTCAGCTCGTTGGCGTCGGCGCTGACGATGGCGACATCGCCGTACGTGAAGCTGTAGACCGACGGGCAGTTGCTCGGCCCGTTCTTCGGCAGGTCGGTGCGCTTCGCGTGGCCGCCGTAGCCGAGCCTGCCGTACGCGTCGATCGTCGTGGAGTCGGCGTCGAGCGAGGCGGTGAACAGTTCGACGTCGTGGTTGCCGGTGTTGAACATCCACGGGATGTGCGCGGAGCTGGCCTCGATGGTGCTGAAGTAGCTCGTCCACACGTACGGGTCGTAGTCGTCCCAGCCGCCGCTGTTCGGCACCGGGGACGGCGTGTTGGTCGAGCCGGGCTGCGTGCCGCCGGAGCCGTCCGGGTTGATGATCGGCTGGGCGTTGCCGCTCGGGTTGGCGTAGCACATGTCCCCGGCGAGCAGGGTGAACCGGGACGGCGTGCGGTTGATCGGGTTGCGCACGCGGGTGATCTGGTCGACCAGCGCGGCGACGGGGGAGAGGTTCGTCGGGGCGGTCGTGGAGGTGGGGTCGTAGTAGTCCGGGTCGCTCGGGTCGTAGTAGTCGTCGGTGATGTGGGTGGACGACTCCGGCTGCAACGAGGGCGCGTTGTCGAGCGTCAGTCCGGTGCCCGGCGTGCCGGTGATGCCCTGGTCGCCGTACGCGGTGAAGGTGAACGGGGCGAGTGAGCCGCGGCCGTCCGGGGCGGTGGTGAACGTGGCGTCCGGGGTGTGCCCGCGCTCGCCGTTCTTCGTGTACGTGAAGCGGTAGTGGTACGTGCGGCCCGGCTCCAGGCAGTCGAGCAGCGCGTGCACGTAGAACTGGTCGGCGTTCAGCAAATCGGTGGCGGACGCGGTGATCGGTCCGGTCGGCACGCCGTTCCACACCGGCACGTGCGTGATCAGTTCCCTGATCTCGGCGGTGGCGGTGTGGCCGTAGAGCGCGTCGTGGCCGTACTCGACCTCGACCTTGATGCCCGACGGCACGGCGTTGTACGTGTTGAGGTTGAACAGCTGTCCGGTCACCCACATCTGGCGGCGCGGGTCCGGTCCGAACGAGAGGTGGCGGCCGTTGACCACGAAGCCGCCGGCGATGGTGCCGGTGCCGGTCAACGCGCTGGCGTAGGCGGGGGCGCCGAATCCTCCGCCGAGCAGGAAGGCCGCCCCGGCGGCGCCGACCCCGCCGCGCAGGACGGTCCGGCGGCTGACGGCGTTGCGGCGCAGGATCTGCTGGAAGAGTTCGTGCTGTTCGACGAACGGGATCATGCCCGCATGGTGGACCTGGCAGGCGACGGCCGCGACCACGCACGCCGACCAGCGCGGAAACGTCGGGTGACGGACGTCCGCCGGGGTGCCAGAATCTGCGTCAGGACCCTGAGGGAAATGCGGGTATGCGATGGCGGATGCCGGTGCGGCCAAGAGTCTCGGGCAGGACGGCGCCTGGCTGCGGCGGCTGCGGACCAGCGCGGGAATGACGCAGGCCCAGCTCGCCGCGCAGGCCGCGGTCGGTCTGCGTACGGTGCGCGACCTGGAGCGCGGCGGGGTGCGGCCGAGGGCGGCTTCGCTGCGGCGGCTCGCCTCCGCGCTCGGCATCGACGTCGAGGAGCTGGACGAACTCGCGCACGGCGGTGAGCGCGTGACCGTTCCGCCCGCCGCCGGGGATTCCGAGGACACGGCCACCCGGCTGCGGATCGACGTCCTCGGCCCGCTCTCGGTCCGGCGCGGCTCGCGCGACGTGGCGATACCGTCCGCGATGCAGCGCACACTTCTCGGCCTGCTCGCGATCCAGCCCGACCAGGTGGCCGGGGTCGAAGAGATCATCGACACGCTCTGGGGCGACGCGCCGCCGCGTACCAGCCGGGAGATCGTGCACACGTACGTCAGTGGCCTGCGTCGCCTGCTCGCGGTCGCCGGGATGCCGAGCCTGCTGCGCCGCGAACCGACCGGATACCGGCTCCGGCTCGGCACGGACGAGTCGGACGCCGCGCACTTCGCCGACCTGGCATCACGGGCCCGACGTGCTGCGACAGCGGGCGCCGCGCAGGCCGCGTGGCAGCTGCACGGCGAAGCGCTGGCCTGCTGGCGCGGTCCGCTGCTGGCGGGGGAGGGGGCATGGCGCGTCCAGCATCCGGCGGCCGTCTCGCTCGGCGCCGCGCGGGTCGCGGTCGCGGTGGAGTGGGCGGACCTCGGACTCGGCCTCGGCCACTACGGACGCACGGCGCAGATCCTGCTGGCCCTGTGCGCCCAGGAACCATTGCACGAGGGGCTCGCGGCGCGGCTGATGCTGGCGCTGGCGGGCGAGGGGCGGCAGGCCGCGGCGCTCGATCTGCACACGGAACTGCGTCAGCGTCTGGACAGCGCGCTGGGGCTCAAGCCGGGACCGGAACTGCGTGAGGCGCATCTGCGGGTGCTGCGCGGCAGGCTGCCGCTGGCGACGCGGCCGGTCGGCGACTCCGCGCCCGGAGCGCACACCGAAGGGAAACCGGCCGTGGAACCACGTCGACCAGCCGCCTCGGCCGTGATCCCCGCGCAGATCCCCGCCGACATCGCGGGGTTCGTAGGCCGCGAGGACGAACTGCGCGCGCTCGACACGCTGCTGGCCGCCGACGACCGCGGCGCCCGGATCGCCGTGATGACGGGCATGGGCGGGGTCGGGAAGTCGGCGCTCGCCGTGCACTGGGCGCACGCGGCCCGCGACCGCTTCCCGGACGGCCGCCTCTATGCGGACCTGCGCGGGCACGGCGTCGGCGAGCCCGCCCGGCCGCTGGAGGTGATCGCCGGATTCCTCGGCGCGCTCGGCGTCGCGCCCGGCCACGTGCCCGCGGACGAGGACCAGGCCTCCGCTCTGCTGCGCAGCGTCCTGGACCGGCGCCGCGTGCTGGTGCTGCTGGACAACGCGGCCGACGCCGAGCAGGTCAGGCCCCTGCTTCCGGCCGCGCCCGGCTGCGCGACCATCGTGACCTCGCGGCGGCGGCTCGGCGGACTGGTGGCCAGGGACGGCGCCGGACTGCTCGCCGTGCAGCCGCTGACCGCTGCCGAGTCCGCCGATCTGCTCGCGCGGGCGATCGGCTCGGTCCGCGCACAGGCCGAGCCGGAGGCCGTCGCCGAGATCGCGGAACTGTGTGCGCATCTGCCGCTCGCCCTGCGGATCACGGCGGCGAACCTGGCGACCCGGCCCGCGCACAGCGTCGCCGACCACGTCGCGAAGCTGACCGCCGATGCCCGGCTCGACGTGCTCGCCGTCGAGGGCGACCCGCACAACGCAGTCCGGGCCACTTTCGAACTGTCCTGCGCCGCCCTCGACGCGGCCGACCTGCGCGCGTTCCGGCTGGCCGGTCTCGCACCCGGCCCCGACGTGACGGCCGGTCAGGTCGCTGCCCTGGCCGACATCCCGGTCGCTGCGGCCAGGGCTGCGCTCGGGCGGCTCGAGGACCGCAACCTGCTGTTCGAATACACGAGCTCGCGGTTCAAGTTCCACGATCTGGTGCGCCTGTACGCATACGAACTCGCGGAGGGCGCGGAGAGCGAGACGTCACTCGACGAGGCCCGAGACCGACTCACTGCTTACTACCTGGCAGGCACCGCCCGAGCCGCGCAACTGCTCTACCCGCATGTTCTCCGCTTGCCCGACTCCCCGGACTTCGACCGCGAGGGCGTGGGACCGACGTTCAAGGACGCCCGCGCCGCGCTCGCCTGGCTCGACGCGGAGCGCCTCGGACTCGTCGCGGCGACCGTGCGCCTCGCGGACGTGGGCGACGTCGTCCCGGCCCTGGAACTCGCGGACCGGCTCAACGGCTACCTCCACCTGCGTGGCGATCGCGTCTACTGGCCCACGATCGCCCGAGTCTCACTGCTCGCGGCCTCACAGCACGGCGGCGACGCGCAGTTGGCGACGGCGTGGATGCACTGCGGAATGGCCACGCGCGCGGCGTCCGACCACGAGACGTCCGCCAACCACTTCGCCCGCTGCGCCGAGGCAGCGCGACGTGCGGGCTGGGTCGCGGGCGAGGCCGTGGCGCTCAACAACCTGGCCACCACGCTGTGGGCACGCGGCCTCGCCTCCGAAGCGGTCGACCGGCTCGGCGAAGCGCTGGCCCTGCACCGGCTCAGCGGCCGCACGACCGGCGAGGCCGTGACCCTCTCCAACCTCGGCTCCGCGCACATCGAACTGGCCCGCGACGCAGACCACGAACTCCGCCGCACCCGACTGGACCAGGCATTGGGCCTCATCAATCAGTCGTGGGAGTTGCATCGCCAGACCGGCGACCGTCGCAACGAGGCGGAGGCGATGCGGTTGCTGGCGATCGTGCACCGCGAACTCGGCGACGACGCCCGGGCCCTCGACCTGGCCCACGCGGCGCTGCGCATGGTGGCCGATGCCGGAGACCTGCTGTACGAGAGTTCGGCGCACAGCACCCTGGCGACCCTGCTCGCCCGCACCGGCGACACGTCCCGCGCCTTCGAAGAACACGAACGCGCCCTCTCCATCGCCCGCTCCGCCAACGCGCTGCGAGAGACGGTCGAGGCGCTCCTCGACATGGCCGAGACGCACGAACTCCTCGGTCAGTACGACGAGGCGGCCTTGGCGGTCGGCGACGCGCAGGCCATCACCACCCAAGCCGCCCTCGTCACCCTGCGCCGCCGCTCCGACCGCCTGCGCGCCCGCGTCACCGCCGCCACATCCCGCCCCTTCCTGCCGCTTGACCCCGATGACCAGGGATAACGTGCCGCAGCGCGACTGAAGGAGCACGCCCCCGACCCACTCCTACCGTGAGGACCGTCAACAGACCGTCTCCACGAAAAGGAGTCAGAACCATGACCAAGAACATCGTCCGCGTGCTGGCCGTCGCAGCTCTCGGACTCGCCGCCGTCGGCACCGCGGCCGGCGCGGCCCAGGCGGACACCTCCGGCTACTCGGTGACCTGGAGCGGCGGATACCTCATCACCGGGAGCTACGACTTCCTGAACGTGGCCGTGTCCAACGCCTCCACCTCCGGCGGCGCCCCGATCATCCAGTGGGCCGCCGACAACGGCTACGAGCAGGTCTGGCGCTTCGGCTACGAGTCCTACAACGGCGTGTACCAGGGCGCCTTCATCCAGAACGTGAACAGCGGCCTGTGCATCAACACCGACGGCGCCGCGGGCGACCAGCTCGACCAGGAGATCTGCTACAACGGCAACCCGAACGAGCTGTTCAACATCTACGGCAACCTCGGCGGCTACGACTCGATCCAGAACACCGGCAGCGGCCTGTACCTCGACGTCAACGGCTTCAGCTGGGGCGAGGGCGCCGCGATCGACCTGTGGTACCAGAACAACCAGCCCAACCAGACCTTCGCGACCGTCGCCTGGTGATCAGCGGATCATCCTGAACGGCCCTGCCAGGTGGTCACGCAGATCTCGTTGCCCTCGGCGTCCGCGAGCACCCAGAACGCCGGTGCCCGCCGGTCCGACACGAGCCGACCACCGGCCGCGAGCGCCGCTTCGATCCGCGTCAGCGCCTCGTCGTGCGGGACGCAGAGATCGAAGTGGATGCGGTTGCGCTGGGGACGCGGCTCTGCCATCTGCTGGAACCAGATGGCAGGGCCCTGTCCCGTCGGATCGACGAGCGGATCCCGCGGTCCGTCGGCCCCGGGCTCCGCGACGTAGCCCAGCACCGCCTTCCAGAACGGCCGCACGCTCGGAATGTCGAGCGCGTCGATGCCGATCTCCAGCAGCTGCACCGAATGGTGAGTCTCGGTGTTGATATCCGCGGAGATCGCCCGCGCCAACTCGACGTCCCGCCCCGTCACCGCCGCGTGCTCCGCCGACTGCAGCGTGAGGACCACGCGGTCGGGCCGCACGTCCATCCGCAGATGCCGATCCGCGTCGTCCCCGCAGGCCGCGGCCGCCGCCTGCGCGAGCCGCACCGCCTCGGCGACGGACCCGACCGCGACCGACGCCCGCAGTGTGCCCAGCAGGAAGCGCCATCCGATGTCGAGCACCGCGTCAGAGGCGGCCTGGCTGCTCACTACGTTGTTCACGTTGTCCACGACGGCAACTCTAGAACTCGAACACCAGACGAGCCGGGACGCGGCCGCCGGCCACGTCGTCGAAGCATTCGTTGACCTGGTCGAGGCGGCGGGACTCGGCGATGACCTGAGTGCGGCCGGCGGCGTGCAGGGCGAAGACATCGGCGAGGTCCTGGCGGGTGCCGACGATGGAGCCGATGATCGACTTGCCGCTGATGACGGTGTCGAAGATGGGGATGTTCATGGTGCCGTCGGCGGGGAGGGCGACGCAGACGAGGCGTCCGCCGCGCCGCAGGGAGCCGTAAGCCTGCTCGAAGGCGCGCGGGGAGACGGCGAGCGCGATGGCCACGTCGGCGCCGCCGAGTTTGCGGACTGCCCGGGCGGCGTCGCCGACGCGGCCGTCGATGACCTCGTCCGCGCCGAGGCGGGTGGCGAGTTCGAGCTTCGCATCGTCGATGTCGACGGCGATCACGCGGGCGCCGAAGATCTTCGCGTACTGGACGGCGAGGTGGCCGAGGCCGCCGATGCCGTAGATGACGACGGTCTCGCCGGGGGCCAGGCGTGCGACCTTGACCGCCTTGTACGTCGTCAAGCCCGCGCAGGTGAGCGGCGCCGCGTCGAAGGGGGTGACGGCGTCCGGGACCGTGACGACGTAGCGGTCGTCGGCCACGGCGTATTCGGCGTACGTGCCGTCGAGAGCGAAGCCGTTGTTCTTCTGCTTGGTGCACAGGTTCTCGGCGCCGGTCACGCAGTAGGAGCAGGTGCCGCAGGCCGTGCCGAGCCAGGCGAGGGCGACGCGTTCGCCGACCTGGTGCAGGCTCGCGCCCAGTCCCTGCGCCTCGACGATGCCGACGCCTTCGTGCCCGGGGGTGTACGGCGTCGTCGGTTTCGCGGCCCAGTCGCCGTTCGCGGCGTGGATGTCGGTGTGGCACACCCCGGAGGTCTCCATCCGCACCAGCACCTGACCCGGGCCGGGCACCGGGATCGGCAGGTCGCGGACCTCGATCTTCGCGCCCAGCGCGGGCACGACGGCCGCCTTCATCGTCGTGGTCATCAGAAACCCCTTCGTCTCGCAGCGCCACGGTCGGCAAGCATTGACGGTGGTACCCGGCCGAGACCGGATACCACCGTCATGTGCCGCGCCTCATGCTAGGCCGCCGCCTAGGACGAGACCTGCACCAGCTCCCACAGCTGGGAGTTCGCGCCGGTGTACGCCTGCTGGACGAGCTGCGCGCCGTCGCTGGTCGAGGCGCCGGACACGGTCAGGGCGAGGCCGGAGTTGCGGTTGACCAGCTCGTAGTCCGAACCGACCGCGACGAGCTGCCACTGCTGGTCGTAGCTGGCGTTCTGCACCCACTGGACCGCGTCCGCGCCGCTCGCCGTGCTGGCCTGCCAGATCCCGAGCGCGCGTCCGCTGTTCTCGTCGAGGATCTGGTCGTAGCCGTTGCCGAGCGACGTGACGTGCCAGAACTGGTCGGTCGAGCCGTTGTTCGTCCACTGCACGGCGTCCGTGCCGTCGAGCAGATTCGCGCCGTACACGCCCATGTTCTTGCCGCTGCCGACGTTGACGAGCCGGTAGTACGCGCCGACCGAGTTGCCGAAGTCGATGTCGGCGTACTGGACGGTGGTCGTGCCGCCGACGATCTCGACGCGGCCGGTCGCCGGGACGTACGTCAGGCTGCGGCTGTACGCGGACGGCATCGTGGTCTGCTGCTGGGTCCACGCGCCGGTGCTGCTGCCGCTCGCGTTCGTCCAGACCGCTCCGCTGCCCGCCGCGTTGTAGACGATCCGGCCGTTCGGCATCCGCAGAAGGACCGGACTGCCGCCCTGCGCCATCGCGGCCGAGCCCGAGGTCACCGACAGCGAGGTGATGCCGGTTCCGGCCGTGCCGCCCACGTCGTAGAAGTCGAGCGGGTTGCTGGAGATCTTGTACCGGACGTTGTTGCCGCCGCCCCAGTACTCGAACGTCATCAGCCACTCGCCGTCGCTGGTCTGGACGACGTTGGTCATGCCCGGCCGACCGCCGCCGAGCTCGGTGTAGCCGGACGAGTTGGTCACGGTCGTTCCGGTCACGTCCACGACCGGGCTGCTCCACGCGTCCGAGCTGGAGCCGTCCCAGGTCCGGTGCGCGAGGACCTGGAGGTCGGGGTCCGTCGTCGTGGCGTTGTTCGGGTCCAGGGTGAGCACGCCGGTCGAGGTGTTGTAGCCGGTGTAGTCGTTCTCGTCCGAGTAGTAGCAGACCAGCTCATTGTCATACACCATCAGGTACGGTTCCCAGACCGGGTCGTTCTGCTGGTACGTGTCCTCGGTGGCCGGGTAGCTGTGGCCGTTCGACCAGCTGCCGGTCGCGATGATGTTCTCCACGGTCCACGTCGCGCCGTCGTCGGTACTCGCGTACAGCGCTATCGCCGTGTTGCTGCGGTCGCCGTCGTGCGTCGGCGTGTAGCTGCCGTTCGCCTTGACCTGGTCGAGGTAGTAGTAGTCGTCCCCTGAGACGACGGAGGCCATCATCAGCGTGCCCTTGGCCAGCCCGCCGACCGCCTGCGGCAGCACGTAGAGGTACGGGTTCGTCCAGTTGCTGACGTACTTCGCGTAGGCCGAGTTCGACGACGCGTACGCCGGGGCCTGCACGCCGGTCAGGTACGACCAGGTGGTGCCGTTGTCGGAGCTCGTGTAGATCGGGATCGTCTGGCCGTCCGCCGAGCCCTTGCTCGTCACGACCGAGTCCTCGAACGCCGCCACGAGCTTGCCGTCCGGCAGCGCCGCCGCCTTCGGGTACAGCACGCAGTTGGTGTGCGCTTTCGTGCACGCCGTGCTGCTGGGGAGCGAGTAGAGCGTGGCGGCGGTCGCCTGTGTCGCGTGCGCGGGCAGCGCGTACACGCAGAGCGCCGTGACCGCGGTCACCACCACTCCCAAGGCTCTGCGCATTCCTGTGCGCCTAGAGTTCACCGTGCCTCCTCGTTGAGATGTCGCCGGTGCCACGTGAAGCTAGATCCCTCCGTGAACACGCGGCAATATGTCGTTACGCAAGGTTTTCGAAGGGCACGGGAGTTGACTGATCAGGGCAAGGCACAGCTCGACGCGCAGTACGGGCTGCTGACGTCGATCGCGACCGAGGCGGGCGTCTCGCTCAGCACGGTCTCGAAGGTCGTCCATCGGCGGCACGACGTGAGCGCCGCGACCCGGGACCGGGTGGAGGAACTGCTCGCCCGGCACGGCTACGTGCGCCCGTGGGACCGGGCCGCGACGATGCCGCGGCAGATGGTGGTGGTCTTCCGCGACCTGTCCGGCCCGTACACGCTCGAGGTGGCGCGCGGCATCGTGCTGGCCGCGGGCCTGGTCGGCGTGGACGTGGTCACCGGCACCACCAACTCCCGGCCGATCTCGCATTGGCTCAAGGAGTGCGAGGCCCTGAACGCGCTCGGCCTGGTCGTGGTGATCTCGATGCTCACCGAGGAGGACCAGCGGCACATCGTCGAGCACAAGCTGCCGGTGGTGCTGGTCGATCCGCTGAGCACGCCCTCGGCCGACATCCCGTGTATCGGCGTGACGAACTGGAGCGGCGCGAAGGAGGCCGTGCAGCACCTGCTCGGACTCGGGCACACCCGGGTCGGCATGATCGCGGGTCGTTCGCACTCGCCGGCGGGCTCCGCGCGGCTGCACGGCTACCGGGCCGCGCTGGAGGAGGCCGGGATCGAGTTCGACCCGGCGATCGTGCGCGCCACCGACTTCGACTACGACGAGTCGCTCAAGGCCACGCTGCACGTGCTGCGGACCAAGGACCGCCCCACCGCGCTGTTCGCCGCGAGCGACGCGCAGGCCATGGGGGTGCTGGAGGCCGCGCGGCAGTGCGGGCTGAGCGTGCCCGCGGACCTGGCCGTGATGTCCTTCGACGACTCGCTGGTCGCGGCGATGGCCTGCCCGCCGCTCAGCGCCGTCCGCCAGCCCTTCGAGGAGCTCGGCCACGAGGCGACCCGGGTGCTGATCCAGCTCGCCGAGGGCCGCCCGCCCGCCTCGACCCGGATCGAGCTGGCCACCCAGCTCGTGCTGCGCGACTCCACCGCCGCGCCGCGCACCGCCGAGTAACGTCCGAAAGTATTTCGGGACCTGCCCCGATCCACCGCGAGCACCCGGGCCCATCCTCGAAAGTCTTTCGATATCAATGGCGCCGATTCGCTTGTCGCCGCCGCGGGCGCCCTCCTACCGTGACTGCACCAGTCGGAGTGTCGGAACGGAGTTCAATGATGAACCTCAACAGCAGCATGGTGTCGAGAAGGCGGGTCCTGGCCGGGATGGCGGCGGGCGGCGCGGCGGTACTCGCCGGCGCGTCCGCGTGCAGTTCGTCCTCTGGTTCGAGCTCCCCGAGCGGGAACGTCTCGTTCTGGACGCAGACGGACCCCACCAACACCGTGCAGCAGGCGGCGATCACCGCCTTCAACAAGACCAGCACCGGGAAGGTCACGCTCTCGGAGATCCCGTCGAACGGCTACCTCAACAAGGTCCGCACCGCGATGGGCTCCTCGGCGATGCCCGGGCTGTTCTTCAACTGGGGCGGCGGAAGCCTGAGCGACTACGTGAAGTCGAACCGCATCCTCGAGCTCGACGCCGACCTCCAGTCGCACTTCCTGACCTCGCCGCTGCAGGCCGGGATCGTGGACGGCAAGTTCGTCGGCGTGCCCTGCCGCGGCACCCAGCCGGTGTTCATCTTCTACAACAAGACCCTGTTCAACGAGGCCGGAGTCACCCCGCCGACCACGTACGGCGAGCTCACCAACCTGGTCACCACGTTCAAGAAGCGCGGCATCATCCCGTTCACGGTCGCGGGCACCGGCACGTACTCGTGGACCGAGCTCATGTGGATCGAATACCTCGTCGACCGGATCGCGGGGCCGACGCTCTTCAAGTCGATCGCGGGCGGCGACTGGACCCTGTGGAAGGAGCCCGCGATCCTGCAGACCGCGCAGATGGTCGCCGAGCTCGTCTCCTCGGGCGCGTTCGGCAGCAACTTCGCGTCCGTGAACTACGGCGCGGGCGGCACGTCCACGCTGCTCGCGCAGGGCAAGGCCGCGATGGAGCTGATGGGCACCTGGGAGTACGCGATGCTGCAGAGCATCAGCCCGAGCTTCGTGAAGAACGAACTGGGCTACGTGCCGTTCCCCTCGGTCGAGGGCGGCAAGGGCAGCATCAAGAACCTGGTCGGCAACCCGACCAACTACATCTCGATGACCTCGCGGGCCGCCAAGACCACCGCGGCCGAGTTCCTCAAGACGACCTACAGCGACAGCTACGTCGCGGGCCTGGTCAAGATGGGCGAGGTCCCGGTGACCACGAACGCCGCCGCGGCCCTGGCGAACGCGGCCGATCCGACGTACGCCAAGTTCCAGTTCGACGCCGTGCAGGCCGCCCCCGCGTTCACCCAGTCCTGGGACCAGGCGCTCGGCCAGACCCTCGCGACGCCGATGCTCACCGAGATCCAGAAGCTGTTCAACGGCCAGGAGTCGCCGCAGCAGTTCGTGAACAACGTGGTGGCGATCCAGCCGTGAACCGCGCGCACGACTCGGGGCGGCCCGGCGTGGTCTGGGCGCTGCCCGGGCTGCTCTTCTTCGGCCTGTTCGCCCTGATCCCGATGGCCGGGGTCGTCTACCTCTCGCTGACCAGCTGGGACGGGCTGACGACTCCGCAGTTCGTCGGCCTGCACAACTGGTCGCGCTTCTTCGCCGACCACCAGATCGTGCAGGCCACCGTCGTCACCGGCGTGCTGCTGCTCGGCACGATGGCGCTGCAGACCCCGATCAGCATCCTGCTCGGGGTCTGGGCGGCGGGCAAACAGCGCAACCGCGCCGTGCTGTCCGCGGTCTTCTTCCTGCCGCTGCTGCTGTCCACGGCGGCGACCGCGGTGATGTGGCGGCAGCTGCTCGACCCGAACTTCGGGCTCCCGGCCAAGGTCTCCTGGCTGTTCGCCGGGAACGACAACCTGCTGGGCAGCCAGAGCGGCTCGATCGCCTGCGTGGTCGTGGTGATGAGCTGGCAGTACATCCCGTTCCACTCGCTGCTCTACCAGGGCGCGGCGCGCAACATCCCGGAGAGCCTGTACCAGGCCGCGGCGATCGACGGCGCGGGGCGGGTGCGGCAGTTCTTCCACATCACGCTGCCGCAGCTGCGCAACACGCTGATCACCTCGACGACGTTCATCGTGGTCGGCGGGCTCACCGCGTTCGACGTCGTGCTGATGCTGACCAACGGCGGCCCGGGCACGGACACCGCGATCCTGCCCTTCGACATGTACCAGACCGCGTTCGTCCAGTACGACTACGGCTACGCGGCCGCGATCGCCGCGTTCCTGCTGCTGCTGGCGACCGGCGCGTCGCTGCTGCTGGTCAAGCTCACCGGATACGACAAGATGACCAGCACCCTGGAGGGGCTGTGAGGAACCGACCGAACTACGCGGCCGGGTTCGCGGCCCTCGTCTGGCTGCTGATCATCGGCATCCCGCTGTACGCGCTGACCACCACCGCGATCCAGCCGCAGGACAAGTACACGCAGACCGGTCCGCTGGGCCTGCCGACCTCGCTCACGTTCGCCAACTTCACGACCGTGCTGCAAAGCGGCTTCCTCGGCTATATCGGCAACACCGTCCTGGTCGCGGCGGGCACGGTCGCCATCGTGCTCGTGCTCTGCGTCCCGATCAGCTACGCGGTCGTGCGCGGCCAGGGCTTCGTCAGCCGCGGCGTGTTCCGGCTGTTCCTGCTGGGCCTCGCGATCCCCGCGCAGGCCGTGATCATCCCGCTGTACCTGATCATCAACAAGCTCGGCTTCTACGACACGCTCTGGGGCGTCATCCTGCCCACGGCCGCGTTCTCGATGCCGGTCAGCGTGCTGGTGATCAGCGGCAGCATGCGGGAGATCTCGCCCGAGCTGTACGAGGCGATGGCGCTGGACGGCGCGAAGCCGGGGCTGGTGCTGCGGCAGCTGGTGGTCCCGATGTCCCGATCCGGCATCTCCACGGCCGGGGTCTTCGCGGCGCTGCAAGCGTGGAACGGCTTCCTGTTCCCGCTGATCATGACGCAGTCGGACTCGACGAAGGTGGCCACGCTGGGCCTGTACAACTTCCAGTCCACCTACAGCTCCGACATCCCGGCGCTGCTCGCCGCGGTGCTCATGTCCGCCGTCCCGATCCTCGCCGTCTACCTCTTCGCGCGCCGGGCCCTCGTCAGGGGCCTGATGGGCGCCGGCGGAAAATAGCAGAACGGAAAGAACGAACGTGACACTCAGTGACGAGCGCCCGAAGACCGGGCTGTGGAACGACCCGGCGCTGCCCGCGGCCGTCCGCGCCCGCTCGCTGCTCGACGCCATGACCGACGGCGAGAAGGCGCGGCAGCTGGGCAGCACCTGGCCGGGCCACGACGCGGGCGGCGACGTCGCCCCGATGCAGGAGACCTTCCGCGGCGCGGAGAGCTTCGAGCAGGCGATCGCGGGCGGCCTCGGCCAGCTGACCCGCGTGTTCGGCACCGAGCCGCTGACCGCGGACGAGGGCCGGGCCCGGCTCGCGGCCTTCCAGGAGCAGGTCGTGGCGGCCAACCGCTTCGGCATCCCGGCGATCGCGCACGAGGAGTGCCTGACCGGCTTCCACACCTGGCGCGCGACGATCTACCCGACCTCGCTCGCGTGGGCAGCGACCTGGGACCCGGAACTCGTCCGGCTGATGGCGGCGGCGATCGGCGCGGACATGGCCGCGGTCGGCGTCCATCAGGGCCTCGCCCCGGTGCTCGACGTCGTGCGCGACTACCGCTGGGGCCGGGTCGAGGAGACGATGGGGGAGGACCCGCACCTCGTCTCAGAGCTCGGACTCGGCTACGTCAGGGGACTGCAGTCAGCCGGCGTCGTCGCCACGGTCAAGCACTTCGCGGGCTACTCGGCCTCGCGGTCGGCACGCAATCACGCTCCCGCGACGCTCGGTCCGCGCGAGCTGGCCGACGTGATCCTGCCGCCGTTCGAGAAGGCCGTGGTGCACGGCCCGGTCGGCTCGGTGATGGCCGCCTACAACGAGATCGACGGCGTCCCCGCCAGCTCCGACGAGGCGCTGCTGACCAGGATCCTGCGCGACGAGTGGGGCTTCGCGGGTACGGTCGTGGCCGACTACTGGGCCATCTCCTTCCTCGCGCTCATGCACAACATCGCCCCCGACGTGCTCGGCGCCGCGCACTCCGCGCTCGAGGCGGGCATCGACGTCGAGCTGCCCAACACCTCGGGCTACGGCGAGGCCCTGCGCGAGATGGTGCAGGACGGACGTGTCCCGGCGGACCTGCTGGACCGCGCCGCGCTGCGTGTCCTGACGCAGAAGGCTGAGCTCGGCCTGCTGGACCCGGACTGGCGGCCGGACCGGTATCAGGAGCCTGTCGACTTCGACTCGCCGCACAACCGCGCCATCGCGAGCCGCCTCGCCGAGGAGTCGGTGATCCTGCTCGGAAACTCCTCGGGTTTGCTACCGCTCGCCCCCGCGACGCCGCGCACGATCGCCGTCATCGGCCCGGTCGCGGACGAGGCGCGCTGCCTGTTCGGCTGCTACTCGTTCCCGAACCACGTCCTGCCGCATCACCCTGACATGGACCTCGGCATCGACGCATCGACCGTACTGGAGGGGATTCGCCGGGAGTACCCGGAGAGCGACGTACGCCACGTGCCCGGCTGCGACATCGTCGGTGGGGACCGCGAGGGGATCGCCGAAGCCGTCGCCGCTGCTCAGGACGCCGATCTGACCATCCTCGTCGTCGGCGACCGCTCGGGGATGTTCGGCAAGGGCACGTCGGGCGAGGGCTGCGACGTCGTGACCCTCGAACTCCCCGGCCTGCAAGACGAGCTCGCGGCGGCCGTCCTCGCCGCCGCGCGACGCAGTGTGCTGATCGTCGTCTCGGGCCGTCCGTACGCGATCGGCCGGCACGCGCGGTCCGCCGACGCGGCCGTGCAGGCGTTCTTCCCCGGCCAGGAGGGCGCGGCGGCGATCGCGGGCGTGCTGTCCGGCCGGGTCGAGCCCTCGGGACGGCTGCCGGTGCAGATCCCCGGCGACCAGGCGAGCCAGCCCGGCACGTACCTCGCCCCGCCGCTCGCGCTCAAGAGCGACGGCGTCAGCAACATCGACCCGACGCCCGCCTTCCCCTTCGGCCACGGCCTCGCGTACACGACGTTCGCCATCGAGGACGTGCGCGTGGACGAGAGTGTCGTGCCGACGGACGGGACGATCCGCGTCTCCGCCACCATCGCGAACACCGGCGAGCGCCCCGGCACGGCGGTCCCGCAGCTGTACCTCACCGACCCGATCGCGACCGTCACCCGCCCCGTGCGCCAGCTGATCGGCTTCACGCGGGTCGATCGCCTCGCGCCGGGGGAGCGGGCCACGGTCCGCTTCGACGTGCACGCCGACCTGACCAGCTTCACCGGCCGCGACCTGCGCCGCCGGGTCGAGCCGGGCCGCGTCGTGCTGACCGTCTCTCAGTCGGCCGCCGACCCGGGCCGATCGGCGGACGTGACCCTTGAGGGTGGCGTCAGGTCCGTCGACCACACCCGGACCACGACCACCCCGGTCGTGATCGTCCGGCACTGATTGAGAGCACTGGGGGGCCGGAGCGCGCGTGGTGCTCCGGCCCCTCGCTCGGCCGTTCTTCTAGTTCGTGACCTTCCAGTCGCTGTTCGCCTTCGGCACCGAGAACGACAGCGTCGAGCAGCCGAGATCGCTCCCCGACGGCAGCGGGTCCAGGCCCGGCGCGGTGGTCGCCGACGCCGCGTGCCAACCGCCGGTCGAGGCGTTGTAGATCTGGATGTGGCTGCTCTCGAACGTGTCGCCGGAGATCTCGGAGCAGTACGGGCCGTTCGCGCCGGTCGTGCTCGGCGTCGTGTAGACCTCGAACATGTCCCAGCCCTCGGGCGCGCCGCTCTGGTCGGTGCCGGACTGGCTGTAGAACGTGTTCCAGGAGTGCGTGGTGTAGTTGTAGAGGTAGACCGTCCAGGTGTTCTTCGCGACGTTGGTCTTGGCCTCGTACATGCTGTACGCGGTGTGGCCGTTGGTCGTCGTCGTGTACGTGCTCACGAAGGCCGAGTCCAGCGGCACGGTCTTGGCCGCGTCGATGGAGACGCACCAGTCCCAGGCCCACAGGTACGCGCCGTCCGGGGTGTAGGCCGTGGTCAGCTCGACGCACGAGCCGTCCGGCGCCTTGAGGGTCGGCGCGTAGAGGTATTCCTGCCCTGAGAGCGTCAGCCCCGGCACGATGCTCTGGTCCGCCAGCATCTTCGTGTCGCCGTCGTCGCCCGGGAACACGCCCCACGCGTTGTGGATCGTCGTCGCGTCCTGCGCGATCGCGGCGTCCGGCGCGGGGGCTGCGGTGATTGCGTGCTTGGCGGCGTGGACCAGCGTGGCGTGCTGCTTGCGGAACGCGGCCTCGGCCGGTCCCACCAGCTTCTTCGTGGCGGCGCCGGACAGCCCCGGCACGGTCCCGGTGATCGGCGCGAGCGTCCCCCGGAGCGCGGGATCGTCGGCGCCTGGCCGCGTCAGCATCAGCGGTGCGGCGTGGATTTGAGCGTGGGCCTGGGCGGTGGGAGTGCCCGCCATCGCCGCCGTCGTGCCGTAGATCCCGAGCGCGGCGAACGCGGCGAGAGCGAGAGCCGGGGCGATGAGCTTCTTCTTGCGTGGTGATCGCATGCCCCTCAGTCGTCCGGGCCGCCCGAAAGGTTGGCGGCAACTTATCCGCCCTCTGCGACGACTAGTGCGGTATGAAATCGATGAAGCGAAAATGGGCACTGGTGGCGGGAGTGCTCGCGCTGATCTCGGCGGCGGTCTCCACGCCGCTGCTGCTCAGCCAGACCGCCAGCGCCGCCGCCGCGTTCTCCACGACGGTGGTCGGCAAGGCGAGCGGCCTGTGCGCCGACGTGCCCGGCGGTACCACGGCGATCCGGCTCAAGCTGGCCGCCGAGACGTGCGCCGACAAGTCCGAGCAGAGCTTCACGTTCACTCCGGTGTCCGGCAAGGCGAACACGTTCACGATCAGCACCCTGAGCGCGAACGAGTGCATCGACGTGACGGGCCGCTCGAAGGCCGACGACACGCCGATCATCCAGTACGTCTGCAACGGCCAGACCAACCAGCAGTTCCGCATGGTCGCCGTGTCGGACGCGGGATACAACCTCGTCGCGGTGCACTCCGGCAAGTGCCTCGCGGTCAACGGCGACGCGACCAAGTCGGGCTCGGCGCTCGTGCAGCTGCCGTGCACCGCCAAGCGCACATGGCTGCTCCCCAAGTCCAGCGGCGTACCGAGCCCCAGCGCCGCCCCCAGCAAGACCACCGGCGCCAGCCCCACCCCGTCCCCCTCGGCGTCGAAGGCCTCTGCCTCGCCCACCCCGACGGCCACGGCCACTGCCGCCCCCACGACGACCCCGGTAGCCGCAGGTAGCTGCTCCCGCGCGTCCAGCTCATCCCCGAAGGTCCAGACGACCGAGGTGAACGTGGGCGTGTCGGTCACCGGCTACGGCGGCCAGTCGGACACCGAGCCGTTGCCGATGGCGATCGCCGCGACCCCGTCCGGCCGCTCGTGGGTGGCGTGGCTGGGCACCGACGGCAAGGTGTACCTCGGCAGCCTCGACTGCAGCGACCATCTCGTCGGCACTCCGACCAGCTTCACCGGCATCGACCTCGAGGACGTGGCCGCCGACGCGAACGGCGGAGTCCTCCTGCTCACGCGCAAGGGCGATTGTCACACCGGCCCCCTCTGTGGCGGCACCTCAAGCCCCTGTAACACGATGTGGATGATCCGCTTCAACAACTCGGGCCAGGAGGTCTGGGAGCAGCAGGTTACGAACCTCAGCTCCAGCCTCGGCGGCTACGACAACGGCGCACGCTTCGTCTGGTGGTACCAGCACCACGGCCGTCTCACGACCGACGGCACCAACTACGCCGCGTACTTCGCTGACGCCATCACCGTGCAGAACGGCAGCTGCGTCGACATCCACGAAGGCGACCGCATGCAGGTCGTGGGCCCCACCGGCACGCTCCTATCCGGCCACGACAGCTTCGCCCTCGGATGTAGCCATAGCTGGGACACGCACATCGTCTGGGATCCACGGACAGGCCACTTCGTCATGGTCTGCGCCACCGACAACGACTGCCGAATAGCGCAACCAGCCGACTATCAGACCGTCGCAACAGGAACCTGCGACGGCACCCTATTCGGCGGTGACATCGTCCTATCGAGTAGCGCAGGGTATTGGGTCGGCTGGAGTCAGGGCGGACACGCACGCCTCGACCACTTCAGCACCGGCGCCAGCGACAAGACCGTCACCACCGCCGCCGACACCAGCCATCCGCACCTGGTCACCTACGGCTCCCGCATGCTGCTCGCCTGGGGCTCCGGATCCGCCATGGACGCCCAGGTATACAACTCCGGCACCGGAGCGACCGTCGGCAGCCAGTTCACCATCGACGTCGCCGACCACGCATACATGTCCTTCAAGGCCTACACCGACGGCAGCGCGGCCTACGCGGCGGCCGGGCCGACCAGCACTACGATCGTCATCGCCCGCGTGATGCCCATGAGCTGAGCAGAGCGAGCCGTAAGAGGCACAAGCGTTCATTGAGCATTAAAGCTTACGGAGTTCCACCTTCCGGAACGCGGCGGGACGCTGGTGGCCGCGGGGCCACCAGCGCACCCACCCGCACGTTCCCACCCACCCGCAAGGAAGGTGACTCGGTATGCCGAGTACCACTCGCCGTCGTCTGCTCGGCGGCGCCGCCGCAGCAGGCGCCGCCACGCTGCTGCCCACCAATGTCCAGAAGGCCATCGCCGACAGCGCCGCGAACCCGCGCCCCGGCAAGCTCGGCGACATCAAGCACGTCGTGCTGCTGATGCAGGAGAACCGCTCCTTCGACCACTACTTCGGCACCCTCTCCGGCGTCGCGGGCTTCGACGACCCCGAGGCGGTCAGGCTCTCCACCGGCCGCTCCGTCTTCTACCAGCCCGACACGGCCAACCCGGACGGCTACACCCTCCCGTTCCACCTGGACACCAACACCACCAGCGCCCAGGCGATCCCCTCGACCAGCCACGCGTGGGCCGTGCAGCACCAGGCCCTCAACGGCGGCGCGAACGACGACTGGCTGCCCGCGCACCGGGCCGCCGACGGCTCGAACGGCCCGTACACCATGGGCTACTACAACCGCGCCGACATCCCGTTCCACTACGCGCTCGCCGACGCGTTCACCGTCTGCGACCACTACCACTGCTCCATGCTCGGCCCGACCTGGCCGAACCGGATGTACTGGATGACCGGGACCTGCGACCCGAACGGCCTGAACGGCGGCCCGATCCTGGACAACACCGCGCCGTCGGGCGGCTTCACCTGGACCACGTACGCCGAGCGGCTGACGGCGGCCGGGGTGAGCTGGAAGGTGTATCAGCAGCCGGACGTCGACGGCAAGAACATGCTCAACGAGTTCCAGCAGTTCCGGCAGGCCCCGACCGACTCGACCCTCTACACCAGCGGCCAGCAGTTCCAGCCGGTCGGCGCCTTCGAGTACGACGCGCGCAACGACAACCTGCCCACCGTCAGCTGGATCCTGCCGTCCGACATCGACTCCGAGCACCCGAACTGGACCCCCGCGTACGGCGCCGCCTACATCGCCTCGAAGATCGACGCGATCGCCGCGAACCCCGAGGTGTGGGCCAAGACCGTGTTCATCCTCAGCTACGACGAGAACGACGGCCTGTTCGACCACGTAGTCCCGCCGACCCCGCCCGCCGGCACCCCGAACGAGTTCGTCAGCCTCACGTCCCCCGGCGGCACCCCGGGCAACGGCCTCCCCGTCGGCGCCGGCTTCCGCGTCCCCTGCATCATCGTCTCCCCGTGGACCGCCGGCGGCCACGTCGCCTCCGAGCAGTTCGACCACACCAGCCAGCTCCGCTTCCTCGAGCAGGTCACCGGCGTCCAGGAGCCCAACATCTCCGCCTGGCGCCGCAGCACCTTCGGCGACCTCACCTCCGCCTTCCGCTTCCACACCGCCGCCGAGGCCCCCGTCCTGCCCGACACCCACGGCGAACTCATCACCTCCGAATACGAGGTCGCCGTCCTGCCCGCCCCCACCCTCCCCGGCGCCGACCAGTCCCTCCCCGCCCAGGAGCCGGGCCGGCGGCCGCGGGTCTGAGGCACCGCACCGCGCACCGGGCTGTCCGTCAGATTCTCGAGGACGGACCGAGCGTGGAGGAGGTGCGTGAGCCCTGAGATCGAGGTCTCATCTCGTTTCCGTTCGCCGCGGACGGCTGCGTCGGATCGAGCTCAGCAGCCGCCCCGCGGTGAAACGCCCTGCCGCGCGACCGGATGTCGAGAGGCAGCTCGACGGTCTGCCCGGGGCGGTGCTCACCGCGCCCGCCGCCTCGACGTGCTTCGTGCTGGTGGACGGGATCGCGGTGCGGGTCAGAGCGGTCTCCGCGGGGCTGGTGCCCGGTGATGCCGTCGAGCTCTGCCACGACGGCTCTGCGGACCGGGCGCGGCTGAGCGCGTTCCGCCGCGGAGAGGGTCCAGGACACACGGTGGTCGCGATGAGCGAGGGGGGCATGCAGTGAGCTCGGGATCGACCGCGGCGGCGGGCTTCGAGTTCGGCGCCGGCTACGAGGAGCGGATCCCGCTCATCCTGGTCCTGGACACCTCGGGTTCGATGGCGCGGCCCGCCGAGCTGCCGCGCATCGAGCAGCTCGTCGACACGGTCGAGCACGTACTGGAGGAGATGCGGGCGGAGCCGGCGCTGGCCGCCCGGGTCGATGTCGCCGTGGTGAGCTTCGGCAGCACCGTCGCCGTACGCACGGACCTGCTGGCGGAAGGCGGGCACAGCGCGGAGCCGTTCGTGCCCGTGGGCAGAGTGCGAATGCCGAAGCTCGCGGCGGCCGGCCACTCGCCGATGCTGCCCGCCGTGAGCCGAGCCCTGGAGATCGGCGCGCGCCGCCGGACGGAGCTCGCCGGCCGCGGGGTGCCCTGCCTGCGCCCCGTCATCTGGCTGATCACCGACGGCGCGCCCACCGACGAGGGCGGCGAACTGCTGGGCGAGGCCGAATGCGCGCTGACGGCGGCGGACGTGCGTGCCGCCGAGGACGCGGGCAACTGCCTCTTCTTCGCGATCGGTGTCGCGGACGCGGATCGCGAACTCCTTCGGACCATCGCACCCGGCGGCACCTACATGGTCGGCGGCCTCAACTACCCGGAGATCCTGCAGCTGATCACGACCAGCTCCCAGCAGTCTCGCTCGGTGCTCAGCGCGGACGAGGTCAAGGACGCCGTCCGGGAGCGGCACGACCGGGGCGAGCGCATCCGCAGACTGGAACAGAGCCAGTGACCACGGCGACGACGAGCCCGGTCGACTGGCGGCATGTCGCGGGCTGCTCCATCACCGGCTCGGTTCATCGGCGGCGCGGGCACGGTTGCCAGGACGCGTTCCGCTCCGAGGTCTCGGCGGACGGCGCGCTCGTGCTCGCGGTCGCCGACGGGGCGGGAAGCCGCGAGCGCAGTGCACTCGGCGCGCACCTCGCCGTGGACGCCGCGTGCCGCGTGCTCGGTCGCGCCGTACCGTCCGCGGACGCCCCGCCCGAGCGGTGGGCCGAGTGGGCCCGCTCCGCCGCCGCGTCGGTGGTGCACGAGTACGAGCGCGTCGCGGCCCCCTCACTCGCTGACGGGCAGGCGGACGCCCTGGCGACCACCCTGGCCGCCGCGGTGGTCCGGCCGCCGTGGGCGGTGTTCGTCGGCGTCGGCGACTGCTTCGGCGCGGTGCTCACGAGGGACGGCGGCGTTGAGGACTGCCACCTCGTACTGCCGCCGGCCGAGGTCGAATTCCTCGGCGGTGCGCGGGGGAGCGCGGCCCCCCGCGGTTTCGCGCTCTGGGACGAGGCGCTGTCCGGGGTCGTGCTGGCGTCGGACGGCTGCCTGGCCGCGGCGCTCGATCATCCCAGCGTGCACGGACTTCCTGCGCACGCCGGCCCGCAACCGGCCGCGGGCTTCTACCGGGCCGTGACGCGGGCGACCCGCTCGTCCCTCGAGGACAGGGAGCCGCTGTTCGCCGCGTTCTCGGAAGCGCTGGCCGAGCGCACGGTCGACGACGCGACCGTCCTGTGCTGCTCGGTCGGCTCAGCGTCAGTGGACTGACGGCATGCCCATTAGCTGCACCGCCGAGGACGGGACCGGGTATCTGCTGACGGAGCAGATCGCCCTCGGTTCTCAGGGTTCTGTCCACCGGGTCGCGGGATCGCCGCTGCTCGCCAAGATCCTCGTCTCCGATGTGGACGAGGCGGCAGCCCGGCGTCGGCTGCGATCCCTGGTCAGCCAGGGCCGGCGGCCGCGCGCGGCCGGTCTGGCCGGTGCTCAGCCCGCGCGTGCCGCCTGGCCGCTGGTCCGCATCGAGACGGTGCACGGCGCGGTGCCCGGATTCCTCATGGTCGATCTCGCACCGGGCAGGCTCTCCCTCGAGAGCAGCTTCGCCCCCGCCGGCCGGTCGGCCGCGTTCCCGGACGCCACCTGGGCTGATGCGCTGCGCGCAGCGCTCGATCTGGCGGTCCTGGTGCGGGACATGCACGCGGCCGAATACGTGCTCGGCGATCTGAAGGCGGAGAACCTCTGGGTGGACGCTGTCGGGCGGATCGCGCTCTGCGACGTGGATTCCGTGCAGTTCACGGCGGACGGCGAGTTCTTCCGCTGCACGATGGGTTCACCGGGTTACACCGCGCCCGAACTGATCGACGCCGCGGAGTACAGCCCGACTGTCGAGTCCGACGCGTTCTCTCTCGCGGTGCTGATCTATCAGATTCTGCTGTGCGGGGTGCATCCCTTTCACGGCGTGCCGCGCGACGGCGGAGCCTACGTGGGCTTCAACGACAACATTCGCAACGGTCGCGCCGTCCTGCTCGGCCCGGAAGCCGTCCGCCTCGACCCGACGGTGCCCGCCCCGCGTCTGCTGCCCCGCGCACTTCGCGCCCTGTTTCGCCGGTGCTTCGATGCGGAGGGCCGTGGATTTCCCGACCGAAGGCCCTCGCCGGGCGAGTGGTGCGCCGCGGTGGCCGAGGCCCTCCAGCCGAGCCGGTTGCGGTGCTGCACCCGCGTGTCGCGTCATGTCTACGCGGTCGAGCTGCCCTGGTGCCCGTGGTGCGATCTGCTCGAGCACGGACGCGACTTCTATCCGTCCGCTCCCGGGATTCCTGTCCGTCAGGGTTGATAGGACCAGCCTCCGATGGGCAGCGAGCCGGAAGGGCGAGGGCGATGAGTGGTTCGCCGAAGTACAGCTATGTGCTGCTCGAGGCGATGCTGAGCGCGGCTCGGGACCAAGCCCGGGCGCAGCGGGTCGAACAGCGCAGACAGCGTGACAGGGACCTCGCCCGGCTGGCCGGGCAGCGGGCCGCGCAGCGCGCCGCGGACCGAGCCGACGAGCGGCGCGGTTCCACGCTGGAACGGCTGGGGCCGCTGCGCGAGCTCGCCGAGCAGGTGCGGGGCGCGGCGGGTTTCGCAGCGCTCGAGCGAAGCCTCGGCGCACTCGTGTCCGCGGTGGAGAGCGGCCGGGCCACGGACCACGACCAGACGATGCGGGAGGCCGAGCGGATCCGCGCAGGGTTGCTCGGCCTGCGCGTCACCCCGGACGGCCGGGCCGAGCAGCGTGCACGCGCGGTCGCCGACCTGCGTACACGGTTGGCGGACGTGGATGCGGACGGCCGTGCCGAACTCGCCGGGGTCGAAGCGGGCTGTTCCGCGCTCATCGTGCGGCTGGAACAGCTTGCCGCCGACTCGAATCCCGGCTTCGAGGTGCTGCTCGGCACGGCGGAGCACGACGTGGCCGCCTTTCTGCGACGTGCCGCGGACACCGGCGAGCGAGCCCGCGCCGCGCAGCGTGATCGCGATGAGCTGACGGAGCGTTGGGCCGCGCTGGAGGAACGTGCCCAAGCCGTCCTGCGCGACGCGAACGATTTCGACGCGAAGGAGCTCGCGCAGGAACTGGAGCAGCGCCTCGCCGAGATCGCGGCGGCCGCGGAGGGCGGGCGGCTTGCGGAGGCACTCGCCGCACTGAACGCGCTGGCGCAATGGTTGGACAGCGCCGAAGCCGAACTCGACGAGCTCGCGGTGGCGGCCCAGCAGTGCACCGATCTGGCCGCGGCGCTGCGCCAGGCGATGGAGCATCAGGGCATGCTCTTCCTCGACGGCGAAGACCTCGGCAATCGGCTGATACTGCGGTTCCAGCGGGTGAACGGCGCGGTGTACACCACGGCCGTCGACGCGTGGTCCAGCACGCGTACCGCGGCGGATGACGCACAGGCGGACGCCGTGATCTCGTATCACGTCGAAGGCGAGCCCGACGTGGAGCACGCGGCGCTGACCGGGAGCGCGAACTGCGATCACGTCGAGGAGTTCCTCGGCGTGGTGCACGGCGAGCTGGCCGAGTTCGGCTTCAGAGCCGGGGAGGTCCACTGGGAGGGCAAGCCGCCGCGCGACTCGGCCAGGCAGTTGCCCGCCGCCCAATCCACCGAGGTCCGGCACGGCGCCGCGCCCGCTACGCCACCGGCGCGATCACGGGGTGCCGACCGGTGAGCGCCGACCCGACCACGAACGGCCACGGTCCGGGGACCCGGCCCGCCGACGGGGCCGTCGCGTCCGAGGACATGCCGCTGTGGGCGATCGTGCTCGGCTGGGAACTGCGGCGCGGACGCCAGGTGCTGCTGCACGGCGAGGTCAACGACCGCTCCTGGCTGTGGGGCGCCCCGGCGACGGTCAAGGAAGTGCTCTGCGACTACCTCGAGGCGACCGGATCGGAGGCGGTCGGCTGGTGGGATCCGGTCGACGGGCTCTCCTTCCCGCTGCCCGGCCACGCCGAGCGCTTCGCCCGGTTGCGCGTCGCCGCACCGGCCGCGACCGGAACGGATCAGGACTCGGATCCGCAGGACGCCGTGGAGACGGACGCCGAACCGGACGCGGACCCGTCCCCGACCGGTCGGCACGGCGCGGTGCGGCGGGCACGGCGCGGGCTGCTGGCCCCGGGCGACCCGTCCGCGGCCGCGTTGCCCGCCGACCTCGGCTCGGTGATCGACCTGGCGCGCGCGATGGCCGCGCGGCCCGAGGCCTCGGTCGCCTTCGTCTTCCAGGACCTCGACGTGGCGCTGCCCGCCGCCGATCCCGCCTCGGCCCCGGTCTACCTCCGGCTGCGCGCCGCGATGCGCGAGGCGGTGACCCCGCTCGCGGCCCAGGGCCGTCCGCCGCATCGGCGCAATCCCGTGCTCGTCGTCACCGGCGACCCGCGGCGGCTGCCGGACTGGTTCGAGGCCGAGGACCCGCGGCTCGTCGCGCTCCGGGTCGCGCGTCCCGACCAGGCGGAGCGGCGGCTGTGGCTGTCCCTGCTCGGACAGAACTTCCACGGCGCGGTGCCGGGCGACCGGCTCGAGTCGCTGGTCGGCCCGACCGACGGGTTCACCGCGTGGGATCTCGAGGCGCTGGCCCGCACTTCGGTGATCCGGGAGGTTCCGGTCGCCAAGCCGGCCCGACTGCTCGACGCCTTGCGTATCAATGTGCGCACCGACCCGTGGGAGCGGCTGGACGCCGAGACCGTGGCCGGCAGCGCGCAACGGCTCGCCAGGGATGTGATCGGGCAGCCGCGGGCGGTCGCCGCGGTCGCCGACGCGTTGCAGACTGCTTATACGGGAGTCGACTTCGGCAGCTCCGGCGCCGCCCGGCCGCGCGGGGTGTTCTTCTTCGTCGGTCCGACCGGGGTGGGCAAGACCGAGCTGGCCAAGAGCGTGGCCAGGCTGCTGTTCGGGGACGAGACCGCTTACGCCAGGTTCGACATGAGCGAGTACCGGGAGGAGCACGCCGCCGAACGGCTGGCCGGCGCGCCGCCCGGATTCACCGGCTACGAACAGGGCGGCGAGCTCACCCGGCGGGTGCAGGAACGCCCCTTCAGCGTTCTGCTGTTCGACGAGATCGAGAAGGCGAATCCGGCGGTGCTGGACAAGTTCCTGCAGATTCTGGAGGACGGCCGGCTCACCGACGGGCGCGGCCAGACCGCGTACTTCTCCCAGTCCCTGATCATCTTCACCTCGAACACCGGTGCCGACACCGTCCGCGACCTGTCCTGGGACGGCCCGGACGGACCGACGTACCAGCAGCTGGAGGAGCATTTCCTGCGCGCGGTCGAGCAGCGGTTCGAGGAGATCAAGCGCCCGGAGATCTACGGCCGGCTGCGTCCCGGCGTCGTCGTCTTCGACCTGCTGCGCGACCAGCACGTGGCGGCGATCACCGATCGGATGCTCGACCTGCTCGCCGAGTCTGTGCTGGAGCGCCAGCGCCTGGTCCTCGAGCCCGACCGGCAGGCCATCCACGGCTGGATGCGGGCCCGGATGCGGCAGCCGGACAACGCGCGGTACGGCGGCCGGCAGATCCGCAACGAGCTCGAGACGCTGCGTACCGCCCTGGTGCGCCACCTGGTGCGCGAACGGCCCGCGCCGGGGGACCGGCTCAGTCTGTCCGTCAGGGTGGACGGTGAGGTTCGCATCGGAACCAGCCCGCGCGCGATCACCGGTCCCGCGGGGACGACGACTCCGGAGACAGAGCGGCGATGACGGTGTACGGGATCGATCTCGGCCTGACGAGCGGGCGGATCGCCTGGAGCGCGGTCCCGGGCGCGCCGGCGGACCGGGCCCTGGTCGTCCCGGCGGGGCTCGCCTTCGCGCCGGACGGAGCGGTCCGGGTCGGCGCGGCGGACGACCAGCACCCGCGCGCGGTCCCCGGGGTGCGTGCGCTGCTCGCCCAGGGTGGCGCGCCGCGTCCGGGATCCCCGCTGTCCGCCGAGGCGAGCGTCGGCACGGTGCTCGCCGAACTCACCGAGCGGGCACGTGCCGAGGGCGGCGGAACGGCCGTCGAGGCGGTGCTCGCGGTGCCCGGCGACTTCGATGTGGCCGCGACGGCCGCATTGCGCCGAGCCGCGGAGAGCGTCGGCCTGACCGTGCGCGGCACAGTCCCGGCGGCGCTCGCGGTGTGTCTGCACTACGGGGCGGTCGACTGGGGAGTCGATCGCAACATCCTCGTCTGCGACCTGGGCGCGACCCGGTTGGAACTCACCGTCCTGGCCGTACGCAGCCTCTCCGTGGAGATCCTGCACTCGGCGATATCCCGGATCGACGATGTGGAGGCCGCGGATCGTGCGGCACGCGTAGCCGGACTGGTCGCCGAGGCGGCGCGGTCGGTGGCGACAGTCGATGTCGAGGACGTCCTGCTCGCGGGTGCGGCCGCGGCCGACGCGGCCGTTTCGCGGGCGATCGTCGAGGCGATCGGCGTGGCGGCGCGCTGCACGGAGCCGGACTTCGCGGTGGCCAAGGGATGCGTTCGATTCGCGGACTTCGGCTACGTACGCGTCAAGGACGGGCGCGGTGAAGGCCCGGAGCGCCGAACGCCGAGGAGCACGGTGGCGAGGCACGCGTTCCAGGCCGCCTCGACGCCGCCGGACGACGACCCGGAACCGCGTGCCCGAGTCGTCGATGATCCGGATCCCCGGGTACGCCGTCCGGAGCGCCCGGCCCCGGCCCCGACTCCACCGGCTCCCGCCGAGGAGCGTCAGGTGCCGCCGGTCCGCGAACCGCGGCCGTCGCCGTCCGTCGTGCCGCCGATTCCGGCCATGCGGCCACCGATGCGCTCCGCGGTCGATGCCAAGGTGCAGCCGCCTCCGATCGTCGAGGGCCCGGACATCGCCGCCGACGGCCCGACGGCGTACGCGCCGCGACCTGTCGTGGGCCTCGCGGTGATCCGTCGCACCGGGTCGGCTGTGCTGAGCTGGCAGTGGCCGCCCGACGGCCCGGAGGCGAGAGTGCACTGGCGGATCGGCACCGGGTCGAACGCGGAGACCGGAACCGCGTCCGTCTCCCGGCACGCCTACGACAACCAGGGCGGCTTCAGTCTCGAGATCGGCCCGCGACCGGCGGAGTTCACAGTCGAAGTCCTGGTCCCGGGTTCGGCGCCGTCCGCGCAGCCTCCCTCCTCGGCCGTCCTGCCTGCGCCGCCGACCGCCGTGCGTTACGACCTCACCCTCGTCGGCGGCCGCCGCAAGCGGATGGCTCGCTTCTCCTTCACCGGCGACGTGGACTGCATACTGCCGGACATCGTGGTCGTCTACGCGTCTGGCCGCTATCTGCCCAGCGCTCGGCACGAGGGGCGCGAGATCCACCGCGTTCCCGGGGGCCCGCTGCAGCGCAACCAGCCCTTCGAGACGGAGTTCTCCTTCGTCGGCTTCGGACCCGGGTGGCTCGTCTGCTTCCCGGAGGAGAGCGCCGTGCCGATCGCCCTGCATCCCGTTTCCCTCCACCGGTTGAGAGTGGTGTGAATGCCCAAGGCTCTGAACCCGCGTTTCGGCTCGCGGCCGCTCACCTGCCCGTACTGCTATGAGCGCTTTCCAGTGCGGGCGATCAGCTTCCGCTGCAACGGTCGGATGAGTCGCACCGGCAACCAGTGCGCGCTGCGCGTGGACCCGGTCCGCGAGGCGCGGATGGATGACCGCCGCCAACTCGGTCCGGTGTTCGCCGCCGACGGCCGGAAGAAGACCGCGCAGTGCCCCGGCTGCGCCGGCGAGACCCGCTATCGGGTGTGCCCGGTCTGCCACAGCAAACTGCCCACGGACTTCGGACTGGTGAACGATCTCCTGATCGCCATGGTGGGGTCGAAGGAGTCCGGCAAGACCGTCTACATGACCGTGCTCGTGCACGAGATCATGCATCGGATGGGCGCGCAGCTCGACGCCGCCATCATGGCCGCCGACGACGACACCAGCAGCCGCTACTCCTCCGCGTACGAGAAGCTGCTCTACACGGACCGGCAGATGCCGGCGTCCACCGACTCCGCGGAGGTCTCGGGCAATCGGGTGGCTCCGCTGGTGTTCCGGTTCAGCATGAATCGCCCGCGGCTGCTCGGCTCCGCCCCGATGCACACCGTGCTGTCGTTCTTCGACGCCGCGGGCGAGGATCTGAACAGCCAGGACAGCGTCGATCTGAACGGCCGTTACCTGGGCAACGCGGACGGCATCATCGTTCTGCTCGACCCGCTCCAGCTCAGCGGCGCCCGTCGGGACGCCACGCCGGGCAGTCCGCTGCCGGGCAGCGGACCGGGCCACGACACGCCGGAGAACGTGCTCGTCCGGATCACGGATCTGCTTCGGGCCTCGCCGAGGGTCTCCAGCCGCCGATCCATCGACACGCCGCTGGCCGTCGTCTTCCCCAAGATAGACACGCTGGCGCACACGATCGGCGCGGGCAGCCCGCTGATGGCCGCGCAACCGGGCGGCAGCCGTTTCGACGTCGGGGACAGTCTCGACGTCCACGTGGAGATGATGCGGCTGCTCAAGCAGTGGTCCGCCGAGCAGATCGACCAGATCGTGGCCAAGAACTACAGCCGGCACCGGTTCTTCGGCGTCTCGGCGCTCGGCGGCAACCCGACGTCGGACATGCGCGCTCCCGTCGACGGCATCAGGCCCTACCGGGTCACGGATCCCTTCCTCTGGCTGCTCAGCGAACTGGGCGCCATCGGGAAGGACTCCAGCGGGCAACGCTCATGACGCTGCATCAGCTGTACTACACGTCCTGCGAACACGGGTTGACCGGGTACGCGGGCTACCAGTTCAACGCCGTGACACCGGGCGCCGGCGAGGAGATGCAGCGGCAGGTGCGCTCACTGATCGCCTATGAGCCGCCGCGCTCCCTCATGTATCCGCAGGACGAGGCGGAACTCGCCGCTTGCCCGGTCAACCTCTGCTACCGCGCGGCCTCCGCCGAGGCGCCCGCGGTGCTCGCGAATGTCGAATACCTCGGGCGTGACTTCTCGAAGCGCTTCGGCAACTACTTCGCGCACGCTCTCGCGGCTGCGCAACAGGAACTCGAGGCCGGACTCGGGTCGCTGCTCCCGATCGAGCTGTGGCGCTCCCCGATCTGGCAGCGCGCCGCGGTCGACGGGACCAACCTGCCCGCGCTGGACGGCGAACTGCCCGGCGGGCTGCTGCATCCCGGTACCGTGCACGAATTCCTGCGCGCCCGTCCGTCGCGCGCCCGGCTGGCGGAACTGGTCACCGCGGTCAGCGCCGCGGGGGTCGGCGAACGTCCGGTGCTTCTGGTGGAGCAGTCCGCCGACGAGGTGGCCCAGTGGGTCGGCGCCGTCTGCTACCTGCTGCCGCCGCCGTTGGCCGCCCGGGTCTCCTTCGCCACGTACTGCTCGAAGCCGGTGCAGAGCCGACTCGATCTGATCGGCACGGTCCGCGAGAACGCCGCGCTGCTCGGGCCGGACACGATGGACGTCTTCACGGTGTTCGACTTCACGGCCGACCGCTTCACGCAGGTACCGCCGCACGCACTGCCCGAACTGACCGCGCGCATCGGTCCGCTCGCCACCGGGGATCTCTGGGAGGACGCGCTGCGCCTGGCCAACGGCGGTGAACAGCGGCTCGACGACTGGTATCCGGTGACGATCGCGTCCGCAGCCCTCGGCGGCGTCGCCCTGGCCCGGCGCGAGATCGAGACCGCGGTCGAGTGGCTGCGCGGCGCACAGCACCTCGACCCGCACGCGATCAGCGAGGTCGGCCGCGCTCTGCACACCCAGTCGAGCCTGCCGACCGAACTGCTGCCGATGCTCGCCGAGGCCACGAGCCGCGGCGCGGATCGGCTGCTGCACGAAGAGCTCCGGTTCGAGCAGATCGACTTCGAGATGGCACAGGCCGCGGAGGGCCGCTCGACCGGCCGGCTCCGCATGTCCTTCTCGCCCGAGTTCGCCCGACGCGTCGCGGACCGCTTCGTCCAGTTCCTCGGGGACGCTCCCATCGCGGAGGCGATCCGGCTGCTCGACTGGGCCGACGAGAACGGGATCGCGGAGGACGGAGTGCACGTCGCGCGGCTCGGCCGCCGACTGGCCGCGGCACTGACCGGCGGCGGTGAATCGGCCGCCGACCTCGGCTCCGCGGACCTGCTCGAGACGGTCGCCCGGCGGCACGCCACCTTGCGCCACGGCCTGGTCGAGCGGCTGCGAGACATCCAGCTCGGACAGCGGGAACCGCTCGACGCGGTGCTGGCCGGTCTCGCGGGGAGGCTGCTCGAGGAGCAGGACGTCGAGCAGTTGCCCGCGCTGCACGAAGCCTTCCTGGTCAGCAGGGCCCTGCGGCATCCGGCGGTCCGGCCCATGACGCTCGCCAGGCTGCTGCGGACGCGCGGCGAGGCCGCACCGACCGTGGACCTGCTCGAGCGGCTGTGGCCCGGAGACTCCTGGAGCGCCGAGGCCGCGGCGGCGGTGGCCGGATACATACCGCTCGACCGCCTCGCGGACCCGCGGGCGGCGCAGTGGTTCCTCGGCGTGCTGCGGCAGGCCACGAGGCCGCAGGACCTCGAGTGGTACCTGCCGCTCTGCCGCGCGCTGCTCGGCTCCGCGGCCGTCGACGCGATGGACACCGCGTCGCTGGTCGCCGCGCGGCTGGCGGTCGAGGCGGATTCGCTCACCCGGGGGATCAGCGACATCCAGCAGGTGCGCCAGGCCGTGACCCTGATGCGCGAGCAGAACGCCATGATCCGCATCCTGTGCGAGCGCCGGGTTCCGCCGGCCCTGATGGCGGTTCCGCCGCGCGCCGCGGACGTGGAGTGGGTGCTGCCGCGGCTGACCGAGACGGCCGCCCTGGACTATCTGCGCAGGCTGGGAAACCGGGGCTGGGACCGCGACGGATGGGCACGCCCCCACTTCGCGGGGATCTTCGTGGTCCGCGACCGGCTGCCCCGCGACGGGCGGGTGCGCGCCGAGGCCGACCAGCTGCTCACCGCGCTCGCCCGCCAGTTCCGGCCGCGGGACTGGGACGCCGTGCACGGGGTCGTCGCCGCGCTGGACCCGACGTGGGGCTCCGTGGACTTCCGCGCGTTCGAGGAGCGGAAACGACGTGACCTGCGGAAGCTGTTCCGCCGTCGGCCCGAGGACCCGGGGCCGCCGCCGGGCACCGCCGCCGACCCCGATCTTGACCCTGACCCGACGCATCGCACGACCCGGGAGTGAGCCGCCGTGGGAGACCTCATCGCTCTGGCCGTAGGGCTCTGTGTGATCGCCCTGGTTGTCAGCGCCTATGTGGCGGGCGTGATCATGCTCGCCGTGTTCGTCGGGCCGTTCCTCGTCGTCGGCACGGCCGTCGCGCTGACCGTCTTGGTGCTGGACATGTATCTACGGGTCGCGATCGGTGTCATGTTCCGGCCCTCGTCCCCCTATCGCGGCGCACTCGCCTTCCCGCCGGAGCAGGAGCCGGAGCCCGCGTTCCGCCAGTACTTCTTCGGTCCGGCACTGCGCGACCTGGACCGAATACTGCGGGTGGGACGCCAGGAATGCGTCGCTCGCGGCCGTACGTGGGCGAGAGCCGTCAACCGCGGCTGTTTCGGCGGTACCCGGGTGCCCAACTGGATCGGCGTGCCGATCGGCGTCATTCTGTGGATCGGGCTGCTCTACGGCATGGTGCTCTCCGTCGCGTTGGTGGCGCTGCTCGCGCTGCTGCACGTCGTGTTCGTGTTCGTCGCCCAGTTCGCGGCGCGCGTCATGATCGGCGTGTTGCGCGGCCTCGATACGCTCCTGCTCACCGCCCGGGACATTCGCGGCGTGACCTGCAAGCAGTGCGGCTGGAAGATCCGCTACCCCTCGTACGAATGCGGGCAGTGCAACCGGAGGCACCGCGACATCAGGCCGGGGCGGCACGGTGTGCTGCGGCGCCGCTGCGCCTGCGGCCGCCGGATGCCGACACTCCTGCTGTTGGGCAGCCATCGGCTTCCGCCCTACTGCGCGGTCTGCGACCAGCGGATGACGCCCGGGGTCGGTCTGCGGCCGGAGATCGTGGTGCCGCTGTTCGGCGGTCGTTCGGCCGGCAAGACCCGGCTCGTCGCGGCACTCGCGATGACGCTGCTCGGCCAGGCGGCGCACGGCGGTCCGCCCGCCCGGCTCGCGGACGCCGACACGCAGAGCGGGTACGGCACGCTGGAGATGATCCTCCGCAGCGCCGGGCACGTGGCGGCCACCCGGGGCCGGCCGGTCGGATACTCGCTCTACCTGGGGGCGGGCCGCGGCGAGCGGCTGGTGCACGTCTTCGACGCCGCGGGTGAGACCTTCGTCAGCTCGGATCGCACCGACGAACTCGAATACGCCCGCTACGCCCGCACCGCCCTGTTCGTGGTGGATCCGATGTCCGTACCCGGATTCCTGCGCGGGCTCACCGCGGGGCAGCTCGCCGCTCTCGACCTGAGCACGGCCTCCGACATGCCGCCCGAGGACGTGTTCGCCAGGTTCAGCCAGACCATGGTGCAGATGCAGGTGCGCACGGAACGGGTTCGGCTCGCGGTGGCGGTGAGCAAGCTGGACGTGCTCAGGGACGCGGGCGTGCTCCAGGGCGAACCGGACGGGGCGCAGCTCGAACAGTGGCTGACCGAGCGCCTGCAGCTGGGCAACCTCATCCGGGCCATGCGCCACGAGTTCCACGAGGTCCGCTTCTTCGCCACGGCCTCGGTCGTGGGAGATCTGGACCAGGTCGATCCGAGCATCGCGCGGCTGGCCGGCTGGCTGCTGCCGAGGCTGGCGGCCGCGGCACCGGAGCGGCGCAGGGCGGTCGCTCGTGTCTGAGGCGGATTCGGCGGAGCGCGACGAGTTGGTGTACAGCCGGATCGCGGACCGGGTCGGCGTGCTGGGGCCGGGTACCCGGGCCGTGGTCTGGGTGCACGGCTGCCCGCTGCGCTGCGCGGGCTGCATCGCACCCCAGGACCTGCCCTTCGAAGGCGGTGTCCAGCGGAGCGTGCGGTCCGTGGCCGACTATCTCAATGCCCTGCCCCCAGACGTCGAGGGCGTGACCTTCTCCGGCGGCGAGCCGATGGCCCAGGCCGGTGCTCTCGCGGCGCTCATCGACCGCCTGCGCGTCGGCCGGGACTGGTCGTCGATGGCCTACTCCGGCTACACGCTGCGGCACCTGCGCAGGCACGGGACGGCGGACCAGCACGCGCTGCTGGACCGGCTCGACATCCTGGTCGACGGACCCTATGTGCGTGCCCGGCACGCCGACCTGCTCTGGCGCGGATCGGCGAACCAGCGCGTCCACCTGCTCAGCGACCGCCACCCGCGCCTGCCCGCGGACCGCTCCGCCGGGATCGAGGTGGAGGTCGATCCCGGCTCCGGGGAGCTGGCGCTGGCGGGAGTGCCGCCGTTCCCCGGATTCCTCGAGGCGTTCGAGACCGCGGTCGCCGAGCGCGGCGTGCGGCTGACCGAGCGCGGACTGCCGGACGCTCAGCGGCCCCGGTAGACCAGGGTGTCCAGGTCGGCCGCCGGGATCGGGCCGATCGCGGCGGCGCGGGCGGCGAGCATCGGCGGCAGGATCTCCGGCTCGGGATCGGCTCCCCAGCGCCGCGTGCGGCCGACGGCCTGGGCGGCGGTGCGGCCCTGCTCGGCCAGCTGCCAGTGCAGCACGTACGTCAGCAGCGCCGCCGCGTCCGGCGACGGCTGCCCGTGCCAGCCCACCACGCCCGCGAAGCCCGCGTCGATCAGCAGGTCGGCGAGCGGGTTGAAGCAGCCGGGCGGCAGGATCGCGAGACCGCCGGCGTTCTCCGCGAACTCCGCGGGATGCAGGACGGCGCCGTCGGCCAGTTCCAGCGCGCCGTCCGCGGTCACGCCGCACCCCAGCTGCAGCAGGGACGCGCCCGCGAGCCGGGTGCGCACCTCGTGCGGCGTGCCCGGACCGTCGCAGTCCTCGATGAGCCGGCCGAGCCCGGTGGAGCGGGGATAGAAGCTGCGGCGCAGCAGCATGGCCTCGACCTGGGCCCACTCGCGGTCGCCGCGCGGGTCGGTCAGGAAGACCGGATCCTGGGCCGCCGGCGGGCTCTTCCGGTGTCGCAGAATGCTGAATTGGGCGAAGGAGGCGAGATGGCTGACCGCCAGCGGGCCCCGTACCGCGGTCGGCGCGGCGCCGAGCACGACGGCCGCGTTCTCCTGCGTGAGGTCCCGTGCCGACTCGAACCGCTCAGTGCGCGTGTTCCAGCGCGAGGTCCCGGCGGTCTCCGGGAAGATCAGGGTGTCGTAGCCGAGGGCGCGCAGGTCCTCGGTCAGTGGTCTGAGCCGCTCGCCGAGCGCGGCCATGGCCTGCGCCGGCAGCAGCGGGCACAGCCTCAGCAGCCCGGGCAGGTCCGCGTCCAGATCGAGCTGCTCGGCGCGGGCGGCGTCCAGGAAGGCTTCGAGCCCGGCCTGACCGTCGTCGTCGGCAGCGGTGTCGGATCCGGTCACGCCCCATCCGTCGTCGTCGCGTCGAGCGCGCAGCAGCAGACCCGCGCTCAGCAGAAGGTGGTCGACCGCAGTGGGCGGCTGCGCCGCCTCGACCACTCCGGCGGCGAGCGCGAGGTACCGGTCCAGCCACGTCGGCGGCGCCGTGTCCGCGTCGGAGAGCAATGCCGTCATGCACCCGAGCGGATCGGCCGGATCGGGCAGGAGGGCTATCAGGTCCTTGCGCATCCCGGTCGCGTCGGCCCGTCGCGCGGGGCGGGCGCGCGGTTCCCGGGACGGCTGCGACGCCCCGTCCTTCGATTCCGGCTCGACGCCGCGCACGACGGCGACCGGCCGCTCGGTGGGCGGCATCCGGGTGGTCGACTCGGTGTCGAAGATGGGCTGGGCGGCCAGGGTCGGCATCATCCTGCTCGACATGTCGGCCGCCTGCTTGAGCCCGCTCAGCGACTCCTGCATCTGTGTCATCAGCCGCATGAGCCGGTTCATGTCCATGCCGCCCCCGCCGAGAGTGTTGAACGCGCCGAACAGGTCGCGGAGCCCTTCGGCCAGGGTCAGCATCATCCGCGCGCCCTCGGTCAGCTCGCGGGCGCGGTCGTGGGCGATGACCTCGTGCTGCAGTGCGATGCACCGGTCGAGGTCGGCGAGCATCCGCGGGTCGGTCCCGGAGCGCAGCATCGCCATCGCGGCGTCCGGCGCCTGCATGCCGAGCATGGCCCGCCGCAGGTAGAGCTGTCCGAGCAGGATGCGCGCGATATCGGCCTGCGGAGGGTTCAGCCCGGTCGCCGCCAGGCCCTCCTCGAGCATTTCGATACCGCGCCCGATGTCGGCCGGCGGACCCTCGTGCAGCAGGCCGCGCGCGGTGTACGCGTGGCCGAGCAGCAGCGCCGCCATGTTCTGATTCGGGTCCTCGGGCCGCATGTGACCGCGCGCCTCGGTGAGCACGTCGATGGCCTTGCCGAGATAGGGCAAGGCCAGGTTGGAGCCCGTTCCCACCCGCCAGTACTTCATCATCGTGGCCTGCCCCAGGGCCAGGAGGTGCTGCGTGCGCGCCGGTCCGGTCAGCGCGTTCAGCTGTGACTCGAGCCGCCGCAGCTGCTCGTCCGAGTCGTCGGTGTCGATCATCCTGCCCATTCCTCACTGTCCGAAGTGGATGAATCCGGCCCAGGCTTCGACCCTGGTCAGGTCGTCGGGATGCCCGGTCAACCGGCTCCGCAGCGGGGCGGGCATGGTCTCCGGCAGCTCTCGGTCGGGATCGAGCATCCACAGCTGGGCCTGGCGCAGCGCCGCCCAGGCGGGCAGGCGGTCGTGTGTGAAGTAGTGGTGGAACATGAACATCAGCGCCGAGGTGTCCTCGTCGGGGATCGACCACTGGGTGGAGAGCACCGAGCGGACGCCCGCCGTGAGGAACGCGCTGCCGACGCTGTAGGCCTCGTCGTAGCCGTGCGCCGAACGACCGGTGCGGCAGGCGGCGAGGACCGCGAGGGCGATCGCCCGGTCCCCGGCCTTCGAGAGCAGCGGCACGATCTCCTCGGCGGTGATCGACTCGCCGTCCGCAAGCACGAGCGAGGCGCTCGGCGGTGCGGTGGCGGTCGTCAGCACACCGTGGCAGGCGAGGTGCAGGATCGTCCCGAGTCCGTCCGTGGTCAGCCACTCGCGCACCTGCTCCGCGGTGCCCCGGCCGGACGGGCTCGGGGTGCCGTTCGGCCGGGTGCCCAGGTAGCGGCCCGCGCGGTAGAAGGCCTGGTGCACCGCGTAGGCCTCGAAGCGCGCGGCGACCAGGTGGTCCTCCGAACCCCCCGTGTCCGGGTCGCCCAGGACCAGCGCCACCGGGGTCGGCGCGACGGGTTCCAGGTCCGCGGCCCGGCACAGCAGCCGCGCCGAACCGGCGAACGAGAAGGAGACCTTGTCGATCGCGTAGCCGCCGCCGGGCCGTCGGGCCGCCTGCCAGGGGATCAGCGCCAGTTCGCCCATCGGGATGAGCATCAGCCGGTGCGGCCGGCCGGGCGGCGGCTCCGGCAGTTCCTGCAGGTACCGGTCGACCAGCGGGCCGACGGCCGCGCCCCACGCCCAGTCGCACAGCGTCTCGAGGCTCTCGGTGAGTTCGACGTCGCGGGCGGTCGGGGCGAGGTCGCGCCGGGCCAGCGCGCGGAAGTAGCGTTCGACCTCTGCTTCGTCCAGGGTCCGCAGCTCGGTCAGCGTCATCAGGCTCGGGGCGCCTTCGGCGGGGGCCAGCAGGGCGAAGCCGGGCAGGTTCGAGCCCGCGGGGACGAGGTAGACGAGGGCGTCGGCGTCCAGCACGCGCAGGGCCCCGCGGATGTCGTCCAGGGACGGCGGGTTCAGCAGGTCCGCGGCGTCGGCCAGCACGGACAACACCTCGTGCCGCAGGCTGCCGGAGAGCCGATCCGGTTCGTGCTGTTCGGCTACCTGGCGCCAGCGCTCGGCCAACTCCCGTTTCCCGGCCGCTTCCAGTTGCGGTGCCACGTCGCGAAAGGCCGCGGCGGAGTACAGCATCAGGCTGCGGCCGCTGTCCAGCGCCTGGATCGCACTGACCACGTCGGTCCGCAGCACGCACTGCCGGGCGGCGTCGAGCGCCGTGTCCGAGGCCCGGCGCGCCGCGGCCCGGGCGGCGGTCGGATCGTCCTGCAGCAGCACCTCCCACGTCTCGTGCCGGAGGCCTTCGAGCAAGTCGAGGTGCGAGTGCAGATCGCCCTCCCGCCGCCTGACGAGCGACAGCGTCCCGTTGATCAACGACCAGGCCGCGTGCTGCGGGCCGCCCGCGATCTCCAATGCCCGTTCCAGCAGCAGCCGGGCCTCCGTGAGCCGGTCGAGGTCATTGGTGAGTTCGACGTATCGCCACAGGGCCATGCCCAGCGACTGCAGAACCATGACGCGGATCTCGTCGTGATCGTTCGTCAGGTCCCGAGCCGCCTCGAAGTTCCGGATGCCGAGTGCGATCCGCTCCGGGTCGGTCTCCTCGCCCGCGCGCAGGTACACGCCGCCGACGACGAGGTGGTAGCCGGCCCGCTGGTCCGGCGGCTGTCCCGGGTTTCGCGCGAGTTCCTCGAGCGCCGCGAGCTCCTGTGCTGAGAACTCCGCGTCGCCGATGTCGCCGCGTATGTACCGCATCGCCTTGAGGCTCATCTGGACGGGAGCGGCGATCTCGGACATCGGATGGCCCGGCACGGCGAATCGCCCCATGTTCTCCGCGAGCCACTCGAGGTCCGCCGAGACATCCTCGTCGTGTCCCATGGCCTCGTTGAAGCGGGTCATCCGCTCCAGGAAGTCGATCATGCCGAGGGCGTCCTCGCTGCCCGTGACGAGCCCGCGCATGGCCGAGAAGTCGAAGGGCGCGCGGGCGTGCACGGAGTGGTCGCCCTGCTGCTCGGCACGCAGGTAGACGATCGCGGAGCGCGCGGTACCCAGCAGTGCCCTGATCTGCGGGGCGTCCTCCAGTTCGGTGTCGAGCGCGTCGAGTTCGGCCAGCGAAGCGTCGTAGTCCACGACACGTCCGGAGGCCGCGGCGCCGAGCATGATCCGACCACGGGCCGCCGCCCGCTGCTGCCGCCAGTACGCGCTCTTCGGAGGGTCCTGGTCCGCGATGCCCAGCAGACCGTCCAGCACCTGAGCCCGACCGATCTCCGCGCCGAGGCCGTCGGTCGCCGGGCGGTTGAGCACGATGACGGCGAGCCCGGCGGCGAACTGGCCGCGCAGCGGGGTGTCGGGCGGCAGCCGGTGCACGCTCGCGATCATCTCGTCGAGGTCGCCGCACTCGGCGACGGCCCGCAGGATCGCGAGCAATTCCGGTTCGTCCGACATGGGTCCCTCCGATCGACGGCCGCCCAGAATACTGACGGACAGCTCAGCGCGGACTCAGCTGGAAGTCGACCGTGTGGGCGTCGTAGCGCACGGCCCGTTCGCCGGGTCGCGGCAGCAGGAACTCCCGGTGGCCGATGACCTGCCGCAGCAGATTCTCGAGCGGGGAGCGCGGGTCGGCCGCCGCCTCCGACCTGCCCACGCCGCTTTGGGAGAGCACGGCCACGTTCTGCGGCGCCTCGGACACGAGCACCAGTACCGTCTCCGGGCGCGCCTTCGCCGGATCGAGCCCCACCGGCCAGATGAGCGGAACCCCGTGCAGGCCCCCGTCGAGCCCGTCGTATCCGAACACGTACTCCTGCTGCGGACCCAGCCGCCGCCCGGAGGGGGAATCGTCCGTCAGGATCGTGACGCGCCCGGATACACCGATGTCGATCAGCGAGACATAGACCGGATTCGCGGATTCGTTCCGGACACTCAGATAGACCCGGTCGCCCGAGTACACGGTCGCCCCGGCGACAGGCAGCGGCACGCGCGCTCCCTCGCACACCGTTCCCCAGTCGATAGCGATCTCCGCCTGGAGCGACCATGGGCTGACGCCCGCCAGAGTGCGCAGCGTCAGCGTACGGGCGAGAGCCTCGAGACCGCGGCGGATCGCGGCGGCTCCAGCGGCGTCGGCGCGATATTCGCCGGGGAACTGTCCGATCCGGTCGTGCACGGTTAACTCGCCGTCGACGCTGATCCGAACCTCCGCCGCCCACGGTTCCTCGGGGCGCGCAGGCCGCAGCGCGGGCGTGGCGGCGATCACCGCGTGCAGCGCCGCAGCGCGCGGATCTGCGTTGTCAGGCAGCAGCACCGGCAGCGCCGGCGCGGCAGCGATCGTGCGGCGGGCTCGCGCGCCCGGCGGGATGACCGTCCGGTCGGGTGCGAACGCCATCACGCCTTCGGCGCCGAAGGAGTCCACGCGGTCGATGCGCAGCGTGCCGACTCGGTCGGTTGAGGCGTCATCGGTTCGGCGCGGCGCGGTGATCTCGAACGCGTCGCCGACCTCGACGCCCAGCAACGCTGCGCACGGGATACGCACGCGCCCGCTGTCGAGCGCGACGACGGCGGGCATCGGGCCCGTGTCGAGCGGTTCGGTCGTGAACAGCCCGCGATCCGTGGGCCCTTCGACTTCCGGACGTTGGACCGGGAAGGTGTTCTGGACGCGGCGGCGCACCCTTTCCATCACCGTCGTCCAGTTGACCTGCTCGTCGCCGACCTCGCCGAGCGCGATCGCGAGCGACTCCGTGAGGACCCCGACGTACCTGCCCTCCGCGCCCCTGTACTCGAAGGCCAGCTGCTCGGGCGCGCAGGCGACGATCCGTACCGCGTTCCGGTTGCTCAGGACGGACGGCGGTCCGGGCGGTAGCTCGCCCGCGTCCCGCAGCCGCTGGACGTGTCCGCGCAGCACCGCGTACTGCTCGCGGCGAGACAGGGCCTTGACCCGGAACTCGTTGTCCCTGAACAGGTGCGCTGCATGGCAGCAGTCGAGGATGACCACGACGTTCCGCGTCCGCTGCGTCAACCGTGTCAGGAGCGCGCTGAGCTCCACGGAGGTGATACCGCGGAAGTCGCCGGGTGAGGAGTCCCCGAAGTCGCTCGGGGCGATGAACTGCAGGTCCATCAGGGAGGGCCCGGGCGTCTCCGGAGGCGGTGCCTCGACGCGTCCGCCGTGGCCGCTGAAGTAGATCACGACGGGCTGGTCCGGCTGCACGTCGTCGATCAGGCGCCGGTAGGCGGCCAGGATCTTCGCCCGGGTCGCCTGTGGCCCGCTGATCCGTTGTATCGCGAAGCCGCGTGGCCGCAGCGTCCGCTCCATCGACTCCAGATCGTGCTCGATCCCGGCGAGCCCCTCCGTCGCGCATCCGATCAGCAGCGCGCTTCCCTTGGGTTCGTTCATCACGTCTCACCTCGTTGGCCGATTCCGCCGCGCCATAGTGCTGACGGACGCGGCTCGGGGAGAGCACGTCAGCAGATCGCCGGGCCCGTGTCGGGGTCCTTCCAGTTCTTCGGGGCGGTCGGGGCCTTGCAGACGATGTCGCTGAACTGCTGGAGGTCGGCCTCGGGGATGAGGTGCAGGGCGCCGGTGGACCAGGAGAAGATGACCTCGCCGTCGCCGGTGCCGAGCATGTCGGTGACGATCCAGTCCTGCCAGCAGGTGGTGCCGGTGTAGCCGGTGATGGTGGTGGAGGGGTCGGCCCAGCTGGTGCGGGTGGCGGCGGTGGCGGCGTGCCAGGCGGCGAGGAGTTGGGTGGAGGTGGGGACGGTGCAGGCGGCGGTCGCGGGGGAGGCGGCGGCGGGCCAGTCGTTGTCGGGGTAGGACTCGATGATGGTGTTGTCGCCCTCGGTCTGGCCCATCCGCGTGAAGCGGCCGCCGGCGGGGGCGGAGAGGGTGATTCTGGTCGCGGAGGTGCCGAACTGGCCTTGGCCTTCGGCGCCGGTGGCGGTCCAGGAGGTCCAGTGGATCTCCTGGATGGTGCCGCCGCCGTCCGCATCGTTCATGACGATGGCGCTGGGCTTGCGGCCGGTGTAGTTGCCGAAGGTGATGGACGGGAGTGCGGCGGCGGCGCTCGTCTGGCCGGTGGCGGTCTTGGCGGCGGAGGACGAGTGGCCGGAGTTGGCCAGGGCGTAGCTGGTGCCGGCGCCGATCGCCACTGCCAGGGCCGCCGCTCCGGCCAGGTACGGCAGAGGGCTGCGACGGCGCGAGCTCGGGCGGGCGTCGTGCAGGGAGGGAGTGGTGATCGGCTCCGGGGCGTGCCAGTACTCTGACAGGACGAGTTGCGTCGGTGTCATGTCGTCGGCCGCTGCGGACACGTCGACCGCGCCACGGACGTCCGTGCGCTGAGTGAGCCGCGTCAGCAGGTCCTGCGCGGTCGGGCGGGCCTCGGGGTCCCGGGCCACCGCGGCCTCGACGAGGGGGCGCAGGTCGTCGGGGACGTCGGCGATGTAGGGGCTGTCGTGCAGCACGCGGTAGGGCAGCACCTCGGCCGGGCCGGTGCCGAACGGTGCCCGGCCGCTCGCGGCGTAGGCGACGGTCAGGCCCCAGGCGAAGATGTCGGTGGCCTGCCCGGGCGTGCCGCGCACCTGCTCGGGGGCCAGGAAGCCCGGGGAGCCGAGCACGGCGCCGGTCCTGGTCAGCACCGTTCCGTCCATGGCCTGCGCGATGCCGAAGTCGATGACCTTCGGGCCCGTCCGGGACAGCAGCACGTTGCCCGGCTTGAGGTCGCGGTGCACCACGCCCGCCTCGTGGATCGCCACCAGCGCCTCGGCCAATCCGGTCGCCAGGCCGCGCAGCATGTCCTGGTCGAGCGGGCCGCGGGTCTTGACGTGCTCGGACAGCGAGGGGCCGTCGGCGTACTCGGTGACCAGGAACGGGCTCGTCGACTCCGTGTCCGCCTCGATGACGCGCACGGTGCACGTGCCGCGGACCCGGGTCAGCAGCGCCACCTCGCGGCGGAACCGGGCCCGGAACTCCGGGTCCTCGTCCACCTCGGGCCGCACCACTTTGACCGCGACCTGGCCGGTGTCCTTGGCCTCGCCGAGGTACACGACGCCCATGCCGCCGGCGCCGAGCCGTGCCGTGAGCCGGAATCGCCCTATTCGGGTGGGATCATCCTCCCGGAGGGAACTGCGCGCCATCCCGGACCTCCATCAGCCAGCCTCCCCTTGCCGACGGACGACTGTAGTCGCTGCGCGCGTCGGAGGCGTACGGAGGCCCGGGTGGCGGCGCGAGTGTCTATCCGATTGTGATCGTTCGCCGACCCGCGCGGATGTTCTTGACCGGCGCGTGACCGTCGACCGCGACTGTGCCGGTGGTGCCCGCCGGGACGGTCAGCTCGATGGTCAGGAGCCCTCTCGCGCCCACTCGCCACTGCACGCCCAGCGGACCGTGCGGGGTCGGCACCTGGCCGCTCGCCCACGTCACGCTGCCGGGGTGCGGGGTCACGGTCCACGTGCTGAAGCCCGGGCCGGTCGGCGTCACACCGAGCAGTTCGTTCGTCAGCGCGGGCAGCACACCGGTGGACCAGCCGTGCGCCATGCTCGTGTACGCACCCTCATACGGCGTGCCGCCCGGACCGATGCCCTCCCACGCGGTGATGCCGGGGTCGTTCGCGTACATCCAGCCGTACGTGCGCTTGATCTGGTCGATCGCCGAGTCCGCGCCGCCGGTTCGGAAGCGCGCCACGATCTCAGGGTACGAAGTGAACGCGTACACCCGCTGTGAGGCGTCGCCGACCCCGGAGAGCGTGTCGTTGTCCATGAACGCGTTGCCGTACGGGAGCTTCGTGGCGGACTCGAGGTACGTGAGGGCCGCGGAGGCGCGCGCCGCGTCGGCGATTCCGGCCGTGATCGCGATCGAGTTTCCGTCCTGGGCGTGGCGCACGTCGCCGGTTCCGGAGTCCAGGTACGCGCCGACGGAGGCGTCCCAGAGCGCTGAGTTGATCGCGGCGGCCACGGTCGCGGCACGCTGCGTCCATCGGGCCGCGTCGGACGGCTTGCCGAGGGCGTTCGCCATACTCGCCGCGTCGTTGAGCGCCTGCACGTAGTTTGCGTTGTAGTACGTGACTTCGCCGCTGCGGGGGAGGAACGCGTAGTCGCCGTATCCGCCGGTGCCGTTGAGCCCCTTGTTCAGCAGACCACTGCCGTCGGTCACGCTCGGGTACCACGTGTCGAGCACGGCGAGCAGCGTCGGGTAGTACGTCTTCGCGTACCCCGTGTCGCCGGTGTAGAGCACGTAGTCCCAGCTCGCCGTGACCCACCAGAGCGGATAGTCGAACAGCGGCAGCGTGTAGCCGTTGATCGACGCGGGCGGGATCCAGCCGTCCGCGCGCTGGTGCTCGGCCAGGTCGGCGAGGACGTTGCGCGCCGCGGCGGCCGCGTCCGGGTGGGTGAGGTAGAGCGTGCGGCCGGAGACCGCGATGTCGCCGACGTACGGGTCGCGGTCCCGCTTGGCGCCGTCCTGGATCACCAGTTCGCCGAGCAGGCTCGCGCTGGCGGCGTTGCGCGGATCGCAGTCGCTGGCCAGGAAGGGGGCGACAACGAGCTCGTTGGTGTACGCGGCGGCGAACCAGTAGCGGTTCAGCGCGTCGTCGGAGCACATGAACCAGCCCGCGTAGCTCTCCGGCGTGCCCAGGTACGCGTGGTACTTGAGCGAGACCGCGTCGATCGCGACCTGGCCGTAGGGCACGGCTGCGGGGGCGTCGGTCGCCAGCGCGTCGAGCGTGATCTTCATGTAGCGGAAGCCGTGCAGGCCCTCGGCGTAGACCTGGGTTCCCGTCTGGTAGCCCTCGGTGTCGGTCCACGAGGCGCCCTGCGCGGGTACGGCGTACTGGTCGGTTCCGGGCCCGCCGCCGGAGTTGTCGGAGCGGGCGAAGTCGGAGCGGTCGGTCAGATACTCGACGGTCTCGGAGAACGCGAGCCGCACGCCCGGGTTCCCGGCCGAGGCCCAGGCGAAGTCGATGTGCGGGTAGCCGACCAGGTTCTTGCCGAAGTCGATCGTCACGCTCGGCGGGGTGATCACGTCGACGAGTCCCGGATAGAGCTCGTTGACGCGGGTGAACTGGCCCTGCGGCGACGCCTGGTCGAGCGTGACGACGAGCTGCACCTGCGTGGTCGTCACCGGCGCGTCGAACGGGATCGGGACCTGGACGGCGGCGTTCCCGGTGACCGTCGCGGAGGTCTGCCAGGCTGAGCCGTCCCACGTCTGGACCGTGAAGTCGACCGGAACGCCGTCGGAGTTCGACAGCAGGGTGACGCCGTCGAGGGTGACCGCGGTCGGCGAGGTGATGGTCAGAATCGCCGGGTACGTGTTCGGATTCGCGTCGTTCCAGAACGTCGTCGGGTCGTCGTCGATGGCGTTGGACGGATCGTAGGTGGTGGGGGTGCCGTTGTCGCCGGAGTTCGGGTCGTGGAACGAGGAGGCGGTCGCGGTGGTCCCGGCGGGCCAGGTCGGCGGGGTCGGCGGCTTCGGCCGGGTCAGCACCGTGGCCGTGCCGCCGCGCTTGAGCAGCGCGTCCGGGTTGCCGACCTCCCCGGTGGTCGCGATGACCCGGACCGGTGAAACGTTGTCGCTGGTCGGCCCGACGACGTACTGCTGCCAGGGCGGCCCGGAGGCCGCGGCGGCACGCCCGGCGAACTGCGTCGGAACCCCGGCGACCGCCACCGCGGCCAGCCCCACCCCCGACTTCATCAGCGTGCGACGTCGTGTTCCGCTCGTGGGTGACTGCGTCATTGCCCTCTCCCTTGAAACGTTTCATCACGTGGGTACGGGCACATGCTACAAACGGTCCGCGCGATTGGCCAGAGTCAGTTCACGAGTCGGGTGAGTTGGGCGAGGGTCTCCGAGGCGCTGAGCGGATCGACGTCGGCGAGGCGCAGGGCGCTGTCCTGCCGGCCCGCGTGGAAGACCTCTGCCTTGTCGGACAGGTACACGGCCTTGAGCGTCTGCTCGGCGGCCCACTCGGCGGTCACGTAGCCGACCGGGATGCCGCCGTCGAGGTCGATCACCAGGAACTGCCCGGGCGCGAGCTCCTTGGTGATGCAGTTCTCGACACCGGCGTCCATCGCGGGCGACCGCTGCCAGCCGTCCTTGGTGAGGCCCAGGATCTTGCCGATGGGCACGGTCTTGCCCTCGAAGCGCGCGAGCCGATGGCCAGACTTCTCCTCGTCCGTGAGTGCGAACGTCTCGCGCGCGAGCTGCGGGAACGGCTGCAGGATCTCGTAGTCGGCGAAGATCCCCGCCCACGCGGCCAGGCCCTCCGACCACGTCAGCGGATGCGCCAGGCGGACTGTCGCGGTCGCATCAGCGGGCAGACTGAACTCGTTGTCATCGATGTCTGCGAGCGAGAGGTCCTCCGCGACACGGAATCCCGTGCGCGATCCATCGACCTCGCTGACCCACAGCAGGCGGCGCACGACGTGCCGCAGCAGCGGGTGCGCGACCAGCAGCCCGGTGAACTCGGCCGCCGTCCACGAGCGCTGATCGACGAGCGCGGCTTCCAGGCGGCGGATCTGGTAGCTCGCGACGGTGCGTGCCAGCTTCTTGAGTTCGGCGAACTCCGCGCGCGCGGCCGTCGCCAGAGCCGCGTCGTCCTTGGAGTTGGACGGCGGCAGATCCTTGCGGCGCTTGCCCGCCTCGTCGGTGATGAACGGTTTCAGCTGCTCGTCGAAGCAGGCACGGAAGCGTCGGGGGCCGTAGTCCAGCCAGAGCCCGCCGTCCGCGTCGAGACCGAGGCCGGGGACGAGCCGGTCGGCCAGTTGCTCGGCGGTCAGTCCGCGCAGCGCGGCGACCTCGGCGATCTTCTTCCCGGCCTCCAGCTTGAGCGCTTTGAACTTCGTGCGCTGAGCGATCTCGGTCAGGCGCATCAGCGCGTGGTCGGTGCCGACGGCCGCGAGCGCGTTGACTCCGGTCACGGCTCGGTGATGCGCGGATTCGCCCGGCCACGCCATGATCAGCGGCGTGAGGCGGTCGGCGGTCGAGTCGTCGCCGAGCACGCCCTGCACGGGGAGGATCCAAGCCTGCTTCGACGGATAGCCGACGGAGCGCCACGCGGCGAAGACCTGCCAGCCGAACTCGGCGACGCTCGTCCGATCCAAGGCCTTGAGCACGTCCGGCAGTTCCGCGGAGGGGAGTGCGAGGGCTGACAGGAAGTGGCGCGTCGCATCCGGCGAGAGGGCGTGCTCCCGGTCGCTGAGCAGGACCTGCGGCAGCACGGTCGGGTCGAGCCAGTCGGGCAGCGTCGGCGGCGTGATCGGGGGAGCGAGGTCGGCCGGGCTCACGTCGAGGACTGCGCGGACGGCTTCGGCGGTCTCCGCGCCGTACTGCGCCGCGGCGACGTCGACCAATTCGGGCACGGTCGTCGCGGCGAGGTGGCGCAGCGCGACCTCGGCCGCGTTGCGGGCCTTGCTGGGCTTGCCGACCGCGTCCGGGATCAGGAGCAGGGCCGCGTTCGCGCCGTGCCGCGCGAACCACGCCTCGGCGGCGTCCCGACCGGTCTTCAGGTTCGCGAGCCAGTGTGTTGCGACGCGCGCGGCTTCGAGGTCGAGGACCGGCAGCAGCAGCCCGTCCGCCTGTATCGGCCCCGCCTTCCGTGCGACGTGCGTGAGCGCCGGAATCGCGTCCACGTCGAAGCGGCGCAGGATCGGCCAGAACGTGTACGTGATGTTCCAGTCGATGTCGGGCCGCCACTTGCGCAGCAGAGCCCTGCTCTCCTCGATCGGCCCGGATCCGAAGAAGTTCGCGGCGACGTTGTGGCCGTTGTAGTCGAACCGGCCGCTCTCGATCCAGCGGGCCACGTCGGCGCCCATCCGCGTGTAGTTCCACTTCGGATTGTTCAGCGCGTCGATGTGAGCCAGCTCGGCCAGTTCCGCCTCGCCCCAGACCGTCTGTGTCAGAGCGGGAGCCTTGAGCCCGGTGACGACCTTCGGCGCGGCGTGCACCTCGGCTTGCTCGGCCTCGCGGGCCCACGGCGGCGACACGAGCAGCGTCGGCAGCGCGGCGTCCGGCGCGGCGGCCATCACAGGGTTCTGCTGCAGGATCTCCAGCACGTACGTCCGGTTCGGCTCCGGCAGTTCGGCCGCCGTCTCGCGCGCCAAGTCCTGGTGCGTGAGCACGTGGCGTCGCAACGTCTCAGAGTTCGTGCTTGAAAGGATTCGCAGCGCGCGCACCGGGAACCGCTCCGAGGCCTCGCGGAACGCGGCACGGAGATTCGGGTGGTCGTGGCGAGCCGCCAGGAGCCCGAACGCCTCGTCGCCCGGGAACTGCGCGAGGAGCGAACCGGCGGCGCGGACCACCTCGGCTGTCGCGTGCGACCCGAAGCACTGGCGGAACAGCGGCGCGACGGTCGTCGGCCCGAGGCCGTCCACCATGGTCACCCACACGTCCGTCTGCGAGTCGTACGGGTCCACGGCCGCGCATTCGCCGAGCAGTCCGAGCTGCTCGTTCGTGCTCAGGGCGCAGAGCAGCAGGCTCAGGCGACGCGGATCGCCCTCACGCCGGTGGAAGTGGTAGTCGCGACAGCACTCTGCGACCCACGCCGTCTCCGTCGGCACCAGGTACGCCGACGCCGCGGCGCAACTCTGGCAGCAGGTGCGCGCATCGTTCAGCGCGGCGACCGTCTCGGCGTAGTCGGCATCCGAGCAGCCCGCGAGCACGGTCCGCATCCGGCGCAGCAGACCGGTCGCCGCGTCCGTCCGATGGCCGCCGCCCTTGAGGCTCAGCTGAACGGTTTCATCCGGCCACGCGAACACGTCGCCGAACTTCACCGCCGCGAGCGCCGCGAAGGCCACGCCGTGCCGCGATATCCACGCGTCGCCGAACGGACCGAGCTTCCCGTCGTACTGAGGCACCGCGGCCAGCGCGAGCACCGCCGCGCCGATCACGCTCGCCTCGCCGTCGAGGGCGCGCCGCGTCTCCTCGACCACTGTCACGTCGTTCGCCACGCTCGACAGCGCCTTGTCCAGCCAGCGCGTACGTGCCTCGGCGACCAGGGCGTCCGTGCCGGCGACGGCCTTCGCGTCGCGCTTCACACCGGCGCCCGCCGCGCCGCCGCGCCGGGGGTGCAGGTGCCTGCGCCACGCGTCCGGGAACTCGAACGTGTCCTCGTCCACTTGCTCGCCTTCCGGTGATCCGCTTCGGTGGGCCACAATGTAGCCGCTCGCTCCGACAAGGCGATTGACCTAATGGTCTGTCGTCGATACCTTTGGCGCGTGGCCGTCACGCAGTTCGTCATCAGACGTCTGATCGGCGGGGCGGTGCTGCTGCTCGTCCTCAGTCTCCTGGTGTTCACCCTGCTCACCGTGAGCCCGGGCACGCCGTTGCAGAGCCTGCTCGGCACCCGGCCCGCCACCCCGCAGCTCGTCAGCGAACTGCGACAGCAATATCATCTCGACCAGCCCTTCGTCGAGCAATACCTGCACTGGCTCGCCGGGGCGGTGCACCTCGACTTCGGCCAGTCGATCTCCGTGCAGGCGGGCACGCCGGTCGCGGACGTCGTCTACGGCCGGATGGCGGTCACCGCGCAACTCGCCGTCTACTGCGTCCTCATCGTGCTGCTGGTCGGGATCCCGCTCGGGCTCGCCGCCGGAATCCGGCGCGGCCGGGCCACCGACCGGGTGATCACGCTGCTCGCCACGGTCGGCCTCGGCGTGCCGGTGTTCGCGCTCTCGATCGTGCTGCTCTACGTCTTCGGCGTCGCGCTGAACTGGTTTCCGGTGTACGGCGCGGGCAGCGGATTCGCCGACCGGATCACGCATCTGACGCTGCCCGCCGTGACACTCGCGATCGTGATGTGCGCCGTCGTGATCCGGCAGACGAGAGCCGCGGCCCTGGACGTGACGCGGCAGGACTACGTGACCTTCGCGCGTCTTCGTGGCCTGAGTCCCGCGCGGATCCTGATCCACTACGTGCTGCGGGCCTGCGCGGTGCCGATCGCCACCAGCACCGGAGTCCTGCTGATCGCGCCGCTCAGCGCCGGGGTCTTCATCGAGCAGATATATTCGCTCCCCGGCGACGGATCGCTGCTGCTCAGCGCGGTCAGCGCGAAGGACATCCCGGTCGTGCAGGGAATCAGCGTGCTGGTCGGCCTGTACGTGGTCGTGGTCAACCTGCTCGTCGACCTGGCCGGGTACATCCTCGACCCGCGCCTGCGCGCGCACGCGGCCGGTGAGATCTGATGCGCACGCGCCGTCCCGCGCCGCTCGTGCTGGCCGCCCTGCTCGGCGTCGCGCTGATCGCGGTCCTCGTCGCGACCGGCTCGGCCCTCGCGCCCTTCGACCCGTCCCGGCAGGATCTGATGCTCAGCGCGGCCGGTCCGGGCGGCGGGCACTGGCTCGGCACGGACACGCTCGGCCGCGACGTGCTCTCCCAGCTGATCGCCGGGACGCGCGCGGCGGTGCTCGGTCCGCTGTTCGTCGCCCTGTTCGCCACGCTGGTCGGCGTGCCGCTGGGGCTGGCCGCCGGGTATCGCGGCGGCGTGCTCGACGCCGTCGTCAACCGGTTCGCCGACCTGGTCTACGCGTTGCCCGCGATGCTCGTGATCATCGTGGCGGTCGGCGTGGCCGGGGGCGGCTACCGCGACGCCGTGGCCGTGCTGACGCTGCTCTCGCTGCCCGCGCAGATCCGGTTCGTGCGCGGCGCCGCGCTCGTGCAGGCGCGGCTGCCGTACGTCGAGGCGGCGCGCGTCCTCGGCCTCCCGGCACGTCGCATCATGCTGCGGCACATCCTGCCTAACATCCTCCCGACGGTCGTCGCGACCTTCCTGCTGGACTTCGTCGGCGCGCTGATCAGCCTCTCCGGCCTGTCCTACCTCGGGCTCGGCGTGCCGCCCGGATCGCCGGACTGGGGCCAGCTGCTGAACCAGGGTGTCAGCCTGCTGACCGTCAACCCGTACCTCTCGCTCGGCCCGGCCGTGATGATCATCTTCACGGCGGTCTGCGTCACGCTGCTCGGCGACTGGGTGTACGACCTCTTCTCGACCGCGAGGGACGCCCGATGACCGCGCTCTCCGTGCAGGGCCTGCGGATCCACGCCGGCGGCCGCACACTCGTACACGAAGTAGGGTTCGAACTCGCCGCCGGGCAGACGCTCGGCACCGTGGGGGAGAGCGGCTCCGGCAAGACGCTGACCGTCAAGGCCATCGCGGGCGTGCTGCCGGACGGCGTCTCCGCGACCGGATCGGTGCGGCTCGACGGCGCCGAACTCCTCGGCCGCAGCGAGCGCGAGATGCGTCCGCTGCGTGGCACGCGGCTCGCGATGGTGTTGCAGGACCCGTTCACCGCACTGAACCCCGTGCATACCGTCGCTGCGCACCTGCGGGAGTCCCTGGCCGCCGACGTGCGCCGCGACCGACGTGCCGCCGACGCCGAGATCTCCCGACGGCTGCGCGAGGTCGGTCTCGACGCGGACGCCGTCGCCTCCCGCTACCCCTTCCAGCTCTCCGGCGGCATGCGGCAGCGCGTGGCGATCGCCGCCGCCCTGGCCCGCGACCCGGCCCTGCTCATCGCGGACGAGCCGACCACCGCGCTGGACGTGACCACACAGGCCGAAGTGCTCGCCCTGCTGCGGCGGCTGCGCGAAGAACGCGGCATGGCCCTGATACTGGTGACGCACGACCTGCGCGTCGCATTCGATGTCTGCGACCGCGTGCTCGTCATGTACGCGGGATCAGTACTCGAGGACGCCCCGGCCGCAGCGCTGGCGACCTCGCCCCGGCATCCCTACAGCCACGGCCTGATGCGCGCCGAACCGCCCGCCACGCACTACGTCGACCGGCTCGACGCGATCCCCGGCCGCGTGCCCCCGGCCGACGAGGTCGGCGACGTCTGCGGATTCGCCGAGCGCTGCGCATGGCGAACCGAGATATGCGTGAGCGGCCGTCCGAGCCTCGTCACCGTCGGACCGGACCACGCCTCGGCCTGCGTACGCATCGAGGAGATCGGCGACGAACTCGGCACGCGCCGACAGCCCCCTGAGACTCCGACCGATCACCCGCCGGTCCGCCGCGCAACACCGCTACTGACGCTCGACGGCGTGTCCAAGACGTACCGCAAGGGCCACGCTCCGGCGCTCGACGGCGTCTCCTTCGAACTCGGCGAGGGCGAGTCGCTCGGCGTCGTCGGCGAGAGCGGGTCGGGCAAGACGACGCTCGCCCGCCGCATCCTGGGCCTGACCCCGCCCGGCGCCGGCTCGATCAGGCTCGCCGGAACCGAGATCGCGGACTACCGGAAGCTGAGCCGCGCCGAGTCGCACGCGGTGCGCCGGACGGTCCAGGTCGTCTTTCAGGACCCTTACTCGTCGCTCAACCCGCGGCTGAGCGTCGGCACGGCCCTGCGCGAGGCGGCACAGGCCTCGGGCGGGCCGCAGGCCGTCGGGGAACTGCTCGACCTGGTCGGCCTGCCCGCCGGGTACGCGCGGCTGCGGCCCGGCTCGCTGTCCGGCGGAGAACGCCAGCGGGTCGCGATCGCCCGCGCCCTGGCCGTCCGCCCACGCCTGCTGATCTGCGACGAACCGGTGGCCGCGCTCGACGTCTCGGTGCAGGCGCAGATCCTCGAACTGCTCCGCGAGGTGCGCCGCGTCCGCGAGACCGCGCTGCTGTTCATCACCCACGATCTGTCGGTCGTCCGCCAGATGGCCGACCGCGTGATCGTGCTGCGGCACGGCGCGATCGTCGAACACGGCGAGACCGCCGCGCTGCTCGACACCCCTCAGCACCCTTACACCGCCCGCCTGATCGAATCCATACCAGGAAACGGATAACCCACACCCATGGACCCGCATCGCCGCCGCAGGCCCACACTCGCGCTCGCCGTAGCCCTGACCGGAGTGCTGGCCGCTGCCGCCTGCACCTCCGGCGGCGGCAGCGCGAAACAGGCCACGAATGCCACGATTCCGCTGCTGAACTGGGCGCTGCCGAACGCGCCCGCGTCGCTCGACTACGCGAAGAGCTACGACAACAACTCCACCGGCGCGATCATGTCGCTGGTGACCGAGCCGCTCGAGCGCGTGTCGAGCACGGGCACGTTCACGCCCGTGCTGGCCACCTCCGTCGCCCAGCCGAACGCCACGACGATCGTCTACACCCTGCGCTCCGGCGTGAAGTTCTCCGACGGCACCGCCCTGACCGCGCAGGACGTGGCGTGGAGCATCGAACACTTCTCCGCCGCGACCGCGCAGACCTCCGCGCTCGGCCAGGACGTGACCAGCGCGGAGGTGACCGGGCCGCTCCAGGTCACCGTGCACCTCGGCGCCGCCGTCCCGACCGCCCGCGCGGGCATCGACATCACCACCCTCGTCGAGGAGGCGAAGTTCGCGAAGGCGCACGCCGCGACCCTCGGCAACCCGGGCGTCTCCCCGGTCGGCACCGGCCCCTACCAGATCGCGTCACAGACCGCTGATTCGATCATCCTGGTGCGCAACCCGGACTACGCGCGCACCAAGCCGGCGCCGGACAAGGTCGTGTTCTCCGTCATCTCCAACGACAACTCGCGGCAGCTGGCGATGCGCGCGGGCTCCATCGACGGCGGCCCGGTCACCGACCTGCGATCCGGCGCCGAGTGGAAGGCCGTGCCCGGCGCGACGGTCTACGCCTCGCAGTCCCTGAACCAGGACTTCGTCGCGCTGGACACGAGCAAGGCCCCCTTCAACGACGTCCACGTGCGCCGGGCGATCGCCTACTCGGTGGACCGCGCCGGGATCGCGCACGCCGCGTTCGGCTCGTTCGCCGCGCCGCTGACCGCGCTCGTGCCCGCGCAGGAACTCGCGGGCGTCGCCGGATCCGAGAGCGCCGCCAGCAGTTTCCTGGCGAGCCTGCCGCAGTACCCGGTCAGCGAGTCCGCCGCCAAGACCGAACTCGCGCAGTCCGCGTACCCGAACGGCTTCTCCGCGACCATCCAGTACGTCTCGGACCAGCCGTGGGAGGAGGTGGCCGCCGAGAGCATCCAGCAGAACCTCAAGCCGCTGGGTGTGACCATCACCCTCAAGGCCGTGACCTCGGACCAGTGGTACTCGCAGTTCTTCCAGCACCAGCTGACCGGGATCAACCTGCCCTTCGACTTCGGCGCCGGCTACCCGGATCCGGCCTCGCTGCTCGGCAAGCTCGTCGGCAGCACGAACATCGGCGCGCAGAAGCTCAACATGGCGAACTGGGTCTCGACGGCTGTGGACCAGGCGCAGGCCGTGGTCGCGGTCGCCGGCCCGAACTCGGACCGCTGGCAGGCGACGAAGACGATCCTGTCCGCGGTCGCCGACCAGGTGCCGTACGTGCCGCTGTTCACGGAGGACGAGGTCTACGTGACCCGCGCGGGCTTCGCCGTCAGCGGCGGCCAGCTGAGCCAGTTCACCCTCTCGAACGGCGACTGGATCTTCCTGATCAAGGCCACCGCATAGCCGCAGCAGTAGCTCATTCGGACGGCGCCGCGGCCACGAGAGCCCAAACCTCGAGGTCGTAGCGCCGTCCGTGCATGGGCAGCGCCGAACGCATGATCCCCTCGCGCGTCATCCCCAGCCGCTCGGCCACCGCGATGCTGCGCGTGTTCTCCACCGTCGCACGCCACTCCACCCGGGTCAGCCCGCGCGTGCGCATCGCCCAGTCGGCCAGGCGGCCCGCCGCGAGCGTCACCAGCCCCCGGCCCGAAGCCTCCGACCCGATCCACGCCCCGAGCTCGCAGGTCCCCCACGCCGCGTTGAACGAGGCGAATCCGACGCCGCCCACCAGGACGTCGTCCAGCCAGATCCCGAACAGCCGGCGTCCGTCCCGCGCCTGGTCCTCGGCGTATCCGCGCAGCCACTCCTCGGCCACCGCCGGAGAGTCGATCCGCTCCGCCCACGGCAGCCACGTCGCGAGATGGGCCCGGTTTCGTTCGACGAAAGCGTGGAACTCGGGTGCCAGCCACGGTTCCAGGGCTCTGAGTTCGGCCCCGTCGGCCAGCGGTGCGGTCAGCATGATGATCAGCCTAGCCGCGGACCGAAGACCAGGCTGCGCCCCGAAGCCCCGTACACTGGTCGTCGCGATCGGCCACCGGGCCTCGCTCTACACGTTCGGAGTCCTCTATGGCGGCCCGCCGCCCCGCTCGACCAGCCGCCGCGGCCGAGACCGCGCCCGCGCCCACCACGGCGAAGACCGCCCCCGCGCGCCCCGCCGGAGCCAAGTCCGCCTCCGACCGCACGCAGGCCACGTCCGAGCGCGGCACCGCCAAGCCCGCATCCGAGCGCGGCGCGACCAAGTCGGCGTCCGAGCGCGGTGCCGCCAAGCCCGCGTCCGAGCGTACGAAGGCCACGTCCGAGCGCACCGCGACCAAGCCCGCATCGGCACGTGGCGCGGCCAAGTCGGCTTCCGGCCGCGGCGCCGCAGGCAAGCCCGCGTCTGAGCGCGCCGCAGCCAAGGCCAGGCCTGCGTCCTCCTCCGCCGCCGCGAGCAAGACCGCTCCTGCCTCCGTAGCGGAGTCTCCCGCGTCTCCTGCCGCCCCCGGTGCGACCTTCGCCGAGTTGGGCGTGCCGCGTGCGCTGACCGAACTGCTCGCCGCGGAGGGCATCACCGCGCCGTTCCCGATTCAGGCGGCGACGTTGCCGGACGCGCTGGCCGGGCGGGACGTGCTCGGCCGGGGACGGACCGGATCCGGGAAGACGCTCGGCTTCCTGCTGCCCGTGCTGACCCGGCTGGCGGCGGATCCGCGCAAGCGGCGGCCGAACCATCCGCGGGCGCTGATCCTCGCCCCGACGCGCGAGCTGGCCACCCAGATCCAGACGGCCGCCGAGCCGCTGGCGACGGCGCTCGGGCTGCGCACCACGTCGATCTTCGGCGGGGTCGGCGCGCGGCCGCAGATCTCCGCGCTGCGCTCCGGGCTCGACCTGGTCATCGCGTGCCCGGGGCGTCTGCTCGACCACGTGGACGCCGGGCACGCGGTGCTCGACTCGATCGAGATCACCGTGCTGGACGAGGCCGACCACATGGCCGACCTCGGCTTCCTGCCCATGGTCAAGCGGATCCTGGACGCGACGCCCGCGCGCGGGCAGCGGCTGCTGTTCTCCGCGACGCTGGACAACGGCATCGACCACCTGGTGCGCCGCTACCTGCACGACCCGGTCACGCACTCGGTGGACTCGGCCGCGTCCGAGGTCCCGAAGATGACGCACCACGTGCTGCACATCGACGCCGAGCACCGGCTGCCGATACTCGTCGAGCTGACCTCGGCGCCCGGCCGCACGATCGTGTTCACCCGGACCAAGCACGGCGCCCGCAAGCTCGCCCGGCAGCTGCGCACGGCCCGCGTCCCCGCCGTGGACCTGCACGGCGACCTCACCCAGGGCGCCCGCACCCGCAACCTGGCCGCCTTCGTCGCCGGGCAGGCCAGCGCCCTGGTCGCCACCGACATCGCGGCCCGCGGCATCCACGTGGACGAGGTCGAGCTCGTCGTGCACGCCGACCCGCCGGTCGAGCACAAGGCCTACCTGCACCGCTCCGGCCGCACCGCGCGGGCCGGCAACTCGGGCACCGTCGTCACCCTGATGACGGACGCCCAGGTCAGCGAGGTCCGCGAGCTCACCCGCAAGGCCCGCATCACCGCCACCACCACCCGCTCGGAGCCCGGCGACCCGCAACTCGCCGTGCTGGCCCCCGGCGAGCGCACCCTCGCCGAGCCCGAGCTGCTCGCCGAGCTGACCGGCGAGTCGCGCCCCCAGCACCAGTCCGGAAAGCCGGCCGCCCAGTCCGCCGAGGGATCCCCCCGCAACAACCGCAACCGCCGACCCCGGCGGCAAGGCGGCAAACAAGCCGGTGCCGCCAAGCAGTCCGCGGGCGGGGCGAAGCAGTCGGCCACCGGCGGCGGCAAGCAGGGCGGCGCGGCCCGGCAGACCGCCGCGAAGCAGGTCGGCGGCACTACGAGTGTGCGCCCGGCCGGGTCCGGCGGGGCGGCGAAGGCGTCGCAGAACTTCCGGGGACGCGGGCGCTGAGCTGGGCGGATCGGCTCTTCGCAGAACGAGTCGAGTCGTTGCGGTGGCGCGGGCTCCCAGTTCGGGTAGCCTTGCCCGGGTATGGAATGCGTATCGCAGCGCGGGCTTGGACGTTAACAGGTTCGGGGCGGGCGTTCCATGAAGGAGAGTTCACGAGTATGGCAACTGGCACTGTGAAGTGGTTCAACGCGGAAAAGGGCTTCGGGTTCATCGAGCAGGACGAGGGCGGCCCTGACGTGTTCGCCCACTACTCCGCGATCGCCGCGCAGGGCTACCGCGAGCTGAAGGAGGGTCAGGCCGTCAGCTTCGAGGTCACCCAGGGCCAGAAGGGCCCGCAGGCGACCGACATCCGGCCGCTCTAATCCCCCAACGCTTTCGAGCGTCTGGGCCCCGTCGGATTCGTCCGGCGGGGCCTTTTCTCGTTCCCGGCCGGTACTACCGCAGAGCGCCGACCGCACTGAGGACGGCGGCGGCCATGCCCTGTTCGCCTCGCGCGTTGGGGTGCAGCGGCAGGCTCGGGTTCGCGGGGAGCCAGGGTTCCAGCCAGCGGGTGGCGGACGCGGTGCAGGCGTCGTGGCCCTGGGACGGGGTGTAGGTGTCGACGTACGTGTCTCCGGCGGCTTCGGCGCGCTGCTTGAGTTCGGCGTTGAGGGCGACCTCCTCGGTGTTCAGGAACGCCAGGTCGCCGGGGGTGATGCTGAGGAGTTCGGCGCACGCGCTGCCGCCCGAGGGGAGCAGGTCGGGGTAGCCGACGACGAGGACGCGGGCGTGCGGGGCCTTGTCGTGGATGGTGGTGAGCGCGGCGGCCAGTTCGTCGCCCGCGGACTGGATCTTCCGCGCTATCCGGTCGCTGCCGCCTGAGGTGTAGAGGGAGCGGCACGGGGCGAGGTCGCCGCCGGTGGCGCTGTTGATCGCGTTGCTGATCAGGCCCATGCCGGAGCAGCGTTCCAGGATGCCGGAGAAGTCGACGTCGTTGCCGCCGATGCCGAGGGTGACCAGCGTGGTCGCGGAGGACAGGGCGCTGATCTGGGCCGGGTTGGTGCCGTTGTCGGTGGACTGCGCCCGCGTCAGGTCGCTGATGGTGGCGCCGGAACAGCTCACGTCGCTGAAGGTCCCCGAGGTGAGCTTCAGCTGTCGGGCGACGAGGCTCGGGTAGTTCACGTCCGAGCGGAGGCAGCCGGCGGGGGTGCCGGTCTGGGTGGGGACTCCGGCGGCGGCCGTGTACGAGTCGCCGAGCGCCACGTAGGACTGGGCGGTCGGGGCGGGCGAGGCGGCGGACGACGTGGCCGTAGCCGCCGTCGTCGATCCGTTCGTCCGGTCGCAGCCGGCGACGAGGGCCACGGCGGCGACGAGGACGACGACGCGCCAGGTGTGTGTGATCAGCATGTCCTCGACCGTAGAAGCGGGCGGCGCGCTCGGCGTCGTCCGCTCGCACGATATCGCGGCGGTCGTGTACTGCGGGTGCAGTAGGCCCGAATGTCTTCACCCGCACGACGACGAGGACCAGGTCAGAAGGGAAAACTTAGACCGTTCTCAGAAATCACACGATGAAAGGGCCTTTCCATCATGGCTGCCTTCCTGGCCTTTCTGGGCCGCACGGCCTTCCGGCGGCGCTGGTACGTCGTGGCGCTCTGGTTCGGGATCCTGACCGCCGTGGGCATCGCGGCCGCCAAGGCCCCGGCCGCGCCGAGCGACTCGTTCACGATGCCGGGCACCGAGTCCCAGCAGGCCGCCACGGTCATCTCCGAGCACTACCAGAGCGCCGGTTCGACCGGGGACGTCGCGCAGCTCGTGTTCGTCGCGCCGAGCGGGCAGAAGGTGACGGTCGCGGAGTACAAGGCGATCATCGAGAAGTCCGTGGCCGAGGCGGCCGCCGGGCCCGAGGTCGCCAGCTCGGTCGATCCGTTCCAGGCGGGCGCCGTGAGCAAGGACGGCTCGACCGCGTACGCCACGATCACCTACTCCGTGCCGTCCACCGACCTGTCCGACGCCGCGAAGACGGCACTCGAGCACGCCGCGCAGACCGGCCGGGTCGGCGGGATGACCGTGGAGATCGGCGGCTCGGCGCTGACCCCGACACCCTCGGCCGGCGGTGCGACGGAGGGGATCGGCATCGCCGCCGCGTTCCTCATCCTGCTGATCACGTTCGGTTCGCTCGCCGCCGCCGGAGTCCCGCTGATCACCGCGGTCGTCGGCGTCGGCGCGAGCATGACCGCGATCACCGCGCTGGGCCACGCTCTCGGCCTGTCCGAGACCACCGGCACCCTGGCCACGATGCTGGGCCTGGCGGTCGGCATCGACTACGCGGTCTTCATCATCTCCCGGTACCGCGAGGAACGCGGGCGCGGCGTCGAACCACGTGAGGCCGCTGGACTGGCTACGGGCACCGCGGGCAGCGCCGTGCTGTTCGCCGGGGTCACGGTCGTGATCGGACTGGCCGGTCTGTTCGTGGTCGGCGTGCCGATGCTGACGAAGATGGGCCTCGCCGCCGCCGGAGCCGTCGTGATCGCAGTCCTCGTCGCCCTCACGCTCGTCCCGGCGATGCTCGGCATCTTCCCGAACGCGGTGCTGTCCCGCTCGGCGCGCAAGGGCAAGGTGCACAAGGCCGAGCGCAGCGGCCGCTGGGGCGCCGGCTGGGCCCGGTTCGTGATCCGCGGCCGGGTGCCGCTGCTGATGCTCGGCGTGATCGGACTCGGGGTCGTCGCGACGCCGATCGCCAAGCTGCACCTCGGCTCCCAGGACAACGGCTACCTGGCCACGTCCACGACAGAGCGCCGCGCGTACGACGACCTGGCCAAGGCGTTCGGCCCCGGCTTCAACGGCCCGCTGACGGTCGTCGTGGACGCCCAGGGATCGCCGGACGCGAAGAAGGCCGTCGCGGAGATCGACAGCGGCATCGCCTCCACGTCCGGCGTGGTCTCCGTCTCCACGCCGCGCTACGACGCGGCCGGGACCGTCGCGGTCTTCACCGTCGTCCCGTCCACCAGCCCGAGCGACCAGAAGACCGTGGACCTGGTCAACACGATCCGGGCCGAGCGCGCCGACCTGACCAAGGGCACCGGAGCGACGTACCTGGTCACCGGCGCCACGGCCAGCGACATCGACAGCGCCACGAAGGTCAAGCACGCGCTGTTCCCGTACCTCGTCGTGGTGATCAGCCTGGCGATCCTGCTGCTGCTGATCGTGTTCCGCTCCACGCTGATCCCGATCAAGGCGGCCGTCGGCTTCCTGCTCTCCGTGCTCGCCGCGATCGGCGCCGTGGTCGCGGTCTTCCAGTGGGGCTGGCTCGCGCAGTACATCGGCGTGCACCAGACCGGGCCCATCATGACCCTGATGCCGATCTTCATGGTCGGGATCATCTTCGGACTCGCGATGGACTACGAGGTCTTCCTGGTCTCCCGGATGCGCGAGGCGCACGCGCACGGAGCCGACGCCCGGACCGCCATCACCAGCGGCTTCCGCAGCAGTGCGCGCGTGGTCACGGCGGCGGCGCTCATCATGACGGCGGTGTTCTCCGGCTTCATCGGCGCGGACAACTCGCTGATCAAGATGATCGGCTTCGGCCTGGCCATCGCGGTCCTGTTCGACGCCTTCATCGTGCGGATGACGCTGGTCCCGGCCGTGCTCGCGATGCTCGGCGAGCGCGCCTGGCACCTGCCGCGCTGGCTGGACCGGATCCTGCCGCGCGTCGACATCGAGGGCGAGGCGCTGACCCGCCGCGCCGCGAAGGCCGAGCCGAAGCCGGAGCAGGAGCAGGACGAGGCCCTCGTGGGCTGACCGGGCGACTACTCAATCCGCAGTACGCGGCCCGCCGCAAGATGCTGCGTCCGCACGACGACGCGGCGCGGCCGAACGGAGAGGATTGAGCGGTTACCGGCCCTTGGTCCCGGCCGCCTGCCTGCTGGTAGGCGGCCGAATCCGCTATCTTCGGATCGAGGTCAAGCTTCATGATCAACGTATTCGGCAGGAAGTCGCCCGTGATGGCCGCCTGGCAGCGCGCTCTCCGCGACCACGCGTTCGCGTTGGACGCCGTGCTCGCGCTGGTGCTGTTCGGCGTGTCGTTCCCCGGCACCCGGATCAGCGCGCCGGGGGCCGCCGCCGAGGACCAGTGGTGGCCCGGCGTGCTGCTGACCGGCCTCGGCGCCGTCTGCCTGCTGTGGCGCCGGAGCCGTCCGCGCACGGTCGCCGTGCTCACCGGGGTGGCCGGGATCGCCGTCGCCGCGCTCGGGTACCTGCCGAGCATCTTCGTCCTCGGACCGCTGGTCGTCGCGCTCTACACGCTGGCCGAGCGTTCGGAGCGTAAGGTCGCGAACTCCATCGCCTTCACCATGGTCGTGCTGGTGGCGATCGCCTCGGTGGCCGCGCACCCGGACCAGTCCCTCGACATCACGCTCATCGCGCCCGCCGCCTCGCTGCTGCTGCCGCTCTCGCTGGGCACCACGGTCCGGGTCCGCCGCGCCTACATCCAGTCGGTGCACGCCCGCGCGCAGTACGCCGAGCAGACCCGGGAGCAGGAGGCGCGCCAGCGGGTCGCCGAGGAGCGGGTGCGGATCGCCCGCGAGCTGCACGACGTGGTGGCGCACCATCTCGCCCTCGCCAACGCGCAGGCCGGAGCCGTGGCGCACATCATGCGGACCAAGCCGGAGCAGGCGGAGAAGCTGGTCGCGGAGCTGGCCGCCACCACGTCCTCGGCGCTGCGCGAGCTCAAGGGCACCGTCGGCCTGCTGCGCGCGGCCGACGAGACCGACGCGCCGCTGCAACCGGCCCCCGGGCTGGCCCAGCTGCCGGAGCTGGCCGCCGCCGTGGGCGCCACCGGGCTCGAGGTCACCGTCACGACCGAGGGCCGGGCGCGGCCGCTCTCGCCGGGCGCCGACCTGACCGCGTACCGCATCATCCAGGAAGCGCTGACGAACGTGACCAAGCACGCGGCCACCCGCGAGGCCAGGGTGCTGCTGCGCTACGCGTTCGACCGGCTCACCCTGACCGTCACCAACGAGGCGCGCCGACCCGCCGCGCCCGCCCCCGACGCGCACAACACCGGCTTCGGCCTGATCGGCATGCGCGAGCGCGCCCAGTCCGTCGGCGGCGTCGTGCGCACCGGCCTGCGCCCCGACGGCGTGTTCGAGGTCACGGCCGACCTGCCGCTCTACGATCCGGAACCCGAGGAAGAGGCGCCCAGCCCATGACCGTCAGAGTCCTGCTCGCGGACGACCAGACCCTGCTGCGCTCGACCTTCCGGATCCTGATCGACTCCGCCGACGACCTCGAGGTGGTGGGCGAGGCCGCGGACGGCGCCGAGGCGATCGAGGCGGCCCGCGCGCACCGCCCCGACGTCGTGGTGATGGACATCCGCATGCCCGGCATGGACGGCCTCGCCGCGACGACCGCGATCTGCGCCGACCCGGAGCTGGCGGACACCAGGGTGCTGATCCTGACCACGTTCGAGATCGACGAGTACGTGGCCCAGGCCGTGCGCGCCGGGGCCAGCGGCTTCCTCGGCAAGGACGTGAGCGCGGACGACCTGCTCGACGGGATCCGCGTGATCGCCGCCGGGGAGTCGCTGCTCTCGCCGACCGCCACGCGGCTGCTGATCACGCGGTTCCTGACCGCCCCGGTGGCCGACCCGGCGGCGTCCCCCGAGGGCCTCGACCTGCTGACCGACCGGGAGCGCGAGGTGATGGCGCTGGCGGCGCAGGGCCTGTCGAACACGGAGATCGCCGAGCAGCTGTTCGTCAGCCCGCTCACGGCGCGTACCCACGTGCAGCGCGCGATGACCAAGCTCGGCGCCCGGGACCGCGCCCAACTCGTGGTCATGGCCTATCAATCCGGCCTGGTCCAGGCCCCGCCGCGCGGCTGAGCGCCCGGTCCGGCACCGCTCTCAGAAACTTGTCAGAAAAATTGTAAACAATCCTGAAACCAAGCTCCTAGGCTGCGGAACCGCCAACCAATCCGCTGCACGAGGAGGTCCACGGGTGGACATCAGCCGTCGATCCGTTCTCCGGGGCGCCACCGGCGCCGCGGCCCTGGCCACATTCGGGATCGTCGCGGAGGCCACCACGGCCTCCGCCACCCCGTCGTCGGGCGCGTACTCGCTGGAGTTCGACTCCGCCGCCTGGTCGTACGACGCGACCAACGACGTGTACTACCAGCTCGGGAAGATGTACGTCGCGAACCCGGCCGCGACCGACTACGAGAACCTGTCGATCTACGTGCCGGGCAAGTACCTCACCGCGACCGCGAACAGCGACGGGAGCACGTACACCGCGAAGATCAACGCGAAGGGCGCCGTCGGGCAGTACACCGCGAAGACCGCGCCGATCGTGCTGCCGGTCAACACCCCCGGCTACGCGGCGCAGGCCCCGGCCACGTCCTACAGCTACAGCAGCGTGTCGCAGTACCTCAAGGCCGGGCTCATCTACGTCTGGCCCGGACTGCGCGGCCGGGACAGCTCGACCAGCTCCCGCAACGACGCCTCGCCCTGGGGCGTGACCGACCTCAAGGCCGCGGTCCGCTACCTGCGCTACAACAAGAGCTCCCTGCCCGGCAGCACGGACAGCATCGTGCTGTTCGGCATGAGCGGCGGCGGCGCGCAGGACACCGTGGCGGGCGCGTCCGGCGACAGCGCCATGTACTACCCCTACCTGCGTTCGATCGGCGCGGCGATGGAGGACGCGCACGGACGGTCCGTCAGCGACGCCGTGGCCGGAGTCATGGCCTGGTGCCCGATCACCAGCCTGCACGAGGCGAACCTGTCCTACGAGTGGAACATGGGCCAGTTCGCCTCGACCAGCACGCGCGCCTCCGGGACGTGGACCGGCGCCTACTCCACCGACCTCGCGAAGGCCTGGCCCAAGTACCTCAACCACCTCGGCCTGCGCGACGAGAAGGGCAAGCGGCTGGAGCTGACCGAGTCCAGCAGCGGCGTCTACCTGGCCGGCAGCTACTACGACTACCTGATCCAGGTCATCACCACCTCGCTGAACCACTTCCTGTCCGACAACACCTTCCCGTACACGGTCACCACGCAGGGCGGCCCTCCCGGATCGGGCTCGACGGGCAGTTCGACCACGTACGAGACCGTGGCCGACTACATCTCCTACCTCAACACCGACAGCACCTGGGTCACCTACGACTCCTCGACGAACACGGTCACGATCTCCAGCCTCGAAGGCTTCGTGAACAGCCAGAAGACCGCGAGCAAGCCGGTCGGCGCGTTCGACGGCTACTCGCGCGGGCAGACGGAGAACAACGTGTTCGCGATCGGCCTGGACGAGCCGATGCACTTCGCGCCGCTCACCCGAGACGTCATCAAGGCGAACCAGAGCACGTACGCCACGTACTCCGACTGGTCCTCGGCGTACGGCTACGCGGCGTACGACAGCGACTTCGCCGAGAAGGACAGCGTTGGCAAGGACATGGCCTGGCGGGTTGACGCCTACAACCCGCTGTACTACATCTCGCCCGCGTTCGGCGGCTACCGGCAGTCGCAGGTGGCCCCGCACTGGCGCATCCGCACCGGCATCATGCAGGGCGACACCGCCAACACGACCGAGATCAACATCCTGCTGGCGCTGCAGAACTACGGCATCCGCAACATCGACTTCGCCACCGTCTGGGCCGAGGGGCACACCGAGGCCGAGCGTACCGGCGACGCCACGACGAACTTCATCGACTGGGTGGAGTCCATCGTCAAGTAGCAGTTGAGTAACCACTACTCACGACAACCCGCCTGCCACGCCGAGAGGCTAGTCATCGTACTTTCGGTGTGGCAGGAGGGGAATCGAAATGCGTTACAGAAGGGCCGCGGCGCTGGCCGTGACGCTGATGACGGCGGCCGCGTTCGCGGCGGGCACGGCGACCAGTCAAGCAGCCAGCGTGCGGATCTACGTGCCATGGTCGGACCAGACCGTCTTCGCGCTGAGTCCGACGGACAGTTACGTGGCCGAGTGGATGGGTCTGAGCTCGGGCTGGACGGTCATCGGCGGCGCGGCCAGCCACGTCTACGCCGGCACCGCGGGCGTGTTCGCGACCAACCCGACCAGCGGCGACATCTTCGAGTACAACGGAACGCCGGGCAGTTGGACGCAGATCGGCGGCCCCGGCGCGCAGTTCGCCGAGGGCGGCGGCCACCTCTACGGCATCGGGCCGAACGACGCGTACGTCGCCGAGTGGAACGGCACCCCGGGCAGCTGGACCGTCATCGGCGGCCCCGCGCAGGAGATCTACGCCGGAACCGACGGCCTGATCGCGACGGGGGTGTCGAGCAACTCGACCGGGCACACGTACCTCTACAACGGAACGCCGGGCAGCTGGACCGACATCGGCGCCCACGGCTGGGACTTCGCGGTCGGCAAGAACGCGATCTACCGGGCCGACGACACGCTCTCCACCATCTCCGTGTGGAGCGGCGGCACCACGTGGACCCCGATCCTGAACACCGGCGGCGAGATCCTCAACCTCGTCGGCGGGGACCAGGGCCTGTACGTCTACAACTACAGCCTCGCCGGAAACCAGGTCTTCGAGTACAGCGGCACGCCGAACAGCTGGTCGCTGATCGCCAACAACACCGACCTGCCGGAGGCCGTGAGCGAGACGAGCCTGTACGGCATCGTCGAGGGCGCGACCGGCCCGGCGAGCGTCGACCTGTACTCGGGCAGCGGCACGACGTGGACCGTCATCGGCGGCCCCGCCGACCCGAACCTGGCGGCCGCCGGAAGCTGAACGGACCGGGCGGACGCGGCGCGGGGTTGTCGGCGGGATCTGCCATCATCCGGGGCATGACTTCCGATCACCCCGCCCTGTCCGGCCTGGACGCCGTCGACTGGTCGTCGCTGGAGCACGCCTATGGCCCGGCCACGGACGTGCCGGAGGTGCTGCGCACGCTGGTCGGCGATGACGGCGAGCAGGCAGAGGACGCGCTGTACGAGCTGTACAGCAACGTCTGGCATCAGGGTTCGGTCTATCCGGCGACGGTCGAGGCGGTGCCGTTCCTGGTCGAGATAGCCGCGGCCAGGGCGGCGGGCCCGCGCACGGCGGACGTGCTGCGGCTGCTCGGATCCATGGCCGAGAGCACGGATCCGCGCGGGATCGAGGACCGTGATGCTGTACGCGCTGCCGTCGCCGCCGGTACGGATGCGCTCGTGCCGCTGCTCGACGACCCCGAGGAGAAGACGCGCGCGGCAGTCCTGTATCCGCTGATGTGCGTCGCCGCGCAGACGGCGGCGGATTTCGCCGACGGGATCATCGCGGATCCCTCATCGGGAGTCCTGCTGCGGGTCACATCGGCGCTGGCCTGGGTCCACGCCGGACGCGCGGCGGACGAGCGGGTACTGGCCGCCGCGCTGGCACCGATCCCGGAAGAGTCGGTGGAGGTCTTCGACGCGTTCGTCGCCGAGTTGGCCGCGGGGGAGGGCCCGCAGGCGGCGATCGGCCTGGTGACACGGGCCCTGGCCGAAGCCGCACGTCCGGGACGGTATCTGTTCACCGTCAGAAGGCTGATCAACGAGTACGGCAGCGCCGCCGACGTGCTGGCCGAGCCGATGACGCGGCTGCTGGACCACCCCGGACTCGAGCGCCACGTCGTCAGCCTGCTGGAACTCATGGGCCCGAGCGCGGCCACATCGGTGGCCCGTGATCGCCTCGTCGAACTGACCCGCGTCGAGGACGAGCCGTTCCTCGCCGACGAAGCGCTCGCCTGTCTGGCCCGCTGGCAGGACCCGATCGTCCCGAGCCTGCTCGCCCGCGCGCTCACCGACCGTCCGCAGACGCTCGACGCCGTCGCCGAACTCGTGCTCCCCTTCGACGCCGACCTGCTCGCCGCGATCCGCAGCCGCCTCATTGATATCTGCGACGGCAACGGCACTGCGGACGCACTGGCCGAAAACCCCTTCACCGCGCTCCAAGACCGCAACGAGCCCCGCCGACTCGCCGAGATCCTCGCCTCGTGGACCGCACACGCGGAACCGGCCGTCCCCGAGCTCATCCGCCTGCTGACCAAGCGGCCGGTTCCGGCGGCACGGGCGTTGGTCGCGATCGGCCCGCCGTCACCGGAAATCGTCGCGGCGCTCCGGCAGGTCGTGAACGAGCCCGGTGAGGACGACGTCGTCTACGCGCGAGTCGAGGTGGCACGCGCGATACGTACCCTGACAGGCGACGCGGCCCCGTTGCTGGACGCCGCTCAGTTCGGGCTCACCTATTCGAGCAAGAGCCCGGACGACCGCGGCACGGCGGCGTCGGCCGCGGTGGAACTCCCCGAACACGCCGACCTGCTCGTCCCGCTGCTCCTCGACGTGCTGGAGGCGATCCCTCTCCCCACGCCGAGCCTGCCCGCGCATCAGGCACGACTGCAGCTCGGCCGCACGCTGTGGCAGCTCACCGGAGACCCCGAATACGCCATCGACGTGCTGCGGGGTACGTTCGAGCTCGTCGGCGAATCCCTCACCGGCTGGACCATCACGCGCGCCGTCGAACTCGCCGCGGAAATCGGCCCGGCCGCCCATGAACTCGTGCCCAGCCTCGAAGCCGCCCTGCAGGACCCGATCGCCCAACCCGCCGCCGAGCGCGCCCTCGCCGTCATCCGGGAGGACATGAAGGCGAACTGAATCTTTCGGGCATTTCACTCCCGTCTCAGGTCGCCCCGATCTCATGGCTCCATGCACAGCGAAAACTCCACAGCCGCCACGACCCGCGTGCCCCGTCTCGACAGCCTGACCGGACTGCGGTTCTTCGCGGCGGTGGCGGTGGTGTTGTGCCACGTCGGCGGCAGTTTCCTGTTCTACTCAGGCGTCACCGTGACCGACGGATACGGGTACGTCGGGGTCAGCTTCTTCTTCCTGCTGTCCGGCTTCGTGCTCACCTGGTCGTGCACCGGGCAGACGGCGCGGCGGTTCTGGTGGCTGCGGTTCGCGCGCGTCTGGCCGGTCTCGTTCGTGGTGATGGCCTTCGCGCTCACGGTCATCGCCGCGCTGGAGAACACCCCGGGCCCGGTCGGCCGCGTTCTCGACCTGCTGCTGCTCCAGGCGTGGTCACCGGACCAAAGCGTGTACTTCGGCGGCAACGGGGTCGAATGGTCGCTGTCCGCCGAACTCTTCTTCTACGCGCTGTTCCCGTTCGTCGCCGCCCGCCTGGCCAGGCTGCGCGGACGCGGTCTCGCGATCACCGTCGCGGCCACGCTCGGCGTCCTCGGCATCGCGCCGCTGATCGGCTCGCTGCTGCACATCTCGGCCACGATGTACTACTGGCTGTTCTTCGTCTTCCCGCCCTACCGCTTCGGCGAGTTCCTGCTCGGCATGGCGCTCGCGCGGCTGGTGATGCTCGGCCACCGCGCGCCCCGACCCGCGCTCACCGCACTGGCCGGGCTCGCCGGAACCGCCGCTGCGCTCTGGTTCGTCACCGGCTTCACGCTCCGCACCGGCACGCAGGTGCAGCGGCCGGACGTCGCGCTGCTGGTCATACCCTGTTTCGTCACGCTGCTGTGGGGCTGCGCGTCGGGGGAGCTGGCCGGGTCACGCTGGTGGCTCACGGCCCGGCCGATGCTGCGGCTCGGCGAATGGTCCTTCGCGCTCTACCTCGTGCACAAGCCGACGTTCCTGTTCACCTCGAACGGCTTCGGCTGGTGGCAGAACGACGGCGGCCTGCCGGCGGTGCTGTGGTTCGCCGTGTACCTGAGCCTCGCCGTCGGCCTGGCCGCCGCCGTCTCGCTGCTGGTCGAACGCCCCGTCGAACGTCGGCTACGTCGCGTTCTGCGCACGAGAACCGCCGCCGCTTAACCCGCTGCCGACGCGCCACGGCGGATCGGCACCCGGGACCGCGCACGTGGCGGCGGCGTGCGCGCAGGCCGCGTCGATCACCCGCTGCGTCACCGAGTCGAACGCGAGCACGTCCGTCAGAGCGGTCCGGTTGAGCGCTCCGACCTCGGCGAGTCCGTCGAGCAGACCGGCCATGAAGGCGTCGCCCGCGCCGACCGTGTCCACCACCTCGACCGGCTCACTGCGGCCGTGCACGCTGCCGTTCGCGGTGTAGCAGTCCGCGCCCTCGCCGCCCCGCGTGACGACGACGGCGAGCGGCCCGAGCGCGAGCCACTCCCGCGCGACCTGCGCCGGAGCGAGCCCCGGATACAGCCAGGCGAGATCCTCCTCGCTCGCCTTCACCAGGTCGCTCAGCGCCACGGCTTGCTCGACCCGGCCGCGTGCGTCGTCCTCGTCCCGGATCAGCATGCCCCTGATATTCGGGTCGTAGCTCACGAACGCCCCCGCGCGCCGCGACCGCGCGACCGCCCGCAGGACCAGCTCGCCGCTCCCGGGCATCCAGGAGGCGACGGACCCGAAGTGCACGGCGTCCACGGCCCCGATGACCGTCTCGGCGAACAGCGACTCGCGGACGTCCCCGAGATGGAACTCGTAGCGCGCCGAGCCGTCCTCGTTCAGATCGAACAGCGCCGCCGGAGTCGGGCCGTGCCACGTGCCGGACCAGGTCAGCGCCACCTCGGACTGCTCCGCGTGGTGTCGCAGGATGCTGCCGAGCGCGTCCTCGGCGAACCGCCCGACGAACTCGGCGCGGTGGCCGAGCCGGGCGATCCCGACGGCCACGTTGAACGGGCTCCCGCCCGGCTGCGCCGTGTAGCTGTGCGCCGCCGGACGGGACGTCGTACTCGGTGCGGCCCCGGCGATCACCCGCAGGTCGATCAAAGCCTCACCGAATATTGCTATCGAGCGAATGCTCCCGACCTCGCTGGCGCTCGGCGGAAGCGTTCGCTCAAGCACTGCACTTCTTGGTTCGCTCGCAAGCTCGCTCACTGCGCTCCCGCGGCCTGAGTCGGCTGGGCGTCGAGCTTGCGCGCGCCGGTCATGATGGCCACCGCGTCGTTCATCGAGTACTCGGACGGGTTGATGACGCCCGCGCAGCCGCCGAGCCGCTGGATGTGGATGCGGTCGGCGATCTCGAACACGTGCGGCATGTTGTGGCTGACCAGGATGATGCCGAGCCCCTTGTCCCGCAGCTCCCTGATGAGCTTGAGCACCTGGCCCGACTCGCGCACGCCGAGCGCCGCGGTCGGCTCGTCCAGGATCAGCACCTTGCTGCCGAACGCGGCCGCGCGGGCCACCGCGACCGCCTGCCGCTGACCGCCGGAGAGCGTCTCCACGGCCTGGTCCACGTCCTGCAGGGTACTGATGCCGAGGTTCGCCAGCTCGGCCGCCGCGTCCTGCTTCATCGCCTTCGTGTCCAGCATCCGCAGCACCGAGCCGAGCGGACCCTTCCGGCGCCGCTCCCGGGCCAGGAACATGTTGCTGGCGATGTCCAGGGCCGGCGCCACGGCAAGGTTCTGGTACACGGTCTCGATGCCGACCCGCCGCGCGTCCGCCGTGCTGCGCAGCTTCACCGGCTGGCCGTCCAGCAGGATCGTGCCCTCGTCCGGGATCTGCGCCCCGGACAGGCAGGCCATCAGCGTGCTCTTGCCCGCGCCGTTGTCGCCGATGACGGCCAGCACCTCGCCGGGGTAGAGGTCGAGGTCCACCCCGGCCAGGCCGATGACCCGGCCGTACGTCTTGATCAGCCCTCTGGCCTGCAGGACGGGATTCGCGCTCATGCCTTCACCTTCCTGATCCACTGGTCCACCGAGACGGCGGCGATCACCAGGATGCCGACCGCCAGGACCTGGTAGTTCGCGTCCACCCCGGCGAGTGCGAGCCCGTTGTCGAAGGTCTGCACGATCAGCGCGCCGAGCAGCGAGCCGAGCAGCGAACCGCGTCCGCCGAACAGGCTCGTGCCGCCGATGACGACCGCGGTGATCGACTCCAGGTTGGCGTTCAGGCCGCTGTTCGGGTCCGCGCCGCCGACCCGTCCGGCCAGGATCCACGCGGACACCGCGATCACGATGCCCGCGACCAGGTACGCGCTCAGCAGCACGCGCTTGGTGTTGATGCCGGCCAGCCGCGCGGCCTCGGCGTCGTCGCCGGTCGCGTAGAGGTGGCGGCCCCAGGCGGTCTGCCGCAGCGCGTAGGCGACGACGATGTAGAGCACCGCCATCAGGACCACGCCGTAGGTGACCCGGAAGTTGCCGATCAGGAAGCTCTGGCCGGTCCACAGCAGGCCCGATCCCGTGTTCAGCGTGATCGTCTGGCCCTTGGCGTAGATCAGGGTGATCGCCGTGAACGCGTTGAAGGTGCCGAGCGTGACGATGAACGGAGGCAGCTTCACGCGGGTGACCAGCAGTCCGTTGACCGCCTGCGCGGCCACCGCGACCAGCAGCGCGACGAGCAGCGCGACCGGCACGGAGGTGTGGTCGGTGTAGATCAGGTTGGCCGCGATGAACGAGGCCAGCACCATGATCGAGCCCACGGAAAGGTCGATGCCCGCGGTCAGGATGATCAGCGTCTGGCCGACCGCGAGCGAGCCGATCACGGCGGTCTGCTGGGCGACCAGCGAGAGGTTGACGGCGCTGTAGAAGCGCGCGTTGACCAGGCTGAAGATCACGATCGCGATGATCAGCACCAGGAACGGGCTCAGCGCGGGGCGGCGGTGCAGCAGGTGCTGCAGGCGTTGGGCGGGGGAGTGCCCGCGCCGGGCCGAGAGGTCAGAGACCGTCTCGGCCGGCTCGAGCACCGGTGCGGGGGTGCTACTCATGGTTCGTCTTCTCTTCCTCGGTGCGTTCGCTGCCTTAGCTCTGGCCCCAGCAGGAGGCGTTGCCCTGCGCGACGGTCTCGGTGCTCACTCCGGTGACCGGGCTCGCGGTGACGAGCGCGGTGCCGGTGTTGAAGAAGTCCAGGCCGGAGCTGGTCGAGGGCTTCGAACCGCCCTTCGCGAGCTTGGCGATCGAGTCCACGCCGAGGGAGGCCATCTTGCCCGGGTACTGCACGGCGTCCGCCGCGAACTCGCCCGAGGAGACGAAGCCGATGCCCTGGCAGCTGCCGTCGATCGCGTACACCTTCACGCTGGACGTCTTGCCCGCGGCCTTCAGCGCCGCGTACGCGCCCTCGGCGGCCGGCTCGTTGATCGCGTAGACCACGTTGATGTTCGGGTTCGCGGACAGGCAGTCCTCCATCGCCGTCCGGCCGCCGTCGATCGCGCCCTGCGTCGGCTGCTGGCAGGCGATCTGGTACGCGCCCCCGCTGCCGCCGGTGTAGTTGCCGGACTTCGCCTCCTGGCCGTTCTGCGTCGTGCTGCCCGGGTCGATGCCCATGCCCTGCAGGAAGCCGTGGTCGCGGTCGATGTCCACCGAGACGACCTGGTTGTTGTAGAGGTCGAGCATGGCGATCACGGCCTTCTTGCCGCCGAGCGTGGCCGCCGCGGCCTGCCCGTCGAGTTTCCCGGCCGCCGTGTTGTCCGTCGCGTACGTGATGTCCGCGACGTTCGCCGGGGTCGGCGCCGTGTCCAGCGCGATCACGTAGAGCCCGGCCTGCTTCGCCTGGTTCAGCGCCGCGTTCACGGCGTTTCCGTTCGTGGTGATCAGAATGCCCTTGTCGCCGCGCGAGATCGCGTTGTCGATCGCGGTGATCTGCGACTGCGTGTCGCCGTCCGAGGTGCCCGCGGCCACGGTCAGCTTCACCCCGTCCTTGGCGGCGGCCGCCTTCGCGTCCCCCTCCATCGTGACGAAGTACGGGTTGCTCAGGGTCTTGAGGATCAGCGTCACACCGACCGAACCGGAGCCCGAGGAGCCTGAGCTCCCGGCGGCGCTGCCGCAGGCCGACACGCCGAAGGCGGTCGCGGCCAGAGCGGTCAGGGCGAGGGCGGTGCGCGATACCTGGTGCAGCTTCGGCTTCACAGGGGTCCTGCCTTCCACGAGCGGCGGCCGCACGGGCCACCGGACAACGTTGTCTGTGCCGGAGACCCTAGGCCCGGGTCATCCAGCGGTCAATCCCCCGTAACCAGAACGAGACAACGTGAGACTCAAAGCGGTCTCGGCCGGTAGGGTGACGGGCATGGGCAACTGGACCATCGAGCACACCGACCGCCTCGGCGAAGCCGCGCTGTCGATCACCGGCCCCGGCACGTCCGCGGCCGTCTCCCTGCGCGGAGCCACCCTCCTGAACTGGCAGGTCGCGCGGGACGGCGACCTCCTCGACCTGACCGACGGCTACCGCGACGCCGCCGAGTTCCGCGAACAGTCAGGCGTGCGCAACGGCATCCTCGCCCCGTTCCCCAACCGCGTCGCCGACTCCCGCTACACCTTCCGCGGCGAGGCCCACGACCTGCTCCCCGGCGTCGAGGGCGACCGCACCACGTACCACGGCTTCGCCCGCGAACTCCCCTTCGAGCCCCACGACACCATCACATCCCCCGACTCCGCCCGCGTCGTCCTGCGCAGCCAGGAGATCAGACCGACCCGCTTCGCCGGCTACCCCTTCGCCCTGGACCTGACCGTCGCCTACACCTTCGAACCCGACCAGCTCACCCTCGAAATCGAAGCGGTCAACGTCGGTCCCACCCCCGCCCCGTACGCGGCCGGCTGGCACCCGTACTTCCAACTCGGCAACGGCACCGAAACCATCGACGACCTGGAACTGCACATCCCGGCCGACACCCTGATCCGCACCGACGAAGCCCTGATCCCCCTCCCCGGCCCCGCCGGCTACGCCGACCTGGCCACCGTCCCCGACATGGACTTCCGCCACCCCCGCCCCGTGGCCGACCGCATCATCGACGCCTGCTACGTCCCCGCCCCCGGCGCCGCCACCACCCTCCGCGACCCGCAGACCGGCCGCCGGCTCCGCATCTGGCAGGACACCGGCTACATGCACGTCTTCACCGGCGACACCCTGCCCCGAGACCGCCGCGGATCCATCGCCCTGGAGCCCGTCGAGGCCCTCACCAACGCCTACAACCGCGACGAGTTCGCCACCGGGATCTCCCTCGCCCCGGCCGAGCGCCGCGTCTTCCGCTGCGGGGTCGCACTTCGCTGACGCCGGAGCCTCGCTATTGTGGCCGGTGCCGTCGATGTTGGGCAGGAGACCTTGGCCGAGGAGATACGCGCAGCCGCCGCGGGAGATGTCAGGGCTCTGCTGGAGCGGGCCGCGGGGGTGGCGGCGGCGGTCGAGGGGCTGCGGCGCGGCGAGGAGGAGATCCACGCGGCGGTGCGGACGGCCTACCAGGCGTCGCACGCGGTGGCGGTGCGGGGGCGGCTGGCGGGCATACCGGTCGACCGGTTGAAGGACGTGACCGGGGCGCGGCTGCCCGCGGGCAGGCTCGGCGAGGCCGGGTACCGCACGGTCGCGGACCTGGTGGACGCGACGCCCGAGACGCTGCGCGGGATACCGGGGATCGGCGAGGTCGGGGCCGAGCGCACGCTGGAGGCGGTGCGGCGGATCGCGGAGGCCGCGGAGCAGGACACCGGCGTCACCGCCGACATGGATCTGCGCGGCCCGGACGCCGCGGCGCTGCTGTCCTCGCTGTACCGGGCCCGGGTCGCCGACCGGGTGCTGGAGCGGGTGCGGGAACCGGCGGCCCGGCTCGGCGGGGCGATCGCGGGGCTGGCCACGGCCGCCAAACCGCTCGGCGGACGGGTGCGGCGGCTGTTCCTCGGGCGTACCCGGCGCGACGAGGCGCAGCGTGCGTACACCGAGCTCGACACGCTGTTCACCGATCCGCGCACGACGCGGGAACTGGACCGGATCGACGCGGCCGCACAGCGCCTGCAGGCCAAGCCGCCGCGTCCGGCCACGGCGCGCAACGACTTCGAGAAGCACTCGGCCGACTACTTCAGCACCCTGAGCCGGATCGTCGGCGACCAGCGGCGGCCCGAGGCGTCGCGCGGCTTCCTGACCGACGACCTGGCCACCCGGATCTCCGAGCAGCAGCTCGACGAGACCCATCTGCGGGTCTCGCTGCGCCCCTACCAGGCCTTCGGCGCACGGTTCGCCCTCGCACAGCGGCGGGTCGTGCTCGGCGACGAGATGGGCTGCGGTAAGACCGTCGAGTCGATCGCGGCGCTCGCGCACCTGCGGGCCGAGGGCGCCAAGCACTTCCTGGTGGTCTGCCCGGCGAGCGTGATGGTGAACTGGATGCGCGAGGTCGCCTCGCACAGTTCGCTCAAGGCACACCGGTTGCACGGAACTCAGCGTGACGCGGGCATTCGCGCGTGGGTGCGCGGCGGGGGAGTGGGCGTCACGACGTTCGAGGCCCTGCAAGGTATCGAGGTGCCGCCGAACCTGGTCGTGAGCATGCTCGTGGTCGACGAGGCGCATTACGTGAAGAACCCTGACACGATGCGGTCCATCGCCGTGCGCTCCTGGTCCGAGCGCGTGGACCGGGTGCTGTTCCTGACCGGCACGCCGATGGAGAACCGCGTCGAGGAGTTCCGCAACCTCGTCGGCTACCTGCAACCGGAGATCGTCGGCTCGATCGGCGAGATCGACGCCGTGGCCGGTTCCGAGTCCTTCCGCCGCGCGGTCGGCCCGGCGTACCTGCGGCGCAACCAGGAGGACGTGCTCTCCGAACTCCCGGAGCTCGTGCAGGTGGACGAGTGGAGCGAGTTCGGACCCGAAGACGAGCTCGCGTATAAGGAAGCTGTCGCGGCACGCAGCTTCATGGGCATGCGCCGCGCCGCCTACGCCTCAGCGGATCCGGCCACCTGCTCCAAGCTGCGCCGCCTCGTCGAGATCGCGGACGAGGCCGAGTCGAACGGCCGGAAGGTCGTCGTCTTCTCCTACTTCCGCGACGTCCTCGACCTCGTCTGCCGCACCCTCGGCGACCGCGCCGTCGGCCCGCTCACCGGCAGCGTGCCCCCGGCGCAGCGCCAGGAGATGGTCGACGGCTTCAGTGCCGCCAAGGGCCACGCCGTCCTGGTCAGCCAGATCCAGGCCGGCGGCGTCGGCCTCAACATGCAGGCGGCCTCCGTCATCATCCTCTGCGAGCCGCAGGTCAAGCCCACCCTGGAGACCCAGGCCATCGCCCGCGCCCACCGCATGGGCCAGATCCGCCGCGTCCAGGTGCACCGCCTGCTCGCCGCCGACAGCGTCGACCAGCGCATGCTCGAGATCCTGGAGACCAAGAAAGAACTCTTCGACGCCTTCGCCCGCCGCAGCGACACCGCCGAGACCATGCCCGAAGCCGTCGAACTGGGCCCCTCCCTGGCCCGCCAGGTCATCGCCGCCGAACGGGAACGGCTCGGGCTCTAGCCGAAGGCGACATCGAGGCCGGTTCGCAGCCAATCGTTGTGGATCGTCCAGTGCAGGCCCGGACTCGCCCACGTCGACATCGGCGGGAAGTCCGACCGGAACAGTCTGATGAGGAATTCGACCAAGCCGCAGCCCGGGTAGACCGGCTCGCCCAGATGCCGCATCCAGGCGACGACCGGCCAACTGTCGGGATCGGGGTCCTCGGTGAGCCAGAAGAGCGAATCGCCCCACTCGCTCATACCCCACGCGAGAACGCCTCCCGGCTCCGGATAGACGGGACGCGGGGCTCCCGCCCACATGTCCTCGTCCGAGCCGTCGTAGGTGAATCCGTCATGGAAGTGCCGCGCGTGATAGTCCGTCAGGCCCCGCAAGCCGCCCGGACCGCCGTCGTGGCCGGAACGGGACGGCGAGAAGATCTCCAACCACGGGTGGCGCCGGTCTTCCGACCAGGCGGGAGTGACCCGGCCGCCGCCGTACGTGGCGCTGAACCACTTGTAATCGCTCGGCAGTGGCACGTCGATCTCGTCACCGATCTCCTGCCAGGGCGGAGCGGCGATGCTCCCGGCAGGAGGCGGCAACAGGTCAACCAGTTGACGGAAGGGATCGGACACGCGCCGCGGCCTCGGACCGACCGCTAGACCTCGTCCGGGGTCCAGGGCTTGTGCCAGTGGGCGTGGCCGCGGACTAGCTTGTCGGCTTCGGCGGTGGGGCCCCAGGTGCCGCGCTGGTAGGTGTGGACGGGGGGCGGGGCGTCGATGAGGGGCTGGACGATGCGCCAGGACTCCTCGACGGCGTCCTCGCGGGCGAAGAGTTGGGCGTCGCCGGTGAGGGCGCCGTGCAGGAGGCGCTCGTAGGGCTCCAGGGGCTCGCCGAGTTCCTGGGCGAAGGAGGAGTCGAGGGTGAGGGGGACCCAGCCGCCGTCGTTGTCCTTGGCGGTCAGGGCGAGGCGCAGTCCTGGTTCGGGGTCGATGCGCAGGACGACCTGGTTCTGTTCGGCCTGGTGGACCTTGGGCAGGAACGCCAGGCGCGGGGAGCGGCGCAGGTGGAGGCGGACCTCGGTGACGCGCTCGGCCATGGCCTTTCCGGCGCGCAGGAAGATCGGGACGCCGGCCCAGCGCCAGTTGTCGATCTCCAGGCGCAGCGCCGCGTACGTCTCGGTGTCCGAGTTCTTCTTCACGCCCGCCACGTCGAGGTAGCCCTCGTACTGGCCGCGCACGTAGTGCTTCGGGTCGGCCGCGCACACCGACTTGAGCAGCTCGCCGGTCTTGTCGCGCAGGTCGTCCGCGCCGGCGCCGACCGGGGGCTCCATCGTGACGAGTGCGAGGACCTGGAGCAGGTGGTTCTGGATCACGTCGCGCAGTGCGCCGACCGGGTCGTAGAAGCCGCCGCGGTCCTCGACGCCGAAGTTCTCGGCCATGGTGATCTGTATGGCCGAGACGCTGTGCCGGTCCCAGAGTTCGGCGAGCGCGAGGTTCGCGAAGCGCAGGTACTCCACCTCGATGACGGGCGCCTTGCCGAGGAAGTGGTCCACCCGCAGCAGCTGCTCCTCGTCGAGCACCGCGCGCAGCCGGGTGTTGAGGTCGCGGGCGGACTCGAGGTCGTGGCCGAACGGCTTCTCCACGGCCACGCGCGCGCCGTCCAGCAGGTCGTGCGCGCCGAGCTTCTCGACGATCGGGCCGAACAGCGACGGCGGCATCTGCAGGTAGTAGACGGGGCGGGATTTGGGACCGAGCTCCTTGGCGAGCTTCGTGTAGAGCGCGTCGTCGGTCACGTCGCCGGAGATGTAGGACAGCCGCTTGGCGAAGCGCTCGAAGACCGCGTCGTCCAGCTTCTCGCCCGACTCGGCGATGCTCTTCCTGGCGTGCTCGACCAGTTGCGCCGCGGTCCAGTCCTGCGAGGCGACGCCGATGATCCGACAGTCGAGCAGGCCGCGCCGCTCCAGTCGGTAGAGCGCGCGCAGTGTCATCTTGCGCGCGAGGTCTCCGGTGATGCCGAAGTCGACCAGGGTGTCGGCCGATCCGCGGTGCTCGTCGCTCGCCATGTCCTGCCTTCCAGGTTGCGCGTCCTCGGGCGTCGCACTGGATGATTCCACACTCGCCCCACTCGGCGCTCTCAACTCACCGCGCGCCCAACCAGCGCAGCTGGGCCTGGGGCTGCACCGAGATGCCGCCCTCGTGGCCGTTCCACGGGTAGACGTCGATGTCCTTGTCGGGGTGCGCCCAGGCGTTGTAGGACGCGAAGACCGTCGAGGGCGGGCTGACCGGGTCCATCAGCCCCACGGAGTAGAGCGCGGGGCAGTCGGCGCGGGCGGCGAAGTTGCGGCCGTCGAAGTAGGTCAGCGTGCGGAAGACGGCGTCGTCCGTGCCGCGCTGGGTTTTGAGGAAGCGCACGATCTCCTGGTACGGGTCGGCGTTCGTGATCTCCAGCGCGCGGCGGAAGTGGGTGAGGAAGGGCACGTCGATCAGTCCGGCGAACACGTCGTCGCGCAGTCCGGCGACGGCGGTCGCGATGCCGGCGCCCTGGCTGCGGCCGACGACGTGCACCCGGGACGGATCGACGGCCGGGTGGCTCTTCGCGGCGTCGACCGCGCGGACGCCGTCGGTGTAGACGCGGCGGTAGTAGTAGTGCGCGGGGTCGAGGATGCCGCGGGTCAGCATGCCGCCGGTCTGCGGGTTGCCGGTGCCGTACGGGTCCGGCGTGGCTCCGGGGTGGTCGCCCTCCGACGCGCCCTGGCCGCGGGTGTCCATCACGAACACGGCGCGCCCGGATGCGGGCCACAGCAGATGGTCGTGCGGTACTCCGCGGCCGCGGTGGTAGCCCACGTAGACGACGGCGCAGGGCACGGGGCCGTGGGCTGCCGCGTGTCTCGGCGTGAGGAACCAGCCGGATATCCGGTGGCCGCCCCAGCCCGCGAACGAGACGTCGAACACGTCCACCTCGGTCAGGCCCGCGTCGTACGGGACGAACTCGGCGGCCAGGTCGTGTCCGGCGGCCTCGGTGAGCGTCGACTTCCAGAAGGTGTCGAAGTCCTCGGGCTCGGCGCGCTCCGGGCGGTAGGTGCGCAGCGCGTCGAGGGGGAGATCGAAGTAGGCCATTGCGTCATGTCTCCTGAACTGCGGTCACGGTCACTTCGCCGGCGGGAACGGTGCCGACTCCGGCGACCACGGCGTCGTGTTCGGTGTGGTTGATCGCGAAGAGCCATGACCTGCCGTCGGGTGCGGCTCTGCGGGTGACTTCTACCCCGTGCCCGGCGCCCTTGATCGGCGGCGCGCAGTCTGCCTGCGCGGCCCACGCGGGGAGCAGCCGCAGCAGGGACGCGGCGTCGGGGCGGGTGGCGAGATAGCGGACGTTGCCGCGGCGGAGCACGGCCGGGCCGCCTGCCGCCGGTCCGTCGACGAAGCGGGATTCGGCCTCGGTGCCGGGGTCGGGGATGACGCGCTCCGACCAGACGAGGCCGGTCGAGCCGTCGTCCAGGGAGATGGATCGGGACGCGGTGAGCGGGAGGTATTCGTCCACGCGCAGGCCGAGGAGGTCGCGGAGGGCGCCGGGGTACGGGCCGGGGTGAAGACGGTCGTCGCGGTCTACTACGCCGCTGAAGGGGCCGATGACGACGTGGCCGCCGCGTGCTGCGTAGTCCTCGAGGGCGCGGACCGTGTCGGTGGATACGGCGTAGAGGGAGGGGATGAGCAGGAGACGGTGCTGGCCCGGGGCGGGGACGATGTCGCAGTTCAGTCCGGCGGTCCAGAGGGCTTGGTGCCAGGATCGGAACGCGTCGCCGTACGTCAGGTCGGAGCTGGGGCGGTCGGGGAGTTGCAGCGCCCACATCGCCTCGTAGTCGAGTAAGAGGGCGATGTCGGCGGGCGGGCAGGTGCTGCCGGCGACGTCGGCGAGTTGGGCGACGGCGTGGCCCAACTGCCTGGTCTCCTGCCAGATCCGGGTGTCCTCGCCGCCGTGCGGGACCATCGCCGAGTGCCACTTCTCCGGCCCGTATGCGGACTGGCGCCACTGGAAGAACATCGCGCCGTCGGCTCCACGCGCGATGTGAGTCAGCGTGTTGCGGGCCATCTCGCCGGGGGTCTTGGCGATGTTGCGCGGTTGCCATTGCACGGCCGAGGTGGAGTGCTCCATCAGCAGCCACGGTTTTCCCCCGGCGAGTCCGCGCGTGAGGTCGGCGGCGAGGGCGAGGTCTGCGGCGCGCTGCGGGTCTTCGGAGGCGAGGTAGTGGTCGTTGGAGACGATGTCGACCTCGTCGGCCCAGCGCCAGTAGTCGGACCAGCGCAGCGCGTTCGCCATGAAGTTCGTGGTCACGGGGCGGCCGGGGGACGCGGCGCGTAGGATGTCGCGTTCCGCGCGGTAGTTCCGCAGGTGTTCGGCGTCGCTGAAGCGGTAGAAGTCGAGCCACAGGCCGGGGGAGAGCCGGCTGGTGCTGGTGCGCGGCGGGATCACCTGCTCCCAGTCGGTGTAGCGCATGCCCCACACGGTTGTGCCCCAGCGTTCGTTCAGCGCGTCGAGATCGTCGCCGTACGTGGCGCGCAGCCAGGTGCGGAAGGCGGCGGCGGAGATGTCGCACCAGCAGTGCGGGTTGCCGTTCGCGTACTCGTTGTTGACGTGCCACATCACCACGGCCGGGTGCTCGCCGTAGCGTTCGGCCAGCTGGCGGGTGATCAGCGCGGCGCGTTCCCGGTACGCGGGGGACGACGGGCAGTACGCCTGCCGGGATCCGGGGGCGCGGCGCAGGCCGTCGGCGGTCACCGGCAGCGATTCGGGGTGCGCGTGCGAGAACCAGAGCGGCGGCGCGGTGGTCGGGGTGGCCAGGTCGACGGCGATGTCCGACGCGTGCAGCAGGCTGATGATCTCGTCGAGCCCCGCGAAGTCGAAGACGTCCGGCCGCGGCTCGATCCAGGACCAGGCGAAGACGCCGAGGGTCACGTGGCCGACCTCGGCCTCGCGCATCAGGCGGACGTCGTCCCGCCAGGTCGCGCGGTCCCACTGCTCGGGGTTGTAGTCGGCGCCGAAGGCGAGGCGCGGCGGCGGCATGGACGGCTCCAGGTGCGGGGGGAGGGGAAGGCGGAGGGCTGATAAAGCGCATCAGGCAATGCGCTTAACCTAAGCAGGCGACGCTAGGGTGTCAATCATGAGCGGCAGACGCAGGATCACCCAGGCGGACGTGGCCCGGCACGCGGGGGTGTCCGCCGGGATCGTGTCGTCCGTGCTCAACGACCGGGACTACGGCTCGATCCGGGTCTCCGAGGCGACGCGCGAGCGGGTGCGCCGGTCGATCCGCGAGCTCGGCTACGTGCCGAACATCGCCGCCCGCAACCTCGCGCGCGGCAGCAACCGGCTGCTCGGCGTCTTCACCTACCAGCCGATCTTCCCGGTGGACAGCTCGGATTTCTATTACGAGTTCCTGATCGGGATCGAGCAGGAGGCCGAGCGGGTCGGCTACAACCTGCTGCTGGTGACCGGCTCGAAGGACGAGGCCGGCCGCCGCTCCGTCTACGCCGACGGTGTCAACAGCCTGCAACTCGCCGACGGTTCGCTGCTGATCGGGGCCGGGGAGTCGGCCGACGAGCTGGCGAGGCTGACCGAGGAGTCGCATCCGTTCGTCTACATCGGGCAGCGCGAGATCCCCGGCGTCGAGCTGTCCTACGTCGCCGCTGACTACGCGGGTGGCACCGGGGCGATCGTGCGCGAACTCGTCGCATCCGGGCATCGCAGGATCGCTTACGTGCGCAATGCCGGAGTGCGCGAGTTCGTGCCGGGTAGGCGGGCCGGGTTCGCCGAGTGCCGCGCGCCGCTGGGGCTGAGCGAGGACGACGCGGTCATGGTCACGTTCGGGGACGAGTTTCCGGATGTGAAGTCGCTGGTGGAGTGGGTTGGGCGGGAGCGGCGGACGGCGCTGGTCGTCGAGTCGAGCCCGGACGCGGTCGCGATCCGGGCCGCCGCGCCGGAAGGTCTGGCGCTGGTCGGGCTGAGCGGCACGCCGGAGCAGCCGCAGGTCGGTGAGCTGGCCGAACTGCACATCCCGCGCCGGGAGATGGGGCGCGAGGCGGTGCGTCTGCTGCTGCGGCTGCTGGCGGATCCCGGGGACGCGCCGCTGCGTACGACGCTGGAGTGCGGGCTGCGGCGGGGAGTGACCTTTGGGGCTCGAGGTGCCTGAGAGGCCCGCGTAACTCCGGGGAAAAATTCTTCGGCGCTCTCTTGACGCCTCCGGGCAAGCTGCGTACGGTCCTGGTCATACGTAGAAGCACAGCCCGCTTTTCACATTTCTCCTTTGCTCATACGTATGAGCAACTCAGCGAAGAGTCTGGAGTCAGCTATGCCCAGCACCAGAAGAGCCTTCCTCGTGCGGGCCGGCGCCGTGGCCGCCGTGACCCCGTTCGGATTGGCCGCGTGCAGCGCCGGCACCAAGAGTGCGGCCGGGGGGACGGGATCGCTCGTCTTCGGCAAGACGGACGGCGGGACCACGTTCGTCCGCAATTTCAACGTCTTCGGTCCGGCGATCAACAAGGCGCCCAACCCCGAGATGATCTACGAGTCGCTGGCCCGGATCGACTACAGCGACGGCGCGGCGGTCAAGCCCTGGCTCGCGAAGAGCCTTAGCTTCGACACGGCCGGCACCACGCTCACCGTCGTGCTGCGCGACGACGTGACCTTCTCCGACGGCACGAAGATGACCGCCGACGACGTGGTGTTCTCCATGGAGATCCCGCTGCAGGATCCCACCTTCAACATGGCCGGGACGACGTACGACCGCGTGGCCAAGGTGGACGACTCGACCGTCACCGTGCACTGGTCGGAGCCCGCCTTCAGTGAACTGAACCAGCTCGCCTCGATCTACGCGCCGGTCGTGCCCAAGCACCTGTGGGCCAGTCAGGACCTCAAGAGCTGGACGAACCCGAACCCCATCGGCACCGGGCTCTACACGCTGGAGCGCTTCGCGTCGCAGCAGGTCACGCTGGCCGCGCGCACGGACTACTGGGGCGGGCAGACCGCTGTCTCCCAGCTGAAGATCATCCCGACCAGCGGCGACGCGCTCGAGGAGCAGCTGCTGCGCGCGGACGTGGACTGGGCACTCGCCGCGTGGCCCAACGCGCAGACGGCGTACGTCGCGCCGGACCCCACGCACCACCTGTTCCAGAAGTACGCGACCGGCGGCGCGTACGCGATGTTCTTCAACACCGCGCAGGCGCCCTTCGACAACGTGCACCTGCGCCGGGCGCTGGCCATGACGATCCCGCGCACCGAGATCGTGACCACACTGGGGCGTCCCGGGACGGAGGCCGGGCCGACCGGGCTCGTGGACCAGATCTACTCGAAGGAGATCCTGCCGCAGTACCGCGGCAAGGTGCAGCAGGTGGACGGCGCGGGGGCCATGAAGGAGCTGGCGCTCAGCGGTTTCACCGTTCAGGGCGGCAAGCTGGTCAAGGACGGGAAGACGTACTCGCCGAAGCTGTCCTACAACACGGACTACGGCTGGGACCCCTACGCCAACATGATGATCCGCAGCTGGCAGAAGCTGCTCGGGATCACCGTCGCCGCAGCGGGTGCGCCGGGTGCCAACCTGCTCCAGCAGCAGCAGACCGGCGACTTCGACCTGACCATCAGCACCACCGGCGGCGCGGGCGTCGCAGGCGTCTACAGCGAGCTGAGCAGCAAGGCGTATCTGCCGATCGGCCAGAAGGCGTCGGGCAACTACGGCCGCTGGAAGGACGCGGCCACCGACGCCGCCGTCGCCACGCTGCAGTCCTCGAACGACGCGACCGCGATCCAGGACGCCGCGGACACGCTGGAGACGATCGTCGCGGAGCAGGTACCGTACAGCCCGATCTACGAGAGCTACTGGTTCGTGCTGATCAACGCCAAGCACTGGAGCGGCTGGCCGACGCCCGCGAACTTCACGTACGTCCCGTTCCTCGGCATGGGCCCGGACAGCACGATGACCCTGCTGAACCTCAAGAAGGCGGCCTGATGGCTGTCGTGACGCTGCCCGCCGCGACCACGGCAGCGCGCAGTCCGGCCCGGGCGCGCCGCCGCTGGGGGTTCCTGGCCCGCCGGTTCGGGTTCTACCTGGCAGCGGCCTGGTCGGCGATCACCCTGAACTTCTTCCTGCCGCGGCTGATGCCGGGCAACGCGTCCGGCGCGATCATTGTGAAGCTGGAGAGCGTCAGCGGCCAGCAGATGTCGGCGGACCAGGTCGAGGCGATCCAGAAGATCTTCGGGAATCCGCACGCCAACCTGTTCTCGCAGTACGTGGCCTACCTCGGGCAGCTTGCGCACCTGAACCTCGGTGTCTCGATCAGCAACTACCCGACGCCGGTCAGCGACCTGCTCTGGCAGGGCCTGCCTTGGACGCTGATGCTGGTCGGGGTGACGACGGTGCTCGCGTTCGTCATCGGCACGGGCCTCGGAGCGCTGGCCGGATGGAAGGCGGGCAGCCGCTTCGACACGATCGTCAGTCCGCTGACCACGTTCATCTCGGCGATCCCGTACTTCTGGACGGCGCTGCTGGCCCTGTACTTCTTCGGCTTCCAACTCGGCTGGTTCCCGCTGTCCGGCGGCTACGACCCGGACCTGGCGTCGGGATTCTCCCCGGCCTTCGCGCTCAGCGTGATGCGCTACGGTGCGCTGCCCGCGGCCACGATCGTGTTCTCGGCCCTCGGCGGCTGGCTGCTCGGCATGCGCAACATGACGGTGACGACGGTGCGCGAGGACTACGTGCTGCTGGCCCAGGCCAAGGGACTGACCGGCCGCCGCGTGATGCTGCGCTACGCGGCCCGCAACGCGATCCTGCCGAACTTCACCGGCTTCGCGCTCGCCCTCGGCCACGTCGTCGGCGGCGCGCTGCTGACCGAGGTGGTGTTCAACTACCCGGGCATCGGCTACCTGCTCTACACCTCCGTGCAGCAGCGCGACTATCCGGTGATGCAGGGCGTGTTCCTCATCATCACCCTGACCGTGCTGCTGGCGAACCTGCTGGCCGACTCGGTCTACATCCTGCTCGATCCGCGCATCAGGGAAGGGGCGTGAGCTGAGATGCGCTCGACGTTCCTGGCGAGCACGAAGGTCCGCTTCGGCCTCGTCGTCCTGGCCTTCTTCGTCCTGCTCGCCGTCTTCGGGCCCTGGCTCAACCACTTGCTCGGCCTCGATCCGCAGGCCAACGACATGTCGGCCATCGCCCAGCCGCCCGGCGGACACCACCCGCTCGGCACCGACCAGTTCGGCCAGGACATCCTGGCCCAGGTCATCGCGGGCGCCCGCGGCTCGATGTACGTCGGCCTGGTCGGCGCCGTCGTCAGCACGCTGATCGCGATCCTGGTCGGCGTGCCGGCCGGATACTACGGCGGCCGGGTGGACGGCGCCCTCAACTTCCTGACGAACATCTTCATCGTGATGCCGGTACTGCCGCTGATCATGATCGTGGCCGGATACCTGCAGGGCACCAGTCTGACCGTGATCGCGCTGATCATCGGCTTCTTCGGCTGGTCCGGCGGGGCGCGCACGCTGCGTGCCCAGTCGATGAGCATCGCGAACCGGGACTTCGTGCGCGCCATGCGGATGCTCGGCGAACGCGGCCGCCGCCTGGTGTTCGCGGAGGTGCTGCCGCACCTGACCGGGCTGATCGCCTCGATGTTCCTGCACGCGATGATCGGCGCGATCATGGCGCAGGCCGGCCTGGCGTTCCTCGGGATCGCGTCCCCGTCGATCAACTGGGGCACGGTGATCCAGTCGGCGCAGCAGCAGGGCGCGGTGCTGCGCGGCATGTGGTGGTGGTTCGTGCCGCCCGCGCTGTGCATCGCCCTGCTCGGCACGGCCGCGGCGATGATCAACTTCGGCGTGGACGAACTGGCGAACCCGAAGCTGCGCGTCGCCAAGCCGGTCCGCACGCCGCGCCGGGTGCGGAAGCTGGCCAACGCAGGAGGGAACCGATGACCGTGCAGATGGAGCAGCAGCGGCCCGCCGCGGCGCCCGCGGGTGAGGCGGTGCTGGAGGTCAGCGGCCTGACCGTCGAGTACCAGACCGGTGCGGAGCCGGTCCGGGCGTGCGCTGACGTGTCGTTCACGCTGCGGCGTGGCGAAATCCTCGGCGTGGCGGGGGAGTCCGGCTCTGGCAAGTCGACGCTGATCACGGCCCTGACCCGGTTGCAGCGTCCGCCCGCGGTCACCACGGCCGGGCGGATCCTGTTCCACAGCCGGGACGGCGGCGCGCCGGTCGATCTGGTCACGCTCGACGGCAAGCAGTTGCGCCGCTACCGCTGGACCGCGCTCTCGATCGTGCTGCAGTCGGCTATGGACGCGCTGAACCCGGTGATGCGGATCGGCGATCAGTTCGTGGACGTGCTGCGTGCGCATGATCGAGGGCTCGGCAAGCGCGATGCGTGGACCAGGGCGGCGGAACTGCTCGGCCTGGTCGGCGTCTCGGCGGATCGGGTGCGCGACTTCCCGCATCAGCTGTCCGGCGGGATGCGGCAGCGTGCGGCCATCGCCCTGGCTCTCGCCTGCGGGCCCGAACTGGTGGTGATGGACGAGCCGACCACGGCCGTGGACGTCGTGATGCAGCGGCAGATCCTCGCGCAGGTGCTGCGGCTGCGCAAGGAACTCGGCTTCGCAGTCGTCTTCGTCACGCACGACCTGTCGCTGCTGCTGGAGCTCGCCGACCGCATCGCGATCATGTACGCCGGTCGCGTCGTCGAGGTGGGCGACGCGGCCACGCTCTACCACGCACCGAAGCATCCTTATACGCAGGGGCTCCGAGACTCCTTCCCGCCGCTGCGTGCCCCGCTGCGGACGCTGCGCGGGATCCCCGGCACGCCGCCCGACCTGCGTCGTCCGCCGCCCGGCTGCCCGTTCGAGCCGCGTTGCGCGCGCCGGATGGCCGAGTGCGCGGAGCGGCTGCCCGAACTGCTGTCGGTGGGAACGGGGCACGACGCCGCCTGCCTGCTCAACGAGATCGAAGACACCGGAGGTGAGAACCGATGAGCACCTCGACCTCGGAGTACGTCCTCGAAGCGCTCGACGTCTCGAAGCACTTCGGGCACGGAACGGTCGTGCGCGCCGTGGAGGACGCGACGATTCAGCTCAAGCCCGGCCAGATCCTGGCGCTCGTGGGGGAGAGCGGCAGCGGCAAGACCACGCTCGCCCGGATGCTCGCGGGCTTCCACGAACCGACCAGCGGCCGGATCCTGCTGCGCGGCGAACCCGTCGGTGGCGGCCGCAAGGCGCGGCGCTCGTACTACTCCGACGTGCAGCTGATCTTTCAGGACCCGTTCGGCTCGCTCAATCCGCTGCACCGCGTCCGCTACAACCTGGAGCGTGCGCTGCGGCTGCACCAGCCGCAGCTGGACAAGACGGCGCGCGGACAGCGGATCATCGAACTGCTGGAGCGGGTCGGCCTGGTGCCCGCCGAGGAGTTCGCGGCGAAGTTCCCGCACGAGCTGTCCGGCGGCCAGCGCCAGCGCGTCGTGATCGCCCGCGCGCTCGCCGTCGAGCCGAAGGTGCTGCTCGGGGACGAGCCGATCTCGATGCTGGACGTGTCGATCCGGCTGGAGATGCTCAACCTGCTGCAACGGCTGCGCGCCGAGGACGGCCTCGCGCTGCTCTACATCACGCACGACATCGCCAGCGCCCGCTACCTGTGCGACGAGATCGCCGTCATGTACGCCGGGCAGATGGTCGAGTGCGGGCCGAAGGAGGAGGTGATCGCCGCGCCGCAGCATCCGTACACCAAGCTGCTGATCGAGTCCTCACCGGATCCGGAGCGCGGGGTCACCGACCGGGACGAGCTGTTCGCCGGGGCCGACGAGCTGGGCGAGCCGCCGAGCCTGATCGACCCGCCGAGCGGCTGCCGGTTTCACCCGCGCTGCCCGTTCGCGCTGGCGGAGTGCGCGGTCCAGGCGCCGCCGCGGGTCGAGGTCGGCGACGGCCACTGGGCGCAGTGCTGGCTACACGAGAAGGGCCGCGCGGAGCAGCTCGCTGATAGAACGTACGCCATGGCCGCCACGGCCCGGCGGACCAGTGCGGAGGAGGCATCGTGACAGTACCGCGGCGTACGAAGGCGCCGAGCCAGGCCGACGTGGCCCGGCTCGCCGGAGTCTCCCAGTCCGCCGTCTCCCGGGTCATCAGCGGGGACGCGGCCACCGCGCGGATCCCGGAGGAGACCAGGCGGCGGGTGTTCGAGGCGGTGCGCGAACTCGGCTACGTGGCCAACCCGGCGGCCCGCGCGATGCGCAAGCAGCGCAACAACCTGGTCGGCGTGCACACCTTCGAGCGGGTGTTCCCGCATGCCCGCGAGGACTTCTACTTCGAGTTCCTGCTCGGCATCGAGGAGCGCGCCGAGGAGATCGGCTTCGACCTGGTCCTGTTCACCTCGACCGGGGCGGGCGGGGACGGCGAGCGGAAGATCTACCGCAACGGCACCAACCGGCTCAACCTCGCCGACGGCAGCATCCTGCTCGGCGTCTCCACCGACCGGGGCGAGCTGGCCCGGCTCTGGTACGAGGGCTACCCCTTCGTGCACATCGGCCGCCGCGAGGTGCCGGGCGCGGAGATCCCGCAGATCATCCCGGACTACCGCGCGGCCAGCGGCCAGATCGTCGAGCGCCTCGCCGAGCTGGGGCACCGCCGGCTCGGCTACGTGCGCGAGGGGATCGAGATGGAGCCGTACGACGACCGGCGCACCGGCTACGCGGAGGCCGTCGAGCGGCTCGGGCTGACCGACACCTCGCCGGGCTTCCGCGGCACGCCGAACCTCGACCCGAAGTGGCTGGACGAGGTGGCGCGCGGCGGCGTGACCGCGGTGGTCGTGGAGAGCGTCCGGCTCGCGCAGGAGTTGCGCGCCGGCCTGGCCGCCCGGGACCGCAAGGTGCCGGAGGACGTGTCGGTCGCCGTGCTGGAAGGGGCGCCCGCCGACCTCGACGGCCAGTGGGACTCGCTGGTCATCCCGCGCATCGAGATCGGCCGGACCGCCGTGGACTGGCTGCACGCCATGCTCGACGACCCGAAGAAGCGCACCGAGAGCCTGCTGGTGCCCTGCCCGCTGATCCGCGGCACCACCATCACAGCCCTGCGATAGCCCCGACTCCCCGGTAACCCCGGACGCGCCGAACACGCACGTGGCGCCGTCCGTCGATGGCGCCTGCGTTCCGCACACAGAGAGAGCCCTGAAGCCATGCAAGAGATGCGAACCGAGATCCTCGTCGTCGGCGGCGGCCTCGGCGGTGTGGCCGCCGCGCTCACCGCCGCCCGGCTCGGTCGGACGGTCGTGCTCACCGAGGCGGCCGACTGGCTCGGCGGGCAGCTCACCGCCCAGTCCGTGCCGCCCGACGAGCATCCGTGGATCGAGGGCCCGGCCTGCCCGCCCGGCTACGCCGACCTGCGCAACCGGGTGCGCGACTACTACCGGCGCAACTACCCGCTGCTGCCGGACGCGGCGGCGAACCCGCTGCTGGACCCGGGCCTCGGCATCGTCAGCCGGATGTGCCACGAGCCGCGGGTGGCCGCCGCCGTCATCGAGGAGATGCTCGCGCCGTGGCGGGCCAGCGGCAAGATCAGCGTGCTGATGGGCTACGAGCCGGTGGCCGCGCACTCGGACGGCGACCGGATCGAGGCGGTCACCCTCGTGAGCCGGCGCGACGGCTGTGAAGTCACGGTGCACGCAGCGTACGTCGTGGACGCCACCGAACTCGGCGACCTGCTGGAACTCGCCGGGATCGAGCACGTGATCGGCGCCGAGGGCCGCGACCAGACCGGTGAGCCGCACGCCCCCGACACCGCCGACCCGATGGACCAGCAGGCCGTGTCCTGGTGCTTCGCGCTGGAGCACCGGCCGGGCGAGGAGCACGTCATCGACCGGCCCGACGTGTACGAACACTGGCGCACCACGGTCGCGCCGTTCTGGCCGGGCTCGCAGCTCTCGTTCACCGACATCGTGCCGATCACGCTGGAGCAGCGTACGTGGAACCTGATGGGCGCGGGGTCCGGCGAGCACTTCGACCTCTGGCAGTTCCGCAGGATCCTGGCCCGCGAGCAGTTCGCCGAGGGCGCGTTCCCCTCCGACCTGACCGTCGTCAACTGGCCGCAGATCGACTATTGGGAGCGGCCGCTGCTCGGTGTGGACGAGGCCGCGCGGCAGCAGGCGCTCGCGGGCAGCCGGGGCCTGTCGCTCTCCTTCCTGTACTGGCTGCAGACCGAGGCCCCGCGCCCGGACGGCGGCACCGGCTGGCCCGGACTGCGCCCGCGCCCCGACGTGACCGGCGCCGCCGACGGCCTGGCCATGACCCCGTACATCCGCGAGTCCCGGCGCATCCAGGCCGAGTTCACCGTCGTCGAGCAGCACGTCGGCGTCGAGGCCCGCGAGCCCGGCTCCGGCAGCGAGGTCTTCCACGACAGCGTCGGCCTCGGCAGTTACCGCATCGACCTGCACCCGAGCACGGCCGGCCGCACGTACATCGACATCGACTCGTACCCCTTCCAGATTCCGCTCGGCGCGCTGATCCCGGTCCGCGTCGAGAACCTGCTGCCCGCCAACAAGAACATCGGCACCACGCACATCACGAACGGCTGCTACCGGCTGCACCCGGTCGAGTGGGCCATCGGCGAGGCGGTCGGCGCGCTGGCCGGGTTCTGCCTCGACCGCGCCCTGCCGCCGCGCAAGATCCGCTCCGACCAGACGCAGCTGGCCGACTACCAGCGGCTGCTCAGCCAGACCCTCGGCATCACCCTCGGGTGGCCCGAGGAGATCCGCACCCGGGCCCACCGCTACTGAGAGGAACCGCCATGAGCGGCCAGGACCACGAAGCGCGTATCAAGGAACTCATCGGCCGGATGAGCACGGAGGAGAAGTTCGGCCAGCTCCAGCAGCTCGCCTGGGCCTGGGACACCGGCCCCGGCGGCGCGGGCACCGAGGTCGCCGAGGCCGCGGCCCGCAAGGGGATGCTCGGCTCGGTGCTCAACGTCGTCGGCGCCGCCGCGAGCAACGCCCTGCAGCGGGTCGCCGTCGAGGAGTCCCGGCTCGGCATCCCGCTGGTGTTCGGCCTCGACGTGATCCACGGCTACCACACCACCTTCCCCATCCCGCTCGCCCAGGCCGCCGCGTTCGACCCGGCCGTCACCGAGACCGACGCCGAGGTCTCCGCGCGCGAGGCCCGCTCCAACGGCACGCACTGGACGTTCGCGCCGATGATGGACGTCACCCGCGAGCCGCGCTGGGGCCGGATCGCGGAGAGCATCGGCGAGGACCCGTACCTGACCGCGTGCTACGCGGCGGCCAAGGTGCGCGGGTATCAGGGCACGGATCTCACGGCGCCGGACCGGATCGCCGCCTGCGCCAAGCACTTCGCGGCCTACGGCGGGGCGGAGGGCGGCCGCGACTACAACACCGTGGACGTCTCCGAGCAGCGGCTGCGCAACCTCTACCTGCCGCCGTTCCAGGCCGCGGTGGACGCGGGCGCGGCCACCGTGATGGCCGGGTTCAACACCGTCAGCGGCGTCCCCGCGCACGCCAACATCCATACCCTGACGCGCATCCTGAAGCAGGAGTGGGACTTCGACGGCGTCGTGGTCAGCGACTGGACCGGCGTGCTGGAGATGATCGCGCACGGCCACGCGGCGAACGAGGCGGACGCGGCCTGGCTGGCGCTGACCGCGGGCGTGGACATGGAGATGGTGTCCACCACGTTCGTCGACCACGGCCAGACGCTGCTCGGCTCCCGGCTGCTGACCGCCGCGCGGCTGGACGACGCCGTGGCCCGCGTGCTGCGGCTCAAGCTGCGGCTCGGCCTGTTCGAGAACCCGTACGTCGAGGAGTCCGCCGCGATCACCGCGCCGACCCTCGCGGCGAGGGCGGTCGCGCGCGAGGTCGCCGGACGCTGCGTGGTGCTGCTGAAGAACGACGGCCCCGTGCTCCCGCTCGACCCCTCGACACTGCGTTCGCTCGCCGTCATCGGCCCCTTCGCGGACACCGGCGACCAGCTCGGCACGTGGTCGCTGCCCGGCGCGCCCGAGTCGGTCCCGATCCTGCGCGGCCTGCGCGAGGCATTGCCCGACGCGAAGGTCACCTACGCACGTGGCGCTGCCGCGGAAGGCGACGACGTCTCAGGCTTCACGGATGCCCTGGCCGCGGCGGAGGCCGCGGACGCCGTGGTCCTCGTCGTCGGCGAACCGGCGGCGATGAGCGGGGAGGCCGCCGTGCGCAGCGACCTCGGACTGCCCGGCGTACAGGAGGAGCTGATCGCGGCCGTGACCGCGACCGGCAGGCCCTGCGTCGTGGTCCTCGTCGGCGGACGTCCGCTCACGATCGGCGGTTGGGCGGACTCCGCGTCGGCGATCCTGATGGCCTGGCACCTCGGCATCGAGGCCGGGCCCGCCATCGCCGACGTGCTCACCGGCGCCGTCGTCCCCGGCGGCAAGCTTCCGGTGACCTTCCCGCGCACCGTCGGGCAGGTCCCGCTCTACTACAACCACGAGCGCACCGGCCGCCCCTACGACCCCGCCGAACCCGACACGAAGTACGTCTCGCGCTACCTCGACGTCGAGGAGGGCCCGCAGTACCCCTTCGGGTTCGGCCTGAGCTACACCACCTTCGAACTCGGCGCCCCGACGCTCAGCCGCGAGCGGATCAGCGCGGACGAGTTGCGCGCGGGCGCGACCGTCGAGGTGTCCGTGGCCGTGCGCAACACCGGCGAGCGCGCGGGCGACGAAGTCGTGCAGCTCTACGTCCAGGACCCCGCCGCCAGCATCGCCCAGCCGGTTCGCAGGCTGCGCGGCTTCCACCGGGTCCGGGACCTCGCTCCGGGCGCCGAGCAGACGGTCCGCTTCACGCTGGGCGCCGCCGACATCGGCTTCTGGACCAACGATCCGGCCGGTGTCTTCAAGGTGGAGACCGGCGTCATCCACCTCCACCTCGGCACCAGCTCACAGACTCAGGCCCGGCGCACCCTCGTGGTGACCTGGCCGGAGACCGCATAACCCTCATCCCCCCAACCTGGAGAAGCAGTGAGAGCAAAGAAGCTCGCATTCGCACTCGTCCCGACGGTCGCCGCCCTGGGCTTGCTGCCCCTGGGCGCCGCCCCCGCCCACGCCGCGACGGTGACGACGTACTACGTCTCGCCCACCGGCAGCGACAGCAACAGCGGCACGTCCACCAGCGCACCGTGGCAGACCATTGCGAAGGTGAACGCCACGACCTTCGCGGAGGGCAGCATCGTCGAGTTCGAAGGCGGCCAGTCCTTCACCGGCTGCCTCGACTTCAACACGACCAACGTCCCCGCCTCGTCCGCGTCCACGCCGTTCATCGTCGGCTCCTACGACGGCGAGACGGCCACCATCTCCTCGAACTGCACCGGCGACTACTCGGCCGCCATCACCGCCGACGACGTCAGCGGCTTCGAGCTGAACAACGTCAAGGTCGTCAACGGCAGCACCACCGCCGCGGGCGTCCTGCTGGAGAACCAGACCTCGACGACGGCCGCCGAGGGCATGACCGTCGAGGACTCCGACATATCAGGGTTCTCCACGCCCAGCGGCAGCAGCAGTTCGTTCGGCGGGCAGATCATGGTGCTCGGCTACGCGGTCAACAGCAACGACGGACCGCTGGACGACGTGCAGATCCTCGACAACAAGCTGCACGGCGCGAGCGTGACCGACGCCTCCGGAGCCGGGATCGCGGGCTGGGGCGACGGCGAGAACATCACCAACGTCACCGTCGCGGGCAACTCGGTCTACGACCTGGGCATGCAGGCGAAGGAGACCGGCGCGGCCATCACCGCCGACGGCTGGTCCACCGCGGTGATCTCGCACAACCTGGTGCACGACATCGGCGCCAACGTCACGTCCTGCGGCGGCACGGCGGGCATCGAGACGTACACCTCGGACAACGTCACCGTCCGGTACAACGAGGTCTACAACGTCCAGCCGTCCACCTTCACAGCGGGCTGCGACTGGGACGGCATCGACCTGGACGGCGGCACGCAGAACTCCGTCGTCCAGTACAACTACACGCACAACAACGGCGGCGCCGGTCTGCTCGCCTACACGTCCACCGCGGGCGGCTCGACCTGGGGTCCGAACACCTACCGCTACAACATCTCCGAGAACGACGATTCGGTGCACGCCGAGGGCGGCCTGATGGACATCGTGCCGAACGCCCCGTCTAACAACGCGCTGCAGGTCTACGGCAACACCTTCTACGACGGCAACGCGCAGAAGACGCTCTCGACCGGCAGTGCGTGCTTCTACATCGGTTACGCGGCGGGGACCTGGGCCAGCGGCTCGCTGATCGAGGACAACATCTGCGACATGGCCAACAAGAACGAGTACGGCAACACCGGCCAGTTCTACTACAACCCCTACGGCCAGACCGGTATGACGCTCTCGCACAACCTGTACTACGGCGCGAACACTTCCGGCTGGCGCTGGGGCGGCACCACGTACAGCACATACGCGGCCTGGCAGACGGCAGCCCTCGAGACCGATCCGCTGTGGGGCGACCCGCTGTTCACCTCGGCCGGCGCGGGCGGCACCTGCACCTGGACGCCGTCCACCCGGACCGGCCCCGCTCCGTGCCCGCAGGCGTACACGCTGACCTCCGGTTCCCCGGCCGCGTCCACCGGAGTCGCGGTCAGCGGCAACGGCGGCGTGGACTACTACCAGGACACCATCCCGAGCACGCCGAACGTCGGCGCCGACGCGGGATAGCAACCGTGGCTGGTGCCCGCCTTGTCGCGGGGCGGGCACCAGCTGTACCGAGGGAGGCCCCGAATTGTCCACTGTCCCCACACGTCTCGGTCCAGTACGCGGCGAGCACCGTGCGGATGGAACGCTGCGCTTCCTCGGCATCCCCTACGCGCAGCCGCCGGTCGGCCCGCTCCGTTTCACCGCTCCGGTCCCGCCGCGACCGTGGACGGAGCCGCTGGAAGCCACCGCGTACGGCCCGACCGCGCAGCGCCGTCCGCACTCCGCGAATCCGACGATCCCCGAGCCCTCGATCCCCGGTGACGCAGTACTCAATCTCAATGTATTCACTCCATCAATCCACGGGGCGCTCCCGGTGCTGGTCTGGATCCACGGCGGCGGCTTCGTCGCGGGATCGGCGGCAAGCCCCTGGTACGACGGCGCGTCCTTCAACCGGGACGGCGTGCTCCTCGTGTCGATCGGATACCGCCTCGGGGACGAGGGATTCCGGGACAACGCCGCCGTACTCGACTGGATCGCAGCCCTCGAATGGGTCCGCGACAACATCGCGGCGTTCGGCGGCGACCCGAACCGCGTGACCGTCGCCGGACACTCGGCAGGCGGCACGGCGGTCCTGACCCTCCTCGCCACTCCCGCGGCCGACGGGCTGTTCCACGCGGCCATCAGCGCGTCCAGCCCCGGACCCGGCCTGCGCCCCGTCGGCCCCGACCCGGACGTCGATCTCATCACCAGTTCCCGCATCCCGCTGATGATCGGGCTCACCACGCACGAGTTCGGCGACGTCGAGACCCTGTTCCGCAGGCCGACCACCGTGATCGTCGAAGCGCGCGCACGAGCCGGATGCCTCACGTGGCAGTACGAATTCGCCTGGTCCGTGGCGTCCTTCCACTGCGCCGACGTTCCGTTCATCTTCGACCTCTTGCATGCCGAGCGAGTGTGCGAAGTCCTCGGCGAGGCGCCGCCGCAGTCGCTCGCCGACGCGGTCCACGGCGCCTGGGTGCGCTTCGCCACCGACCACGACCCCGGCCCGACATGGCCCCGCTACACCCCGACAAACCACGCCGTACAACTCTGGACTGGAACATCATGAAAATCGACCCAGCGAGCGACCACCGGGACTTCCGCACCGAACACCTGACCGCCGACCTCGTGATCGTCGGCGGCGGCATCGCCGGAACCTGCGCGGCGATCACCGCCGCCCGAGCCGGAATCAGCGTCGTGCTCGTGCAGGACCGGCCCGTGCTCGGCGGCAACGGCTCCAGCGAGGTACGGCTGTGGGTACTCGGCGCGACCGCGCACATGTTCAATAACAACCGCTGGTCCCGCGAGGGCGGCGTGATCGACGAGATCCTCGTGGAGAACATGCACCGCAACCCCGAGGGCAACGCGGTCTTCTTCGACACCGTGCTGCTGGAGAAGGTCGTCTCCGAGCCGAACATCAGACTGCTGCTCAACACGACGGCCATCGCGGCCACGAAGGACGGCGACCGGATCAGCTCCGTCACCGCCTTCTGCAGCCAGAACTCGACGCGCTACGAGCTCACGGCGCCGATGTTCTGCGACGCGTCGGGAGACGGCGCGCTCGGGTTCCTGGCCGGAGCCGCGTACCGGATGGGAGCTGAATCGAAAGAGGAGTTCGGCGAGCTGTTCGCCCCCGACGAGTCCTTCGGCGGCCTGCTCGGCCAGTCGATCTACTTCTACAGCAAGGACGTCGGTGTCCCGGTGAGCTTCGTGCCGCCGAGCTTCGCGCTCCAGGACATCTCCGAGATCCCGCGTTGGCGCAGCTTCAACACGAAGGTTCACGGCTGTCGGCTGTGGTGGATCGAGTACGGCGGCCGCCTCGACACCGTGCACGACACCGAGGAGATCAAGTGGGAGCTCTGGAAGATCGTCTACGGCGTCTGGAACCACCTGAAGAACTCCGGCGACTTCCCCGAGGCCGAGACGCTGACGCTGGAGTGGGCCGGACTGATCCCCGGCAAGCGGGAGAGCCGCCGGTTCGAGGGCCTCTACATGCTGCGGCAGCAGGACGTCGTCGAGCAGCGTCAGCACGACGACGCCGTAGCCTCGGGCGGCTGGTCGATCGACCTGCACCCTGCTGACGGCGTCTTCAGCAAGGACCCCGGCAGCAGCCACCTGCATCCACGCGGCGTGTACCAGGTGCCCTACCGCAGCCTGGTCAGCCGCGACGTGCCGAACCTCTTCCTGGCCGGCCGGATCATCAGCGTCTCGCACGTGGCCTTCGGCTCGACCCGCGTGATGGCCACCGCCGGTCAGATCGGCCAGGCGGTAGGCATGGCCGCAGCGCTGTGCACGCAGGACTCCGCTCTCCCCGCTGACGTCCATATGCGGACCCTGCAACGTGAACTGATCCGCACCGGCCAACACATCCCCGGCGTCCGCCTAGCCGACCCGGACGACCTCACCCAACACGCGACCCTGACAGCAAGCAGCGAGCTGACGATCACCACGCTCCCCGCCGACGGCCCCGCTGCGCAGCTCGACCTCTCCCGAGCCCAACTCCTCCCGCTTCCCGCCGGTCGAGTTCCCCGGATCACGCTCGCCGTGGACGTGGCCGCCGAGACGACGCTCCAGGTTCAGCTCCGCACCGGAAACCGCCCCGACGACTACACCCCCGACGTCATCCTCAGCACCCAGACGTTCGAGATCGCCGCCGGTGACGGTCAGCAGATCACCCTCGACGCCGACCACGTCACGCTCGACGAGCCGCGCTACGCCTTCGTCACGCTGCTCCAGAACCACGACGTGGCCGTCCGAACCACAACCACGCGCGCCACCGGCCTGCTCGCGGTCCGCAACACCGGAACACAGGATGCTGAGCCCGAGTTCGGCAAGCCCCGCGTCGAGTTCTGGACGCCCGAGCGACGTCCCGACGGCCACAACTTCGCCCTCACCTTCGACGACCGGCCGCTCCAAGCCTGGTCGCCAGACAGCGTGCGCAACGGCCACGCCAGGCCGACCGACCAGCCGAACGCGTGGGTCGCAGCACTCGACGACCCGCGACCCACCCTCACGCTGCGCTGGGAGAGCCCGCAGCGCATCAGCCGCGTGGAACTGAGCTTCGACACCGACTCCGACCACGCCATGGAGTCAGTGCTCTGGGACCACTCCGAGCGCGCGATCCCGTTCTGCGTGCGGCACTACGTCGTCCGCGCCGGAGACCGCGTCATCGCGGAACGCACCGACAACCACCAGACCCGCAACACGATCACCTTCGACGACGAACCCATCGAGACCGACGAACTGTCGATCGAAGTGCTGGCCGCGAACGGCGACGTACCGGCGGCGATCTTCGACGTGCGCTGCTATTGAGCGGTATCGTTGCTGGTCTGACCGGCCGCCACGATCGTCGCCACGTGGCCGGCGCTGAGGCCGTCGGCATGGCTGAGGAAGTCGTTGACGAGCCAGTCGATGGCCATCTTCTCGCCGAACTGCAGGGTGATGTCGGGGATGCCGCCCTGGTGGAACCAGCGGCCGGACAGACCGACGTGGCCTAGCGTCTTGATGGCTCCGAAGGTGAGGCCGCCGACCATGCTTCCGGCCATGCTCAGGCCCGCGGCCTCCCACAGGCTGCCGCCGCTGAGCACCGTCCCCTCCTTGCCGACGCCGAACGTGGAGCCGGTCACCAGGGTGGCGAAGAAGCTGCCGAGGGCGGGGACGAAGGTGTTGCCGACGAAGAAGTCGAAGGTGCCGGAGCGCCAGCGGGTCGGGTTCTCGTTGCCCGCCCACTCGTTGTCCCAGAACTTGTCGTTGTTGTACGGCTGTCGGTTCCAGTCCTTGCCGCCGTCGATGTTGCGCAGGCCGTCGCGGAAGTTCTTCAGCGCGGTCTCCGTCAGCACGCCGTAGCCGGCCTTGACCCCGCCGCGGATCGCGGCGCCGACCAGGAACGAGCCCCACTGGCTGCCGTTGAAGTTCCAGCCGTCCACGGCGCCGGTGATGATGATGTTCGCGGCGGCGTCGATGAAGAAGTCCTGCAGGAAGTCGAGCGCGGTCTTCTGGCCGATCCGCGCCCACTCGCCGCGGAACTCGCCGACCGCGCCGTCGATCTTGGTGAACTCCATCCGGTTGGCCTCGCGCAGCAGCCGGTTCCAGCCGCGGAACTCGTTGAACTGGGGGACCAGGCCCTTGATCTCCCGCTCGACGCCGATCTGCCTCCACTGGCCGAACGCGGTGCGCTCCATGACCGCGCCGGAGATGCCCCGGTAGCGGATCAGTCGGCCGGCCGGGCTCGTCATCCGCCACTGCTTCTGGAAGCTCTCCTTCTCGACGAAGTACGTGCGGTCGACGTTGATCACGTTGCCGCGCACGTCCACGCCCGCCGGATGCGCCTCGACGACCGCGTCGCGCTGGCGCCAGACGCTGCCGAAGTCGTACTCCTTCCACACGTCCGTGCCGTGGTTCGCCGGGTCGCCGTAGATGCGGACCTTGCCGTCGATGGACTCGCGCAGCACGACGCGGTTGCCGTCGGCCATCCGGATGTCCTGCCAGTCGCCGATCTTCGGGGTCTTGCTCCCCTCGGGCAGCGCCTGGTGGAAGCCCTGCGAGTTCTTCCACTCCCGTATTGCCACGCTGGTCGCGTCCATCTCGCCCTTGGCGTTGAACTTGGCCGACTCCCAGGTGCCGGTGTCGGTGCGCCAGCCGCGCAGCGAGGTGCCCTTGTCGAGCGCGCGGAAGTCGCGGACCTGGAAGTTGACGCCGCCGTGCGCCTCGAAGTCGGCGAACGAGTCGTCCCACGAGCCGTCACGCGGGGTGTTGCGGCCGGAGATGCGGATTCCGGTCGTGCCGGTGTGCGGGTTGGTCCAGTGCCAGTCTCCGGTGCGCGGGTTGCCGCCGCCCACGAAGTCGCCGGTGCCGCGGCCGTCGAAGTGGTCGGTGCGGGTGACGATTTGGCCCATCGTGTTGCGGGTGATCGACGGGAACCGGCCGCCCGCGCCGTCGATCGAGAATTGGGCTCCGCGCGCCTGCTTGCCGTCGAAGCGCGGCTTGTAGTCGGAGGTGAAGTGGACGACGTCGCCGGTGTCGGTGGTGTATCTGGCCACGTAGTCGTTGCCGCCCCGGCTGAACGTGTCGACCCACGTCTTGTCGGGGGCGAACGTGCGGACGCCGGACTGCACGACCGTGCCGTCGCCGCCGAGCTCGCGCCAGTTCAGCGTGTTCGCGGGCCGCGTGTTCGGCCGGGTCGGGTCGATGTGGAAGTTGGCCCACTTGCCGTCCGGCGCGCGGCCGATCTCGATCTTGTTGCCGTTGTCCAGCTTGATCACGCTGCGCGCCAGCAGTCCGTTGCCCGCGAAGTCGAATGTCGATCCGTCGGGTGTCACGACGCGCACGCCGTGGTCCAGCGTGACGCCGTGCGCGTCCTTCTCGACCCAGCTGAACACCTGGAAGCGCGAGTCGCCGGTCCAGAAGCCGCGGGTCGGGAAGTCGATCGTGCCGTACTTCGAGGTCTTCCACTTCCACAGGAAGTCGGGGACGCGCTGCTCGGAGTACCGGGTGAACTGGAGCGTGTGGTCGTTGGCGATGACCTCGAGGCTGCCGGTGTCCTTGCCCTGCTGCGAGATCTCCTTGAACGACGGTTTGGTGTCGAAGCCGCGCACCGCGTCGCCGGAGAGGCCGTGCTCGCGGTAGTGCCCTGCGTGCGTGGTGAGGTTGAACGCGCTCCAGTGCTCCTGCGCGAGCTTCGTCTCGGTCCCGGCCCGGAACGTGTCCTTCCAGCCGAAGGCGCCGAGCCCGAACCGGGAGCGCCCGCCGGTGAGCGTCGGCAGGCCGTTCTTGTCGAAGCGGGTCCAGCTGAACGAGCCGTCCGGCATCTTCTCGCCGCGGATCAGGCCGCCGTCGATGCCGGTGCGGTACTGCCGGATCGTCATGCCGACCGCGTTGACGTCCTTCGCGTCCACTCCGGCGTCGTCGTTCGCGAAGCGCCGGAAACCGGAGTCGGACAGGTGGCCCGCGTCGTTCCAGCTGGTCCACTGCCGCTTCCCGTTCGGGAACTTGAGCACCTCGAGTTCCTGGCCGATCGCCAGCCGCTCCCGGGAGAACAGCGCGGTCTTGTCGGCGCCGGTGAGCACGAGCGTGCCGTCCGCCTTGATGGTCGCCGCGCCCGAGCCGTTGTACGCCTTCGGCAGCCGCGGATCGCGCGCAGCCGCGTCCACCCTGGTCCAGCGGCCGGTCCAGACGCCCGCGGCCTCGGTGAACGTGACCTCGAAGTGGTCGCCGGTGGCCGCGCCCTTCGCGTCCTTGATGGTGATGCGCAGGCTGGTGATATGACCGCCGAGGTCGAACGTCCGGGTGTCGCCGATGTGCCCGGCAGCCGAGTCGGTGAGCGTGACGCCGTGCCCGGTGGCCGTGCCGGCCGCGGTGAACCGGGTCACGTTCGCGTCGTTGCCGTCGAGGACCGTGAGCGTCGGGCGGCCGTTCGTGTCGAGGTTGACGTGGTCCTCGTTCACCCGCAGCCCGCTGGAGTCCTGCAGGTGGATCCGCCGCGTCTGCATCGCGCCGGTCATATGGTCGAAGTCCGCGAACGCGCCGAGCGTGAGCCCCACCCGGTTGTCCGTGAGCCGCACGACGCCGGTCGCGGGCGCGCTCATGTCGAAGTGCGCGACCACGGTGCCGGTGTTGTCGCGCACGTCGATCTGCGGACGGCCGGTGGCGCCGGGGTTGAGGTGGTCTTCGAGGATGTGCAGGTTGCCGAAGTTCTCCAGTTCGGTGTGCCGGTAGTTGAGCGTGCCGACGGCGCCGTCGAACTCCATGTGCGAGCCGGGCTGGTGGCCGACGCTGGTGTCGCTGACGTGGAAGTGGCCGTTCGCGGCGCGTTGGCCCTGGAAGTTCGGGATGATCGCGTTGTTGTCGTCCCGGATGGTGATCCGCGGGTTCCCGGTGGCGGCGTCGAGGGTCACGTGGTCCTCGTGGACGTGGAGGTCGCCGAGGTGCTCCAGGTTCGTGCGCTGTGTGCGGATGTCGCCGGTGAGCCCGTCGAACTCGGTGTACGAGTCCTGCGTGTGGCCGGGGCGTACGTCCGTGACCATGAAGTGCTCGTTGCCGAACCGCGCGGCCTGGAAGTCGCCGCTGACGGTGTCGGTGTTGTCGCGCATCGACACGCTCGGGTGCCCGGTCGCGGTGACGTTGATGTGGTCTTCGAGGATGTGCAGGCCGCCGCCCTGTTCGGTGTAGAGGCGCTGGTAGTGCATCTCGCCGCTGACGCCGTCGAACTCGGCGTGCGTGCCGCGCGTGAGCCCGGTCCCGGCGTCCGTGGCCAGGCTGCTGACGATGAAGTGGCCGTCGTTCGCGCGTACGGCCGTGAACCCGGGCACCAGCGTGCCGGTGCCGTCGCGCACCTCGATCGTCGGGCCGTTGGTGACCGGGTCGGCGTTGACGTGGTTCTCGTGGACGTGCAGGCTGCCGAAGTCCTCCAGGTTGGTGCGCTGGAGGTTGACCGTGCCCAAGCGGCCGTCGAACTCGATGAACGAGCCGTTCGTGTAGCTGTGCACGTTGGTGTCGGCGACCCGGAAGTCGCCGCGGCCGTTCCGGGTGACCTGCACCCCGCCGAAGACGTTGCCGTCGGTGTCCTGGAAGGAGTGCGCGCCGGTCGCGTGGTCTGTGCGGATCTGCAGGTTCGTCAGGTTGAGGCTGTCCGGGTCGCGCGCGGTCAGCAGGCTGGTACGCAGGTCGCCGCCCGCGCCGAACGTGAAGGTGTGCACGCCGTCCTGGCTGGTCAGGCTGAAGCCGGTGTGCGTGCCGTCGTGCTCGAAGTCCCAGAGCTGATGCGGCAGGCCCGGGGTGCGGAAGTCGGCCGTGCCCGCGGTGTAGTCCACGTGGGCGGTGCCGAAGTCGCCGCCGTTCAGCGTCGTCCGGATGTCGGCGCGCACCAGTTCGGCATGCCCGGCCAGGTCGGAGATCTCGGCGAGGGTGCCGTCCTGCCGCGTGATGGTGATCGTGCGCCCGTTCACGTCCGCGTGCACCTGAGGAACCCGGGTGCCGTCCGTCCCGACGATCGTCGCGTTGTGGAACTGCGGATCCATGTCGCGCACGTCGATCTCGAGGTGGCCGAGTCCGTGGCCGTCCACGTGTTGCAGCGGCGAGCCGTAGCCGACCATCCGGCCGTCGTCGCCGAAGTCCTGCCAGACGTGCTGGTTGCCGGGGATGTTGAGCCGGAAGTCGCCGGTGCCGTCGTTCTTCGGGTGGAAGGCGAACGCGTCGGTCGTGCCGTCGTCGTAGAAGGCGTGCGCCAGGTTGTTGTCGTGGTCGAGATGCATGCCCTGCGTCGGCCGGCCGAGGTGGTCGAACAGCTGGATCGGCTCGAAGTGCAGCCGGCCGGTGTCGTCGAACTGCCACATCCGCCAGCCGTCGGCCTCGTGCAGGATGACACCGCCGCCGAGCGCGCGCTCGACCTGAAGGCCGTTCACGTCCTCGCCGCCGAGGACGTGGAGGTCCGCGAGGCCGTCCGCGTGGTGGAAGGTGACCGAGCCGATGTGGTCGCCGTGCACGTTGGTGGCCATGTGCTCGGACGCGTACAGCGTGCCGTCCGGCAGGTACTCGCGGAACTCGCCGCCGCCGAGCGCGTCGATCCGGAAACCGCCGTGCCCGTCGATCTCGGTGAGCCCGCCGCCGAACTCCGTCTCGCCGGTGTGCACGTTGACGACCTCGCCGAACTCGGCCCGGTCCGCGCCGAAGCTGATCACGAGCTGGTGGTCGCCGCCCAGCGGACGCGTCGCCACCATCGTCTCGCCGGTGTCCGGGTGCACGGCGAGCGGCCGGTCCCCGATCCGCGAGCCGCCGACCAGGCGCGGCTTCGCGAGCAGCGAGAACGTCAGGTCGCTGCGTTCCTGGAGGGTGAGGTTCAACGCGTCGGTGTGCAGGGCGTGCAGCTTCGTGCTCGCCGCGGTGAAGCCCTTGGCCGCCGTGTCGAGGTTGGCGACGGCCTCGGCCTGCGCGTTCGTCTGCGGGGCCTTGCCGTCGAAGGCCGGACCGGCGACGCCCTCCTTCGGCTCCGAGCCGTGGAACTGCAGGTCGTGGTCGGCCTTCGCCTGGATGAACAGGTTCTGCGCCTGCTTGAAGTCGGTCCAGGCGACCGCGAGCTTCTCGCCGTTCGGGTCGATCAGGCCCGGCTTGCCCGCGAGGTCCGGTTCGCTGACGTTCACGCCGCGCGAACCCGCCGAGTGCGCCGCGCCCTCGTCCACGTTCGTGGCGGACACGGCCGGGATCGCGGTGCTGCCCTCCTGCATGTTGACCGTCTCGTGGTGTGTGCCGATCTGCGCCTCGGCGATGTTCACCCGGATCCCGGAGTCGTTCGCGTGCACCGGGATCTCCGGGTTCGCCTGCACCGCCCTGATCTCCGGCGGCACGGCCATCCCGTGCGGATCGTCGCCGAGCCGGGGCACGTTCAGCTGCGGGGCGTTCAGGTGCGGCGACGCGTTGGTCATGGTCAGGTGCACGTTGCCGGCCGAGCCGTCGGTGGTCGCTAGGTGTTGCAGGGCGCTGACGTCCGGGCTGCTCAGACGGGCAGTGGTGGTGGCGGGCAGATTGATGTTCGTGTGCGCGTGATCCGTGGACAGGACGCTGCTGCTGATCTTGACCGTGCTGTCCGTCTGCGTGACGGCGATCCCGTGCGTCTCGGCCACGTTGATCTGCGTGTGCGCGATGCTCCCGAGGTTCGGCAGCTCGTCCGACGTCGGCAGCTTGGTGACTGAACTGGAGGCGACGTCCACGCTGTGCAGGTTCGGCGTACGCAGGTCGTTGACGTGCAGCGAGGGGACGTTCGCGTGCAGCACCGACGACTCGCTCAGGTCGTTGTTGTGCAGGTTCGGGATGCTCACGTCGGCGGTGTGCAGCCCTGACATGCTCAGATCGCCGCTGTGCAGGCTCGGGATGCTGACGTCCGCGGTGTGCATCGCCCCGACGTTGACGTTCGCGGTGTGGATCGAGGGGACTGAGACGTCGGCCGTGTGCAGCGTCGGCACGCTGATGTTTCCCGTGTTGATGTCGACGTTCGCCGGGAGCTTGTCCTCGCGCACGGTCACGAAGGACATGTCGTTCATCTTCACGATGACCGTGCCGTTGCCGATGTTGTTCAGTTCCTTCGGGAACCGCAGGTCGGGGATCTCCAACTTGTTCAGCCCGAAGTTGACCTGCGGCGTATGCATGCTGATGCTGCCCACGTTCAGCGTGTCGTGCGTGAATCCGGCCACGAGGTTGTTGATCGACAGCTCGGGCGCCTCGAGGTGCGCGTCCAGGGTCAGCATCTTGAAGTCGGTGTTCAGGGTCGGCAGCGACGCGTCGAGGCCGCGGCCGACGTTGATGTCGACGCTCGTCGAGCGCGGCACGTCGAGGTGGCCGAAGCCGGTGAAGTGGAATTCGCCCGTCTTCACCCCGGCCAGCGCGAGCTTGTTGAGATCCATGAGGTTCGTGACCGGCGACGCGGTGATGCCGAGGCCGCGGTCCAGGAAGCCGAGCCGCAGTCCCGCCATCAGGCCCAGCTTCTCCACCTCGACCGCGTCGATCGGCAGGATCAGGCTCAGGAAGCTGCCGGTCCGCAGGCTGGTGAAGATCTTCAGGCCGCCCGCCACGAACAGGTCGGCGAGCTTCGCGGCGAACGCGGTACCGGCCGTGATCAGCGTCGTCGGCAGGTCCTTGAGGCCGTTGAGCACCCACACGCCGCCCTTGAGCACGAAGTTGCCGACCTTGATCAGCGTGTCCATCGACAGCAGGTCGGTGAACTTCGTGTTGACCAGCATGTCCATGAAGTCGGACAGCCCGGCGCGGATGTTCACGAACCCGGCCTTGGCGAACGAGCCCATCCCCTTGACCAGGTCCACCAGGTCGCCGATGTTGATGCCGCGCGTGGTCGGCGCGATCACGCCGAGCAGCGCCAGCAGCAGCCCGCCGAGGCTCAGGTTGCCCTGCGCGAACTGAATGAGCGCGTTGACGAACAGCACGGCGTTGACCACGAACTCGACGAGCGCGATCACCCCGCCGAAGATCATCGCGGGCAGGATCAGCAGCAGCGCGATCCAGCCGAGGATCTGCAGGAACTCCTCCCACGGGCTCAGCGGATCGGAGGGCCCCGGAAGGTTCTGGATGGCCTTGGTGGCGGTGTCCTCCGCGGACTGCAGATCGCTTCCCGCCTGCTTCGCCGAGGTCGCCCAGCCCTTCACCTTGTCGTCGTCCGACTTCAGACCCGAGTTCTGCGCCTGGGTCAGCAGGTTGTCGGCGGTGGACTGATGGTCGCTCAGCGCGGTGATGTACGTCTGCAGCACCGGCGCCGCCTGGCTGAACGCCGTCTGCGCGCTCTTGACGAAGTTGGTGATCCGGCCGTTCATCTGCTGCTTGAGCGCGTCGGCCGTGGCCCCGGACAGGTTGCCCGAGTCGGCGTACCCGTTCACCTTGTCGATGGTGTCCAGGATGGTCTGGTAGTCCGTCGCCAGGGAGTTGATCAGGTTGTAGACGTCCTGCACCTGGTCCGGGTCGCCCGGCGTCGGGTCGCTGGACAGGCCCAGGGCGGACCAGTCGGTCGGCCGGGTCGTCATCGCGTGCTGCTGCCTTCCGGTCGGGGTGAACGCGGCGTGGCCCGGCTGCGTACCACAGCACCGGAGGCCGACCACCTGAGGATGATGAGGAGGGTGCGGAGATCATGTTCCGTGACCGGAAGCCGGAGTCCGACCCGGCGCAGCGCTTCGTCTGGAGCGGCGAGCACGAGGAGCGGGCCGAGCCCGGCGCGCCGCCCGAGCCGGAGGCGCCCGCCGACGCCGCCGCCCCGCCCGGATCGTGGTCCGCGCGGCACGGCCGGGCCCTGGTCGCCGCCGCGGTGATCGTGCCGCTGGCCGGGGGCGCCGCCGGACTGACCGCGTACTACGGCAGCGGACAGCGGCAGCACGCCACCGCGCTGACCATCGCCGAGACCGCGCCGGAATCCGTGCCCGCCACGAACCTCGCCGCGACCTCGGCCGCCGATCCGAGTCCCAGCGCCAGCCCCAGTCCGAGCGCCTCGCCGACCCCGAGTAAGAGCCCGTCGATCACGCCGAGCGCCCCGGTGAGCGTGGTCACCGTCGTCAAGACCGTCGCCGCGCCGGTCACGCACGTGACCACGGCGAAGTCCGCCAGTTCCCCGCTCGTAGGCGACTGGTCGCTCAACCACACCGCCGCCGACGTGACCGGCAAGCACAACGGCACCGCCTACAACGTCAGCTGGGACGGCGGCGCGGGCATTTTCACCGGCGGCAGCGACAGCTTCGTCAGCACGGCGGGTCCAGTGCTCAACACCGGGCCCGGCAAGAGCTTCACGGTCTCGGCCTCGGTGTTCCTGGTGCAGATCCCCACCGCGCCGCACTACGCCGACACCGCCGTGAGCCAGGACGCGGGCACCGACAGCGGCTTCTACCTGCAGTACTTCCAGCCGGGCAACTGCTGGGCCTTCTCCCGCGTGGCCACCGACACGACCAACCCGAGCACGTCGTACCGCGCCACCTCCAGCAGCACGCCGCAGCTCAACACGTGGACGCACCTCGTCGGAGTCTTCAACGGCGCCACCGGCAAGATGTCCCTCTACGTGGACGGCAAGCTCGAAGGCACCACCACCGACCCCACGCCCTTCGCCAGCACCGGATCGCTCGCCATCGGCCGCGCGTTCTACGACGGCGGCGACACGGACGGATTCGACGGGCTGATCACGCAGGTGCAGGTGTACGACGTGGCGCTCAGCGCGTCCCAGGTGGCGGCGCTGGACTAAGCGGAAGGTCGTCGTCGTCATTGTTCGCCGGTCGCGGGCTTCGCAGCAGTCTGCGGCTGCGGCCGCGCGGGTGACGTCGACATGGGGTTCACTCCCCGGAGGCTTCCGGCGTCTGCTGCTGTTCCGGCGCGGCGATCGGGACCGGCACGTCGTCCGGCAGCAGCACGATCAGGTCCTCGGTCGTCGGCTCGGCGAGCGTGGCCGTGCGCTGCGCGTGCCGTTCGGTGAGCACCTGGAACAGCTGCCGCGCCGACCGGCCGTTGCCGAAGCCCGCCTCGCGGCGCAGTGAGGCGAAGTAGCGGACGATCGCCGCCTCGGTGCCCGGGCCGAGCTCGTAGCGGTGCTCGGCGACCTGGTTGTTCACGATCTCCGCGAGCTGGTCGGCGGAGTAGTCGTCGAACATCAGGGTTCTGGTGAAGCGGGAGGCGAGGCCCGGGTTCGAGTCGATGAACCGGTGCATGTCGCCGGGGTATCCGGCCACGATCACCACCACCTCGTCGCGGTGGTCCTCCATCAGCTTGACCAGCGTGGCCACCGCCTCCTGGCCGAAGTCGTTGCCGCCGCCGACCGGGACCAGCGAGTAGGCCTCGTCGATGAACAGCACGCCGCCGAGCGCCTTGCGGAACACGGCCGTGGTCTTCGGCGCGGTGTGCCCCACGTACTCGCCGACCAGCGAGCCGCGGTCGGTCTCGACCAGGTGTCCATGCTCGATCATGCCGATCGCGTGCAGGATCTTGCCGTAGAGCCGGGCCACGGTGGTCTTTCCGGTGCCGGGGTTGCCCGCGAAGACCAGGTGCCGGTTCGTGGGCGGCGGCGGCAGTCCGATCTCGATCCGGCGCCGGGCCAGCCGCATCACGTTGATCATCGCGGTGACGTCCCGCTTGACCGAGTCCAGGCCGATCAGGTTGTCGAGCTCGGCGATCAGCTCGTCCAGCGAGGTTCCCGCGTCCTGCCCGCCGTCCTTGCCGGGCGGCGGCAGCGTGGAGATGTTCACCGCGCTCACCTGCACGTCGTCCAGCTGCGGCCGCGCCGAGTCGGCGATGTCCAGGTCCTGGTCCACGTCGTGGATCCGCAGCGCGCGCAGCGTCGGGTCGGCGCGCTCGCCCACGTGGACGGCCGGATACGTCGTGTCGAAGATCTCGCAGTCCTCGAACTCACCGTGCGAGTCCTCGGCGAAGAAGACCCCGTTCTTCGCTGCACCGGCCACCACCACGCCGCGCGCCTTGGCCGTCGCGCCGGTCCACACGACCAGCGCGGAACCGCCCGCCTCCTCGATCCGGCAGCGGTCGATGCGCGCGGTGGTGTTCGCGCCGACCAGGATTCCGGCGCGCTCGGTCTTGGCGATCACGCAGCCGCTGAGCACGACGCGGCCGGTTGTCTCCGCGCTGATCCCGCTCAGGCCGCTGCCCCGGACCGCGCCGCCGTCGATCCGCAGCGAGGAGTCCTCGGTGGCCCGCACGCCGTGCTCCTTGCTGGCGGACACGACGCAGTCCTCGAGTTCGAGGTCCGCCTTCCCGGCCAGGTGCACGGCGCTGTACGCGGTGTCGCCGAGCTGGCAGCCGACCAGCCGCGCGGTCGCGTTGCCGCCGAGGAACAGGCCGTTGCCGCTGACGCTGGTGATGTGGCTGCGCTGGGCCGAGAGCCGGGCCTCGTCGCGCAGGCCGACGCCGGTGGACGAGGCGCCGCGCACCACGCAGTCGCTGAGCTTGAGCCGGACGCCGCCCCCGGCCATCAGCCCGGCGCCCTCGATCGTCAGGCCGCGCAGTTCGGTGTCCGCGCGCACGGCGCAGGGCTTGTCCAGCTGGATCGTCACCGAACCGGGCCCCTCGGCCGCGACCAGCGTGACCGGCCGCGCGAACGAGAGCCGCTCCCGGTACCGCCCGGCGGGGATCTCGACCACGGCGCCGTCCGAGGCCCGTTCGAGCATGCTCATCACGGGCCCGGTGTGCGCGGCTGTGCTTCCTGACATCTCCACACCGAGGGCTACGGCCGCCCGCGCCGCGTCGTTCACCGCCGCAGGGTGTGAACGAACGTCCCGTGTCGCTCGTAGCCCTCGGTGTGCGCAGCCACAAGGTGTCACTCAGCCTGCTGATCTCGACTTCGCCGCAGTCCGAGATCGTGCTCGCCGCGGGCACGTACCGGGAGCAGGTCGTGCTCGAACGGCCGGTCACGCTCGTCGCGGCGGGCGATCCGGGCTCCGTGCGGATCGTCACCGAGCGCGGGCCCGCGCTCGTCGTGCGGACCACGGCCACGTTGCGCGGCATCGTCCTGGAGTCGGCCGACCCGACCGAGCCCGCGGTCAGCGTGGAGTCCGGCGCGCCGGTCTTCGAGCACTGCGAGGTACGCGGCGCCCGGGCCGAGGCCTCCGGGACCGCGACGCCGTCCTTTCGCCACTGCACCTTCACCGCCACCGCGCACGCCGGGGTCTACGTCTGGGAACGCGGCACCGCGCGGATCGAGCGGTGCACGTTCGCGGGCGTGCGCGGTCACGCGATCGTCGGCGCCGGAGCCGCGCGGCTGGAGATCCGGGAGACCCGCGTGGACGCCACGCAGGGCGCCGGGCTGCGGCTGCTCGATGAGGCGCGCGCGGACGTACTGGGCGGTACGTTCTCCGACTGTCAGGGGCCAGGCGTCGTCGTGGCGGACGCGTGCGCGGTGCGGCTGGTCGGCTGCCGCGTGGCCGGTGGAGCGGCCGAGGGCGTGCGGATCGACGGTAGTTCGCCGCTGCGGGAGGACGGCGCGGCCGACCCGGACATCCCGACGCCGGGCCAGATCCTCGACTCGCTGTCCGCGGGCCCGCGCGTCGAGGTGCACGGTGTCGTCATCGAGGACTGCGACATCGTGGACGTGGCGCTGGAAGGCGTCGTGGTCGGCGCCGCGGGGCAGGTGCGCGTCGATCGCAGCAGGCTGACGGGCGTGCGCCGGGCCGGGATGCTGGCCGGCGGCTCCGCGCGGCTGGAGATCCGGGGTACCGCCGTCGCCGGTGCGGCCGCCGCCGGGATCCTGGCGCGCGGGACGGCCTGGGTGCGCGCGGCGGACGTGGACATCACCGGATGCGGGCCGTACGGAGTCTCAGCGATCGAACACGCGGAGGTCGAACTCGCCGACAGCCGCGTGACGGACTGCGCGCTCGTATCCGCGCACCTGACCGGCCACGCGACCCTGCGCGCCGTACGCAGCACCCTGCGAGACAGCCGCGGCCACGGCGTCCACGTGCGCGGCCACGCGATCGCCGAGCTGAACAGCGGCTGCCGCGTCGAGTCCTGCACCCGCGACGGCGTGCGCGTGGAGGGCGCGGCCGACGCAGTGCTGCGCGACACGGAGATCAGCGACTGCCGTATCGGCGTCGTGCTGGCGACCCGGCACCATCCGGTGCTGCGCGGCTGCCGCGTGCACGACGTGCGCCAGGCGGGCATCGTCGTCGGGCCAGGCGGGATGCCCGTGATCGGAGAGTGCGAGGTCGCGCGGACCGGCGACGGCGGCATCCTCCTCGACCAGCGCAGCGCGGCCCACATCGAGGACTGCCGAGTCCGGGACGTGCGCGGCGGCGGCATCGTGGTCAGCGCCGGTGCCACCCCGAGCGTGCGCCGCACGACGGTCACCGGCAGCGGCGACTCAGGACTCTACTTCCACGACGGAGCAGCAGGCGTGTTCGAGGACTGCGAGGTGTCGGCTCCGGCCGTGCACATGGGCGTCGGCGCTACACCCGACCTGCGCGGCCTACGCGAGATCGGCGCGGACGTGGTGGACGAACGCGCGATGGCCGAGAGCGTGTGAGGCGGCGATGATCGGCATACCCGAGGCACGCGGCGGAGTCCGCCAGGCCGTCCGCGAACGCATCTCCGCGGTCGTCGGCCGCGGCGAAGACCCCGACCAGCGTCCGCCGCACCCGCGCACCGCTCCGCTGCCCGGCCGCCCGAGCATCGGCCCCGCCCCCGGCCGGGCCCGCAACCTCACCGAACCGCTCGCCGACCCCGCGACCTGGCACGCCGTCGCCGCGGCCGTACGCCTCGCCGGACGCGGCACCGCGTGGCCCTACGCCGTCCTGCTCGGCCCGGAGACGGCCACCGTGCGCCTCGCGGGTCAGGCCCCTGACGTCGAGGTCGAACGCGCAGTACTCGCCGACAGCGACGCGACCGCACACCCCGACTCCGCCTACGTCTGCCTCGGGTCCAACGGCGCCGACCTCGTGTTTCTCGACCTTGCGCAGGCTCCGGGCGTGATCGCCGTGGACGGGGACTCGCGCGCCGCGCCCACGTTCATCAGCCGCCTGGCACAGCAGCTGCCGGAGACCTGCCGACCGACGATCCTGCTCGGCACCACGAATGTCTCGCACTGGTCCTTGACCGTGAACGCGGACGGCGTGGTCTCCTCGCTCGCGCTGGGCCTGACGGCCGCGTCGGCGGGACTGCCGGAGCAACTCGCCGTGCGCGAACCCGACCCCGGGCCCGTCGTTATCCCCGAAGCGCCGGAACCGGAACCGGCGCCGACCTTCGAGCCGCTGCCGACCCTCGACGGACATCCCGGCCTGCTCCCGCTGCCCCCGCGTGACGCGGCCCTGAGCATCGGACCATTCGCCCCGTCGGCAGGAGGCCCGCGCTGATGACGGTTCGTTCGCTCGTCGAGGTGCGCGCAGTCGGCGGCGTCGACGCCGGCCGGATCTGGTCGCTGTCCATGGGCACGCACACGCTCGGCCCGGCCCCCGACAGCGCCATCCTGCTCCGCGGCGCGCACGTCCGCCGCCCGGGCGTGCGGCTCACCGTGACGGCGAGCGGGGAGGCGTGGCTGGCGATCCCCGACCCGCGCGCCGGCAACGACGCGCTGCCGCCCGAGCCCGGCGCTCCCACCCTGCGCACCTGTCACCCGGCCGACGTCGCGGGCACGCCGTGGGCGCTTCCGGAGCAGGCCTCGGGCAGCGCCTGGGAGTTCCGCTGGCCGGAAGGCGCGCAGTTGGCGATCTACGGAACCCGGCTGAGCCTGACCGGGAGCGCGCCACCACGATCGACGGCCGCCGAGCCGGTCTCGGAGCTCGCGCGGGTCGAGCGGGATGTTCTGCTCGAAGCCGCGATGCGCCGCGCCGACACGCCCGACCCGGCAGCGCTCGCGGCGGACGTCTTCACCGGCCGGACCGCGGTCGGGCTGCGCAAGCCGGGGTCACGCGGCTACCTGCGCTTCCGGGTCGGCTCGATGGAGGGGACATCCCGCACCGAGCCGTGGATCATCCCCGGGCTGCCGTGCGGAGTGGATCTCGCGGAGGTCGGCGTGCTGGGCGTGTCCGGCGGCCCCGACACGGTCCGCGCGCTGGCCCGCTGGCTCGTCGTGCAGGCCGCGACGCACTGCGCGCCTGAGGGGCTCGGCATCCGGGTCTTCGCGGATCCGTCGGCCGGACGATCGTGGGAGTGGGCCACGCGTCTGCCGCACTTCGAGGGGAGCGGAGCGGATCCGCTGAGCATCGGACGCGGCATCGCAGAGCTGGCCGCGCGGGTCGCGTCGCCCGGTCGTGAGCGCAAGGCCGTGCTCGCCGTGTTCGACCGCGCGAGCATGCTGCACGAGGTGGACGGCGTCGCGGAGATCCTGGGCAGGGGACCGGAGGCAGGTGTGTACGCGCTCTGCCTAGACACCATCGGCACGACCGTGGCCGAATGCCGCAGCGTGATGCGATGCTCGACCGCCGAACTCGTCGTGCAGAACCGCGCCGGGATCACGCCCGACCTGGTGACCGCCGAATGGTGCTCGCGGGTGGCCGCAGAACTCGGATGAACGGATTACGGGCAAGGACGCTCGAAGTCGGGTACGGGCCGCATGGTTCACAGAGTGCTGAGGTGCACCTGCCGTCCGGTCCCGGTCCGCATCCCGTCGTCGTGCTGCTGCACGGCGGCTTCTGGCGGGCATCGCAGGACCGTGAGTCGATGCAGCGGCTGGCCCGGGATCTGGCGACGCGGCAGGGCTTCGCCGCGGTCAATCTGGAGTACCGCCGGATCGGGGAGCAGGGCGCGGGCTGGCCGGGCACGTTCCTCGACGCGGCCGACGGGGTCTGCCTCGCGGCCCGGCTGCCCGACCTGGACGCGAGCCGGGTGGCCGTCGTCGGGCACTGCTCCGGGGGCCACCTGGCGCTGTGGGCCACGGCATGGCTCAACGGCCCGCGGTTGGCCCCGGATGCGGACACCCGGGTCCATGTGCGCGCCGTCGTCACCCTCGCCGGCATCACCGACCTGCGCGCCGCCGAGCGGGACGGCCTCGACCTGCCCGCGCCGCTCGTGCCGCAGGACGGGCCGTCGGCCACGGTCGCGCTGCTCGGCGGGGGATCGACGGACGTCGCCGGGCGCTATCGGCTCGGCTCCCCGCTCGACCTGCTGCCGCTCGGCCGCGAGGTGGCTCAGCTGCTCGTGCACGGAGACGCCGACGTGAACGTGCCGCCCGAGCAGGCCCTGCGGTACGCGCACCGGGCCGAGCAGGTCGGCGACCGGGTGCGCCTGGCCCGCTACCCGACACTGGACCACTTCGACGTGCTCGACCCCGGACACCCGGCGTGGCGGGCCGTGCTGCGCCACCTGAATGACCACCTGAGATGATGAACTCTGCGACAATAACGGCTTAAGGCCTGGTCACAACGTTGCAAGGGCTAGTGGCCGGATTCCGGAACGGCTAGCGTACCCATCATGTTGGTCGGTCGGCAGGTGGAATCCGCCGTGCTCGCGACGGCGCTCGACGACCTCGGCCGCGGGCAGGGTCGCAGCGTACTGATCGAAGGAGAACCCGGCAGCGGAAAGACCGCCCTGCTCGAAACGCTGCTCGGCACCACGCCGCCCGGCATCACCGTCCGCGGCACCTCCTGCGTGGAGACCGACCAGAAGGCCCCGCTCGCCGCCCTCCTCAGGGCCCTGCGTTCCGAGGCGCCCGACCCGACCGAGGCCGAGGCCGTCCGCCGCGTCCTGGCCATCCTCGACGACCTCTGCGCGCGCGGCCCGCTGCTGCTCGCCGTGGACGACCTGCACGCCGCGGACGAGGCGGGCCTGCTCGTCTGGCAGCGGCTGAGCACCGTGGCCAGGCGCGCCCCGCTGCTGCTCGTCGGCACCATCCGGCCGGTGCCGCGCCGCCCCGAGATCGACCGGATCCGCGTCATCCTCAAGGACAACGACGGCGTCATCCTCGCCCTGGACCGGCTGCCCCCGGACGCCGTCACCGAGCTCGCCACCCGACTGCTCGGCAGAACCCTCACACCCCGACTGGCCACGCGGCTCGAATCGGCGGGCGGCAATGCGCGCCTGATTCATGAGCTTGTCGCGGCCGAGACGGCGCCGGAGGTCGACTCCCTCGCCGCGGCCGTCGTCGACCGCCTCGGCTTCCTCGACGAGGACATCAGGGAGCTGCTGCGCGCGGCGGCCCTGCTCGGCGCCGAGTTCTCCGTCACCGAACTCGCCACCGTGCTGCACCGGCCCGCCGGATCGCTCGCAGCGGCGGTCCAGGAGGCGCTGACCGGGGGAGTGCTGGAGCCGGTCGGGCCACGGTTGCGCTTCCGGCACGGACTGCTGCGCCAGGCCCTGCAGGAGTCCACGCCCGAGCCGGTCCGCGCGGCCATGCGGCTGATCGCGATACGAGCCCTGATGGACGTGGGCGCACCGGCCGAGCGGATCGCCGAACTCCTCGCCGCCGATCCCGCCCTCGCCGACGGCTGGGAGACGCCGTGGGTGACCCGGAACGCCGCCGCGCTCGCCCGACGCGCCCCCGACCACGCCGCCGACCTCTTCGAACACGTACTCAGTCGCACTAACGCGGACCGCGCCACGCTCGTCGAAGCATTGGCCACGCTGTCGTTCACGCTCTACGCCCTCGGCCGCCGCACCGAAGCCGACCGCGTGGCCGCGCGCATCGAACCAGAACCCGAACTCGCCCCCATCTGGCGTGCCAGACTCGCCGCCCGAGCCGCCGCGACGCAGCACGACGCGGCCTGCGCCCTGGCCGAAGGCGAATCGCTCGCGGACCCGATGACCATTGCCTACGCACTGGCCGCCGCAGCCGTGATCCGATTCCGCGCCGCCGACCTGCCCGGCTGTCACGAAGCCGTGGAGCGCGCGCTGCTGGCGATCGGCCCGCCCCCGCGACTCCCCGACTGCCGCCGCGTCCTCAACGACAATCGCGCCGCCGCCGACGCCGCGCAGGCCTACCGCGAAGGCCGCTGGGACGACGCGTGCACCGAGATCGACTCCGTGGCCGACCCGACCGAACTGCACGGCCTGGCCGCCCTCATCGCACTACGCCGCGACGACGAACTGTCAGCCGCCCCGCACCTCGCAGTTCTCCATGCGCAGGATCCGTACGCGGACGCCGCCCGAGCCACGTACGCCGAACGCGCCACCCGCCCCGACGAAACGTGCGCCGCCCACGCGGACGGAGCGCACCTGGCCGCCGAGGTCGAGCGACTCCGCCCCGCCGGACGCCCGCCCGACCTCGGCCGGGCGCTCGAGGAACTGGCCGTGCACCGGGCCCGGGACGGCGACGCGGCCGGGGCCCGGATCGCCGCGGCCGAGGCGCTGGACCGGTATGGCGAACTGGCCGCCGCCTGGGACGCCCGGCGCGTCGTGGCCCGGCTGCGTGCCCTCGGCGTGCGCACCGGAACCCGCGCCGGACGCCGCCCGAGCAGCGGACGGCAGGCACTGACCGAATCCGAACTGCGCGTCGCCGAACACCTCAGTCAGGGGAAGTCCAACCCTGACATCGCGGAGGAATTGTCACTCTCCCGGCGCACCGTCGAGACCCATGTCTCCCGCATCCTCGCCAAGCTCGGCGTGCGCAGCCGGCGCGAGGCCGCGGAGCTGCTGCGCCGGGACTGAAGCGAACAACCGCGGAATTCGGCGCCGCCTCCCGGCAAACAAACCCGCAATTCGTCTGCTGACTTAAGGGTCTCTTATCGATTACGTACGCGAGGCCGGGAAAAGGTCAGTGAAAGTGGCGGATGTCTCGGCCGACCGGGTGCTTGAAGCTTGGAACACGAAGGTGCTTCCCTCCGAGAAGAGACGGACGATGACCCCTGCATCGCCTGCCGCCTGCCTCGAGCAGGCCCCTGCCACCGCCCGAGCGCACGCCCACGCCCCGTACCGCATGCGCACCATCTATGACCTGCACTCCGCCGCCCTGATGCGCACCCTGCTGAACTGGACCTACGGGGACTGGCAGGCCGCCGAGGACCTGATGCAGGAGACCATGGTGCGCGCCTGGCGGCACCTGGAGACCCTCAACGCCGACCCGCAGACGCTGCGCCCCTGGCTGTTCACCGTGGCCAGGCGCATCGCGATCGACCGCTTCCGGGCCCGGGTGGTGCGCCCGCCGGAGACCGAGCCCGACTCGCTGGACGAGGCCGTCGAACCCGGCGAGCCCTACGAGCAGCTGCTGGACCGCGCGACCGTGGTCGGCGCGCTGCGCGAGCTCAGCGAGGTCCATCGCAGTGCCCTGGTACAGGTCTACCTGATGGACCGCACCGTCCCGGAGGCCGCCGCCGCGCTCGGCGTGCCCGAGGGGACCGTGAAGTCGCGGCTGCACCACGGCCTGCGCGCGGTACGGGCGGTGGTCGGCTGCGTCGGCCGCTGCGCCCCCGGGGTCGAATGCGAAGGCGCCTGCACCTAGCATTCCTCCAGTGGCGACTGAATACCCGGGTAAGAACTCTGACGATTTCATGATAGGCCGGGGCGGCGAACGGACCGTGCTGGCCGAGGCTCTGGCGGACGTGGCCGACGGGCGGGGGCGCTCGGTGCTGATCGAGGGGGAGCCGGGCATCGGCAAGTCGGCGCTCGCCGCCGCGGTGCTCGGCACGCTGGAGCGGAACGGGGATCAGAACACGCACATCGAGGTGCTGCGCGGCGGATGCGACGAACTCGGGCGCCGCTTCCCGCTGTCGGTGCTGGTGGCCGCGCTCGGAGTCGCTGAGGGCGCGGCGGATCCTGATCGGGCGCGGGCCGCGCGGGCACTGGCCAAGCGTGAGCCGACCGCCGCGCGCCAACCCGCGGTCGCCTCAGGCGATGGCGCCACCGCCGCGATCGAAAGCCTCGCTGAGCTGGTGGACCGGCTCTGTGCACGCAGCCCGGTGCTACTCGCGGTCGACGACCTCCAGTGGGCCGACGACGCCAGCCTCCAACTGTGGACACAGCTCAGCCGAGCGACCGCGCAGCTGCCGCTCCTGCTCATAGGACTGTGCCGACCGTCGCCACGTCCGACCGGGCTCGCGGAACTACGCGCGGAACTCGCCGCCGCCAAGCACGGAACCGTCCTCACGCTCGATCCGCTCGGGAAAGAAGAAGTCGCCCAGCTCGCCGCACGGCTGGCCGGGGGCGAACCAGGACCCGCATTCGGCACGATGCTGGAATCGGCGGCCGGGAACCCGCTTTATGTCAGGGAGATCGTCGACGCACTCGGCCGCTCTGGACAGCTGCGTGCCACTGACGGAGCCGTCGAACTCGTCGCCACCGAGCCTGGGGATCCGTCCGTCGCGTCGCTCGCCGGGGCGATCGCGGACCGCCTCGAGTTCCTGAGCCCGCAATGTCGCAACGTACTGCAAGCGGCCGCGCTCCAGGGCGTCGAAGTCACCGCCGAACAGGTCTCCGCGCTCGCCGGGCTCCCCGTGGCCGAGGTCGAGCCGATGCTGCTCGAAGCAATCGAAACCGGCGTGGTCGAGCAGATCGGCCCCGCCGTCCGCTTCCGCCACGGGCTGATCCGTCAGGCGCTGTTCGAGTCGATGCCCGAGGCGCTGCGGATCGCCATGTACCGCGACGCCGCGCTCCAGCTCATCAGGTCCGGCGCGGCAGTCGAGCGCACGGCCGAAGCGGTGCTGCGTGCCCTCGACGCGGCGGACGGATGGGAACTCGACTGGCTCGTCGACAACGCCGAATCGCTTGCCTACCTCGCCCCTTCCATCGCCGTCGAGCTGTTCGAGCACGCGCTCGCACACACCGGAGGCGCCGTGGACGCGCGTGCCGAGCACCTCGAAGACCAGCTCGCGGCCGTCCTCTTCCTGACCGGCCGCTACGAAGAAGCCGAGCAGCTGGCCCGAGACATCCTCGCGGCCGCGGACGCCGCCGAACCGGAGCGCCACGGGTACGCCTCGTGGATCCTCGCGCAGGTGCTACTCCGCGTGGCCCGCTACGACGACGCCCTCACCTTCGTCACCGAGGCCTCGAAGACCCTCAGCCCGCTGTGGGCCGCACGGCTCTCCGTGGTCCGCGCCATGGTCTTCAACCGCACCGCAGAGCCCGCCGACGCACGTGCGGCCGCCGAAGAAGCGCTGCGCCTCGGCGAGGAGCTGAACGATCCGCTCACCATCGGGTACGCGCTCCACCCGCTCTCGCTGCGCAGCGTCACCGAAGGCGACCAGGTCGGCGCGCTGGCCCGGATGGACCGAGCCCTCGACGTGATCGAAGGTGACGCCCGGCTCGACGACCTGCGCACACTGATATTGACCAACCGCGCGACCGTGCTCGACATCCTCGACCGCCAAGAGGAATCGCTCGCCTCGCTGCGTCGCGCCGCCGCGATCAGCGAACGGACCGGCACCACGCGCATCAACCTGCTGCGACTGCACATCGGCACTGCGTCGTTCAACCGGGGCGAGTGGGACGACGCGCTCGTCGAACTCGGCGCGATCGACGACCTGGAGTCCTTCGTGGACGTGCCGGTGCTCTACCACGGCATGTGCGCGCTGATCGCCGTGCACCGCGACGACGCCGACGCGCTGACCGGGGAACTGCGTGCGTTGGACGAGGCGGGCGACGTGGACTGGGCCGCCTCGCTACTACCCGGCATCGCGGCGCGCGCCCTCGAAGCCGAGCGCGCCGGACGGCTCGGCGACGCTGCCGAGATCCTGCGCGTGCTCGTCGATCCGGACCAGCCGCGCTTCCACGAGGCGCGCGCCGACTTCCTGCCGTACCTCGTGCGCGCGGCCCTCTCGGCCGGGGACATCGAGCTCGCCCGCGAGGCCGCCGACGCCGCCAAGGAGGAATACGAGCTCGAACCCATCGCCTACAAGGAGGCCATGTACGGCTGGTGCCGCGGCCAGATCGACCAGGACCCGGCGCCCGTCCTCGCCGCCGCCGACTACTTCCGGGTCGCGCACCGTCCGATGGAGCTCGGCAACGCGCTGGAGGACGCGGCCGAGTTGCAGGCCGTGCAAGGCGACATCGAGGGAGCGCGCACGGAATTGGCCGCCGCGCTCGCCGTCTACACCGGGCTCGACGCCTCCTGGCCGGGACAGCGTGCCGCGGCCCGGCTGCGCCGATACGGCGTGCGGCTCGGCGTGCGCGGGCCACGACAGCGTCCCCGGCACGGCTGGGCGGCGCTGACCGACACCGAACTGCGGGTGGCCGAACTCGCCGCCACCGGGATGTCGAACCCTGACATCGCGGCCCGGCTGCTGCTGTCCCGGCGCACCGTGCAGACCCACGTCTCGCACATCCTCGGCAAGCTCGGCGCCCAGTCCCGCCGGGAGATCGCGCGGTTCGCGACCGAACACTGAACGATCCGCCGACCGCCCGCGTACCCCTGTGCGATGAGCAGCGACGGCAGCACCTACAACTACAAGAATCTCGTCATCGACTACAGCCTGCTGAACCAGGCGGCGACGGACATCACCGCGCTCTCGCCCCAGATCGACAAGATCAAGAACGCGGCGCACGCGGTGTACCGCGGCGGCGAGACGTACACCGTGCCCGGGCAGAACAACGAGAACAACCTCGAACTCGGCCCGGGCGGCGGCCTGTACCGCGCCCTCGGCCGGTTCTACGGCTCGTGGGGCCGGGACATGGGCAACGCGATGGACTCGCTCAACAAGATGGGCGGGTACTTCAAGGGCGTCGCCGACAGCTTCATGGAGACCGACGCCTCGCAGGCGGCCGGCCTCAACATGAGCTCCGCGATGTCCGCCGTGCTGCGCGACCCGCTCGCGCTGGACCAGTGGTACAAGGACAAGGCCGACGCCGAGGCCGCGGGCAAGACGTTCACCGAGCCCCAGCCGACCGCCCCGACCAGCCCGTACAGCCTGGCCAACGGCGCGTACGGCGCGAACTCGAGCAACAACGCGACCACCACCTTCACCACGCAGACGGACACCAACGTCCCGTCCGACGACAAGGCCACCCACGCGGCCAACGTCGTGTTCGCCTCCGAGACGACGACCGTCACCGTCAACGGCATGACGTACAAGGAGACCACCACCTTCCAGGCCGACCAGGGCTGGGGCAACGGCTCCCCGACGCAGAACACGACGCAGGTCATCAACAACCCGGACGGCTCCACGGACACCGTGACCACCACCACGGACACCGGCGGCAAGGGCAACATGACCGACGTCAACAGCGACGGCACCACGACCACGTACACCCGGGCCGACTGGAAGTCCAAGTGGGTCGACACCACCCCGGCCAGCGACCAGTCCGGCGACAACGGCGACAGCGGCCCCGACGCCGCCCCCTTCGTCGACTAGACCACCACCCGACCTCCTCGCACCGAACCGAAAGGCAGACAGCCCCCGTGCCCGACATCGATATCAATTACGACGACATCTCCCAGGCCGCCGCGCTGCTGAACAACGCGGCCAACAACACCATCTCGCCCGAGCTGACCACCCTGTACAACAAGGTGGACTCGCTGCTCAAGGACGGCGGCGGCCTGTACATGATGCAGACCAGTCCCGCGATCTGGAGCCAGTACGAGCAGTTCAACACCTCGGCCGTGCAGTGCGTGCAGGCGATCAACAGCTTCGCGAGCATGTTCAACAGCCTGGTGTCGAACCTGCAGTCGATGGACGGCAAGCTGGCCTACAACGTCCTGCACCCGTCCAGCAGCTGAGCCGGACCGCCGAGCATGAGCAGCACGCCGATGCCGGGTTCGCCCCAAGCCGTCTTCGCGGACCTGGCGGCGTCGCTGGGCGTGACCGAGCTCGTGCCGATCGCGCAGGGCGGGCAGAAGTTCGTACTGCGCGCCCTGCACGCGGGCCGGCACGTCGCGGTCAAAGCCCTGCTCGTCCCACCCGGCCCCGCCTACGCGGTAGCCCTGGAACGCGCCACCCGCGAAACAGACGTGCTCAGAGCTGTCGACTCCCCGCACGTAGTTCGCCTCCTCAGCAACCTCAAGGAACTGCACTACGGCGGCGTACTGCCCTACGGCGTGGCGTGGATAGAGGAACTCCTAGACGGCGAGGACCTAGACAAACTCCTAGGCACGCCGTGGCCTCCCGCAGAAGCCGCCCTCCTGCTCACACACCTATCCGAGGCCCTAGCCGCCCTACACGACGCAGGCTACGTACACCGCGACCTCAACCCGGTCAACGTACGGAGACGCACCGACGGCACCTACTGCGTCATGGACCCCGGCCTCGCATACCGGCTAGGCGAACCGGACCCCGCCGACGCACACTGTGTAGGTACCAAGGGCTACCTCAGCCCCGAACACACACGCGGCACGATGGTGCTCCCACCCAGCGACGTCTACTGCGCCGGCATCCTGACCCACCACGCTCTGACCGGCACCGCCGAACTAGACGCGCCACTACCCCCCGACACCCCTGAGCCACTGGCCCGCATCGTAGCCCGCTGCCTACACCCCACCCCCGCGCAACGCTACCCCGACGGCGCCGCCCTACGAGCCGCCCTAGGCACACTCCCCGCCGCCCTCACCACGAAGGCTCCGGCCACAATCCCCCCAACACGCGTGCCCGACCTGAAGTACGTCGCCCACGATGACGAGTTCGTAGACGTGCACGGAGCATTCGGCACCCGCCGCCTAGCCGTCGAGTCCATCTCCAAGGACCAGACCCCGTTTGCCATCCGTTTGAGCCCCTACACGCTCGCCGTGACCCCTGGCGTGACCTTCTCCGCCCGCACCATCGAACTAGACGACGGCGACCGCTTCACCAACTCCTTCGAGCTCACCGTGGACACAAAACGCGCCCGCCTAAACGTGCACAGCGCGACATCAGGCTTCCACCTCCCAGGCGTACTCGAAGCAGCCCCGACAACGATCGCCGCAGTAACCGGCTCGTTCTCCTTCATCTCCGACGACATCGACTACGAGCCAGCAGAATTCTGCCTAGACTTCTGCGCCCGCGACGGCAAGACGGTCTCCCTGCCCACGATCACAAAGCCAGCCCTAATCGTCGGCCAAGACGGCACCGCACAACTCCGCCAACTAGCCGCCCACGGCACTCTCCGCATAGGCGCCCGCACCCACACCTGGACCGGCTCAAAACTCCCCGCGCCCGTAGAAGGCCTCACCATCTACGGCGCCGCAAACTGCCACGTCGAATACACCAAAGCCAAGCGCGTAGCCCTACTACGAGCCGTAGACCGCCACACCAACCGAACCCCAATCGCCGACGCCGACACCATCGACCTAGTCATCACCCACAACGTAGTCAGCTCCCTACACCCAGGCGGCGGCGCAGACCTCTTCGAAGCCTCCTTCATCCTGCGCGGCACGGCCAAGACCCTGGCCGACGTCCGCCCCGGCGACAAGGTCGAAATCCTCACCATCGACGACCTACACGCCGCCGACATCGAATCAGGCTTCTCCATCGGCCCCAGCGCAGCCGCCGCCGGACGAGGCGACGCCCTAGCCGGCTACGACGACTCGCTAGGCCTCTCCCCATTCCTGCCAGGCGCCCGCTACGCCCGAACCCTGATCAGCCTGACCGACGATGTACTGAGAGTCCGCGTCCTAGACGGCGCCCCGCTGACCCACGACTTCCAAGGCGTCTCCTGCTCCGAAACCGCCCGCATCCTGGAAGCCGACGGCCTAGACCCCGAGGCCACACACCACCTAGACGGCGGCCAATCCGCAAAACTCGCGTACCGCCACGGCCGCGCCCCCACCGTCTTAGGCAGCATGCACTACCTACTCTGGCCCAAGCAGGACGAAGGCCCCTTCCTCTGGCGCGGCCACCAAGGCCGCCTACTCCGCAGCGCCCTAACAGTCTCCACCCGCTAAGCCCAGCCTGCTGTTCGCTGTTCGGCTGCGGGTGCGTCGCTTTGCTCCGCTGCCCTGGTTTGCGTTTGCCCACCCTCCCACCCGTTGCGTAGCAGCGCTGCCTGCGGTTTCAATCTGAAGGTCAAGGTCAACGTCAAAGGCGCCTCCGGCGGGCCGGCTCAGACAGCACCCAACAACACCGCCCGGCTGCGGTTGGTCTGGTGGGTGGGGGTGGGGTCCGGTTGGGGTGCTCTCCTCGCCTGGCACCGAAGGCGACCAGGAACCCGCCGGGGCCGCAAACAGCGGCGGCTACCGCTGGTGTGGTTTTCCGCTGCGCTGTTTGCAGCCCCGACAGAACCCTGGTAACCGGGCTACGCCTGCCAGGCGAGGAGAGCACCCCAACCTCGGGGGCGGCATGCACGCCGCGCCAGTCCAGGCACGCCACCTCGACTGACGTCATCAGCTGATGCGGTAT